>Ga0182739_1000085_pt1 | contig 201316 bp, 174 predicted proteins | sample eDN5th30CBELigBY_FD_128873 | JGI IMG/M metagenome (GOLD analysis project Ga0182739, IMG submission 128873) | Enriched backyard soil microbial communities from Emeryville, California, USA - eDNA 5th pass 30_C BE-Lig BY (version 2) (version 2) | ecosystem: Environmental > Terrestrial > Soil >...
AGAGAGCACTACAGGCTTATAAAGGTACAGTTATTTTAGTTTCTCATGAGCCTGATTTTTACGAGGATTTCGTAACAAAAACATGGGACGTAGAGTCCTGGTCTATGCGAAAGTAAATAATGTAGTAAGGAGCAATATAACAAATCTGTAGTATTTCATATTTATAACTAAAATTGAACTACAGAATCGAAGTGAAGGAAGAGTTACGTATTGTTGGTGTTAAAAAATGTGTTTCTACAATGAACAATCAGCAATTAAGTAATATTTCCTTAATGTGGAACAATCTTTCTGAAAAGAACAATGTCCAGAGAAAATGTATGAAATGATAGTACCTCCTTCTACATGGGCAATATTCGAAGTTATAGGTCCATTACCTCATTCAATGCAAGATCTATGGAAAAGGATTTATTCAGAATAGCTTCCAAACTCGGGATATAAGCATGCTGAATTACCAGAAGTAGAATACTATAGTAATGGAGATAAAACTTCTGAGACATATAAAAGTGAAATTTGGATACGGATAATAAGTTGTTAGTGTGCTATTTTCTTTCATCACCCATGTGCTAGGATAAGGACTCGACTTTAGTGGGATAGGCTGATCGGTCTCCGTCTGGGGTCGACTCCCCTCGCCTCCACCATGAAGAACCCTTTCTACATAAGGATGAAAGCGTTTGTTCTAGGTGTAACAGGATTTCTTAAAGTATAATAAATATCGCAAGCATTAAAGAAACGCTGAGGGTATGTGTTAATGCTAAGCTCTAAACCAATAAGGAAACAACAAAGTCCACAGACAGCTGTGGACTTTGTTGTTATATATAAAAATGCAGCGGAAAGTTGATATACAATGATTATGATTAATCAAGAAGAGTATGCGAGTCATAATATGCAAATTGATAGTTCTGAACGGATACGTACCATACGACTTTGGTTTCTTTATCAACGATAAAACTCAAAATATAACCATCCTGGTTATGACGAGTATAACGTCGATCAGTAACAGGCTGTAGATTCCCTTTAGAATCCTTTTCAAATGCGTATTCTATTACTTGATCACCAGAATATCCGCCTGTTCCATACGCTTTAATGACGTCTAACAACGTGCTTTTACCTGGCTGAATGCCACGACTGGTCATAAGCGGATGCGGATTCTCATCCTCGGAATCTTCAATTTTCCATCGATTTAGAAGTCCATTTTTGTCGAAGCCTACTTTTAGATTGCTATATTCATAGTAATTAAACATGTCTGGTGTCATATCTGTTAAGCGAAACTTACTATCTACTTCTGATTTTTTAATTCCAAGCGTTACCGATGCTTGGCTGCTGTTGTTCTGATTATAGATATATAGATCCTCTATCTTTACTGGTATATATGAGAAGTACTCAGTATTCGATATTGGAGCTACAGGTGGAGTTTCGTTTAATAATGCTGGGTCAGATGCTTCTGCCGGTCGATAGGCAAAGGTCATATAACCCTTAAGTGACAATACTCTAAACCATGCCAGCGCTTCTGCACGTGTAAGAGTGGCTTTACCGTCAAACTTTTCTAGATACGTATCAAGCTCGACTGGAATAAGCTGATTTCCAATGAGGTAACGAATAGCATTTTCTCCAGAATAATTGACTCCGGTGATGCCAGCAATAATCTCCGCAGCGGTCTGTCTGTTAACTGCCTTAAATTTCTCCGAGGACTGAGTAATTCCTTTTGCAGGGAGGTTAGTCATATTCGCCAATCGATAAGGTCCATCTGCCCAATCTGGACCAATACTTCCAGGTAGAGCAGCTCCAAGTAGCTTAAATAGCATCTTCAAAAATTCTGCCTCACTAACGGTTTTATCGGGTTGGTAGGATCCATCACTATAGCCGTTAACCATTCGATTATTAATTGCCCAAATAAAAAGCTCCTTAGACCAATGATCGTCTAGCTCGGGAAGGGCATTACTTTCTACTAAAAATTCGTAATCATCAGACATGTAGCTTATGGATGAATCATTATCCTCATCAGCAAAGGATTCTGCCAGTACAGGAGAGAGGATGCTGCTTGTACCCAAAATAAGGAGTAATGTGAGAATCGATGCTACGTATGCTTTAATTGTGAATTTCTTTGTTATCAAAGTGAGATTCTCCCTTCATTTACAATAGAATGTTAGATATGTACTGTTATAGTATAAATGAAGATAACTATATAAATAAAGGAAATTATTGAAGATGGTAGAAAGGTGGAGGGTAATACGAAAGTGCCCCTAGTAAACCAACATATAACGGATTGCAATTGTAGGGGGACATCATCTTGATAATGAGTTCATTATTTGGGATAAGGCAGAAATGAAAAAAAATAATTTAAAATAAATGTAATTTATGTTATGTTAAGGATGTTGATTTGTTCCTAAAAAATTACGAGACTACTAAAATAAAGAGTATTAAGCTACTGATAGAGAGTGAAAATAGGAGGTACATCATAAAATGAACCTGCAAAGTATGTCGCAAAATTGGAAGAAAACCGGATTTATTTGCTTGATGGCGTGTATCCTTATTGTTTTGCAGTTGATGATAGGACTGTCTGCTTCACCTGTAGTGGCAAGTGCTGCCGACGCTCCACCTGCAGGAATAGAGATTAAGCTGAAGCAGGGCAGTGATACAGCTTTAGTGAATGGGAAAGAGGTAAAGATTCAAGGTATGTATGAAACAAAGGGTGTCACCATGATACCTGTTAGAGCGCTAATGATCGCGTTCGATCTAGACATACAATTTTTCAAAAGTGACAATAAAAAATCATTTGTATTGAATAGCAAAACGTATCGGGATTATAGTGCTTTAGTAAAGCTTGGCGCGACTGAAGCTGAAGTGAACGGAACAGTCGTAAAGCTGCCTCAGCCGGCGGTAGAGAAGCAAGGATCAATCATGGTTCCGCTGCGATATTTTGCCGAGTCTCTTGAAACCGTCGTGAAGTTTGATAGCAAAAATAAGACGATCTATATAACGAGAGCTGCTGATGTTCTGATTGATGATAAGAAGCGTATTGGTAGTAGTAAGGATAACTGGTCGATTGGAGCACCACTCCATAACCCAAGCGAACCGGCTGTCATAGGCTGGTTTGGGTCCAATCCCCGACAGGGAGTTTGGAACTGGAGTGGAACGCTTAATGAACATCCGAACTCAAGTTATACTGTTTCGATCTGGACAGATGAGGGTGGAAATCCAATGACGGATGCTGAAGCGCTGGAGCAATTGAAGAAGCAAATCCATAACACCTGGTTTACTATTAAGGAGCAGACTTTAAAAACGGATGCCGGTCAGTTCGTTGGTTTCCTGGCTGGTCATAATGAAGCGTTCTCCGTCGCTTATTCTCAATTTTGGATTCTTCGATTACCTGAGAAAACCTACTATTTCGAGATATATATCAAAAATGAATCATTGGACAATAACGTAATAAAAAAGTATGAATGGGTAGCGGGACAGCTGCTTCCGACATTCCGCGCAGCTTTTGATGAGAAGGATGTCAACAGTAAGGATGTTACTTTGATCAAGTAATAAGCGGACGAAAAAAACTACAAGCAAGTCACTCTCCTAATGGAGTGTTGGCCTCCCCTATCCGCATGAGGATAGGGGGTCTTTTGTTTAAATTACTCTTCGAATTGCGTCCAAATGTTGTCCATATATAGGCTAAAGCAACTATCGCTATAAACGTTGTACTATAATGAACATAGCAACTGACATGATTAGGAGTGAAGACTATGAAGCTATGGTTTATAGATAGAAGCATTGGTACACAATTGGAAGCAATAAGCACGATATTAGGATTTGAATTACATACTGCAGGAATTACTGTTGATAGCAAATTAATTCGGCCTTCTCGCAGTATTTCGATAAGCTACGATGAAAACGAGAACAAAGCCACAATTGAATACGGTACCCCTGTTCAGTTGTTTCGCGCAATAAGCTTACTTATACAAAAGCTTCGCGAAGGCGAAAAAGACTTTCATTATACTGAAACACAGCATATTAAAACGATCGGTGTTATGCTAGATGCTTCTCGTAATGCTGTTTTATCAGTTGCAGCTGTAAAAAAGCTGCTTAGCCATCTAGCCTTAATGGGAATTAACATGGTCATGCTGTATACAGAGGATACTTACGAAGTTAAAGGACGACCGTACTTTGGTTATATGAGAGGGCGTTATTCACAGGATGAGCTTAAGCAGTTAGATGATTATGCTTATCAATTTGGAATCGAGCTGATTCCTTGTATTCAAACTTTAGGTCATATGAAGATGGGGTTACAGTGGGCGGATAGTAACAATTTACGCGATGACGACGATGTGTTGCTTATCGATGAGCAAGAGACCTACACGATGATTCGCCAAATGGTTGCAGCAGCGTCGGCTCCATTTAGAACGAAGCGTATTCACATTGGGATGGACGAGGCGTATCAAGTTGGAAGAGGAGCTCATTTGGATCGTTTCGGATATGAAGAGCGTTTTACGCTGATGAAGCGTCATTTGAACAAAGTAATTGAAATTGTTAATGAGTACGAGCTTAGTCCAATGATTTGGAGTGATATGTTCTTCGGCTCCTCGTTTCTTCAGGAGCATACAGAGGATGCATTCGTTACACAGGAGATGATCGACAGCTTACCGAAGCAGGTACAGTATGTCTATTGGGACTATTTCTCCGAGGATCCAGAGGTATACCACTACAGCATCCAAAAGCATAAGATGCTAGGCACATTGCCGGTATTCGCTGGCGGAATTTGGACCTGGACAGGGATGACGCCGAACTACGGGAAAACATTTGCCACCACAAGCGCAGCGATGAAGGCTTGTCGTTTAGAAGGGATAGAAGAGGTTTTTGCTACTTTATGGGGAGACAATGGTCAGGAAACGAATCTATTAGCAGGCTTACTTGGTATGCAATTGTATGCTGAGTATGGCTATAGTGAAACGCTAGAGCTCGATAAAGAGTGGTTAGCGAAGCGCTTTGCGGTATGTAGTAATAGCTCGATGGAAGCTTTTTATTCCTTATCTTTGCTAGATGAGGTTCCCGGTGTAGCTGAAGGTAATCTTAAAGCTTCTAACCCAAGTAAATTTTTATTGTACCAGGACCTTCTTTTGCCACTGTTTGATGCAAATATTGCTGGACTGCCTTTGCGTAACCATTATGAGTTACAAGCTGCGAGCTTACATCAATATGCAGCAGAAGAGCAGCAATTCCCATTATTATTTATGTTTTATGCGACGCTTGCAGTTGCTCTTGCTATTAAAAGTGAAATATCATTAAAAATAAAAGCCACTTATGATGAAGGTAATAAGGAAAGTATGAAGCAATTGGTTGATCAGGAGCTTGCCGAGCTGGAAAACCGTCTTATTACAGTACAGGACCAGCATCGCCAACTGTGGTTTGCTTATAATAAACCGTTTGGTTGGGAGGTTATCGATATTCGATATGGTGGAGTTATCGCTCGACTTCGTTCGGCTAAGCTAAGACTTAATGATTGGATTAATGGACGTATCAATCAGGTCGAGGAGCTTGAGCAGGAGCGCTTATATTATCTGTATCCGAATGAAAAGGAAGAAGGAAGTATTGGCAGAGGGCATTATTATCATCGCATTGTTACTGCGAGTAATTTTTCAGGATAAATATATGAAAAAGCTGATTCCGAATATACACGGAATCAGCTTATTTGCTTTCTAAAGTTGTATTCTAGCGATATATCGTGAAGTCGAAAGTACAATAACCATTGGTATTTCTAATGTGTGATTTATTCCGTTATTACTACTCTAAACCCACAATGACCCGATGTTGAATCTGGTGTATTAGAATTTCTCGCCGCTACTCGGTAGCGATTGCAGTAATCACGATGACATAGATAAGATCCTCCACGCATAGAACGTAATCCTGTTTCCCGTGTTAAGAGAGGATTTCTGGAGGAGGAGATGGTATGATACTTAGGGTCAAAGGAATCTGCACACCACTCCCACACATTACCAGACATTTGATATAATCCATAGCCGTTGGGTGCATAGCTATGTACAGGTGCAGTGCCGATGAATCCATCTAGCCCATGATTTTTTATAGGGAATTTGCCTTGCCATATGTTGCATTGGTGAACTTTATTGGGAGTAAGCTCATCTCCCCAAGGATAACGTTTTTGCACCAATCCACCTCGTGCAGCATATTCCCATTCTGCTTCTGTTGGCAGTCTAGCACCGTGCCATTGGCAAAATACCATCGCATCATTCCAAGAAATATGTACAACAGGGTGGTCTTCTCTACCGATGTAGTGAGTATCTGGTCCTTCTGGTTTGGCCCAATATGCGCCCTCAATCGCGAGCCACCAAGGTGTAGCCTGTGGAGCCCCGATACAATGCTTCTCTTTCGTATCTTCGCTCACAAAGCTACTAAACACATAGGACCAGCCAAAATGCTCTGCTTCCGTAACATATCCCGTAGCCTTGATAAATTGGGCAAACTGCGCATTCGTAATTGTGTACCGACTCATTCTAAAGCCTGTTAGTTCAACTTGGCGAGCTGGCCCTTCGCCGTCATTAGGGAATCCTTCAGGTGAATCGGTACCCATTAGAAATGAACCGCTGGGAATTTTAACAAAATCGATGGTCTCTAGAAGTGCTGCTTGACTTTCTGTCTTTTGAACTTGCAGCATATTTATTGGAGTATTATTAGATTGTATAGTGGTTGGATTTTTAAGTTTTAAGCTACGCTTAACACAACATGATGGCTTCATCTCAATTCTCCTTTAGCTATAAAGTGTGATTCCAACTAGTCCGGAAATAATGATGACATATAACGGATGCTTCTTGAAGTAGAACAGAGCAAATAATGATCCTAAGAAAATGAGCAACTGTGTTAATGTGAAGTAAAGATTTGAACTAATCATATGGTTTGTTTTTATAAAAATAATCGCCGAATAAAGAATAAAGCCTGTCACGGTTGCGCGTACGCCATATAAAGCATATTTCCATATTTTATTATGCTGAAGACGATTAGCCATACGAGCAATGATAATCATAACGATTAACGATGGTAATATCATTCCTAATGCAGCTACAATAACTCCGCCTAATCCGTTATATATAAATCCAGTAGCAACTGCTAAATTTAAGCCAATAGGTCCTGGGCTTACTCCAGCAAGGGCGACTAAATTCGAAAAATCGACCATACCTATCCATTGCTGCCGCTCGACCACTTCGGTTTGTATTAATGGAATCATAGCATATCCGCCGCCAAATGATATCAATCCAATAAAAAAGAATATGAAAAATAATATCATTAACATATCGCTCCTCTCCCATCGCATTAAATCATGTAGTCATAAATAATCGGTGTTTCTTCTTTTTTAGTAGCCTCTTTTTGTGGGAAATATTTATTTTTTATAAACATCACGATAATGCCAGATATCGCTCCAAATAATAAAATGAGCATGGGATGAATATAGCTTGAGAAAAAGTACAGTAATATCAATGTTCCAACTGCGATGGTTGCCGTTGATTTATCAATTATCGCTTCTTTTCCCATACGATACGCAGCGAAAACAATTAGTGCTATGACAGTTGTACGGATCGCCTGTAGTGCGGCTTCGATTTTCGGAGAGGATTGATAATAGCTGAATGTAATGGATAGTACAATCATGATAAATATCGTTGGTAAACAAATCCCGATTAGTGCAAATATTGCACCTAATATGCCTTGCAAGCGATAACCGATATAGATCGCAGAATTTAGAGCGATTGCCCCAGGTGCGCTTTGGGATAGAGAAAAGATGTCACTAATATCAGAACTGCTCAGCCATTTTCTTTTTGTGACCAATTCTTTTTCTAAAATGGGTAGTAATGCAAAGCCACCTCCGAAAGAAACTGGACTTAATTTCAAAAAGATAAAAAGAATAGATAGACACTGATGTATATGTGATTCTTTAGCCTTTGTATTGGTGAAATTCGATAGGAAAACATTTTTCATACAGAAAACCCCTCATCCTCACTGGTAGTGTTAGTGATATAATATCACATTTATTTCAAAATGGAATTAAGTATTTTTGAATCAAATGAAAAATAGATGTTATAATTTATTGAGAAGCAACACTATGAAATGATTGGGAATTGAGGAGTTAGTTATGAGCGAAGCGTTGTTATATGCAGACAATAAACAAGCAATAGTTCAGTTTATCTCTAATAGAAAAATAGTATCTAAAGCAGAGCTGTTAGATGTATTCTCAGTAACTAGCTCAACATTAACTCGGATATTACAGGAATTAGTGGAGATTGGCATAATTAAGACAGCAGGCTACGGACCATCGAATGGTGGACGAAAGCCTATATTATATGAGATCAACGGTGATTTTGGTTATGTGGTTGGAATCGAGATATCAAGATTCATCACGACAATTTCTTTGTTTAACTTTAGACTTGAACCGGTTGCTACGACGCATAGTCAGATGGATAGTTCAATGCGCCCCTCGGTTTATGTAGACTATGTGAAGGGACAGCTGTTATCTTTTTGCAAGGATCATAATATTGAATTAAGCGCAATATCAGGTGTTGGTATTGGTGCTGTGGGCCCGTTAGATCGAGAGCAAGGTCTCATACTTAATCCTAAGCTATATATGGCTGATGGTTGGCACCAGATCAATATACGTTCATTGTTTGAACAACAATTAGGGATTCCTGCTTTATTAGATAATGGCGCTGATTGTGCAGCAATAGGTGAACAATACGCCTTTCGTTTAGAGGATTTGGAAGCGGATCATCTTCTATATGTACATGCTGGTGTAGGACTACGCTCATCGGTTATTTCAGAAGGAAGATTAGTTCGCGGGAAGATCGATCGAGAAGGTGCCTTTGGTCAAATGATTGTTAGAGTGGGTGATCCTTCATTTCTGCCAAGTAATGCACCAGGTGCATTAGAAAATTATGCTTCGATAACAGGGATTATTGAACAGCTTAAAATGCATTATCGCTCCGGTAGACGGTTATCGGAAGAGGTACATCGAGAACAAGACATTCATTATGATTTTTTTGTTAAATCGATTTACAGAGAAGATCCCACCGTGCTTGAGCTTGTGAAGCAAGCTGCAGCATATCTCGGTATTGGTATAGCGAATATGATCAATATGTTTCAGCCTAGCAAAGTGATTTTAGGCGGAGCATTAACGAATTTGTATAAGCCGCACGCCCAGCTAGTGGAGGAAGCTGCGGCTCAATTTACTTATCTTCGTGAACACAATAGGGTTCAATTTCTAAGAGGATTATTGCAGGAAAATGCAGTTGCAACAGGTGCTGCATATCTTATGCGTACAAGCATTATTCAACAACGGATTAAATAAGGGGAATGATTTTTCCACCTTATAATAAAGCCTACATGAGGGTTATAGTAGACATAACTCAATTTGTAGGAGGCTGTGGGATGAATCAATCTGTAGAAGTGAAGGTTCACAATCAAGATCGGTTTATGAAGGCGCAATTAGATGCTTCATATTACGAGGCTGCGCTGAAGCGGGTGATTCAGAAGGTTGAACTTAATTTAGATATGTTTACGGATAAATTCCCATCTTCGCATACGATTAATGGAATTTATGAGCCTGTCAACAATGCAGATTTAAAGTATTATTCCGATTGGACATCTTCATTTTGGACAGGAATGATTTGGCTAGCTCATGAGCTTACAGGTGAACATAAATATGCGAACGTAGGGCAAAAACACATCGAAAGTTTCAAGGAGCGTTTTATTGCACGTGAAATATTAAATCACCATGATATCGGCTTTTTATATATTTTGTCATGTGTTGCCCCTTATAAACTTATGTCTGATTCAAGTGCGAAGGAAGTGGCACTTGATGCAGCTAAGCTATTAGCCATGAGATTTAGAGAGCATGCTGGTATTATTCAAGTTCGTGGTTATTTGGATGATTTAACGCATAAAGAAACAGGAGTTTACATTGTAGATTGTTCGATGAACGTACCTCTATTATTTTGGGCATCAGAGGTTACGAATGACTCCACTTATTATAATAAAGCTAAACGTCATATGGAAAATGTTGCGAAGTATATGGTGCGTGATAATGGTGCTGTTTATCAAATGTATCGCCTTGATATTCATACAGGTGAACCATTAGGTGGATGGACTGGTCAAGGCTTCGCAGATGAAGCATGCTGGTCTCGAGGACAAGCGTGGGCGCTTTATGGTTTAGCATTAGCTTATCGTTATACAAAGGAAACACATTTTATAGACAGTGCTAAAAAGGTAGCGAATTATTTCTTGAATAATCTGCCTAGCGATCTTGTATGTAATTGGGATCATATCTTTTTAGAGGATGATGGTCAGCGTGATACGTCTGCTGCAGCGATCGCTGTATGTGGATTGCTAGAGCTTGTTAGTCATCTCCCAGTTTTAGACTCTGATCGAGCGCTATACCACCAAGCCGCATTAGCCATTCTTACTTCCTTAAGTGATCATTATGAGCTTAATAATGATGCAATTGGTTCGGGTGTTCTTGATGGTGGGGTGTACAGCTTGCCGATTAATTCAGGAGTTAACGAATGTATGATTTGGGGAGATTATTTTTATATGGAGGCGCTAGTTCGTGCAACTAGAACATGGGCTTCCTACTGGTAATGGGTAACGCAACAAAAGGTATTACCGTTCATTCTAATCATTGAATGAGCGATAATACCTTTTCCTTTTGTCAGTTAAGTAGGGCTAAACTCCATTTCCCCAATGTGAAACACTTTGGAATATCTGTAGATCATTCATGAGCTTTACAATTTCTTTTGAGCGACGCTTATTGAATTTTTTCAAAATACTGTTAATCTGTTTCTTTATCGTTTCTTCCTCCACGGAACGAAGCTGTGCGATTTGTTTTCTGTTTTTATCTTCACATAATAATTTTAAAATTTCGATTTCGCTTGAAGTAAGGCTCGACATCGTCGTAAGGGTATTCATCAGCAACGACTCGTAGTTTTTCGTTCGAGCTAATTCGTTTCTTAGCTTTTTAGCAATCATCGGTCTAATCGGTGAATCATCCATATATGCAGCATGAATGGCTTCAACAATTTCAGCTTCATCTATCGATTTAACTAGGTAATCAACAATACCTGTTTTGAAGGCAGCAAATACGATATTATCATCTTCATGCACCGTAAGCAAAATAATTTTCGTATTTTTATTTTGGGAGTGAATATAATTAGCAGCTTCAATTCCTGCATACTTACTTTCCATTTCAATATCCATCAATATAATATCAGGAATCTCGCTGTTTATAGAATCTATGACCTCCTGACCACTAGCTACAGAGGCTAAGAGAATCATATTTTCTTGCTTGTTAATAATCCTTTCAAGGCGACGACGATGTGCTTCGATATCATCTGCTATGGTGATTTTTATTGTTGGAAGACTCATAGGTACATTCTCCTTTTAAGATGATTATTGAATAGGTAATAGTATCTTAAAGCTACTTCCTTTGTTTTCTATACTGCTCACTTCGATTCGTCCTTGATGCTTCGAAACGATTTTGTGACAGTAGGATAATCCAACTCCCCAGTTATTGATTGACCCCTTTGTTGAGAAGAATGGTGAGAAGACATCGTGAAGATGTTCATCTGGTATGCCAGGTCCATTATCACTTATCGTAATACAACCCCACTTATCCTGATCCTCAATCGTGATGATGATTTCCTTGGATTGTTGCGAATGTAGCGCTTCCATCGCATTTTTAATAATGTTATAAACAACTTCTGTCATCTGATGCTCATCCATTAATACCTTTGTCCCTTTGGAACGACGAATAATCTGAACATAATCTAAGTTATCCTTTTTTGGAAATTTCTCTAATGCTGCTTCTACTGGAATATGAAGCTTAGTTGGCAGCAGTGTTAAGTCGATCGTACTTAGCTTGTTAGCTGCATTATTAATGGCATCGTATGAAAAATAACAAGATTTAAGAATTAAATCTACACTATAGGTTAACTCTGAATCATCCTTTAATTTTTCTTTCAGATATTCAGCTTCAGAACGAATGGCTAGTAAATGATTTTTAATAGAGTGCGTGAATGTTTTAACCCCTAAGGAAGCGGTTGCAAATCTAATATTCATTTCTTCTTTGGCAAGTGTCTCATTCCTTTTGTCTGAATGGAGCTTAGAAAAAGCAATCATCATTGCCCCAAATGAGATAAACGTAATGATGATAAAGATATCGAAATTAAGTACAGCTAGTTCAAATGGCGGTCGAATAAAGTTTGGATAATGAGGCAGCTGTGTTGCTTTAACAAGTACTTTTGGAGTCCAAAAGAATATTAAAAAATGTACTAGACTAATCGGTAATAAACAAAGAATATGTACTAATGTGTAATTTTTTAAATGCTTACTGTCTCTATTAATATAAAAGTATTGGATTAATAGTACAAATGACAAAATAAATAAAAATATTTTTATAAGCCTAAATGCAATAGTTATAAGGTCAGTAATCCTGTTGTAGAGTAATGCTTTAGCAACTGATTGAGAGTAAAAGTAATCCTGTAGTGAAAGTTGAACAGCGGGATCATAGTAAATCGTTTGTAACAGCATTAACAAAAAAAGAGAAACAATATACAACGTTAAATTCTTTCTCCGCTTGCCTAGTGTGAATAGTAGGATGAATAATACAAAGCTAAAAGTAAATAGAGCTAAGCCAATATTCATTAATCGGATTAATGTTATAGAATTAAAGTTTTCTATTACGATAAAATTCCATATATCCTTGTTGAATGTGTAAAATCCACTAATTAATTTACTGTATACATTGAATTTACTGATATAGAGTGCATAAGAGAAAATAGAAATAAACCAGCCTAAAAATAGACCATAAAGACAGAAGGTAGTTCGTTGTCGCCATTGTTTATAGGTTAAAGCTAAACACGATATGAATAGTAAAATCGACAAGTATAGCATTAGCATCACCTTTGTTAGATATGTGAGAAAGGGGAATAAAACATTCAACTTATGTAGCACTCGTTTTGTAGCTACAATTAATTTTGTTAGCAAGTATAACATTAGCGAAAGGGGTCTGTAAAATGAAAAAAATTATGTCATTCATGTTAGTTTCTATTTTACTGGTAAGTATGCTAGCAGCATGTGCAAGTAATGGAGGAAATAATAGCAATTCAGGCTCGACTAGTGGTGAGACAACGAATACTTCAAATTCTAGCTCAACATCTAACGGATCTTCCCCTGCAACAACGAAACAAGTGAAGTTCACGGTTCCAGTATTACCTGATGATTTGGAGACATTTAATCTTGTAAACGAAGAGTTTAAGAAAGAAAATTCAAATATTGAAGTGGAGTTTATTGCGTTTCCAGCAACTCAATATTATGAGAAGCTTCGCATTCAATTATCCGGTGGTGTTGAGTACGATCTATTCGGTGGCGTGCTAGACAAGATGATTGACACTGGTATTGTTGAACCGTTAGATGAATATATCAAAGCGAACAATACAGATGTTATCGGTTATGGTGAATTACTTGATAACCTGAAGGTTAATGGAAGCATCTATGGATTGCCGTATCGTAAGTCCAACTGGATGATGTTCTACAATAAAGACTTGTTTGATGCAGCGGGAATCGCATATCCGAGTGAGGATATTACTTGGACTGAATTCCGCGAATTAGCTAAGAAATTAACGAGTGGTTCTGGTCCTGATAAAACATACGGTGCTTTCTTGCATCATTGGGCACAAACATGGTATATGCAAGCAGTACAATCTGGAGCTTCTGTAATCGACAAGGATCTCACTCCTTTTATCGATGCGATGCAATACCGTCTAGATCTTGAAGCAGATGGCTCTATTATGCCTTGGACGGAATCAAAATCGACAGGAACACATTACAATGCATTCTTCCAATCTGGAAAAGTAGCAATGAGTATCATCGGAGATTGGCATGTAGCACAGCTAAGACAAGCAGAGGACGAAGGTAAAATCAGCTTTAACTGGGATGTTACTCCTGTTCCTCATCCAGATGGTGTAAAAGCTAACACAAGTCTTGGTCTACCTGTTTCGTTAATGATGAATAAAAATTCGAAGCATAAAGAAGAGGCTTATAAAGTTATTGAATTCTTTTCAGGTCCTGTAGCAGCTGAAATCTTTGCTTCAAGAGGGTTTATTACTGGATATAGTAATGAAGATATTATCGCAGCATACTTTGGTGACGGTTCTCGCAATCCTGCAAATATTCATTACTTCTTTGAAACAACAGAATTCGCTGAGTACCCAATGCTACCAGGGGTTAAGACAATTGTTGTTGATGGGATTTACGTACAAGAAGGTGAGTTAGTATTTGCTGGTGAACAGACACCACAAGAAGCAGTAGAGAAAATGAAGACCCGTATTGAAAGTGAATGGGCGAGCATCTATGAAGATCAATTTAAGATTAATTAAGCGCTTCGAATAATGAGAGACTTCATTAGTTTGGCTAAGCTTATAGAAAGGTCTTGTCAGTTCGACAAGATCTTTCGCTTTACTTAGGAGGAGATAGCCATGTTTAAGAAAAAAGAACAATCGCAACGTAAGCCGTTAACCATTAAACAAAGAAATCGATTAAATGGATATTTATTTTTATTGCCTAATATTATAGGGTTTTTAGTATTTATTCTTGTTCCTGTTATTGCTTCATTTGGAATGGGCTTTGTAGAATGGAATGGGTTTGGTAGTCCCAAATTTATTGGATTAGATAACTATGCGAAGCTGATGCAAGACGATAACTTTAAGATCTCATTTATCAATAGCATCGTTTTTATGGTGTTAACTGTTCCACTAACATTGTTTATTGCACTAGTTGTTGCTGTTTGGTTGAATGCAGGAATTAAATTCTTAAAAGTATTTCGCACTGCTATATTTTTGCCATATGTTACATCAACGATTGCGATCGCTGTAGTTTGGCAATTAATTTTTAATCCTTCTAAAGGTCCTGTTAATATGTTTTTGCATAACCTTGGTATTGAAAACTTGCCTGGATGGTTTGCTTCATCAAGCTGGGCACTTATCGCAGTTTCAATTGTATATATATGGAACTCAGTTGGATACTACATGGTTTTGTATTTAGCTGGTTTACAAGGAGTGCCGGAGCATTTATACGAGGCAGCGGAAATCGATGGAGCGGGAATTTATCGAAAATTCTTTAGCATTACATTACCGTCCTTGTCTCCAATTATATTTTTTACATTAATTATTGGTGTCATTAATTCATTCAAAATCTTTGATCTAATTTATGTTTTAACACAAGGTGGACCAGGGCGTTCAACACAAGTATTAGTGTATACAATTTACAATACTGCCTTTAAGCAATTCAATTATGGTTACGCCTCAGCGATGTCTTATGTGTTGTTTATTCTCATATTGATTATTACTCTAATTCAGTTTAGAGGGCAGAAGAAATGGGTTAATTACTAGCATCATAGATGAAAGGAGACGGTTAAATGGATATTGCAGCTGCAAAAAGGGAAAATGAAAATAAGGTTAAAGCAAAATCGCTGAAAAATATTAAATTAGCCAAAAATACTTTTTTATATATAGTATTAACGATTTGCTCTGCTTGGATGATTTTTCCGTTTGCTTGGATGATCTTATCATCACTTAAGTCCGAGAGTGAAATCTTTACTACACCTATTAAATGGATACCTGATACTTTATTTTGGGACAATTATGTTAGAGCGTGGACGGAAGTTCCATTTGCACTGTACTACTGGAACACTACGAAACTCGTTGTAATTACAATTCTAGTCCTGTTATTTACTTGCTCTTTAGCGGGGTATGCCTTTTCAAAAATTAAGTTTCCAGAAAGAGATGGCATATTTCTTGTTTACCTATCAACGATGATGATTCCGTATCAAGTCATTATGATTCCACAGTTTCTTATTATGAAAAATATCGGTTTGATCGACTCGCATCTTTCATTAATTTTATTAGGTGCAGTCAATCCGTTTGGGGTATTTTTATTCCGTCAGTTTTTTAGTTCAATCCCTGATGAAATGCTGGAGGCAGCAAAAATCGATGGGTTATCTGAATTTGGTATTTATATGAAAATAGTATTACCGCTTATGAAGCCGGCGATTGCAACATTAGTGATATTTTCATTCATGCATACATGGAATGACTTTTTAGGACCGCTTATCTATTTAACAACAGATGAATTATTTACATTACAGTTAGGTATGCAACGATTTATTGGTCAATATAACACGGAATATGGTCCGTTAATGGCAGCTTCCGTATCTTCGTTAATTCCTACAATCGTAGTGTATATATTAGCTCAAGATTATTTTGTTAAAGGGATTGTAGGTTCAAGTGTTAAAGGATAATGATTCATATACATGTATATAAGGTGTGGTGATCATGATGAAAAAACCTAATTTAGTATATGTATTTGCTGATCAATGGAGAAGAACGGCAGTTGGTTATACGGGCGCAGAATCGGTCATTACACCTAATATTGATCAATTTGCAGCACAAGCATCTGTTTTTGAACAAGCAGTCAGCTGTACGCCGATTTGTTCTCCACATCGTGCTTCCTTAATGACAGGAAAATATTCCTACAGTACAGGAGTGTATACCAATTGTAAGCTTGGTTTACCTATTGGGCTATCTGAGGACGAAATAACAATAAGTGATGTGCTCAAGCAAAATGGCTATCATACCGCTTATATTGGAAAGTGGCATCTGGATTGTGCAGAGCAAAATAATGAGGAGTATCCTGCTTCTGGAGCTAGAGACTGGGACGCATATACTCCTCCGGGACCGAAGCGGCATAGCTTTGATTATTGGTATTCCTATGGCACATATGATGAACACTTGACGCCACATTATTGGAAAGATAACGAGAAGATGATCAATATTAATGAGTGGTCTGTCAAGCATGAGACAGATCAAGCCATTCAATATTTGAAGTCTCGACAGGGGCAGGACGATAGCTTTGCTTTATTCCTATCGTGGAATCCGCCTCATTCTCCGTTTGATCTTGTGCCACAGCAATATAAAGAGATGTATGCGGATAAGGAAATAAAGGCATTGCCGAATGTGAAGATTACTGATCCTTTCTTAGTGCATACTGGTGAAGAATTACCAGGTGGTTATGAGACATGGCAACAATCGGTCAGGGATTATTATGCGGCTATAACAGGTATTGATGAGCAATTTGGTCGATTATTAGAAGCATTAGATGAGCTGGAATTTAACGATAATACGGTGGTAGTATTAACTGCGGATCATGGTGAATTACTAGGTGCTCATGGGTTGCTTGCTAAGCATTCCTGGCATGAAGAATCGATAGGCGTACCTTTTGTTCTAAGATTGCCTGAACAAAAACAATCGCAAAAGCTACCGTACGTTCTGAATACCGTTGATATTTTCCCGACGCTACTAGAATTGCTTCATATTAATAGAAGTGATGCATTACAGCTGCATGGACAATCCTTTGCTGCCGTCGTTAAAAATGAGGATGTTGATACTGAAGCGCTGGGTGAGCGCTTGGCTTTTATTAGTGCTTATCCAGGCAGCTTGAAGGCTATTCAACAATTCAAGGAACAAGGACTCAATAATTTGGAGTATGGATGGAGAGGAATACGTTCGTTAAACTACACCTACGTTATTCATAAGGGCTATTTTCCAGGTCAAGTAATGAAAAAGCTACTCTATGATTTAAGGGAAGATCCATACCAGCTTAATCCGAAAGAGATTACTAGTGTAGATGAATGTGACATTGCAGCCAAGCTAGAACAGCATCTCCGCGAAATTTTGTCATCAATTGGTGATCCATTTACTATAAATTGAGGTACAATGATTCCAGGTGATGATAGATGCAGATTAATCGACTTCTTGAAATTGTATATATCTTGTTTGAAAAAAAACGAGTAACCGCCAAGGAATTAGCCGAGCATTTCGAGGTTTCACAAAGGACAATTTATCGGGACCTAGATGTGTTAAGTGCAGCGGGTATTCCTGTATATGCAAGCAAAGGAAAAGGAGGAGGCATTCGTCTTCTCGACAATTTCGTAATTCGTAAATCCATGTTTAATGAAAAAGAACAGCTTGAGATTCTTTCATCCTTGCAGGGAATGAACGCTTTACAAGCTCTTGAGCTAGAACCCGTTCTTACTAAACTAAAGACCTTATTTAATAAATATAATACGAACTGGATCGATGTGGATTTCTCTCAGTGGGGCAGCCGTCCAACTGAAAAACAAAAATTCATCCAAATTAGAACTGCCATCATTCATAAACGTCGTATCCACTTTCACTATACTAATTCCCAAGGCAAATGGACAGAGAGGCGTATCGAACCTTATAAGCTTTTATTTAAGGGACGAGCTTGGTATGTATATGGTTATTGTACAGTAAAGCTTGAGAACCGAATGTTCAGAGTTACCCGGATAAATAATCTTCTCCTTCTCGAAGAGGAATTTTCTAGTGATAGTAATGAAGAAATATGGAAAGAGCCTCTTCAGGATTCCAGACAAACGATTAAGCTAGTGATGAAAATATCATCTAGCTTGGCTCATCGAGTGTATGATGAATTCGAGCAAACGATGATAAAGAAAGATGCTGATGGACACTATATTGCAAGGGCAAATTTTCCTGAGGACGAGTGGTTATATGGATATGTGCTGTCATTTGGTGATTATGGCGAGGTACTTGAACCTGTACATATTAGGCATATCATTAGAGAGAAACTAGAGAACAATCTAAAAAAGTATTTATAATATGACATATAGCTGTCCTATTATGAGGAGTATACTTGCTTCATCAAATAGGAACAGGAGATATGAGCATGAATTATGAGATTGTAACCGTACAAGAAAAGAGAGTCGCAGGAATTCAAATCCGAACCCAAAACAGCGATCCTAACATGGGCAGAGATATTGGTATGGCTTGGAATAGATTCTATTCCGATGGGATTTACTCTTCCATTCCTGGCAAATGTAATGATAAAAGTATAGGGCTGTATTATAATTATGACAACGGTGTGAACGGAGAATACGATGTCATGGTTTGCTGTGAGGTGGAAGATACGGTCAGTTTACCGGACGATATACACGCTACGATTATTGCTTCAGGGAAATATGCCAAATTTGTCATTCATGGCGATGTTAAGCAAGCGGTAGGAGAGTTTTGGTACAAGCTGTGGGCGATGAATCTAGATCGCAAATACGGCTTTGACTTTGAAGAGTATCAAGGTAAAGGTGAGCTAGATAATGAAGAAATTCATATCTATATTTCAGTTAAATAGTTAATCATGAGCAAGCCACTTTTGCTATTGGAATCAGCAGATATGATAAGCACCATCCATACAAGGATGGTGTTTTTTGCTTATTATGATATGGAAATAGCAAATTTAGTTTTAGACTTAAGTCTAGGTAAGGTCACATCCACGGGAGGATTAATTTGGGAAATTGATTAGTTATAATCGATTTATATTAAAGATGTGAAGTCGGAAGGGGTTTAATTATGAAGGCGGTAGAAGCGGATACAATGGGATCACGGAAGGTACAATGGTTGCTATTCAATTCAAAAACCTATGCAATGATTCTCTATTTATTACTTGCCCTCCCATTAGGGATAATTTATTTTACAGTTGCGGTAACGGGTATAGCACTATCGATTGGGTTAACACCTATTTTTATTGGGATACCACTTTTCTTTGTTGTAGCTAAGCTTTTGAACCAGATTGTGAAATTCGAGCAGGGTATGATTAGACAAATTTTGGGCTTGCCGAGTCCACCTAGTTCGTACTCCTACACGCAACAGCATGAAGCCCAGCAGAGCATGAGCATGTTCAAAGTAATGACGAGAGGTTTTAGTGGAGAAATATTCATTCGCGATTTGCTGTTAATATTACTTAAATTTGTAACAGGTATTGTATTTTTTGTTGTTATGGTAACGTTTCTTTCAGTTGGATTAGCATTAATGTTTTCCCCAATTGTGCATATCATTCTGCTTGAAACAATACAAATTGATATATTCGAAAATAGCTTGTTTAGTCTCTTGAGTATACATTGGAGCTATACTCAGCAATATATACTGTATGTAGCACTTGGTGCTGTCATTTCTTGGGCGGCACTTCACATTGTAAAAGGGCTTATGCAAATTCAAGGTAGAATGATGATGGTAGAAGTAGATTATCAGCAGCAGCCACCAGCACCAGTAGGAGGACCAAGTTATGCGGCAGACTTATCGCAATATGATGCCCCGCCGCCATTATCAAAACTATAAGAGGTAACCTCCCTTACCTCCCCATCAAAAACACCATCTATATGAGGATGGTGTTTTTCGATTTTCAGCACCTAAATAAACCATCTTTTCCGCATTAAGATAAAAGGTTAAGCATTTCGCTCAACCTTTTACTGTCGTTATAGGAATGAGGCTAGTTTATTTTGCTTGTGGAACGATGAACGTGCAGCTCCGAAGGTAGAACTATTTTCTTTAGGGGCTCGTTATGTTCGCGATTTTGCAGGCGATCGATTAGCATCTGTGCGCCAATATAACCGAATTGGTAAGCCTGCTGAGAGATGACCGTTAGGAACGGGTCAATTTCAGAATATGGTCCAAGATCATCGAAACCTACGACTGATATATCATCAGGAACACGAAACCCTAGTCGATGTAGCGTACGAATACTTTGAATCGCTAGGACATTATTTCCCGCTATAATGGCTGTTGGAAAAGGCTCCATTTGTTTTAACCAAGCCTCAATATTGGAATCATCATCAAGCGCTTTAAAGCTAGATTCATGAAGATAACTTTCCTCTACCTTCAAATCATTGAGCTTCATTCCCTCTAAAAATCCTTGCAGTCGTTGACGTGCGCTTGAAATTGTACTAGCTCCATTCACCATCGCAATACGTCGATGGCCTAACTGATAGAGGTGATCAACAAGCGTGCGCGCTCCTTCTTTACTATCACCTAATATGAGATCTGCATCAATTCCAGGTACTTCACGATCCAGTAGAACGAAGGGCACATCTTGTGCGATTAAACGCTGCAAATTAGGCAGCGAGGCATCTCCAGCAGGAGCAAGCAGAACTCCATCTACGCGACTAGATAATATCGTGTTGATATATTCCCCTTCCTTATCGATCGTTTCATCACTGTTGCCAAAAAGCAGCCGATAGCCGTTTTTTCGTGCTGCATCCTCAGCACCGCGTGATAGTGTTGTATAAAAGGGGTTGGTTATATCCGTAATTAATAAAAATAACACCTTCGTTTGCTGAAGGACCAGACTTCTCGCTGTATGGTTAGGCACATAATTTAGTTCATCCAGAATACGCTTAATTCTAGCTCGAGTTTGCGGACTGATTCTTCCAGTGTTATTGATAACTCTTGAAACAGTCATGGGAGAAACGTTTGCGATCTTCGCAACATCGTAGATAGTTACCATGCAAAGTGCTCCTTATCAATCTTAATGGCATTATCATACTATAGTATTTGTAATTTTTCAAAAAAATAAATTGACAGTTGGAGAATGTGTTGTTAATTTAAAGTTATCGATAACTCAAATATAACATTGGAGGGATTAGCATGACAATAGAACAATATCGCTGGCAAGATGGATTTCCTAAAATCGGAATTAGACCAACAATTGATGGTAGACGTAAAGGGGTTCGTGAATCGCTTGAGCAACAAACAATGGCAATGGCTCAATCTGTAGCAGCACTGCTTTCAGAGCAATTACGATATCCGAATGGTGAGCCAGTGGAATGTGTTATTGCAGATACTTGTATTGGTGGCGTAGCTGAAGCAGTAGCGTGTGCAAGTAAATTCAAAAAAGAAAATGTTGGTTTATCGATAACAGTTACACCTTGCTGGTGTTACGGTACAGAAACGATGGACATGGATCCCTCCATTCCAAAGGCAGTATGGGGCTTCAATGGAACAGAGCGTCCAGGAGCAGTATATTTAGCGGCTGTACTTGCAGGATATGCTCAGAAGGGACTCCCTGCCTTCGGCATATACGGTGGAGAGGTTCAAGATGCTGGAGATACAAGTATTCCAGATGATGTTAAGGAAAAACTATTACGTTTTACTAGATCAGCGCTTGCCGTAGCGATGATGAAGGGGCAATCGTACTTATCGATGGGTTCTGTATCTATGGGGATTGCAGGCTCAATGGTTAATGATAGCTTATTCCAAGAGTATCTTGGCATGAGAACTGAATATATTGATATGACTGAATTTTTACGTAGAATGAACGAGGGCATTTATGATCCAGTGGAATTTGAGAAAGCGCTTGCGTGGGTAAAGGAGAATTGTAAGGAGGGTCCAGATAATAATCCGTCAGAGATTCAAAAAACACGTCAGCAGAAGGATCAGGATTGGGAAACAGTTGTGAAGATGACTTTAATTACGAGAGATCTAATGATCGGTAATCCGCGACTAGCAGAGCTAGGATTCGGCGAAGAAGCGCTTGGACATCGGGCGATTGTCTCTGGATTCCAAGGACAACGTCAGTGGACGGATCATTTCCCGAATGGTGATTTCCTTGAAGCATTATTGAATTCCTCGTTCGACTGGAATGGCATTCGAGCACCGTACATTGTGGCGACTGAAAATGATAGTCTCAACGGCATTGTGATGCTCTTTGGTCATTTATTAACGAATACAGCTCAAATTTTTGCAGATGTACGCACCTATTGGAGTCCGGAATCGGTTGAGCGAGTGACTGGCTATAACTTAACAGGTGCTGCAGAAAACGGACTTATTCATCTAATTAACTCTGGACCAGCTACACTTGATGGTACAGGTCAGCAAGAAATTGATGGAAAGCCAGCGATGAAGCCATTCTGGGAAATTACAGAGAAAGAGGCTGCGAAATGCTTGGAGGCTACATCTTGGAGACCGGCATCCGTTGAATATTTCCGTGGTGGCGGTTACTCGTCGGACTTCTTAACTCGTGGTGGCATGCCGCTTACGATGTCTCGAATTAATCTTGTTAAAGGTATTGGCCCTGTGTTGCAAATTGCTGAAGGCTATTCTGTTGATCTTCCTGAGCATGTGCATGATGCATTAGACAAGCGTACGGACCCAACTTGGCCGACAACTTGGTTTGCTCCAATTTTAACTGGCAAAGGTGCATTTAGCAGCGTATATAACGTGATGGATAATTGGGGTGCGAACCATGGCTCAATAAGCTACGGTCATATCGGAGCGGATTTGATTACGTTAGCATCGATCTTACGTATTCCAGTAAATATGCATAATGTGCCTGAGGAGAAGCTATTCCGTCCTCGTGCTTGGGGATTGTTCGGTACAAATGATCCCGAAGCGGCGGACTACCGTGCATGTCAAAACTTTGGTCCATTATACAAATAGGAGGAAACGTCGATGACCGAAAATAAATCAAGTGCAATTCGTGAGGAGTTATGTGCATATGCTCGCAAAATTGTAGCCAATCGTCTCGTTGTCGGTCCTGGTGGTAACATTTCTGCCAGACTAGAGAATAAGATGTACTTGTCTCCAAGCGGCTTCGCCTTGGATGAGGTCGCACCTGAGCAGTGGGTCGAGGTGGACATTACTACAGGGGATATTACGGATATTGGTCTGCGCCCATCCTCAGAGGTGCTCATGCATTTGTATGCTTATCGGGCAAATCCTAATATCGGGGCGATTGTCCATACGCATCCTCCTAACTGTATTGCATTTACTTTAGTGGAACAGGAGCTTCCAGTTATGTTCCCGGATCAAGCAGCGCTGGTTGGGAAAACCGTATATGTGCCATATGTGCTTCCTACGACAGATCGACTGGCCGATGCGTATGTTGCTAAAGTGAATGAAGCTAGCTCAGTGCTTCTTGGCAATCATGGATTAGTTACTAGTGGTCGTAATTTACGAGAGGCTTACTATCGTACGGAAGTTGTCGAAGAAAGCGCGAAAATTTACTTAATTGCAAGGGCTGTTCGTGAACCTAAGGTTCTAACGACAGAGGAATATGAAGAGATTGCTTCGCTCGAAAGTGAAGCATACCGAGTTCAACTGCTTCAGAAAATGAAATAAACAATTCGGACTAAGAAAGAAGGAGTGCGAATGTTACAGGAGCATGAGGTGCTTGCCTTTGACCTAGGAGCAAGCAGTGGTAGAGCGTTGGTTGGCAGACTTACGCATAAGCCAGATGGAACTGCTTCACTTCATGTAGAAGAGGTGCATCGTTTTTCTAACGGAGCAGTTGAAATTGGTGAGCACTTGTATTGGGATATTTTAAGACTGCTAGACGAGGTAAAGCAAGGGTTTAAAAAGGCGTTTAAGGTAGGCTATCAACCGAAAACCTTTGGCATCGATACATGGGGCGTTGATTTTGGTTTGCTTGATCATAACGATGAGTTAATTGGTAACCCCTATCATTATCGAGATCCACAATCTGAGCTAGCGATGCAGAAGATTGTAGAAGAGATAGGCAGAGAGCGATTATTTGCAGAAAGCGGACTACAGCTAATGCCGTTTAATACGATCTTTCAGCTAGCTGCGATGAAGCAGGCAGCTTCACCAAAGCTTGATGCTGCCTCCACGCTTTTACTGACACCTGATCTATTAACCTTTTTCTTAACAGGTAAAAAGGTGTGTGAATTTACGATGGCAACCACTACTCAATTGTTTCATCCCGTGAAGCAGACTTGGAATGTACCGCTAATGGAGGAGTTGGGAATTCCTTCTCAATTATTTCTTGATGTCGTAAAGCCAGGTACGAAGGTCGGTCCGTTAACAGCAGCTGTTTGCAAGGAATTAAATATTTCTAGTGTTGAAGCGGTCGCTGTAGGTACACATGACACCGAATCGGCTGTAGTTGCTGTACCTGTCTTGTCGGATGAGCCTTTCGCTTATTTGGTTTGCGGAACATGGTCATTATTCGGCACCGAGCTTCAGCAGCCAATCCTGAGCGAAGAGGCAGCGAGCTTGGACTATTCCAATGAAGGCGGAGTAGGAGAAACCTATCAGCTCTTAAAAAATATTATGGGGTTATGGATACTACAACAATGCGTTGCGGATTGGAAGTCTCAGGGGCAAGAAATTTCATATCCGGAGCTAGTAGCAGAAGCGAGTCTAGCAGCACCGTTCCGTAGCCTGATTGATCCTGATGATCTGCGGTTCTATTCTCCTCATGGTATGGTAGCACGTATTCAAGGCTATTGTGCGGAAACGAATCAGCACATTCCTGAAAGTGTTGGTGAAGTCGCTCGCTGTGTATTAGAAAGTCTAGCATTACGATATAAGCAAGCCATGACTCAGCTCGAGCAGCTAACTGGCAATGCCTATACCCATCTATATATGGTTGGAGGCGGTATTCAAAATGAGTTACTTTGTCAGTTTACAGCCAATGCACTCGAGCGCACGGTTATTGCTGGTCCAGTAGAAGCTAGTGTAATCGGAAATATGCTTGTTCAGCTTATGTCATCTGGTCATTGCCGTGATCTCGGTTCAGCCAGACAATTAGTTGCCGAATCGTTCGAGCTTTGCCGATATGAATCGGCTAACGATGAGAATTGGCAGGCTGCATATGAAAGATTTGCTCAATTACAGAAGGGAAAAGAGGAGGAGCTATGCTAAAAGGAATTTCACCGCTTATTTCACCTGAGTTAATTAAAGTACTAATGGAGATGGGGCACGGTGATGAAATTGTATTAGCCGATGGTAATTTTCCTGGTGCGAGTCATGGAAAGCTTTTAGTTCGCTGTGATGGTCAGCCTATGCCGGAGTTACTAGGAGCGATATTGGATTTATTCCCGCTTGATCCATATGTTGAACGTCCGGTTTCTCTTATGGCTGTTGTGCCTGGTGATCCAGTAGAAACTCCGATCTGGAATACCTATAAAGAAATTATCGCTAATAAAACAGGGAACGAAGAGCCGTTTGAACATGTAGAGCGATTCCAATTTTATGAGCGGGCGAAGCAAGCCTATGCCGTAGTAATGACGGGGGAAAAGGCGTTGTATGCGAATCTCATTCTTAAAAAAGGTGTTATATCGTAAATAACATCACAAACAAACAAAAGGTGGCATTATTGAGCAATTGTCACCTTTTGCTTGTTTCAGAACCTATTTTATCCGAGCTATGTCCAAGCCCAGAAGAAGCCATCGCGATCCCAAGCTACTCTTCCTTTATGAAGCTTCTTATATATTTTTTTCACTTCTTTATCAATTGAGATATGACCAGCCTCATTTACATATAAGTATTGATCCCCGTAATGGTTTTTAATATGTGCAACGACATCCTCTTGTCTTAATATTCCTCTCTCTTTAACCTCATTGAGCATCCAGTTTGCAATTTCCTCACATATTTCTTGCATAATTTCACTTCCTAGGACAGTTTATTTTTTATTTGAGGCAGCTTTTTTCATTATATAGCTATTCCCATAATACAGCTAGAAAGGATATTCCCGTCTACTGTAGAATAAATGTAGAGTTTATTCCCAAAGGAGATGATTGGATGGACAGCAAGAAGCCTAAGGCAATCTTTTTCGATTTATTCGAAACGCTAATCACTGAGTTTTCCCAAGGAAAAAGAATATCTAAGCGTAATTATGATTATCTTAATTTGCTGGGCATACCTAATGATCAATTTAAACTAGAGTGGAGAAAACGTCAGGGGAAGAGAATGAATGGGTTTTATAATACTTATATCGATGTTATTAAAGACATTGCAGATTGCAATCAATTACAAGTTAGTGATGAGGTAATTCAATATTTGTATGAGGAACGAATGAAAGAGAAGCAACTCCCTTTTCATAATATTCATGCTGACATCGTAGCATTGTTGGAGCATATTCGCAGTAAGGACATAAAAATCGGGCTAATTAGCAATTGTACGGAAGAGGAAGTGAAGTATTGGAAAACAACCCCGCTTCCGTCATATTTTCAAGACTGTATATTTTCATATGAAGTGAAAATGAGTAAGCCAGACCCATCTATTTATTATCTAGCTTGCCAGCGTTTGGGCGTATCGCCAGAAGAAAGTGTTTTTGTAGGAGATGGAGGTTCAGGCGAGCTTGAAGGTGCAGACGCAGCAGGATTAACAGTTTATCATGCTTTCTGGTTTAATACATATATCAATAGTAAGTTTAAAAAGCTATCGTCCCCAATGGAGCTTATATCCGAACTGCTATAAATTAATACCGTTAAAAAACAACGACTGCATCGTATCCCAATGTTATATGCGGTCGTTGTTTTTAATTTACAGCGTTAAGTAAACTCATTTAATGATCTTATCCATCAAGCTCTTGAGACTTACGCAGCATTTCTTTCGTTTCATGAAGCTGGGCTTCAAGCTTTTGCTGAGATTGCTGGACGGTTTGTATCTGGTTTTCTACATGCTCTAAGCGTTGCAACGTCGCTTTTTGAATTTCTTCGGTGGCTCTTTGTGTTTTGGAGTTATCAATAATGACTAAAATCGTAAGCCCTGCACTAAAGATCGTTATCCCTCTCGCGATTTGATTCAAATCGACCTTATTCATTGCAATGATACAATCAGCCACACCTACTCCAATTAATAGTCCACCAATCGCGGTAATCGCACTCCATTTTAACTTTTTTGTAAGTATATTGTCTTTCATGAGGTTGTCTCCTTCTATGTACTCGTATCAATATTTTACGTTATTTAAGGGTTTATTGACATGCATTATATTTAATGTTGCAAATGAATTTTTATTGTGGATAGAAAACTACCTTTCAGGAAAAAATGGATACAAATTTACGATGCAGCCAGTAGAGCAGCTTGAGCATAGATGGGTGATAGTAATGAGCACTAAACAAACTGAAGAAGAACAAGACAAGCTGATAAAGGTCATTAATATGGACGGCAAGATATTAACGCCATGTCTGCCACATCGAGCATGGAGAGAGGTCGAGCGTGCACGTGCTGTCTGGATTGATGAGGAGACCATTAAGCTGCTTTATAATCCGTTTTTATTTCGTGATTATCGAAAGGCTGCACTGAAAAGAGATCGACATACCTGTTTGTGGTGTGGTCGTCCCGCAACGACAGTGGATCATATTATTCCCTCTAGCAAAGGCGGTTCGGATCTTCCCGCTAATTTACTTGCTTCCTGCAGTGAATGTAACACAAGGAGAGGAAACCGTTCAGCATTTTCTTACCTTAAAGAAAATACGCAGTCCATTCCTAATATTCCTAAGCTATATTGGCGTATATTTATCGCTATATGCAGGCAACGTCTAAACTAATTGAGATCAGTACTAGCCCCGATCAAGTTCATCGGGGTTATTTGTGATGTTGTCATACTTGTTAATTAGTTGTTCATAAATCTTTCAAATCCATTTTATAAACTCGAAACATTGTGTTTTTATAGATTATTACATCATGAGAGTAAGGAGCAGAATATGAGGTATTGGATTAGAAAGTCAGAAAAGCGTATGGCAAGATTGAAGTATAGTAAGAAATTTTTATTTATTAGCTTATTATTTCTATGTCCGCTTTTGTTAGTTGGAACGTTTTGGACAATTGATCGTTATGGGGAGATCAAGCAAGTTCAGCTAGAAATTAAAGGTACGAAGCAAATAGCTAACATTTATCCGCTAATTCAGGATATTCAATCGCATCGGGGTCTATTAAACGGTTATAAACAGGGAGATCATTCATCGCTTAATCAAATCAATGCTAAGAAAAGTGAGATCGCCGATAAATTTGAGGTAGCGATACAGGACATCGAGAAACAGAAGCTAACTCAATCGTTAAGTGCGCTGCAATCTGCAAAGGAACAATGGAACACGTTACTCCAAGGAGAAGAAGCACTAGATGCAAAAACAAGCTTTAATGTACATACTGACATTGTTAATGAGCTGCTGAAGACGATAGAGACGATTTCTGATGAAACATTAATGAGTTTAGATGCGGAGCTAGAAACATTTAATATGATTAATATGTATACGACAGACCTACCTTCCTTAATTGAATCTGTCGCTACTGTTCGTGGTAAAGGGAATGGTTTGCTAGCTAAAGGAAGTGCAAGTCAAGCTGAAATGATCGAGCTACACACTTTAGTCTACGGCTATCAATATATGCTATCTAATTTAGAAAGATCGTACTCTGAGTTTAAAGATGTCTTCGAAGGGGACAAAGGCCATACAGCAACGATTGAGGAGACCGCAGCAGCGAAGCTTGCTATCGAATCATTTAACGAATTAACGACAAGCTCCATATTGCAAAATAGTAATTTTGCGCTAGCAGCAACCGAGTATTTTCAAGAAGGGACAAATACGATAACTAGCATTGTTAATGCCGTTGAATTGTTGCAGCATTCTCTAACGGATGAGTTAGCTTCAAGAAGAATCATCCTTGTTTCGATTACGAATTCCACGTTAACTTTGCTTGGGTTGATAATGCTAGCCGTAGTATTTTTATACTTAGGGTTTTATAACAACGTCATGCGAACAGTCAGAACATTACAAGCGGCAACGGAGCAAATGGCAACGGGGAATTTTTCACAAAAGGTTATATTGGAAACAGAGGATGAGCTGCTTCAAGTTGGTGTTGCCCTAGATCGTATGAGAACCTCAATTAGCAAAATTGTTTCGCATAATCAAGAAATTTCCGAGCAAACATTGCAATCTTCTAACGAGCTATCAGTCATATCGAGTGAAGCTGTATTAACGATGAAGCAGGTGGCAGAATCTGTGCAGCTAGTATCCGAGGGCACTGCAGGTCAGTCTCGTGCAGTATCAGAATCGAGCACTGCGATGGAGGAAATGGCTAAAGGGGTTAATCGTATTGCTGAAGCAGCATCGGAAATTGCCGAAGCAGCTCAGTCAACAACAGTACATTCAACCGTTGGTGGAGAACAGCTTGACGCTACCATTGAACAAATGAATAGCATTAAACATTCACAGGATGAAAGCACGAGAATTGTTAGGCAGCTTGCCAATAATTCCTCTGAAATTGTTAAGGTCATTAAAGTTATTGTTGATATTGCTTCACAAACAAAGCTGCTTGCGCTAAATGCCAATATTGAAGCTGCCAGAGCAGGGGAAGCGGGAAAAGGCTTTGCGGTCGTTGCGCATGAAGTAGGTCAGCTAGCTGAGCAGACAACGGCATCAGGTAAAATGATCTCTAGTCATCTTAATGAAATTATTGCTTTGATCAATGAAAATGTTGATGCAATGAATAAAATGGGTCATGAAACCGATCGAGGCTTGGAATCTATTTATCGTACTAAAGTAACGATGGATTCCATCATTAGCGATGTACGCCTTACATCCGAGCGAATTTTAGATGTATCGGCAACCTCACAGCAAATTTCTGCTGAGATGGAAGAAGTGACTGCGACGATGAGTGAAGTGGATAGAATTGCTTTACGCAGCAATGAAGAAGCCGAAATGATGGCTGCCGCTGCTGAAGAGCAGCTGGCGTCAATGGAGCAAATGAATCATGCGTCGCAGCAATTAAGAAGCTTAGCGAATAGCTTAGAAGAGCAACTGAATAAATTTACAATATCGACAACTGAATAACAGCTCCATCTAAAAGATAGGAAAGTCATCGTTAATCTCTTCTTCTGGTTAGCTCGTCACTCACCAATTCAGAGGCAACGATGACTTTTCCTTTTATATTTCACTAGCTTTTTATCACGAACTGCTGGTACAAGCTCTGTTTTTCCTTCCGCGGCATTTACTTATGAATTATATTATTTATATCGCTATGTATGTCAGTAAGATCACACATAATCCCCTTAATAACGCAAATTATGTTGTCGTGGTGCCTGTCATATAATGAACCTAGCTTGCAAATATAAGGAGGTTTTGGCGAATGTTACAATCAACGGTAAGGAAATCAGTCTCGTTGTTGATGGCTGTGCTTATGCTGCTGTCGACTTTTTCCGTTGGACATATTGGACCATTTAGCAGCGATAATATAGCTCAAGCTGCTTCTGGGCTTATACCAACGGACGAGTATGTACCATCAGACGAGTATGTGCGAATTAAAAACAAGTGGACAGGCAATTACTTATACGAAGATGAAAACGGTGTCATAAGATATGGATTTACGTCATCAACTGATTCCAGCTCCCATTGGGTAATCGAGCATGAGGAGGGTAACAATGGATATGCTACGATCCGAAACAGATTCACCAATCGATATATATCCGTTGAGAGTATTACAGAACGAAGTAGTCAACTTACAACAGCAGATTCAGCAGCTACAATTGAAATGAAGTGGGCGATTGAGCCAGCGATTAACCGTACTGGGCAATATACTATTCGTAGTCTAAAGTTTACGAGTGGTACATACTTTATTCACGAAGAGGATCAACTAGGTTATGCCCAGGTTAGTGGTGATATTGGTGCCGATTGGGAAAGCCCTCAGTGGTCTTTTGAATCGGCTCCGATTTCACAGCCAGTTCGTATTTACAATAAGTTCCGTCAAGCATATATGTATGAAGTGACGGAGGAAGGCGATGACTTGGGTAAGATCGAATATGGTCAAATTCCTTACTCTGATGCGGCTTCTCATTGGTATATAGAGAATTTGGCGGAGGGGGAGAATGGCGCTAAAGTTATAAAACTACGAAATGTCCTTACTGGTAATTTGATCACTCAGGGGACGTTTTGGGCGCAAATTATGGCAATGCCAGAATCTGAGACTGGCAATACAAAGAGTCATTGGCTTATGACTGCTGCATCAACTGAAGGCTATGTTACTTTCACAAATGTTTTTGCTGCAGAAGTGGGAGAATCTGAGCCCAATGACATCCCCCTTGGACAATATGTACTAAATACACAGTTTGAAGATACCTTTGTACGTTCGAATGACTGGTCAAATGCAGGAAATGATAATGCACAGTGGCGTGTTGAAATCGTTCCTGCTACTCAGCCTATCAGATTGGTCAACTATGGTGACATTAGTGATGAAAGCAGCAAGCTATATTTATATGAGCATCAAGGGCTAGTTAAGCATGGTGCACTAGAAGCTGACAATGCTGCCTATGGGTGGATTGTTGAAGATTACAATGGATATAAAAAAATTCGAAATTTATTGTCTGGTCGCTATATGACATCACAGCATAATGATGATCCACTTCAAGTCATAGAGGATGGAGAAAGTCAGTGGAAGCTAAATGAATCTGATTTATATGATAACTTCGTCAGTATTGAAAATGCTTCAGCTGAAGGAAGCTTTATTCATCTCAAGCATGCATCAGAGTATGCGTATGAAGGTCAGGTTAATTCAGCAGATAATGATGCGCAATGGTACTTGGAGGACCCGACTGTAAGTGTTGATGGTGAACCGTTAATTGTGCAAATTCGCAATGTATGGAACAGCATGTATCTGTATGAAGATGAAAATAATGAGCTTAAATATGGAAATGTAAACTCAGCAGGAGAGCGTGCTGAGTGGATTATTACACGATATAGTGGTCGCAATTTAATTCAAAATCGTGGCACAGGACATTATTTAAATGTATTACATCAAAAATCAGGACATTTACCGCTATCAGATTTAATTATTGAAGAACTAACTGAAGAAGAACTGCAACAAGTACTCTGGCGAATTAAGGATAATGGTGGTGCGAAAAACATTTGGAGCGCACGTGATTTGAACAATGTCCCTGGACAGCAATCTTATATTAATCTGCAAAACCTCACGAAGTTTGCTGAATATAGTGCAGTCAATCCGAATTGGGGCAGTCCCAAATGGCAATTTATTAAAGTAACAGATGACAAAATGCAGTACGTACGTATTAAAAGTAAGACGACAGGTGAGTATCTGGTTCAGGAAGACAATATCGTTCATTACGGAAATCCTAGTGAGACAGATTTTAACTCTCATTGGTATGTGGAGGAGGCTGATGCTAATCGTAAAATGATTCGCAATCGTGCAACAGGTCAATATATATCGATGCAGCCATCTACTCCGGATGAAACAGAAATTGAAGATCCGGACATTCCAGTTCGTAGTATTGATGTTGAGGCTGCGTGGAGTAGTCACAAATGGATTCTAGAAGAAGATGGGCAATTTATTGCATTTAAGAATGGCTGGACAAATGATCACTATTTGACAACATTAAATGAGCTTGGTTATCTACAGCGCATTCGCTCGGCACTTCTTAATGCTGAGGAAGCAGAGGACAGCAGATGGTTTGTCTTGGAAAACGCGCCTGAAATGTCCCAATATGTGAGGATCAAAGACAAGCGCTCAGGTCAATACTGGTATGAGCAGGACAAGCAATTAATATATGGAGATATCGGTATCGCCGACTCTCGATCACACTGGTTCCTAGAGGATGCTGGTGATGGAGCGAAGTATGTCCGTAATCGTGCAACAGGTAACTACATTAATATTGAGTTTATGGATAGAGAAAACCCTGAATCGGCAATTAGTGTTGAGCATTTTGAAATGGAGTGGGGATCAGCCAGTCCCAAATGGCTAGTTGAAGAAGGAGCGGAAGCAGGGTATACGCGGTTCAAAAATGTCTGGAATCCATGGCGCTACCTATCGACTAAAGATCAGCTTGGTCATGTGCAGCAAATTGAGAATCCAGAGGTAAACGATGACAGTATCCAGTTTGTTATGGAAGGTGTACCTGCAGGTCAATTGCTCTTGCCGAACGAACCAATTCGAATTAAAAATGTTGCTAACGATCAATATTTAATGCAGACAGAGCAAAACATTGTCGTATATGGACAATCTGAGGAAAATAATGCTTTTTCCCATTGGATTATTGAAACTGAAAACGGTGTGCAGCAGATCAAAAACAGAGCAACGGGTATGTATGTAGCATTAACTCCTGATTATAGATATGTAGCTTTGACGGATAATAGAGAAGCTGAGCAGACGCAATGGATAGTAGAGGGCGCTCCGATAGGCGATGTTTACATGCTTCGAAGTAATATGCCTGGATATACGGATGAATATCTAAATACGAATGCCTCGCTAGGTTATCCAGAACGTGGACTTCATTTGGTTACGAATCAAAGTTTGCATTGGATGTTCGAGGCTGCACCAGAGGAGGGCATCGTACCACCGCCAGATGAAGATGATACCTCTAATGCGGCAACTGCTATTTTTAATGATACCAACTTTGTCCGTATCGTCAATAAAGCTTCCGGAGAGCTGCTTATGGAACAAGAAGGGAAAGTAGTGCCTGTTGAAGCAGCGTTAGCAGGTGATGATGAGCGAGCGCAGTGGCTAGTACAGGATTACAACGGACATAAGCTAATTAAAAATAAGTCAACAGATAAGCTTCTGAATCTATCGGATGATGAGATATCACTAGCTCGAAGTGCTGATCGCTCCATAGGGCTTGGGGCACAGTGGAACATTCATACTAGATTAGGCTATCAAGAGCTTGAAAATGCGCTGAAAAAAGAGCAGTGGCTTAGACAAAATGGTGCCGAGCTAAACTTTGGCCCAACTGGGGATGATGCTTCTCGCTGGACACTGGAACCTATAGCGGGCGTTGTTCATTACGAGGTCGAGAAGGGCTTTGTTTCTGGTGGAGTGAAAGTGAATACGACAGCAGCCGTTAGCTATGCTTCCGGTTTTAATGAAACGGGTGCGAGAGTTATTGTTGCAGTGAATGGCCAAGCAGATGGCGAATACGAAGGAACAATTCGGTATAGTAATCCCACTGCAACAGTGCAATCGTTGACCTTGAAGGTGAATGGTATATTAGAACGTCAGCTTCAATTCAAGCCTACGGGCAAAGGAGTATGGAAAGAGGTGGAAGTTAAGCTTCCGCTGCGAATGGGCTATAACTCAGTATCACTAGAACGAACAGCTGCAGATGAAGGAACGGGTCAGGTTGAGCTCGACGCAATAATTGTGCAGGATAATGTTAACTTAACTTATCGTGGGGCTACCTTACCTTATATTACGTATGAAGCAGAGCATATGAATACGAATGGAACACTGATTGGTCCAACACGTGTTTATCTAGATGTAGCATCGGAGGCTTCCGGGCGGCAAGCAGTGAAGCTTGATCAAAAGGGGCATTATGTGGAATTTCAATCAGCGAAGGCTGCAGACTCGCTTGTCGTTCGTTATTCAATTCCTGATGCAACTACAGGTGATGGACTAGAGGCGACAATAGGAGTTTATGTAGATGGACAGTTCCGTACGGAGTTAACTCTTAATTCTGCTTATGCTTGGGTTTATGGCAACTATCCATGGTCCAATGATCCGAAGCAAGGAAGTGCTCATCGATTCTTCGATGATGTTCATGCTCGAATAGGTGATATTCCCGCTGGCTCAACAGTTAGGCTAGAGATTCGCGAGGAGGATGCTGCAGACTATTATATTATTGACTTAGTAGATCTTGAGCTCGTTGGGCCTGCATTGGTGATGCCAGAAGGCTTCCTTTCAATTACTGATTACGGTGCAATTGCTAACGATGGGCTAGATGATACGGAGGCATTCAACGAGGCAATGGATGCGGCGAAGGCAGAAGGTAAAGGGGTTTGGGTACCGGAAGGTGCGTTTGAGGTTGGTGATGGTTTGCTTATTCTCGATCATATTACAATTCGCGGAGCTGGAAAATGGTATACGAAGCTGAACGAAGCGAAGTTTTTTGGCAATGGCAGTAATATTGAAGTATATGACCTATTCATTGACGGTAAGATAAGTGTCCGCGATGACGAGGCTCAAACTAACGGCTTCGAAGGTGCTTTCGGACCTGGTTCTACCGTGCAGCATGTATGGATTGAGCATACGAAGACAGGGTTGTGGCTGACACGTCCGATCAACAAAAATGGATATACATTTAACACCGAGCTGTCCACCAATGAATTTTATATAGCAGGCTCTCGCATCCGCAATGTGATGGCAGATGGTATGAACTTTTCAGTAAATACTAAAAACAGCATGGCTGAGCATATGAATATTCGTTATTCAGGCGATGACGGTATGGCTATGTGGTCATTCCTAGAAAATGTGCCTACTGATTACACAGAAAACAATACGTATCGCTTTAATACGGTGCAGTTACCGTGGCTTGCTAACAACATCATTGTGTTTGGTGGAAAAAATCATAAAATTCAGGACAATATTGTGATGGATACAGTTACTCATGGTGCTGGTATATCCGTTTCTACAAAATTCACGCCAACACCATACGAAGGAACCATTCTTGTGGAACGAAATACGTTGCTTCGCACTGGAAGTGATGATGCAGGAGCGGGTTATAGCACAGGTGCAATTTGGATATATGCCTATGATCGAGATATCGATACCGAAGTGATAATTCGTCATAATACTGCAATTGACAGCACATATTATGGGTTGTCAATTGACGGAGGAAAAGTGCTTGGTTCTGTCAATGCTAGTCGCGCCAAGGTAACAGTGGAGGATATGGTGATTGATAATGCAGGACTTAATGGGGTGTCAATCAGTCCGACGATTAGAGGTGCCATTAATTTCAAAAATGTCATTGTACGAAATACGAAATTGGCTAGCATTCATAATGCTGCAGGAGCAAACTTTACGATTCATCAGCTTTCTGACGATAAGGTGCCTAGTAAACCAAGCGTACCAGACAGTTCGGGAGTAATCGAAGAGCAGGAGACAGTGCCCGTTCCAGGAAGTGCGGAGGTTAATGAACGAATCCTTAAGGAAGGGATAGCTAAAGGGCAAAGTACGATTCAGCTATCTGTTGATGCACAGGGAGTGGCTGAGCTACCACTAGCGTCGCTGCTTGCTGCTGCGGAACAAAATTCGAACGGGGCAATTGTCGTCAAGTTCAATGATGCCAGCTTTGAGTTACCGTATGCGCTCGCTGAGACCATTAAACAACAAGTTGAGCAAGCAGGAATAACTGATGCTAATCGTAAGCTTATCTTTAAAATTAGTAGGTTGACAGACAAGGATCGACAGGAGATTGCAGATAACGCTCAAACGCTAGATGTGCAGTTAGCGAGTGAACCAATGCAATTCGAATTGTTAATTATGCAGCAGGATAAGCGTGTAGTTGAGCTCAGCAATTTCGGTAGAACATATATTAAACATACATTAACGCTTAAAGACAAGCTTGATTCGAAGCAGGCTTCTGTCATGAGCTATGATCCTACTACGCAGCAATTGCGCTACGTACCAGCACGCTTCAATGTTCTAGAAGATGAAACAGTTATAACCATGATGAGTCCATATAGCGGTATATTTGTAGTGATCGATGGACTTAAGAGCTTCTATGATGTTCAGAATCATTGGGCACGTGAAAGCATTGAGCTGTTAGCTTCAAAGAGAATTGTATTCGGCAAGACCAAAGAACATTTTGCACCACAGGATTCCATTACGCGTGCAGAGTTTGCTACATTGTTAGTTCGTTCACTTGGTTTGAAAGCTGGTAGAGAATCGGTACAGTTCGCTGATATTGGACCTAATGATTGGTTCTACAATGACGTCTTGGTTGCTGCTCAATATGCCCTAGTCTCAGGTGTTGGGAATGGCGAATTTAAACCAAATGACACCATTACACGTGAACAGATGGCTGTGATGGTAGCAAATGCATTAGAACTGAAAGGAGATACAGTTGATTCTGGCGCTGCTTTTCATGATCAGGAGGAAATTAGTAAATGGGCAAGAAGTGCTGTTGAGCATTTAGTGAGGCTAGAGATTATGAACGGTAAGTCGAAGATGAGCTTTGCACCACGGGACGAAGCGACTCGTGCTGAGGCGGTCATCGTGCTCATGCGAATGTTATATGCGATGGAACTGCTTGATGAATAATTAAGTCAATAAAAGTAAAACGGGTGGAGCGGGAAATAATACTATTTCCGTCCACCCGTTTTTCATATGATCTTCTAGATTTATAGTATATGTTTGGTACTTGCACAATTACCAGTTGTTACCTTCTAAACGGATCACGGTAAAGTTCGGGCTACCCTGCTCACCATATATAGGAGCAACTCCTGGCTGATAGATCTTCACGTTTTTGAAGCTTGCTTCTCCGATTGCAGGACCCTGGCCTTGCTCTGCTCTAACGACAAGTTTAATGCCATAGCGTCCTGGTTGATTGATCGTTACATTTTCTACACGTACATTTTGCATAGCTAGATTTTCAGGAGACTTTGTTTGAAACATTAGACCGAAGTAGACTGGCTGATTAATGTCAATGTCCTTCACAAGTATGTTCTTAAACGTTCGATCTCCGCCATAAAACCATATTGCTCCAAAGTTCTGGTAGTTATTGATTCGGTCATCAGCTCCGACACTCGTCCAGAAATCTCCGCCTGTACGATCAAGCGTTGCACCTTCAATAATTGTATCCTGATCACCAAATCCTAATGTGTTATACCCAAAACTTAAACTGCTTATCGTTATTCCTGGATAGGTGAGTGTATCCGCCGCATATAGATTTTGAAATAGATTACCCGATCCGCCATAAACAGCGAATGCAGCAGCCCGTCTAACGCATGTCGCAGTTAAATTAATATATTGGTTACCGACATTATAGCTACCACCAGAGTCGATGGCGCTGAATAATGCAAAGGAATCATCACCTGAGCCACGTGAGTAGTTATTATCAATGATATTGTAGGAGGAGCCATTGGTCATATTGATACCATCGGCAAACATATTTTTAATTCGATTATTTTTAAAGACGTTATAGGATGAATTTACACCCCAATATAAGCAAATAAAGTGCTCAACCCACAGATTTTCTATCGTTACATTCTGCATTCCGTTTCCATCGATAAACTTACCTGGACCATCAATACGGTATACATAATTGCCCCAAGCGGATAAATCCTTAATGGTTGAGCCATTCGCAGAAGAGCCAATATTGAAGCCTATATCCGTATTGCTTTGCTGCTGAGGAGCAACTAGTTTTGTATGCCATGGTCCTGCTCCAATAATTTCTGTAGCTCGGCCATACAGGTAAATTTTATTACTCATTTCCCACTCGCCAGCAGGGATGAATATTCCTAATTTAGTCGTATCCTGTCTAAATTCGTTCAATGCCTGCTCAATAGACTTAGAAGCTGAAACCTCAATGTATTTACTTGGATCTGGATTTTGCGCTGGTGGGGCGACATTTTCCGTTTCAATCATATCGACATAGATCCAAGGTACATCGCCACTGTCCTTTTGAATTTTTATTTTACTTCCTGCTGGGTAAACCTCATCGAGAAGAAGCTGTGCATCCTCGTATAGCCAGTAGGCTGTTTGACCCGAGGAAGGGGTGTTATTATATCCTAGCTCACCAAGCGTGCTCGGTGTAGCATAAACATAAGCAAATTTGGAGCTAACATTAAATTTACCTTTGTAAACTCCATCAACATAAGCGCTAATGGTCCCGTTTGTGTTATCTGCAATTGCATGACGTAGTACAAAAGCATTGGCTGGTGCTGTGAGAGTAAATTCTACATATTCACCTTGAGCATCTAAGTGAACAGCGGACCGCCCAGATGCCTCTCCAGCGAAATCACCCGGTGTAAAGTTAGGTGCAAGAATTGTAGCGTTGGTTGTATTCGAGCTTGCTTCCGCCTCGATAATTGTAAATGGCATATTAGCACCACGTCCGGCATATAGGCTTGTTTCGCTGCTGTTGTTCGATTGCTTTAGTGTTACTTCATTACTATCGGCGCTTACTGTGGTTGTAACTGTATAGTTTCCATTCACCACTGTCCAGTTGCCAAGTTGCAGTGTAGTAGAGGCTCCTGGAGCAAGCTGAGCTTGATATGAGCTGGTCCAACTGTTAACGATTGTATTATCGCTGTCGTGTAATGTAACCGTCACCTGGTGAGGACCTTCACTTGTTATCATATTACCTTGGTTTTTCAACGTGACGACGAAGGAAAGCTGATCTCCATTACTTGGATTCCCTGGATTCCAAGCTGTAGCTGTTATTAAATCGGAGCTAGGTATTGAATTAACCGTAAGCAGGTTATTGCTTGTATAGCTATTATTGTTCTCATCCTGCTCATTAATTAAGTTGTTTTCATCGATTTCTGCACGTATGCTATAGCTGCCGGCATGTTTAGCTCCGATTGAAACCGAAATCGTTTGTCTGGCATTGACTGATAAAGCATCTATGCTAGCTGTGCCAACAAGAAGTTGATCCATGTAGAAGTTTACCGTTGAAGCGGGGGCGCTTATACTACCAATGTTCTCTACAACTGCATGTAAAGTAATGTCATCCGTTTCTAATGGTGTGGCAGGAGACCAGGACAAGCTATTGATAACCAAATCAGGATTAGGTGCTGGTACCCCATATACTTCAAGTTCTGCGATCTGACCTGCAGGTGCGCCAGTATTGTTCAACAAGTTAATTTGTAAATGTCTTACCGTAGCGTTTACTGGAATGTTAATGAAATTCCCGTTATTAGGATTAAATGCGTATTCTTGTGGGCTTATTAGAGTTGTCAAGGATGTGGAATTGTGAGTGCCACCTAAGATCTCAATGGTTTGAGTACGGGAACTCCATTGCTGAGAAGGATTCAGTCTTAATATAAGCGAACTAATGTTATATTCGGATTGTAAATCTACAGTTAATTGACTAGGATTGCTTCCACCTTCCCAATACGTTGTAAGATCGCCATCATTAGCATGCAGAGCTTCGTATATATAATTGAAGGAGGAGGCTGATATTGGCTTATTTAAAGCGATATTTTCTGTAGGTGTCTGAGTAGGGATTGGAGTAGAACTAGGTGAAGGAGTAGGCGTTGGTGTAATAGTTGGTGTAGGAGCCGGTGTTGGTGTAATAGTTGGTGTAGGAGTTGGTGAAGTGACAGATGTGATTGTAATTTTATCAAGATTTACATTGCCACTGTCTTCATTATCATAGCAGTAAGTGATTGTGTTACTACCAGCCTGCAAGGCTATTGTTTCAGTCTTTGTGTCCCAGCTAGACCAGTTAGGCAGCTGAGGTAAAGTCGTTTGCATCTGCTTGATATCGTTAACATAAAGACTAAGTGTTTTACTAGATCCTGTAGCATTACCGTAGGTTAAGGACACATCGTAATGACCAGCGGTAGCAGTGTGAACGGTAAAGGTGGTTGTTGCTCCCAAATTCCAATACCCATCTATAAAGCCGCTTCCACTATAACCTACATGATCATTATTCACCTTTGCTCCGTTAGCTAGAAGGGCATATTCTGCTTCATATACATTGGAAGGTTCAGGAGTTGAGTGATAACCATATAGCTCTAGCTCTGCGAGCTGGGCAGCGGGCCATTCTGTATTGCTAGCAAAGGTTAGCTTTACATAGCGAGCTTCAGTTAATGGAAGTTGGATCTGTACGATATTGTTAGAATCAGGATTGAAGGCATAGGTGCTAGTAGGAATAGTGGTCAGGTAGCTAGTCCCATTTACGCTTGTCTCAATTGTGATTTGCTGTGAGCGTGCACTCCAGCCTGTAGGAAGCTTTAAGAGAAGTTCTTGAATTTGTGCAGCAGCTCCTAAATCAACTTGAATCCATTGTGGAAATTGATTATTCGAGCTTTCCCAATAGGTGAGTTGGCTCCCATCCGTTACGTGACTTGCTTGGTAGATGTCGGTGTAGCTGCTGGCGGTTACAAGCTTGCCGGCTGCAAGATTAATCTCTTCAGAGGCTGAAACAGGCGCTAGATTTAGCTGCGATAATACTAAAATTATTGTGAATAAAGAGATACACCATGACTTGAGTTGCTTGTTCATTTCGTTCATCCTTTCTAGATTTAATTTTGTTAGCGTTTTCATTTCTTCATTATTAGCATAACGTAACCGAAAACGATTACCCAATAGGCAAAGCTACGATAATGATGTCTGTTATTACCACTTTCCAAATGATTATGTGTATTTCTACGATATTTAAGTAGTTAAAAGGTTAATTTGAATAATATTAGCTACAGTAGCTTTTTTGTTTTTTTGATATAGTTCAGATAAAGATATGCATGTTGTGCTTGTAGTGCTGGTTTAATAAAAAATTTTCAACTAGGAGAATCAATATGCGCAACTCTTTCAATAATCCATTAACTAGAATGAACATTAAACGGCAGCTGATTTTATTGTTTCTAGTTATGGTTAGCCCCATTATTCTGTTACATTGGTACGGCAACGCTGAGGCTGAGAAGCTATTGAAAAATCACGTGACCAATGCGTATGTAGAGCTTATAAAACAGAATCATACGATTATTAATCGAGATATTGATACGGTTAATAAAATAACTTCCGCCATTATTCAACATCCAATTACACAGCAAATGCAATCTGATGGTAAAGAAAGTGTATTTGAGCGCGTGCGTAAATACGATAACTTAGATCGATTATTGGCCAGCTACTCTATTCCGATTAACGGTGGAGAGGCAGTGTACTACTCGCTTTATATATACGATCCCTTAGACAATTACTTTTTTGTTCCTAAGCAGCAATTTCAACAGTATGGGGTTCGCTTTTTTAATGATGAGGAGAAGCCCTCTTGGTATGACAAAGCAATTAATCAACACGGTAGAGGATATATGGATATCATTTCGTTTCAGTCAGGTTATTCAAGCATTAATACACTGGCTCATATTCGTGCTGTTGGAAACATCAGTCACGGCAATGAATTTATAGGTGTGCTCGTTGCAATAAAAATGGACATTAAGCTGGCAGAATCCTTACAAGCAGTATCCCTTCCAGATGGCTCGATTTACTTTGTTGATGGTAATAATCGTATATTAAGCTCGACATCACCAGAGTTAATAGGTGAGCAGCTTATGCTCCCTGAGCAATTGCTGGAGAAACAGCAAAGTAGATCTTTTCATGACATTGAAGCTAGCTATATAGCAAATGAACTCATCACCCCAAGTTCAATACTTGTAATGAGTCAGTATGAACGCGAAGAGGGACGACTGATCTATGAGATTCCGATTCAATCCTTGTTAAAACAACAAAATGAACTTAAACGTGTCATACAAGTAATATCGATAGCCTATACGCTACTGTGCTGTGTCATGCTGATTTATTTTTGGCGATCTTTAATGCGCCCTTTACAAAAACTCGCTTATTTTGTTCGAACGTACGAGCCAGGTAAGCTTGTGCCGGCAACATCCTTCGAGAATCGGAATGATGAAATAGGTATTTTAATGAAGTCTTTGTATGATATGGCTCGTAGGCTCAATGCACTTATACATTATAAGTATCGAATGGACCTTAAGGAGAAGGAATTTCAGCTTCAGCTTCTATATCAGCAAATCAATCCTCATTTACTTTATAACACATTAGAGTCTATTTATTGGAAGAGTAAGCTGGAGGGAAGTGAAGAAACAGCTAGTATGATTAAGGAGCTATCCAAGCTTATGAAGATTGGTTTGAGCAGGGGAAGGGAACTTATTACTTTAGCGGAGGAACTGGATCATGCGAAGGCCTACGTGCATCTGCAGCAGATGCGGTATAACTATGAATTTCAGGTGCATTGGGACGTACCTGATGACATTAAGAATATTATCATTCCTAAAATTTCACTTCAACCACTAATTGAAAATGCAATAATACACGGTGTAAAGCAAATGGGCGAGGATGGTGAGATATTGGTCTCTGCTGTAATGCAAAGTGATAGAGTTACTATAAAAGTGGAAGACAACGGCTATAAAAAAGCTAATATTGCTGCAATTGAGCAGCTATTATATGAAGAACAGGCTAACCCTCAGCTTGGTTACGGTATTCGCAATATTCATCAGCGGATCCAGCTTCATTTCGGCTCAGGGTACGGTTTGCGTTATCGTGATCGAGAAGGTGGAGGTGTAATAGCTTTTGTTACACTTCCAGCTGTGTATGAGCAACACTCTCATGGAATTGATTAATATATTTGCGAGAAAGGATTGTTGTCTATGTACAATATACTAATTGTTGACGACGAGCCGTTAATTTGTCAGGGCTTAACTAACTTGCTTACTTCCTCTGGAATCCATATTCAGCAGATTTATACTGCCCTAAGTGGTTACGAAGCACTTGATTATTTACGCTTAGAATCCATTGATTTACTTATTACGGATATACAAATGGGCTCTATGAATGGCATTGAGCTTATGCAACAGGCGAAAATTATTAAGCCGTGGGTGCAGGTAATCGTTATCTCCGCACACGAAACATTTCAATATGCTCAGCAGGCGATGCGGCTTGGCGCTAAAGATTATTTAATTAAGCCGTTGAATAGTGAGCAGCTGCTTTCTTCAGTTCGTCATCTTTTGTTACATATGGACAAAAAGGAGCAGGTCCAGGATGAGATAATAGCGCAATTGGTTAACAATGAAAGTTTTCGTATGAAAGCATCACAGCCAGATCGAGATAAGCTACTAGTCCGGTTAATACAAGAAGAGAATCATGTACTGCGAAAAAGTATGGTCAATGAGTTAGTTAGTGTTTACGAAACTATCTTGCGTGGGCCTTATTTTGCAATTATAAAGTTATTACTGCGTCCGAATAATGATCGACAACGAACGATGCAGGATAAACGACTACTTCATTATGGAGCTCTTAATATAGCCGCAGAATTACTAGATCAGCAGTGGGCTCATTGCTTGTTTGAGGATGAGGAAGAGCGCATTACGATTATTATGGAATGGAGCGAGGAAAAGTATGGTGATTCAGGTGTTAATCAGCTCAATCAGTTGGAAATGATCGGTCGAAGCCTTCACCATAATATTGAGAAATATTTGGGATTAGTCTCTGTCGTAGGGATTAGTCAAATCTTTAGAGGAATTGAATTTCTCAATGAGGCTCATATGCAGACTGAAAAAGCATTAAATTGGAGTCGTAGCTTTCAGGATCACTATGTCTTTTATTTTGGTGATTTTAGATGGAGTATTGTCAAGGATAATGAGCCCAATGAGGCTGAACTCGCGGAACAAAACAATTTTATAGTTGCGCGCTGTCGTGAGTATATAGATCAGAATTATGCACAGAAGGGACTTACGCTTAACGAAATTGCACAAAAAAACCACGTCAGTCCAAATTATTTAAGCTATTTGTTCAAGAAAATAAGCGGCTATAATTTGTGGGAATATGTCGTTAAGCTACGAATGGAGGAAAGCAAGCGTTTGCTGATGCAAACCGATATGCGACGATATGAGATTGCTGAGCGAGTAGGTTATGAATCTCCTGAGCATTTCAGTAAAATATTCAAAAAGTATTTCGGTGTAAGCCCTTCAGAGATGAAGAAGTAAAATCACCTATCATAATCATAGATACGCACCTCGTTTTTCAAGTATCAGTTATCTACAATGAAAGTATTCTAAGAACGCTCAAAATGCCGGCTTTTGAACGCTTATTCTTATATTCAAGATAGAGTTACTGATGGAATGAGGGAGCTACATGAATCAATCTATGAACACCACTGAAGCATCAATCATTTATAACAAGCCACAGAAGCAGAAAACCAGTAATTGGAGGAGATATATATGGGGGGTATTGTTTGTATTACCCGCATTTATTATCTTTGCACTGTTTCTGTGGCTTCCAATTTCAAAAGGACTTTTAAACAGCTTCTACACTGTGGATTTTGTTAAGGGCAATTCATTTGTTGGCTTGGCTAATTATAAGACAATATTCACGGACCCATATGTGCTGCAATCAATTAAAAATACGCTTTATTATATGGGTCTAGCACTTGTCATTGGTTTTTGGGTGCCGATTTTTTTTGCACTTTGTATATCTGAAATGCGTAGGTTTCAGGGATTTGCCCGAGTAGCTGCCTATTTACCATACGTTGTACCATTCGTTGTACTCTATGGTGTTTGGCGCTGGCTTTATGATCCTGTAGGACCTATTAATGCATTATTGAAGTTAATCGGCATTGATCAGATTAACTTTATGGTTGACCGAAGCTGGTCAATGATCTCTATTGTAATTATGGAAACGTGGCAAAGTTTTGGTTCAGCAATGCTCATTTACTTAGCGGCAGTACTAAGTGTACCGCGAGATTGGTATGAAGCAGCTGAAATCGATGGAGCGGGTATATGGCAGCGTATACGCTATATCACATTACCAGCGATTCGTAATCAAATTATCCTTCTACTTATGCTACAGCTTATCTCTACATCACAAGGCTTTCAAACACAGTACGCAATGCTCGATGGAGGACCGAATAATGCGACGCTAACCTATGCCTTATTAATCGTACGCTATGCCTTTGTACGACAGGATTACGGGGTGGCTTCAGCGCTTGGAGTGCTTATGTTCATAGCACTGAGTGTACTTGCTATCCTTCAATATCGATCCAATAGTAAAGGAGGCGTATAGGGATGAAGCAACATAATGAACGAGGCATTATGTCGAGTTATGATTTAAAAAGACCTATAACGCGCTGGGCGTATTACTTCATGAATGTGTTAGTTGTGATTATGATGTGCTGTATGATTTATCCGATATTAATCTCTATGTTTAATGGACTTAAGATGACGGCAGAGGTGAATACATTTCCTCCTACGTTTTTTCCACGCGAATGGCATTTTGAAAACTATGTTACTGCTTGGAACTATATTGACTTACCTTATTATTTTAGAAATACGCTACTTCTCTTTATTGGAAACTTAATTGTCGTTGTCGTTGCACTAGGACTTGCAGCATATGCCCTTTCTAAGATGAAGGTACCCTTTAAAAACGGTATATATTATTATTTTTTAGTAACATTATTCATTCCAGCAACTACGTATATGATACCAAATTTTATAAATTTAAAAGAATTAGGCTTGATGGGGTCATTCGCGGCAATTTGGTTGCCGGCGGGTGCGAATGCATTTTTTCTTCTACTCTTAAAATCTTTTATCGATAGTATTCATATAGAGATCTTTGAATCAGCACGTATAGATGGAGCGTCAGAAGTTCGTTCGTTCTTTCAAATTGCATTGCCATTATCAATTCCAATTTTTGCTACGCTATCTATTTTTATATTTTCTACAGCCTGGAATGATTGGTTTTGGCCAAGCTTTATTTTAAGTCAGGAAAATAAACCTCTATCTGTAGCAATTAAGGATTTCGTTCTTAATGCACGAAGATTGGATATGAATATTAAATTTGCAATACTTACCATAGTTATGCTTCCACCAATTATAATTTTTCTCTTTTTTCAAAAGTTTATTTTAAGAGGATTGCATATGGGGAGTGTGAAAGGCTAGTACAGGTCTTAAATAGAAGCATAAATTTGCACACGAACATCATAGAGATACACATCGTATGAAAGATAACCTTCCATTATCATAAAGTTGTAAGAAAAAACTTCAAAAAAAGGGGAAAATTTGATGCGAAAGTTACCAGTTGTATTAACAACATTATTAGCTTTAACCTTAGTTGCTTCGGCATGTAGTAGTAATAATGGTGGAAATGGCAATAAGGGCAATAATGGTGCCAATAATAGCAGCACGAACACACCTGTAACTGAAAATACTGCCAAGCCAACTGAAGAGGATGATATTACTCAAAAAAAGGTGAAGATCAGTATTTACTATCCGACACCTGATCTCGTAGAGGCGCGGGCACTAGAGGATGACAAGATTAAACGCTTTAATGAAGTATTCCCTAATGTTGAAATTGTAAAGTCTGATTGGCAGTACAATCCGAATGAAATTGGGATTAAGATGGCGGCTAATGAAGCACCGACTTTATTTAACACATATGCAACGGAAGGGAAATTTCTAGCTGAGAGAGGTTGGGCGGCTGATATTACAGATTTATTTAACAGCTATGAATATAAGGATCAAATGAATCCAGTATTACAGGATTTGTTCACGATTGACGGCAAAGTATATGCCATTGCACAAAGAGGCTATCCAACAGGTGTTGTTGTAAATAAAAAATTGCTAGAGGAAAAAAATGTACCGCTTCCTCCATTCAATTGGACTTGGGAGCAAATGCTAGAAACTGCTAAGGCTGTTTCTGATCCAAACGCGGGAATTTCTGGTATCGCTCCAATGGGAAAAGGGAATGAAGCTGGCTGGAACTGGACGAATTTCTTATTTACAGCTGGTGGTGATATTCAGGAAGTTAATGATGGAAAGGTAACAGCAATTTTTAATTCAGAAGCTGGATTGACAGCGCTTGAATATTATAAAAGACTAAAATGGGAAGCAAATGCAATCCCGCAGGACTGGGCACTGGGCTGGGGAGATGCGGTAGGCTCATTTGCACAAGGTAGAACGGCAATGGTTATCGCGGGTCCAGATGGTCCTGTTGATCAAGCTCTGAATCAAGGTGGAATGACGTCTGAAGACATTGTTGTTTACCCTATTCCAGCATATGAGCAAGGTGGCAAACATTATGGCGTATTAGGCGGTGATTTTCTAGTCATTAATCCGAATGCAACGGAAGATGAGCAGAAAATAGCGTTTTATTATGCAACGTTTGATTATTTCTCTGACAACGGACTTGAATCATTGGAACGCAATATTCAGGAGCGTGTGAATGATAACAAATATTTTGTACCTGCAGTATTGAATTATTATAAACCGGATTCTGAATATGGTCAGAAGGAAAAAGCGTTGTTTGACAAATACGACAATGTTTATCAATATGCACAAGAGACGCTTGATTTAATCGATGGTAAGCCTGAGTCTCAATATAATACTCAAGACTACTATGGTACGATGACTAATGTTATTCAAGAGATATTCTCAAATAAGGATACTGACATAGAGCATCAGTTGGCTACAGCTGCACAATTCGTACAGGAAAAATTCTACGATACGATTGAACAATAATATAACGGTACAATAAAAAGTTTACCTGCTAAATAGCCTCCTCTAGATGATGATCTAGAGGAGGCTATTACTATTGTTACATAAGTTAAGCCCGATGAAGGGCAAGCTCATCATTATTGATCTCTATATTCCTGTGGGGTAACGCCATAGCGATCTTTGAAGACCTTAATGAAGTAGCTAGTTTTGTTATAACCAACCTTTGTTGAGATTTCGTAAATTTTCTCCGTTGAATTGCGCAGCATATGCGCTGCTGCTTCCATACGCAATCGTGAGAGATACTCACTAATTCCTTCGCCTGTTTCTAGCTTATAAACTTTCGATAGATAAGAGGCATTCAAAAATACATGATCCGAAATGGTTTGTAATGATGCATCTGCTAGATGCTGGGCGATATAATCCTGTACCTTTTGAATAATACCATTTCTAGAGTGCTGCGATCGAGCATTTAAGCTTTGCTTATAGGTAACGATTGCTTCGTCTAACCACACTCGCAGCTGAGATAATGTATGGAAATGAGGTCCGCTAATGATCGTGTTATAAGCTGGACCTAGACAGTCCACTAAGCGCAGCTTATTTTTATGAATGGCATAGCTCAGTGAACTAACAATATTATAATAGGTTTCTAGTATAAGCTCATGTGAATCTCCTTGCTTTTGTTCCAGTTCGGTGAAGATCATATTGAGCTTGCTTTCAACCTGCTCCCACTGACCAATTTCTAAAAGATGATTGAGTTGAGGTGGGGTGTAAAGCTGACTTAGCTGCTCTGTATCATCCTTGCTCTCATGATCATTCTGCATCGTTAGTAAAAAATCTCGCTCGCTGCTAGTGCATTGTCTAAAGCTATATAATAGCTTGTTGTAGGTTGCTGAGACGTCCTGAGGGAAGGTTAGCTGCTGACTTAACACCAGCGAGATCGTTCCCTTCAAATATAACTTCACATAGTGCTGCAAATGCGCAGCCTTTTGTTCAATAGCATGATCTTGTTCTTGCTTGTTCAGATCAGACGGTTGATCCTTAGCGTAGATCAAAAAAACGTAGTAACCATAGCTATCCTTAACATGCCATAGCTGATGACTGTCATCAAATATTTCTTCAGCAATATTACATAATGCATATTCAAATAGTGACAAATCCTCTTCGCTTTGATCATAAAAATAGTCTTCCATACGCAGTAGCATCATATGACAGGTTGAATCATACTGGAGCTTTAGCTCTAGCATTGCTAGCTTTTTTTGCAATTGCTCCTGGGATAGCTGCTTATGTAATAGCGTTGTTAGCAGGTGAGAGCGCAATATCGGCAAATTCGCTTTTACATAGCTGATGGCATTTTGTAAGGAGCTCACTTCAAGCCAATGGCGTTCTATATCTGCAATAGCCTTCTGTACTGACTGAATCAGCTCTTCATCCTCAACAGGCTTTAACAAATAATCGCTTGCCTGCTGCTTTAATGCTCGCTGTGCATAATCAAAATCATTATATCCAGACAGAAGAATGCACTTCACATGACTCCATGAAGCTTTAATCATATCAATGAGATCTAGACCAGAAACACCAGGCATTCGAATATCGGTAATGACAATATCGATTTGCGTCATATTCATTGTATCCAGTGCCTCATTGGCAGAATGGGCGGTGTAAACAGAGCTAATGCCAATTTTCGACCAGTTAATATTGGTGGCAAGATCCTCGACAAGATCGGGTTGATCATCAACGATAAGTAGATGGTACATGGTACACTCTCCTTTGAGTTGTTTATTCTTCACGGATTAATCTGAGCTTGTTGCTGTTTCCCAAGATAGCTGCACGGCTAATCCTCCACCTTCACGAGGCGTAAAGCTTAATGACGAACTATTACCATATTGAAGCTGCATACGCTGGTTGATATTCCAAAGTGCGCAGCCAGTTCCATCCGTTGGAGGCGAAGATAGTGTAAGTTCAAGCTTGTGTAGCTCCTCCTTCGTCATACCAACACCGTTATCCTCAATGGTGAGGGTATGAACTCCATCCTTACTTGTTCCAGTAATGGTGATCAATCCATCTCCATCAAATTGCTCAATGCCATGGATAACAGCATTTTCGACGATTGGCTGAAGTAAAAGTCTAGGCAGCTCTAGCGCTAACATTTCATTAGGAACATGAATGCGATAATTCATATGTTGAACATGGAATCGCTGAATTTCTAGATAACTTTCAAGCAGCTGTAGCTCTTCACCAAGCGTTGCTGATAGCTTTTCCACTCTCGTTGTGTATCGATAATATTTAGCAAGATGCATGGCAATCATCATGACAGATTCCTTTTTATCCAGCCTTGCCATACTGCGAATTAGTGCAAAGCAATTATAAAGAAAATGCGGATTGATTTGGGACTGTAATTGCTTTACATCCGCCTCACGACGTCGTAATTCTTCAACGTATACCTTCTGAATTAAGCGTTCCGTTTCCTCAGCCATATCATTAAATTTAGTGAATAAATAAGAAAACTCATTTTTCGGATTTACGGTAATACGTGTTGAATAATTGCCGTCCTGTAGCCGTTTGACATTGCGAATAAGTAAGCTAATCGGACGTTGTACGTTACGATATAGTAAGTAAGCTGCCAGTAAGCCGAGCACGAGCACGAGCATGACAGAGCCGTAGAACAGAATCTGTGTTTTCACAATAGGCTGCAGCATACTCTCGAGCGGCATATAGTCAATGAGATACCAATCTAATGTGGGAATATGTGCAAATGTAACCAGGAATTTTTTACCTGCAATATGGACGGTTTCATTAATGTCATGCGCTTGAATGTCACCCGATAAAACTAACGACTGAATCTCGTTAATGATATTTTTATTCGCTGTTTTATTCATAATGATGCCTTCCTTCAAGTTATAGAGAAAGGGATCACCTCGTCCTGCTTCTTTGAATTGGTCGAGCTCTTTAATAATATGTTCCTCAGGAAAAGAGATTTCGACAATAATTCCTGCACGTTCTAGATCATAGAACTTTGTTTTTGGCTTCACAATATGGCGAACAAAGCGTTGCTGCGCGATGTTTTGCGTAATCATCTCACGATAGGTCCAGCTCGTTGATAAATTATTTTTAATAGATTCTAGATCATAGGTCAGATAAGTATTGGTCGATACAAATTCCTTATTGGCTGGAGCAGTAATGCTATATTGTGTGTCCCAGCGTTGCGATACGTTAAGCAAGCGGAGCCGCTCCATAATGCGCAGACGTTCATCATTGCGTTCGTAAACGCTTTCAGATAAATGCAAGGTTTGTAAACGTTGAATGTGAATATCCTCGCTAAGTAAAAAACCAAGGGAGGTTAAGGTTGTGACGCTACGGTTAATTTCTTCTGCGAGAAATTTTATATCCTTTTGCTGAAGGGTTTGTACTTCTTCCTTGACCACCTGAATACTCGTCTGCATAGATAGCGTATACAGCACGATAATCGGTATAACGAGCAAAACAATTAAAATAATGATTTTGGCAAACGTATTTTCACGTAATCGCATATGTACTCCACCTCGATAAATATTTAGACATAGATAACAAAAAAAATGGTATGCTTCCAAAAATCGTGGTCTGTAGTGGCCGAAATCATGCTGATACAATAAATGTACGAGTGAAACACATTATAACTTGAATTATGAAAGGGGGCAATACAGTGGATAATGTAGTGAGTCAGCTAAATACACAGAAGGAATCATCTGTGATCAAGAAAAATAGGAAAGAGAAAGAAAAAATCAGTAGAACATGGCCGTTGCATTTGATGCTGTTGCCTGCGGCAATTATTACTTTTATTTTTGCGTATTTGCCTATGGGCGGCTTAGTGATGGCTTTTCAAGATTTCAAGCCCTATGACGGGATATGGGGATCAAAATTTGTTGGCTGGAAGCATTTTGAGTTTATGTTTCAATACCCTGACAGCAAAGAGGTTATTTGGAATACGTTAGTCATTTCAAGCATGAAAATCGTTTTTGGTTTGATCGTTCCTTTCGTATTTGCAATCCTCTTGAATGAGGTTCGTAAAATGGTATTTAAGAGAGTTGTACAAACGCTTGTATACCTACCACATTTTATATCCTGGGTAATATTAGGTGCAATTCTTACGGATATGCTCAGCAGTAAAGGAATTGTTAACTCAACGCTTAACAGCTTAGGCTTAGAAACGATTCCATGGCTAGCTAATGGTAATTGGTTCCGCTTCACGGTCATTGTAAGTGATATATGGCAAAACTTTGGATTCAATACCATTGTCTTTTTAGCCTCTTTAGCTGGTGTCAATCCAGCACTTTACGAAGCGGCAGAGGTGGATGGGGCTAACCGCTGGAAGCAAACGCTTCACATTACCATTCCTGCAATGATCCCGATTGCTGTAGTAGTCGGTACATTATCGCTTGGTAATATTTTGAACGGTGGCTTCGATCAAATTTTCAATCTATATAACACGCTTGTTTATGATAAGGGCGATATTATTGACACCTTTGTTTATCGAACAGCGATCCTAAACGGGCAATATAGCTTTGGTACGGCAGTTGGATTATTTAAGTCAGCAATTGGGCTTATTTTAATTGTGATCTCCTACCGTATGGCTTATAAATATGCCGGATATCGAATTTTCTAGGAAAGGAGTGGAACGATGTATTACAAAACAGCCAGCTATAGAACCTTTACAATATTAAACTATATTTTACTGTCGTTAATTTGTTTAACCTGTGTATTGCCGCTCATTCATATTTTAGCGGTTAGCTTTAGTGCTAGTGCACCAGCGAACTCGAATTTAGTAGGGTTATGGCCAATTGGCTTTAACCTGGAAGCATACGTTAAAACGTTGAATAATCCTAACTTTCATAATGCCCTGCTTGTTGGTCTGCAGCGTACGGTGCTTGGAACATTGATTGGAATGGTGCTAATTACGTTAGCTGGTTATGCACTTTCTAAGGATGGTGGTAACTTCAAAAGCCGTCCAATTTATATGTGGTATTTCTTATTTACGATGCTATTTAGTGGAGGAATTGTGCCGAGCTACATGCTAATTCGTGAATTGCATCTAATGAATACGATGTGGGCACTTGTTCTACCGCTGGCGATTAATGTTTTTAATATGGTTCTATTGATGAACTTCTTTAGAGCTGTGCCTAAGGAGCTGGAGGATGCTTCACTCATTGATGGAGCGGGACATTTCCGAACGCTGATCAGTATTTATCTACCGATCTCCATGCCTGCGCTTGCAACGATTTCTTTGTTTACGATGGTCATGCATTGGAATTCTTGGTTTGATGGCTTGCTTTATATTACGGATTATCGCAAGTATCCACTATCTACATTTTTGCAAACAGTTATCGTTCAGCAGGACTTTAACAAGATTAATCCTGATGTGAATGAACTGAAAAATATTTCACAACGTACTGTGAAATCAGCACAAATTTTTATTGGTACACTTCCTATTCTACTTGTCTATCCATTTTTACAGCGTTACTTTGTAAAAGGGATTATACTAGGTGCAGTAAAAGAATAATATTTTTCTCAAATTTAATATTTTGCACGCAACAAAAAAAGTGGTATAAAACCAAAAATTGTGGTCTTTTCCAAAATTATGAGCGATGTAGAATAATGATATAGCAGTTACTGCTGTACATCTAAACTTTAAGGGGGAATGGTTATGAAGAAATGGATGTCAATACTACTAGTTGCTTCTTTATCCTCAACTCTTCTTGCAGCATGTTCTAACAATAATGAGGGCGGAGCTAATTCCAACACAGGCAAAAGTAATAACACAAACACAAAAAACGAAAGCAACCAACAAACTGGGGACACCGGTAAAGAAAACAGTTTTGTAGATGGAAAATATCAAGAACCGATTACCCTTCATACAGTATGGGGCATTAACGAGAATGGATCTGTATTCAAAGAAGGAGAGAGCATCGAGGATAATGTGCACACGCGTCTGGTCAAAGAACGCCTAGGCATTGATATCAAATACGATTGGGTCGTAACAAATACGAACGATGCGTACAAAACAAAGCTTCGTCTAATGCTTTCCTCTGGTGAGAAAATGCCGGATGTTGTAACGTACCGCGGTGATCTTGAAACTGTAAATATGCTGATTGACTCTGGACAATTTATGTCTGTAGATGAATTAGTTGAGCAATATGCTAACGATACGTATAAAGCTGGCTTGAACCTAGATCCAGCGATTTGGCTGCCAATTACACGTAATGGTGAGAAAATGGCGCTTCCGATTCTTGACTATGCGTACAATGATGATCATGTTATGTGGATTCGTCAGGATTGGCTAGATAAGTTAAATTTAAAGGCACCGACAACGATTGCTGAATTAGAAGCGGTTATGGATGCCTTCGTTAATCAAGATCCTGATGGTAACAACAAAAAGGACACACTTGGTCTAGCAACGGGCTTTAAAAACGGCTTTAACACTTGGATGACCGATATTGGTTTTGTATTTGGAGCATATGGCACAATGCCTGGTCAATGGAATCTTACTGAAGGTGGAGATTTAGAGTTCGGTTCTATTAATCCAAATGCTAAAACAGCACTTGCGAAAATAAAGGAATGGATGGAAAAAGGGTATATTTCAGAGGATTCTGCTCTTTATGATGAGACAGTAGGCTCAGAGCTATTTACGAAAGGTGAAGCGGGTATTATGTTTGGACGTAACTGGTTACCAGCTTGGCCGTTCCCAGATCTACTTGCTAACGTTCCAGGGGCATCATATAAAGCATATCCAATTCCAGCTGGTCCTGATGGTAAGATCGGTTCTGCTGGTGGTAACCCTCCAGTTAATGGTTATATTTTCATTAACAAGGATAGCGAGCATCCTGAAGCGATCCTACATTACTACAACTGGTTCTTTGATAATATAGCTAATCCACAGCCGGGTAGTGAATTCGAAAATGGCTTTGCAGAAGGCTACGATTATGCACTTCTTCCTGATGGTACTGTAACTACTGATGCTGCAGCTCATCCTGAGTTATTCCCTGGATTGAAGGGACAAATTGCACCGGCGCTTTACTATACGCTAACGTACGAGGGAGCGCGTATTCCAAGTCTATATGGGGAAACTCATCTGAAGCTAGCTAATGGTGAAGAGCCAGTTACGCCTTATGAGAAAATGGAATTTAATTCTCGTACGAAAGAAAATATCGAAGCAATGAAAGTTGTAGTAGAGCAAAAGAATATTCGTATGAAGAACTACTATATGGGCCCACTAACTGAAACGATGCAAGATAAAAATGAGCTTCTTAACAAGCTAGTTAACGAAACTTATAGCAAAATCGTGTACGGTCAAGAGCCAATTGATAGCTTCGATACAATGGTATCCAATTGGTTGAAGTCTGGTGGCGAGCAAATTACACAAGAGGTCAATGAATGGTTTGATAATGCCCAATAAAAGAATCAGTTAGATCACGAGATAAAGAGTAATAGAAACTACATCGAGAATAAGGCCTGCTTCTAGAATGTTAATATGCTAGCAGCAGGTCTTTTCTATGAAAGCTTTAGATGAGCGAAAGGAGAAATGAGGCAGATGAAGCGTAAAAGCATCCTACTTCTATTAATAATGACATTAATTATGCCAAGCATAGTATTTGGAGCAGATGTTAGTCAGAATGAGGTTGAAGGTAATAAAGAGCATTGGGGTAATACGGTATTAACAGCTTGGCAGGAGCAAGGCTTGGTGAATGGGTTTCCGGATGGCAGCTTGCGTCCAGATGAGCAGGTTACTCGTGCACAATTTGTAACGCTGCTTAACAATTTGTTTCAGTTCAGCACTTCATCTACAACACAAGCTGCAACAATCAGTTTTAAAGATGTAGCATCTAATGATTGGTTTTATCAGGACGTAGTGGCTGTAGCTACAGCTGGAATTATTCAAGGTTATCCAGATGGTAGCTTTAAACCTCAGGCTACGGTTAGTAGACAAGATGCAGCAAAAATGCTGGCTACAGCATTTAAACTTAAGCAAGCAGAGAGTTCGGCTAACAAGCTCTCGCAGTTTGCAGACGAAACATCAGTCAGTAGCTATGCACGCTTAGCGCTAGAGCAGCTAATAGCAGTAGGAGCAATTCAAGGCTACAATGATGGAACGATTAGACCTTTGAAAGCGTTAACAAGAGCAGAGGCAATAACGTTGCTGGATCGTTTGAGCGGTACCATTATTCATCAAGCAGGTACATATCGCGATCTAACTATTGATGGTAGTCTTGTTATCCGTACTGGCGGTGTTGATCTTCAGAATGTAACGGTTAAAGGTGAAATTTATGTAACGCCAGGTGTCGGTGAAGCTGATCTTCATTTGCGCAATGTGACGTCTAATGGAATCCTGCATATTAATGGTGGGGGAGTAAATAGCATCTATATCGAAGGTTCTTCCTTCAATGGGATCATTATCAATAAACTAGGTGGTAAAGTTCGCGTTGTTATTTCGAAAGCAACGACGGTTAATGAGCTGATTGTTGAGAATGATGCAATTATTGAACTCGATGAGAATTCATTGATTGAATTACTCAACTTATTACAAGGAGCGGCCGGAAGTGAGCTGAAAGGAAACGGCACAATTAAGAAGCTGCTCAATGCTGCAGGAATTGAGTTGCCAGACAAGTATAAAGCTTCGAATGAAACAGAAGTGAAAGAAGAAGAAAACAATGGGGGTGGTGGTATCGTGAGACCGACAACTCCACCTGCTACAAGCCAGTGGCAGTTAGTTTGGAGTGATGAGTTTGATCGCAGCGGAACTAATTTAGATATCAATGGTGTCGATCTTGACAAGTGGGGGTACCAATTAGGTACAGGATCACAGTATGGACTAGATGGCTGGGGAAATAATGAGCAGCAATATTATCGTTCAGAGAACATCGTCGTTGAGGATGGTGTCCTAAAAATTACAGCGAAGCCTGAGCAGCATGAAGGAAAGCCATACACATCAGGTCGCTTATTTACTGAGCCTACCTTCTCTAAAACGTACGGTAAGTTTGAAGCAAGAATGAAGCTGCCAGCCGGCAACGGACTATGGCCAGCATTTTGGATGATGCCAACAGGTAGTGAGTATGGAACATGGGCAGCCTCTGGTGAGATAGATATAATGGAAGCAAGAGGTAGATTGCTGGATGAAGTCGGTGGCGCTATCCATTACGGAAAAACATGGCCGAATAATAAGTTCGCAGCGAAAAATTACGATTTCCCTGAAGATGAAGATATTACTGGTTACCATGTATACGGACTGGAATGGGAGCCAGGAGAGCTGCGTTGGTATGTAGATGGGCAGCTTTTCCAAACCATTAACAATTGGGACAGCTGGGGAGAGAATGAGCCTGCCAAATATGCCTTCCCTGCTCCGTTCGATAAGCCGTTCTATATGATTTTGAATCTAGCGGTTGGCGGCAATTATGATGGTGGAATCATGCCAGATGAGTCTATGGAATCTGCGGAAATGCTGGTTGACTATGTACGCGTCTATGAGCTAGTAGGACGTCCATATCGTGAAGTTGAGGAGCCTAGCGTTGAGGTAGAGCCAATCGATGAGCCGTATAAGCAAGCAGTAGAGGGTAGTTATATTTATGATGCTAATTATGAGCAGCCTATTACGACAATTACAACTGGTGAGCAGCAGCTGAATCAGGATTATTGGAACTTGGTTTACTTAGATACATTTGGCGGAAGTGGAGATATTGCGGTTGAGGAATTAGAGGATGACCGTTATGCTAAGGTTTCTATCTCACAACCTGGCAGTCAACCACATTCCATTCAGTTAATTCAGCATGTAACGGTAGGTAAAGGGCGTTGGTATAAGCTAAGCTTTGATGCTAAAGCAGAAGCAAATCGTAATATCGCAGTGAAGATTGGTGGAGGCGAAAGCCGAGGCTGGTCTGTTTATTCTGATAGCTATGATATTGCATTAACCAATGCTGTACAAAGCTATGAGCGTTTATTTCATATGACAGCCGATACCGATAAATTAGCTCGGCTAGAATTTAATATGGGGTTAAACTCAAGCGCGGTATGGCTGGGCAATGTCCGACTAGAAGAAGTGGATGCTCCAGATCCATATAATGAAGCAGCCGACAAACAACCACTTGCTAATGGTAATCACATTTATAATGGAAGCTTTGATCTTGGCTATATTCATCGTTTAACGTACTGGCAATTGGAAGCAGCACAGGAAAATGCCGCGCAGCTGTCTGTTGATCCAACAACACGCGAGCTACAAGCAACGATTATTAATGATAGTGAGCAGGCTTCGGATATTGCACTAGTACAGCAAGGTACTCAATTCATTGGTGGAAATGAGTATCAGTTAACGTTCAAGGCTCGTGCAGAGCAAGGGCGTACCATTCAAGCAGCATTATTACATGCTGATGGCAGTATTTATGGTACGGCACAGCAGGTACAGTTAACTGATGAGATGAATGAGTATACGGTAAGCTTTACGCTAGATGGTGAAGAAACGAGCTATGGTACATTTGCATTAATGCTCGGTGGAGATGCAGCTGTTATCACTATCGATGATATTGTGCTTCTTCGTACAACAAATAATAATATCGGTCAGCTATCATTAGAACAGCAATTCCCACTGAAAAACGGAGACTTTTCTAACGGCATCACAAACTGGACAGCGCATGTGCAAGGTAAATATGACGGCTGGGATCAGATTACTGATGCAACGGTAGAGGATGAATCGCTAGTGTACAATATTGAAGGTGCGGGGGGTGAGCGTTGGCATGTGATGCTAATGCAAAATCAGCTTCAGCTATCCAAAAATCAAACCTATATTGTATCGGTCGATGCCAAATCAACTGTTGATCGTGAGATGGAGATCGTATTAGAAACAGCCAATTACAATAGCTACTTATTAGAAAGAGTTTCATTAAATGATGAGTGGCAAACCTATAGCTATGAGCTGCCAATGACAGAGGATGCTGCGCTTGACTTTAAGCTTATGCTTGGTGCGCTTCAAGATGCTAGTCCGCTTGGTAGACATACAGTCATGATTGACAATGTACGCATCGAAGTGAAGGATGCACGTAATGGAGCACTTCTTGCAACCAATGGATATTTCGATGACGGTATGGACGGTTGGCTAACCCATGTGCAAGGAGTATATGAAGGGAATTCCGAGGCTGAGTTTACAGCAGATGGAGCACTAACAGCCAGTATTGCTAACTGGGGAGCTAATCCATGGGATATTGTGTTATTCCAGGATGCGGTTAATGTTAAGAAAGGAGAAACGTACACCGTTTCCTTTGTAGCAAAAGCAGATGTTGCTCGAGCAATTGACGTTGTCGTAGAGAACAGTGCTTATGTTCGTTCTCTTAACGAGCCCGTTCAATTAACAGAAGACGTTGCCTTATATCAATATGAATTCACGATGGAACGTGATGAGCCAGTTCAGCTTAAATTTTTGCTCGGAAAGCCGTCGGGATCAGGTGAATCTAGTGAGCATCATATCTATATCGATAATGTTCGATTTGAGCTTAAGGGTGCCCGTGATGTGATGGGTGAGGTAGCAAGAACGGCACATGATCTTGAATAGTAAGTAATGAAGAAAAGGTGAGCTCCATCTCATCTCTATAAGGAACGCCTAGTGCACGATGTAATTAGTGCACTAGGCGTTCTATTTTTTTAGATAAGTAATTTAACCCCCCTAATCTAGGTGAATACCCCATCATGGTGGAGTAACGCATTGCTTTACAATAGCTTTAAGACATTTGATTAGGGAGGTTGAATGATGAAGAAACGATTCGGAGCATATGTATTTACTTTTCCAAGCTTGTTATTGACGATTGTTTTCGGAATCTATCCAGTTGTATGGGCATTACGATATATGTTTTACGACTACCAAGGGTTTGGTACGCCAAAATTTATTGGAATCGATAACTTTTTACGTGTTTCACGTGATATGGAGTTTTGGAATTCCGTCTGGAATACGTTCATTTATGCTAGTGGAAAGCTCATTATTACGATTCCATTATCGCTTATTTTAGCGGTAATTCTTAATTCGAAGCTAAAGGGAAGACAATTATTTCGCGCAGTGTTTTTTATGCCGACGATTTTCAGTGCATCGGTTATGGCGATCATCTTTTATATCATTTTTAACTCCTACAACGGTATCTTAAATCAATATTTATTGAAAATTGGTATCGTAAACGCGCCGATCGATTGGCTAGGCGCATCAAATGCGATGTTAACGACGATTATTATTGCAGTATGGGGCGCGGTCGGTAACTATATGCTGCTATTTTTAGCAGGACTGCAAAGCATTCCTGAAGATATTTATGAAGCGGCGGCAATTGATGGAGTTAACCCAATTCAGAAAATGTGGTATATGACCATCCCCTTGCTAGGCCCAGTGCTGCAAATGATTATTATGCTTGCCATTACCGTTTCCCTTAAAGGCTATGAGAGCATTATGGTGCTTACGGAAGGTGGACCATTCGGCAAAACGGAGGTTATGTATCTTTATCTATATAAATTATTCTTCCCATTAACGACTTCAGGTGCAGCTATTCAGAACATCGGTTATGGTAGTGCGGTTGGCTTTACGACTGCCGTTATTGTCGGTTTTGTTACTTGGATTTATTTCTGGATTTCGAAAAAGCTGAACAATATTTACTAAGGGGTGAAAAGGATGAGACTAAAGAAAGCACTATCTAAGCTGCCTGTGTGGCTACTGTTAGCTGTAGTGACAATCATTACTTTATTTCCAGTTGTTGTCGCGATGCTCGGGTCATTGAAGACCAATCTTGAGCTAACGACGGGAGCATCCATTTTCCCGAAGGAGTGGAAATTCGGCAACTATATTCAAGCTTGGAATCAAGCAGACTTCTCTCGCTTTACCTTTAATAGTGTGTTTGTCGCTGTATTTGTCACGATTGGCACGTTGCTCGTCGCGGCAATGGCGGCCTATGCGGTCGATCGTGTGCAATTTAGGGGGAAGAAGCTATATATTTTCCTGCAGTCCTTCACTTTATTTATTTCGATCGGCGCGGTTGTACTACGTCCGCAATTTGATATGATGGTGGGGCTTGGTTTGCAAAAATCACTATGGGGTGTAATAATCATTCTTATAAGCGCCCATGCTACCGCATTCTTTATGGTAATCGGTTTCTTTAAGGGAATTCCTAGAGAGCTAGATGAGGCGGCGTTAATCGACGGCTGTAACTTCTACTCTATTTTCTGGCGCATCATTCTACCATTATTGCGTCCAGCGTTAGCGGTTGTTGCGCTATTCACCTTTAGAGGTGCATGGAATGAATATATCTTACCACTTGTCTTCTCATTGACGCGACCTGATCTTCAAACACTGCCAGTAGGCTTGGCCTCGCTGCGTTATGGAGCGGGAGCAGCAGTAGAAAATCATCTGATGCTAGCAGGTGCATGTATCTCGATTTTGCCGCTGCTAATCGTCTATATTTTTGCTAATCGTTCATTTATGCAGGTCACTGTGGGCTCGGTTAAAGGTTAGATATTAAGAACTTTGAGGTAATTAATATGAACAGTATATTGCGTAAAATGTCTCTAAAACAAAGAATATGGATATCGTTTGTATTATTGACGGTTGTATGTATCGCGACCACGGGAACTTATGTTTCCGTGTTTTTTTCGCAGGAGATGCAAGCGCAAACAACGAAAACAGGCCAAGAGACATTAAATAAAACCGCTCAAGTATTGGATGAGCGCTTACGCAATATCGTCGTTCTTGTATCGACCTTTATGATGGGTGAGTCTTTTCAACAAACGATGCGCAATGTGCAAGGCAATCAATCGCAAAACTATTATAACTTACTTTCTCAGCTTCAAACCCCATTTGCCCAAATGATGATTGCAGACCAGTCAATCGATTCCGTATTTATTACTACGCCAATTGGTGAATTTTACCCTCTTGAAATTCGACCGAATAAAGAAGTAGCATTCGAAGATACACTGCTATACAGCAAGCTTGAGCAAGCGCCAAGTCGCTGGAATAAAATTTGGGTGGAAGGTCATCAAGACCAGCTATTTGCAAGAGCTAATCGCGTTATTTCCTTAATTATTAAGCCTTTATTCGACGGAACGCTGCAAAACTCGTATGTCGTTGTCAATATAAGAGAGGATTATTTGGAGGAACTGACGGGCGCTCATCTGCAATCTGCTAGTATGAAGCAGCTTGTGCTAGATCGAGATGCGACGAAGGTGTTTGATTCAACAAGAGAGCTCCAACCCTTCGAGCTGGAATTTTATGATGCATTATTACAGAGAAAAATATCGACCGATGAAATTTATTCCTATGCTACAGAGGATTATTTCGTTAACTACGCAGGGCTAGAGATGAATCCAGACTGGGTGTTTATCGGGTATCAATCTAAAGAAGAGTTTAGAGCTCAGGTTAAGCATATTCAGGTTGCGATTATGACGATTATGCTGATCTGTATTGTCATCGCGTTAATTATGTCCAGTATGCTGTCGGGGCTGCTGCTTAAACCATTGTATAAGCTGCGGAATTTGATGTTTAAGGTTGAGCAAAGTCATCTAGATGTTCGCTTTGAAAGTCAATTTGAAGATGAGGTTTCGCAGGTCGGTCAGAAGTTTAACCGCATGATGGATCAGATTGCGGAGTTAATTGATGAGGTTAAGCAATCGGAATATGATAAGCGAAAGTCCGAGGTAAAAGCGCTGCAAGCTCAGATTGACCCGCATTTTCTATACAATACTTTAAATACGATCTATTGGAAAAGTGAAATGTCAGAAAAAGCTGCCGTTAACGAAATGATAATCTCGTTGTCGCTATTATTCCGGCTAGGATTAAACGGTGGTCAAGAGATTACAAGCATTGAAAAGGAAATCGCACATGTCGAGCAATACTTGAAGATTCAAAAAATGTGTTACTCCGATTTATTCGATTATGTCATTACTGTGCACGATAAAGTCATGCTGGAAAGAAAAATATTGAAAATATTGCTGCAGCCGCTAGTGGAAAACTCTATTCTGCATGGCTTTCAGAACATTTCCTATAGGGGAATGATTGAAATCGAGCTTTCCGAGCATGATCAATGTATGATCTTACAGGTCACGGATAACGGAAGTGGAATGAACACGTCTGAACTGGAACATAGATTAGCTAAGCCTGGCAAAACAGGCTCCAGCTATGCGTTATCTAATGTTAAGTCACGACTTTCCTTATATTACGGTGAAGCTGCAAGCATCACATTTGATAGTGAGCCTAATGTTAGAACAACCGTCACATTATGTATTCCTAAAGAGTTAAAGGAGGCGGAAAATCATGTGCAACATCACGATGGTCATTATTGATGATGTTAAAGCGGTCATTGATGGGATCTTGTCTATTGTGCCTTGGTCACAGCACGGCATTGAAATTGTTGGGACGGCAGGTAATGGTGAAGAGGGCTATAAGCTGCTCGAAGAGAAGAAGCCTCATATTGTTCTTACTGATATTCGTATGCCGTTGCTAGGTGGCATTGATATGATAAAAAATTTAAGAGGTATTGATGCTGGGCAAACAAAGGTGATCTTCTTTAGCGGATACTCTGATTTTGCTTACGCTCAGGAGTCGGTAAGGCTCGGTGCATTTGATTATTTGTTAAAGCCATTTACCTCTGAGCAAATTTTACAGGTTGTATTAAGGGCGAAGGCAGAGATACTGGCTGAATATTCGCAGCAAATGAATCAGCTGGAGCTTGAACGTAAGGTGCGAGAGAGCTTGCCTTATTTGCGACAGGAATACTTGCAATATTTAATTCATCATGATGGGAAATCCAAGTATGTCGATGATCGTTGGGATTTTCTAGATATCCCGCTAGACAAGCAGCATTTTATCGTGATGATTATTCAGATTGATGAGCTCAGGCAAGAGCATACACACTCCGTTCGAGAAGTAGAAATTATGCATTATGCCGTTCAAAACATTGTGGATGAAACATTAAGCGGGCATACGAAGGGGATTATTTTCAGAGAGCAGCTATCGCAATTTATTGTGCTGATGAACGCAGGAGAGGATGTTAATCTCTGCCAATTAGTTGAAAGCTGTCAGCATAATGTTCAAGTCTATGCGAAGAAGGAGGTTTCCTTAGGAATAGGCTCCTATGTGAAGGAAATGAATGAAATCTCCCATTCCTATGAGCAGGCGAAGACTGCATTAAGCTATCAATTTTATTTTGGGAGCAGCAGTATTATATATTATGACGATATAAAGGAACAGCATAATATTACACCGAGCTATTCCCTAGATAAAGAAAATGAAATGATTCTATGCTTAAAGGCAGGCAATGAGGAAGGCTTTACTCAGCATTTAATGACAATTGCCGATGATTGCTTAAATCGTAGTAATCCACCTAGTCCTGATGCTGTAACGAATATATTCTACGGATTGGCGTTTACGATCTATCGGATGATTGCGACCAATGCTACTGATGAGCAGAAGGCGGAAATGAATCAGCGCTTGAAAAACATTAAAAGCGGACGATATACGTCAACGATCGAAATTATTAATGACGTGAAGGCTATGGGGATTTTAGGCTGTAGTTGGATGCAAAGCAAACAAAAAAAGCATCTTAGCGGCTTGATGCTGGATGCTCAAAACTATATTCTTGCTCATTTGGGAGAGGAGTTAACGGTGCAGCTGTGTGCCAATGCGGTGCACTTAAGTCCGAGCTACTTTTCTAACCTTTTTAAGAAGGAAACAGGCATGACGTTTATGCAGTATGTGACCAATGCAAGGATTGAGAAGGCGAAGGAGCTGCTGCTAATCGGGATGCAGGTACAGGATATTACGTATGAGCTGGGCTACAAGGATCGCCCATATTTTACAGAAGTTTTCAAAAAATATACGGGACTTACGCCAACCGAATTTAGAAATAAGTACGGACAGGTTTCCTAGCTTTAAGTGATTTTCCCCTCCTATTATCGTGTGATTGACCTTCTTAGTGCTCGTAAAGTTGATGCTACAATGAACTCAACAGGAAGGATACAGATAACTGCCTGTACAAAAAGGAGGTTCATATTCATGCAAAGTAAAGGTTTTGGCAAGAAGACGCAATTATTTCTTAGTCTGATGATCATTTCTCTTATGCTTGCTGCTTGTGGAGGTAACAACAACGGTGCGAGCACAACCACAGGTGACAGTGGCTCAGGTACGACAACTAATCAATCAGCATCAGGTAATGACAGTAAGTCAGGAGAAAAAGTGAAAATCGCTTACTGGACTGTTGATCGTCATGATATGGATTTTATGCAAGCGAAGGTCGATGAATTTAACGCAAACAATACCGAAAACATTGAAGTGGAAATGAAGGTTATGGCGGATAACTATAACCAAGCGGTAGAGGTTGCATTTGCTAGTAATCAGGCACCAGATATTTTCCGTGGTCAAGATTTTCAAACGTATGTAAGCAAGGGCTATTATGCAGAGCTAGAAAACCTTCTAAGTGAGGAGCTGCTTGCTAAGTTCGAAGGGCTACTAATCGAAGGTGCATTTACAAAGGATGACCATGTATATATATTGCCGAATACAGGACAGTTTTGGAGATTGGTATATAACCAAGATCTATTAGAGAAAGCAGGTTATACAGAGCCGCCAACTACACTTGATGAAATGGTGGAAATCGCTAAGAAGGTAACAGAGCAAGGTAAAGCTGAAGGAATTTATGGATTTGCAAGCAACTTCAAAAATGGCTCAGGCTTTACTCGCCCTGCATATGCATCGGGCTCTTTAAGCTCAGACAACGGACATGAGGGATATAACTTTGTAACTGGTGAGTTCGACTTCGGCATGTATAAGGATATTGCAGAAGCGATGCGTCAGATGAAAGTAGACGGCAGCATGATTCCAGGTGTTGAATCGCTCGATATCGACCCACTTCGTGCTCAGTTTGCTCAAGGTAAAATCGCAATGTATGTCAATCACTCTAGTGAGCCAGCAGTTTACGATACACAATTCCCAACAGATATTCGCTGGTCATCATCGATCGTACCAACGAAGGATGGCGTGAAAAACGGCGTAACTTGGGTTAATGCTTTCGGTTATATCGGTATCAGCGCACAATCTTCTCCAGAAAAGCAAGCAGCAGCAGCGACATTTTTAGAGTATTTGTATGAGCTTGATGTAAAAACAGAATACCAAGAGCTAGGACTTGGGTTATCGGTACTGCCATATGTTAACGAAGCAGCAGGCGAGCCGCAGCTTAAAGGTATTGAAGGGTTCTTACCAACACAATATGATGGGATCTTCCCTGTAACGCCGCTTTCTGTAACAGAAAGTAAGCTTGAAGGTAAAAATGCTAGCACGATGTTTACCGAATATATTCTAGCTGGCGGTCAAGATATTGACAGCATCATTGCTGATCTCAATAGCCGTTATGCGAAGGCTTTAGAAATCGCTCGTGCTGAAGGCTTAACGACAATTGGTGCTGATCCTAACTTCAGCTCTAAAAATTTACAAGGCTCACTTGGCGAATAAGTAATAGTATAGCTAGGGCTGTCCGAACGGGCAGCCTATTTTAATAGGGTAGCGACAACAAGGGAGGGGTAATTGTGGATTCTAAATTTATTACACAGTATATGGTTTCAGGGCCAACTTACCAACCATTTATCCACGAGCAAACCGAGCGCAATCAAATTAAGTATGAGCAATATTTACGTTCCATTATTGCTGAACCAATACAGCATATGCAACATGATGCTGATGAGATCAGAATTGGCAATATCAGTGATCTTGGAGCAGAGTGGACGTACTTATATCCTTGTCATGGACTAGTGAATTTCAATATGTTCTCCTTTACATTGCAGCAGGTGAAGCTATATGCATCAACGGTGCTCGAGGCCTCAGAGGACGTCACGGTGAATGCTACCGTATGGTCGTATACAGCGGTTGAGCTATGGCTGAATGGCGAAAAGGTATGTACCGTTACGAATCCAGTTTACAAGCCGATTCATAAGCAGCAGGTGTTGTTAAAGCTAAATAAGGGAGATAATCATCTATTTGTTGTTGTACAAAATCTAGCCGTACGCGACACAAGAAATATTTTTGGTATTCAGCTTCAGCAGCACCCGGGAATAGCGATTACCGATCGTCCAACTGATCCAAACGTGCCGATTAAGGAGATCATAGAAGTGGATGGATGGTTAAAGGGGATCATGTTAGTGCGTAATAAGCTTATGTTTCCTTTCCCGCTTCCTTATGCTGCAACGATCGGTGAGCTGCAAGTATTGCCGGGATCGACAGAGCTTAGCTTGGATGATCTAGGCAATGTACAGGAGCTACAGGTGTCGGTAACAGTGAAGGGCATAACGTTAACGAAACCGATCGAATTTGTTCACCATATGCTGCCCCAATATCGCAGTGATGCTACAACAGCTGAGATTAGGTCGCTTATGTTTCAACAATTAGCAGGCTTAGGCACAGGTGAAGCTTATGAACCATTAAGATTTGGGCTATTCTATGTGCTTGCTCGCTGGAATCTAGGGTTAACCGGGCCGCATGATGAACGATATATAACACGAGCAATCGAACAGATTGAAATAAGAGAGGATTGCTCGGACTTTCAGCTAGCAGCGTTGCTAAGAATGATGTCACTGCACGAGCTGCCGCCAGAGCTTGACCGTAGAGCGAAGGAAGGTATCCTTAATTTCAGATATTGGATGACGGAAGAAGGAAGCGACGGAATGTGCTTCTGGAGCGAAAACCATGCCTTAATGTTTTATATCTGTGCTTACATGGCAGGCGAGCGTTATCCTAACGATTACTTTAGCAGATCCAAACGCACTGGAGCAGAGGTAAAGGCAGTTGCACAGCAGCGTATTCATGATTGGCTCGATGATGTGGAGCATTGGGGCTTTGAAGAGTTTCAAAGCACGGATTATATGTGCGTTACGATGGGCGCATTGCTTAATGTCGTTGATTATATGGATGAAGCTGAAAGCAGCCGTGCGAAGCAATTAATCGATCGCTTGTTTGAGATGTTCAGCTATCATAGCTTTAAAGGCGCGATTATTACGCCACAAGCTCGAATTTATCGCTCGGTCATTATGCCAATTATTCAATCGGCACAGTCGTTAATGCATATGATTAACCCGCAAGCACCAATCGGTAACAATGAGTGGATTGTATTTCTTATGAATAGTAAATATGAGCTGCCTTACCATTATGCTGCCAATATGGAGCGCGAGCTAGAGATGGAATATACGACAGGCAATGCGGGAATTAGACTGTTTAAGCAGCGACATTATATGCTAACCTCTGTACAGTCACCACGTACGGATGAGAATGCCTCCTATTGGAGAAATATTAGCTTTGATGATCATGTTGATTTAGATTCGAATGAGTATGTAAAGTCGTTTAATGAAAGATTTCATGGAACATCGAAATTCGAAGCGGGCGTCTATGGCTATCAGCAGCATTTATGGTACGCAGCGTTAGATAATGATACAGTTATCTTTTCGACGCATCCTGGAGAACTGGCAGATGAAGTGGGGATGAGACCAGGCTACTGGTATGGCAATGGGGTAATGCCTGCCATTAGGCAGGAACGCAATAAGCTAGCCGTAATTTATAATATAGAGGATGATCATCCTGTTACGTTTAGTCATCTGTACTTTCCGATGGATAAGCTAGAGGAAGTGGTACAGGACGGTCAATGGTTATTTGGCAGAAAGCATCAAGGGTATATCGGGATATGGTGTAATGTACAGCTCGAAAAGCATGATGATCGCTTGTTGAATTGTGAGTATCGTGCATATGGTACTGCATCTGCCTATTATTGCTATCTTGGGGATGAGAATAACTACAATAGCTGGGAAGACTTTATGAAATCATGTAAAGGGTTAACGCCGAGCTTTGATGAAAGCCAGCTAACATTAGTTGATGCTAGTGGATTTGAGCTACGATATGAGAAAGTAAATAATATTACGCAATATGTGTAGCTATCTATTCAATGATAGAGGATGAGGTGTTAATATGAGTAAGATCAACGAGTGGCAAAATGCTGAGCCTGGTGTGAAGCGTAAAATTTTCGAGCCAGGCGCTTCGATTATGATGATGGAAGTGCATTTCGAACAGGATGCGGTCGGTTATATCCATTCCCACCCACATGAGCAATTTTCCTATTGTTTAGAAGGGGAGCTGGAGTTTAAAGTGGGCGATGACATTAAAGTGATTAAGCAAGGAGAGACGATCTTTATTCCAAGTGGGGTTGAGCATGGCTGCAGAGCATTGAAGCCTAGTAAACTGATCGATGCCTTTACACCGCTCCGACTGGATTTATTAGGTAAAGCGTAAGTCGAGGATTCCTATAAACTATAAGTAGGGTAGGGCAGTAGTGAGGTCACTATATTGACTTTACTACTGCCCTAATCATTGGATGCAGCGTATCTTAGTCATTACCTAACATATGAATGGGCAGCAGGTAATCTAGTATATTAATATTGTAGCAGCTTGGAAATTCGCATCAGCGTTAATCTTCTACGCACATAGGGGCTAATTGCTAGTGTTAATGATTTAATATCGGGCAGTTGAAGCTGTTGCATCGTTGTGATGCAGCCAGCAGCCTCTAGCTTCTCTTTCATCTCTGCATGAGTAGGCAGTTGACGGAGCTCTTCTGCAATAAGAGGTAACTTCTGCTCTAGCTGAGCTAGATCAATAGAGCGCAGTAGACTTTCACCGTTTTCCTTCATAATCTCCTTATACAGTTGCTGGTCCTTAATATGCTCTCGCAGTAGCTCTAGCTCAAGTTCAATTTCATCTGTGATACGGCAGGCTTGTCGCTCGATCGCTTGGCGTATTTCCTCGTATTTCTCTAGTACAAGTAGCAGTCCAACGGACACCTTCTCACCGTGCAAGGCATCAAGTGGAGGATTCAGTAAACTCATTTCCCATAAATGAGAAATATGATGCTCAGCGCCTGATGCAGGTCTGGAATTACCGATCATTTGCATCGCAAGTCCAGATAGCAGCAGTGCATACATGAGCTTTTCTGCACTTTCGGGGTTGCCATCCTTTAGTTCGTGAAGAATGGCATCGACTTCTCGTAAAGCCTCCAGCTCAAGTCCATAAATTACAGGGCAGAAGTATTCACCAGTAATGAGATGCGAAATTTTCCAATCGACGAGAGCTGTATATTTTGCCATAAGATCAGATATGCCCGAAGCAGTTAAACGATAGGGGGCATTAGCAAATATGTCAGTATCGGCAAGGACAACGAGTGGTGAAGTACCAGGCAACGTCGTTTTCATCCCATTCCACGTCATCGCACTGACTGTCGACACAAAGCCATCTACACTTGCTGCAGTTGGAATAGAGATGAACGGAAGCCCACGCTCATTGGCAACATATCTCGTTAAATCATGAATCGTACCTGCTCCCACGGCAATAAGAAGATCCGCCTCAGCAGGCAGTTGTTGATTGACTAGCTCAACATAGACATTGTCAGCGTGGATATCGTGGCCTGTAATCTCAATAACATGGTGCTGCTCGAATTGCCCCTTCAGCTTATTAGCCGCTGCTTTTTTCGTATTACAATCACATATAAATACAGGATGGAGATAGTCTTGCAGTAGCTTCTCAATATATTGGCTGGCATTGGGCTCGATATAGATGTCGTGTACCGTAATGTTATGGTCTTGCCCACAGGAGCATTGTCCGACGAACCGCTGTAAATCAATTCTCATCTCATCATCTCCCGATCCAGCAGCTCAGCAATATTGTTGATCGCATAGGTGTAGCCCTCTGGCTGACCGAATCCATAGCTGGCATAGACAAATGGGATGTTGGCATATAGCGTAGCTTCATAATCACCTTGTGTATCACCGACATAAATGGCATCGACAAGTTCATTTCTCTCCATGATCAGTTTAATATTTTTGCCTTTGCTTAAGCCTGTATCGCCAAAGCATTCATAATCGGTAATGTATTGGGCGATGCCCGCCTTTTCCATAAATAATTCAATATATCCAGACTGGCAATTGCTTACGATAAAGACTGATGTCTGGCTGCTGAGCTGCTGAATGGTTTCAACAACATTGGGAAATAAGCAGCTTTTTTCACTTGCCAGCAAGTCATCATGCTCATACTGGCAGCATCGATCTAGCAATATTGCTCGATCCTGCTCATTGGCATCGGCAAAAAGATTGTTGGCGATCACATCCATCGGCTTACCAAATTCCTTCTTAAGCACATCGGCCGTAATGACGGCAGACGTTGTGCCAAGCTCGGCAATGGCTCTATTCCACGAATGCATAATAATTTCGGTAGGGTCCCACAATGTTCCATCGACATCAAATATAATGCTCTTCATCATTGACCAGCCTTCTTTCGTATCGTTATATATGCAAGTATAATATAGTTAGTTTGCACATATGGTCAATATTTGGCGGTTAATATGAAAAATGTGCACAAATGAGCAGATATATGTGCGAAAAGGAGCAGAAGAAATGGGCAATCCTCAACGTGAACAGCAAATTATGGATATACTAAAGCTGCAAAAATATGCGAGTGTTAATGATTTGGCTCGGGGCTTGTATACAAGTCCATCAAGCATTCGAAGAGATATTAGAAGGCTAGAGCTACAGGGGTTAGTTAGCCGTAGTCATGGCGGGGTTTCATTAATTAGTGCGCAGCCAGGGTCTGCACCGTTTTCCATTCGAGCTCATGAAAATAAACGCGAAAAGTCTGCAATAGTTCGTAAAGCAAGCAAATTAATACGCCAAGGGTCATCGATTTTTATTGATAGCTCAACAACCTCGTTAAATTTCGCTAATCATTTATCAGCCGAGATGAATATTAAAGTGTTTACGAATAATATACAGCTAGCACATTTGCTCGCATCTAAGCAAATACCTTCTTATTGTATAGGTGGGCTAGTGTCTCGACACAATGATGTTATTACAACAGGGCAATTTGCCCTGTCGATGCTAGAGCATATTTATGTAGATATGCTGTTTTTCACATCTGCAGCATTATCGGAGAATGGGGTAATAACGGACAATAATGAAGACGAAACAGCGATTCGTAAAGGTATGCTGCTACACGCCAAGGAAAAAGTGTTTCTATGTCCACGTGACCGCTTTCCTTTAATGGCAACCTACAAAGTGACAGATATTGGGGCGCTTGATTATGTGGTATCCGATGAGGCACTACCGCAAAGCTTTACGAGTAAGTATGGTGAAGTGTCGTTTATTAGTTAGCGAGCACTATAGAGAAATAGTAGTAGTAGAGCTAAAGTAAGACGGGCTGAGCAAGACGCATCGCTAATAGGATGACACGCCTTGCTTATGGAAGAGAAGATATAGATGTTATTGTAAAATTTCGGGATGAGACCACTGAACAGGCGTTACTTTCCCAGCACTAGAGCCTGCATCAATTGGAATCGCCACACCGCTAATATAGCGTGCTAGATCTGAAGCTAGAAAAAGTGCCAGATGTCCAATCTCTTTCGGATCGCCTAGCTTACCGTTAGGAGAGAAAACTTTTGCATATTGATTAACGATTTCTTCAGGTGCTTGTCCCCAGATTGAGGTTCTAAATGTACCCGGACAAATTGCATTTATTGTAATGTTATGTGCTGCATAGTCTAGTGCAGCTGACTTCGTCAAACCAACCACTCCATGCTTAGCGGAAGCGTACGTAGCCATCGAGCTGTTTCCTAGTATACCGGCCTGAGAGGCGATATTAACGATGAAGCCACCTGAAGATTTAGATTTTAAGATCGCCTCTACCCCGTATTTCATCCCAAGAAAGACACCCTTTAAGTCAATCGCCATCAGTCTTTCAAATTCAGCAGTGGAATATTCGTGCAGAGGTCTGCTTTCGGCAGCAATGCCAGCGTTGTTGACAATGCCATCTAGTTTTCCGTATGTTTCCACAGTAAATGCAATTAGCTTAGCTACTTGTTCCTCGTCACTAACATCAGCTTGATAGAATACGACTTCGCCACCGGCTTGGCGCAGCTCTTCGGCTGCAGCTAAGCCTTTATCGGCATTAATATCACTTATAACAACCTTCATTGCATTATCAGCAAAGCATTGCGCGATCGCTTTGCCTAATCCGTCTGCTGCCCCAGTCACGATTACAGCCTTACCCTTTACACTACAAAAATCTGTCATACTATTCCCTCCTTATACATAAAACATACAGGTGTATGTTTTTAGAAAGTTTAATGATTTCTAAGGCTATTTGTCAAGATAGATTTTCCATAAATGAAAAATAGTCGTAAAAACAATAGCTGTAAAGTCGGAAAAACGATAGTGATAACCAGTCTCTACCATATACAATAAGTATATAACCATGAGTGCAGTTAATTGAGGTACATGCTGGGAGGGGTAAATATGAGTATAGGGTTAGGAATTAATGTGTTTTCCGTGCATCAGCTGTTAAGTGAAAATTACTATGGCACGCTAGAGCAGCTATCAGAAATCGGCTACAAGCATTTAGAGCTAATTGGGTTTAATATGAAAAACTTTAGTCGCTATGCGGATACTATTCCATCACAAGAGCTAAAGCAGAGATTACAGCAATTTAATCTTGAGGCAGTGGCTACGCATGAAGGAACGATGCCTGGGGCAGATTTGACATCTCATTCTTGGGATGAGGTGATGCGCTATTATGAGGCAATCAATTGTCGACGGATTGTGCTTCCTTCTGCATGGATTAAGGAACGCGAGGATACGTTAAGGCTTGCTGAGCAATTAAATGTAGTCGGGAAAAAACTGCATGATTCAGGCTTTCAGTTCTATTTACATAATCATGCTCATGAGTTTGCAAGAATTGACAACAGCACACTGTTTGATCTCTTGTTAGAGCATACGGACCCTCAGTACTTGAAGATTGAGTTTGATATGGCTTGGGCAATCCGAGCAGGCTTGGAGCCACTAACTATATTGCAGAAGCTAGGTTCTCGTTGTGATTTGTTACACCAGAAGGATATTAGTAAGTCCGTTGGTGATAATCTGAATATTCTACAGGCGGCTGCGCGTAATGCTAATGGTCAGCCTCTAGAAGGCTTCCAGCTCTATCAGCAATATTCATTACCTACTGATTATGTTGATTTAGGCGAAGGGCTGTTTGATTTTTCAATCTATGATTCCATTAAAAAGATGAATCATGTTCAATATGTTTTTGTGGAGAATGAAGGACAGTCCGGCGATAAAATGCAAAATGTAAGACGTGATTATCATTACTTACAGCAAATTTTAACTTAAGTAAAGAGACAAGCAGCATTAGCAATCTTTTTGCTCGGATCATCTAAAGAGACGAGCAATAGAAGTTGCTATGCTGCTTGATTAGTTTTGGTTGTCAATTTTATCGATAAACCGTCTCGAATAAAGCTTCGATTTTATTGACGATATTGTATTGACCCTTATGAAATTTCCAAGTAACAATGACTCCGATCATGGCAGAAGTGAATGTATCTAACAGCTGCTTAGCGTCGGTTTGGGCTTTAATTTCCCCGAGCTCCAGCGCTCGCTGAATGAGTGCTATCGATTGATCCTCGTTTTTAAAATACGTATAGAAATGTCTACCCTCCAGCTCAAACTCTGCCATTAGAATATGGTACATAAGGTCATAGCCGACTGCTTGGATTAGCGCTGCGTAATCTAGCGCATGCTGCTTTAATGCTAGCTTTGGGGAGGATGGGCTTGTATTAAGTTCAATTTCCTGATTTACCATATTGGCAAACCAATAAAGTAGCAATTCGTTTTTACTTGCAAAGTGATGGTAGAACGATCCTCGAGTAACGTGCAGATGTGCACAAATCATGTTGATGCTTACTTGTTCAAAGCTATGCTCTCTAAACAATTCAATTGATACCTGACATAAATTATCCTTTGTTGTAATCATCGATTCTAACCTCCAGCTTAACTATATCATAATCTAATCCCTTTGCCTCCCCATGAAAAAGTCGGCTAACTATTATGGAATAAGTCGGCTAAGCGTTAGTTACGTACCTTCTTTTTATTTAGACTTGAACTATATTTCCACAAAAGGGGAGTGCGTCAATTGAGAAAATGTATTAGCTTAAATCAGAACTGGAGATTTATTCGCCAAGATGTAGAGCAAGCTGAGCTTCAGTTATATGACGATGAACAGTGGAGTAAAATACATATTCCACATACATGGAATGCAATCGATGGTGCTAACGGCTATGAATATTATCAAGGAGCATGCTGGTATCGAAAAGTATTTATGGTGGAAGCAGCTTATGAGGGCAGAAGACTGTTTATTGAATTTAACGGTTCAAACAGTGTAACGGATGTTTATGTGAATGGTCAGCATCTCGGTCAGCATAAGGGTGGGTATTCTACATTCCGTTTTGATATAACTGATACAGTGCAATTCGGCGAGGCTAATATACTAGCTGTCAAAGTTGACAATACCGTCGTAGATGATGTGTATCCACAGAAAGCTGATTTTACGTTCTATGGCGGAATTTATCGCGACGTCAATTTAATCGTTAGCAATGATGTTCATTTTGATTTATTAGATTATGGCTCTAGCGGCATTTATATCGTGCAGGAGCAAGTAACGCATGATGAGGCAAGGCTAACAATACGTGCTAGGGTCATGAACGATAGTCAGCAGGACAAGTCTGTTAGACTTTGGGCTAATATAGTAGATCATGAAGAGCGTCTAATTACTTACGGAGCGAAGGAGGTACAGCTAAAAGCAGGTGAATGCAGAGTAGAGGAGCTGTATTGTACGATCGAACGACCTCATTTATGGCATGGTCGTAAAGATCCTTATTTATACAATCTAGTTATTTCGCTAGCGAGCTATAATGACACAATTGACGAGTGTGAAATTCCATTCGGTGTACGATACTTTCATGTCGATCCAGAGCATGGTTTTTTCTTGAATGGCGAGCATACACCGCTATATGGTGTTTCCCGACATCAGGATCGCAAGGATATGGGCTGGGCGATTACCGAGCAGCAGCAGGACGAGGATATGGGGATGATCAAGGAGATTGGTGCGACCTCTATTCGTCTTGCTCATTATCAGCATAGTCAATACTTTTATCAATTATGTAATGAGGCGGGAATGGTTGTATGGGCTGAAATTCCCTTCATATCCATTATGTCGCAGCATGAATTAGAAGGAGTCAACGCGAAGCAGCAAATGCTTGAGCTCATTAAGCAAAACTATAACCACCCTTCGATTATGTTTTGGGGCATTCAGAACGAAATACAGATTGGTGGAGATCGACCTGAGGTTAGGCGCTTAGTGAAGGAACTGCATGAGCTTACGAAGTCAGAGGACCCAACTCGTTTGACAACGATGGCAAATGTGCTTTTTGTCAGTGAAGAGGATGAATATAATCGCATGACGGATGTGATCGGGTATAACAAGTATTATGGCTGGTATCATGGTCAAACCTCTGATTTTGACGCATGGTTAGATAAATTCCATGCAATCAATCCGCAAATTCCGCTAGCTATTGCTGAATATGGCGCAGAGGGAATCATCCAGTACCATAGCTCCGAGCCTAAAGTTAAGGATTATACAGAGGAATATCATGCGCTTTTCCATGAGCAAACCTGGAAAATATTTGAGCAGAAGAAATTTTTGTGGGCGACTTATGTCTGGAATATGTTTGATTTTGGCGCAAACATTCGCGATGAGGGTGGCGTAAAGGGAAGAAACAATAAAGGATTAGTTACCTATGATCGCAAGCTAAAGAAGGATGCCTTCTATATGTATAAGGCCCATTGGTCCAATGAAAAGTTCGTTCATATCACAAGCAAGCGATTCATTGAACGAAGTGAGCCTGAGATTTCGATTAAAGTATATACGAACTGTGATGAGGTTGAGTTATTGCTGAATGGTCAAAGAGTAGGAACATCGTCAGGTCATCATAAAATCATTCATTTTCACAAAATCAAGCTTAGTGAAGGCGTCAATCGGTTTGTGGCCATCGCTAAAAGTGAAGGTGAGCGTGATACCTATACGGATGCCGCTAATTTTATTAAGGTGGAGCACAACAGCAATCCAAGCTATGAAGCGCCAGTCGAGGATAAAGGAGAAGAGGTAGCCAATTGGTTTGAAATGCCTGAGCTAGATCAAGAGATGACAGAGCTCAACATTACAGATGATGTTTATTCTACTCGCTGCACCTTTAAGGAGCTTTACGCTAACCCTGAAGCAGAAAAGGTATTGAACAAATTTTTAGGTGACGATTTTAAAAGCAGACCAACCTATAGTATGACTCAAGGATTTAAAATCGATACACTTGCAGAAATGGCACCTGATCATTTTACTGATAAGCTGCTTTATGCCTTGAATAAGGAGCTTACAGTCATTAGGAAAACAGAATAAAGGTTGATTAATGAGAACAGCCCTGCTTCAAGATGAGTGCCGCAGGAGCTGTTCTTCTGTTTATATAAGAAGGTCGGCAAAATGGTATGAGAAAAGTCGGCTTACCGTTAGTGGCAGCAATTCACCTCTACTATGATATAGGAAAGTTATAAACTACATCCACGAAAAGGAGGATTGTTATGAGCTACATATGCAACCCACTTAGCATTGAGTATAAGTATCAATTTATTCAGATGGAAAATATCGTGCTTAATCGGGAAGCTGCTGATCCTAGCTTGGTTTTGTTTAAAGGCAAATATTATTTATTTCCGTCTATGACGGCAGGATTTTTAACCAGTGATGATCTCGTAGATTGGAGCTACCATGCGCTCAGCAACATGCCAATTTATGATTATGCTCCTGATGTTCGCGTTATCGGGGAGTATTTATATTTTTCGGCATCTCATTCAGAGAAAAATGGCTCGTTTTATCGAACGAAGGATCCGCTTCACGAACCGTTTGAAGAGATGAAAGGGACGTTTCCATTTTGGGATCCTAATTTATTCGTAGATGATGATGGACGCATCTTCTTTTATTGGGGCTGTTCCAACGTAAAGCCTATTTACGGAGTAGAGCTGAATCCTCAAACGATGCAGCCGCTTGGTGAGCCCGTGGAGCTTATCTTCAGCCATACCTCTCGTATCGGCTACGAGCGTAATGGTGAAAACCATATTCCACCGAAAACGGAGGAGCAAATTGAGCAAACGGTGCAGCGGTATATGCAGGCGATACCTAATGCAACCGAGCAAATGCGAGATCATTTGCGAGTGATGCTAGGCAATAATCCTTATATCGAAGGGGCTTGGATGGATAAGGTTAATGGCGTTTATTACTTACAATATTCCAGTCCTGGAACGCAATATAATGTCTATTCCGATGGTGTCTATATCTCCAAGAGCCCGCTCGGTCCATTTACTCTTGCAAGGAACAATCCATTCTCGTTTAAGCCAGGTGGGTTTATTACAGGGGCAGGTCATGGCTCGACGCTTCAGGATAAGCAAGGGTACTGGTGGCATACGTCAACGATGCGGATTAGTGCAAACCATATGTTTGAGCGCAGATTAGGCTTGTGGCCAGCGGGCTTTGATGAGGATGGCGATCTCTACTGCAATCAGAGATATGGAGATTGGCCGATGAACTTGCAGCAAGCCAAGCTTGATCCATGGGCTAACCCGGACTGGATGCTGTTATCCTATGGAAAGCCAGCGACGGCCTCATCCTATGTTGCAGGACATGAGCCGACACAAGCGACCAATGAAAATATTCAAACATGGTGGAAGGCAGCCTCGAATCAAGCAGGAGAATATATCGAGCTAGATTTGACGGCAGTTTATGATGTTCATGCGATACAACTGAACTTTGCTGATGATATTACTTCGCCGCAGCTGCCAGAGGGTGCTGAGCTGCAGCAATCAGGCCATATGCCGAGATTTATTGATCAACGAAAGTTTGTTACGCGCTGGATACTTGAAGGCTCAGTAGATGGAGTAACGTATTTTACCATCGAGGATAAATCAAAAGCAGATACGGATTTGGCGCATGATCTCATCGTACGAGAAGAAGGCATGCAAGCAAGATATATTCGATGCACCATTATCGAGCTTCCATACGCTCAGGCACCAGCGATATCTGGGCTGCGTGTGTTTGGTAAAGGAATAGGTGAGCTACCGCTTCAAGTACAACATGTTCAAGCTACCCTTGAAGGTGAGCTTGATCTGCATATTCAATGGTCTGCTCCCAGTGAACAGGATACCGTAGGCTACAATGTGCTGTGGGGCTATGCTGCCAATAAGCTATACCACAGCTATATGGTGCTAGGTAAGCACGAAGTGAAGCTTGGTGCGCTTATTAAAGGTGAGCCATTATTTATTCGAGTAGATAGCTTTAATGAAGTCGGCATTACAGAAGGGGAAGTCATCCCTATTATTACGTTTCGATAAAAGGAGAGAGTTAAGATGACTAAGCAATTTCCACTAGAGTTTCTATGGGGCTCAGCAACAGCTGCACACCAAGTAGAGGGCAATAATATTCATTCTGACTTCTGGTTAATGGAAAACTTAGAAGGTTCAATCTTCCAAGAGCCTTCGAAGGAAGCTGTCGATCATTACAATCGTTATCGTGAAGACATTGAACTGATGGCGAAGCTTGGACTGAACTCCTATCGCTTTTCTATTGAATGGGCAAGAATAGAGCCAGAGGAAGGACAATTCAATCAAAAAGCTATCGATCATTATCGCGATGTTTTGCTTGCATGTCGCGAGTTTAATCTTATACCGCTCGTAACGCTGCATCATTTTACTTCTCCAGTTTGGCTAATATCAGCTGGAGGATGGGAATCGGAGGAAACTCCGCAACGATTTGCGCGATATTGTGAAAAAGTAATGACTGAGCTAGGGGAGTACATCCCTTATGTTTGTACGATTAATGAAGCGAATATCTCTATTGGTATTACGAAAATTATTAAGCGTCATCAGGCTCAGGAAACAGCTCAGGTTGGCATCAATACTGATTCAATGGCTAAAATGCAAACTTATTATATGGCGCTTGGTAAAGCATTCGGCTTGCATCCACAGCAGGTTCATTCCTTCCTTGGGGCAAGAACAGAGAAAGGTTTACAGGTTATTTTCCAAGCGCATGAGGCAGCGCGTCAAGTTATTCGTTCAGTAAGTCCGCAAACTCAAGTTGGTATTACAATGTCGTTGTATGATATTCAAGCGCTGCCAGGTGGAGAAGAGCATGCTCAGCGTGCATTAGAAGAAGAGTTTTTGCAGTTTCTTCCTTACTTTCAGGAGGATGATTTTTTTGGTGTACAAAATTATACGCGTTATATTTATGGACCAGATGGTTATATCCCACCGGCCGAGGACGCTGAGAAAACACAGATGGGTAATGAATATTATCCAGAAGCACTTGCTGGAGCAGTTCGCACTGTATATAAGCATCTGCAAAAGCCAATTATCGTTACGGAGAACGGCGTGGCAACATCTGATGATCAGCGTAGAGTTGAATTTATTGATCGTGCATTAGCTGGATTACATCAATGTATTGCAGATGGCATTCCTGTAAAGGGTTATATGCATTGGTCATTCCTAGACAATTTTGAGTGGCAATTGGGCTATTCAAGAACGTTTGGACTTGTTGCAGTTGATCGCTCTACTCAAGCTAGATTAATTAAGCCGAGCGCAGCTCATCTTGGGGAAATTGCTAAAGGAAATGCGTTGCTTGGCCAATAGTGTACGTTAAAAGCTTGATGGAACTAATTGAATAGTTGGAGGATGATAGAATGCTACAGGTGACTGGACTACGTACAGAGCATTTGGATAATCCGCTTGGAATAGATGCAGAAAGACCACGATTAAGCTGGAAGCTGATTAGTGACGGGACGAATATCATTCAAACGCATTACCAGATACAAGCAGCTTCTACGGCATCGTTTTTAGACATTTTGTGGGATAGCGGAAAGGTAGCTAGTGAGCAATCTCAATATATTTCTTATGATGGTCCTACGCTGCGATCATTGGAGCGAGTGTACTGGAGAGTTAAGACTTGGAGCAACAATGGTGAGCAATCTCAGTTTAGTGATCCGGTATTTTTCGAGATGGGCTTATTACAGGTTGTCGATTGGCGGGCGCAATGGATCGAGCCTGAGCTAGAGGTTGAACCTGATGCGTATAAGCCGGCCTCCTATCTTCGCAAGGAGTTCACCGTAAGGAAAGGGATAGTGTCAGCACGAGCTTGCTTAACTGCCAAAGGGCTGTATCGATTTTATATCAATGGCTTAGAGGGAAGCGATCAGCTGTTTACTCCAGGTTTTACTTCCTATTATAAACGGCATCAATATCAAGTCTTTGATATTACCTCTTTATTGCAAGAAGGTAGCAATGCATGGGGTGTTGTGCTTGGAGATGGCTGGTGGAGAGGGGCTACTGGCGGAGCCGATCTGAAAAATAATTTTGGCTATAAATTATCCTTTCTCGGGCAAATTGTAATTAGCTACGAGGATGGCAGTCAAGAAATAATTAGTAGTGATGGGTCTTTTAAAGCTTCGAATGGTCCGCTATTAAAAAGCGATATGAAGTCCGGAGAAATATATGATGCCACACTTGAGTTAAAAACCTGGAATTTGCCTGGCTACGATGATTCTAGCTGGAACAATGCCATATCAGTAGATGGGGAATACGAGCAGCTTATCGCAACAAGAAGCGTGCCTGTAAAGCAGAAAGAAAGCTTTAGTCCGACAATATTGCATACCCCGAATGGCGAAACGGTATTAGATTTCGGTCAAAATCTTGCTGGATGGGTACAGTTTCAGGTTGAGGGTGTCGCTGGTGATGAAGTTATATTAGTGCACGGGGAGGCGCTAGATCGTAACGGTAACTTCACTCTGCAAAATCTATCGTCGCACGGGATGCTAGAAAACTTCCAAGAGGTTCACTATATTTTAGCGGGCAACGGTACCGAGAGCTATCATCCACAGTTTGCAATATTTGGCTTCCGTTATGTACTAGTTAAGCGATATCCTGGAGAGGTTGTAGCCGATAACTTTAAGGCGGTAGCCATTTACTCTGACCTAGAAGAAACAGGAGACTTTTCCTGCTCTAATTCGCTCATCAATAAGCTAGTGTCCAACTCAAGATGGAGTCAGAAGGGGAACTTTATGGAGGTTCCGACGGACTGCCCGACACGCGAGCGAGCAGGCTGGACAGGAGATGCACAGCTCTATTGCAGAACAGCGTCAAGCTTTATGAATGTATATCCGTTTTTTGAGAAATGGATGGCTGACCTAGCGGCAGAGCAATTTGCCGATGGTTCGGTAGGAAGCACCGTTCCAACCGTAATTGGCTATCACAATATGGAGGAGTGGCAACGATTTTCTGCCAATAATAAGGACCCCATGATGGCAATGCGCAGACCTAAGCCTGGCTTGCCGAGTATGCTGGATGGCTCTGCAGGCTGGGGAGATGCAGCTGTCATTATACCTTGGACGATGTACCTCGTCTATGGGGATAAAGAAATAATAGAACGTCAATATGACTCAGCAAAGGCATGGGTAGAATATATGGCAACCTGTGCAAAGGATGTTAATGAAGAATACAAGGAGACGGCTCCTTATCATACGTATACAGATGGAGAGCGAGATGCCGACTATATATGGGATACGAAGTTTCATTGGGGAGAATGGCTGGAGGCAGATACGCATTTCAATGATATTGTGTCGGCAATGACCAAATCAAGAGATACTCTTCCTTATGTCGCAACTGCTTATTATGCTTACTCTACACGACTATTATCTGAGATGGCAGAGGTATTAGGCAAGCAGGAGGATACCGTAAAGTACCGTCAGCGCTTTGAGAAAATCAAGCTCATATACAACAAATACTTTATTAAAGAGGATGGCACAATTGTAGGTGATCGACAAGCTCATCATGTTCGTGCACTTGCCTTTGATTTAGCGGATGATGCTAAAAAGCAAGCGGTGGCTGACCGCTTAGCGAAGCTTGTGATCGAGCAGGACTACCATCTCAATACAGGTTTTCTCGCAACGCCATTTATATTAGATGTGCTTGCAAACTATGGCTATGAGGAGCTTGCCTTCCGCTTGCTGGAGCAGGAGACGACTCCGTCATGGTTATATGCAGTGAAGAACGGAGCGACGACGATATGGGAAAGCTGGAGAGGCATTACGCCTGAAGGTGAGTTATCTGGCTCGCTTAATCATTACTCCTACGGCGCAGTATGTAATTTTTTATTTTCTCGTGTAGCGGGTATTACGCCACTATGGGAGAAAGCAGGCTATAAACAGTTTATCATTAAACCGTTAGTTGGCGGTTCATTAAGTGATGCTTCAGCGAGCTTACAATCTCCATACGGAACAATAGAGTCAAGCTGGAAGAAGCTTGAGCAAGGTGTACGTTATCAATTTGTCATTCCTGCTAATACGACGGCTACGATCTGTATCCAGAGCACGGAAGAACAGGCACAGCCACTACTACAACAAATGAAGGAAGCCATATATAATGAAGGGATCCTTACCTTTAAGCTGGGTAGTGGAAGCTATAAATTTGTCATTTAATTATATTGATATCTTGCTAGGAAGGTCTGACACCTGGTTGGGCATAGGTCGGGAAAACAACATATAGAAAGTCGTCTGAGCGTTAGTGGCGTATCTATCGCCTCGATATACTAAAGGTGCAATTGAATATATAAATTGGGGGAATCAAAATGAGAAAGTCAATGAAACATATTGGTCTTTTACTGGCAGCTTTTCTTATGACAGCGTCTGTTGCAGCATGTTCTAACAACAACAACAGCGGCTCAAACGCAACAAATGTTCCACCTGCAACCAATAATAGTCAGTCTACAGATGCACCAGATGCGACAGCGGACCCACTAGCAGAACCTTATGAGTTGACGATGGCAATGCCTGTATTCGGTGCAATTCCAGCCGATCTCGAATTAGTTGAAGCTGAAATTAACAAGTATACGAAGGAAAAAATTAATACGACAATTGATATTTTGCCAATTAGTATCGGGAACTACGGCCAGCAAATGAATCTTATGACTTCAAGTGGAGAAAAGCTAGATTTAATGTATGAGTTCGGTATTTCTAGCATGTACTCCAATGATGCTCTAACAGGGAAGCTAGTTGCACTAGATGAATTGTTAGCAGAATATGGAGAAGATACTGTAGCTGCAATCGGTGCTGACTACATGGAATCAGCGAGAGTGGCTGGAAGTATTTATGGTATTCCAACAATGCATTCTTACGCTTCACAGCCAGCAATTTTCATGCGCAAGGATATTATTGATAAGCATAATATTGACGTAAGCTCGATTCATTCCTTAGAGGATCTAGAACCAATCTTCCAAGTAATTAAAGATAAAGAGCCTGGCATGGCTGGTATAGCTAACGGCTTATCCAGAACGATGGACTTCTATCGTAGCTATGATAAGCTCGGCGATGGCATTGGTGTACTGCCAAATTTTGATAATGATATGCAAATCGTTAATCTGTATGAAACAGAGGAATATGCAGAGCTTCTGCAACTAATGCGCGAATGGTTTGTCGCTGGTTATGTGAATAAGGATGCAGCCACAACACAAACAACAGCATCAGATATGTTAAAGGCGGATAAGGCTTTTTCCTACATTACGATGAACAAACCAGAAATTAAAGCGCAGGAGGAGCGACTAATCGGTAAAGAGCTTGTTGTCGTTAACTTGGATATTGACGCGTATGCAGTAACAACGGATGTTATTACAGGGCTATGGGGAATTGCCCAGCAATCAGAAAATCCAGAGCGTGCGATGATGTTCCTTAATATGATGTATACTGATCCGGTGCTTGCAAATTTGATTATTTGGGGTATTGAGGATAAGCACTATGTGAAGGTTTCAGATAACGTGATTCGATACCCAGATGGTATTGATAGCTCGACAGTAGGCTATGCGATAAACGCATTAACGACAAGTAATCCTTTCATCGCTTATACATTGGAAGGAACAGATCCAGAGTTAGCAGATAGCGTTCTAGCTTGGAATGAAAGTGCTAAGAAATCAAAGGCATTAGGTTTTACGTTCAATCCTAGCAATGTACAAAATGAAATTACGGCAATTGGTAACGTTAATAATCGTTACCATGGTATTCTTGAAACAGGCTCCGTTGAACCCGATTCCAAGCTTAAGGAATATATTTCGCAATTAAAAGGAGCAGGCATCGATAAAGTCATCGCTGAAAAGCAAAAGCAATTAGATGAATGGGCAGCCTCTAAACAATAAATTCAGTAATTAACGATAGAAGCAAAGTCGGATCTTAATAGAGCCGGCTTTGCTTTTTAGACATAAAGAAGTAAGATAAGAAATATTCCACTACTACATGACAGGAGACGACATGAACATGATGAACCGTTTACCTTTTCAGAAAAACTCATTAAGGTTTAAACTAATGCTCAGTGTATTCATTCTGACACTGCCATTTCTCATCATGCTTCTTTCTAATAACCTTTACGCAATTGACGTTGTCCGTAATCAGGTAGCAGATTCCTATAAAAATACGTTAATGCTGCATATGAATCAGATTGATTCGCAATTAAGTGATATTGATTCCTATCTAAATACGTTAATTGGTAGTGGCTACGATGTTGTTGCCTTAACGACAGCAACGAATGACGATGAATACTATACCGCTAAATCTTATATTTATAATAAGCTTACGTACGATATTCCATTATATCGCTTGCTCGGTGCATATTTTGTCTATGTACAAAATCGGCAGGATTATATGGAGGTTTTTTCAACACAAATTTCATATGAAGAACGCGAAAGTATTGAGCATTATATTCGAGAGATGATCGAGGGTAAACAAATACCTAAAGGTGTTAAAACGAAGCGTTGGCATTATGCCGATATAGGAGACGAGCATTATCTTATTAACATTGTTCAATCTGGCAGCAATTATGTTGGCGGCTGGATTCGCGTTAATGAGCTGCTTAAGCCACTTGAAGCGATAGATATTGGTGCTGAAGGCAAAGCGATTATTTCTAGTGAAGCTGGCGAAGCGATTACTGGGCGAGCATTTGTTGAGGAACATCAAATTCAGCTCAAGTCAAGTGCAAGCGACTATTATATCTCGGGTGTTGATCGTAAATATCTAGTTGTTGGCACAGAATCGTATAAAGGCAATATTCAATTTGTCACGATTATTCCAGAGTCAAAAATCTTATCGAAGCTTCCTTATTTACAAACAATAATTTGGATTGTAAGCGCTGCATCGTTAGTGTTTGTCATATTAGGCTTTTATTATTTCCGTCATAGCTTTTTAATGCCAATTAAACGAATCTTAAATGCAATGAGCAAGGTTAGAGTAGGGGATTGGAGTGTTCGTGTTGATTTCGATCGAGACTCTGAAGAATTTAAGATACTAGGACATTCCTTCAATAATATGATGTCAGAGGTTCAGAGATTGCGGGTAAATGTATTAGAAGCACAAATTAACAAGCAGACGGAAGAGCTGCAACGGTTACAATTACAGGTCAATCCGCATTTTTATTTAAACTCATTAAACATAATTTATAACCTGGCGAAGGTGAAAAACTTTAGTTTAATTATGGACATGTCCAGTGCGTTGAGCAAATATTTTAGATTTTTATTTCGCAGTAATACCTCCTTTGTTTTACTTAAAGAGGAGCTTGAGCATACGCGCAATTATTTAAGTATTCAATCGATGCGATTTCCTACGCAGCTGCAATGGGCGGTTGAAGCGCCAGAGTATGTGAATGATGTGCCTATCCCACCGCTAATCATTCAATCATTAGTAGAGAATTCAGTAAAATACGCGGTGACGATGGAGAAGACAGTGAAAATCAATGTAACTGTTCATTTTAATGAGCACGAGGATGGAGACAAGCTGATGATCCTCATTCAAGATAGCGGGGATGGTTTTGAAGAACATATATTGCAGGAGCTACAAGCAGGTCGAACAATCCAAAACAAGCAAGGCGAGCATACAGGTATATGGAATGTGCAACGACGTCTAAAGCTGCTATACAATGAAAAAGCTGAGCTAAAGTTTTATAATAATTGCGACATTGGCGGTGCAGCAGTTGAAATTCTACTACCAATTCATCCAGAGAGGGAGGAAGTATAATGTCCTTTCAGCTATTAATTGTAGATGATGAGATACACGCCATTGAAGGTGTTAAAAGTGATCTGGATAAGGAGAAGCTTGGTATATCCGAGATTCATACCGCTTATAGTATGAGGCAAGCGATTCAGGTCATTGAACTGCAGCGGATCGATATTATGTTATGTGATATTGAGATGCCTCAAGGAAGCGGCTTGGAATTACTCGCTTGGGTTAAGGAGCATTATCCTAATATTATTACAATCTTTTTAACCAGTCATGCAGATTTTCACTATGCCAAGGAGGCGATTCAGCTAGGCAGTCTAGACTACTTGCTGAAGCCGGTTCATACGTCAGAGCTTGAGAAGGCGATTGTGCGGGCAAAGCTTATTGTTGAGGATCATTCTGAGGCAAATCGAAATAAACAGTCTCATCAGCTGTGGATGAAGCATCGCGTGTTAGTTGTGGAGCGGTTCTGGTCAGATTTAATCAATCAGACCATTCCGAGTAATCCTTATCATATTCGAGAGCATGCAGATGTCCATCAGCTACCGATTAGTGATGATTCTATGTTTCTTCCGATATTAATATCGATCCAAAAGTGGAATAGAGAGCTGAGTCGACGAGATGAGAAAATTATGGAGTACGCCTTAAAAAACTCAGCTGAAGAAATGATACTAGGTAATCAATATAATGGAATCTTTTTTTATCTGGATAAAGGTGATTTGCTCGGTATCTTTACAGTTGATAAGGGAGAGCATGCGCAGCAAGACGTCGTGGCTTTAGAACAGCTTGCTAGTGAGTATATAAAGGCTTGCAGACAATATTTTTATTGTGATTTGTCCTGTTATTTTGGGAAGGTGATCAAGGCTCAGGAGATTGCGAGTATGGTGACTTTACTGAAGGAGCGCGATCGTCATAATGTTGCTTTCTATAACCAGGTGTTTCCTTGTGATAATGAGCTTAATAAGGATCATGTGATCGAGCTGCCTGATTTTCATGTGTGGTTATCGCTATTAAAAACTGGGAAAAAAGATGGAGTCATTGCCGAGGTAGAGAAGTATATTAATGCTTTAGTTAGTAATCAAGCCATCAATGCTAATATTCTACATCAATTTCATCAAGACTTTATTCAAGCGCTATACTCCTATCTTAATATGCAGGGAATACTAGCTAGACAGCTTTACGGAGATGAAGCTTCACGAATGTATTCCGAGCGTGCGAGTCGTTCGGTATCCGATCTATTAAACTGGGTGTACTATGTGTTAGATAAAGCTATTACACAAACGAAGGTTGCTGAAGAAAGTGAAACAATTCTTCAAACTGTAAAGCGATTTATTAAAAATCATATTGATCAGGACTTGAATCGTGATATGATTGCTAATCATGTTTTTCTTAATCCGGATTATTTGTCGAGAATCTTAAAGAGAGAGACCGGATATTCTGTGTCGGACTATGTACTAATTGAACGGATCAGTTTAGCCAAGGAGCTACTAGCTACAACAAATATCCCAGTAAGCTCAATAGCTGCATCAGTCGGACATACGAATTTCTCTCATTTCGCTAAAATATTCAAAAAGCATACAGGCGTAGGCCCTTCAGAATACCGCGCTCAATTTCAAGAAATTAAGTAATAACTGAATAGATGTAACCAAAGCTAATCGGAGGCAGCATACCTCCGATTTTTTTGTTTTAAATGCAGCTTGAGCAGCGGAGTAGGTCGGGAAAGTGGTAGTTAATAAGTCGGCTCAACGTTAGTTGAAGGAGGCTGATTTTCTTATGATAACACTATACTTACTAAACATTAAGGATGTGATCACATGGAACAGAGCGTAACGGTATCAAGTAGTTCAGCGCTGCAAAAAAAGCAAAAACGAAAAAAGCATTTTAAAAGGTATTCCCCACTATTGATTATGATGATTCCGGGACTGCTATATTTGTTAATTAATAATTATTTACCAATGTTTGGGATCATCATTGCCTTCAAGGACATTAATTTTTCGAAAGGGATATTTGGAAGTGACTGGGCGGGCTTAAAAAACTTTGAGTATTTATTCAAAACCTCAGATGCATTTATCATTACGAGAAATACGATTTTGTATAATGTACTGTTTTTATTTCTTGGTACGACGTTATCGTTAAGCTTTGCAATTATGTTAAATGAGGTTAGACGCAAGCTATTTGTTAGAACCTATCAGGCCATTATTTCTATGCCTCACCTTATATCCTGGGTCATTATTAGCTATCTTGTTTATGCATTTTTGAATCCCGATAATGGCTTGTTAAACCGTACAATACTGCCACTATTCGGTAATGACGAAGGAATCTACTGGTACGCAGAAGCAAAGTATTGGCCGTTTATCCTGACGATTGTTGATCAGTGGAAGGGGATTGGTTATGGAAGTATCGTATACTTCGCGGCGCTATTAGGCATTAGCGAGGAATACTACGAGGCAGCCAGAATTGATGGAGCTAGCCGTTTTCAGCAAATTATGAAGATAACATTACCGATTGTCGTTCCTGTCATTATTATGATGGCATTACTACAGCTTGGTCGCGTATTTTATTCTGACTTTGGACTGTTCTATCAGGTGACCTTGAATTCTGGAGCGTTGTTTGACACAACAGCAACCATTGATACTTACGTGTTTAATGGTTTGACAGGAAGCGGTAATCTCGGGATGTCTGCAGCAGCAGGTGTATATCAATCGGTGGTTGGTTTCTTGCTTGTTATCACTGTGAATTTCTTAGTAAGAAGAAAAAGTAAAGAGAGCGCACTATTCTAGGAGGAGATAAGGATGAAGAACGAGAGTCCGTTCATAACGTACTTTAGTCATACAGTATTGATTTTGTTTAGCTTAGCCTGCATCATTCCGTTTGTATTACTGATTTCTGCATCATTAACGGACCAAAGCGCGCTAATCGCCCATGGGTATTCCTTGTTTCCAAGTAAATTCAGCACCCTTGCTTATGATTACTTATTTATGCGGGGGGAAGATATTATTCGGGCATACGGAGTTTCGTTTTTTGTGACGATTGTAGGTACCTCTGTTGGCTTATCATTAACGCTGCTAATGGCGTATCCGTTATCACGTGCTGAAACACCGTACCGAAGCGTAATATTGTTTCTAGTATTTTTCTCGATGCTATTTAGCGGTGGGATGATTCCTTCTTATCTTGTATATTCCAGCATTCTAGGCTTGAAAAATACGATTTGGGTGCTTATTGTAGCTGGGGTTCTTACGAACGGTTACTATATTATGATGATGCGAATTTTCTTGCAGGGCTCGATGTCGAAGGATTTAATTGAGTCTGCACAACTAGACGGAGCAAGTGAATACCGTGTGTTTTGGAGTATTATTATTCCTACCTCAACACCGATTTTAGCTGTAGTTGGTTTGTTTACTGCAATTTTTTATTGGAATGATTGGCAGACAGGGATGATTTACATTACGAATCCTAAGCTGTTCAGTATTCAAAATCTATTGCAGCGGATTATGCAGGATATTCAGTTTATTCAATCCAATATGGCAGCTAATGCAGGCGAAGCAATGGCTCAAATGCCTTCAGATACGGTGAAAATGGCTATCGCAGTATGCGGTTCGCTACCAATCTTAATTGCCTATCCGTTCTTCCAAAAGTTCTTCATTAAAGGCATTATGTTTGGTGCGGTAAAGGGATAAGGGGGAGAGTGAATTGCGGGGCTATCCGATGAATCAAGATTGGATATTTACAAAAAATGATCAATTGTCGTATGCAAGCGAGGAGATCAAGCAGGGAGAAGCGATTAACCTTCCGCATACTTGGAATGCTGTTGATGGTCAAGGCGGTGACGGTGAGTATTATAGAGGGCAATGCTGGTATCAGAGAAGGATAGAATTGTCGCCGTCTCAGTTGGAAAAACAGCTGTTTTTAGAAATTGGTGCAGCGGGCAATCAGGCCAAGGTGTACATTAATGGCAAGTTAGCTGGTGAAAGCCGTTGTGGCTATAGCATGATCAGAATTCATCTTAATGGCTATGTGCACGCAGGTAGTAATCTTATTGCGGTTGCGGTAGATAATAGAGCCGATAATACTGTGTTTCCTTTAATGGCAGATTTCACATTTTACGGTGGACTGTATCGAGAGATTAAGCTGATCGTAATGGAGGACATCCACTTCGATACGCTGGATTATAGCAGAGATGGTGTCTACCTGCAGCAGCAAAAACTTTCAGATGAGGCATTTCAATTAACGGTTAACGGTACAATCATTAATGAGAATGGGAACACAGTTGATGTAAACCTTAAGCTAGAGCTAAGGGATGCGGGTGACGGTATCGTAGCAGAGCAACTCATCCTGTTATCGTTGCAGCAGCGTGCATCGTTTACGCATCAACTAATTGTCGATAATCCAATTCTATGGGATGGCATTGATCAGCCCTATCTATATCAGGTGCGGCTATCCATCATTACAGAGGGATCAGTATACGATGTAAGGGAAATTGCTTATGGATTCCGAACGATTGAAGTTACTGAGGATAGGGGTTTACTTCTTAACGGTAAAGCAATGAAAATCAATGGTGTTTCTAGACATCAGGACTTTGGCGGCGTAGGTAATGCAATTACGCGTGAGCATATGGAAGAGGATATATCACTCATTATGGAAGTCGGTGCGAATAGTGTTCGCTTAGCGCATTATCAGCATGATGATTACTTCTATTCCTTATGTGATAAGAAGGGATTGTTGGTATGGGCTGAAATTCCGTTTATTAGCGTTCCATCTACTGAAGATCCTCATAATACCAATGCGATTGAGCAGCTAGAAAAGCTAATGAAACAAGCCTATAATCATTGCTCGATTTATTGCTGGGGAATCCAAAATGAAATAACGATCGCAGTCGAAAATGAGCAGACCTATTCCATGCTGCAGCAATTGGCAGATCAGGCGAAAAGATTAGATCCTTATCGTCTTACAGCGCAAGCGAATATTTATTCTGTTGCTAACGATAGCGTTATTCATGACTATGCTGATATTTCTGGTTACAATCTTTATTATGGCTGGTATTATGGTGAGCTGACAGGATTAGGAGAGAGACTTGATGCATATGCTCAGGCTAGACCTCATCAGCCTACGTTAGTATCTGAATACGGTGTAGATAGTAATCCGAGATTTCACAGCTATACGCCTAAGGTGAAGGATTACAGTGAGGAGTATCAGCTATTATTTCACAATAATGCTTTACAGACTATTAATGAAAGACCTTATGTATTAGGTGGATACGTATGGAATATGTTTGACTTTGGCAGCGCGGTTAGAGATGAAGGCGGTGAAAAAGGGAAGAACCTAAAGGGGCTTATTACCATTGATCGTAAGCTAAAAAAGGACACGTTTTATTTGTATAAGGCTTATTGGTCTAAGCAGCCATTTATCCATTTGGCAGGTCGTCGTTTTCAAAATCGACATGAGGCACTCAATGATATCGTTATTCTATCTAATTTATCCACATTTACATTATTTAGAGATGATGAAGTCATCGCTGAGATTGTAGACAATGAACCATTGACCGTAGTTAAGGACGTTCAGCTTATAAAGGAAAAACATTTGATAAGAGTAGAGGCAATAACGGCTGATGGAGGAGTCTTTCGAGATGAGATGATCCTACACTGTGTTGCTGAGGAAGACAAATCCTATCAATATGTGAAGCAGGCTGCAACGCGTAATGTTACCAATTGGTTTGAAAGATATGATCTGACTAATGTAAAAGAGGTTCAGCTGAAGGGAGGCCACTACTCTACCTTCGATACAATTGCTGAGCTATATCATAATGAGCAGGCGAAAGCTGTCTTTAAGAAATATTTTGGTGGAGCAGCGGAGGATCCAAGGTTTGCGCCGTTAAAAGGTACAATGTCGATTGAGAAAATGGCTAAAATATCTGCTTTTAACATTCCTCAGGAGCTGCTTGCTTTAATTAATACGGAGCTTAATGCCATTAAGAAATAGTAGAGAAGATATAAACCCACAAACCCTATATGGTTTTGTGGGTTTATTTTATTAATCGTAAGTGACAGGAAGTTAATGGCTGTTATATTATGGTTAAGTGCATTAATTACTTAAAAAATTACATATTTTCGAGGAGCGTCTAGATGAGAAGCATATTCAAATCAATACGGTCAAAAATCTTTATTTTTTCAGCATTACTATTACTAGTTCCTAATATTGTAATAGGTTTAGTTAGCTACAATATCTCCAAAACAGAAACAGACGCTTTAATTGAAACGAATTTGACTAATAGTGTTGAGTTGATTGTTGAGCAGATTAAGCAAATGAATGAGATGGTGAGCAGTGGCTTAATCGCGAAGGATGCTGCGCAAGAGGAATTAAAAGCAATGATGCTCGGACAGCTAGATGATGAAGGCAAGCGTCCTATTAATAAAAATATTAAGCTGGGCGACAATGGTTATGTTTATGTGATTGATCAAGAGGGGACGTTACTTGCACATCCCAGCTTAGAAGGCAGTAATATTTGGGATTATAAAACGTCTGACGGTTATTATTATATTCAAGACGTCGTCTACAAGGCACAGAACGGTGGAGGCTTTACCTACTATGATTGGCCGCTGCCGAATAGCAGCGAGGAAGCAACGAAAATTACATATTCGCTTTATGCGGAAGATTGGCAATGGGTTGTCGTTGCTGGCTCCTATCTTCAGGATTACAATCAAGGACAGGTTAGAATACTAACGACAATTGCAATAACGGTCGCGATCTGCTTATTACTTGGAGCAATTGTAGCGATCCTGTTCTCCAATCATTTCGTTAACCCAATTAAGAAAATAGCGAGTGTGACGAAGAGGGTTGCAGAAGGTGATCTTACTTCCCAGCAAATTAACATCAGTAATCGCGATGAATTGGGTGAGCTGGCAGCAAACTTTAATGTGATGTCCACCAACTTAAAACTGCTCGTCACGCAGCTGACGGCGCATTCGCAAACAGTAATGAAAGCATCAACTACATTACAAGCCTCAACGAATGAGGCTTCTCAGGCGACGAAGCAAGTAGGAGCTTCCGTTGAAGGAATTGTTAACGGCATTGAAAATCAAAACAACCATACACAGCAAAGCACAGTAGCGATGTCTGATATGGTCATGGGTATTCAGCAAGTGACTGAAACCTCGACAACAGCTTTCGAAGCTGCACAGCATTGTGAGCGTGAAGCAGCAGAGGGTCAACAGTATACGCAAGCATCGGTGCAAAGCATGAATCAAATCCATCAAACCGTACAGCAAATTTTACATACGATGCAGCTGCTGAATGAAAAGTCTCAGCTAATTGGCGAAGTGAGTGCGATAATCTCTGGAGTAGCTGAGCAAACGCGCTTGCTAGCACTCAATGCTTCGATCGAAGCAGCGCATGCTGGCGAGCATGGACGCAGCTTTAACATCGTTGCGCAAAATGTGCGTGCATTAGCGGACAATACGAAGCAGTCGACACAGCATATTAATGAGTTAATTGCGGCTATTCGGCAAGGAATAACCTCTGTATATGATTTAACATCGACAGGCATAGAGGAAGTAAATAAAGGGCTTCATGTTTCGGAGCAATCGGATCAAGCGTTTCAATTCATTGTAGCTTCTATTCATCAAGTGGTAAATAATGTGCAAGAGGCATCAGCCGCCGCTCAGCAAATGTCTGCCAGCAGTGAGCAAATTTATGCTTCCTTACATGAATTAAGTGAAATTGCCGAGCATTCCTCTAAAAATGTGCTAGAAATATCCGCTGCATCGCAACAGCAAATTGCTGTACTAGACGAGGTTAATGGTTCAGCACAGTCGATGCAGCAAATGTCGCAGGAGCTGCTGCGGATGGTAGAGAAGTTTAAGACTGATAAATAAGAATAGACAATAAAGGGGAACAGTCGAGTCAGCCTCCATAGTGGAAGCTGGCTCATTTCTTTTAGAGAAGAAGTATAAGTAAGAGGACTAGAGGTTTAATTTCGGAGGCTCGAACTTACTGCCTAATATGAGAATGCCGATCGCTGTATCCTTCTCGACATCAATCACAACATGCTCATCCATTATTTTTTGCTTTATGATGCCTTCGAAGGAGGTTAATCTCTGTACACGCCAATTGCTGACGATAAGCTGTCTGCCCTTCTCAACGATCACTTTTCCTTCTGGGCAGGTAAGCATATTACGCTCTAGCAATGTTAGTAAGCCTTCTACAATATAAATAATCGTATTTTCAGCGAATTTTATATTTACGTTTCGAGGGCCCTTGCCAATATTCTCTTTATAAAATTTAGAAATAAAATTGGCCAGCTCTAGTTCTATAGCATTTTTTACATTCATGTTCAACACCTCAACTTATGTCGGACTTATGTATCGGATGGATTTGTGTTAACTTAACTAACATACTAACAGCTATATTATATTAAGACAATGGATATTATAGAATTAAGTTTGCACAAAAAGTAAAAAAACATATTGACAACCATTCTTATGTAATGTAATATGACATTAAATAAAAGAACAAGAGTGATGAGCTCATGTTTGAATGAATAAACGACACGGGTGGTTCTTAGAAGAGGACAGACTGTGGTTAAATAAAAGCTAATTTTAGCTATTTAACCACAGTCTGTCCTTTTTTGCCCATATAACCTTCTAAAGGAGTGGATTCAGTGAAATCAATAGATGAAATTGTTGGGTTGGTAGATTCTCGCAGGGATGAGCTTTTAGCTCTGCTAAGCGAATTAGTAAGTTTTGCAACACCAGCACCTCCCGCACGCAATACTGCTGATCTACAGGCGTATATCGGGCAATATTTGCAGGAAATCGGGTTTACAACAGATACATGGGATGTATATCCGGGTGATCCTAACGTCGTAGGCATGAAAAAGGGAACGTCATCACCCCTTCACAATAGCTTAATTATTAACGGGCATATCGACGTCGCGGAGGTTTCTCCAGAAGAACCGTGGGAAACTGGTCCATTTCAGCCAATCATTAAGGAAGACATTATTATTGGTAGAGGTGTAGCAGATATGAAGGGCGGCGTTGCTGGAGCGATGTTTGCTTTGAAGCTACTGCATGAGCAAGGGATTGAGTTGCCGGGCGATGTGATCTTCCAATCGGTTGTCGGTGAAGAAGTAGGGGAGGCAGGAACACTGCAATGCTGCAATAAAGGCTATACTGCTGATCTTGCGATAGTCGTTGATACCTCTGACTTACACCTACAAGGTCAAGGCGGCGTCATTACAGGCTGGATTACAGTAAAAAGTGAGGATACGTTCCATGACGGTAATCGTCGAGATCTTATTCATGCAGGTGGTAAGTTGTTCGGTGCAAGTGCCATTGAGAAGATGATGAAAATTATTGGCGGGCTGCAGGATTTGGAACGACACTGGGCAGTGACGAAGTCTTATCCTCAATGTAAGCCAGGCACCAATACCATTAACCCTGCTGTCATCGAAGGGGGGCGGCATGCAGCATTTATTGCTGACGAATGTCGACTATGGATTACGGTCCACTATTACCCGAATGAAACACATGAGCAAATTACGAAAGAGATTGAAGAGCATATATTAGCGGTTGCTGGAGCCGATCCGTGGTTAAAGCATAATCCACCACAATTTAAGTGGGGTGGAGTTTCGATGATCGAGGATCGAGGAGAGATCTTCCCAGCGCTAGAGCTTGATCCTAATCATCGCGGGATTCAAAAGCTTGCGAAGCTGCATAGTGAGCAATCTGGAGAGCAGGCGATTATGGATGTGTCGTCGACTGTAACGGATGGCGGCTGGTTTGGTCATGCTGGAATTCCTGCCGTCATATACGGCCCAGGCGAGCTGAAATACGCACACTCCGTCAATGAACAGCTATCGATTGATCAGCTTGTTACGTTTACGAAGGTCATTTGCAAAATGATTTATGAATGGACATCAACTACAAAGGAGAATGATTAAGTATGAAATTTACGGATCGCTTAATGGATAAATTGCTACCGATTTGGAGAAAAAATCACGACCATCCATTTGTACAGGGGATTGGCTACGGAACGCTAGACCCGCAAAAGTTTAGATTTTTTATGGTTCAGGATTACTTATACCTGATTGAATATGCCAAGCTGTTCGCAATGGGCGCGATTAAAGCAAAGGATGTTCCAACGATGCTGAAATTTGCTACGCTGCTGGAATCTACGCTTAATGTAGAAATGAGCTTGCACCGCGAATACTGTAAAAAGTTCGGAATTACCGAAGAGGAACTAGAGCAGGCTGAGCCTTCACCGACAATGTTATCCTACACACATTATATGCTGCATGTATCGAACAACGGTTCACTCGCAGATCTATTAGCAGCGCTGCTACCGTGCATGTGGGGATATTGGGAGATCGGTAAGGAGCTAAGTAAAATTTCAGGCGCACTGGAAAATGAAAATTACGGCGAATGGATTAAAATGTACAGCTCACCAGAGTTTGAGGAGCTCACGCTTTGGTGCCTTGATCTAATGAATGAGCATGCTGAAGGGTTAAGTGAGAAGGAGCTTGAGCATTTGGAGAAAATCTTCTTGAATACTACACGCTTTGAATATTTATTCTGGGATATGTCCTATTACGAGCAAATGTGGCCATAAGAGGAGGGGGAAATCAGATGACGACAAAGCATCAGTTAGAGCTAGGTGTATTTATTCCGGTAGGGAACGGTGGATGGATTACTTCAACGACATCACCGCAGCTGCCAGCAACCTATGATTACAATAAGCAGGTCTCTCAGCTAGCGGAGGCTATGGGCTTCGACTTTGTATTAAGTATGGCGAAGTGGCGCGGCTATGGCGGAGAGACTAATCATTGGGATGTGACGCTGGAATCGCTAACGACGATGTCTGGTATTGCCGAGGCGACAAGCAGAATTAAGGTGTGGGGAACGGTGCATATGATGGTGTACCCACCAGCGGTTGTAGCGAAAATGGCGGCAACCATCGATCAAATTTCCAAGGGGCGCTTCGGGCTGAATCTCGTAACAGGCTCCAATCCTTATGATCTTGGACAAATGGGCTTGTGGAAGGATATCGATCATGATGAGCGATATGAGCTTGGCGAGGAATGGATTAATGTTGTAAAACGACTGTGGACGGAGGAACGCGTCAATCATAAGGGCAAATACTTTGAGCTAACGGATTGTATGAGTAACCCGAAGCCGAGCTCACAGCCGACGATTATATGTGCAGGGCAATCCGATCGAGGCTTCAAATTTACGGTAGATAATTGCGATGTTGCATTTTTCTGGGGAAGTGATGATCCTGTCAGCATCAAGCGTGCACGACGTGCGAAGGAAATTGCTCATGAAGCCAACAATCTCAACTTTAAGACCAATGCGCTGATCACGCTAATTCCAGGTGATACGGACGAGGAAGCGCAAGCGAGATTGGATTACTACAACAGTGGTGTGGATCGTGAAGCGTTAGCAGTTCAAGCGGTTGAGTACTCCACAGATAAAAGCGTAACGATCAATGAGGCAGCTCAAAACTTCTTAAAGCAGAATGAAACGTTGAGTGCTGTATTGCCAGGCACGATGGCAGGCTCTGTTGAAACGCTAGCGAAGCGTATCGCCTACATGGTGACAGAAGGAGATATTGATGCCATTACCATTATCGTACCTGACTTTATCGATGATCTAGAGACAATCGGTAAGAAGATGGTGCCACTGCTAGAGCAATACGGTGTAAGCACGTATTCGGCATCGCTGCAAAGCATTCATTCATAAGAAAAGAAGGGATGACAATGGCCTTATCACATATCCAAGAATTTGCACCACAGTGGGAGTGGGAGCGAGACATGCCACCAGCCTCCATTGTTCGTGCAGGGAATACCTTATATTTATCTGGTCAAATTGCTTTAGCTCCAGATGGCAACCTAGTCGGTGAAGGTGATCTACCAGCACAAGCTGAACAAATTTTTTCGAATATTCAGTCAGTTTTAGCTCGTGCTGAGGCGACGATGGACAATGTTGTGAAGATGGTTACTTATTATACGGTTGAGATGACGCCAGAACGAGTGCAGGCATATTGGGAGGTCCGCAGAAGGTTCTTTCCAGAATATCAACCAGCAAGCACGGGAGTATATGTTGCAGGATTAATTGATCCACGCTGTTTATTAGAGATAGAAGTGATTGCGGTATTGCCTTAGGAGAGGTGGAAGGGAGAAAGCATATGAAGAAAATAGCGATCATTTATGGCGCGCCAAGTGAATATTCAAGGTTGCGAGGGATAACGGACTACTACGCACTGCAGCTAGCAGAGCGTGGCAATGAAGTGAAGATTATTTATCCGCAACAGCTGCCAGCAGATAAGCTGCTAGGCGCGGATTTTACTAATGAGGTAATTCAGGCAGCAGTACGGAAGGTGGCAGAGGCCGATGCAGTCATTGTCGCAACGCCAGTGTATAAGGCTTCCTTCTCAGGCTTTATTAAAGTGTTTATGGATATGCTGCCGCAACGTGGCCTTGAAGATAAAGTGGTCTTGCCAGTTGCGATTGGTGGAACGCTAGCCCATTTACTAATGATTGATTATGCTGTACGACCTGTTGTTACAGCAATGGCCAATTCTCATTGTTTGCAGGGTGTTTATGCGATAGACAAATGGGTAACGAAGCAAGAGGACGGTAGCTATAGTATGGAAGCTGACCTAGAGGTGCGAATCCAAGATTCGATCGAAAAATTACTACTAGCGTTATAGTGAATTGGCAGTAGATCAGCAATAGAAAGGATGGCGAGAACGATGGAGAAGAAAATAGCACTATCATTCAAATCCGTCAAATTCCACTATGAGCTAGACAATGGGCAAACAAAGGTGCCTATTTTGGATGGCATAGACTTTGAGATACAGGATGGCGAATTTATAACAATTATCGGTCCCAGCGGATCGGGAAAAAGCACAATGTTCCGCTTAGTAACGGGACTGGAGCAGCCGACTGCAGGCTCGATTGAGGTGAATGGTGTAGAGGAGGTTAACCGTCTAAGTAAAGTCGGGTATATGCCACAGAAGGATCTACTGCTGCCTTGGAGATCAATACTAGAAAACGCGATGCTTCCTTTAGAAATTAAAGGTGTTCCTAAGCAAGAGGCGAAGGAGCAGGTGTTATCGATGCTAGAGGAGTTCGGCCTAAAGGGGACTGAAAATAAGTTTCCAGGTAATCTATCAGGCGGTATGAGGCAGCGGGTATCATTTTTACGCTCAGTGCTAAGCGGCTCTAACGTTCTATTGCTGGATGAACCGTTCAGTGCGCTTGATGCGATCACTAGGTTATCGATGCAGGAATGGCTGCTAGAGCAATGGGAGAAGCGCAATAAAACATTGCTGTTTATTACCCATGATGTGGATGAAGCATTGTTTCTATCCGGTCGGATTTTCATATTCAGACAAGCGCCAATCTCTTATTTGGAGGAAGTAAAGGTGCCGCTAGCTAGACCGCGTAAAATACGTGATCTCGCTCAACCAGAGGTAGCGGAGCTAAAGGATTACTTAATCGATCAGCTTAGAAAGAAGGTGGCACAATGAAGCTTACGACCAAGTATTTAACTCCTGCACTTGTCTTTATCGCATTTTTAGTACTTTGGGAAGTCGTTGCGCGCGTGCTGAATGTTTCGTTCGTGTTGCCTTCCTTTACTGAGGTTATGGTGAAAATATGGGATTTACGCGAGGCATTGTTTACAACGCACTTATTTGCCACGTTAAAAATTGTCGCGATTGGCTTAGGTTGCTCCATCGTGTTAGGCTGTGCGCTAGCAGTATGGATGAACAACAGCAAGGCAGTGGAAACAGCGATTTATCCAATTCTCGTTGCTTCTCAGACGATTCCAATTATTGCGATTGCGCCGATCTTCGTCCTATGGTTTGGCTATAGCATTTGGAGTAAGGTTGCCGTTACGCTGCTATTTACGTTTTTCCCGATTACGGTTGCGACCTTCGATGGCTTGAAGTCAGTCAGCAAAGAATATAAAGAGCTGCTCCTAACGATGGGTGCAACGAAAAAGGATATCTTCTTGAAACTAAGTGTACCCTCTGCCCTTCCGTTCTTTTACTCAGGGATTAAGGTCGGCGTTACATTGAGTGTAATCGGTGCGGCGATTGGTGAATGGCTAGGTGCCCAAGCAGGGCTAGGTTATTTTAGTCGTAGAATGATGTCCCAGTTTGATGGAGCGGGTGTATTTGCCCCAATTGTGCTTCTATCGCTACTCGGAATTGTTCTATTCCTAATAGTAAGTGCATTAGAGAGAAAAGCTTTACGCTGGAGAAAAACTCAATAACTGTGGAGGGATTTATGATGAAGAAGAAATGGATGCTTAGTTTAGTGTTAGCGATGACAGTTGTATTATCTGCATGTGGAAACAATGGAACGAATAGCTCGGCAACTTCGACTCCAAGCAACAACTCAGGATCTTCTCAAACCGAGGAAGCAGCAGCCCCTGCTGATGAGAAGAAGGATTATGGAACCGTTGATCTGATGCTAGATTGGTACCCGAATGCAGTACACAGCTACCTATATGTTGCACAAGAGAAGGGATTTTTTGAGGAAGAGGGCGTGAAGGTTAATATTCAAACGCCAGTTAACGCAACAGATCCGATTAATCTAGCAGCTTCTGGTGCGATTACCGTTGGTATTACGTATCAACCGGACGTCGTTACAGCTAAAGCCGATCAAGGGGCGCCGCTTGTATCGATTGCATCCATTGTTCGTTCACCGCTTAACCGTGTCGTATATTTACCTGATGCTGGCATCAATTCACCGAAGGATCTTGAGGGCAAAACCATCGGTTACCCAGGCATTCCGCTAAACGAAAGCATTATTAAAACGATGGTAACCAATGACGGTGGAGATCCGAGTAAGGTTAATATTCTTGATATCGGCTTTACACTTTCTACTTCTCTAGTTACGAAAAACGTCGACGCGATCGTTGGAGCTTATATTAACCATGAGGTTCCTTCACTGAAGCATGAAGGCTATGACACGAATAATCTTAACCCAACAGATTACGGCGTACCAAGCTACTATGAATTAGTTATGGTAACGAATGAAGAGACACTGTCTAAAGACGAAGAAAAACTAGCTGCATTTATGCGTGGTGTTGTTAAAGGCTACAACTATATGGAAGCTAACCCTGAGGAATCACTCAATCTATTACTATCTATGCAAGATGAAGCGAACTTCCCGCTAGTTGAAGAGGTAGAAGTAGAAAGCTTAGATATTTTACTAGACCTAATGAAGAGCGATGAAGGCTTTGGCTTCCAAAATGAAGCTGACTGGCAATCCACGATTGATTGGATGGTCAATGCAGGTCTTGTACAAAACGAAATTGCAGCAACAGATTTATTCGTAAACCTAGTTGAATAATGGTAGACAGCAGACAACATTAGAAGCAGGAGGTGCCCTATGGGTAGACTAATTGTTAAAAATGGCATGATTCTTACATTAGATGATGCAGGCACATATTATGAATCAGGCGTTATTATCATTGAGAAGGACCGAATTACTTCGGTTCTTCCTTCCCTCGAAGGTGTTAGCTTGCAGCCAGATGACGAAGTGATCGATGCAACCGACAAAATCGTGATGCCAGGACTTGTTGATCTTCACTATCATACGGCGATTGGTAAAGGCTATCTTGATCACCTTCCGCTATGGGAATACCTCGATGAATGTTGGTATCCGCTCGTGCGTGCGATCGATCCAGAAGCTGCTTATTGGGCTGCGCTCGCTAGCTATACGGAATCGATTAAATCAGGCTGTACGACGGTTAATGATATGTATCGCCAAGTAGATTCGTTAGCAGATGCGGCGCTTGATATCGGTATGCGTGCCGTACTATGTAATGATGTTGCGCTAGCGGAGCATACGCTTGATACATTAGAAGATAATCATCTTGCTTATACACGTAATCATGGTCGTGGCGATGGTCTTATTGAAGTAAGGGTGGGGATTGAATGGCTGCCGCTCGCTTCACCTGAGCTATTGCGCGAGGCTAGAGCGCTTGCCAATCAGTTAAAAACTGGCATTCATGTTCACTTGAATGAGTCACAGTCAGAGGTTGAGTTCTGCTTACAGCAATTTGGCAAGCGTCCAACTGAGCTTGCATATGAAACAGGCTTGCTAGGTGCTGATACGGTAGCGGCTCATTGCGTCTGGCTTGATGATCGAGAAATTGCGATGATGGCTGAGACAGGTACACATATTTCCCATAATCCTAACTCTAATGCTAAGCTCGGCAACGGGATCGCTCGTATTCCAGAAATGCTAGCAGCCGGAATTAACGTGGGACTAGGGCATGATGCGGTTGAATGTAATAACAGTGCAGATATGTTTGAGGTTATGAAATACGCTTCGCTCTTGCAGCGTGCAAGTCGTGTTGATGCCTCGCTAATGCCAGCTGATGATGTGCTGCGTATGGCTACGCGCAACGGTGCGAAGGCACTAGGACATCAAACAGGGCAATTAACGGCAGGCTATAAAGCCGATATGATTCTTATCGATACGAACAATGCAATCTTTACACCATTGTTACGAGATACTGCTGTTCATATGAGCAGTCACCTTGTTTTTGCAGCCAATGGCAGCGTAGTTGACACATCGATTATTAATGGTGAGATCGTCATGAAAAACCGTATACTGACGAAAGTTGATGAGCAACAAATCGTCAAGGAAGCCAATGCAGCGTTCCGCCGAATTAAGGATAAAATGGTCGTTGTGAGACGCTAAGATGTATCTGGGCAGCCTATCGTGGAATAGCGATAGGCTGTATGTATCAGCAGCACCTATTAATGACAGAGATGAACGAACAGCATAGGGGTGGTAGTCTTGGAGAGACTGTGGACAAAGCCATTCATTTTACTTACAGTCAGTATGCTTTTATTGTACACAGGCTTTTATTCCATGCTACCTGTTCTTCCCGTCCATCTGAAGAACATTGGCGCACAGCAATGGCAAATCGGAATAATTGTAGGTCTGTTCACGCTATCTGCTGTAATTTGCAGACCATTTGTCGGGAAATGGTTAGATCGCTATGGTCGAAAATTATATATTTACGGGGGTATTATTTTTTTTTCGCTTTTTTCTCTAAGCTATAGCTTTGTTTCAGTGCTAGCCGTAGTTGTCGGCATTAGAATACTGCATGGTATGAGCTGGGGAATCGGAAATACCGCACTAGGTACAGCGATTACTGATTACATTCCCCGTAAGAAGCTTGGACAAGGAATGGGCTGGTATGGATTATCGATGACACTCTCCATGGCGCTAGGTCCACTAATAGGCAACTATATGATGGGACAATACTCAGCAACGATCGCATTTGTTGTTGCTTCAATTGTTACGTTTGTGCCGCTCTTTCTTATTTACCAGCTGCGTTTTGACGGGAAGCTACGAGTAGATGGGGCGTTAAGCTTTGGCAAGCGTAAGCTACCCCCTATTCAATGGTCTAGACAATTGTGGATGAACTTAATTGTCATTAGCTGCTTAGCATTTTCCTTCGGCGGTATTACAACCTATGTACCGCTTTACCTCGGTCAACAGCTTTCCAATGTTACGGTTTTCTTTGTCATGTATGCGTTAAGTCTATCGATCTGTAGACCGTTAGTTGGTAAATGGATTGATCGTAAAGGTGAGAAGCTCATTATTATCGTTTCGTTAGCCTTCGTTATAGTTGCATTAGTGCTATTAAGTGCTGCAAGCGGTGTAAGTGGAATTATAGGCTCTGCCGTACTGTATGGATTAGGCTTTGGTATGGGACAACCTGCCCTACAGGTTGCGATTATGAGGCTTGTATCGGTGGAACGTTCAGGTGGTGCCAACGCGATATTTTTCACGGCATTTGATATTGGAATTGGCAGTGGCGCCATTATATTAGGCTTTTGCGCGAATCAATGGTCATATTCTAGCTTGTTTATCATTAGCAGTGCTGTCGTGCTGATTGGCTTAATGGTTTATATTAAAAATTAGATGGTAACTTCGTAACCGCCAGTCTTTGTAGCCTCCTTAGGAGCTCAAAAAAGACTGGCGGTTATTGCTATGATCACTCAAAAATTCCCAACAACTTAGTAGAAATAGCCTTTAAAATAATTTTTTCCAAATAAATTGTTGACAACAATATTAGCTGGTGATATATTACACTCAATAAAACGCAACAATTCATAGCTGAATACTAGGAATTAAAAAAAAGTGTAGCAATTTTTACGCATTATTCATACTATACGGATACGAATAGTGTGAATAATGCCATCAATAGATAATTATCCATGAGATGAGGGAGTGCCGATGTCAGAGAAGTTGCTAGAAATAAGCCAATTGAGTAAACGATTTGTAACCGAAAAGAAAGAGGTTATTGCCTTAAACAATGTTGATCTTTACGTTACTGAAGGGGAATTTGTTACTGTAATTGGACCGAGCGGTTGTGGTAAGAGCACGTTATTACGCATTATTGCTGGACTAGATAAACAAAGCTCGGGCACGGTATTGCTCGCTAAGGAGCCGATCACTGGACCAGGTATCGATAAAGGATTTGTGTTTCAAGAGCCACGCTTATTTCCATGGCTCACTGTTGAAAAAAATATAGCTGCTGATCTATCACTGAAGGATCCAGATGTAAGAAAACGTGTTGATGAGCTCATTAAGCTTGTCAGATTAACGGGATTCGAGAAGGCTTATCCGAAGGAATTGTCTGGCGGGATGGCACAGCGTGTATCGATTGCAAGAGCGCTGCTGCGTAAGCCTAAAATATTGCTGCTAGATGAACCGTTTGGTGCACTGGATGCCTTCACAAGAGAGCATATGCAGGAAGTGCTGCTTGATGTATGGCGCACTAATGGCACAACGATGATTTTAGTTACGCATGATATTGACGAGGCTGTTGTGTTGGGTAATCGCATCATGATTCTAAAGCCTCGACCAGGTGAAATTAAGGCCCAGGTTACGGTAGATCTTCCGTTCCCTCGCAAAAAATCAAGTCAAAGCTTTCAAGAAATTCGTTATAAAGTGTTGAATGAGTTTGAGAAAATTGAAGAAATCGCTTGGGGCGAAGCGGGTGCAGGTATTTAAGAAAGAGGGATGCAGATGAGAGCAGTAGTCAGTGAAAAAAACAATATTAAGCTCCCTACTTTTTTTGGAAAGGGACTAAAGGGAGCGATAGGCTGGATTATCCCGATTGCGGTACTAGTCACTTGGCAAATCCTCGGTGATCTTAAGCTTATTAAAACATTAATATTCCCTACGCCACTAATGATCTGGGATTCATTCCTATGGCTATGTCAAAACGGTGATTTACTAGATCATATTAATGGAACGTTCTTCCGAACCTTTCTAGGATTTTTTATTGGCGGCGGGTTGGGATTAATTATTGGATTGTTTGTAGGGCTATCAAAAATATGTGAGATTCTACTTAACTCAACGGTACAAATGATTCGTATGATTCCTCATATCTCAGTTACATTTTTATTTGTGCTATGGCTAGGAATTGGTGATGCATCGAAAATTATGCTTATCGCAAAGGGATCGTTTTTCCCGCTTTATATCTTTACCTTTCTAGGTATTCGCAATGTAGACAATAAGCTGTTCGAGGTAACGAAAATTCTTGGCTACAGTCGATTGAAGGTAGTGACGAGATTAATTCTGCCAGCGACGATTCCACAGCTAGTATTAGGAATAAGACAATCGCTAGGGATCGCTTGGGGAAGCTTAGTTGTTGCAGAGATGATGGGCTCCAGCAATGGATTAGGTTATCTGATGATGGATGCAAGAGCGATGAGTGATACGGCTACTGTATTTGTCGGTATTATATTATTTACCATATTTGCGAAATTAACAGATTCAATCGTGTTATGGATTGAAAAGCTGTTGTTAAGATGGAACACCACTTCATAAGAAAGGGAGGAGTACAATGAGTCAATCCTACTCAGGCTCGGGTCTGAAGGTTAATAAAGATGCGGCATCGCTTAAACAGCTGCTGCAAGGCGGTAGTAATTGGAATACTGCTTGGCTTCATTTTATATTATCTGCGATTACACCGGTCTTCATTATTTTAGTATGGCAATGGGCAGGCGATACGAACCGCGTCAGTGGACATTTGCTGCCTACGCCGACAGCAATATTGAATGCATTTATCGATCTTAGTTCAAGCGGTGTATTATTATCGGAGTTTCTCGTTAGCTGTCAACGTGCGATTATTGGTGTATTCGCTGGTGTTTTTTTTGCTCTAATACTGGGTATAACGCTTGGATTAGTTGGTATATTATATCGCTTAATTGATCCAACGATGCAGCTTCTTCGCCTTACACCAAGCCTAGCTGTTGCTCCACTCATTATTTTATGGTTTGGCTTTGGTGAAACGTCCAAAATCGTCATTATCGCGTTGGGTGCATTTTTCCCGATGTACTTAAGCACCTTGCAAAGCTTAAGAGAGATTGATCCTAAATTAATGGAAGTATCGAAGGTATTAGCATTTACTCCGGTTAAGCATTTGACGAGTGTACTCCTACCTTCAGCTGTTCCTGGCATTCTATCAGGCTTTAGAATGGCGGTAGCATACGGCTGGCTTTCCTTAGTCGTTGCTGAGCTATTAGGCTCACAGGCTGGAATTGGTTTTTTAATGAGCCATGCTCATACGAACGCTCAACCTGAGGTCGTATTTGTAGGCGTTATTATCTTTGCCGTAATGGGGAAAGTGATTGATTCCAGCATTGCTTTACTAGAACGAAAGCTATTAAAATGGCGCAACGCGATTTCAGGATAAACAGTTATTTATTTTAATTTATATACAAGGGAGATCATAACAATGAAAACATTAAAATCACGCAAATCAACAATTTTTATACTGCTATCTTTACTGGTCGTATCGATCATATTACAAGGCTGCGGCAATAAGGAGGAAACGAAGTCCTCTGGTTCAGATAAAGCTACGCCTACCGTATTAAACTATGGTTTTGTAGGAACGAAGGAGCCTGGTGGTATTGAAGGCTGGGGCTTCCATACGGGAATTATCCAAGAGGTGCTCAAGGAGTACGGTGTTACTGAAGTAAATCTTTATCCATTCCAAACAGGTCCAGATCTTAACGAATCCGTTATTAGCGAACGTATTGACCTAGGTAGCTCTGGTGATTCACCGGCGGTACTAGCGAAATCTAGCGGAGCAGATACAAGAATTATTAGCTTCTCTAATGCTCAAGTAGGTACAGCAATTATCGGTAGAAAAGATGGCCCACAAACGGTAGAGGAATTAAAAGGTGGAACAGTTGGGGTAGTTAAGGGCTCACTTATGCATCGTTTCCTAGTTGATTACTTAGCTTGGAAAGGTGTTGAGGATGTTAACATCATGAACATTAATAGTATACCTGATACAGAAGCAGCTTTGCTTCGCGGTGAGATCGAAGCGTATGCCGTTCCTACCTACTACTATTCTGGATATAAGCTAATTCAAGATGGTCATCCGATTTTAGGTCAATCTAGTGAAAATGCTGACTTCTTTAGCGTAAGTGTTGTTTATGCACGTCAAGCGTACATTGATGGATTCCCGAATCTGCAAGAGGCTTGGCATAAAGCATTGGAAAAATCGTATGCGGACCTAACAAGTAAACCTGATGAATATTATGCATGGTTAAGTGGTAATACAGGCGCTTCTGTAGACGAAGTGAAAATCTTAAACCCGATTGAAAATCTACCAACAGAATTTGTAAGCAGTGAAGCAATTGCACGCTTAAACAATACGAAGGAATTTTTAATTAAAGAGAAATTAGCGAAAAACGATTTTGATACCAATGAGTGGGTACTTCAACCGTAGATCATACATTCATCATCTAAAATTAGGAGGAATTCATATGAGTGAACAAGCAAAAAGACAATTAAAGCTAGGTGTATTTCTTCAAGGTGGCGGCGGACACTGGCGGGAGCCGGATGTAAAGTCCAATGGTGCAGTAAGCATTGATACGTATCAGAAGTTTGCTCAAATCGCAGAAAGAGGGAAATTTGATTTTGGATTTATTGCTGATTCTGCTTATATTTCAAAAGATTCCACGGAACCATTCCTAAGTAGACTTGAGCCACTATCCGCGCTATCTGCTGTATCAGCAGTTACGAAAAATATCGGTTTAGTAGGTACATTCACTACCTCCTATAGCGAGCCGTTTACGACAGCAAGACAGCTTGCCTCTCTAGATATTATTAGTGACGGACGTGCAGGCTGGAATGCGGTAACCTCTGCACTAGAGGGAGTAGCGAAAAATCATGGCTACGACAAAATACATGATCATGCAACACGTTACGAAATTGCTGATGAATATATTGAAGTGGTTACAGGACTATGGGATTCTTGGGAGGACGATGCGTTTGTCCGCAACAAGGAAACAGGAGAGTATGCCGATCTGAACAAAATGCACACCTTGAACCATGTCGGTAAACATTTCAAGGTACAAGGTCCATTAAATCTTGAGCCATCAAAGCAAGGGCGTCCAGTTCTCTTCCAAGCTGGAGCATCTGAGCCGGGCTTAGAGCTGGCAGCGAAATATGCGGATGCCGTATTTACGAACATGGAGGATTCAGGCAATCTTGAACATGCACAGCAGCGCTATAGCGATCTGAAAGCAAGAGTGGCGAAGCATGGACGTAATCCTGATGAGCTATTCATTTTCCCATCAATTAGTCCATTTATTGGTGATACAGAGGAAGAAGCGAAGCAAGCCTACGAGGATAGCGTGAGATTTATTGATCCGCATTATGCTGTGAAATATTTAAGTCGCTATTTTAGCTTCTTTGACTTCTCGCAATTCCCATTAGATGAGCCGTTGCCTGAGCTAGGTGATATTGGTAAGGACAGCTTCCGCTCAACAGCAGAGTTCTATCTGAATCTAGCGAAAAAGGAAAATTTAACGCTAAGACAGCTAGCGCTACGTGCAACGAATCCCAAAGGTGATTTCGTAGGAACTCCACAGCAGGTTGCTGATAAGATCGAAAAATATTTCCATGCAAGAGCGTTTGATGGGGTCATTCTAGCTAATTCTCATAAACAAATCGAGCTCTTTGTCGATAAAGTTGTACCGCTATTGCAGGAAAAAGGCATTTTCCGTACGGAATACGAAAGTGATACGCTACGTGGCAATTTAGGAATTAGCTATCCAGAGAATCGCTATACTGTTGCAAACCGCAAGCAGCTTGTATAAATGGGGGTGATCGGTTATGAGTATTCAGCTACCAGAAATCGATGTGCAAAATATTAATAAACGACCGACGTTTAGTAATTTAGAGGATGAACGTCAGTATCGCAAGCAGCATCTAGCAGCAACCTTTCGCGTGTTTGCTAAGCTAGGCTATGAAGAGGGAGTAATGGGTCACGTCTCTGTACGTGACCCCATCGAAACGGATAAATATTGGACCAACCCATTCGGTTTAAGCTTCGGCTTAATCCGCGTAAGCGATCTTGTACTGATGGACTTCAATGGCAAGGTTGTTTCAGGACATGGCCTTGTCCATCCTGGCGGCATCCTGCTGCACCTGCCGATATTACGTGATAACCCGGAGATTATCTCTGCTGCGCACACGCATTCTATCTATGGTCGCACATGGTCAGCTTTTGGTAAGCAGCTAGATCCACTCACTGCGGAAGCTGCTGCATTTTACGAGTATCATACCATTTATGATAGCTTTGCTAGTGGGGAAGGCGATAATCTAGCGAAGGCGGTCGGCAATAATAAAATTGTACTAATGAAAAATCATGGTCTGCTATCTCTCGGGAAAAGTGTAGATGAGGCAGCTTATTGGTTTATTTCCATGGAAAAGGCATGCCATGGTCAGCTGCTAGCAGAAGCGGCAGGTAAGCCTCATATCCTTGGAGATGAGGATGCAAGAAAGATCGCTGCACGTACAGATTCTAATTTTGGATGGTTGAATTTCCAGCCTTACTTCCAGAGCATTGTGCGCGAGCAGCCAGATTTATTGCTGTAATGAAAATAAGAGCGATGAACAAGGAGTACCGTGATGAAATATAGACGATTAGGTCGCACTGGACTACATGTATCGGAAATTAGCTTGGGCACGATGGCTTTCGGCAGATGGATTGATAAAGAAGCATCCTTTCGCGTTATAGATGAAGCGTTAGATGCGGGGATTAATTTGCTAGACACTGCTGACCTTTATGGCAGAGGTATGGATCAAGGCGTAGAAAGTGGATTATTCGGCGAGTCAGAGAGTATCTTGGGCGAAGCGTTAAAGGGTAGACGAGATCAAGTCATTGTTGCAACGAAAGCATTCCATCGTGTAGGAACTGGTATTAATGAAGCGGGAGCGAATCGTTACCATCTCACACGAGCAATTGAGCAAAGCTTAAAACGATTGCAAACCGACTACATCGATCTTTACCAAATTCATAGCTTCGATAACAATACACCGTTAGAAGAAACGCTATCCACGCTTTATCATCTCGTGCAGCAAGGAAAGATCCGTTATATCGGCTGCTCTAACTTTGCCGCATGGCAAATCGCTAAAGCCAATGGTTTAGCTGCACAGTTTGGCTGGGAGCCATTTGTCAGTGTGCAGCCGGAATATAGCTTAGTAACGAGAGATATCGAGAAGGAGCTTATTCCTTATGCTGAATACGACAATATCGGCATTATCGTATACAGTCCGCTAGGTCGCGGAACATTGACGGGAAAATACCGCTCTGATGCTGCACCACCAGAGCATTCTCGTCTTGCTGCAGGAGAACGCAAGCTTAATCAGCTGCTGACAGAAAAACCTGCAATCACATTAGCTGAGCGTTTGCAACCGATTGCCGGTGAGCTAGGGTTGTCGTTAGTTCAGCTAGCTCTAGCGTGGGTGCTTCGTCAACAGCAGCTTACGTCTGCTCTGTTAGGTGTTTCTAAAGCGGAGCAAATTTCACACAGCTTGCCGGCTTTAGAAGTGAAGCTTACAGATGAGGTACTCCATCAAATTGACCATATTTCTAGGGAGACTGGCGTTATTATTCCTTAGGAGTAATGACACTAGTTATAGAGGAGAGAATGCTATGAATTACGATCCATTATTTCATCCCTATCCCGCATACCGCACATCACAATTTGCAACCAAGGGCGTAGTAGCGACCTCGCAGGCATTAGCTGCGCAAGCAGGATTAGACATATTAAAGAAGGGCGGCAATGCCATTGATGCGGCAATTGCTACTGCTGCCGCACTTACCGTTGTCGAGCCCTGCTCGAACGGAATTGGCGGAGATGCCTTCGCTTTAGTATGGGTGAAGGATCAGCTATACGGGCTGAACGCTAGCGGTCCAGCGCCGAAGGGTATTTCTATTGAAGCATTAAAGGCAAGAGGCTATAACCAAGTTCCCGACCTCGGTCCGATTCCGATCACTGTACCAGGTGCTCCATCGGCTTGGGCGACGTTATCGAAGCGCTTCGGCAAGCTTTCCTTGAAAGAAACGCTACAGCCAGCGATTACGTTAGCGGAGGAAGGCTTTGCTGTTTCCGCAGTTGTGGCGAGTGCTTGGAAGGAATCGTACGATCGTTATAAAAACAGCCCGCAGAACGGCGAATTTGATGAATGGTTTAAAGTGTTTTCCGTGAAAGGAGAACAGAAGCCGCCGCAAGCCGGTGGGATCTGGTCATCACCGGATCATGCTGATACTTTAAGAAAAATCGCCGAAACTGATGGAGAAGCCTTTTATCGTGGTGAGCTGGCTGAAGAAATCGCTAGCCATATACAGTCGCTAGGCGGGTATTTATCGGTGGAGGATCTGCAGGACTATCAAGCGGAGTGGGTTGATCCCATTAAAACAAACTATCGCGGCTATGATGTATGGGAAATTCCACCGAATGGTCAAGGTCTTGTTGCCCTGCTTGCTTTACAAGTATTGAATCAATACGACAATCATGAGCCTGGTACAGTAGAGAGCTACCATCGTCAGATTGAAGCGATGAAGCTAGCATTTGCTGATGGACAGCACTACATTACCGATTATCGAAATCTTAATATAGCGGTTGAGGAGCTATTAAGCGAAGATTATGCGGCTGAGCGCTTCAAGCTAATTGGAGAAACTGCTTCCTTGCCTAAACATGGCGAGCCCAAAGCAGGAGGTACAGTATACCTTGCTACTGCTGATGATGAGGGAAATATGGTTTCCTTTATTCAAAGTAATTATATGAAATTCGGTTCAGGTGTAGTCATTCCTAATACTGGAATTGCATTGCAAAATAGAGGGAAAGACTTTTCGCTCAATGAACATGATGCCAATGTGTTAGCGCCTGGCAAGAAAACCTATCATACGATTATTCCAGGATTTCTAACAAAGGATAATCAAGCAGTTGGACCGTTTGGTGTGATGGGTGGCATAATGCAGCCGCAAGGCCATGTTCAAGTCATTATGAATACAATTGACTATGATTTGCATCCACAAGCGGCCATTGATGCACCACGTTGGCAGTGGATCGGTGGGAAAACGGTACTCGTTGAGCCTCAGTTTCCTGCAGCGATTGCCCAAGCGTTGGCTCGCAAGGGGCATGATATTAAGTACGCGCTAGACTCTAGCACATTTGGCAGAGGGCAAATTATATGGAGAAATCACAATTTGCATAGCTATATCGCGGGTACTGATTCACGAGCAGATGGTGTAGTCGCAGCTTGGTAGAATGGTTAATTTGCGATGGAGGAACGGTTGATGAGTGCTAAAAAAGTGAATTGGATTACAGAGCTAATCGGGGAAACACCAGTCGTCAAGCTGAATCGCGTAGTCGATAAGGATGACGCAGAGATCTATGTGAAGCTAGAATATTTCAATCCTGGCGGAAGTCTGAAGGATCGCGCTGCTTACAATATGATTTTACAAGCAGAGCAATCCGGCCTGCTTAAACCAGGGTCCACGATTATTGAGCCGACAAGCGGCAATACAGGAATTGGTCTTGCAATGATTGCTGCTGCGAAGGGATATCGCCTCATCATCACGATGCCTGCGAATATGTCCAGTGAACGCATCAATATTTTAAAAGCCTATGGAGCTGAGGTCGTGCTAACGAATGTGTCTGGACGTATGGCAGGGGCGATTAAAAAAGCGTTGCAGCTACAGCGAGAAATTCCACATAGCTTTGTTCCGCATCAATTTGAAAATGAAGCCAATCCAGAGATGCATTATCAAACAACAGGGCCAGAAATCTTCTCTCAAATGGATGGGAAAATTGATGCATTCGTTTCACCGGCAGGAACAGGCGGCACAATTACTGGAGCTGGCAAGTATTTGCGTAGTCAGATTCCGAATCTTCACATTGCAGTTATTGAGCCATTCAGCTCCCCTGTGCTGTCAGGCGGAGAACCAGGTGCACATAAGCTAATTGGCGCGGGACCAGGGTTTGTTCCAAAAGTGCTCGATCAGGAGATCTATGATGAGATCGTCCAAGTAACCGATGAAGATGCGCTACATATAACGAAGCGCTTGGCGGCAGAGGAAGGGATATTCGTAGGTCCTTCTGCAGGAGCTGCAGTATGGGCATCACTGCGACTAGCGAAGCAATTAGGTAAGGGTAAAACCGTTGTATGTGTCGCACCTGATAGTGGCGAAAGATATTTAAGTAGTAATTTATTCGAACTGTGACAGGATGATATTGTTGACAAAGGGGAGTTTACGATGGCTGCACTCGTAGTTGAGAATATAACGGATTTGATTGGTTCCACGCCAGCGGTCAGAATTAAAAAGCTAGTGGCACCAAATTCGGCAGATGTATATGTGAAGCTAGAGTATTTTAATCCAAGCGGCAGTGTGAAGGATCGCGCAGCAAATAACTTAATTGAGCAGGCAGAGCGTGAAGGGCTATTGCAGCCTGGTGGCATCATTATAGAACCTACGAGTGGCAATACTGGTATTGGTCTCGCTATGAGTGCGGCAGCTAAAGGCTATAAGCTAATTATTACGATGCCAGATAATATGAATAAGGAGCGCATCCAAATTCTTAAAGCCTACGGTGCGGAGGTTGTATTAACACCTGCAGCCCAGCGGATGCCCGGTGCGATTCGCAAAGCGTTAGAGCTGCGCGAGCAATATCCTGGCAGCTTTATTCCACAGCAATTCGAGAACAAAGCCAATCCAGATATTCATCGCGTAACGACTGCTGTGGAAATATTAGAGCAGATGGAAGGCAAGCTAGACGCTTTCGTTGCAACAGCAGGAACTGGCGGCACGATTACAGGCACAGGTGAAGAGCTACGTAAGGCACTGCCGAATATTCGCGTGCTTGTTGTCGAGCCACAAAACTCACCTGTATTATCTGGCGGTGTTCCTGGTCCTCACAAATTAGTAGGCACGAGCCCTGGGTTTATTCCGCAAATTCTTAATCAGGACGTTTACGACGAGATTATTCAAGTAAGCGATGAGGATGCATTAAACACCGTGCGGGAGCTTGCTAAGCAGGAAGGCATATTGGTAGGTCCATCCTCAGGTGCATCGATTTGGGCAGCCTTGCAAGAGGGCAAACGTCTTGGGCCAGGCAAAAAGGTGCTATGCATCGCCCCAGATAATGGAGAGCGTTATTTAAGCTCGAATATATTTGACTAAGTTAATAAGTTGGTTTGTGATAGGAGCTGGTGCTTGGGAGGGCATCGGCTTTTTGTTTATCTTCATATAGGTAGGAAGGTAGAACGCCATCTCAAGGGAATGGTGTTTTTGTTAGTGCGCCTCGCATGGCGATTAACAAGTTAAGTATAGAGTCGAAAGAGAAAATATCTGTAAACATCTCATAAGTTTGGTTTTAGACGTCTATATGAGTGTTATGGATGAGGAAAAGGTCACTCATCAATAATTAAAGAAAGAACATGGTGCAGGTCAAAAACAATTGGCACTCGAATAGCAGTCATTAATGTATTATCTAATAATTCATTTTTGAAATATTAATTCATGCGGAAAGTCATTAAAAAGACGACACTTATTACATTTGGTCGAAAGTTAGCCATATGCCTTTGATCAATGTTTTGCATAGTAAGATAAAAACGTTCACTACTATTGAATGTACACTATGATGTCGATAGAGGTCTAAGATGTACTGTTTATAAATTTCTTTGATTGTATCAAGATTGTTAAAAAAAGGACTTTTTGACATCTTGTTATGATATATACGAGTCGATTTCCAGATAACTTGGAGATGATAACTGTATGTTGACTATGTTTGCACTCCTTGATTTGTTACATAAAGCACGCAGCTAGAATTTAATATATACCATTGGATCGCTATATATAATAAATGTAAGGAGATATTTTAGTATGAGGAGGAATAAATTAAATAAAAAAGTAAGAATATCGATTTCAAACCAAAGGAGAATTAAAGCATGAGAAAAAAAACTGTACTTATCACATCAACTATCCTTATTATGATTCTTTGTTTTACCTCATCAGTTAACGCGTATACTTTTACTGGTCAACGCTGGCCCAAAGTTATAGGTTCAACGTATACTATTTACGTCAAATATGCCACTTCTAATGCCAACTATAGAGCTGCTTTTGATTCCGCAGTGTCTGACTGGAACAATGCCCAAGATAAAATTCAATTCAGTCTCTCATCACTTCATGTTTCAACCCTTAGTACAGTAGGAGTCCAAAATGTTGATGACCCTTCCTTATTCGGAAGCTGTACATGGCATTGGGTTCCGGGAACAAATACAATTTCATACTTTCAAGCAGTCCTTAATACTTATAATTCTGATATTGTGAATAAAACAAAGACTAGGAGAAGCACTGCAGGGCACGAGCTAGGACATGCCCTTGGTCTAGGGCATGTGGACCCTCCATATAATGCAATTATGAACTCATCGAGAAATCGAGAAACCTTATACACCCCACAAAAAGATGATATTGACGGAGTTAAGGCGTTATATGCACTATAAATAATGAAGAGAGGCCGATAAATGATCAAAAGAGATGGTTTTCGCATCATTCTGTTCACATTGCTATGTTTTGGAGCTCTGTCAATTGGCTTGATATTCTTACTTAAAGAAAACCCCGCTCCTGTTTCGTATGAAGTAAACTATTCACCTGACTATGCAGTAAGCGGAGATATTCGAGGATTGGTTGCATCTTCTGATTATGTTGTGTCTGGTCATTATGAGAAGTTTATCGAGAATTGGGATATGGGGGAACAGTATATGAGTGAGGTCTATTCATTCATAGTTGATGAATCATTTTTAGGAGATGTAAACGGTACAATTCATGTTGCTGTTCCTCACTATGTTCTTTTAGAGCGAGAAGTAGATGGAGAAACATATCAGGCAAAACTCAACTTGCCTAACTACAGCAAGCCTGATTTTGAAAAACCATATGTTTTATTTTTAAAGAAAGCTCAGACTAAAGACGTATTCGGACCAGCTTCAGTACCATTCCAAGTAGAGATTACTACCTCTGATCATGTTGCGTTGAAGGCAAATACAGCTAATCTAGAGCAAACAATTACAACAAAGAAAAAAGACACTATTCATTTTTATTCGGAACAAATAGAACTTGCCTCAATTGATAGAATAACCGGCCTAACAAAGGCGAAGTTGTTTGAAGAGGTTAAAGAACAGGTTGCACTTAAACAACGTTAATATAATATTTAGGTAAGTAAAGCAAACAACTTACCAACACCCAGTAAATTTGATAGAGGCTGGGACAAAACCCACCTCAATGAACAAAGAAAGCCTTTGAAATTTACGAAGAGTAAAATTTCAAAGGCTTCAACTTTTTAAATACAAAAAGAACACCCTCTGTTAAAATTAAGTTCATTTGGTTGAAAGTATTCCGGATGAAGCCTTCCATTCGTTTCTTCGTCATGGTGGTTGTCCGGCATATCATCCTCGCATGATGCTAAAGCTTATCCTATGTGGCTACACGCAATCGGCCTTCTCTGGTCGTAAAATCGAAGCACCCACGAAAGATAGTATTCGTATGATGTGGCTACTTGCTACCGTACGATCAATCGCTTCCGTGTACATCCTGAAATGAAAGAATTAATCCGCCAATGCTTTGTTCAATTTCGCTCGAAGTTGGTAGAAGAGAAAATCAAGAAAAATTATCGTCTAATTCCCGCGTTATTTTTTTCCAACACTGGATATATGACAAATATCATTTGTGTTTTGTTCGTGGGCATGTTATACTCAGTTTATTGATATAGCGAACTAAGTAATTTGCACATTGCGGTGGGTTATGTTCTATTCAATAACCTACGGGTAGTGCAAATTTTTTTATTTCTCTAAGGAAATATAATTTGTTAAAGGTGGTTTTTCGTAATGGAAACAGGTACAGTTAAATGGTTCAACAGTGAAAAAGGATTCGGCTTCATCGAAGTTGAAGGCGGCAACGACGTATTCGTACACTTTAGTGCAATCGTTGGTGACGGCTACAAATCTCTAGAAGAAGGCCAACGCGTTGAATTCAACGTAGTTCAAGGCAACCGTGGTCCACAAGCTGAGAACGTTGTAAAGCTTTAATATAAAGCTTAGTTGCTCCGAGCGAAGTCATTCGTTCGGGGCAACTTTTTTAATCTGCCGCCAAGTATTGCTTGCTCATTAAGGAATAGAAGGAAGGTAGCATATATGTATAATTCTCGTAAGAAACCGCAAGAAGACTTACCGACAGAGTTGACGGTAATATGGTCTTGTTCCAATGAGAACTGTAACGGATGGATGAGAGACAACTTTGCTTTTGCCGCAACCCCGATATGCCCGCACTGTCGTTCCACGATGGTCAAAGATGAGAAGATGCTGGATGTGCTAGAAAACACTAGCCCAATTATTTCTAAAAAAGAATAGGCTACAGCCCTGATCGGTTGACAATGTCCTTTACATTGTGCTCCGGTTGGGGTTTTTTTGTGTGTTTGGAAATTGACATGAAGAGTATTGTGTATTATATTGTGTATACACGGTATACACAATTTGATAGGAGGTTTGATCATGCTATCCTTAGAGGTCAAAAATCTAAATAAGCGATATGATGGCTTCCAATTGAAGGATGTTTCTTTTCAATTGGAGAAGGGCTACATTATGGGCTTTATTGGTACGAACGGGGCTGGAAAAACGACAACAATTAAATCAATTTTGAATTTAATTCATATTGATAGCGGAGAAATTTACGTCTTAGGTAAGAACTTTATTGAGCATGAACTGGAATTGAAACAAGAAATCGGTTATGCGTTTGGCGGTATTGATTATTACACCCGCAGTAAAATCAAAACATTAACTAATATCGTGAAGAAGTTTTATCATCATTGGGATGATGAAGTCTATTACAGCTATTTGAAGCGGTTTAAATTGGATGAGAATAAAAAAATAAATGAGCTATCCACGGGGATGAGGGTGAAATACAGCCTGGCGCTTGCTTTATCGCATGGAGCTAAGCTGCTGATCTTTGATGAGCCAACAAGTGGGCTTGACCCAGTTGCTCGTGATAATTTACTAGAAATATTTCAAGAGCTAGTACAAGAGGGAGAAATCAGCATTCTTTTTTCGACTCATATTACATCGGATTTAGAAAAATGCGCTGATTTTATTACATTCATTAATAATGGTGTAATCGTTAATAGCGCAGATAAGGAAACATTCATTGATACGTACCGCTTAGTCAATGGCAAGGAAAGTCAGCTTCCTATGTTAAAAGAAAAGTTGATTTCTTATAAGAGGAATTCATTTGGCTTTACAGGTATGATTCATAAGAAGGATCTTGATCCATCACTTAATATTCAATCAGCATTACCTAATCTTGAGGATATTATGATTTATTTGTCCAAAAAGGAGGATCTGCATGAATAAGCTATTGATTAAGGAGTTAAGATTAGGGATTCATCCTGTGTCTTATCTATTGCCTGTATTGTTTGGGGCTTTGATGCTAATTCCCGCATGGCTATATTTTCTTGTACCGCTCTACTTTTGCTTTATCACCGTACCCAATATGTTTGGTGGTTACAAATCTCAAAATGACTTAATGTTTACGAAGATGCTTCCTGTTTCGAGAAATGAGATGGTTAAAGCTAGGATTGCCGTAGTTATCATATTAGAGCTACTGCATCTTGGTTTCGCAGCAATATTTGGCTTAATTAGTACGAAATTATATCCGAATTTAATTTACTATTTCTTTGCACCAAGTTTTAGCTTTTTTGGACTATGCTTTGTTATGATGGGAATATTCAATCTTATCTTTTTTACGATGTATTATAAGACCGCATATAAATACGGCGCAGCGACATTTACTTCTGTAGCTGCTGCAGTGTTATTTGCAGTAGCAGCCGAATGGCTGAGCATAGCGAATGAAGAAGTATTTAACCTGTTTAAGGGCTCTGGTGCTGATAGCATAGCAACTCAAATTACAATTCTGGCTGCAGGAATTGCAATATTCGCAACTTTCACCGTTATTGCTTATAATATAGCTAATAAAAAATTTGAGAAAGTGGAAATCTAATGAATATAGCTATTTCAAACACATCGGAAAAGCCTATATATCAGCAGCTTTTTGAACAAATCAGTGCGCAGATTCTTAATGGTCAGTTAGAAAGTGGCTACAGCTTGCCGCCTATACGACAAGCGGCCAAGGAACTGCGAGTTAGTATTATCACTGTAAAAAAGGCATGGGAAGAATTGGAACGGTGCGGTTTGATTTATACAATAACGGGGAAAGGCTGTTTTGTAGCTGAGCTCACAGCTAGCGATAAGCTTGCAAAACGAAATGAAATGATATTGCAGCAAATGGTGATTGATGTAGCCTACTATAAATCCTTCGGTCTTACGATAGAAGAGGCCATTGAGCTGTTGCGTAAAATTTATTAGTATGTAAAACGATCGTTATCATGATTAGATGGCGTAACTGAACATTTCTTGCCTTGTGTATAGGGGATAATCCTATATCCGGTAAGGGATGTTTTTTTTATTTCGTAGCCTAACAGCTAAGCCACTTATTCATTTATGATATAATGGTTCAAGTGTAAGTAGCGTGGTTTATCGTTAAGGAGGCGTTATATGCTTATTCATACATTAAATGTACGTGATGAGTTTACTGGTTTTTATTTACTTAAGGAAATTGAATTGAAGCAAACGAATGCGGTGCCAGCAAAGGACTATTTCGATATTGTGCTTGCCGATTCCAGCGGACAAATTTCGGCTAAGCAATGGGAAGTATCGTCGATTGATAAGGAAACGTTTTTCCCAATGATGCTAGTGAAGGTTCAAGGACTGGTGCAAAGCTATCGTGATAAGCTTCAAGTGAAAATTATAAAAATGCGCAAGGCGACAGAAGCAGACGGAGTGTCGTTGACCGATTATATTAAAGCAGCTCCCATCTCTCCTGCAGATCTTGTTAATACCATTAAACAAACCGTTCAAGATATTCAACATGCACAAATTAGAGAGATTGTTTCGTATTGTGTGACAAAGGTCGAGGATAAGCTGATGCACTATCCTGCTGCGAAAACATTCCATCATGCCTATTTTGGCGGATTGGCCTACCATATTGTGCGGATGCTAGAGCTTGGCGAGTTCGTCAGCAAGCAAAGACCATTCTTAAATCCCGATCTTATTAAAGCAGGTATCATCCTGCATGATATTGCTAAGCCTGAGGAGATGATTGCACAGCTTGGTGTTGTATCTGACTATAGTGATCAAGGTAAGCTTATCGGTCATATTGTGCTAGCTACGAACTGGATTGTTGAGGCGGCGATTCATTTGCAAATTCCGTTAGAATCAGAGCTAGTCATGACACTGCAGCATATTGTGCTTGCTCACCACAATTTACCTGAATGGGGAAGCCCTGTTCAACCGCAAATTGCTGAAGCAGTTGCGCTGCATTATATCGATTCACTTGACGCGAAGCTGCAAATGGTCGAGGATGCATTAGAGACATTGCATGATGATCAGCAGTGGACTCCAATGCTTAGAGGCTTGGACAATAAAGCTTTATATCGTATGAAGGGTTCGGAATAAGCTAAAGGGTATCATCTTTTCATATCAACTTAATATATATAACTATGGGACTAAGCGATTGCCGAAGATCAGCATGATGCTTAGTCTTTTTTTGCCAATATATAATGATTTCGTAACCAATAGTAATAAAATAGCGTAGATAAAGTATCTATTGAAAGAAATTGAGGTCATGTACCATATGAATAATGTGTTACTTATAGATACAGAAAGTAGCTATCATATCGCTGAGCAAAGAGCGAGGCAGTACTTCTCAACGCTTGTTGAGCAAGTAGATAGTGGGCGTTACGAAGCTAAGCTAATGGATGATTTGCAACAATGGAGAAGTAAGCATGTCAGAAGACAAACTTGGTTATCCTCGTTCGTTCATCGTTATCGCATGCACCGTTCCAAGGCACAGCAGATGAGTTACATCGAATGGCTTGATAAGCAAGGAAAGCTTGATGCTTATTTGGAGCGTAGTGTAGCTTATATTTTTTTGCGAGATCTTGGTAAGAAGCTAGACCAACCTGCAACAGCGGAAAAAGTTAAGCAGGTTGTGCAAAGTGTGAAGGGAGCGCTTAAACGCACAAGCAATGGCAATGCTGGAAGGCAACCTCACGCATTAAGCTTTGACGGCGCATATCGCTGGGGACAGAAGGAAGGCGTGGAGTCTGCGGTCATCTGGGTGATCGGCAAGCTTAAGCTTGTTGAGCAGCATATGCCAGCGGAAATGGATGCTGAGCACGCGGTCCGAAAGCTGATCAAAATTATTGTCGGTGTAGTGATGCATGCAATGGATGAAATGAACGATGCTACACCTGCTCAGCAGCGTGTACAGGCATTAGATCAAGCGATTCGCTTAGGCTATTGCTACGGCTTAACCTATCCTTATATCGATGATTTATTAGATTCCAATGCTTTAACTAATGCGGAGAAGCTTGCTTATTCAAATATGCTTCGTGAAGCCTTGCAAACAGGAGTTGTTCCTAGCTTAAAGCAATGGTCGGGCATCAATAACGACAATCTCCGCTTTATTCATAAGGAATTGACCGAAGCATTTCAGTATGTGAAAAGCGTGCAGCGTGAGCAAAATGAGCAGTTATTTTTTCAACAGGCATATGTTTTTTTTCAAGCGCAGGAAGTCGATCGCAGGAAAGAGATGAGCAACACGTCGTACAGTAATGAGGAGCTCTACATTCCGATTATTCTCAAATCAGCGTCCTCTAGGCTAGTTGCCCGTTCAGTACTAAGCGGTGATGAAGATGAGGGCTTTGAGCATGCCACCTTTTATTACGGGATTTATAATCAGCTTGCCGATGATTTCGCAGATGTGTTTGATGACTATAAGGCCAATGCTGTTACACCATACACCTATTATTTGAGTCATCATCAGCAGCGACCAGATCTCATTAATCCATTTCAGCTATATTGGGCAGTAATCACTCATCTATTGCACGGGGTGTATAACGGTGATGAGCGTACAAGAGATGTGATCCTTGGGCGAGCGATTGGTGGGTTAAAACGATTTAAGAGTAAGCACGGTGAAAGTAAATACAATGAGTTAATGGATGTGTTAGCTGGCAAGCATTCGCAGCTACGCGGAGTCATTACAGCATTAGTTGAGCGAGCCGATGATGTAGATTTTTTAGACAAGCTGCTGCGCGATCAATTGATAACGAGCTTAAGAGAAGAACAAGTGCGGAAGGAGCAGTTTTCTGAGAAGATCAAGCTAGCGCGCAAGCAAATTAATGAGGCATTGCTGTTAGAAAATGATCAAGATATTCCTCATATGAGGAAGCTGTTAATTGGTGCAGCGAACTATAGCTTAGAGGGCGGCGGTAAACGGTTAAGACCTGTTATGGCTTGGATTATGGGCGTGGAACAGTATCAGTTATCCCCAGAAGCACTTATGCCGTTACTTCGTTCCTTAGAGTATATGCATACAGCTTCCTTAATTATTGATGATTTGCCGACACAGGATAATGCGGATTCTCGTCGAGGGCGACCTACCTTGCATACGATTCATAACAGTGCAACAGCTGAGCTAACGAGTCTGCTTCTGATCCAGCGTGCGTTCCATGAGCAGAGCTCGCTGCAGCAATTTGATGCTAAAGCGGTACTAGCGATGATGCGCTATTCCTCGCAAAAGGCAGAGGAGCTATGTATCGGTCAGGCGATGGATCTAGATGCCAAGGGAAAACAATTAACACTTGAGCAGCTTAATGATATTTGCTTCTATAAAACGGCGATTGCTTTTGAGGCAGCGCTTGTTATGCCAGCTATTTTGGCAGGAGCTCCAGAAGAGGAGATTGCAGCGCTAAAGAGCTATGCATACCATGCAGGGATCGCTTTTCAAATACGAGATGATTTGCTTGATTATTCTGGTGATGCTAGCCTAATGGGTAAGCCTGTTGGGTTGGATGCTGTTAACAATACGTCAACATTTGTAACTGTGCTTGGTGAAGAAGGAGCTCAGCAAGCGATGTGGAATCATTATTGTTATGCAGCCGATGTTTTGAATGGGCTGAAGCTGCGTACGAGTTTTCTTAATCATTTACTTAATTACATCGTACATCGTAATTATTAAAGCCATCATGATGTCATTCTATTATGTGTATGCACATATCATGAATTGAATGGAGGGCGTATTAATGTCAACACAATCAATTTTAGAGTGGGTTTTAGTTTCGGAATGTCCAATTCCACAAGATGTTAGTAATTTACTTGTGCAAGGAGAAGTGGCGGTAGCTGCTTACAAAACGTATCGTGATACAGCGATATTTACGAATAAGCGACTGATTGTGAAGGATGTGCAAGGCTTCTCAGGGAAAAAGGTCGAGATCTATTCATTGCCTTATTCCACCATTAATATGTGGTCTACTGAAAACGCAGGTGGCTTTTTAGATTATACAGCAGAGGTTGAGCTTTGGACGCGTGCAGGACATATTAAAGTAAAGCTGCAAAAGGGCGTCGACGTTCGTCGCTTTGATCGCTTAATTGCAGAGGCGATATTGTAGTAATGGCAGTAACAACAAGCTTCCGTACGCACAGCCCATATTACGGGACAGATGTACCTTCGCCTACTGCGCGGCATACGATACAGTATAACGTGTAGATTGGAGATGTGATGCAAGGTGTATCCCAGATTATATGAACCTTACGGGGGAGTTTATCCCAATTATTATTTTTGGAGCGGTTATTACTATAGTGATCCTAGGTTTTATTATTACGGTTATAGCCACGACAATGGGCACCAAGAACAAAATGAAGGAACAAGAAACATAACTCTGCAGGATTACGGTGACAAGCCCTTCGTTGTTGATATAGAGGATGCTGCGGAGCAGAATAGAAATTATCGTTTAACGTTATGGACAGGAAGTCATCTTCAGGTAACATTAATGAGTTTATTGCCAGGTGAGGATATTGGTTTGGAGGCGCACCCTAATGTAGATCAATTCCTTCGGATTCAAGAGGGAAGAGGATTAGTGCAGATGGGCAATACCCAAAACAACCTTTATTTTGAACAGCAGGTTGGCGATGATTATGCAATTATGGTGCCGGCGGGCACGTGGCATAACTTAACTAATACTGGAAATAAACCGTTGAAATTATACAGCATATACGCACCAGCAGAGCATCCATTCGGCACGGTTCATGAAACAAAGCAAGCGGCTCAGGCTGCTGAGGCTAGCCACACGTAGCCCTTGGTCATCCGCGTCCAAGCCGAGGAGTAATAAGAAGTCGGTCGATAGCGCTGAGTTGATTCAACCGAGTGAGGTTAATTCAGTCGATCGTAACAATAGTAATATGGAGCAGTTGCTAGAGCAAATCCACTCGCTCAGCAACTGCTTTCCTTGTTTATGCTTTATCTACATAATAGCTTCTCACAACGAGATCCTGATCGTAGTTACCGAAGCCTCGTCCATACAGTGTTAAGCCACCACGGCCTTTCTTGAGGTCCTCTGCGCTAATGCGTAAGCTCCAATAGTTGGCCTGTGAGGATAAGGAGGAGATGGTCGTTTTCGAAATTTGCATTCCATCTATAAATGTACCTCTTTCATTAATCCGCAGCACCTTCAGCATTCCATATTGATTGACATCGGATTTCCACCAAGCTGGCGTTAGTCGTCCTCGTTGTTCTCCGAAATCCCCTGGGCTTGTCCATGCTCCGAGCAGCTGATTATCGATAGTGAAGGCGATGTCTGATGGCCAATGCTCGTTGATTTGCGGCGCCTCTGAGCCTATTTCCATCGATATTTCTAGCTCCGTAAGCTGCTGATCACCTAGCAATTGATTAGGAATTTTATATTCGACAAACCCACGAGCAAACCAGAGAATGCCTGCATCTACTCGCTCAGGATTGAAGAAGGACAGCGGATCATCGTAATGCCCGATTATTTTTTTCGTTGTAGCAATCCCGCATGTAGGCATCGCTTCATGGTTAGAATAATGACCGACTGGAATGACAAATTCGTTATAGCGCACCTCCTTCTGCGGTGGTGAAAGTTTAATTTGCATAAATTCAGTAGTGACATAGCAATATTTATAGGTCCCGCCATTAACACGACGCATCACACTGCCTACGATGCCAGCCTTCTCTAGCTTATTCACATGGCTGCTCACCACAGCGTTGCTAAGATAAAGCTCAGCAGCTAGCTCTTTAATATGCATTTCTTTTATATAAAGCAGGTCGATAATTTTCAGGCGAATGTCACTAGCAAGCGCCTCATACACCTTAAGCGATGCTTCATTGGTATTTAAATACATAAACCTCTCCTTGGATAATGAATTTTACGAATCCTACAACTTTAAAGTTGTACGTTCACCCCCATTATGATACAAATTGATTAGAACAATCAAGAGTTAGAATTCATTTTTAACCTAATTCTAAAAGGAGGCATTATAGATGAGCTTGAAATCTAGCATGTTAGTTGACAAACATTTTATTATTTCTGAAATAGATAAACGTATTTACGGATCATTTATTGAGCATTTGGGTCGCGCAGTTTATGGAGGGATTTACGAGCCAGGTCATCCAATGGCAGATGAAAATGGCTTCCGTAAGGATGCAATTGAAGTGATTAAAGCGTTGCAGGTACCAATTATCCGTTATCCAGGTGGAAACTTTGTGTCTGGCTATAACTGGGAGGATGGCGTTGGACCGAAGGATCAGCGTAAGCAGCTGCTGGAGCTGGCATGGTGGACTACCGAAACGAATGAAGTAGGCACGAATGAATTTGCAGATTGGGCAAAGCTAGTTGATACAGAAGTGATGATGGCAGTCAATCTTGGAACGCGCGGCATTGATGCTGCTCGCAACCTAGTTGAGTATTGCAATCATCCATCTGGTTCTTATTGGAGTAATCTACGTATTTCCCATGGTTATAAGGAGCCGCATCGCTTCAAAACATGGTGTCTCGGCAATGAAATGGACGGGCCTTGGCAAATCGGTGCGAAAACAGCAGTGGAGTACGGTCGCCTAGCGAATGAAACGGCAAAAGCGATGAAATGGGTAGATCCTACGATCGAGCTAGTGGCTTGCGGCAGCTCAAGCAGCGGCATGAGCACCTTCGGTTATTGGGAAGATACTGTGCTTGATCTATGCTATGATCAGGTCGACTATCTATCGCTTCACGCATATTACAATAATAACAATAACGATACTGCGAACTTCTTAGCATCTTCGTTAAATTTGGATCATTTTATTGGTAGCGTGGCATCTATTTCTGATGCGGTTCAAGCAAAAAAACGCAGTAAAAAACGTCTTATGCTTTCACTTGATGAGTGGAATGTGTGGAAAACGATTGGTACAAGTCGTGCTGACGAGCGTTGGCAGATTGCGCCACCAGAGTTTGAGGATGTTTATAATCATGAGGATGCATTAGCTGTTGGCTGTTACATTATTACGATACTAAAGCATGCCGATCGTGTGAAAATCGGCTGTTTAGCACAGCTAATTAACGTTATTGCGCCAATTATGACAGAGCGTAACGGAGCAATTTGGATGCAAACGACGTATTATCCGTTTCTTCATGCGTCTTCATATGGTCGTGGTACGGCGCTGCTAAGCATGGTTGATTCGCCGAAATACGATGCAAAAGACTATACAGATGTGCCTTACTTAGAATCGATTGCGGTTCATAATGAGGAGCAAGGCGAGGTAACGATTTTTGCTGTTAACCGTCATTTAAGTGAGAGCATGGAGCTAAACGTGGATTTACGCAGCTTCGGTAATGTAAGCTTAATTCAGCATATTGTGCTTGAGCATGATGACTTAAAAGCGGTTAATACGAAGGAAAATCCTAACAACGTTGTGCCGCATAATAACGGTATCACTGTTATTGACGGTGCTAATATTCAAGCGAAGCTGTCTAAAGCATCTTGGAATGTTATTCGTCTAAAAGTTAACGGTGCTTAATTACTTCTAAGCTTTCGTTAACAGACCATACAACAAACTTAAACCTCATCTTCTTCACGTTAGTAGCATGATCGCTAATTAACGTAAAAAGGAGATGAGGTTTTATTGTTCGTATCCTATGACCAGTACACCTATTATTGCAATTGCTGTTGAAGCTGCTCATATAACTTCTGCGTAACGGCTGGATCGATATCATTATAGAAGATATATTGATCCGCAAGCTTAAGTGAAATGTACGGCGGATTATTCTTATAGACGTATAGTCGTGACTTACCCAACTCTTTTAGTTTGAAATGTCCACGGGCATATTTGCTAGTCGCTTCACCGTTGCTCTTCACGCCCGAAGGGATGCTGTCAACTAACGTTAGCTCCTGAATATCCTGCAGGTTGAACGTATACGAATACATCGGATATTGTATCGCAATTTCTTCTTGCTCATTGATCGTAAGCGTAGGGGAGCTGAGCTCAGAACGAACCGCTAGGAACGATACCCCGACGATAACAACCGCTAGCAAGCCTACAACTCCACCCATAATGATCTTACCTGTTAATGTGCCTGTATTGATCGTTTCACCAATGCCAACGCGCTTTGGCACAAGGACCGATTTATCGAAAGGATTGTGATAAGTAAAGCCATTGCCCCAATATTCATCATCATCGCTATAAATGTGATTGCCGTCTAGTGCTAGCATTTCACGCCGCATGCTGCCGATTCGTTGATAGACAAGCACGATGATTAACATAGGAAGCAGCGAGAAGCCGATGACGACAGAGAGCCATAAGCTGGCCATTGGTTCATTGTCATTAAGCAGCAATAAGGCAAGTAAATAAAAATGCAGATTTTCAAATATCGCTAGCCAAAAAAATTGATAAGTCGTTAGTCGACGTCTATGTTGATTGAGTGCGATATTAATCTCAGAGTTTTCACTATAGACAATGGAACGACTGCGACGTTGCATAATGACTACGCCAAGAAATAAGAGAGTCGTAATGATCGCAGCAATGCCGACTCCATACAATTGCTCCTCTTGAGTACCTGCCCAATAGGTAAGCAGCAGCGATAACCCGAGTGGGATGATAAAAAGTAAGGGCGAGGCTGCACCTTTATTTTTTAGCTGAGCTGCTCGAAGATCAGCACGAATAATCTTCTTCTCACCGACAAACCATTGCTCCTGTCGCTTAAGCTGAAGTGTGGCGCGAAAAGCTTTGCGAAACGGAATAATCATAATTAAGACGACGGAGATGATCCAGAGAAAGAAATAAATGATCTGAATTGCAAACAATTGAGCAAGAAACAAGAGCGGTACAAAGGAGATCAATTGCACCGTACTAGCCAGATTAAAGTTTTTGTTATATTGCTTTTGAATTTCCTGTAATTGAGGATGCTCAATGGCATGAGGCGGCAAGCTGACCGCGAACAGTATGCCATTTTTGTAACTAGCTAAGCTTTTATAGGTAAAGAATAGTGATAGAAAGAGTATTAGGGATGGGATAAGTAAAAGCAATGCTGGCATATCATTCACCTCAAGCTTTCTTTATAGACATTCGTGCGAAGATGTTATGGCACAATTGTTGAAAAGTATCGACTGCAATTCCTTCGAGTGTTGCTTCTGCAATCATCAGCTCTAGCTTTTGTTCTAATTGATGGCTCGCTTCCGTATGTTCTGCTCGATGGAATAACTCATCATTGACCTTCGCACCGTGACGACGATCGATGATAATATAATGCTCTTGCTTAAGCAAAGCGTATGCTTTATTAACAGTCATCGTATTGATGCCAAGCTCTTCAGCGAGCTGGCGTACAGTTGGAAGCTTTTCGTTCGGTTGCAGTATGCCCTTGGCAATTCCAAGCACAATTTCATTGCGAAGCTGCTCATATAAGGGGACCTCACTGTCTAGCTTCAACGAGATAATCATAGAGGGACACTCCTTCCACCACTAAGTATTATATATATTAATACAAACAATACTTAATTACAAGTGAAAGGAGTTGTATGTGGTTTTTGTAATAAAGAGGGTTGGAGCATTTATAGAAGGTTAGTTACTACTTAAGCTGCTGTAGTAGCTGTTGTGCTTGCGCTGATGGAGTTACATTAAGCTCGCCAAGTTTTTGCTCTAGCTGCTTGTAAACGTCGAAGGCTTGCTGAAGGTTGGCCTGTTGTATGTGGATAGTCATCAGTAGTAGGTAAGCATCTTCCTCATATGGTGCGATTTGGCTAGCTTTTTGCGCAGCAATCAAAGCCTGCTCGTATTGTTTCTGTCCAATAAAGGTGTGTGTCAGCTTAAAAAGCGTGTTCACAATATTTCGTTCAAATTCTCTAATCATAGGCAATGACCAAGGATAATCGACATCTGCTAACATGCCGCCTTGATATAGTTTAGTAATATCTTTTAATAACTGTATTGGTGAAGTATTGCCATTATAGTACTCGGCGATATAGTGATCTAGTTTGTAAACATCACAATCTAATTTACTTTTATTCAACATATAGCTTTCCATTTTGTAGCTAATCGTCTGCTCTATGCCTAGCTTTTTCAAATTTTTACGCAGAACACTCATCGCTGTATGTAAATAAATTTTAGCCTTCTCATAGGAATCATTCGGCCATAGCAGATCGATAAGCTTGTCCCGTGCGATCGAGTCAGTATTATTGAGCAGCATACAGGCAAACAGCTCTCTTTCTTTGGCAAAACGCCAATTCATAAACTGGCCTGCACGATTACTGACCTGATAGCTTCCAAGCAATTGCACCTGCAGCTTTTGGTGATCAAGTATTGCCACGGTTTCATATAACGCAGCTTCCTTGGCTATTCGCTCTACTGTTTTCAGCAGCCTGTTATAGTCAACTGGTTTAAGAATATAATCCGTCGCAGCCAGCTCAAAAGCTTGAATCGCATATTGCTGGTGAGCGGTTGTAAATACAATAAACGCTCTTTCATCTAGCTCATTAATTTGCTGTGCCAATTCCAGCCCAGTAATTTCGGGCATATCAATATCAATAAACCAGACCTGCGGTCGAGCATGCTCCATTGCTTGAAGTGCGTCTATTCCATTCGTCGATTGACCAATGATTTCAACCAGTCCTGTTTTTTGTAAGTTCTTTTCTAATAACGTTAACGCATGTTTTTCATCATCTACGAGATATGCTGTTAGCATAGAGATATTCCTTTCTTTCTCCCAACTTAATTCATGTTACCTACTACAATATATGAAAACGCTACATAATTAAATAAATTATCTTCTTATACTCTAAATATAAAGGATTTGTAAGGTTTTTGTAAGGTCGACTAGCTACATTATTGCTAATGAAATAAATGAGTGAGAAGGGATGAACAGAATGAACAAAAAATGGTTCTATGCCACCGTTCTGTCTCTATTAGCAGGTTTATGTTTGCTGCTACTAAATGTGCAGCAAACAGAGGCGAGCAGTGACGGATATCTCTACTGGGGAGAGGAGCAAAGCACAGAATACGCTCCTTTACATCTTTATACGTTAAATTGGTCGGGTGATGTGCTCGATCGTGGCGGTATGAATTTAAGCAGCTTGTCGCTCACTTCCAGCAGTAGAGAGGCAGATATCGTTATTAATCAGTATGGCGCTTTTGGAGCAAGATCAATCACTAAATTATCTAGTCGTGACTTGTCCGAGCGTACATCGATCTATCAGCAAGGGACATTAAATTCGGTAACGATGTCACAAGGCGATATTTATTTAATTACATTGCATGACGGAAAGTACGCTAAAATTCGTATTGATCGAATAAGTTCAGGCTCTGTAGCGTTTAGCTATGTATTCGAGGTTGAGGCACCAGCTGTAACGTCTACCCCAACACCAGTACAGACGCCAATCGCAACACAAGCACCAGTGGTAACGCAAGCACCGGTAGTAACGCAAGCACCGGTAGTAACACAGCCGCCAGTGGCAACGTTGCCGCCAAGCTCGTCAGGTAATCAAACAGTACCGCAACCAACTGCGATACCAGCTACGAGCAATGATCAAGTTATTACATTAACGATAGGGAATAAACAAGCCTACATTAATAATAAGGCTACTTCATTATCGACTTCGCCTGTAGTTAAAAACGGTACAACACTTGTACCATTACGTTTTATCGCTACATCAATCGGTGCCGGTGTTGAATGGGATAATAAAACACAAAGAATTACGATTACCCATGAAGGGAAAATCATCATTCTAACAGTAAATTCTAAGACGGCTACAATTAACGGTGTACCAACAACGCTATTAACGGCACCTATCGTATCGAATGGAACAACGCTTGTGCCGATTCGCTTTATTAGCGAAACCTTTAATATGAAGGTTAATTATAATTCAGTAACACAAGTAATTACCATTACAGGCGGGTCTGCTGTTAGCGGCTCCAATGGTCAAGGTAGCTCTAGCAATAGCGGAGGATCAAGCAGCTCTGGATCAACCGCAACCAATCAGCCAGTTCATACAAAATCTATCTTTGGTGCATGGAAGCTTACTGGAGGCTTTGATCGTGAAGCTGGTGGTGTAGCGATCTTTGAGGATGGCACATACATTCATCGAGTGATGTATGAAGGCGAGAAAAAGGGCAAATGGCGTTACGCGGAGGTTGGTGAAGTGCCAGACTTGTCCAATGCAATTATTTTGCAATATGGCTATCAAAATGTCGACTGGGCAGTTGGTTTCGATGCGCAGGGCAATTTCAAAATGTATTATCGTATTTTAATTTCAGCCGGTGGGTTGTATGGCGGTAGAGAGTACGGCTGGAGCGAGGATACGATTGGTACGAAGCATTCAGACCGCCCAGAGGATATTAAGCAAATTAGAATGTCAGCAATTGAATATGATTATAGTAAATATTATGGCAGCTGGAACCTGTGGATTGAAGGCGGAGCGATTAGTATTTATAACCCTGCGACAGGAGAATATATTGGCCATAAACTAAGCTATGGTGCTGACGGTGGGACATTAACGATTAATGCTAATGGCACCTACACATTAAAAACTTATCTTGTTACGCAAACAGGTAAGTGGCGTCCAGCCGATTATAACGAGGTTCCTGGATATAACGGAGCAATTATTCTTGAAGCGGGAGACGGCAAGCAGGCGTGGGCGATGTATGGCACACCTAGCGGGAAAATGGCGCTAGCTTATGATACTGATGGGAAGTATACAGATGGCAGCACGATATGGATTATTCAATTTGTATTAGATAAGAGCAAATAATAGCGATCGCATAACGATCGTTCGTGGAGAGCTATCTTTAATCTACTGAGGGAAAGAAGGGTATTTCTTATCAAGCTGATAAGGGATATCCTTTCTTAGTATGATCATCAATTATGATATAATTTGGTAATAAAGACACAGGTAGGTGAGAGCAGTGAGGCTAGTGAGGGGAATTGCCAGCAGCATTCCGCAAGCTAAGGTACGGTCTAAAGATGGCGATGCTTCTTATATTAATCGGTTGCCAATGGAGCGATGGGAAGATCGAGAGTCGTTATCAATCGAGCAGCTACTAGATCAACATCGCTTTAAAGAAGCTGTTATCGCAATTGAACGACAGCTAATGAATGGTGAGCGGGTTGAATGGTCAACGATTATATCTTTGCCGCAGCAATACCGTCAGCTTTCCCCTTTTATTATGCAGCATATCGGAATGAAGCTATGGAGCGAAGGCAAGCTGCTTCAAGCTAAGGAGCATATTGAGTCAGCAATAAAAGGGTTTGCCACACTATATATGCCTCAGTCTCTGCTTGTTAATCTTGCTAGACTTGGTCAGCTTGCCATGCGAACAGGGGACTCAGCGGCAGCACAGCTGATTGTTGCGCAATTAGCAGCTGAGTATAAGCGTTATGACCTTCTAGCGATAGAGGAGCGAGCTGCATTAGCTCACTATCTTGCAATTAGTAGCAGCCAACTGTCTAATGTTTTATCGGATACATCTGATGTACAAGAACATCGAGTAAAGCAACAGATGACATTATTTCGCGTAGCAATTGAAGCATATGAGCAGCTTGAACGACGGGATGAGGCGTGTATGATCATGATTCAGCTTACTTGTACTATAGGAGAGTACTTGGAGCAAGAAGATTGGCGTACGCTGCTCAATCAGTGTGTCACATGGAGGATGCGCGATAGGGATCTTACCTCGTACGTACTTATGCTAGAGCTGCTTAATGCTTATTACAATAAAGAGTGGATGGTCGTAATAGAACGATACGCTCAGCTAGAATTAAGCTTGGCTGAACAGCATTATTGGTTAGCTCCATCAATGACAGCGTATGCGTTACGAGCAGGCTGTCAGCTTGCAAGGCTGAAGGAGAGCAATGTAGAGGGATATGAGCAGACGTTATTGTCCTATCTAGAGGAGTATCCCGATGATCTTAACCTGCAGCACGAAATAATTAGTAGCCTGTTAGATTATTATAGGCTTAGTAATAAAAGGGATGACGAGCTAGAGCAGCGCTCGCGAAGTCTTGCCCACATAGTCGGTCGTAATAAGGAGTGTGTAGCTACTGTTGGTGGGCTAATTACTTCTTCGGAAGCTGAGATTAATACTTCTGCAATAAGCGTTGAGCGAGGTAATGAAAACAATAGCTGGAAGCTGTATTTATTCGGAGGATTACGTTTTGCCAAAGGTCAACAGGAGCGGCGACAATTACACTGGAAGCGACGCAAAGCCCGTGAACTGCTGCTATATTTGGCTTTACAGCCGCATTATACTGCTGTGCGAGAGCAAATCCTCGATAAGCTGCAGCTTGGAGAGCCAATCGACAAAGCCAATCAGCAGCTATACGTCATTGTTCATCAGCTTAAGCGCACCTTGCTTACAGAGCTTGGGATTCAGCACGGGGTTATTGTACAGGATGGCTTAATTAGACTGCATGAGGATACGATCGAATACGTTGATGTCGAGCATTACTTAGCGCTTACTCGCGTAGCAGATCAGCTATGGCAATTTGATCGAGGCTTATCTTATGAAATGTATGAGCAGGCATATTTACTTTATGATCAGCTGTTGCCTGAGCTGCCTTATGTGGAGTGGCTAGAGCAGTATCGAGAATTTGTTACCCAGAAGCAAATTTCCTTGCTACAAAAATGTTTAATTCACGCTGAGGAACGTCAAGATTGGCAGCATGCTGAAATATATTTACGCAGCTGGCTGACGCTAAAGCCATTTCAAGAAGAGGCTTACGTTAAGCTGATCGACCTGTTAATTGCATTAGATCGAATTAGCGAAGCAAAGCAAACCTATGCAGTCTGGGAAAAAAGCTGTCGCGAGGAGCTAGGCACAGCTCCTTCATTTAAGCCTAATTTTAAGTGATCGAGGAGGGGGAGTATGCGTGGAGCTTGGAGCTATAAGGGGCTTGTTGGTCGCTGCTTCTTGATGTACGTGGCAACTGGGCTAATCGTCATGACTGGCATGCTATTGTCCAACCGATTTGTTAGCCATGCGTCCTGGGAGCAGCTAATGAAGACGATGCTCGGAGTTACGGTAGGCTATACGCTATTGTTATTGCTCTTGCTGCTGTTTACCTATATCCGCTTGAATGTTGCTCTATTCTCCAAGCTTCCGCGTCCCTCCGCTAAGCTCTCCGTTTCACAGCGGCAGGCAATATGGCAGCGATTAGTTTCTTTCCCCAATGAGCTGTTCTGGTTTTACTGGATTACAGGTGTAGCGATTGCACAATCCTATCGAATAGCCCTTGCTGCTCCACCTCCGTGGTACGGTGAGGCTGCGATCAACGCTTGGAAAGGGATATTGTTTGATGGCTCAACATTTTTTGCTTTTGCGATGATCCACTACAGCTTAATGCGCTGGCTGCTGCATCGTCATATCAAGGAGCTAAACATCGTTCATTTACCAAAAATGAGATTTTATCGCATGAGCAATCGTATTCTTATGATTGTTGCTTGCGGCATGGTTTATGTAGGGCTTAGATTGTTTTGGTATGCTTATCAGGCTGTGAATAAGGGGCAAGAGATACGCTGGGACATATTTGTCATAATCGCAATCGTTATTATCGTCGTTACACTAGTTTCGATGAAGCTCGCTGCTTCGTACTTATTGACCGATATGAATCGAATTCAAAGCAGCTTGCAGCAACTGCTGCTGGGTCGCAACAATTCCATTAAGCCGATTACGATCGTTTCTCCTTATGAGGCGGGGGAGCTGGCACTTGCATTTAACTCGTTGCAGCATAGATTTGTTGAGGAGTATACTCGCTTGCAGGATGAGATTCAGCTAGCCCAGCATGTACAGCAGCAGCTTATACCACCAGTAGAGCTAGAAGCTAGAGGATGGCTCTTCACAGGAAGCAAGGAGCAGGTTAATCGGGAAGCTGCGCATCTGTTCCAGATGGCAGAGCGACAAGCTGAGCACATCGTCCTTGCTGCTGGTGCAATAAAAGGCAATGCGCCATCCGCAGCGCTTGTAATGTCTTCGCTGCTTATGTTATTCCGCGCGCAAGCAAGTCAACCGGTGTCAGCAGAGAGGATTTTGGATTATATCAATAGACAGCTAGCTGATGTGCTTGCACGTACGATGGAGCTTCATATGATTGTAGTCATACTGGATCAGCAGCATTATGTATTAGAATGGGCGATGGCAGGAGAAGTTCAGCTTTCACTAGCAGGGGAAGGCAAGTCGCTTGAGAAGGCAGGAGCTAATGCGATCGGTTCACCGATTACAGCATCGTTTAGCCACGGAATGCAAAGGCTGAATCGTATAGATCAGTTTCATATGCAATATGCGCCACATGATGAGGATGGGGTAACACTGATTACTGGGCAACGGAGAGTGGCATCGCTATGAATGAGAGAAAACGACTATTCACCACACTATTCCTTGCTTATTTGGTAGCATTATTGATAGGCACAATATTTATTGAGATAAATAATGTTGTATTTAATGAGTTAACCTTGATTGAATTACTGCAGTTTAATATTCCATTTTTGCTTATTAGTGATACAGTTATCGCTATATTATTAATTATGCTAACAAGATGGAGGCTACGGTCCTTTCTGTCAGTAATGAACGGCAACATTTCCAGTGCCAAGCAGAAGCCTAACAAGCTTAAAGCAAAGGACAGTGATCAATTATTCAAATTGCTGCTGCGTTTTCCCTATGAGCTGTTCGCTTCAGTTATTGGACTTGCACTAATGTTTATGGCGTTATTTCATGGGCTTGATATTTTGCGTGCAGAGGATAATTTCACACTGCAAGAGGATTGGAATGACCTGCTAATTAGCATATGCTCTGAGCTAAGCTTAACGTGCATCGTTGCGCTTATGCTGCTTAGTCTTTCGCGAGCAACGCTACGTCCATATATGCTGAGCCTTCAGGTGAACAGATCAGATGTTAAGCTGAAAACGATATTGTTGTCGCTGTATATCGTAGCACTAACTTGTTTAGTCATTATTGTGCTTGTTACAGCTCGGCTTGGCGTATTAATGGCTGCTAACCAGGCTCAAGCTGAGATGGTAGCAAGCTATGCCTTTGTGCTAATGCTATATATGCTTGTTGCATTCAGTGGATTTAGAATGCTAGTGAAAAACTGGCAAGCTGATCTTGCGATCATTAATAAAAATTTATGGTGGTTAAGCAGTCATGAGCAAGTAATTCCACAGCAAGGTATTCCTATATTTTCAGAGGATGAGAGTGCTGGGCTTGCGCTAGCATTCAATAAACTGCAGCAACAGCTGAAAGTGATGCATGGAGAACTGGCTGAGCAACTGACGCTTGCTCGTGATATTCAGCAACGACTGCTGCCGACAACGATGCCTTCTGCTGCTCCATTGCAGGTGGCTGCTTATTGTCAACCGTGTTATGAGGTTGGCGGTGATTTCTATGATGTAATTAAGCTAGATGAACATAGATTTGTCGTCGCTATCGGTGATGTATCTGGTAAAGGGATGTCAGCGGCGATGCTAATGTCCGCCATATTAGCTGCATTAAGAGCGGAGGTGGCTCACGGTCGTTCAGCAGGTGAAATATTAAGTGCCATTAATAAACAAATTTATCGCATTACGCAAGGGAGATCATTCGTAACTCTTGGATTAGCGATCATCGAGGAGCGGGAGCAGCAAGCGACGGTGGATTATGCGAGCGCGGGTCATATGGTTCCTTATGTGCTAAGTGAAGATGGGCGTCAATTACAGGAAATCGATATCTCCGCATTGCCGCTTGGTATGGTTGAGGATGAAAGCTACATCGAAAGCAAGAGGAGCTTTCAATTAAGTAAGGGGCAAGTGCTTGTCATGTATACGGATGGTGTAGTTGAAGCATTAGATCAAGAGGATCAGCTGTTTGGCTTTGAGCGATGGGAGCAGGCGCTGCTCGAGCTGAATATCCGACAGAGACCACTATCCCATGCTTTGCAGCATTTATTGCAGCAGCTACCCACATCAAGCGCTCAACGTAAAGCTGGCGAAGATGATCGTACCGTAGTACTGGTGCGCTACAATAAGCTAGAGGAGACAAAAGTTGCGACATCAATTGAAGAGGAGGGACATCATGAATAGAGAAAGTATTTATTCTCAGCAATGGAGTATGACAGCGAATTACGGCAATGAGAAAGCAGTGATGTCACTTGTTGTTGCAACATTGGAAAAACAGCTGCAACGTGTGCAGTGGCTAGCTCATGTAGATGATGTGCGAACCGTATTAGCGGAGGCTTGTATTAATGGGATTGAGTATGGAGACGGCACGCCGATTAAAGTGTCGCTTCATATTCATCCACATCAATTTGAGCTTGAAGTCATTAATGGCGTTAATAGCAGACAGGAGCTATCGCAGCAGCAGGCTAGTGTTGACCAGCTATGGCAGCAGGAAAATCCACGTGGCTGGGGGCTGCTGCTTATCCGTCAGTTATGCGATCAGATGGAATATGGATATTGCCAAGAAGGCTTTTATATAAGAATGAGATTTTTGATAAAGGGGGAGAAGTATGGAGCAAAATTTGCTTGTGACGACGAGACAGCAGGGCAAAGCATGGATTATTGATTTGGAAGGGGATATTACGAAAACAGCCGAAACAGAGCTGCTTACATTGCAGACGTGGGATCAGGGCTTGCCCAATAACTGCTCGTCACTTGTCTTGAATTTTACTGCTGTAACCTATATTAATAGCCTAGGGATAGCAGTGCTTATTCGAATTGTACGTGCGCTGTATAAGGCAGGCTGTCATTCCTTCGCATTTGGCATTAATCAGCATTATAAGAAGCTGTTTCGGATGGTAGGCTTAACCGATTATATGACAATCTATGAAAATGAGTATTCCATCATAGAGCGAATCGAGGGGCTTTAGAGATTATGATCACATAAATAAAGCCAAGCTAGTTTGGTATGAACAGGACTTCCCCTTAACGGTGGATCGGGTGGAGGTAGAGTTCAGCAGTGCCAGCTTGGCTTTACATTTAGGACGGTATTATTAGCATCTTAATCGCTATTACTGTCGATAGTAGTGCTTAGGAGAATAGCTCGTAATATTCTTAAATGCTTTATAGAAAGTCGAATAATCACCATAACCGACAGCATGAGCGACGTCTAAAGCAGGCATACCCGTCGAAATTAACTCTAGCGATTTCATAATGCGTTTATAGGTAATATACTCCAGCACAGTAAAGCCCGTCGTATCCTTGAAAATATGACATAAATAATATTTGTTAACAAAAAACTTCGTTTGCAGAGAGTCTAATGTAATTTTTTCGTCGAGATTGTGATTAATATAGTCTAGTATTTCAATAATTTTATCGTCCTTCTTATGACGATCGGACAGTGAATGGTGGTAGGTGGCAAAAATTTTGTTAATCGTCAGCAGCATTTGAACAAAAATCGCCTTACTCATAATGAGACTTTCTGCCGTTTCCTCCAGCAATGTAAGCTCAATCTTCTCCCACAATTCCCCGATTCCATGTGCCATCACATCCTTGGCTGGAATGCGATTAAAATAACCTAGCTTTCTATTTTCCATATAGTAAAGCATATTATATTCCCCTGTTTGCAAAGAGGAGATGTACTCCGGTTTGAAATGAATAAACTTTCGTTCATATACCGCTTTTGAGTTAAACATAATACGGTGTAGCTCTCTCGAGTTGGTAATGATCAGATCATGGGGATTTAGTTGGTAAGCTTGTCCTTCTATATAATAAACGAGATCGCCAGAGATAAAATAAAACAATTCATAGCAGTCATGTAAGTGAGTTGTGACATCGTTCGGATTTTCTGTTATGGAATGCATTAAGAAAAAGTTCTTACTGTGATAACGCTGAATAATGTTATCCATCCGATTTCCCCCTCAACCTTCTGTTACCTGTACTTTAATACGAAAAAGCAAGATTTGCAATGTATTAAGCAATAAATTCAATGAATTTAAGATGACGTTACTATACAATTTGAATAAGCAATGAATTGAACTGATCCCCCCGTGAAGAGGAGAGTAGAGGATGAGTAAATTTATTTTGTCAGCGTTTGCAGATGAGATTGATGCTGACTTAAACACCCAAATGGATGTATTGGATACACATGGCATTAAGCATATTGAAATGAGAGGAGTCGACGGAAAAAATATCGTTCAGTATTCATTGGATGAGGTAAGAGAGATTAAACGCCGTATTGATGCAAGAGGCTTTAAGCTTTCATCCGTTGGGTCTCCGCTAGGTAAAATCGGTATTAACGACGATTTTGCACCGCATCTGGAATTGTTCAAGCATACATTAGAAATTGCGAAAATTATGGAAAGTCCATATATTCGAATCTTTAGCTTTTATATCCCAGAGGGTGAGCAGGCCGACGCTTATCGCGAACAGGTGATTGAACGATGGAGTCAGTTTGTAAAGGCAGCTGAGGGCAGCGGCATTACATTGCTTCACGAAAATGAAAAAGGAATTTACGGGGATACACCTGAACGATGCCTTGATCTTATGCAAAGCTTAAATTGTGAATCTGTAAAAGCGATTTTCGATTTTGCAAATTTTGTTCAATGCGATGCCCGTCATAATATAGAAGGCTTTGAGCTATTGAAGGATTATGTTGCTTATATTCATGTTAAGGATGCCGTATATAGCGATCATCATGTTGTACCTGCAGGAGAAGGCGACGGCTGTATTGAGGAAATACTTCGCAAGCTGTATGAGGATGGATATGAAGGCTTCTTGTCGCTAGAGCCGCATCTTGCGAATTTTGCAGGCTTTGCGGACTTAGAGCCACATTCACCAGGCTTTGATTTACCAGAGGGTGGAGCAAGAAGCTTTGCGATCGCTGTTCAAGCGTTAAAAAAACTATTACGTAACATCGAAAACTAATTTGGGAGTGATTATTGTGGAGAAGGTTCGTATCGGGATTATCGGTATTGGTAGCATGGGGACAAGTCATGCGATACAAATTGCAGAGGGTAAAGTGCCTAATGGTGAGCTAACGGCAGTATTTGATATTAATGAAGCAAGATTAGAGTGGGCTGCGCAAACATTTGGTGATAAGGTGAAACGCTTCAACAATGTGGAGGAGTTTTTTCAATCGAAAGCATTCGATGCTGTACTTATTGCGACAACGCATTATGAGCATCCGGGCTTAGCGATTCAATCGCTTAATCACGGCTATCATACATTGATTGAAAAGCCAGCAGGTGTATATACGAAGGCAGTTCGAGAAATGAACGAAGTCGCAGAGAAAAGCGACAAAGTGTTCGCTATTATGTACAACCAACGTACAAACCCTGTATATCAAAAGCTTAAAGATCTTATTGATTCAGGCGAGCTAGGCGAAATTAAGCGTTCTGTATGGATTATTACCAACTGGTATAGATCACAAAGCTATTACGATGCTGGCGGCTGGCGTGCAACATGGGCTGGCGAAGGTGGCGGCGTGCTGCTTAACCAAGACCCGCATCAGCTTGACCTATGGCAATGGATTTGCGGTATGCCTACAAGAGTAAGAGCATTTATGGCGTTTGGTAAATACCACAACATCGAGGTTGAAGATGATGTAACGGCTTATGTAGAATATGCGAATGGCGCAACAGGATTGTTCGTAACAAGTACTGGCGAAGCACCAGGAACCAACCGCTTTGAAATTTCAGGTGATCGCGGAAAAATCGTAGTCGAGGACGACAAACTAACCTTCTGGAGACTGCGCGTATCGGAACGAGAGTTTAATAGGGAATACAAGGGTGGATTCGGTAGCCCAGAATGCTGGAAATGCGAAATCCCGACTCCTGGTGACAATGAACAGCATCTCGGAATTATGAAAAACTGGGTCAATGCAATTCTTAATGGCACAAAACTGATCGCTCCAGGAGTGGAAGGAATTCACGGCTTAACGATTTCCAACGCAATGCATCTATCCGCATGGACAGACAGCTGGGTAGAGCTTCCGCTAGACGACGAGCTATACTATGAGAAGCTACAAGAAAAAATAGCAAACTCGACGTTTAAGAAGCCGGAAACTTCCGTTACATTAAATGTAAAAGGTACGCACTAATACGATAAATCTCTCACAATAATAGCTAATGAACATGTACCCTATCAGAAGAACATTATTATGATGTCGATCTGATAGGGTGCATTTTTTTTGTATTTGATACCGTGAATTGACAAGAATATTCAATACAAGTGATAGTTTAGTGTTCCTCCGCAGGAAAGAAACCAACACTAGCAATGACAGAATACACTAGCTAAAACATCCAGACTAGTAGCATCAGCTTAAAGGAAGCCATCTCGAGATCACTTAAGCAAACTACTAGCTCACAGTATCTTTTTCTCGACGACTTTGTCAACAGACAGTGGAGGAGAAAAAAGATACTGTGAGCGACTGAGCGTCGCAAGATTTGCAACTTTTGCGCGTTTTGAGCAACATTTATAGACGAACATGAGCAATTGTTCCGCTATAGTAAGAGACAGGAATGAAAAACAATAAAGCAAGAGGGTTAATCTAGGAGGAGTTGGAATGGGGAATCACGCAAGTCGAAATTTTCGTTTTGATTTTGGAGTAGGCGAACCACACGAAGGCTACATGAAAATTACTCCGCTAAGCTTGTACGATAAAAGCATCGGATACGGCTTTACGTCCACAGAGTATGTTTCTGCGAAGGCTCGTAAAGAAGCAGCATCGTTACGCAGAGATTTTTGTATTCCGTTAAATACTTCATTTATTGTCGATGTTCCCAATGGACTTTATCGTGTTGTTGCCTTAATTGGAGATGAGATAGCGCCGACTGAAACATCAATAGCGGCTGGTCCCCAGAAGCATCCGATTATATATAAGCAACGAAGCGTCCCAGGGCAATTTAACTATGTTGAATTTTCCGTCAAGGTTACGGAGAAGAAACTAATCATTACCTTTGAGGGAGTAACACCTAGAATTAACGCCATTGAAATTTATGATGCACCATCGACAGGCACGCTGTTTTTGGCAGGAGATTCAACGGTAGCCGATGGATTAGCAACGAATTATCCCCTGTCTGGCTGGGGGCAAATGCTGCCAATGTATTTGAACTTCCGTGCCACCGTAGATAATCATGCGATGTCGGGGCGAAGCTCAAAAAGCTACATCGATGAAGGTCGATTGGATCGCATCCTGCAAGACATTAAACGTGATGATTATTTGCTCATTCAATTTGGACATAACGATCCTAAGCCTGATGAGGAAAGGCATACGGATCCATTTACGACATATAAAGAAATGCTTAAGCAATATATTGACGGCGCTCGTGCCAAAGCAGCCCATCCGATCTTAATTACACCGGTTTCTCTAAGAAAATTTACCGAGGACGGCAAAATAATTGATAACCATGGAGACTATGTGATCGCGATGAAACAGCTTGCTGAAGAAGAGGATGTTCCACTAGTGGATCTTACGAGCAGCAGCAAACAGTTGTTTGAACAGCTAGGACCAGAAGAGACGAAGGATTTGTTCGTATGGCTTGCTCCAGGAGAGTTTGCGAATTATCCTGACGGATTAAAAGATAATACGCATTTCCAGCAGCGTGGAGCGATGGAGATCGCGCGGCTTGTGCGTGACGGTCTTAAGGAATTAGGAATTCGGCCGCTAGAGTGGTTTTTTAAGTGATAGCTAATATGAGGAGGAAATAAGAATGCTTAAATTTGAATGTAACGAAGAGGAAGTTAAGGAGTTAATTGATCGTGTCGTTCGTAGAACAATGAATATGGACTTTACGTGGAACTGGTCTTGTGGCGTGGCATTTTACGGGATTAGCAAGGCATGGGAAGCAACTGGCAATCAGGAATATATTGATTTCCTAGTAAATTGGGTAGAGGAATATTTGGAGCTAGGCTTGCCGACCCTGATGGTTAATTCCTGTGCGATGGGTCATACGATGATTACTTTATATGAAGCGACAGGGGATTCTAAATATTTGGATCTTGCCCTAACAAAGGCGGAATATTTGCGTAAGGAAGCGATTCGCTTTGGTGAAGGTGTATTCCAGCATACTGTTTCATCGAAAAATGATTTCCCTGAGCAGGCATGGGCAGATACATTGTTTATGGCAGCCTACTTCTTACTTCGACTAGGCTTTAAGATAGATAACAAGGAGTATATTGATGACGCGCTGAACCAATTTTACTGGCATGAGGAGTATTTGCAGGACACGAAAACTAACCTGTTCTATCATGCTTGGGATAATGTGCAACAAAGTCATTTATCTGGTATCTATTGGGGAAGAGCAAATGCGTGGGCAGCTTATACGATGGCTCAGGCACATAAGATGCTAAACCCATTTATGCCAATGTGGATGCAGATCGGTGGAGCGCTTGGCGATCAATTAAGCGCGCTTGGTAGATTGCAAACACCTAACGGACTATGGCGTACGATTCTGAACGATGAAACATCCTATGAAGAAGTATCTGCATCTGCAGGTATTGGTGCAGCGATCGTGATTAATGCACATCCGCTGCATCAAAATTATATCCGCGACGCCTACAAAGGCATTGTGGCTAATATTGATGAGGATGGCTCCGTTCGTAACGTTTCAGCGGGTACAGCAGTAATGTATACGGCAGATGATTATAAAGCGATCTCCAAAAAACGAGTGCAGGGATGGGGACAAGGCCTGACATTAGCTTTCCTAGTGTCACTGCTGCAGAATAAAGAACTAGTTAGCGCGATTTAATTGCGCGGGTAATAATTCAACATGAAGTTTGGGGGGGCTGTTATCAAGCGAATCGCTGCTAGATAATAGCCCTTCGTACATTCTGTGTTGTTGCTTAATATTTTACTATCGTTCATAAAATGCTCAGATTGATAGGATACTGTAACAAGTTTAGTATGGACTTAATCATTGAAAGAGGTGTGAATATGCCTAATCTTGAACAGTTAAAGCAAATATTTATTAATCCGCCTAGTGAGTTTACGCCGATCCCGTTCTGGTTTTGGAATGATGACTTAACGGAAGAGGAATTAAAAAGACAAATCCACGAATTCCATGCGAAGGAAGTGGATGGCTTTGTCATTCATCCACGGATGGGCTTGCCGCGCTCTATCCCGTATTTATCTGATGTATTTATGAATTTGGTAGAGGTTGCTGTCACTGAAGCAGCAGCGCTTGGCATGACGATTATTCTTTACGATGAAGGGATGTATCCATCAGGATCAGCCTGTGGTTTAGTGGTGAAGGAGAATCCTGAATACGCTAGCCGCGGCTTGCAGCTAAGAGAGGTTGCTTGTGGCAAGTCGAACGAGAAGATAAGTGTCGAGATAGAGCTTGCTGAAGGAGAAAGACTTGTTTCCGTGCAAGCAGCACGTAAGTTAACACACCGTACAATTGATCAGGATAGCATCGTTGTGCTAGAGGTTCAGCAGGGCAGTCAATCTGTAGAGTTTACGCCTACGAGTGAAGGTGACTGGAATATTCTCATCTTCGTAGAGGTCTATTCGAAAGGGACCATTCGTGGTGTGCATGCTGGGCAAGACGATGGAGAGCCAGAGGTACCTTTGGCTGCTGACCTGTTGAATATTGAAGCCACCCAAACCTTTATAAGGCTAACGCATGACAAGTATTATGCGAAATTAAGTCCGTATTTTGGCTCTACAATTATTGCGATGTTTACCGACGAGCCGGATTTGCTTGGTAGAGGTCATTTAGAGGGATTAATGCCATGGACGACTAATTTCATGGAGGAGTTTGCCTCTAGTGTGGGTGATGAGCAGCAGCTTGTGGCTCTATGGTATGAGGTAGGAGAAGATACGGAGGGCATTCGCTATCGCTACAACAATGCCGTTCAGTCTCGTATGATTCAAACCTACTATAAGCCGTTATCCGATTGGTGTGCTCAGCATAGCATTGCGCTAACTGGTCATCCTGCGCTTAGCGGAGACATTGGCTTACTTGAATATTTTCAAATTCCTGGGCAAGATCTTGTTTGGCGTTACATCGCACCTGAAGGTAATAAATCGATTGCAGGCGAGCATAGTACAATGGGCAAATGCTCTTCCGATGCTGCTCGTCATCGTGGCAGACGACGTAATCTAAATGAAGTCTTCGGTGTATGCGGCATCGAAGGTGGCTGGTCGCTAACAGCAGATAATATGAAGTGGTATTTGGACTGGCTATTCGTACGAGGCGTCAACCTCATTAGCCCGCATGCCTTCTATTATTCTATTCGTGATGAGCGTCGCGACGAGCGTCCACCAGATGTCGGGCTGCACAATATTTGGTGGCAAGACTACGGGCAGTTTTCTAGGTACATTAAGCGAATGAGCTGGCTTATGACGGACAGCAGCAACGTGACAGAGGTTGCCGTCTTAACGGGTAAAACAGATCTTCCTTGGGAAATAGTTAAGCCGCTATATGAGCAGCAGATTGAGTTTAACTATTTGGAAGAAGCTTTACTGGCAAGTGCAGTAACGGTAGTAGACGGAGAGCTGCACATTAAAGATTACCGCTATAAAGTAGTGCTGATTGAGCATGGCAGCCATGTCGCAGCAGAAAGCTGGAGCATTCTGAAGCAATTTATTGCACAGGGTGGTTTAGTTATTGAATGGTCAGAGTCAGGACAATATGGCTTGAACATTGGTCAGCTAGTCGTTGAGCAGGCGCAAGACATTGTTGCGGTGCTAGATGGTAAGCTTGGTCGTGCGGTAAAGCTTGCACCAGTAGGGGAGCATATTCGTATCAGTACCATTAAAAAGGATGGTCACTTATTCTATGTTGTCGTAAATGAGGATGAAGCCCCTTATCAAGGCGTATTGACCATCGAAGGGAACGGCTTAACGGAAATTTGGCATCCATGGGAAGGTAGCTGTGAGGCGGCTATAGTAGAGATGAATGAGGGACATCAAAGTATTGCCTTGCAGCTAGAGCGTAGACAATGTCTAGTCATCGCCGTTGATGCAGGTGTAGAGCCAATTGCAGCTAACGTTCAAGGGAAGACACAACCATTACAGGTGATCGCTGATTTGTCATTGGATTGGGTCGTGACTGATGGAGCCCATGCTAAGCAGCTGTCGCAGCTTTCTTCGTGGACAGAGTGGGAAGCAATGAAGCATTTCTCGGGAACGTTGACATATGAGAAGAGATTCAGCTGCGAAGACCTCTTGTTATGGTCTGCTATTCAGCTTGATCTAGGTACTGCTGAGGAGCATGTGCGCTTAGAAGTCAACGGACAAACGGTCGGTGTTCGCATGTGGAAGCCGTATACGTTCGACATTAAGGATAAGCTGCAAAGCGGTGAGAATGTCTTGCGAGTAGTTGTAACCAATAGCCTAGCCAATGAATATGATCGTAAATCGTTCCAATCTGGCTTGATCGGACCAGTATCATTGCTTGCTAAGTAGTGTAATATGAAAAATTCTTGCCGATACGAAGTGAATTCGATCACGATAACATGCGGAGTTTGTGATGTTGCTTAATCGCGACGCCATAGCTCCGTTTTGTTTTACAAAAACTTAATTTGTTATGACTTGTGTCGTGCGTTTGTTCCTCCTATGATGGTAAGAGGTTATACGAACTTTATGTATACTAAGGAGGGAACTGCTTGCTTCAACATAAGGTGCAACAATCTAACCAGCAACAGTGTTCAGATCATAATAAACAGAGTCAAAATTTGCAATGCGATGCAGGTGCAGACAGTAGTCGTAGTCACCAACCTTCCTCTTCGTTAAGGAGTGTACGAGTAATGCTAGAGGTGCTTGCTGTCTCCTTTAGGCTAGGCTTAACCTCCTTTGGTGGGCCTGTCGCTCATCTTGCGTATTTTCATGAAGAATATGTGCAACGTAGAAAATGGATGGATGAGCGCAGCTATGCTGATTTAGTAGCGTTGTGTCAGTTCTTACCTGGTCCGGCAAGCAGTCAGGTGGGGATGGGGATCGGGATTGTTCGGGCAGGGGTGCTAGGCGGAGTGCTTGCATGGTTAGGCTTTACGCTACCATCGGTCATTGCTTTGCTATGCTTTGCTCTGCTGCTTCAGAGTGGGGGGCTTATTGATGCTGGCCTGCTGCATGGCTTAAAGCTTGTTGCTGTAGCGATTGTGGCTCAGGCAGTACTGACTATGGGGCAAAAGCTAGCTCCTGATCCATTACGGGCAACGATTGCGGTTACTGCTGCTGCAATGGTGCTAATGTGGCAAAGTGCCGTTACTCAAATTCTCGTGATTTTATTAGCTGCGGTAGCAGGACTGCTGTTCATTCGTCGTTCATCAGAGGAGCAGCCCAGTAATTTCTCGATTGCAATTAGTCGTCGACTAGCGATCGGGTGCTTGCTGTTATTTGTTGGTTTGCTTATCGCGTTGCCGTTTGCAAGTCATGCTATGGATTGGGGATGGCTCAGCTTATTTGATAGCTTCTATCGTGTTGGTTCATTAGTATTCGGTGGTGGGCATGTTGTACTGCCGCTACTGCAAGATGAGATAGTAGGTACAGGAGCATATGGGATAAATGAAGAAGTTTTCCTCGCTGGATATGGTGCTGTACAGGCGGTACCAGGTCCATTATTTACAATTTCAGCGTATTTGGGTTGGTTCGCTAATGGCTTACTGGGATTGTTCATTGCTACAATTGCAATTTTTCTTCCTTCTTTTTTATTAGTTATTGGAGTATTGCCTTTCTGGAGTGAACTACGTCGTCAGCGAGCTGTACAGACTGCTTTAGGTGGTGTGAATGCTGCAGTAGTAGGAATTTTGCTTGCCGCACTGTACGATCCGATATGGCGTAGCACGATATTCAATCCATTAGATTTTGTTGCAGTCATTGTGCTGTTTGTCATGCTGCATATATGGAAGCTACCTTCCTGGTTAGCAGTAATTGTAGGAGCTACGCTAGGCCTTCTTATGCTATAATGATTACTAGTTTAGCTTAGGTTAGTAAGTACACTAGCTATAGGATCAACGGAGAGGAAGTATCGGTAGCGATGATCGCAGCAATCATCTTTTTAGTCACCTTAGTTTTTGTTATTTGGCAGCCACGAGGGCTGGGTATTGGGTGGACAGCAAGTATTGGAGCGCTTGTCGCTCTAATGTTCTCAGTAGTTAGTTTACAAGATGTCGTTACCGTGACAGGAATTGTATGGAACGCAACGCTTGCATTTGTAGGGATTATTTTTATTTCACTTGTATTAGATGAAATCGGATTTTTTGAATGGGCAGCATTGCATATGACGAGGTTAGCTCGAGGCAATGCTAAATTAATGTTTGTATTTATTATATTGCTCGGCGCGATCGTTTCCGGGTTATTTGCTAATGATGGTGCAGCGCTTATTATGACGCCGATCGTGCTTGCGATGATGCGTGCACTGCAATTTGAAGATCGTTGGATCTTACCTTTTATTATGGCGAGTGGCTTTATTGCCGACACCGCTTCTACTCCGCTATTAATTAGTAACTTAGTTAATATTGTGTCAGCTGACTATTTTGAAATTGGCTTTGCGGAATATGCGAGCAGAATGCTTGTGCCTAATTTATTTGCTGTCGGAGCGAGCTTATTGGTAGTATATCTTTTCTATAGAAAAAGCATACCCAGTACGTACTCGCTAGCACAAATGAAAGAACCGAAGGAAGCGATCAAGGACGCCAAGCTCTTCAAGCTTTCTTGGTTTATTTTGCTTGCGCTGCTCATTGCTTATTTTGTTAGTGAGCTGATCGGTTTACCGCTGTCAGCAATAGCAGGTGCTGCAGCATTGCTGCTTCTTATCGTTGCCCGTAAAAGTCCGGCAATCGATACGACTAAGCTTGTTAAAAATGCACCCTGGAGCATCGTGATCTTCTCAATTGGCATGTATGTCGTTGTCTACGGATTGCGTAATGCAGGTCTTACGGATTCATTAAGTCGTGTAATTGAGGGGATTGCAGAGCAAGGGCTGCTAGCAGCAAGTATTGGCATGGGCTTTATCGCAGCGATATTATCGTCAGTTATGAACAACTTACCTACTGTCATGATTGATGCGATAGCGATTAAAGCAACGAATACCGATGGATTTATTCGTGAAGCGTTAATTTATGCTAATGTTATCGGCTCTGATCTTGGTCCGAAAATAACACCAATCGGCTCCTTGGCGACGCTGCTATGGCTGCATGTGCTGGCTGGCAAAGGTGTTAAAATCAGCTGGGGTTATTACTTCAAGGTAGGGATATTATTAACCGTACCGACCCTGCTCATTACCTTGCTCGGACTTTATGGCTGGCTAGCCTTACTATCGGTATGGCAGTACAGTGTATGGCTATTACTGCTGGCAGTTGCTGTTGTGCTCGTGCTTGCTATCTGCATCGTGTATGCGGTAGCTAAAAGACAAGGTAAGAAGGTACACAAGCCTCATGAAACTGGTCTGACTAAGGCAGGCTAGAGAGTAGAGTATTGGTAGCAGCACAGTAGGGTTAGTCGAAGCGTAAGGATAACAGTTTTTCTTTAGCCGGTCTTAGTAGAGTATATTCGGATTAGTTAGTTTTGGCGGTCAATTTTTGTTTTTGACCGTCAGAGCTTCTATTATCGTTATTGTAATTGCAAATTCTAATTATCGCTGTTTTATATAACTTTCGTATTGTTCCTCAGTACCGATAAAAAAAGTAGAAATTGGATCTATATCGCCTCCATGTGTTGAAGCCACACCATGAAGCAGATCATCACTTACTTTCTTACGCAGCCCCTGATCGTTAACATAATAAACCTCAACGGGTCCACTTTCCATTGCAGACGAGGTTTTCAACTTTCCTGATGTAGGTATGTTATAAATATATTTATTTCTTTCTTTGACAAGTGGTGGGTTGTTAGCTTGCTCATAGATTACTTTAACCTCTCCATTAAAATTTTCTGGTACTAGGTAAATATGGAGTGAATTTTTATTTATTGTAGTAATTAAGAAGAATGATCCCAGTAAAAGGATTCCTAAAGCTACTGATACATATATGGGCAATCCGAAAATCCTTTTCACCACAAAATCCTCCTTGTCGTTAGTTACCAATCTAAAAAAGCATTTCATTGAAAATGCACCTAGCGGTCATTGTTGACCATTAGGTGCATTTTAAGTTTAGATCTTATGAACCTTCACCATGATTGTTTCGCGAATGGTTACGGTTCTTCGCCTTTTTAGAGCCGGATAGCGGCTCATTAGGCTGTGGATTGGTTTTAGGATGACGATCCTTATTGGAATGATTATGATCAGTACCATGTGCGTTTGGCATACGAGTCCCTCCTAAAGCTTTTTATGATGCTTCGTTGAGTAAGAATCTTCGTGCATAAAAAGCACATCGAAAGCAAAAACTTAGCTTTTTGAAGCCTCTTCAAGTAAGCTGCTTCGTGCAAAAGCATCGAAAGTCTACGCTGAGTCCACATAGAGCCTCTTGCTTACTCTTGGTTTTCGTTTTCGTAAGCTTTCTTTCTAAAATGCAGCATATCCTCGTGACGTTGGTCCATATGCTGTTGGTTGAGCTGCTGATTAGCATGTGCATTCAGATCAGGAGTTTCTAGCTCTTTCACGACATTTTGCAAATTTTTATCTACGCCTGCTTTTGCTTTTGTCATTGCTTAGTCATTCCTTTCAGGCTTTGCGCGCATTCATGAATGTTACGGACATAATCCTCAACTAGTCCTTGGACATGCACAAGCTGTTCATCAACAGCGACGCTTCCTTTTTCTACATCTAATAAATCGACTTTTACTTCTCGATCATCCACATATTGCAGACGGAAGTCAGCAGAGTAATGACTACGTCCGTTATTGGCAATATGAATGAGTAAGGCATCATTATACTTGGCATCAGACTGCACGGAACACTCGTCGGCTGTGTTCAGAAAGTTTGGCAGTGCAGCTTGCCACGCTTGGGCTAAAGTTTGCTGATCGATTGATAACCCACTATCATTATGCAAAGCAATCACCTCCGAAGCTTAGTATGAGTTGGTGACTGCTTAGCTATGCATGGAACGATTAGGAGGAGAGTTCAGTCTGGAACTAAAAATGAAGATGAATCAGTTGCTCATTTGCAGCAGATAGGTGTTGCTTTTGCCTTCCAGTACGTTATTGAAGTAGCTTTTTTCGTTAGAGCTAAACATAATGCCGTACTGAATCCCATTCTCTACCTCATGAATGCCCTTTACTTCAATAACTGCATTGTTTGGAACAATAAATGTTTTGGTAAAGCTTCTTAGCAAGAAGGGTGGAGCAAGTGGTTCACCATCTACAAAAACCTGCACATATTCTCCATCTAATAATCCAATGTCCCATATATGAATTTTACTGGTGTCCTGCTTGTCGTTATGTAGTACGCTAAAGTTTAATGATTGCAGTGTATGTTTTTGGTTCTTCAAGAGCTTTGTACGGACGGGTATTTGTGTAGAAATTTGTTGTTCTAGCGCTTTCTTGATGATTTCCTCATCGATTGACTTATCATCATCGACTTTAACGAAAAGGAAGAGACATATAAAAGACAACACGATAAATCCAATCAAGCAAATTCCTGCAATGATGAATGGACGTTTCCAGCGCTGCTCCTTCCTCAAAATAAATTGTTCATATTCACTCATTGGCGGCTGCGTAACATAATAATTTGGCTGCTGGGGATAGTAATGTCTGTTACTCATAATGTACCTCCCAAATGAGTAATTGGCTTCTTATACAACCAGATAGACAAAAGAAGCCTGCTAAGTAGGAGCTGACCAATCATAAATAAGGAATAAAGTGCAGCTCGATCCTCATCTAATACATAAAAACCTGTGTTAATTATTAAATAAGAGATGCTAAGAATGAGCAGATTGACCGAAAACAAAATAATAAAGGGTAATAACCACGGCATTCGATAATATATGCGACGAGTTGGTGCAAAAATAAACGATATCCCGATAAGAGGAATTGAAAAAATAACGCCCAACATCATATAACCGCTGTCGATTAGCGCGTAGCCTGTATGATAAATAGCCAATATATCTTCAATAGTTTTATATGGAGCAGTCGTAACTAAATACAATGGAAACCCCATAATAAGAAGAAAGAGGATGAAGTCCGATAAAATATTTCCACCTGCTTTACGACCACCATGCATGGGAACGATGAAGGGTTGTTCATAATGGTTTAGTGTATCCTGCTCTGAATGAGCGCGCTTTTTTTCTCGTAGTCTAAACAGCCCGTACAAGCGAGCCGAATGTAGAATTTGATATTCGGGCAGAGCAAATTTAATGAATTCAACAATATTCATCGCACTGTCTCCTTATGTAGTCATACGATATACAAAGTATATGAGTACTTTTTAAGTAATTGTACCAAAAAAGTTTGGTGTCGATTAGTGGTTTATGTAGAAGATGACAAACTGGACAGTTTGGTTGATAGATTGGGTGGAATAGATAAGTAAGAGTAGGTGAGAGAAAGAGAAGAGAAAAATTGAATGGAGGAGTATACAAGAAGCTAGGCAGTGGCAGAAAGTGCTTCTACCGTAATCTGCCTAATATCGACGGGGCAACTTTCGCTCTCGCTAATAAGATCCGGCAATATATGATCTAGAAAATACGTAACGCAATGCAGTTTAATTTTACTTATTTTACGTAAAGCCTCAACATACATCGTCACAAATTCTCGCTCAGTATTTCCACGCTTCAGTTCAGTGAATGCCTCATATACTTGATCTAGCTTGTCTGCTACCTCTAATATCAAGCCTTCTACGGATTGATCCTTGCCTTCACGGAGCTGACGACGGAAGATATGCTGGAGCTCAGCTGGAATATGCTCGTCAATAAAATGTGCAATCATGCCTTCCTCTACCTGCTGCAGCATCCCTCTTAGCTGGAGAGAATAATGCTTCACTGGTGTTTTAATATCGCCAATAAAGATTTCACCGTAGTCGTGGCTGCTCGTAATTTCATAAAGCTTCTTCCAATCGATGATGACACCATTTCGTTCCTCGATATCTGCCAACGTTTTTGCGTATTGGACAACCTTCCACGAATGGGCAGCAACGCTATGCTCTTCAAATTTGAATTTTCCAGGGCAGCGAATAATTCTTTCCAAATCATTTAGCGATTGAAAATAGGTGTGAATTCCCATAATGCGTTTCCTTTCTGTCGATAAGTAATAGGTTTTTATCATTATAGTCAGCAATTGTTAATGGAGAATTAAGACTAGATCAATCTTATTTAGCTTAAGTTTACATTTGTGATAAAATGGAAATGGAGACTAGCATTAGAAATTGATAGGAGAAGTGGAGATTACAAATGCGTATGCTGTTAAAGCCAGAATGGCTGTACTGCTTGTTAGCGACATTAATTATCGTGTTGTTATTGTTTACGGGGGATTTTATAGGAGTGGCGGATAATGGGGATTTTTTACGAATTATGGGCTCCATTGGATTGAATTACTACAATGAATTTGAAAGCTATGAAGAGCGGTTTTTCAACTATGCCCATGCTTTATTCGCATATGATAGCTTTTTTCGTGGCTTTTATGTCACTTCACAGCTTCTTATTGTGCTATTCGCACGAAGTATTGCTTTCATATTTCATTCTGAATACTTTGATATTCGTGTGCTTGGTGCGCTATACAGCTTATTGCTCATAACGGCAAGCTGCCTGCTTATTACCTTTTTCAAAAAGCGCGGAATTTTAGTTACGGTTGCGCTCATTACGATATTGCTGCTAGTGTTCCATGATGTTGGTTACTTGGCCTATTTCAACTCATTATATGGAGAGCCAGTGTCCTTTATCTTCATGCTGCTAACGCTAGCGTTTGGCTTAACGATACTTAGAAGGGAGACACCAAGCAAAAGGCTGCTGCTGCTGTTTGTGCTTGCTTGCTTATTTTTAGTATGCTCGAAAACGCAAAATGCGCCGCTTGGACTGTTGTTTTCGCTAGTTTGCTTGCGTTTTGCCGCACTGCATAAGGACAATTTGCCGTGGAAAAGGCTAGCCATAACATGCAGTGCAGCGCTCGTTGTGATCGCAGCGGGAATGTATCTATTAGCACCGAAGGATTTTAAGCAAATTAATTTGTATCAGACCGTATTTTTCGGGATATTACATAGCTCTGATACGGTTCAAGAGGATTTGCAGGAGCTTGGATTGCCAGCGCATCTGGAAGGCTTGGCAGGGACTAATTATTTTCAGAGCGATACGGTCATTAAGCAGGATGACCCAAGACTGCAAGCCGACTTTTACGAGCGAATTTCCCATATGGATGTGTTGTTGTTTTATATGAAGCATCCCGACCGACTATTGGAACGAATGTCTTATGCAGCAGAGCATAGTATGAATATACGACCGTATTATCTCGGTACATATGAGTTAGCAGCTGGCAAGCCTGCGGGTTCGGTGACGGAGCAATATAGCTGGTGGAGTCAGTTTAAGCGCACGACGCTGCCTAATGAGCTCTCTTTTATTATGATCGTATATCTCTTGTATTACGGCTTGCTTCTCTATGAATGGAGAAGAAGAGATTCTATTTTCTCACGAATTGCGTTAGAGTTATTTGGAGTTATCGGGTTAATTGGTGCTTTTGGATTTCTCATTCCGATTGTTGGCGATGGGTTAGCTGATCTAAGCAAGCATCTGTTTATGTTTAATGTGGCCTTCGATATGATGCTGGCTACTTCGGTGATATATTGCGTTGACACTCTAGGGAGGCTTATTAAGTCTGCAACGCGTAAGTAGGGAACACGTAAATGAGAGATATGTACGATCAATGAACAGGATAAGGCAGCGGGGAAATGCCTTGTTAGTCACGTGAAGCGACTTTAAGTAAACGATGAAAGGGGTAAGCCGATGTCGACGACAAGTTGGCTTAGCTATCAAGAATGGGTTGAGCAGGAGAAAAGAGTAGTTAGCCATCTACTAGAGCAATACGTTAGTCAGGAGGAGCTGTTCGTACGCAAGCTTGTGAATGCAACGGTTATTCATAATAAGCTGTATGAGCATGTTTCTAATGAATCCGAGAACGGTACGCGTCATATTATTTATGCGTCACGTTTTAATAAAAATCAGGATGCAGTGTATGGGCGTTATATTGAGGAACCTTTATTCGCTAACAGCGCACGCACAGATGGGCTAACTATTGTACTGCTGCGCTGGAGTGGTCAGGGCTTTGAACGTTCGGAGTATGTTAACCCTCCTTATGATGTGCCCGCTAGCACGTTGCTGCTGGATCATTACTTAGTGCTATATAGCGTATGTTACGAAATCATCTATTCCGTGCTAGATTTAGATACGAATCATGTTATTTTTTATTTGAAGGAAGTGAACTTGTAGTGACAGAGGAGAATTTGGATAGAGAAATGTTGCCGGCTTCTAAAAATAAGCAGGCAACGCCATCGAAGCTGCTTACCTTTGCCTTGCTGCTCGCTGTTCCGGCAGTGATGACAGGCTGTAATACGAGCTCCGATTGTAATCCTGAATATGAAAATTGCAGCACAGGCTCAGGTGGTGGTGCAGGTGGCTATTATTATGGTGGCAGTGGCGGTTCGAAGTCATCGGGGAGCTACAGTACGGATAGCTCATCAAGCTCTGGAGTATATAAGGGCTTAGGCAGCAGCGGAATAAGTAGCTCGGGAGGATAATGATGCGTACAGTCATTTCGTTGGGAAAGTCTCATGATGAATGCTTTCAAGGAGACTTAGCAGACATTATTCCTTATCATCGAATGAATGGCAAAGAGTATTGCGTGCCAGCCTTTATCGCCTATCAAGAAGCGGAGCTGTCACAGCTGCGTGAAGCGTCAGAGGGGATCCATCGCATTTATTGGAAGGTGCTCAGATTCACTCAAAATTACTTGCCTGATTCCTTTATTGAGCAATACCTCGGCGTTGATTCGGCACTCATTCCACTGGCAAGGCTGGAAACGCCAAGCCATGGCATCGCGAGATTAGATTGGATTGTTAACGAGCACGGGATGAAGTGCATTGAAAATAATAGTGATACGCCAACGGGTGTGCCTGAAACAGCTTATGCTGCCAATGCCTTATTAAATCTATTTAACAGTATGAACAATGATAGATTAGTAGAGTCTGATGCTAATACCTCCACCTCTAGTGATATGCCGCAGTTGATTGGGAATGCATTCGCCCAGTTAGTTGAGTTTTACCGTGCGCAAGGTGCAGATGGAAGTATTGTGTTTACAAGCTATGATTGGCATGTTGAGGATGCAGCCAATACACAATACATTATGACTTGCTTGCAAAATCAAGGATATGAGGCAAGTTACGTGCCGCTTGCTCAGCTAGAGCTGATTCCAGGTGAAGGATTATATGCTAACGGTCAGCGAATTGGTATATTGTATCGCTTATACCCGCTAGAATACATTGTTCATGATGTTGATAATACAGGAAGTCGTAATATCGGACTTGATCTGTTACAGCTAGTGGAGCAGGGTAAGCTAAGCTTAATTAATCCAGGCCAAAGCATCCTCATGCAAAGCAAGGGCTTTATGGCATTAATATGGTCGTTATATGAGCGTCGTGAGGAAACAGAGCAGTATTGCGGTTTTCAGCTGCTTAGTGATGAGGATATTGCTGTTATTGAAACGTATTTACTGCCTACCTACTTTGAAAACTCGGTGTTTGAAGATGGGCAGCTTCCTTATGTAGCGAAGGGGTTATGGGGCAGAGAAGGCAAAGAAACAATGATTTATGCTGGAAGTGAAAAACAAGCTCCATCCTACGCTAGCCAGTCACAGCCTCAGTCCAGTCAGATCGATGAGCAGGAGCTGGACTATTATAATAATCAGCGCAAAATTTATCAGCGTTATTTTCCGCTAGAAAAGGTAGAGATCATGACAGAGGATGGGCCATATCGTGGATATTTGTTAACAGGCGCATTTGTGATTGGTGGAAAATTCGCAGGCCTGCTGCCGCGTGTCGGTGAGCAGATAACAGGAGATATGGCCTATTATTGTCCTGCACTGGTTCAAAATTAATTTAGGGGGTTCACGGAATGAAGCAATTTTCAATTGATCTATTAAATGTAGGGATAGGTCTTATCATACTGCTTGCTGTGCTTTTAGTTGGATATTTTATATTTAGTAAGCTAACCAAATTCAATGATACGGAGGAAATCGCGAAAGGCAATGCCGCAGCGGGACTTTACATGGGCAGCAAGCTATTAGGATTATGTATAATTGTTGCGATGGTTTCATTAAGCTCGCATGATTGGGTATCGATGCTAATCTGGTCAGCGGTTGGTATTGTGATTCAATGCCTAGTTTATTTAGTGTTCGACTTCTTAACACCGAAGTTTAAAGTATGTGAAGAGATCGCTAAGGGCAATATGGCCGTTGCTCAATTGCTTCGTTCTATTATTTTAGGTACGTCAATCGTTATCGGCACATTTCTAATGTAAGGGGTACCGAAGAATAGTTAATTTAAAAATCCCCTCAGCTTATGAGGGGATTTGCTTATGGATAGGCTTAAGTAGAGGCAGAATATCTTTTAATTGTCCTGTTGCTCTAGTTGCTCTAGTTGCTCTTGTTGTTCCTTGGACTTTTCCTGGGTCTGAATATTTAAGGTGTTACGCTCCCAGAAGACACCGTCTGAATAGCCTTGAATTGAAGAGTCACTTGCTGCAGCCTGCAATCGTTTTTCTGCTAAGCAAGCGAACGTTTCATCCAGCTCGATTCCGACATATCGGCGATTGAGCTTTTTAGCAACAACCGAGGTCGTTCCTGAGCCGAGAAACGGATCGAATACGACATCTCCTTCATTAGAGCTTGCGAGAATAATTTTAGCTAGCAGCTTCTCAGGCTTTTGCGTAGGATGGTCTGTATTTTCAGGCATTGACCAAAACGGTACAGTAAGATCCGTCCACAAATTAGAGGGATGTGTTAAGCGGAACTTAGCTCCTGCTTGCTCGTCCCAATCCTTCGGCTGTCCTTGCTCGTTGCGATAAGGAGCAATTACCTTACGCTTCATTTTTACCTGTTCAACATTAAAGGTGTAGCTTGGCGAGCAGGTGCAGAACCATATATCCTCGGATGCATTTTTCCAGTTGTTAAGTGAGCCTCGTCCCTTTTCGCGTTCCCATGTAATACGATTAACGATGTTCAGGTAGCGGGAAGCAACCTCAAAGATCGAATGACTAGATCGCCAATCTCCACATATGTATACGGAAGCGTGAGGTTTTAGAATACGAACCAGCTTGGAAAACCAAGAGTCTAGCCACTCGGTATAGGCATCACTGGACATTTTCGTAAAGGTTTTTCCGTTAAAGCTTTTCGTCAAATTATATGGTGGATCAATAAACATTAGGTCGACAAATTGATCTGGTAAATAATCAATGACATGAAACAAATCCTGCTGAATCGTCTTATCTAAAAGTTGCTCGCTAGTCGCTGGTTGATTTAGCGTAATCAGCTTCTGCTGGAAATATTGCTGCTCCTCTTGACTTAAAGTCATTGTACGATTACGGGCAGCTCGCTTTTTTTCAATATTTTGCGTCAAAAATGATGCACCGCCTAACGAATATTTCAATATTTACTATAGATCTATTCATAAAGTATACTATGATTTCTAATTGCTTTCACCACTAATAATATATCAGAAAATTCACAAAGTTTATGTGAGTTTTATCCTGACATTCCTACAGGTTATCAAATAAAATATAACTATAGCCACTAATTACTCCGTATTGTAAATTCAAGCTCATGAGGAGGAATGTTCTATGTTTAACAACGTATTAGTTGCAATTGACGGTTCAAAGATGAGTGAGAAGGTTCTTAAGGTAGCAGAACAGTTTGCTAAGGAGCATGGCTCGAGGCTTACATTAATTCATGTTGCTAAAGATCTTGTTATTCCAACGACGATGGTTGTTGCTGATTATGAAAAAATATTAGACGAAATGCGTAATGCAGCGATGGCATTATTGCGAGAGGCACAGCAAAAGCTAGAGCTTCAAGCTGTAAGGGCTGATCTTTTGTTCAAGCAAGGAACAAGTATTTCACGATTAATTGTTCAGGTAGCAGAGGAGAAAAATGCAGATCTCATTATTATGGGTAGCAGGGGGCTTGGCAATATTAAAGGGCTAATGCTTGGCGGCGTTAGTCAGAAGGTTGCACAGCTAAGCCAGTGCCCAGTACTTTTTGTCAAATAAATTGCCTTGATGAAGCGCGCGAGCTGTTGATTGATGCAACGGCAACTCGCGCTTTATTATTGTACAGTGAATAGTTTTCTTTAGCCTCTAATTCTGTTAAGCTGATTAGCATATCATTGTGATTGAGAAGATGAGGTGCAAGATGGCAAAGCAAAAATATTATGTAGTGTGGGTAGGTAGCCAACCGGGAATATATACAAGCTGGAATGAATGCCAGGCTCAAGTGAATGGCTTTGAAGGTGCAAAGTTTAAAGCGTTTCTCACGAAGGGTGAGGCAGAATTAGCATACCAGCAAGGCTGGAAAGGAAATTGGGGCAACGGCAGCAGTAGCCAAGGTAGTGGTGGTTCATCAAGCTCTAGTAAGAGTAATAAAAATAAAGCAAGCAAATCTGGATCTGGAAATTCATCAAGCAGTGCTTCAGACGATGAAATTGATTACCATACCATTTCCGTTGATGTCGGTACTGCTGGAAACCCAGGACCGATCGAATATAAAGGTGTAGATACTGCTACAGGTGAAGTGCTGTTTTCAGTTGGGCCAATTCCTAACGGAACGAATAACTTAGGGGAATATTTAGCGATTGTTCATGCACTTGCTTATATAGCCCAAACTGGCGATACACGCAACATATATAGTGATTCAATGACTGCAATGAAGTGGGTTAAGCAAAAGTCGCCTAATACAAACCTACCTCGTAATGCATCAACAAGTGAAATTTGGTCATTAGTGGATCGAGCAACGAACTGGCTGCAAAACAATAGCTACAGTACGAAAATTATGAAATGGCAAACGGATCGCTGGGGTGAAATTAAGGCTGACTATGGACGTAAGTAAATAGGCGCTAAAAAAGGGCAAAACGTCGAGGTTACTTGCTAATGTATCGATGCTTTGCCCTTATTAACAAAACTCCCATAAGTAATTCACAGTTAGTGGGATGTATTATTCAATTTCTCTTTTTCAATAATGTCGCTTACTACATCCTCAATCGTTATATTGCCGAGAGCCTTTTCCAGCGCAGCTTGAGCAATTTCAAAAAGCGGAGCAATTGTATGTTGAATATTTCTCCCAACAGCACATTGAGGATTGGGATTTTCATGTATGCTGAACAGCTCTTTCTCCTGTACAACATTAACCGCTTTATAGACATCCAATAATGTTATTTCTGAAAGCTCCTTTGCTAGTTCAGCACCTGCTATACCAGGGCGCACATTTACTAGACCTGCATTTTTTAGCATCCCCATAATTTTTCTAATTACAGCTGGATTGGTATTTACACTTCCTGCAAGATATTCAGATGTGCTTACTCCACCTTTATTTATTTCAATTAGAGATAATATGTGAATTCCCACAGCAAAACGACTACTGATCGACATCTTCTCATCACCTTCTTTGTTAGCTACATCCTTATAGTACACCTGTAATTAATAAAATTACAAGTGCAGTTACTATAGGTATTGACTAATGAATTAGTTGTAACTATAATGATTACATGTAATCAATGTGATTACAAGTTTAATTGTAATATAGGAGGACTGTAAAATGAAAATTGGTATTATTGGTGCGAGTGGTAAAGCAGGCAGTCTTATTCTTAAAGAGGCTGTTGAAAGAGGACATGAGGTTACTGCAATAGTGAGAAATGCTTCAAAAGTGGAAAACAAACAAGTTGCAGTGGTGAAGAGAAATATTTTTGACATAACATCTCAAGATATAGCGAATTTCGATGCAATTGTAAATGCGTTTAGTGCTGCTCCAGGTCAGGAAAATCAGCATATTGAAGCCGGAAAAGTTCTAATTGCAGCACTTAAAGGTGCTCCAAACACACGCTTAGTGGTCGTTGGTGGTGCAGGCAGTCTGTTTGTTGATGAGGAGAAATCATTGCGAGTAATGGAAACGCCTGATTTTCCTGAGGCGTATTATCCAACGGCTTCTAATATGGCCAAAAATTTAGAGGAGCTGCAAAGCACAAGCGGTGTGCAGTGGACTTATATTAGTCCAGCAGCATTTTTTAATCCAGAAGGCAAACGAACAGGTTTATATCAAAAGGGCGGAGATATACTTACTTTTAATTCAAAGGGTGAAAGCTACATCAGCTATGCGGACTATGCAATCGCTATATTAGATGAGATTGAAAATCCACAGCATAAAAACAAAAGATTTTCAGTTGTTGGCGAAGCGGAATAATGTTTGCACAAATAAAAAATACCATTAGCTCTGGCTAATGGTATTTTTTATTTGTATTTTGTGGTAAATTAATACTTATCAAGATCTTTTCCTCCAAAATACTCTACTGAATTTGCATCATCCAATGTTTAATTATTTTTATACTCCAACACACTTATCATTAATTTTAGTTTTGAAGCAATCAAGCAATCGAGGATTAATAATTGCGTTAGTTATATGACAATTATGTCAAATTATATACAGTTATTATATTGAATCGTCATGTTAGGATAGTTCGAGTAATTCTTCTAAACATCATGCTAAACTTACGTTAAGTAGGTTGTAGCTGAAATGGGAGGAATACGAGTGATGCGTACCGTTTTTAGAGGAGAGTCCATAAGCTATGGATACGATAAACATCAACTCATACTTAAAGACGTCTCTATTACAATTCCAGATCAAAGCATATACGGGATAATCGGGCCAGCAGGTTCAGGAAAAACAACATTAGCCCAAGTTATGCTAGGATTGGAAAGGTCGTCTGTCGGTAAGCTGACTTGGTTCAATGAGCGAATTAATGCAAGCACTAATCGTAGAGTTGGTTATGTTCCATATAAGAAATCACTTCTCTATGATCTTACTGTATATGAAAATGTACTGCTGTTCGGTAGACTCTACAAATACAGTGGTAAAAGGCTAAAGCAGCAGGTGGAGCAGGCATTACAGTTTGTCGGGTTATGGGAAGATCGCAGAAGTAGAGCGTCTTCACTAACTGCAAAAGAGCAGCAGCTGCTTAATATTGCTTGCGGTATTGTGCATTTGCCGGATGTCGTCATTTTTGATGAGCCGACAAAGGATATAGAGCAGGACATGCGTGAAGTAATACTTAAAAGTATTCGTCAATTACATGAGCTTGGCGTAACCATCGTTTATTTATCGCAAAATGCTGATGAGATTGAAGAGCTATGTACACATGTAGGCATAATGCAGCAAGGCAATTTCATTGCCCAGGGCAAAATAGATGAATTGCTGGAGCAGCATCATCAATACTGTGCATTGGTGCGACTTCAATTAGCTGAATCTGCCACTAAGCTGCAAGCTGAGTTAGGTGAATATAATATTTGCGATGTAGAAGCGCAAGCGATGGTTGTTGAAGTCAATGCTAATGGTGAACAAGAGATACAGCGCATTAAATCAATCCTCGGTGATAAACTTCTGCAGATGGATGTTGTCAATCCTAAGCTAAAGCTAATGTATTCATGCTTAATGAATAGGAGTGGTTTATCAAGATATGCCTCCCAGCCAACAATTCATTAATGTCTACTGCATTGGAGGATAATATAATGCAAGTATTTGAACTATATATAAGACGCTTGCTGAAAAGAAGAGTTTTATTAATCATGTTACTGCTCCTACCGTTATTGGCTTCATTTCTGCTTGTGCAGATATTAAAGCCAAGCTATGATCTTGAATACGCTGTCATTTTGAATTCGATAATCGGTGTATTGATCTGTATAACGATTAGTAACACAATGCTTTTTTATAGCGATCGCCAGTATGCGACAGATAAGCGAATTTTACTTGGAGTACATAGTAAGCTTAGTTTTAATTGTCAAGTTGTAGCAGTGTTTCTTGCAGTAAGCATCATACAATTATCAGTGGTGATATTATTTAGTAATCTTGTGCTTGGTATTCAATTACCGTTGACTGTTATTGAATATTCTATTGTACTGCTCGCATATACTTTACTAAATATTATTACTGTTGGAATTGGCTTAATAGCTGTAAATTCCACGCGCAGTAAAAATTCCAGTTGGGTTCTGTTGATTATGATTGCGCTAGTGTTCGCTGTACTAGGTGGATTACTGCTGCCAAGTGATCAGCTGCCAATCATAGTACGAGATGTTGTAGCAATATTACCTACATATTGGGTAACAAAAGTAGTCGGTATTCTATTAAATGGAATTGGTGAACATTTATACGCTTTAGCAAATTATTTAATAGGTTTAACTGTTTGTGCTGCAATCATTATGCTGTTGCTTATTCGTACAAAGCCAGAATGAATGTAAGAACCAAGGAGGAGAATAGACCTTGTTATTTTATAGCCGATATCAGTCTGATGACCCTGGAGATTTTTCTGTTGAACTGACAAAATTGCAAGCTGGCATGATGCTTTATAATGGCAGTCCTATTCATCGCAAGCCTTATCTGTATGCACTGCCAGAAAATATGAGCTATGATGAGCTTAAGAATGCCTTGTATCGAACAATTAGCGGTCATGCATCGCTGCAGGTTAGGTTTAAATATGTGAAGAGTGAACAGCAATATATTCAATATGTAAAAGAGCTTCCGCCTATGCAAAGCTGGGATATTTCAGTAGTACGTATTGACAAATTACCTGAGCTACACATTGTTTTTGATGAGACAAGTATTCCATTGCTAGAGGAGTACCCTTGGCGCATTAAATTTTTAGAGCATGCACAACAACGCTATTTGTATATTGAATTCCATGCGATCTGCATTGACGACTATGGTGTGAAGTGCTTTGAAGATATGTTGTTTAAATCCTTAGTTAGTGGTTATTCTGTCCAACTGGGCAATTTATCCTCATATCGTTTATTGCGTAATATGGAAATCATTTCGTCAAGCGAAGTTTTTGAAAACCATCATATGAAGCCGAGAAAGCTATTAAGACAAGAGCATTTGAAGATGGTGTCGTTAACCTATTCATTGTCTGCTGACCAATTAGGTATTGTTCAACAAACTGCACAAAAGTATGGTGTTGATATTCCTGTTGTATATCAGTTTATTGCTGAACAAGTGATTGACTATTGCTATGGTGGTAAAACCTACGGTGTAGTCGAAAACTGGCGTTCTATGCTGAGAAATTATGATGAGATCGGCTGCTTCCACTATTTAAGCTCAGAATCTTTGGAAAGCATTAGCTTGCTAGACAACCACTTAGGTTTGTTGCAAAGAAGACGTAATCAACGAGCTGAAGGGGAATTTGGTACAATTTGCAAGCAAAGTGATTTCCCAGTTGTATATTGGTATGAAGAGGAATTATGTCAGCATTTAGTTCCGATTCAAGCGGATCAATATTGCCTACATGACCTGCTCGTTCGTGTTCGTCGCAGTCAAACGGCAGCAGCGATCCAACTGGATATTCGTCAGGCTTCCGTTAAGAAGGAACAAGTGCAACAATTGTATCACAAGATTACGATTATTTTGGAAAGCCTGCGCAAGCAACTTATGGCAAGCTGCGCCTCTTAAGCCAGTTTCCTAATAAGAATAGATGGTCACAGAAAAAGACACTTGGTATTGATACCAAGTGTCTTTTTCTGTATAGTAGAACAGCCTGTCATCGTTCGAGTAGTCCTCAAGTTTAACTTAATTAATTGTTAGTCGTGAGCTTCTCTACAATAAAGTCCGATTGATGAGTTAGAGCTAAAATTTCATTAAAGTAAAAGCTTTGAACACTGCACGTATGAACGTTACCGGCTTTGACAGCAGGTAGGTTTTTCCAAGTGGACAATTTTGTAATCTCTTGCTCACGAAGATTGGCATTGCTATTACCTACATCCTCACCTCGAACACCAAAGAATATGATCGGCTTCACCAAGGTATTCTGGAATAGCTTCTAACGAAATGCGAGCCCAGCCCTGTAGATTAAACCTTTTTTCTGAACGTTCAAATTAACCTCCTAAATATAAATCTGTCAATAAAAATCATTTCATAGGTTTATTGTTAATATAGTAAACATTAGTTATTTTAATAGTAGATTAGTCTAAAAATCCTTTAGGTAAGCCGCGTCAAATAAGGTAGTTAACTCTATTAAACTAACAAATGAGAGCAAAAAAATAACGATTGTGAGATGAAATTTCAGAAGAATAAAACATATGTGATGAATAAGTAGCATCATATGATGAAAACGTACACAGCTTGTCCCAATGTTTTAGAATAAGGACATAGAGAGGTGAAGCAAATGCAAGATGAAGTTGTTCAAAAGATGGGACTAATTGAGACAATCGCAAGTCGCTTGGCTCATTGGATGAACAGTGAGCGACAAGGCGATCACATCGACTATTTGAAGATGAAGCTCGGGATTGAGACGATACTAACCAATGTGACGAAGGCCATTATTGTGTACGGTGTCGCAATTATTTTGAACTTATTTCTTCAGACGCTCATATTACATCTAGCATATGCGGCAGTAAGAAAGTACTCATACGGCTTACATGCTAATTCCAGTACAGTATGTAGCATCGTTAGTCTTGTCTTATTCGTAGGCTCACCTTATCTAAGCCAGTATCTCCCTTTTAATAACCTTTTGGTTATTGCTTGTGGACTATTGTTTCTAACACTGTTGTACTTTTTTGCTCCCGCAGACACAGACAAGTCACCGATTATAGGAGAAGCAAGAAGACGTTCACTACGCAATAAAGCGTTAGTAACGTGCTCTGTGATTACAATAATCGCATTATTGTATCCAGATCCATTCATTAAGAGTCTTCTTATGTTGGGCGTGGCGATTCAAATCGTCATGATCCTACCACTCACATATAAAATTATGAAAAGGAGTGTCAAAAATTATGAACAATTTGAAACAGAACCAAGGTCTTAAAGGTATGGCTACAAAATTAATGGGTAAAGTCGCTATGAAGAGCGGGGAGCAAGCTTTGGAAAGCGCATGCTTGTATTTCACTCACGAGCCAAAAATTCCAATGGAACTACTAAAGCAATCTAAATAATTTTCTGCATAATTAATCAAGGATACAGTAGACTTTTCTGGGCTAGCATGCTGGCTTGGAAAAGTCTATTTATTTGTAATAATTTATCGAATAATATGTAGTTTATGTTTAAACCTATCATGATATAATAGATTATAGTAATTTTATATAATCCGGTAGTAACAAATATCATAGGTTGATAAGAGGTTTTCATATGTCTGATCTAATGAATACGACTATCCAGACGATTACAATAGCTTTCTCAATTTATATTTTATTTCAGTATCAATTTAGTAAGAAGCTATTGGCTGCTTTGGTGTTAGGCGGAGGTGTTTTAGGATATCCGCTTTATTTATGGCAAGGAATTATTGGAGTATTTTTATTGCTAATTTATTGGGTTGCTTTAATTGTCATTTTTCACCGGAAGGTGTTTACAGGAATTGTATTTCCCGTTATTGCTCTCATTATATCAGTGATGAGTGACTATATTAACTCATCAATGTTATTTTTATTGGACATCTCAATAGATAGAAATCAGTCAAGTTTAATATTGAGTGCTTTACTTGTTGTTAATTGTATTGTTACACTTTTATTGAGCTTTGTGCTTTCGTACTTGTTTTCTAATTTTTTCAAGCAAGATAGCTTTATGCGTTCTTACGGTACAGTTTTTGCGACATTAAGCATTGTAACGTTAGTAATTTTCTATATAAATATATTAATTGGAAAACAATCAGGGTTCTCTGATGAAAATATACGTGCAAATAGTATTTTGTTTATATTTTATTTCGCAATATTAATTGGTGTATGTATCCTATTAACAAAAATGATTGTCAAAGAAGCCAATATGCGAAATCAGCAAGTTCAATATGAGCGCTTGCAGGAATACACTGAAAATTTAGAGCAGATGTATACGAATATGCAGAAATTCCGTCATGATTATATTAACATTTTGTTGTCGATGTCAGAGTATATTCGCGCGAGAGAAATTGATAAGCTAGAGCACTATTTTGATAACAACATTATGCCGATCAGCATGCATATGAAGTCTAATTCGTATAAGCTTGGTTCCCTACATAATCTAAAGATACAAGAGGTTAAAGGGATTATATCTTCAAAAATTATTAAGGCGCAAGAAATGAATATTGACGCTAATGTTGAAGTAGTAGAACCGATTGAGGTTTTGCGGATGGACCCAGTAAATCTATGTCGTTGTGTTGGGATTATACTAGACAATGCGATTGAGGAGGCACAGCAATGTAAAAAGCCATTTGTTCATGTCGCTTTAGTCCGAAAAGGTAACTCTACGTTAATTATCGTTTCGAATAGCAGTCGACCAACGACACCTGAATTGCATAAAATCTATGAAAAAGGCTTTTCGACGAAGGGGCCTAATCGCGGTTTAGGGCTTAATAATTTGCGTGATATTGTTGCAAGCTGCAACAATGTAACACTAGATACACAAATCCTTGATGGGAAATTTACTCAAGTACTAGAAATTGCAGAGTAGGAGGATCATTTCATGCTAGAGGTTTTTATTTGTGAAGATAATGATGAGCAACGTAGTCAATTGACGAAATACATCTCAGATTATATTATGATTGAAAATTTGGACATGAAAATTACACTTTCTACAGCGCACTCGAAAGAAGTTATTGATTATGTACAGAGAAACAATGTCGTGGGACTATACTTTATGGATGTTGATTTGAAGGAAGAAAAGAATGGAATTGTAACAGCTGCTGAAATTCGCGAGCATGATCCGCAAGGCTCCATTGTTTTTGTTACAACACATTCTGAACTTACGTATTTGACTTTTACTTATAAAGTTGAGGCAATGGACTATATTTCTAAGGATCAGTACACAGACCTTAAAAAACGAGTGCTGGAATGTGTGAAAACAGCCTACAATCGCTATATGAAAAACAACTACAATAATCGTAAATTGTTTCAAGTGAAGTCAGGCGAGAAAATGATTAGTGTAGATTATAATGATATTTTGTTTTTTGAAACAGCTTTGCAGCCGCATAAGCTTATTCTCCACACCGTGAACCGACAAGTAGAATTTTATTATAAGCTAAAGGATGTCCTTAATATTGATTCGCGCTTTTATCGCTGTCATAACTCCTTTGTTGTTAATAAAGATAATATAGCCGAGATTGATACTGCAAGGCGTGAAATTATTATGATCAATGGTCAGAAATGCTTTGCATCTAATCGCTATCTTAAAGGATTAAAAGGAGTAGCGATCAAGTAGCGCAATTGCTTCTTATTAATAGATAAGCCCGAAGGTGTTGTAGCTTCACCTTCAGGGCTTATTTAACATGTATACTTACTGCTCATCTTCCATTTCATTTTCTTTTCCTGGAGCGCCGTAAGCTCCTTCGCTAAATTCTTCAGCGAATTCATTGCCAAGCTTCGATTGATGCTTTGGATATTGCATTTCATCATTACTATTGAGCCGTTCACGTTGGTTTTCTTTTTGCTTATTATTTTGCTTTCTCATAATCCCCATCCTCATTTCTTTTTCTACACAACTAGCCATCCATATTATGCCTAGCTTTCACGTAACTATGCACTTGTTAGAATGAGGGGTAAAGAACTATTCCTTAAGGGCTGACAAGTATTTCTATATTGACTGTCCACAACATATGATGAAACGAAGTAGAAAAAATTTCGTATCAATGAATATAGATGCAAAAGTAGAAAAACAACCATTAACTTACATAATTTATGTGGTAAAATGAATGAGTGTACAGCTGATGGAGCAGGAGGGCAATCGGATGAGACTGTTTAAGTTTATCGGTATATTAATCGGGGTAGTCATTCTTAATGTCGTAATTTTCTCTCCTAGCATGCTAGGACTGAGTGTCACCAGCAGTTCAACATTCGTTAAATCTATTGCATTAACGATACTAATCATAAGTGCGATCGTTGTGTTTTATGTTAGTTTTTTATATTTGTTTAAAGGTCAGGAGCAAGGAAAAATTTATATTCGCGAAGAGGAAGATTCGGATGCTGGTTTCGACGAACAGCTTGAACGCTATCGTAACCATCGCATTTACCCGATGGAGGTTAATCTCGCAATTGAGCAGGTCGGTAGAATGGAAGAGAAGAAGGAAGCGTTGCTTGATCTGCTACGTCAACGCTTTGAGCAAAATGAGCTAAGCTACAATCGCTTTCTAAGCGTCATTAAAAGTGTAGAAGAGCTATTCAACATGAATGTTCAAGGTTTAATTAATAAGCTACGTGGTAGTGAAATTTCTAAGCTCGATCAAATAAATACGCGCCAAGCGCAGCAAATGTTTTCTACGAAAGTATTGCTTCAAAAGCAGCAGCTGCATAAGGAATATACTACGTATGTTCAAGGCTACATTAGCTCCAATGAGGAAATCTTAACGAAGCTGGACCGTCTGATATTGGAAACAACTTTACTAAGCAGCAATGACTATCGTGATTTGGATGAGATGCCTTGTATGAAGGAAATTAATGTGTTGATTGAGCAAACGAAATATTATAAGTAGTCAGAGGAGGCACACAAGTGAAGAAAAAGGTTATTACTCTTATAGGGATTGTCGTTGGTGTCTTTTTACTCGTTTATATCGGCGTATCGCTCACCTCCAACTCTGGAGATGGAGGTCCAGCTGATGGTTTAGAAGCAGCTGATAAACGTCTAGAAAAAATGATGAAGAAAATTAAGGTCACAACTGCAGATCCGATTAAAGGGCAGGTTGATATTAACCCTGTGTCGATCGCAGATACGCTTCCCGAAATTGATAAGTTTGCAATCTCAGTTGAGAATTCAACAAATAACTTCGTCGAGATCTTTTCTTCTACTGAAAAATCAGGGACGGGTGTTGATGGCTGGTTGAACGAGGTTGCAGAGCAGTTCAATAAGCAAGGGATTCAGGTTAATGGCAAGCCAGCATCTGTGAAAATTCGTAATATCGCTTCAGGTACAGCAGCAGATTTTATTCGTTCTGGCAAATACGTACCAGATGCATTTACGCCTTCTAATGAGCTATGGGGAGAAATGGTCAAGGCAGCAGGCGTGAAAACAACCCTTATTACAAATCGTCTAGTTGGTAATGTGACAGGCATTGTTACGACGAAAACGAAGCATGATCAATTAATTGAACACTATGGAGAAATTAACGTCAATACCATTACGGAGGCAATCGCTGATAATGCGCTATCGATGGGTTATACAGATCCGTTTGCTAGCTCAACGGGGTTGAACTTTCTCGTAACAGCGCTGCAAGGCTTTGACACCAATGATTTGCTGAGTGCAAAAGCGGTGGCAGGCTTTGAACGATTCCAGGCAAATGTGCCATTTATCGCTTCTACCACGCTGCAAATGCGAGAAGCGGCAAAAACAGGGATGCTTGATGCCTTTGTGCTAGAGTATCAAACCTTTGTCAACGCCACTGATTTTAAAGCAGGATATGAATTTACACCGTTTGGTGCACGACATGATAGCCCGTTGTACGGCTTAGGAGATTTGTCGAAAGAGAAGCAAGATATATTGAAGGCATTTGCTGATTTTGTAAAGCAAGACACGTATCAGGAGCTTGCTAAGAAAAATGGCTTTAACGGATTAGAAGAGTATCAATCACAATTAAATGGTATAGACGGTGCTACGCTAACAGCGGCACAGCGTGTATGGAAAGAGAAGAAAAACGTAAGCAAGCCAGTAGCAGCCGTGTTTGTTGCTGATGTATCAGGCAGTATGGATGGAGATCCGTTAAGTCGTCTTAAGGAGTCTTTATTAACTGGTCAGAAGTATTTAGGCAGAGATAATAGTATTGGTCTAGTCTCCTATTCTACTAGTGTTGAGATAAACCTGCCGCTTGGTGTATACGATATGAATCAACAGTCGATGTTTGTTGGTGCGGTGGAAAGCTTGCAGGCAGGTGGAGGAACAGCAACCTTTGATGCGATTACTGTAGCAATTAATATGTTACAGGAGCAGTTAGCAGTTAACTCGAATATTCGTCCGATTATTTTCGTATTAAGTGATGGTCAAACGAACGAAGGACATAAATTAAAGGACATAAAAGGTTTGATCGAAGCGTACAAAATTCCGATCTATACGATTGGCTACAACGCTGACCTCGAGGAGCTACAAGAAATATCGAAAATTAATGAGGCGGCAAGCATTAACGCAGATACTGATGATGTCGTCTACAAAATCGGTTCACTACTAAATGTGCAGTTGTAGGTTCATTAGCTTGGCAATGATGGATATATGAAAAAGCTTTGGAGGGGATTTTATGTCATTTAGTATGGAAGTAGCGCAGCCTGAAGTAATTAAAGCTGTTATTGAGGAAGAAATTAAACCAGAACCAGAAGAGGTGCAAAAGCTTCGTGAGCAGGCGCGTAATAACGTTGAATCAATTATTAAAATTGATGTAGACTCTTATAGCGAGCGCAACGAAATATTGCAATCGATCGAGAAGTTTGGTCTTTCAACGATGAGTGCCTCCGCGCAAAAAAATAATTTACTTCAAGTGACGGTAGGAAATCTCTCCAAAGCAGGTGACGAGGGAGGCCAGGTTGCAAAGGGCTTATCCGAGCTGCATTTGCAACTGAAGGATTTAGACCCTAGCGCAGTTGATTTTGCGAAAACAGGACTGCTTGGAAAATTATTTAATCCTTTGCGCAGCTATTTTACGAAATACCAAAAAGCAGATGTTGTTATTTCTGATATTATACTATCCCTTGATAAAGGCAAGCAGGTGCTACGTAACGATAATACGACGTTAGGGCTTGAGCAGCAAACATTACGTGAGCTGACGAAACGATTGCAGAAGGAAATCGAGCTAGGCATGTATATGGATACCGAAATCGAGACGCAAATCGAAGCAGCGAAGCAGCGTGACGAATCTCCAGATAAAATTCGTTTTATTACAGAGGAAGTGCTCTTCCCGTTGCGTCAACGTGTAATGGATTTGCAGCAAATGCTTGTTGTTAATCAGCAAGGGATTATGGCCATGGAAGTTGTCATTCGTAATAATAAGGAGCTTATCCGAGGCGTTGATCGTGCGCGTAATGTAACGGTATCTGCACTAAAAATTGCGGTAACGGTAGCTAGTGCATTATATAATCAAAAGATTGTACTTAAAAAGATCGAGCTGCTTAACGAAACAACGAATAACTTAATTAGCGGCACGTCAAGAATGCTTAAGGACCAAGGTGCTGCCATTCATAAGCAGGCGCTGGAGGCGAGCATTTCTGTAGATACTTTAAAAACGGCATTTGCTGATGTTTTAACTGCGCTAGAGTCAATTAGTAATTATAAAAATGAAGCTTTACCAAAAATGCGAGAAACGATCTCGCAGTTCCGTGAGCTTGCTGAAACAGGTGAAAAAGAAATCTTGCGTCTTGAAAAAGGCTCGCAGCTTGGCCTGTAATAGTCGACCTTGGACATATGAAATCACTACTCATTACTTTAATAAGTTAGTAATAGGGCGATCTTTCCGCGAAGGGAAGATCGCTTTTTATATGGATTGTGGATAATAGTGATATAAAGAACGATATAAAAATTATACACATGTGGATATATCAGCTTTTATATAAAAAAATCAAGAATTAGTATGATCTTTACACAAAGTATCCACATCTAGTGGATAACTACGTTAAATTACGACTTTTACCTCATATGTGCTACAATAAGTGATGCAGGTTTTGTTTGGGAGGCGGATGGTTTGAATCAATTAGAGAGAGATACATATGAAATGAAGTTAATGCTATTGCTGATGAGAGATCGCAGAGCAAGACAAGGCCAAGTACGCAGTGTTGGTTATACACGTGAGTATGGAGAGCTGCCTGATGAGCTTGGTGTTGGTACGTTAGCCCAACTATCCAATGAAGAGTTATTGGCATTAGCGGAGCAGATCGGTATTAAAAAGCGGCCAGCAGCAGGAAAAAGCGATATTTATATGAATGATCTTGGTTATATGCTGCTTTCAACGAAACAATCGCTAGCGATTGTGGATAACTTGGGCTTGCAGGAGCTAGCGAAGTTGGCGGAGCAGGTTGGTACAATAGAGCTTGTCGAACCAATTAAAGGTTTGATTGTGTATGGACAAGCCCAAGCAGGTGATGAGCCCCTTAAGGGTTATGTAACGGACTATTCGCAATTCACAACTTATCGTGATCCGTGGATGAAGCTTCTAACACATATGTTATGCAATGGTGCTTCTACATGTTTATTCCCTGCTGAGCTAGTATTGCGTTATGCGGATCCGACGAATATGAACAGCTGGGATATTTATGAACCTAATGATTTTATTTCAAAAAGTTGGGAAGATTTGAGCGTAACTTTGAGCGGTTTAAATGGAGATTATAGCATAACGATACAGCTTCAAGCTGGGGAATAATAGCTGTAAACTGTTGACAGCCTTAAAAACATCAAGTAACCTATAACATATTCGACTTATTAAAGTGTAAGCGTGTTCACCATATGAATTGACATCTAAGTTTAAGTCAAAGAAAGAGGTAGTCCGCTGTGAAAAATATACCATTACTGCTCAAACAATCATTGATATTAATGAGCATTATGTTAATCTCAATGGCTATTTTAGTATGGTTTAGTGTCAGCAATATATTGAATTTCTCAGAGCAAGAGATTGCTGGCTCCTCTTTAGCTGAAACTAAGGCTAATCGTGAACTTACTGATGAAGTAATGGAAAACATTGTGGAGAATAGCGTAAGGCTCGCTTCATCTAAAATATTTGATAAAATACGGAATATTCGATCGATATCCGATTTAAACAATAATATATCGAATATTAGAAATGCGACATCGATTCAAACTGAACTGGTATCGCTTAATAAAATCAATACGGGCATCTATTCCTCGTTTTTCTATTTAGAGGGAACGGATTATGTGGTTTCGACCGATCGTGGGATTACAGCGTTAAAAAATTATGAAAACATTGATTGGATGGACGTAGCGTTAGAGTCACGAAAAGGGATTAAAGGTGTCTGGTATAGCAGATGGGATGAAGACAATAAAAGATCTGTCATGTCCTATGTGATTTCTTTAAATAGCTTAAATACAGCTACGAAGGGTACGCTCGTTGTTAATATTAACGAAACGCAATTTAACCATTATTTATCCTCTGAGCAGGCAGGATTTAACGAATATTTATTAATTAATGAGGATGGCTACGTGATCTCTCATTTAGATAGCAGTATGTTATTTAGTAATTTAGCTGAGGATGAGTTCTTTAGTCAATTATTAAGTAGTCGAGAAAGGGACGGGCATACGTTTAGGGAGTTAGACGGTAAGCGTCAATTAGTAACGTGGAGTCGTTCTAGTCAAACAGATTGGCTTACTGTTAATATTTATGAATTAGAAAAGCAAATGGAAGCTACGTTCCGCATGCAGAAAAGCATCACTGTGTTAGCGATATTAATGTTAGTGGTTGGTTGCTTACTGGCATTAATTGTTACGAAGCGATTATCAAAACCTATTCAAAAATTAGTGATGATGGTGAATACTCATCTAAATCAACATGCTAAGTCGAGTAATGAGCTGCAATTTCTTGAAGAAGCGTTCCAACGTATGCAGGATGAGGAAGCAGAATTGCATCGTCTGTTAGGTGAGCGAGAGAAGGATGCTAAGGTTATTGCAGTGCAGCATTTAATTCGTGGGGAAATTACCGATCAAATTCGTATGCTGTTTAACAAGGAGCATTTTCTTGTTGTGTTATTTTCTATTGATGCGTACCGTAAATATTCGATAAAAAATAGCAGAGAAACAAGAAGCTTTCATCGATATAAGTGGATAACTGAGGTTGACCAGATCGTCATTGAAGACGCACATACGAAGTGTATATATCAAGGTGACGGTTATTATGTCTTAATTATCAATACCGATGATGAGAAATATATCGATCATTCCGAAGAATTGAAGGCAACCATTACACAGCTACAACATAAAGCGCAAGATATTTTTCATCAATCCGTCTCGATTAGTATAAGTGCCCCTTCTAGTTCGCATTCCGACGTGAATGCACAATATTTAAGTGCATTTGAAGCAATGAAGCGAAGAATGCTGCATGGGAATGGCAGCGTACATTATTGGTTAGGCACCATTCTTAACGAACAGAAGAATTTTTATTCTGCGGTAAGTGAGAAAAAGATATTAAGCGCAATTGATCAGGCTGATTTTGAGAAGGTTAAGCAAGAGCTGTCTAATATTCGACATGAAATTAGCGTACAGGAAGATGTATCTCCAGACAGCGTGCTATTCGTAAGTCATCAATTAGTTGGTGCAACAATTAAGCATTTGCGAGAAAAAAATGTAAATTTACAGCGTTTATTTTCTTCAAATAAAAACATTTATACGCATCTGGCGATGGCAGAGACACTAGATGATATCGAGCATGCCTTAGTAGGCTTCTGCGAGGATATTATTAATTATTTGATCGAGCGTACTGAGGGTGAAGGTAATCAGTATGGCGATAAAATACTGCAATATTTACAAAACAACTATCGGACAGATATTGTTTTTGAAGATATGGCGAAGGAAATTGGTATCAGCTATTCCTATATGCGAAAACTTATTATCGAGATGACCGGAATGAGCTTAATTGACTATGTTCATTCATTGAGAATTAAACAGGCAAAAGAACTCCTTAGATCGACACAACTCACAATTGCTCAAATTGCCGAAGAAGTGGGGTACAACAATATACGAAGCTTCAATCGTTTCTTTCAAAAGATTGAGAACATGACCCCAAGTGTGTATCGTTCGGAACAAAGTAAAGTGATTGAGACAGTTGAATAGTGAATGGTGTAAAGCCCTCGACTAAAGGTAAGCTAAGTCGAGGGTTTTATTTTTTGATCAGTTATTAAGCACACTAAACAGGCTAGTACGTTTTGCTAATGGGTGGACTATATTGATAAATCGCACAATGAAAGCGCATAACAAAAGCGTCTAACGTATCAAAATAGTCCTTTTTATATCAAAACAGACGATTTTCAAGTGAAATCCTCCTCGGTATGATACAGACATAAATAACAAACACGAACGAGAAACCGCTGGAGGTGAGTGTGTGAAAAACACTGGAACAATTAATACAACAAATGAAACCGCTTTATTCAAAAAACAAATTAAAAAAGCGGACAGAGCTAGAGCATGGAAACGTGCAGCAAGTAACTATCAACTTTATCTACTATTATTGATTCCACTTAGTTTTGTAATCGTATTCAAGTACCTACCGATGCTCGGTGCATCCATCGCATTTATGGATTATAAGATCGCACGCGGCTTTACAGGTAGTGAATGGGTTGGCTTTGAAATCTTTCAAGAGCTATTCAAAAAACCTGACTTTGCACGCGCTCTAAGAAATACGTTGCTACTAAACGTATTAGACATTTCATTAAGCTTCGTAATGCCGATTATTTTGGCTATACTACTTAATGAGATTAAGAATCAATTTTTCAAACGTATTAATCAGTCATTATTGTATTTACCACACTTTTTATCTTGGGTTATAATCGGTGCCTTGGCTTATCAGCTACTCGGTCAAGGAAGCGGGATGGTCAACAACCTCATTGAATCGATAGGATTGGATCGCGTTCCATTCTTACAAGAAGATATTCATTGGTTATTTACTTACACTGCAATTGGTGTATGGCAAAGCATGGGCTGGGGAACGATTATCTACCTAGCAGCAATTACAGGAATTAACCCTGAGCTGTACGAAGCAGCAACCGTAGACGGAGCAGGAAGAATGAGAAAGATCTGGCATGTTACGATTCCAGGTATTCGCATGACGATTGTTACCTTGCTTATATTAAGTCTTGGTGGTATTATGGGAGGCTCCTTCGAGCAAATTATGGCTCTAGCTAATAAAGCAACAACTGAGTTCACAACAACTATTCCGGTATTAGTTTATCGTTGGGGTATTGAAAGCGGTAACTTTAGCCGAGCAACAGCATTGGGATTATTCCAGTCAGTCATTGGACTTATCTTGGTATTATCAGCTGACAAAGTCTCGAAAAAACTCGGTGAAGACGGAATACTTTAGAAAGGGGACTCGAAACTATGGCAAAAAACGCCTCGTATTTTCAACAGAAACGCTTTGATAAATGGGATGTTCTAATTTACGGTTTTATCCTTCTGACTTCTCTAGCGTGCTTGATTCCATTCTTGCACGTCGTGGCAAAGTCAATGAGTGATAACGCTTATGTTCTTGCTAATAAAGTATTTTTGTGGCCAAAGGGTTGGAATTTTGAAGCCTACGCAAAAGTACTTGCCGATAAAAGTATTGTTCGCTCATTATATGTAACGATCATCATTACGTTATTAACGACAGCTATTGGAATGATTGTAACGATCTGTGCAGCGTATCCGTTGACGAAACGTGATCTTGCAGGTAGCAAAGTGATTACTTTTCTGTTCATGTTCACAATGTTTTTCAGTGGTGGTCTAATTCCTGCATATCTATTGATCAGTGAGCTAGGCATGCTGGACACGATCTGGTCATTAGTATTACCGACAGCATTTAGTGCATTTAACTTGTTAATCTTACGTAGCTCTATTCGTGGTACGATTCCTGAAAGTCTTGAGGAATCTGCAAGAATTGATGGTGCGAGTCATATTAGAATTCTTATCAGTATGGTATTACCTTTATCTAAGCCAATTATGGCAACGCTCGCACTGTTTTATGCAGTTGGACGTTGGAATGGCTACATGGATGCGTTGTTCTACATCAAGCAAAATGTCGATCTTAGACCGTTGCAGCTTAAATTGTACTATCTAGTTGTACAAGCTAGTGAAGCGGTACAAATCGAGATGGTTGTAACTGATCTAACGAATCCAGAAGTATTGAAGGCAGCATGTGTGGTCTTTGCCACGGTACCAATTTTGTTAGTATATCCATTTCTACAAAAGTACTTTGTACAAGGGGTTATGCTAGGTTCCGTGAAAGGATAAATATTAAACATCTAGGGGGAAATAAAGATGAACAAAAAAGTTGGAAATCTGTTATTGGCATCCTGTATGCTTGTAGGCGTATTGTCTGCTTGCTCTAGTAACTCAAACGGCAACACAGCACCAACAAATGCACCATCTCAAAACAGCTCTACAGAAACAGCTGGGTTCGCAGATTATTCTGGCGGATTTGAGAAGCAAGTAACACTGGACATTCCAGTATACGAGCGTGCATTTGAAGGTTGGAATGTAAGTGATAACTACTATACTCGTTGGGTTCAATCTGAATTTGGCGATAAGTACAATATTAAAGTTAACTTTGTACCAATCAACCGTAGCAATGAAGTTCAAGACTATCAACAGCTGCTAGCTGCTGGTAAAGCTCCAGATATTATTTTCCATTATGACTATCCACAAGCAATGGCTTACTATGGTCAAGAAGTAATGCAAGAAATTAACTGGGATGAAATCGCAAACTATGCACCAACATATTGGGAAAATACAAAAGAGATGGCTGAGCAATATGGCGTAGTTGAAGATAAAAATGTTTTCTTCTTTGCACAAAGACCAGACTTCTCTAACTGGGTATCGATTATCCGTAAGGACTGGGTAGAAAAAGTTGGCATGAAGGTTGAAGACATTACTTCTGAAGCGAAGTACAACGAGGTTCTAGCTAAGTGGAAAGAAGCAGGTCTAGGTGTTGGTTCTGCAACACTTCCAGCAAACGTATACAATTTCAATATTGGTAAATTTGATTGGCCGCTAGATACAAATGAGTATCAGCTATACAGAGATCTTTCTGTAGCGGACTTCTCTACTCCTTACACTGAAGAATGGTTGAAAAACTTCAACTATCAATATCAAAATGGTCTAATTGACCAAGAGTTCTACATTAGAACTGAGCAAAAAAGTGAGTTTGTAGCAGGTCGTACAGGAACTTACGGTGAGTATATCACTAGCGGAACAGATATTTTCTCTTCTGTATTAGCGAATAACCCTGATGCTGAGTTTGCAGTACTTCCTGTATACACTGATGATCCAGAAGGTCCTGTTCGCGCTAACTGGCCATTCGGGTTCATCATGGGTATTAACCATACTTCAACAAATGAAGAGCGTATTGCTGCTTGGATGTACCTAGAATGGTTGAGCCAACCAGAAAACCTATTCAAATTCCAAAATGGTGTTGAAGGTCAAAACTACAATCTTGATGAAAATGGTATTCCTGTAAAAATCGAAGGTTACGATGGCGAATCTAGACTATCTAACAACAACAATAAAGATTACTGGGCACTTGTAATTGAATCTCCTTCTTATGGTACGTATGAAGAAACATTGGAAGCGTTGAAATCTTTCTGGACTCCAGTTGGTTATGAGTACATCGTTGAAGATATGTTGAAATACCAAGAAATGCAAAAACCATATCTAGTAACTGATCCATTGTTCATTAAACCAATTGAATCTCTAAATGAGTACAAAGCGGATCTTAACAACCTATTCCAAGAGCTAGCACTTTCTGTTATTCTTGCTCCTGAAGCTGAGTTTGATGCGAAATATGCTGAAGCTAAGAAAAAATACTTGGATGCAGGCTTCCAAGAAATTATCGATGAGAAGCAAGCAGCAATTGATGCAGGTCTAGTTCGCTAATACCTTGTCGATCGTGAATTGATAACGAATAATTAAGCCCTACCTTTACTGGTAGGGCTTAATTTCACTGAAAATAATTATCAAAACAGGAAAATTGAGATTGATCCCGAATAGATTTAAGTAGCTGCTAATGATGGGCAAACACACTAGGGAGTGAATAGATTGATTAGCCGACTTATGTTTAGAGCACAGGTAAAAACAGGGCAGGAAGAAGCAGCACGGGACATTATGGAGCGCGAGCATGCGGGACAGCAGCTTATCGAGCAGGGGCTATGCATGACTGTAGCGGGCTTTATATTTGGCCGTGACGCTTTTTTATATATCGAGCAGTTAAAAGGTGACATCCAGCCTGATCAAGTGATACCGAGCTTACATGACTTGCTAGAGGATTGGCCAGGGCATGAGAAAAAACGTAAATGGATACCGTTAATTGATGTATTCCATTTTAATGAGCCAGCTTCCGTCGAGCATTGGAGACGGAAAGAAAAACCAGAAATGATTGGTGGCAGAGTTGCTTATCTTCGTCCAGAGATGGCAGCCAGCTATATCTTTTATCATTATCAGTTGCAGGAGGAACGAGGATTTACTGGACCTAAATATGAGATCATTGGCATGCATGAAAATCTTTTATTTGGGTATCAAGAGTTTCCTAATATCGTTGAGCCTCCGATTACCGAAGGTAAATTGTCTTCCAAGCAAACACCCGTTCCGTGGGAATTAACGAGAATGGATTTACACTTTGAGCCATGGGAAGATGGACATCAATTTTTCAAGCGTTTTGAAGCGGTATTTCATTGTTACTTTGAATAAGAACTTCATTCAAGCTAAAGAATGGCTTTGCAGCGCAACGTTGAGTGCGCTGCATTTTCGAGCGCTTTTGTGATGTAACGCATTACAATCGAACAAGTGAATCACTCCCACCAGCTCCATTCCTAGTACATCTAACGACATATCCCAGCACATAGACGAGGTAATAGCGTTTTTAGACTCAAAATGCATGAGTGATGAGAATGAAACCCGTAGCTATACTGCTGCGTATAAACAAAAATCAATACCAGCTTGTTAACCCCATAGATACTATAGCAATTAGGTGCTAGCCCTTCCTTGCATACAACACAACAAAATTGTAGTACTTATACACACAGTCCACATCGACAAATCCGCTTTCATGTAACCAGTCTAATTGCTGCTGAAGTGTGGCATTTTGTCTAATTTGGTTCTTTCGCGTGCTGCTGATATTGCATCAGCTGCTAAACCGCTATGTTCAATATAGTTGTTCCAGTCTGACTTATATAATGACTCCAAAAAAGTCGTATGACCAAGCACTTGGTCGGCATTAATAAACACCCCATTATCATTCATTATGGAAGATATGCGCTGGTACAGCTCTTTCTTTTCAGAATCAGATAGATGATGAATGGACAAAGAAGAAATGACCAGATCGTATTTCTCCTTGTATTCAAATTTACAGTAATCCTCGGCGAAAAATTGTACATCACTATTATGTTGAAATCTGCTGCGAGCAATATCAAGCATGCCTGAGGATAAATCAATTAATGTAAGGCTAGCCTTAGGGTATTTCTTTGCGATATAGGAGGAAAATAAACCTGTGCCTGCACCGAGATCTAGCACCTTAGGCGCTTCGTTACTCACTTCAGCTAATGCTGTGGCGATGCTATAAAAATCATCAAAGCAAGGAATAAGCTTTTTTCTTTGCTCGTCATAGTGTTGAGCGACATTATCAAACTGCTGTTCAATTGAAGTTTTATTTATTTCCATTAAAAAATCCTCCTTTTTTGAGCTGAGATATATGCACATGTTAAGATAGATATGGTTATAAGTCTAATATTTGTAATTAATAGAGGTAATAGGAGAAAACTATGAATGAGCAAGAAGAAATAATGAATATCAATAAGCTTCAGGCGGCTCTCATTTTTAAGCTGATGATCGGCATTGCGATAATATGCTCTGCTATAATGCTGGCTCTTAAACTGTTTCGCTTCCATATCATTGACATGCTATCTCCGTTTATTGCACCTTTAGTGGATATTATAGGCTATCTGATTTTTTTTAGCAGCACACTACTAGTACTGATCTATTACGTCTTTAGTAAAACGAATCCTACCAAACGAGCAATACCGCTAATGATAAATGTTATCGTATGGTTATTCACTCTAGTAATACCGTTTCAGTCGATTATTTTAGATTGGGATTTTCGATATCATCAATCTGAACGTGAAGCGATAGTGACGATGCTGCTGGATGGCACCTTGAACACGTCAGATAGGGTCGTATCCCTGCCTGAGCAATATAAAAAGCTATCGAAGGGTGGTGGTGAGATTATCGTTATAGAAGACGATAAGGAGATGCAAGTCCTGTTCTTTACGTATCGAGGTGTTACAGATAACTATTCGGGGTTTATTTATACAATGAACGGAGCTAAACCTGAGGAGCGAGACTTTGGTCAGTTTCTTGAAATGAAAAAGCTCGATAAGCATTGGTATTGGGTAAGCGCAACATAGGAAGCTTAAAGTAAACAGAAGATTTGTCAAAACGTTTGAGGGAAGCAGGAGTGGTGATCGACATTTAACCAAAAAATTAAGAGAGCAGGTGCCGTAATGATAGTAATGATTAATGGTGCTTTTGGCAGTGGAAAAACATCGACAGCTTATATGCTACAGTCATTTATCAGCAATAGTATGATTTTTGACCCTGAAGAGATTGGTTATATGCTTAGAAAGCTAGTTCCCGAGCATCTTAGAGATGAACATGAACAGACAGATGATTTTCAAGATATGGATTTGTGGAAAGTGTTAACCGTACAAACTGCGAAGCAATTAAAGCAAAAATACAACAAGCATTTAATTATCCCAATGACCATATATAAAATAGAGAATTTCACTTACATTGTTAATGGTTTAAGGGAAATTGACCGTAACCTGCATCATTTTTGCTTAATTGCTTCCGAGGAGACGATTCAGCAGCGCTTAGCTAAGCGAGGCGATGAACTTGGTGGTTGGACGTATCAGAACACTCCGAAATGTGTAAGTGCTTTTAACGATCAGCAATTTCATGAGCATATTGTTACAGACGAGCTCAGAATAGAGGAGATTGTTGATATTATTATAGAGAAGCTGTCTATTAACGTGTGATGAGGGTTATATGAGAATTGGGCAAATGATACAGCGAGATCTGCGTTACTATATGAAGGCGCATCGGCATAGACGTAATCAGCAGCTCCACTACCTTGCGTTTTTGTTTGCATTTTTGGGCTGGATTTTTTTGTTTATTAATGTCTGGGTAACATTGGTTTTTGCAATTTTACATTATACCTTTGCGTGGATTGGACATTTTTATTTTGAACGTAACCAGCCAGCAGCATTCAAGTATCCGTGGATAGGCTTTTATGCTGGGTTTATTTGGTTTTTTTTACGCACTATAGAGCTTGTAACGAGAAAAAGACTGCTAGATGTGTGGATTAAGGAGTGAATTGATATAAAAAACAAAGCAGATATCTGATCTGCTTTGTTCTATGTCATGTACTTATTTATTCCATATTCTAGTGTTTAAATCAAATTCCTCTATTATGCGGAAGAAGATGGATAGATCGTTATAGATCCCTTGTAGGTTGTATTCTCCGTTCGGCGTGCTCTTCCCGATTCCGTCATCAAAAAAGTTTTTGGAGGAATACACCGCGATAAACATGTAGGAATCATGGAATGAGATAACTAGTGGATGTGGATGTTGGTTAACGAAGCTTAATATTTGCTCCATTAACACAGAACTTAAAATGTAACGCGCTTCAATTTCATTCGTTGTTTGTACGATAAAGTGGTGATTAAACTCCACATTCTCTAACTCAATTTTTTGGTTGGCGCGTTTATTGGCGGTTGAGACGGCAGCATTAATAAATTTGCTTACAAGCTTACCGATGCCGGTATCCCTTTTAATAACCTTTGTGTTAATAACGGTTAACCCTGAAAAATGCTTCTTAAAGTCAGCGGCAAATAATACACCATCAAAAACCTTTACATTTGTGGTTGTGGAGTTACCGTCAGTATCTGTTGTTGTTTCTTTTCGTGTCATTTTTAACTCGGAAAATTGAAATTCCGTTAACCCGTATTTGCCTGTAAATAAATCTTCTCCTGTAATGTCATCGATGTCGGTGACAAACAGCTCGCTTTTGCTGATCCATGCACGATCAATAAACGCTTCAGGAGCATAATCACAATATTTCTCATAATCCCTTGTTTCGTGAGGCAGCTTTGCCAGCTTTAGCATAGTATCTGCTAAAGGCCCAACGACCTTATGCTTATAATCAAGTCGGTAAGCACGCTTATTCGCTGCATGAACAGAAAAGATACGAATCAAACAAAATAACGATAATACTAACGTTAATATGGGCCATAATCCATCGCTTTCTGCTACTCCATAAACAATAAAGCAAACAGCAATCGTGATTACTGCGCTAATCCAGAACCAATTAATCGCTGTTCTAAGCTTTCGTTTGTGCACTTGCTGGAGCTGCTTTAGCTCGACTTCAGGAATGCGAAGTGCAGCAAGTGTTTCCTCATAAGAGGGAAGCATAGCATACTACCCCCTTAATATATTTTTAACGTTGACCTCAGCTTTTTTGGACTCGTCAATATTAAGTAAATCAGCTTCTTTAAACCCAAAAATACTAGCAAATATGTTATTAGGTATAGAAGCAATATAGGAGTTATAGCTAGTTGCATTAGCATTATATGTGCGGCGAGCTGCAGATAACTTCTCTTCTTGATCATTAATTGTGCGTTGTAAATGTAAGTAATTATCGCTTGCTTTCAGATCTGGATATGCCTCTACTTGCACGTTAATGTTACGAAGCCCTTCTTCAACCTGCTCAAGCTGTGTAATTTTATCTGTTGAAGCTGGTAGAGCACTTATTTTTTGACGCATCATCGTTAATTCAGTTAATGCTTCTCGTTCATGCTTGGCATACGAAACAACCGTTTCAGCGATCTGTGTTAAAGCGTCAAAGCGATTTTGCAAATACACGTCGATGGCAGCGAGAGCTTCTTTAATCTTGTTACGTCTACTAACTACAGAGTTGTAAACGATAATTCCGTACAGCACAATAACGGCAAGGACAATTCCTCCAATGATCATGCACATTCTCCTTTAGTTTTATTTTGGTACACTTGAAATTAATGCTAATTTTAAAGAGGGAAGCGTGAATACGTCAAGCTTAACTTTATTAATGATTAGCATAATTAACTATTTGAACAATAATTATGGAGTAACGTGGAAACCAATTATCATTTCTAGGAGGCGTCAATGCTATGGTAGGTTTACAGTTAAAGGCAGTGCAATCTAATCATCCACATTTATAACAACTAATAAAGCAGCTAGATCAATATTTATTGGAACTATATCCGCCGGAAGAAGTATTTGGATTAGAAGTGAACGAATCGAAGATCGAAGAGGTACAATTTGTTGTTGCCTACTATGACGGCAATGCAGTTGGTTGCGGAGCAATTACTGAGCTGGCTCCCAATGTGAGCGAATTAAAACGTTTCTACGTGCTACAGCCTTATCGCAATCGAGGAATTGCTTCTGCAATGCTACAATATTTAGAGCGGGAAGCAGTGAAAAAGCATCATATCGCGATGAGACTAGAAACAGGGGATCAGCAAGAGGAAGCTATTTCATTTTACCGTAAAAATGGTTACTCCGAGATTGAAGCCTTCGGACCTTACGTTGGTTGCAACTCTAGTATCTGTATGGAGAAAAGGATTTCGAGATGAATGAGATAAAAGGCATAATTTTTGATATGGATAACACATTACTTAGCTCGAGCATTAATTTTGCAACAATGAAGGAAGCGGTGTTCTCCTATTTAACGGAAAAGAAAATTTTAAGTGAGAGCATGGATATCGATAAGCTGACGACAGGAATGCTGATTGATAGAGCTATGGAAACAGGTAGCATGAGCGTGGACAATATTACTGAAGTGTGGAAAATCGTAGAGTCGATTGAGGTTGTCGGGATGCAGGGAGCGAAGCTAGAGCAAGGCGTTCTCCCATTACTAGAACAACTAGTGGGCAAGTATACGCTCGTAGTGATAACCAATAACGCGATGAAGGCTGCGCAAACAGCTCTAACCGAAAATCATATACTACACTATTTTGACCTCGTTATTGGTAGAGAGAGTATGTCTGCGATGAAGCCTTCACCTGCTAGCTTTCATGCTGTACTGGAGCAATTTGATCACATCGCGTCAGAGCAATGGCTCTCGATAGGTGATTCATGGATTGACGGCAAGGCGTCTGGGGATGCAGGCATAGCATTTATTGCCTATCGAGCAGATTCTTCTAAATTGAAAGCAATGGGCGTTACACCACTTGCTAATATTCATCATATTGAAGAGCTTGCTAACTATATAAGGGGGTAACGCGATGAAACCAATTAGAAATTCAGCTAAAGCAGTAATTTTTCTAGATGATTATGTATTATTAACAAAAAATAAGGATGACAGTGGCTATTTTTATTTGTTTCCTGGTGGTGGTCAAGAGGTAGGAGAAACATTAATAGAAGCTGTTACGAGAGAGTGTATGGAGGAAATTGGTCAGCCTGTAAATGTGGGTGAACTTCTATATATAAGAGAATATATTGGAAAACATCATGAGTTTGCCGAGTGGGATTATGATGTTCATCAAGTGGAGTTTTATTTCCAATGCGATATTAAAAATAGCGAAAGTGTGCTTATGAACGGGGCTAACCCTGATTCTATGCAAGTAGGGGTAGAGTGGGTAAAGCTTAGCGAGCTAGAGGGCTACCGAGTTTATCCAAAGGCGTTAATTCCTATTCTTATTGAACGACAAGTAACAGGCTATCTAGGTGATGTTAATTAGTTTATCGTACACAAAGTAAACAATAAGGGGGCTGCGCTGATGGGGATATTTATTACTGACTTAGATGGGACGCTGCTAAGAGGGGATCAGACCATTTCGCAATATACGGTTGAGCTGCTAACAGAGGCAATTGGGGCAGGGCATTTAATTACTTATGCTACGGCAAGAAGTCTAAGCAGCTCAATGCGTGTTGTGCAGCATGTACCGTGGAAGCACCCGGTCATATTATATAATGGTGCGCTAGTATACGATGTCGTTCAAGAGCAAGTGATAGATGGATATTGGCTGCCTTCTCAGCTAGGAAATGAAATATTAGTCATCGCTAAGCAATACGGATTATCGCCCTTTCACTTTTGTCTAGTTGGTCATTCGCAGGAACGTGTCTATTATGAACCGATCAAGAGCTACGGCATGCAACAATTTTATAATAGCCGTCCTAATGACCCTAGATTTTTTGAAGTGGAGAAGCTATCTATTGCTGAGGGGCATAAAACTTTAGAGTTAGCCTTTATTGGTGAGCTGGAGCAGCTGCTCCCGTTAAAATTAGAGGTTGAGCAGCGTTTTAGCGGTCAAGTCAACGTTCATATGATGCAGGATTATTATATAGCTAATCATTATTTTCTTGAATTTGGTCATCCACAGGCTTCAAAATATGAAGGTGTAAACCTGTGGGCGAAGCATATGGGCGTTGATCCTGCGGATATACATGTATTCGGTGATCATTTGAATGATGTGGGTTTGTTTCAGGCTGGTGGTAAAAGGATAGCCGTCTCCAATGCCCAAGATCAGCTATTACAGCTAGCTGATGTCATTATCGATAGCAATAATGATGATGGTGTTGCTAAGTATATTGCCAAGACAATTGGGCTACCGGAGAGCTTCAACAACACGAAAGCAAGCGAAGGCTAATCAGCGAGAGGAGTGGGCTAAACTGGACATACAGCAAATTATCGAGGGCATAAATGAGCATGTAGTACAGAAGGAGCTAACAAAACTTAAGCATCTTATTCATACCTTGCCGTTGAGTGAACAACTGACCTTACATCAGTATATCCCTGTATCTTCCCTAGTTTATTTACTAGAGCATAGAGCGCAGTTATCGCTCCATTCGGGAGTTATTGAGCATATGATGTGGCGTTACTATCAGCAATTGCACTGGTCAACCGCTATGCTTCAAGACCTTCTTGCCGATTATCAACGAGAACGGTTCATTGCACTTCAAAGCATCGTGATAGAAGCTATAAAAAATGATAAGCTAACCGAAGATCAAGAGATATTGATTGTTGAAAATATGTCTCATCCTGAGATTCATCGGCAACTATTGTTTTGGCAAATGCGTCTTAAATTAAGAGCAGCAATTTCTTTCCATCGCTCTGAAATAGAAAATCTTATACACCATCGCGGCTACTCCTTAATAATTGAAGCGTTGGATGCTAAGCTAATAGCCTCAGCTGATTTGTCTTTATTTAAAGAGCCAATACCTAAAGAGCGTGACTATAAGTGGAAAAAGCAACTGCGGTCGAAGGCTCTTAACAATTGAGGTGAACCAATGAATACAGAAGACCAGCTCTATTCATTTACCAAGGACGAAGTGCAAAGCATTGTTTCTGGATTTGGTCATTCTTTTTATGATAAGCTGTTGCCCTACCTGACATATTATGCAGAAGAATGGTCACTAACTAGCTACAAGTTTATCCCTTCTTATTCGGCTAACATCGTGTTTCTATGCCATTCTCAGCAATTTGGTGAAGCAGTATTGAAGATAGCGAGAGCATCAGACATAGAATATATGACAGAGCTTGAAGCATTGCGACAGCTTAATCATAAAGCAGTATGCAGGCTTTTAGCATATGATACGGATCGTGCTGTTATGCTGCTGCAGCAGGTGCAACCAGGTCAACCATTGCGCGAAATAGCTTCTCTGGAGCAAAGACTTGCAATTTTCTGTTCAGTTTACCGTAACCTGCACACCTCACTTGAACCAGAGCATAAATTTCCAGCCTATCTAGACTGGGTAGATCGTATTACCAAATATATGAGTAGACAAGAGCAGGCTCAGGAGCTATATGCACATATGAAGGGTGCACAACGGCTTTGTGCCGAAGTCAGTGCTGCATATCCTCGTAGAATGCTGCTGCATGGAGATCTTCATCATGACAATATACTGCTGGGATCGGATGGGCAATATGTGGTGATTGATCCGAAAGGCGTCATAGGGGATGCGGTATTCGATATACCTCGGTTTATATTGAATGAATTTGACGATAACTTGAATTCAGCTTTACGGGATACCATAATTAGCATTATCAATTATCTGGAACGAGAGCTTAACATCCCGCAGTCTATCATTAGGAAGCTGCTATATATCGAAACAACAATGGGAGCATGCTGGTATGTAGAGGATGGTGCAGATAAAGTGCAGTATGAACAGCAGCTAGCACGGGTGTTGTTTGCTCATTCATTATTGAACTAGCGGCTGACAGGCTTGAAAGGGGAGTGCAGATTGCATAGAAATGGTTTACGGAATATGTATGCTTTTTTGACAGCAGCGGTACTACTCATTGTGTTTTATTGTTTGTTATATATGAATGATTTGATATGGAAAAACGTAACGAGTGGAAATGGCTACGCCATAAAGCTTGAACAGAAGCAGGTTCCATTAGAGCTATTCATTGAGCCTAGTATAGTAATAGAAGGCAAGGAACTTTTAATAGGCGAAGTAAATAAGCTGGAGCAAAGTATACTAAAAGTAGATAATACAGAAATTATTTTAAAAAGCATTACACGGCAGGAGCAAGAGCTGCTCTTTGACTTCACAACGAAGCAGCATATGCCGATTTTCCGTGGTAAATTTTTGCATAACAGCGCATATAACGATGACGGTTCATTATCTATTACTACGAATCATGAACAAGTTGCCATCCATAATGCTGAAGGGGAGCCAATTGCAGTAGGGTCGATAGGTGTAGGGCCTGAAGCAGATTTTTTAGTTGGGATTAGGCTTGAAGATATAGATACGGTAGCGAATGGCTTTTACGTAAACTACAACGGCTATCATAGATACCGTTATGCTATAGGGAGATAGCTAACTTGAGAGGATGAATGAATATGGGGATGAGGAATATACGTAGAGCCGTTTTACCATTAATGCTGCTCACGATAATTACGATACTACCTGCCTGCCTAATGAGTACTAAAACAGCAACGGTAGGTACGGCTGTACAAACTGCTCAGCCGGTTACGGTGGTCACGGTGACAGCTGAGCCCGTTGCAACCAGTACTCCAACTGACCAGCCTAACGCTACAGAAACAGCTACAGATGAGAGTGATGCTTTAGAAAGTGACCGCGAACAGTCAGACTTTGAAATTTGGGTTAATGGTCATGCCATCCCGTTACGTGCGTGGGATTATGAGCTGCAATTAGACGATTGGCTAGGTGAACCGCTTGTAGATTCAGTGACAGAGCTAACGGAAGGCGCAGATACGCATACAGGCTCACTCGTGAAGAACTTAAGCTATGAAGGACTGCAATTACAGCTGTTCTCACCTAAACAGAATAAAGAACAATTTTGGGTGCTCTCGATCGATGTTACAAACTATAATTATCAGACATCAAGCGGAATTGTTGTAGGCGATTCGTTAGAAAAGCTTAAAGAGGTCTATCCTACCATTGAAATGAAGCCAGATGGACGAGTTGACCCTAACAATTGTGCGTACCGAGTTGTAGATGAATCCTTTACGACATTTTTAACATTTGAAGTAGAAGAAGGTTATATTAGTTCTATTCATTTGAACTATGAAATGCCTTGAAACAATGAATTGCATCGGTTAGAATAGTTGAACATTGTACTCAATTCAACACGAAAGCAGGGATCCATATCAAGCTAATAGACTTATCTCATTCAATTGAGCACGGGATGACCGTGTATCCTGGTGACTCTGAGGTCTCATTAGTGCACAGCCATAGGTTTGCCGAGGATGGTTATAGCAATCATCAGCTTAATATTAATATGCACGCAGGAACACATATTGATGGACCGATGCACCTGCTGCAAATTGAGAAGTATATCAGTGAGCTTCCATTAGAGCAGTTTATAGGCGTAGGCGCCATCCTCGATGTAGCTGGTGATATTCAGATTGACTATAAGGAAAGCTATGAGCAGCTTGTACCAGAAGGCTGTATATTATTGTTGCATACAGGATATGGAGCATATTATGGAGAAGAGCGATATTATACACAGCATCCTTCACTAACAGAACAATTTGCTCAGTTCCTTATTGACAAAAAGGTGAAAATGGTCGGCTTCGATATGCCATCCCCTGACTATGATCCCTATACCATCCACACACTTCTTTTTAAGCATAATATATTAATTGCTGAAAATCTCATCAACACAGAGCAGCTACTCCACACTTCAATGTTTACTGTCATTGCTTTACCATTACGTATTCAAGCAGACTCCTCAATTGCCCGAATTATTGCCCAGGTAAATGAATAAGGAAACACCAGTCAATAAGCTCATTGCTGGTGTTTTGTTGACGGTTGTTTTTCAATATATTGTTCTGGAGGATGTTATGGATCGAATAGAGATCATTCGTACGGAAGAAAAAATCTATCATGATTACTGCTATGAGCATTATCAATTGTTTGAAGAGGGGTCTTGGTTGCATAAGCCGGTGCGAACTGTACTGGATGGTTTGGAGCAATTTGTCGATTACGAGGCTCTACATGTGCTTGATCTAGGAGCTGGCATTGGACGTAATAGTATTCCGATTGCCCAGTTTATGCAGAGACAGTACGTTAAGGAAGGACATCAGCCTATCGGGTACGTGGATTGTGTGGACTTATTACCTTCAGCCATTGACCAGTTGGAGATGAATAGTAAGAAGTATGGAGTTGAGGATCTGATTAGAGGTCATTTATCTGATATTGAAGGCTTTTCCATTGCACCGCTGGCCTATGATTATATTGTTTCAGTATCAGCGCTAGAGCATGTTAGCTCTGTGCAGCATCTAGAAAGTAAACTTACCGAAATGGTGGCTGGGACAAAGGAAAATGGCTTGAATTGTATCATTATTAGCTCTAATATACGCGAGCTGCTTGTTGAAGAAAATATAGAGATTGATCCTATGTTTGAGCTTAATCTAACGACCGAGCATATGCTGGAGCTCCTTGACTCTCATTACGAGGGCTGGGAGGTAGAGAGACGACTTGTGAAGTCATTGCAATACTCTATTCAACGTCAAGATAAACCCGTGCAGTTAAGTTCAGATTGCATTACATATGTAGCAAAGAAATTGAAATAAGGAAAGGTATAGTATAGCCAGTAAAATATGAAGAACTAGGCGGGAATAAAGGTAATGAACAAAATAGCGATTATTGGTTCGGGTGGTGCAGGGAAATCAACGCTAGCGAGGACATTAGGAGAAATTCTGCCGTTACCGGTCATTCATCTTGATGCATTGTTTTGGCATCCTGGCTGGATACCAACAGATGAAGCGGAATGGGATCGTCAGATGGAGGAGCTTGTTGCACGAGAGCGATGGATCATAGACGGAAACTATGGTAGAACGATGGATGTCCGATTAGAGGCTGCTGATACAATTATATTTTTGGACTACCCTACAAGAATACCGCTGCTGCGAGTGGTTAAACGACGATTGCAATATCACGGGAAAACACGACCTGATATGAACGAGGGCTGTCATGAAAAGCTGGATCTACAGTTTATACAATGGGTATACAATTACCGCCGAGATAAGCGCCCGAGCATTATGAAGAAGCTTGAGGGCTATCGTCAATCGAAGAAAGTACTTATTTTCTCCTCTCCTAAGCAATTGAAACAATTTCTTCGGAGCTTAGAGACGGAATACAAGGGGTGATTTCAAATGGCTCAGCTATTGCTCACGTCTAACGGATTTTATACGGATGAGATTAAAGAAGTATTTCTCTCGATAATTGATAGCAGCAATAAGGAGCTTCGAGCTGTCATTATTCCAACGGCCTCTCCGCAAAAAGCAAACAATAAGTTTGCTCAGTTAGCTAAGCAGGATATGTTAAGTATGGGGATTGCGGAAGTTGATTTTCTCGATATTGAGCTTGAAGATCCAGCGCGACTGAGCGAATATAATATCATTTATTTAAGTGGCGGTAATCCGATTTATTTGTTGCATCATTTACGAGTTAGTGGAGCGGGTGATGTGCTAACGAGTTTAGCCAAGCGAGATGATCTGGCAATTGTTGGTGCCAGTGCGGGTGCATTAGTATTAGGCTCAACTATAACGGTAGTCCCCGCTTTCACCCCACATATGAATACGGTTGGGATGCAAGACTTCGTTGCATTAGGCTTAAGTAAGCATGCGTTATTTCCACATTATGATCGTGAGGATGTATTTCCAGATGAGCAAGGACGCACGATTGAAGAACGATTGAACCAGTTCGAGCATCAGCTTCACATCGCAATAACAAGATTGAAGGATGCCGATTATGTGCTAGATATGACAATCTAGTAGAAATAGTGATATGGAAGGGAGCAGCATATGACAGAGACGGTTAATGAAGAAGCATTAGTCGCTTCTGATTATGCAGTACACTTTTATGATATAAAAATGTGGTTAGGGCTATCAGCGTTCATATTTGAATGCGATTAACGGAAATATTACCGATTAGTCAGACACTAAAGCCTATCATTTTTGGATGTGTTACCGTAGTGGGGACAATCATTATTATAGGATTCATTAGGCAGCTTAAAAAAGCTAGACAACTTCAGATTTAAGCACAATATCTTATATTAGACGGTCAACAATTAAGCAGTAATTATCTGCATCGTGTGCATGTAAGGAGGGGTTGTCAGTGACGCAAAAGCAAGAAGGCACTCCTACAGACTATTCACAATATGAAGTAAGAGAGTATTATGATGGGCATTATAATTGGATAGCAGGTTTGGCAGTTTTTAATGCTGTTTTCAACCTGATTATACATGAACACAGAATTAGGTTTATCCTTATGGGAGTTTGGTTAATTGTTGCTATAGTAGCGATAATGCGAATATTTAAGCGTAAGGCAAAAGTAATGAGTTTAGTATTGTACTGTGATAAAATTATGATAGATGGATTAAGTTTACATGCAACTGAGCTGAAAGCTATTTACTTATACGCAGCTAGTGGTAACATCGATTTTGTTAAAAAGTCATTTACCAAGTATAAACGTATTGAATTGAATCAAGAGGATAGGCCACATATCCATAGGCAAATTAAAATGTTTTGCCAGAATAACGGCATACCGATGACTAATTATTAGGGCACAAGCAATGTGAACGGTACGTAATAAAAACTCGTCTCATATGGGGCGAGTTTTTTGCGTGGTACAAAAAAAGTTGACTTTTAAGGCTTTTTGTAAAATTATAGTGCAGAAACGATAGCTATCACAAAAAATTCAAGTTATAATCGAATCACTTAGTTTTAATCTAATAATTAGGAGATGGCAGAATGGCACAAGTTCACGAACATATTCATGGTTCTTACGATATTATTCTTGTACTATTTTCCTATATTGTAGCAATTGTAGCCTCATATACGGTTCTAGATTTAGTGGATCGAATTAGTACATCTAAAGGGATACGACGTTGGATTTGGATGCTTTTTGGGGCGATTGCTATGGGGATGGGAATTTGGTCCATGCACTTTGTAGGTATGTTAGCGCTTTCACTGCCGATATCTGTTGCCTATGATTTATCGCTAGTTTTTCTATCTGTTGTTGCAGCGATCGCAGGCTCATTTATCGCATTATTTACGGTTGGTAGAGCTCAGGTTACGCTCAGTCATTTATTGGGTGGAGCGATTCTGCTTGCAGCTGGAATTGTCGCAATGCACTATATCGGTATGGCGGCGATGGTCATTGATATTACATATGATCCACTCTATTTCACTCTATCGATTATTATTGCTTTGGCAGCTTCGCTTGCTGCATTGTGGCTTTCCTTTTATTTTAGACAAGATAATACGAAATACCGTCATTGGAAGAAAATTGGCAGTGCTTTGATGATGGGGGCCGCAGTTGCTGGTATGCATTATGTTGGGATGAAGGCTGCGAATTTTCATGTTGGTGAGAAAATGCAATCCTCCAATGGCATCGTGCTCGACCAGCAATGGCTTGGTTATTTGATCGTCGGTGGAACATTATTTACGCTGGTTTTATCATTGTTTGGCATTTACATATCCAATCGATTCTCACATAAAAATGTAGAGCTCGAGGAAAAGGCGTTAGAAATCCATCGTAAAAATGAGGAGCTGCGTCAGCTCAATGATCATCTTGAGGAGCTTGTTCACAAAAGGACAGCAGAGCTAGAGCGTGCTCATGATGAAGCGATTAAAGCGAATATGATCAAAAGCCAGTTTCTAGCGAATATGAGCCATGAGCTAAGAACTCCGCTGAATGCGATTATTGGTTATAGCGAGATGCTTATGGAAGAAGTAGAGCAATATAATGACCAGTTGCTTGTCGAGGATTTGAGTAAAATCCGAAAAGCGGGTAATCATCTGCTAGCATTAATTAACGATATTTTAGATATATCGAAAATCGAAGCTGGTAAAATGGAAGTTTACGCAGAGGAATTTGAATTACAAACGTTGCTGCAGGATATTGAATCAACGGTACGACCAGTGATTGAGGCGAAAGGAAATCAATTGAATATTACTGCAGCTGATGGAGTCATGAATAGTGATATAACGAAGCTGCGCCAAATCATTATCAATCTATTAAGCAATGCCGGTAAATTTACCGAAAATGGAATAGTAGGCTTAGAAGTAAAATCACAATCCAAGGATGGGGTACACGGTTATAGCTTCGCGGTTAAGGATTCAGGAATTGGTATGACAGAAGAGCAGATTGCCAAGCTCTTTCAGCCGTTTACCCAAGCTGACAACTCGACAACGCGAAAATATGGCGGTACAGGATTAGGGCTTGCAATTAGTCAACGGTTTGCCCAGCTTATTGGCGGTGAAATAACAGTGACCAGTCAAATTAATGTAGGCAGTACGTTTACGTGCTGGTTCCCTGCATCGATCAATAAGGTTGAGAATGCGGTGCAAGAGCATAGGGAGTATGTTGCACAGGAAGAGGCCTACACGAGTCAAGTCAATATTTTGCTTATTGATGATGAGCCGTTTAACTATCAGCTGATGCAGCGTTATCTAGCGAAGGAAGGCTGGACGCTAGCATTCTCTGAAACCGGAGCGAAAGGGATAGAGCTAGCGCTGCAATTGCGACCTCATGTTATTTTACTTGATATTTTAATGCCGAGTATGGATGGTTGGACTGTATTGGCGGCAATCAAAAGCCATCCTGAGCTGCAGGATATTCCGGTCGTTATTTGGTCGATGACCAATGATAAGCAGCTTGGCTATACGCTTGGTGCATCTGAGTTTTTAACAAAGCCGCTGCAGCGTGATCGTCTATTGCAGGTAATGAACAAATATATTCCTATGCATGGGGACCAAACCGTGCTAGTTATCGAAGATGATGCGGCGACGAATGAACTTATGACTCGTTTGCTGCATAAGGAAGGTTATTCTGTTATACAGGCTAGAAACGGAAAGCTTGCTTTAGATTATATGGGAAATATGACACCTAACCTTATATTGCTAGATTTGATGATGCCTGAGATGGATGGATTTACGTTCGTAGAAGAAGTTCGGAAGGTACAATTGTGGAATGAGATCCCGATTATCGTGATTACTGCAAAATCTATTACCGAAGAAGATCGACGTAAGCTAAATGGTAATGTAAAGTCCATTATTCAGAAGGGATCAGTTGATCATAAAAAATTGATGGAAGAAATTCAGCAGCTTGTTGAGCTAGCAGTTGAGCGTACTTAAAACCAAAGCATTTAGGAGGTGTAGGCATGAGTAAGATATTGTTAGTAGAGGACAATGAAATGAATAGGGATATGCTATCTCGTCGATTGACGCGCAAAGGTTATACTGTTGTGCTTGCCGAAGACGGACAGCAAGGAATTGATTTGGCTAGGTCTGAAAAGCCTGATCTAATCTTAATGGATTTGAGCCTGCCTGTTGTTGATGGTTGGGAAGCAACAAGAACGCTTAAGCAAGCCGCAGAAACACGGCATATCCCGATTATTGTGTTAACTGCACATGCGATGGCAGGGGATGAGCAGAGGGCACGTGAAACAGGTTGTGATGACTTCGATACGAAGCCAGTTGATTTTAATAGATTACAAGGGAAAATAGAAGCATTGCTTGGAAATCTAACCGATACTTCACAGTCGGTGTGACGAAAATGGAGAGACAAACAAGATGAATGATACTAGACCAGTGAAGATATTAATTGTAGATGATCAGGAATACAATATTAGTTTGTTAGAGAGAATACTAACCCGTGCGGGCTTTAAGCATATCTATACAACAATGGACCCTCATCAAATATTACCGAATCTTATCGAGCACAGTCCTGACATTGTGTTGCTTGATCTACATATGCCAGGCATGGATGGATTAGAGGCGTTAAAGCTCATTCGCGAGCATACTGGTGAGGATCAATATTTACCTGTGCTTATGTTGACGGCAGATATTACACCTGAAGCGAAGCAGCAAGGGCTGCGTGCGGGGGTCAATGATTTTTTAACGAAGCCATATGACCGTACTGAGGTTATTTTACGGATTAATAATTTATTGAAAACCCGTGAGCTGCATTTACAATTACAGCAATATAATGAGACATTAGAGCAAAAGGTACGCGAGCGTACGGAGAAGCTGGAGCAGGCGCAGATGGAAATACTGCAGGTGCTCGGCAGAACCGCAGAGTTTAGAGATGATGAAACCGGCAATCATACCGTGCGCGTTGGTATATTATCGCAGCTCATTGCCAAGCAGCTCGGATACAGCGAGGAAGAAGCTACAATGCTTCGATTGGCTGCAACTTTGCATGATATCGGGAAGATTGGCATACCAGACAATATTCTATTAAAGCCAGGTCGTTTTCTGCCAGAAGAATTCGAGATTATGAAAAATCATACGAGTATTGGGGCAAAAATTCTCGAGGGAAGCTCATTTGCCGTATTAAAGCTTGCTGGAATCATTGCTAACTCTCATCATGAAAAGTGGGATGGTACTGGCTATCCGGAAGGGCTAGAGGGCGAGCAAATTCCGATTGAAGCACGAATTGTTGCACTCGCTGATTTTTATGATGCCTTAACGCATGAGCGTCCTTACAAGCAAGCATGGACACCCAATGAAACGTTAGCAGAAATTAAACGTCAACAGGGACTACACTTTGACCCGAAAATTGTGAATGCATTTATAGAAATCTATGAGAAATATGAGCTAGCGTCGATGACAGAAGAGGATAGCTACTCATTTAGTTAATAGAATAATAGCTAACTATAGGCTCTACATCAGAAACATAAGTGTAGAGCTTTTTTGTTTTTGTGGAAAGGAATTGGGCAGCCTATGAATGATTATATTAAGCGAATTGATGATGTCATTACCTATATTAATCAGCATCTTGGTGAGAAACTAACGCTGGAGCAGCTTGCAAGCATCTCTAATTTTTCGAAATATCATTTTTCAAGAGTGTTTTCGGCGGTTGTTGGTGCTTCACCGATTGCCTATATTGTTAATCAACGACTACAGCAGGCTATGGTCTATTTGCGTGAGACGGATAAAGCGATTGTTGAGATCGCGTTATTATGCGGTTTTGACAATGTGTCACACTTTAACACGACCTTTAAAAAGCAGTTTAGTATGACGCCGAGCGATGCTAGGAAAGAAGCTCAGCGTAGGGATAGCAATATTCCGCAATATCTTCGCAACATTCTGCAAGAGCAATGGAATCCTGAGAGATATGATGAAAAGGAAGGTAATCATTTCTTGAGGAGGATATGGAGTATGAATATTACAATTACGGAGTTACCAGCACAGGAGGTTGCGTATATTAGACAGGTGGGCAGCTATTTGCATACGTATCGCGCTTGGCAGAAGCTTGGGCAATGGGCGTATCAGCGTGGACTGCTGCCACCTGGGCAAACCTTTATCGGAGTATCGCTAGATGATCCTAGCGTTGTTCCAGAAGAGGAATGTCGCTATGATGCTTGTGTGACGCTGCCGCAGCACTTTGACAAGCAAGCAGAAGGGGAAGTGCAATTCAAGCAGCTGGCGGGCGGGCTTTACGGTAAATATTACTTCTACGATACACTAGATAAATTTGCAATTGCCTATTCTAGCCTATTTGCACAATGGCTGCCTAATAGCGAATATGAACCAGACGACCGTGACTGCTTAGAATATTGTCTAAACGACCCTTCACATGATCCAGAGGGCAAAGCTAAGATTGAACTATATATTCCAATTAAGAAGCGGGTGTAACGTAGCGAAAAAAATATATTAACTTGAGTTAACAGTAAAGGTGAAATCCATCAGTGGATTTCACCTTTCAGACTGTCGACAAAGTCTCCGGACTTTATCGGCAGTCTGTTTTGTTTTAAAATAGAATTAACTAATTTGGAGGTGAGAAATGATGCTAACGAAGCAAACGTCAGAAAATCGAGTACA
>Ga0182739_1000086_pt1 | contig 200187 bp, 188 predicted proteins | sample eDN5th30CBELigBY_FD_128873 | JGI IMG/M metagenome (GOLD analysis project Ga0182739, IMG submission 128873) | Enriched backyard soil microbial communities from Emeryville, California, USA - eDNA 5th pass 30_C BE-Lig BY (version 2) (version 2) | ecosystem: Environmental > Terrestrial > Soil >...
GAACAGGACCGTGAAACGCCTTTGCGCCGATGATAGTTGACATTCGTCTGTGAAAGTAGGTCATCGTCAGGCTCTTATCCCTCAAAGCCCCTCCCCAGTCATTGGGCGAGGGGCTTTGTCTTTTACGGCCCGCGGTTTGCGTCGTCCGCCCCGATGAACGTACGACATGCTTTGCTTTCGTCGGCACCCGCCGGGAGAGCGGGGATACTCCAAGCTCCGTTGATTACTTCCCGGCATCGCGTGCCGGGATTCCACATCTTATGCGCGCCCGGCCAGGGTGCTATATTTTTGCGGACTATCTATACGGAAGGAGATCTTCATATGTCCCAAAGCCTGGAACAGATTGCTGCGGAGCTGCGCAATAGCCTGGGAGGCGGCGATATCGTGGGCGCGGGCGGCTCGAAAGAGCCCCGGTTCGAGCTTTTCCATGCGGCCAATTCAATTTGCTCGCAGAAAGTGCGAACCGTCCTGGCCCATCACAGCATTCCATATCGTTCGTGCGTGCTGAATATCTTCGAAGGCCAGACTTATTTACCTGCCAATGTCAGGCTGCGCTTGATCGGTTGCGCTGAGCTTGGCGGCGGCCTGGTGGCCGGCCACACCGGAAGCACTTCGGCAACGCAGGGTGGATGCGATCCGGCCGTGGTGCCCACCCTGATCGATTGGGAGACAGGCCGTGTGCTGGTCGATTCGAAGCGCATTTGCGTCTATCTGGATGGAGTTGCGGCGGCCGAGGCCACATTGCGGCCGCAGGCCCTGCTGGAGGCCATCGAGGCCGAGGTGGACTTTGTCGACAATATGCCCAATTACCAGATGCTGGCCGGCAAGCCGCCGGGTGAGGACCATCGCCCCGAATCGCGCCGCAAGAGCAATGGCGTGGGCTTTGCCATGAGCAAGGTCGAGCGTTGCGATCATTACCTGGAAAAGTTTGGCGACGACGCGGATCTCGTCAGGGGCTATTCCGCCAAACGCGCCAAAGAACTGCAGGCGGCCCAGCAGCTGTTTACTCCCGAAGCCATGCAGACGGCCTACGACAAGGCCGAAGCCGGATGCAGCCATCTGGAACAGATGTTGAATTCCGGCGGCGGCTGGGTGGTGGGCGACTCCATGACCATGGCCGACCTGTATTGGGGGCTGGAATTGCTGCGCATGAAGAATATGGCCGTCGAATCGTTCTGGGCCGGCGGTGCAAAGCCGGCCGTCGAGGCGTTCATCCAGAAAGTGGAATCCATCCCGGCGATCCGCTCGTCGGTGATTCAGTGGCCGGGCGCGATGTACTGAACGGCCAGTTGCTGCAGCAGGAGGCCTGTCTCGAAAATGGGCAGGCCCATGACTCCGCTGTAGCTGCCCGATATATGTTCGATGAACAGCGCGGCATGGCCCTGGATGCCGTAGGCGCCGGCCTTGCCCATGGGTTCGCCGGTGGCGCAGTAGGCGGCGATCTCGGCGTCCGACAAGGGCTTCATGCGCACCTCGGTCATCGACACTTTTTCATCAAGCTGCCCATCCCAGGCCAGAACGACCGCGGTGTGCACATTGTGGGTCGTTCCCGACAGCCGCTTCAGCATGCGCTGCGCGTCGGCGGCATCCGCCGGTTTGCCCAGGATGTCGTCGCCCAGGAATACCGTGGTGTCCGCTGCAAGTATGGGCTGTGGTGGCAGGGCCTGTTGGGCGACCCATGCAATGGCCCGCAGCGCTTTTTCCCTGGCCGTGCGGCGTACGTAGTCGGCGGGGTGTTCGCCGGCAAGCCGTGGCTCGTCCTCGCCGGGCGGGGAGGGCACGTCGAGAACGGTATGCGCAACGCCCATCTGCAGCAGGATTTCATGGCGGCGCGGGCTGGCGGAGGCCAGATATAGCGGGATCCGAAGGTTGATCATCGAGGGTCTCAGTGTCGGCAGGCCCTAGTCTACCTTGAGTATCCGCATGTCGTTGGTGCCGCCCGCCTGGTTGTCGTGTTCGCCCTTGGTGAGGATGACCGAGTCGCCCTTGGCGAGCAGGCCTTTGTCCTTGAGCCGTCTGATGGCTTCGCGGTTCACGTCCAGGACGTTGTGCTCGCTGATGTCGAAGGGCACCGTGTAGACGCCGCGGAACATGGCGGCGCGGCGCTGGGTCGCGGCGTGGCGGGTGTAGCAGTAAATGGGCACGGCCGAGCGGATGCGCGACATGATGAGCGGCGTATGGCCGCTTTCGGTGAGCGCGATGATGGCTTTTATGCCGGGGTAATGGTTGGCGGCGTACATGGCCGACAAGGCAATGGTTTCGTCGCGCCGGCTGAAGGTCTCGCCCACGCGGTGCTGCGAGCGCGTGGTGCCTGGCTCCTGCTCGGCGCCCAGGCAGATGCGGGCCATCGCCGCCACGGCTTCGACCGGGTAATGGCCCGCGGCGCTTTCGGCCGAGAGCATGACGGCATCGGTGTAGTCGATGACCGCGTTGGCCACGTCCGAGACCTCGGCGCGGGTCGGGATGGGGTTGCTGATCATGGACTCCATCATTTGCGTTGCCGTGATGACGAATTTATTGTGGGTGCGCGCGTGCAGGATGATGCGTTTCTGGATGCCGGCGAGGCGGGCGTCGCCGACTTCGACACCCAGGTCGCCGCGCGCCACCATGACGCCGTCGCTGGCCTTGATGAGGGCGTCCAGGGCCTGGTCGTCGGCGACGGCCTCGGCGCGTTCGATCTTGGCGATGATCCAAGCGTTGCTTCCGGCTGCGCGCACCAGCTTGCGCGCCTCGATGATATCGCTGCCGTAGCGGGGAAACGACACCGCCACGTAATCCAGCTCGAGCTTGGCGATGGTGTGGATGTCGGCCTTGTCCTTGTCGGTGAGGCTGGGGGCCGAAATGCCGCCGCCGCGCCGGTTGATGCCCTTGTTGTCGGACAGCGGCCCGCCCACGGCGACCGTAGTGCGCACGGTGTCGGCATCGGCTTTTTCGACGCGCAGAACCACGCGCCCATCGTCGAGCAGGAGCTCGTCGCCGGGGTGGCAGTCGGCGACCAGGCTGGGGTAGTCGATGCCCACGATGGTCTCGTCCCCCTCGTCCAGGGGATGGGTGTTGGACAGCGTAAAGGACTGACCCTCGACGAGGGTGACGGGCGAGCTGGCAAACCGCGCAATGCGTATTTTCGGACCCTGGAGATCACCCATGACGGCCACGTACCGGCCATGCCGGGCCGCGATCTCGCGTACGAGCCGGGTGCGTTCGCGATGGTCGTCGGCGCTGCCGTGCGAGAAGTTCAGGCGCGCCACGTCCATCCCCGCGAGGATGAGTTTTTCGATGACTTCGGGGCTGGAGCTGGCGGGGCCCAGCGTGGCGACGATCTTGGTGCGGCGTGCGGTCATGGCTGGTGGTCTCGTCGGCGGGCGCGTATTCACGCGCGATGGTAGGGATGGTTCGTCATGATGGCCCAGGCGCGGTACAACTGCTCGGCCAATACTACCCGCACCATGGGATGGGGCAGGGTGAGCGAGGACAGCCTGACCAGCTTGTGGCTGCCGCGCTTGAGGGCGGCGTCCAGGCCGTCCGGGCCGCCCACCAGGAAGGCCACATCCTGGCCTCCCGCGCGCCAGTCCTGCAATTGTCCGGCGAGATCCATGGTGCTCAGGTCGCGCCCGTGTTCGTCCAGGGCGACGACCAGGGCCTGGCCGGGAATCGCCGCTTCGATGCGCCGGGCTTCGGCGGCCATCATCTGGGCGGGGGTTTTGCCGCTGGTGCGCGGCTCGGGTTTGATTTCGCGCAGTTCCAGCGCGCAGTCGGGGGGCAGGCGCTTGGCGTAGTCCCGCCAGGCTTCTTCGACCCAGCCTGGCATGCGCTGCCCGACGGCGATGACGATGAGCTTCATGGCCGGCCCAGCGACGCGGTGCGCTCAGTCGCCCTCATCGTCGAAGTCGAAGGTTTCGGCGATGACGGGCTGGGTGGATTGCGGCAGCAGCTTGACGCGAACCGGCTTGTCGCCCCAGACCTCTTCCAGGTTGTAGTACTGCCGGATATTGGGCTGCATGCAGTGCACGACGATATCGCCCAGGTCGATCAGCACCCATTCGCCCGTGTCTTCGCCTTCGTGGGCGATGATGGGTATCTTGTGCTTGCGCGCGGCGTCGCTGACGCTGGATGCCAGGGCTCGGGTTTGCCGGTTGGAGGTTCCGCTGGCGATGATCACCCTGTCGAACAGACTGGTGATGTGGCTGGTGTTGAAGACCTTGATGTCTTGCGCCTTGACGTCTTCGAGGGCGTCGAGGACGAGGCGTTGCAGTTTTGTAATATCCATGTACTGAACTATACCTTGATCGGTTGGGAAGCGGCGGGTTTATACAGCCCGTGCCGCCGGATATATTGCGCGACGGCGTCGTCGAGCAGGCCGTCCACCGGCAGATCCTGCGCCAGGCGGCGCCGGATGTCCGTGGCCGAAATGGCCGTGGCTTCGAAGGGCAGGCTGATCAACGGGGTGTTTTCCCGGGCAAGTGCTTCTTGCAGCGGTGCCGGCGCCTGGGCGCTGGAGCCGGGGCGCTGGGCGACGACCAGCCGTACCCGCGCGGCGATTTCTTCCCAGCGGTGCCAGGAACAGAAATTGGCGATCTGGTCGGCGCCGGTTATCCAATAATACCGGGCGTTGCCGGGAAGCTGTTCGAGCGTGTCGATAGTGTAGGTTTTGCCGCCGCGTTCGATTTCCATCGGGTTGATGGCCAGCCGGGGTTTTTTTGCAATGGCGATTTCCAGCATGGCCAGGCGGTGCTGGGCGCTGGCCGCCAGTTCCGGCCGCTGCCAGGGATTGGCCGCCGGCAGCAATTGCAGTTCGTCCAGCGCCAGGGCCTCGCGGGCGGTCTCGGCCAGGCGCGTGTGGCCCAGGTGCACTGGATCGAAGCTGCCGCCCAGCAGGCCGATTTTCTTTATAGCCATTGCCGGGGTTTCAGGAAGGCGGACAGTTCCGCCTCGGGGGTGTCGGCTGCGGGAGCCCAGTTGTAGCGCCAGGTTGCCATGGGCGGCATGGACAACAGGATGGACTCAGTGCGCCCGCCCGACTGCAGGCCGAACAGCGTGCCGCGGTCGAACACCAGGTTGAACTCGACGTAGCGGCCCCGGCGGTAAGCCTGGAAGTCGCGCTGCCGTTCGCCGTACGGCATGGGTTCGCGCTTTTCGACGATGGGCATGTAGGCGTCCAGGAAGCTGTCGCCCACCGATTTCGTCATGGCGAAGCTTTGCTCGAAGCCGCCGTCGTTCACGTCGTCGAAGAAAATGCCGCCGATGCCGCGGGTCTCGTTGCGGTGCTTGAGATAAAAGTATTCGTCGCACCATTTTTTGTAGGCTGGGTATTTGTCCTGGCCGAAGGGCGCCAGGGCATCGTGGCAGGCCTGATGAAAATGCCGGGCGTCTTCCTCGAAGGGGTAGTAGGGGGTGAGGTCGAGGCCGCCGCCGAACCAGAATACGTCGTCGGCGCCGCCGTGCGCGGGAGCCTTGGCGACGAACAGGCGCACGTTCATGTGCGTGGTGGGAACATAGGGGTTGCGCGGATGCAGGACCATGGACACCCCCATGGCCTCCCAGGACCGTCCGGCCAGATCGGGGCGGTGCGCGCTGGCCGAGGGCGGCAGGGCCTTGCCCTGGACGTGGCTGAACAAGACGCCGGCCCGCTCGAACAGCGGACCGCCTTCGAGCAGGCGCGACAGGCCTCCGCCGCCTTCTTCGCGCTGCCAGTGGTCGGCCTCGAACGGCGTGCCGTCGGCCTGTTCCAGGGCGGCCACGATGCGGGCCTGGAGGCCCAGAAAATAGTCGCGGGCGGAAGAGATGGGCACAGCCATGTGACGAATTCCTTTCAGTTGGCGATGTCCGCCCGAAGAGTGCGGGTCAGGACGAGGTTTCCGAGTGCGAAATGGCGCGCCAGCCGATATCGCCGCGGTATTGGCGGCCGTCGAACTGGATTTCCTGCACGCACTGGTAGGCGGCGGCCTGCGCGCGCTTGACCGAATCGCCCAGCGCCGTCACGCACAGGACCCGGCCCCCCGCAGTCTTGATGACGCCGTCTTCCAGGCGAGTGCCGGCGTGAAACACGAAACAGTCGCCATTGCCTTGCGGCAGGCCGGTGATGGTATCGCCGGTGCGCGGCGTGCCGGGGTAGTTCTTGGCGGCCAGCACGACGCCCAGGGCGGTGCGCCGGTCCCAGGTGATGCTGGCCTTTTCGAGCGTGCCGTTGACGGCGTGCTCGAAGACTTCGGTCAGGTCGCTTTTGACGCGCATCATGATGGGCTGGGTTTCGGGGTCGCCCATGCGGCAGTTGTACTCCAGCACCTTGATCGGGCGGCTGGCGTCGGGGCCGTCGCCGATCATGAGTCCGGCGTACAGAAAGCCGGTATAGGGAATGCCGTCCTTGGCCATGCCCTGCAAGGTGGGGTGGATGACTTCGCGCATGATGCGGTTGTGCAAGGCCGGCGTGACGATGGGAGCAGGTGAATAGGCGCCCATGCCGCCCGTATTGGGGCCCTGGTCGTGGTCGAGCAGCCGCTTGTGGTCCTGGCTGGTGGCCAGAACCAGCACTTCGTGGCCGTCGCTCATGACCATGAAGCTGGCTTCTTCGCCCTGCAGGCATTCTTCGATGACCACGCGCGCGCCGGCCGGCCCCAGGGAGCCGTCGCCGAGCATCTTGTCGATGGCTTCGTGGGCTTCCTGGACGCTGGCGGCGACGACGACGCCCTTGCCGGCCGCCAGGCCGTCGGCCTTGACGACGATGGGCGCGCCTTGTTCGCTGATGTAGGCCTTGGCTTGTCCGGGGTCGGTGAAGGTCTGGTAGGCGGCGGTGGGAATATGGTGGCGCACCATGAAGGCCTTGGCGTAGTCTTTCGAGCTTTCCAACTGCGCCGCTTTTTGCGTGGGCCCGAAGATCTTCAGGCCGGCGGCGCGAAAGGCGTCGACGATGCCCGCGGCCAGCGGAGCCTCGGGCCCGACGACGGTGTAGGCCACGCCTTCCTTGCGGGCGAACGCAATCAGGTCGTCGGCCGCCGTCAGGTCGACATTTTCGAGCAGGTCGGTGGTGGCGGTGCCGCCATTGCCCGGGGCTACGTAGACTTTCTGGATGCGCTCCGATTGGGCCAGCCGCCAGGCCAGGGCATGTTCGCGTCCGCCGCTGCCGATAACAAGGAGTTTCATGATGGTATTGTGGTGTCCAGGGATTACTGTATAGCGAAGTGGGGAAGGCCGGGTTGATCTGGCTCAACCCGGGTGCAGCAGGAAGAAGGCGTTATTCCTGTTCGTCGAGCACGGCCGTGGTGAATACCTCCTGGACGTCGTCCAGGCTTTCCAGCACGTCGAGCATCTTCTGCATTTTTGCCGCATCGTCGCCGGCGAGCTCGGCTTCGTTCAGGGCCTTCATGGTAACGGCCTGTACCTCGGGGACCAGCCCGGCCGCCTCGAAGGCCGTCTTGACGGCGCTGTAGTCGCTTGGCGGGCAGGTGACTTCGATGACGCCTTCATCGTCGGTCTGGATATCGTCGGCGCCGGCCTCCAGCCCGACCTCCATCACCTGCTCTTCGGAAGTTCCGGGCGCGAAGATGAACTGGCCGCAGTGCTTGAACATGAAGGCCACAGAGCCTTCCTGGCCCAGGTTGCCGCCGTGCTTGGAAAAGGCGTGGCGTACTTCGGCGACGGTGCGCATGCGGTTGTCGGTCATGCAGTCGACGATGACGGCGGCGCCGCTGGGGCCGTAGCCCTCGTAGCGGATTTCTTCGTAGTTGGCGCCGTCCGCACCGCCCGCGCCGCGCGTGATGGCGCGCTGGATGTTGTCTTTGGGCATGTTGGCGGCGGTGGCTTTGTCCCAGGCCAGGCGCAGGCGCGGATTGGAATCAGGGTCGGGCCCCGCGGCCCGCGCCGCCACGGTGATCTCACGAATGATTTTTGTCCAGAGTTTGCCTCGTTTGGCATCTTGGCGCCCCTTGCGGTGCTGGATGTTCGCCCACTTACTATGTCCGGCCATAACAATGTCTTAATGTGAAGAAAGAGGCTAATTTTAACGCGTGCAGAGCCCAGGGCATGGAATTACACTTATGGATCCCGCAATTGCGTGCATAAAAAGGGAAAAAAATGGCTGAACCCATCGTCGTCGCAAAGAATTCCGCCGGTACAACCACTCTTTTGCCGGAGCTGGCCAATCGGCACGGGTGCATTACCGGCGCTACCGGCACCGGCAAGACCGTGACGCTGCAGGTCCTGGCGCAGGCGTTTTCAAGGCTGGGGGTGCCGGTCTTCATGGCCGACGTCAAAGGCGACCTGAGCGGCATTTCGCAAGCGGGCCAGCCCAGTCCCAAGCTGCAGGAAAGGCTGGCCAAGCTGGGCCTGCCCGAGCCGGCCTGGGGTGGATGCCCGGTTACGTTCTGGGACGTATTCGGGCAGCAGGGCCATCCGGTGCGCGCCACGGTGTCCGACATGGGGCCGCTGCTGCTGGCGCGGATGCTCGAGCTCAACGACACACAGGAAGGCGTGCTGGCCATGGTCTTCAAGGTGGCCGACGACGAAGGCCAGCTTATCCTGGATATCAAGGATTTGCGGGCCATGCTGCAAAACGTGGCCGATCGCGCCGCCGAGCTGCGCACGCAATACGGGAACGTGTCCTCGGCTTCCATCGGCGCCATACAGCGCAGCCTGCTGCAGCTTGAAACCCAGGGAGCCGACCAGTTTTTCGGCGAGCCCATGCTCAGCGTGCACGACCTGGTCCGCTGCAACGAAAAAGGCCAGGGCATGGTCAATATCCTGGCCGCCGACAAGCTCATGCCGGCCCCGCGCCTGTACGCGGTATTTCTGTTGTGGCTGCTGGCCGATCTGTACGAAACCCTGCCCGAAGTCGGCGATCTCGAAAAACCCAAGCTCGTGTTTTTCTTCGACGAGGCGCATTTGTTGTTTTCGGATGCGCCCAAGGCCTTGCAGGAAAAAATCGAGCAGGTCGTGCGCCTCATCCGCTCCAAGGGCGTGGGGGTGTACTTCGTCACGCAGAATCCGCTGGACATTCCCGAGACCGTGCTGGGGCAATTGGGAAATCGTGTGCAGCATGCCTTGCGGGCCTTCACTCCGCGCGACCAGAAGGCCGTGAAGACGGCGGCGCAGACCATGCGGCCCAATCCGGGCCTGGATATCGAGGCCGCCATCACCGACCTGGGGGTCGGCGAGGCCCTGGTGTCGCTGCTCGATGCAAAAGGGCGGCCGTCGCCCACCGAGAGGGCCTGGGTGCTGGCGCCGGGCAGCCGCATCGGGCCGGCCACCGAAAGCGAACGCCAGGCGCTGCGGGCGGCCTCGCTGCTGGGCGGCAAGTACGAACAGGCCGTCGATCGCGAGTCCGCCTACGAAATCCTGCTCAAGCGCGCCGAAGGCGGCGCCGCGCCGGCGGGCAAGGGTACGGCGAGGCCGGGCAGCCAGGCGCCCGCAACGGCTTCCGCGGGCGCGGCGGACGGCGGGCTGGTGGATGCGGTCAGCGATTTTCTTTTCGGTTCGACCGGGCCTCGCGGCGGCCGGCGGGAAGGCGTGGTGCAGCAGGTGGCCAAGAGCATGGTGCGGCGCACGGCAACGCAGTTGCTGCGGGGCGTGCTGGGCTCCCTGGGGCGCCGCTGAATGCGCGCTAACGCGCAAGCCGGGGCTTTCGCAACGCAACAATAATCGCCAGAACCCGGATCGGGCGCGCGGCACGGGTTCGAGGCAATTCAACATTCGCAGCAATCAGGAGCTCATTGTGACTCAGCAAGTAAAGGCCATACGCATCGACGCCAAGGGCGGGCCCGATGTCTTGAAACTTGTGACGGTGGATTTGCCGTCGCCCGGAAACGACGAGGTCACCATACGGCAGAAAGCCGTGGGCCTGAATTTCCTGGATATTTATTTTCGCAGCGGCTTGTACCCGCAGCCATTGCCGCATGGCATAGGCTGCGAGGCCTCCGGCGTGGTGGAGGCGGTGGGCGCCGACGTCCGGCACCTCAAGGTGGGGGATCGTGTGGCATACGGCGTTAGCCCGCTGGGCGCCTATGCCGAAGCCCGCAATATGCCGGCCAAGCTCGTGGTGAAACTGCCCAAGGCCATCGGTTTCGAGGAAGGGGCGGCCATCATGCTCAAGGGGCTGACCACCCAGTACCTGCTGCGCCAAACCTATCGCCTGCAAGGCGGCGAAACCATCCTGTTCCATGCCGTGGCGGGCGGCGTGGGGCTGATTGCCTGCCAATGGGCCAAGGCGCTGGGCGTCAAGGTCATCGGCACCGCCTCCAGCCCCGAAAAAGCCGCCCTCGCCAAAGCCAACGGCGCCTGGGAAGTCATCGACTATACCCGCGAGAACGTGGCCGAGCGCGTGCTGGAGCTGACCGGGGGCAACAAGGTTCCCGTCGTGTACGACAGCGTCGGCAAGGACACCTGGCTCACCTCGCTGGACTGCCTGCAGCCGCGAGGCCTGATGGTGAGCTTCGGCAATGCTTCGGGGCCGGTCGACGGCGTCAACCTGGGCATCCTGGCGACCAAAGGTTCGCTGTACGTAACCCGGCCGACCCTGGCTGATTTCGTGCCGACACAAGAGAAAATGGCGGCTGCCGCCAAGGAACTGTTCAGCATGATCACCAGCGGAAAGATCAAGGTGCACATCGGCCAGCGCTTCCCCTTGCACGAAGCCGGCAAAGCCCATGCCGCGCTGGCGGGACGCCAGACGCAAGGGGCCACGATTCTGACCGTGGGATAAAGCACAAGCGCGGCCGGCTTCGGCAGCTATTCGATTCGCATGACCCGCACGACGGCGTTGGGGCCGGTCACCCGGCTGCATTGCCCCGCCGGGTCGTTCTTGGCGGGCGACACCGGCCCATATAGCGAATTCTTGTTGTGCACTTTATCCAGCGAGGTCGTCGTCCAGCCGTTTTGCGCAATGGTGATGCGGGCGCCGTCGCTGAAGGTGAAGCTTACATTGCCTTTGCCGGGCGTGCCAAAACCTTTGAGCGCGTGGATCTGGTTTTCGTTGGAACTGGGGGTGGCGGCATAGCGCTTCTTGTCGATGCTGCTCCAAATGGTGATTTCCGAACCCAGCCTGGAGCGGGCGAGGGCGGGTATGCGGCAGTGGTACAGATCCACGAATTTGCGGCCATCGACTGGCTGGGGTCGGGAGGCGGGGCGTTCCTCGGGAGGCTTGGATGTGGTTCTGGCCATCAAGGCGTTTATGCATTGCTTGTAGTCTTCGCCGGCGTTGCCGGTGGAGCTGTTCAGTTTTTCAGTGCATTTCTGCACCTCGGCGTTGATCTGTTCCCGCGTCAGTTTTTCCGCGCGGGCGTTGGCGGCAAGCCCGAAAGCAGTCACCAGAACAGCAATGCACACGGTGGTTTTCATGGCAGTTCCCCTTTGGTTTTGCATGGCCCGTACGATGGGCCCCGAATGCATCGGAGCCGGTGTTGCGGGCCACGCAGCGAACTATCTGGCTGTGTTATGAGGGGAATTCTCTTCTTTGGCCTGAGACCTGGGTATAGGATGTTTGGATGATTCCGGAGAGAGGGAGATTTTTGTCTCGGGCCATACCAAAACAAAAAAGCCGGCTGTGATGCCGGCTCCAGATGTGTCAGCCTTCTATGCGGAACCCGCGAGAGTCGGTTTTGACGTCCGGTTTGTAATTCACGATTCGCTCGGAAGAAATATGGATTCCCAGCAATTGGGTCACTTCGGTTGAGCTGGTGGTGAAAGCATGCCACACGCCGGGATGCAATTCCACGGTGTCGCCCTTGTGCAGCACTACAGTCTGTATACCATCAGCTTCGATCCGGAACTCGGCCGAGCCCTCCAGGATGATGAGATATTCGATATAAGGATGGCAGTGAAAAGGCACGTCGTAGCCAGGCTGGCAGGTTTGCAACGCCGACCGGATCGGCGTGTTGCGCTGGGGGCCGCCGATCAGCACGCGCAAATCGCTTTGTGAGCCGTACGACACATACTCGGCATCTGCGAGCCGTCTTACATTAAACCCATTCACGTCTTTCTCCTGTTGGATTGGGTGATTTCAGGATATGGAAGTCCATATGCGATTGCCTTATTCGTTGAGCAGTTTCCACTCGCCATGTTCGACTTGCACCAGCACTCGTGCGCGTTTGTCTACGCCATAGTGGTCGGTTGCGCTCATGTTGTAGACGGCATGAGTGCCCTTTACTTCTTTGTTGCTTTCAATTGCGTTGCGCAGGGCCTGGCGGAACTCGGGCGTGCCGGGCTTGCCGGTTTTCAGGGCGACGGGAATTGCGGCCTGGATGATGAGGCCGGCATCCCAGGCATACGCGGCAAAGGCGTTGCGGCTGCCAGCGCCATAGGCTCCTTCGTAGCGCTTGATGAAGTCCATTCCCGTGGCCTTCAGGGGACTATCGGCGGGCAGTTGCTCGGCGACGACCACCGGGCCGGTCGGTGCGATGACACCCTCGGCGCTCTTGCCGGCGACTCGGATGAAGTCGAGATTGACCACGCCATGGGTGTGATAGATCTGATGGCGGTAGCCGCGTTTCACCGCTGCTATTTGGGCGATGGCAGCAGGTGATCCGGAGGCTCCCACGAAAATGGCGTCCGGCTGGGATGTAACGACCTTGAGGGCTTGTGAGTTCACCGACGTATCGTTTCTCGAGTAGCGTTCGTTGGTGGTGACTGTGATGCCCCGGGGCGCGCCGCCACTCTTGGCATAGTTGTAGTTCATGTCGCCCCAGGCGTCGGCGAACCCGATGTAGCCGAGCTTTTTCACTTTGTGGGCATGCATGTGATCCAGCAGGGCGTCGACCATGAGCGGGATCGGCTGCGGCACCGCGAAGGTATAGGGCAATTTGGCTGGATCGAGAGGAATAGGGCAGATGGTGATTATCGGAACCTTGACTTCATTGGCCACGCTGCTTTGCGCAATCGCTACCGGTACGGTGCTAGAACCAATGATGACGTCGACCTTGTCGTCGGAGATCAACTTGCGGGCGTTTCGCGCACCGACGGTCGGATCGCTGGCATCGTCCAGCATGATGTAGCGGACGGCTTCGCCCGCGACCGTCTTGGGCAGGAGGGGAACCACCTTGGCTATATGCGTGCCCAGCGAGGCGCCGGGCCCGGTGGAGCTTACCGAGATGCCGACCACGACCTCGGCGCATGCCGCTCCTGACCATGCGGCAATCAATACCGCCAATAGTGCTTTTCTCATTTTGTCTCCTTTATGCATTTCGATGGATATGCGACATGCGCCGCGGGGTATTCGAACTTTGCTTTAATCTAGAATACTAGTGTAGAATACCAAACTAGAATACTAGACTTGAAGAGGTAAAACGTCAATAGAAAGACGGAGCCACTCAAGTAAAGGAGGAGACGATGCCATTTCAGCTAGAGAACAAGGTTGCCCTGGTAACCGGGGCGGCCGGTGGGATAGGGCTTGCGGTTGCACGGCGTTTCCTGGCCGAGGGAGCCAGGGTCGTTGCGTTCGATCGCGTTCCGGGGGGGCTGGAAAACGAATTTCCTGGCGGCGACGTGGTTTGTTGCGCTGGCGATGTTCGTTCGCTTGCCGACAACCGGCGCGCCGTCGAACTGGCGGAAAGCCGCTATGGCAGGCTGGATGTGCTGGTCGCCAATGCCGGCATCTACGACAATCGCAGGCCGTTCTTGTCATTTTCGGACGTCGAGCTCGACGCCGCCTTCGACGAGCTCTTTGCCGTCAATGTCAAGGGGTACATGCTTGCCGCGCGTGCGGCGGCCGATATCCTGGCGCGCAACCGGGGTTCCATCATCTTTACCAGCTCCATCTCCGGTACTCATGCAGGCTTCGGCGGCGCGCTTTACGTTTCAGCCAAACATGCCATCAATGGCCTGACCAGGCAGTTGGCGTTGGAACTTGCGCCGCGGGTGCGGGTGAACGCCGTCGCGCCGGGCTATGCGCCCACCGGTCTGCGTGGGCTGGAAAGCCTGGGTCAGGACAAGAATCCCGTCAGCCCCGCGCCTGAAAATCTGCCTTTGCAGGCCATCGCGACCCCGGATGACTACGCTTCGGCTTATGTCTTTCTTGCTTCGGTGGCGGCTGAACGCATGGCGACGGGAAGCATCTTGGCGCTCGATGGTGGAACCGCCATTCGCGGCCCTCGTGTTTAGGCGCGAGCGTCCGGAACATCATCTTCGTTGGAGGAAAAAGAATGAGTGACCCCAATATCCCGAGTACATCGTGTGATGCCGTCTCGACGCCTCTACCGCCTCTCATCGATGCGAATGCCGCGTTGGGGGAATATCGGGCCGGAGATATTATGGCTTCCGATGGATCTTCCGTCGATCGCCGCATTTTCGTCGACGAAAGCCTTTATCGCCTGGAGCAAGAGCGGATTTTTGCAAAATGCTGGCTATATCTTGGCCATGAAAGCGCTTTGCAGACAAACGGATCGTTCATTACGACCACCATGGGCGAGGATCCGGTGATTGTCGTGCGAGACAAGACTGGCCGCTTGAGGGTATACCTCAATAGTTGCAGCCATCGCGGGGCCAAGGTGTGCCGGGTGGATGCCGGCGTGGCGACGATGTTCAAGTGCCCCTACCACGCGTGGGCTTTCAACACCGAAGGTGAGCTGGCGTCCGTGCCGCGCATGGGATCGGTCTATGGCGACAAACTCGATCGCAGCCAGCTCGGCTTGCGGGAGGCGCCTCATGTCGACAGCTTTGGCGGAATGATTTTCGCGAGCTGGGATCCGCAGGCGCCGACCTTGCGCGAATACCTTGGCGATATGACGTTCTACCTGGAGCTGATGTTGAACCGCATGGATGGCGGCACGGAACTGATTGGCGGCGTTCATCAATGGACCATCAATGTGAACTGGAAGATACCGTCGGAGAACTTCGCTGGAGATCACTACCACGTTTCTTCCACGCATGGCGCCGGCGTGGAGATGGGTTACCGGAGCCGATTGAGCAATGATGGCTACTGCATTCAAACCGGCAATGGCCATTCCATTGGCAGCGAGCGCGGGGGCGCGCAGCAGGGTACGGCCGTCAAGACCGACTACGATGCCTTCATGGCGCAGATGCGCAGCGAGCTGGTGGCCAAATACGGCGAGTCCGCCTCGGCCTTCGTGCCGATAGGCGTGGGCACGATTTTCCCCAACATGTCTTTCATGGATACTGCGCGTTTCCGCACCTTCCGCGTATGGCATCCGCGCGGAGTGGACAAGATCGAGGTGCATTCCTGGTGCCTGGTCGACAAAGCCATGCCGTCCGCGCTCAAAGCGGCCGTTCGCAAGCAGTATTCCCTTGCCTTCGGGCCCGGGGGTATTTTCGAACAGGACGATGGGGATGTCTGGCAGAGTGTCCAGGATAATTTGCGCGGCCATATCGGGCGGCAGGGGAGATTCAATTACCAGATGGGAGTGGGCCGCGAAGCGCCGACCTCGTCTCGTTATGGGCCGCCTTTCCCTGGCAGTACCAGCGATATCCTGATGACTGAAGCCAACCAGCGGGCGTTCTACCGGCACTACGCCGCGCAAATGATCGGCCCTGATCGCAAGCCCTGAACGCAGGAAGAACAATGACCGACGTATTGAATACCCAATTATGGACGGCGGTAGAAAATTTCTATCGTCGCGAAACCTTGCTCCTGCAGGATCGACGCTACCGGGAATGGCTGGAGCTCATGGATGAGCAAATCAGTTACCGGGTTCCCGTTACGACCTCTACGCTGAATGGACTGATAAGCAGCGAGGACGAGCTTGGCTACTACGACGAGAACCTGGAGCTGCTCAGGGCGCGTGTCGCCAAGCTGGAAAGCAAGCTGTCGTGGGTGGAGCAGCCTCCATCGCGATTGCGCTATTTCATTCAAGTGGTTGACATTGCCGCGCAGGATGATGGGCTGATCGTTGTTCGAAGCAATCTTCTGCTTCTGCAATATCGCTGGAACATGGAACAGCAATTCAGCGGCGGACGCACCGACTTGTTGTCGCTCAAGGATGGCGAGCACAGTTTTCGCCTGCTGAACCGGCGGGTCGTTCTTGATAGGCAGGCGCTCGGAAACCAGGGCTTGAGCGTATTTTTCTGAAACAGGATGCCCGATGATTGCCGCCGCTACCGTCCATTTCCCTTACATGACCGCCTGGCCCGAGCAGGCGGGACCCGAGCACCGCGATGCGACGCATCGAGGCTTTGAGCGCATCGGCAAGGCTTTCGCCGATGCGGATGTGGAGACACTCATTGTGTTCACCAGCGAGCACATCGTGAATCTCCAGCCGCGGATGGCGCCGGCTTTCATCATCGGGACAGGCGCCGTGCACGCCTCTTTTCCCGAGCCGCAGTTCAGGCTCGAACCTGTGGCGAGGCCTGGCGACCCGGAGCTGGCATGCGCTCTTGTAGAGTGCCTGTACGCGAATGGCCTGGATCCCGCCCATTCCAGCGAGCTCCAGCTGGATCACGGCACGACTTTGCCCTTGCAGCAATTAAAGGTCTCAGCCGATGTCCGCATCGTGCCCGTGATCATCAATACTTTGTTTCCTCCCTTGCCGACGTTGCGGCGATGCAGGGAGCTTGGGGCCGCGGTCGCTGCCGCTTTGCGGCAGAACGGCATGGGGCGGCGCGTGGGGATGCTTGCCACCGGAGGTATTTCGCACGCGGTCGGCCAGCCGGGCATGGATCGCAACGATCCGCGGTTCGATGCGGAGTTTGTCGATGCTCTCGTCGCGGGTGACCTGGGCAAGGCCTGCGCATATCCGGACAGTGCGCTCGATGCCCGCGGCAATGGTACGCACGAGATTCGCAGTTGGATTGCGGCTGCGGCGGCCATGGGCTCCAGCCGCGCCGAGGTTGTCACGGCCATTCCCTATGTGCCGGGGTGGTACACGGGCGTGTATCAGATGTTGTGGGAGTCTTTATGAAGGAAAGCGTGGTCACCCAATTTCTGATCGACATCACGCGCGGCCATTTGAAAGAGGCCTATGAAAAAAGCAGCGAAGACGTGATCGCCGCGGCGTCGTTGCCGGATGCCTTGCGCGCCGCCGTGCGCGAGCGGGATATCGGCGCTTTGTGGCTGGCAGGGGTTTCTCCCATGGCCCTGCTCTATTTCTCGCGCGCCGTGGGCTGGTCCATGGAACGCTACTACGCATGCATAACCGAAGCTGAGCTCAGGAAAGTGGATCGAGCCAGTTCCGTTCCAGAAGCTCGGCGCGGGCTTCCACAAAAGAATCGATAGAGCGTTCTACATGACTGCTTATCAGGCGCCGGGCTTTCTTAGGGTCGTGTTGCTCAAGAGCATCGACGAGCTCGGAGTGTTCCCTGGCAACGTTTTCGTCGCGCAGCGAGGTGAGGCGTGCACCGCTGGCGATCAAATACATTTTCCCCCGTACGCTCATCAGTTCTTGGCGGATCTGATGCAGGTTCGCCATTTCGGCCATCCGGATATGGAAGGTTTCGTCGATGGTGTACATGTCTTCCCGGCTGTCTCCCGCACCTTTCAGAATGGTACGCAATTCCTTGATGTCGTCGGGGGTTGCCGTTTTGCACAGGCGATCCACCACGATTTGCTCCAGGGCGACCCGGAGAAGGCGTATTTCGCTGATGGCGGCCTCGTCCAGGTCGATGAGGCGGTAGCCGCGTTTGGGAACGATTTCCACAACGCCGTCGCGATACAGGTTCAGCAAAGCCTCGCGAACGGGAGTGCGGGAAACGCCCAGCGATTCGGCGAGAGTACTTTCGGAAAAGAACTGTCCTCTGGGAATCTTGCCATCGCGAATCGCGCGGCGGATGGCTTTGTAGCCTTGCTGAGCGAGGGATTCGGAGCGGACTAGGCTATTGAGCTTTGACATTGCAGGTTTGAGTTACTAGAGAAAGTCTTGTGGTGCGCGTAGTATGTCACATTCTACGCATCCATGAGACGTTACAAGGGAAATTCATGGATCTTGGATTGAAGGATAAAGTCGCCCTGGTTACCGGAGCCTCACGAGGCCTGGGGCGAGCCGTGGCCAGCGCATTGGCGGACGAAGGCGCCAAAATGCTTGTCGTTGCGCGTCCCAGCGCGGAGCTGGATGAGATCGAGTCGATCCACCCCGGCCGGTGCAAGGTGGTGGCCGGCGACCTGAGGGATCCGGCATTGCCGCAAATGGCGGTCGAGGCCGCGCTGGAGCAGTTCGGGCGCCTGGACGTGGCTATCGTCAATACGCCCGGGCCGCCTGCGCTGCTGCCCATGCAGGCCAGCGATGCAGACTTCGCCTCTGCTTTCGAATCCACATTCTATCCTGCGGTGAGGCTGGTACGAAGCGCCAGTGCGGCCATGCAAAAGGGCGAATGGGGCCGCATTGTCATCATTTCCTCGACCAGCGTCAGGGCGCCCAAGCCGTTCCTTTGCCTGTCGGCGGCTGCGCGTAGCGCTTTATGGGCCTGGGCCAAGAGCGCCGCGCCCAAGCTTTATGAGAGCGGGATCACGATCAATGCGGTCTTCGCCGGTCCGCACGAAACCGGGCGAGCAATCGAGCTGGGGGTCAAGGATCGCGTGATTGGCCGGCCAGATGATTTTGGGCATTTTGTGGCGTCATTGTGCGGTGAGGCAACCAGCTATGTCACGGGTACGGGATTCCTGGTCGACGGCGGTGAACTGACGGGTATTTGAACATGACAAAACTGCATGCTCTGCGTGCTGGGCGCGGACCGCGGCTTCTTTTGCTGCATGGCATCGGCGCGAGCGCGACGGCCTGGGACAAACAAATGGCAAGGCTGGCTGCGGATTTCACCTGCCTCGCACCTGATTTGCCGGGTTATGGCGATTCTCCTTCTCCCGTTGGCGAGGGGCTGACGCCCATCCTGGATGCCGTGGTGGACTTGCTGGACGAAGAGCCTTCGCATGTGCTTGGCGTTTCGTTCGGAGCCCTGCTCGCGCTTGCCTTGGCCCATTATCATCCTCGGCTGGTGCGTTCGCTGGTGCTCGCGGATGCGACCCTAGGCCGGGCCTATTTGGCCGACCGCGAACGAGAGAAATGGCTGCAAGGACGGCTTGGCTTGTCGCAAAGCCTTCAAACGATAAGCATGCAAAGGGCCGCCGAGATTGCGGCCCCAGGCGCATCGACGCAAATCGTCGAGGAAATAGCACGGCATATGCGCCGCGCGCGTCCCGATGGGTATATGGCGGTTGCCAAAACCATTGCCGCTACGGACGCCAGGCCTTGGCTTGCATCGATCCAGGCACCGACGCTCGTTCTATGCGGTGAGGATGATCAGGTAACCGGAGCCGCTGTTTCGCAAACTCTGGCGGATTCATTATCGTGCGCGAGCCTGCATACCATACCGAATGCGGGGCATGCCCCGCATATCGAACAGCCCGACGAGTTTGCCCGGGTTGTGCAGGAGTTTCTTCGAGGCCGGGAGCGTCAATCTTCCTGGTGATAGCGCCGCACGCGCTCGACTTCGTTTTTCGAGCCCAGCACCACGCCGATGCGCTGGTGCAGGGCCGAGGGCTGGGTGTCGAGGATGCGTTGGTCGCCGTCGATGGAGGCGCCGCCGGCCTGTTCTACTATGAAGCTCATAGGGTTGGCTTCGTACATGAGGCGCAGCTTGCCTTTTTTGCCCGAGGCGCGCTGGTCGCGCGGGTACATGAAGATGCCGCCGCGCGTCATGATGCGATGCACGTCGGCCACCATGGAGGCGATCCAGCGCATGTTGTAGTTCTTGCCCAGAGGGCCGGTTTCACCGGCCAGGCAGTCGTCGATATAGCGCTTGACAGGCTCTTCCCAGTGCCGCATGTTGGACATATTGATGGCGAATTCGCTGGTGTCTTCGGGAATGGCCATGTTTTCGGCGGTCATGACCCAGGTGCCCATTTCGCGGTCCAGCGTAAAGCCCGCCACGCCCGAGCCCACTGTCAGAACCAGCATGCTTTGCGGCCCATAGACGGCATAGCCGGCGGCCACTTGCTGCGTGCCCGGCTGCAGGAAGTCGGCTTCTTCGACCTCGCGCGTTTTGGCGGCCTCGGGGGCGCGCAATACCGAGAAGATAGTGCCGATGGAAACGTTTACGTCGATGTTCGAAGAGCCGTCCAGGGGGTCGAACAGCAGCAGGTAGCCGCCCTTCGGGTATTCATTGGGAATGCGGTGTATGGTTTCCATTTCCTCGGAAGCCATGGCCATCAGGTTGCCGCCCCATTCGTTGGCTTCGAGCAGGATTTCGTTGGACAGCACATCCAGCTTTTTCTGAACCTCGCCCTGCACGTTCTCGGTTTCCAGGCTGCCCAGCACCCCGCCCAGGGCGCCTTTGCCGACGGCGTGTCCAATAGCTTTGCACGCGCGCGCGACGGTTTCGATGAGCAGCCGCAGTTCGGCCGTGACGGCCTGGCCGCTGCGTTGTTGTTCAACCAGGTACTGAGTAAGTGTTTTACGTTTCAAGTTGGGCTCCGGCTAGACTTTTAAGGCTTTGGTCACGATCTCGGCGACATTGCGCGAGAGCGAAGGATGTTGTTGGATGCGTTCGTAGCTTTGCCTGATGGCATCGCGGTTGGCAGGAATATAGCGCGACCAGTTGTCGTAGGCGCGTGCGAGGCGCGCCGCGATTTCGGGGTTGAGGTCGTTCAAGGCGATGACCTGGTCCGCCCAGAACTCGTAGCCCTCGGGCGAGTGCGCGTTCGACAGGTTGTTCATGCAGAACTGGAAAATAAGCGAGCGCGCGCGGTTGGGATTGCGCAAAGTGAACGCAGGGTGAGCCATGAGCGCGCGCACCGTGGCAACATGCGTTGCGGGGGCGGTGGCCTGAAGCGTGAACCAGCGGTCGACCACCAGGGGGTCATGTTGCCATTGCCCGTAGAAGTCGGCCAGGGCCTGGGCGCTGGCGGCGGCGTCGCCGTAATGAACCAGGGCTGAAAGCCCGCCCATGCGGTCCGTCATGTTGCGGGCTTCGCGGAACTGCTTGAGAGCCATGTCCTGGGCATGAGGATGCTTGCCGGCCATGAGGTAGGCGAGCCCCAGGTTCTTGAGCGCGCGGCGCCCCGACGACAGCGCATCGGGCGTGTAGGGCGCCTGGCTGTCGGGGTCGCTGGCGGAACGGTACGCGTCGAGCCATAGCGGCGCCAAGGCCTGGCCGAGGGCTTCGCGCAAATACCGGCGCGCTTCGGCCACGGCAACCGGGTCCATGGGGGCGGTTTTTTCCATGAGGATTTTTTCGCCGGGCAAGGTCAGTGCGCGGGTACGGTAGGCGGGGGTTAGCTGGGTATCTTGCAGCACCGCGCGCCAGGCGTCGATGAAATCCTGGTCGACGCCTGGCGCGGCCTTGGCCTGGATTGCCGCGATGATCTTGAGCAATTGGCGGGTGGCCAGCTCCTGGCCGGCTTCCCAGCGGGCGAAAGGGTCGGGGTCGTGCCGGGCGAGCAGATTCAGCTGGGCGCTGGTGTAGTCGTATTCGACGATGACCGGCGCCGAGAAATTGCGCAGCAGCGAGGGGACGGGCTGGCCGGGTATGCCGGGGAACGTCCAGCTTTGCCTTGCCTGGTCGAACTCCAGCACGGCCGTGTCCTGCGCCTTGCCGTCGAGCTCGAGCTGGATGGGGTTGCCTTGCTGGTCGAGCAGGCCTATGGCGAATGGAATCAGCAGGGGCGGCTTGGCGGCGGGCGGCTCGCGCAGTTTTTCGATGCCGACCGGATCGCAATGCTGCGACAGTGTGATGCGGCACGATTGCGCGGCGGCGTCGTAGTCGAGCTCGACCTTGACGCGGGGCGTTCCGGCCTGCGAATACCATTGCCGGAAGACGCCAAGGTTTTTGCCAGGATTGCGCTTGCTGTAGACCGATTCCATGGCGTTGACGAAGTCGTCGCAGGTGACGGCGCTGCCGTCGTGGCGGCGAAAGTATTCATCCATGCCCGCCCGGAAACCGTCTTCGCCCAGCAGGGTGTGCTGCATGCGTATGACCTCGGCGCCTTTTTCATACACGGTTGCAGTGTAGAAGTTGCCGATTTCCTGGTAGCTTTCGGGCCGGATGGGGTGGGCCATGGGGCCGGCGTCTTCGGGGAACTGCGCCGAGCGCAGCACGCTGACGTCGTCGATGCGCTTGACGGCGCGTGCGCTGGCGGCCTCGGCGGCGGGCAGCCCCCGCGCCTGCATGTCGGCCGAGAATTCCTGGTCGCGAAATACCGTAAGGCCTTCCTTGAGCGAAAGCTGGAACCAGTCGCGGCAGGTTACGCGGTTGCCGGTCCAGTTGTGGAAGTACTCGTGCCCGATGACGCCCTCGATGGCATGGAAGCTGGCATCGGTGGCCGAATCGGGGTCGGCCAGCACATACGAGGAATTGAAGATGTTGAGGCCCTTGTTTTCCATGGCCCCCATATTGAAGTCCCGCGCTGCCACCACCATGAAGCGATCCAGGTCCAGTTCCAGCCCGAAGCGGGTTTCATCCCATTTGACGGCGCGCGCAAGGCTGTCCAGCGCCCAGGCGGTTTTGCCTTCGGAACCCCGGTCGCTGTATACCTGAAGCAGGACATTTCGTCCGCTGGCTGTGCTGGTGGACAGTTCGCGGCAACTGAAGTCGCCGGCCACCAGGGCGAACAGGTAGCAGGGCTTGGGGTGGGGGTCTTCCCAATGCGCCTCATGCGCGCCGCCGGGCAGTTCGCGGCTTTCCAGCAGGTTGCCGTTGGACAGCAGCAAAGGGTAGCGGGACTTGTCGCCCCTGAGCGTGACGCGGTAGCGCGACATGACGTCGGGACGGTCGGGAAACCAGGTGATGCGGCGAAAGCCCTCGGCCTCGCACTGCGTGAACAAATTGCCGCCCGAAACGTACAGCCCCATCAGCGTGGAGTTGTCGGCTGGCCGGCACAGGCTGACGATGCTTAGCGTGAAGGCGGCGGCGGTGGGAAATACGGTGAGGGTTTCATCGTTGAGCTGGTATTCGCCGGCCGCCAGAGCGCGTCCGTCCAGGGCGACGGATTCCAGGACCAGGTCTTGCCCGTTCAGCACCAGGGGCTGGTTTTCGGCGGTGGCGCGCTCGAAGGAAAGCTCGGTCCGGACACGCGTCTGCTTCTCGTCCAGGTCGAAAAACAGCTCGACCTGGGGGAGGCGGTAGGGGTATGGCTGGTAGTCGTGGCGGGAAATGGTGGGTACGGCATCGGTACGCATGGCGAAAACCTGATCAGTTCGGGGAAGAATGAAGTCTATTGTAATGTTTGCATGACAATGTTTGCGCTGCGCGCCGATTTTTACTGGGATAATGCAACCTTGCCTTGGCAGAACGGTCTTACTTGGGTGGCCTTCTACAAAATAGGTTGCGGGTTTTCCGGACATGCTGTGAATTTGCATCACGTTTCATGTCTTATTACACAAGCGCAGGAGCTCTTATGTTTCAACGTTTCGGGCAATTATGGGATTCCCGGTGGCGGGCCGGGCTTGCGCTGGCAAGTCTGGCGCTATTGGCCAGTTGCGCAGCGCCCACTTGGTCCGCCCGGGTGACCAGCTACGAGCAATGGCCGCCGGACGCGGCCGGCAAGACGTATCACCTTGTTTCGCAACAGGAAAAAGCCGGCAATCTCGAATATGAAACCTTTGCCGACATGATACGCGCCAATATCGGCCGCACCGGCCTGGTCGAGGCCGCGGCGGGCCAGAAAGCGCGGTTCACGGTTTCTTTCGAATATGGCAATCCAATAAACCAGGCCTGGGTGCAGCAATATGCCGACCCGTATTTTTATAATGGTTACGGCCGTTGGGGCGGATATCCGGGCTGGGGCTGGGGCGGAGGGTTTTATTATGCGCCGCCCGTCGTGAGCGTGCCCGTCCAAGTATATAAAAACACCCTTACGGTAATTATCACGGATAATGCCCGCAAGAATGCCGAGGTGTATCGATCCAGCGCGGTCAGCACGTCCGACCACGACAACCTGCCCGCCGTCATGCCTTATCTGGCGCGCGCCGTGTTCGACGGTTTTCCCGGAAACAACGGGCAGGTGCGTGTCATAAGCTACGAAAGGCAGCATTGACGGCCGGCCTTTCCGGCGGCTGGGCGCCGACTGCGGCAGAAGCGGTTCTGGGTTGTCCAGAGCCGCTGCGCAGCCGCACTGTGTTTATGGCAGGTTCGTTCCGAGGGTTAATTGGCAATAAGAAAACTGTCGCGGCTTTTTCCCTGGGCTTCGGCAGTGGAAACCCAGCGGGGCGGTTTGCCGCGGCCGGTCCAGGTTTCTCCCGATTCGGGGTTGCGATATTTGGGCGGTACGGTGCGGGTTGTTTTGGCTGCGCCGCCGTTTTTGTTTTTTTGTGCGCTGGCTGCGCTTTTTTTATTTAAGGCTGCGGCCAGTTCGGCGGGGGTTATATTATATTCGCGCATCGACTGGATAATGGATGCGATAACGGGATTGCGCCGTTTGGCCTGAAGGGCCTGGGCCTGTTTCTGGAGGCGGTTGATTTCTTTTTCGATTTTCGATTGAAGTGCGGCGTAATTGTCACGCGTCATTCGTTGCTCCTGGAATAGGAATGGATGAGCAGTAATGGGGGGGAATGCGGGTTTCGAATATGCCGACTGCGCATATTCGCAGAGCATTTCCGGATGTTATTACACAAAACCAGAATATAACCGACTTTTGTTTCGCATATATTTGAATATCGAAAATTTATTATTTCAGTTGAATGCAGAAGCCGTCAAATACAGAATCCGATCAACGACATTGATATTGAAAAATAAAAGCCATGACAGCCATCAAGGATGATTTTCGCGTTGCCGCCGTTCAAACTGTTTCATTTGCTTCCCTCGAGCCCAATCTGGAGCAGGCCGCCGGCCTCATCGCCGAAGCGGCCGCCGATGGCGCCGGGCTGATTGCGCTGCCCGAGTATTTCTGCCTGATGGGGCGGCGCGATCGCGACAAGGTCGAAATGCGCGAGTCCCCGGGGCAAGGCCCCATCCAGGATTTCCTGGGCGAACAGGCCCGGCGCCATGCCGTGTGGCTGGTGGGCGGCACCTTGCCTATTGAAAGCCCCGATTCCGGCCGCATCTACAACACAAGCCTGGTGTATGCGCCTGATGGCAGCCAGGCGGCCCGCTACGACAAGATCCACTTGTTCGGCTTTAAAAAGGGCGACGAGTCGTACGACGAGTCGGTGTCCATCCGTCCGGGCGAAAACGCCCCCCAGGTTTTCGACTCGCCTTGCGGAAGAACGGGCCTGTCCATCTGCTACGACCTGCGCTTTCCGGAGCTGTTCAGGGCTTTTGGCGAAGTCAGCCTCATCATTCTGCCGGCCGCGTTCACCTACACCACGGGGTCCGCGCACTGGGAGATCTTGCTGCGGGCGCGGGCCATCGAGAACCAGTGCTATGTATTGGCGTCGGCGCAAGGCGGCAAGCATGAAAACGGCCGGCGGACCTGGGGACATTCTGTTCTAATTGATCCATGGGGCGATATTGTCTCCAGCCTTGAGGAAGGCCCGGGCTTCGTGGCGGGCAATGTCAATCAGCAGCGCTTGGCAGACGTGCGCCAGTCCTTGCCGGCCCTGAAGCACCGCACGATGTAAACACGTTCAATACGGTATGGTTATTTATGAAAATCGCAGATCCTTCCATTAACGCCCTGGCCACGGCCAAATCGGTCTTGCTCGATCCCTGGGGGCTGACGGAATCCGACATGGCCCGCGCGCTGGGCGAGATCTTTACCCATAAGGTCGATTACGCGGATTTGTATTTCCAATATACGCGCAGCGAGGGCTGGAGCCTCGAAGAGGGCATCGTCAAGACGGGCAGCTTTTCCATAGGCCAGGGTGTCGGCGTGCGAGCGCTCAGCGGCGAGAAAACCGCGTTCGCCTATTCCGACACGTTGTCCGCCGATGCCCTGCTGTCGTCGGCGCGCGCCGTGCGCACCATCGGGCGCCAGGGGGCGGGGCGTCAAAAAATCGTGACGCCGAATGACGCCGCCGGCCATGGCCTGTATCCGGCCATCGACCCTCTCAACACCCTGCCGGCGCCCGAAAAAGTGGCGCTGCTCGAGCGGGTGGAAGCCATGGCGCGGGCCGCCGACCCCCATGTCATCCAGGTGATGGCGGGACTGGGCATGGAATACGACGTGGTGCTGGTGGCCGGCAGCGATGGCCGGCTGGCGGCCGACGTGCGCCCATTGGTGCGCATGTCTCTCACGGTAATCGCTGAACGCAATGGCCGCCGCGAAATGGGCCATGGCGGAGGCGGCGGGCGCACAGGCCTGGCCTACTTCACCGACGATGTCCTGCGCTCCTATGTGCGGCACGCCACGCACGAGGCCCTGGTCAACCTCGAAGCGCGTCCCGCGCCCGCGGGCGAGATGACGGTGGTGCTGGGTTCGGGCTGGCCAGGCATTCTGCTGCACGAAGCCGTGGGCCACGGGCTCGAGGGCGATTTCAACCGCAAAGGTTCCAGCGTGTTTGCCGGACGTATCGGCGAGCGTGTGGCGTCCAAGGGGGTTACGGTGGTCGACGACGGTACGCTGGCCGATCGCCGCGGCTCGCTGAACATCGACGACGAGGGCAACGCCACGCAGCGCAACGTCCTGATCGAGGACGGCGTTCTCAAGGGGTATATGCAGGACTCCCTGAACGCGCGCCTGATGAAGACCTCGGTAACCGGCAACGGCCGGCGCGAGTCGTTTGCGCACCTGCCCATGCCGCGCATGACGAACACCTACATGCTGGCCGGCAAGGACGAGCCCGAGGAAATCCTGGCCTCGGTCAAGAGGGGGCTTTATGCCGTCAACTTCGGCGGCGGGCAGGTCGACATCACCAGCGGCAAGTTCGTGTTTTCGGCATCCGAGGCCTACATGATCGAAAACGGCAAGGTCACCTACCCGGTAAAGGGCGCGACGCTGATCGGCAACGGGCCGGACGCCATGACCCGGGTAAGCATGATAGGCAACGACCTGCAGCTGGACTCGGGCGTTGGAACCTGCGGCAAGGAAGGCCAGAGCGTGCCCGTCGGGGTGGGCATGCCAACCATCCGGATGGATGGTCTGACGGTGGGGGGCACGGCTTAGGGCCTGTTGACGCTTAACAGGCCCTAAAGGGCTGCCCGCCGCGCCGTCGCGGCGCCATATGGTCAATGAAACTGCGCTCCAGAATCCGGGTCGGCTCCCGGGTCCTGGAGCGCAGTTTCATTTTGGGGTTCGGGTTGACAGTATTGATTCATGCGCATATGATTTCAGTTGAAATCAATTTAACTGAATTTGTTCTTACCATGAATGATTCTTCAGGAAACACCCAGGCGTACGATTTGCGCATCTTGCGGGCCTTGCGGCGGATTACCCGGCTCATCGCCCTGCATTCGCGCCAACTGGCGGCCTGCAGCAACATCACGGCCCCCCAGCTTATCTGCCTGAGGGCGGTCATCGACAACGAAGTGCCCATTACGGCCACGGCCATCAGCCGCGAAATGCATGTCAGCCCCAGCACGGTGGTCGGCATACTCGATCGGCTCGAGGACAAGGGGCTGGTGCGGCGCGAACGGGGGCGCGAGGATCGCCGCATTGTGTTTGTTTCCGCCACGGAAGACGGCGTTGCGCTGGCGCGGGCCACGCCTTCGCCACTGCAGAAAAAACTGGCCGATGCCCTGAACGACCTGCCCGAGCTGGAGCAGGCCACGATCACATTGTCGCTGGAGCGTATCGTCGGCCTCATTGAAACCAATGGCGTGACGGAAGGGCACGAAGAGCCCGTCTCGCCGATTCTCGAGGTTCCCGATGGCATTGTGCCGCCAGAATCGGGATTGGTGGTTTGACTGAATATACCGAGACATCCTCTTCACCAGAATCATCCACACACGCATCGGCACACGATCGAGACTTATCCGGCGTCCTGGTGCGCAATCCCCGGCGCGCGGACGCCTGCGAGATCCACGCGCTCATCCGGCAGTGCCCGCCGCTGGACCTCAATTCCGTCTACACCTATTTGCTGCTTAGCGAGCATTTTTCGGATACCTGCCTGATCGCGTCAAAGGCCGGCCAGATCGACGGCTACGTATCCGCCTACTTTCCCCCCAAGACCCCCGACGTGCTTTTCGTATGGCAGGTCGCCGTGCACGAGCGCGCCCGGGGAACCGGCTTGGGAAGCCATTTGCTGAGCAGCCTGCTTGCCGGTTCATCGGCAAAACCGGCCCGCTATGTTGAAACCACCGTGGGGCCGGGCAATGCGCCGTCGCGCAATATGTTCCTGAGCCTTGCCCGGCGCCTCGGCGCCCCGGTGCACGAAAGCCTGCTGTTCGACCGCAGCCTTTTCGGGCCGGCCGCCCACGACGACGAACGCCTGATACGCATCGGGCCGTTCTGAGCCAATCTGCTTTTTAGTCGCGCAGGCCGGGTTGGATCCTGCCATGCAGGGTATTGACCCCGCCATAACCACGAGAGAGGACGCAAAATGATGGACTTAAAAATTTTTGACCGGATGGAGTCGGAAGTACGGGGCTACGTCCGGTCGTTCCCGGTTGTGTTCAGCCAGGCCAAGGGCTCTGTGCTGATCGATGAGGCAGGCAAGGAATACATTGATTTCTTCGCGGGGGCCGGAACGCTCAATTACGGCCACAACAATCCCGTGCTCAAGGAAAAACTGATCGATTATCTGAATACCGACGGGGTGGTGCACGGCCTGGACATGGCCACGGGCGCCAAGCGGTATTTCATGGAAACGGTGGAGCGCGTGCTGCTCAAGCCGCGCAGCTGGCAGTACAAGCTGCAGTTCACCGGGCCCACCGGCACGAATGCCGTCGAGGCCGCGCTCAAGCTGGCGCGCCAGGTCACGGGCCGGCAAAACGTGATCTCGTTCACGCATGGCTTCCATGGCGTGAGCGGCGGTTCGCTGGCCGTCACCGCCAATGCCAAGTTCCGCGATGCGGCGGGCGTGGCGCTGGGCAACACCACCTTCATGCCTTATGACGGCTATATGGGGCCCGACGTCAACACCATCGCCTACCTCGAGCGCCTGCTCGACGACCCCAGCAGTGGCCTGGACAGCCCGGCCGCCGTCATCGTCGAGACAGTGCAGGGCGAGGGCGGCGTCAACGTGGCGACGCGGCGCTGGCTCAAGGATCTCGAGCGCGTGTGCCACCAATACGGCATGCTGCTCATCGTCGACGACATACAGGTAGGCTGCGGCCGGACGGGCAACTTCTTCAGCTTCGAGTCGGCCGGCATCCGGCCCGACATCATTACCTTGTCCAAGTCGCTATCGGGCTTCGGCCTGCCGATGTCGCTGGTGCTGATGAAGCCCGAGCTCGACGTCTGGAAGCCGGGCGCCCACAGCGGCACCTTCCGGGGCAACAACCTGGCCTTCGTCACGGCGGCCCAGGCGCTCGACAGCTATTGGGCGACGCCGGCCTTTTCGGAGGAGATCCAGCGCAAAGAGGAATTGGTGCGCGACTGGCTGGAAAACCTGGCCCACAGCTACCGGGGCGCCGGCCTTAGCGTGCGTGGACGAGGCTTGATCCAGGGGTTGTCGACTCCGGCCGGCGAGGATATTGCCAACCAGATCGCCCGCAAGGCATTCGAGCACGGGCTGGTCATCGAGACTTCCGGCGCGAACGACGAGGTGCTGAAGGTCTTGCCGGCCTTGACGATCGGCGACGAGCAACTGAAGTCCGGACTGGAAATAATCGAACGCAGCGTGGGCGAGGTCCTTGCGGCCAAGGGCGCCAGCGCGCATGTATTGAAATTTGGAGGAAAGCGTCGATGATAGTGAAAAACGTAAACGATGTAATCGGCACCGAATACGAGGTCAAGACCGAGAATTGGCTTAGTCGCCGCGTCCTGCTGCAAAAGGACGGCATGGGCTTTTCCTTTCACGAGACCGTGATTTTTCCCGGCACGGAAACCCATATTCATTACCAGCATCACCTCGAGGCCGTCTGGTGCATCGAGGGCGACGGCGAGGTGGAAACCATCGCGGACGGCAAGAAGTACGCGCTGGGTCCAGGCGTGGTTTATGCGCTGAACGAGCACGACGAGCACTGGTTGCGGGGCGGCAGCAAGCCGCTGCGCGTCATCTGCGTGTTCAATCCGCCGCTGACGGGCATGGAAGTGCATGACGACAAAGGCGTCTATCCGGCCGTGGCCAGCGACGCTTGAATTTTTACAGGAGGACATCATGGCCAATTCCATGAGAGACCTTTATGCATCCCGCACGGATCGTGGGTCGGCCATTATTGCGCGGCGTGATCCCGTCGTGTACGGTTCGGGCGACTATGCCCGGGCGCTGACGCAAGGCCAGATCGCCGATTACCAGCAGGATGGGTTCATTCTTCTCGAGGATGTATTCAATACGCAGGAAACGGCGGCGTTGCTGGATGAGCTGCGGCGCATGAGCGCCGACCCCGCCATCGCCGGCCGCGACGAAGCCATTCGCGAGCCGGGCAGCGATGCCGTGCGGTCGATCTTCCGGGTGCATGAGCTAAGCGGCCGAATCGCCGCTTTGGCCAGGGATCCGCGCCTGCTGCACGTGGCGCGGCAGATACTGGGCTCCGAAGTCTATATCCATCAGTCTCGCGTCAATATGAAACCGGGCTTCAAGGGCAAGGAGTTTTATTGGCATTCCGACTTCGAAACCTGGCACGTCGAGGACGGCATGCCGGCGATGCGGGCGCTGAGCTGCTCGGTGCTGCTCACCGACAACAACGAGTGCAACGGTCCGCTGATGCTGATTCCGGGCTCGCAGATGCAGTTCATCTCGTGCCAGGGAACCACGCCGGACCAGCATTACAAAGAATCGCTGCGCAAGCAGGAGTACGGCGTGCCCGACCCCGTCAGCCTGCAGTTGCTGGTCGAGAAGGGGGGCATACGCTCCATGACCGCCAAGGCGGGATCGGTGGTGTTCTTCGATTGCAACACCATGCACGGCTCCACCGGCAATATCTCTCCGTGGCCGCGGGCCAATGTCTTCATGGTGTACAACAGCATGGAGAATGTGCTCGAGCAGCCCAAGTACGGCCTTGCCCCGCGCCCGGACTATATCGCCGCGCGCGAACGCATCGAACGGCTTGAACCGCAGGATGCGGCGGTGGTGGACTAGGGCGTTGCCAACGCTCGCCGCTCCGCGTTGCCGGGCGCAGCGCGTATCGATATACGCGCTGCGCCCGGCGCCTTGACTAAAACGCGACGCCCTTCAGGAACTCCTGTGTGCGGGCTTCCCGGGGGGAGCCGAACAAGGCCTCGGGCGACCCTTGCTCCACGATGGCTCCCTTGTCGAAAAAGCAGACGCGGTCGGAGATCTGCTTGGCGAACTGCATTTCGTGCGTCACCAGCAGCATGGTCAATTCGCTTTCCTGCGCCAGGCGCGTCATCACGTTCAGGACTTCGCCGACCAGTTCCGGGTCGAGCGCCGACGTGGGTTCGTCGAACAGCATGATGCGCGGCCGCATGGCCAGCGCGCGGGCGATGGCCACCCGTTGCTGCTGGCCGCCGGACAACTGGCGGGGAAACTTGCCGGCGTGGTCTGCCAGGCCCACCAGTTCCAGGTATTCCATCGCGCGCTTGCGGGCCTCGGGCTTGGACAGGCCCAGCACGTGCACGGGCGCCTCGGTGATATTGCGCAGCACCGTCATATGCGGGAAAAGATTGAACTGCTGGAAAACCATGCCCATCTGCTTGCGCATTTCGCGCAGGTGCGGCTCGCCCGCCGCCACCAGCCGGTCGCCGCGGCGCTCGTGCCACAAGGGCGTTCCGGCAACCGTGATGACGCCCGAGTCGATGTGCTCCAGGGTCATCAGGATGCGCAGCACCGTAGACTTCCCGGAGCCCGACGGGCCGATGATGGTGACCTTCTCGCCCGGCTCGACCTCGAAATCCAACTCGTCCAGAACGGTGGCCTGGCCGAAGCGCTTGGTGACTCGGTCGAATTTGATGATGGGTTCGTTCATCGCAAAGGCAGTCCTTGCCTGGGCAGGCGAGCATCCAGGTAGCGCACGCCCGCCGAGGCGATCAAGGTGAGAATCAGGTACAGGGCGCCCACCATGGTCAGGGGGACGAGGTAGTTGAAAGTGCGGTCGCCGATGATCTTCGCCACGTTCAGCAGTTCGAGCACCGAGACGACGGACAGCACCGGCACGTCCTTCATGATGGAGATCAGGTAGTTGCCCAGCGCCGGGATGATGCGGGGAATGGCCTGCGGCAGCACGATGGCCGCGAATATCCGCGCCGGCGAAAGATCCAGTGCGCGCGCGGCTTCGATCTGCCCCTTCAGCACGGACTCCAGGCCTGCCCGGTAGACTTCCGAGGTATAGGCGCTGTACTGGATGCCAAGCGCCAGGGCGCCGGTCAGGAAGGCCGGCAGCACGACGCCGTAGTCCGGCAGCACGTAGTACAGGAAGAAAAGCTGCACCAGCAGGGGCGTGTCGCGGATGAATTCGGATACGGCCCTGGCCAGCCAGGATACCGGCCGCAGCCTGGAGCCCTTCAGGGCCGCAAGCACCAGGCCAAGTATCGCGGCCACCACGAAGCCCAGCACGGTGGCCTGGATGGTCACCAGCAGTCCGCGCAGCAGCATGGGCAGTATGGACCACGCGAAAGCCCAGGTGCCGCCGTCCAGGTTCCAGTTCATGCCGAACAGCATGTCAGGCTCCTCCCGAACGCCAGCGGCCGGTCGAACGCTCCAGCAGCTTCATGAACAGCGTCACCACCAGCGCCATACCGAAGTACATGAGCAGCAGCAGGGTATAGACGGTGGTGTTGTCCTGGGTGATGTTGCGTATCTGTTCGGCGCGCAGCGCCAGGTCGCCCAGTCCCACCAGCGACACCAGGGCGGTGTCCTTCAGGTTCTGCACGGCCAGGTTGCCGAAGCTGGGCAGCATTTCGGGAATCGCCTGGGGCAGGCTGATGCGCCAGAGTATCTGGCGAGGCGTGAAGTCCAGGGCCTGGGCGGCTTCGCGCTGTTCATGCGGCACGGCCTGCAGGGCGCCGCGCACGACCTCGGCGCCGTAGGCGCCGATGTTCAGGCTCAAGGCCAGGACGCCGGCGGCCACGGGCGGCAGGCGCAGATCCACGCCCAGGCTCTGGCCCAGCAGCGGCAGGGCGAAGTACAGCCAGAACAGCTGCACCAGCAGCGAAGTGCCACGGAAGAACTCGATGATTGCCTTGGAAGCTGCCCGGAGCGCCCGGCGCGAGGCCACCTGGCCGATGCCGAAGGCAAAGGCCAGCAGCCCGCCCAGCACGGTGGAACCCACGGCAAGCTGCGCCGTCACCCAGGCGCCCTTGAGCAGCGGTGGAAGGTAGTCGAGCCATTCCATCATGCATGACTCCGCCGGCTCGTAGCGGCATCAAGGGTGAAGGGATCGGGGCCGGCCGGCGTAGCGGCTCCCGGAGCGGCGCGGCGCAACGACGGCCTGGGCCCGGCCTTTCGCATGCTTGCTGGTAACCGCGTTCCCGAAACCGATCGGTGCGGCAGGGGTTCTAACCGTTTTGCCTGGCGCACAATTGTTTCGTCCCGCGCTCGAACGAGGCCTTCATGTCGGTGTCGCTGAATCCGTAGCGCGCCAGGATGTCGCGCCACGCCTGGGTCTGCTTGAACTTGGCCAATTCCGTGTTGAAGGCTTTTTGGAACGAGCCGGAGTTCTTGGCAAAGGCGAAGCCGCCCCAGCTCCGCGCCGGCTGTCCATGGAGGACGGGATCGGTGAATGGCGACGCGGCCTCGACGCGCTGACTTTTTTGGGCCAGTTGGTTGACGGTAAGGCTGGTGGCCGCGTAGGCGCTGGCGCGGCCGGTCGAAACCGTGGAAATCGCGTCGGCATTGCTGGCGATCGTGACGATATTGCTTTGCGGAACATGCAGAGCGCGCAGCATGTCCAGTTGGTCCGCGCCGGCCATGACGGCGATTTTGCCGTCGCCCTTGGCGAACTCCTGGAAGGTGTGCCGATTGTCGGGATTGCCCTTGGCGACCAGCAGGCCTTCGCCGTAAGAGCTGTTTGGCTCGGAGAACAGCACCTGGCGGCAACGCTGCGGGAGGATGGCCATTTCCGCTGCCACCATGTCGTAGCGTTGCGCCTTCAGGCCCGGGATCAGCGAACTGAAGTTGGTGACCGACCATTCTATCTTGGTGATGCCCAGCTTTTGCATGACCTGCTTGGCCACGTCGGGCCCGACGCCCTGGGCCTTGCCGTCGAGATTGGCATAGCCGTAGGGAATTTCGTTGGCGATGGCAATGCGCACGGCGCCGCGATCCTGGATCTGTTTCAGGGTGACCGCGCCGGCGGCGCCCGACAGGCCCAATGCGCATAGCGCAAGAATGGAAAGCCTGAGTGTCCGGAAGCGATTTTTCATGGATCGTCCTTTTGCGGTGGGAGTTGCCGTTCTTCAGCCGGGAGGCGGGCTATGCGGCGGATGCTGAAAACGTAATGCGTGCCGCCGGCGGCGCCAATGCCAGCCACGGGCAAGGTGTTCTTGAAATTGATTCGTATGAAAATCATAACCTAATTAATCATTTCAACTCAAATTAGTTGTGCGGAGGAGCGCGCGGGCGCGATTGTTGCTTTTGAACGGGCACCCGTGGCCTTTTTGGGCGGTTTTTCTTGGCGCGGCGAAAAAACTGTGCTAGGATTTGCCTATGAACAACGTTTTCTCGGTTTACTTCTTTTATTTTGCTTTTCCAACACCGCTGGTGGAGGAAGGGAAACGTTGCACGCAGTAAAAGCCAAATTCCCAAAAAGCCGCCAGCTTAGTAGCTTGGCGGCTTTTTTTATATTGCTTGCTAAGTTGGCATCAACCCCTGGAGCAACTCGTGTCACACAATACTGACGATTTACGGATCCGCGAAATCAAAGAACTCAGCCCTCCCGCGCACGTCATGCGCGAATTCCCCAGCTCTACCGAGGTTTCCTCCACCGTGTACGCGGCGCGCCGTGCCGTGCACGAGGTTCTGCATGGCAACGACGACCGGCTGGTGGTCGTCATCGGGCCGTGTTCCATCCATAACACGGAAGGCGCCCTGGACTACGCCCGCCGCCTCAAAGAGCAGCGCGACCTGTACAAGGACGAGCTCGAGATCATCATGCGCGTGTATTTCGAGAAGCCCCGCACGACGGTCGGCTGGAAGGGGCTTATCAACGATCCGGGGCTGGACGGCAGTTTCAACATCAACCTGGGGCTGCGCACCGCACGCAAGCTGCTCATCCAGATCAACGAGCTTGGCCTGCCCGCCGGCTGCGAATTCCTTGACATGATCACGCCGCAGTACATCGCCGACCTGGTTTCCTGGGGTGCCATCGGCGCGCGCACCACCGAAAGCCAGGTGCACCGCGAACTTGCTTCCGGCCTGTCGTGTCCGGTGGGTTTCAAGAACGGCACCGACGGCAACGTGAAAATCGCCGTCGACGCGATCAAGGCCGCTTCGCAATCCCATCATTTTCTTTCGGTTACCAAGGGCGGGCATTCGGCCATTGTGTCAACTGTTGGAAACGATGATTGCCACGTCATCCTGCGCGGCGGTAAAGTACCCAACTACGATGCCGCCAATGTCGAAGCTGCCTGCGAGGCGCTCGCCAAGGCAGGGCTGCCGCAGCGCCTCATGGTCGATGCCAGCCACGCCAACAGCAATAAAGACTACCGCAACCAGCCCAAGGTCCTGGACGACATCGCCGTCCAGCTCGAAGGCGGTGAAAACCGGCTCTGCGGCGTCATGGTGGAAAGCCATCTGGTGGGCGGCCGCCAGGACCTCGTCGCGGGCCAGCCGCTGGTCTATGGCCAAAGCATTACCGACGGCTGCATCGACTGGGACACTTCCGTTCAAGTGCTCGAACGTCTGGCCCAGGCAGTAAAGAACCGCCGCAAGGTCGCCGCGCACCCGGCTGCCGCGTAGCGCCCGGTTCGCGGGGCGCCGTCCCGCGGGCAGCGGCATTCGTGTTTTTTCGTGGTGTCATGGAGTCTCATTTGAATGCCTTAATGCAGTTGCAAGCCCGGCCCCGTCCCATTCCGGCGGGTTTCATCGATGCGCTCAAGGCGCGTTTCGGCGAGCGCTTTTCCGCCGCGCAAAGCGTGCGCGAGCACCACGGCCGCGACGAATCCGCGTATCCGGCCGTCTTGCCCGACGGCGTCGTCTATGCCCAAAGCACCGAAGACGTCGCCTGGGTGGCCAGGCATTGCCATCAGCATCGGGTGCCGCTCATCGCCTACGGCACCGGGTCATCGCTCGAGGGGCATATCCTGGCCGTGCAGGGGGGCATCTGCCTCGATCTGTCGGGCATGAACCAAATCGTCGCCGTCAACCCCGAAGATCTCACCGTCACGGTGCAGGCGGGGGTTACCCGCAAGCAGCTCAACACCGAAATCCGCGATACCGGCCTGTTCTTCCCCATCGACCCGGGGGCGGACGCCAGCCTGGGCGGCATGACGGCCACGCGGGCTTCGGGCACCAACGCCGTGCGCTACGGCACCATGCGCGAAAACGTCATGAACCTCAAGGTCGTGCTGGCGGACGGGCGCATCATTCACACCGCCAACCGCGCGCGCAAGTCCTCGGCCGGCTACGACCTGACCCGCCTGTTCGTCGGCAGCGAAGGCACGCTGGGCATCATCACCGAGATCACCGTCAGGCTCTATCCCCAGCCCGAGGCCATTTCGGCGGCGGTCTGCAATTTCCCCACCATGCACGCCGCGGTGCAAAGCGTCATCGAGATCATACAAATGGGCGTGCCGGTGGCGCGCGTCGAATTCATGGACCTGGCCGGCGTCAAGGCCATCAATGCCTACAGCAAGCTCGATCTGCACGAGTCGCCGTTGCTGCTGTTCGAATTCCACGGCAGTCCCAATGGCGTGCGCGAGCAGGCCCAGACGGTGCAGGAAATCACCGCCGGCAACGGAGGCATGGCGTTCGAATGGGCCGAACACCCCGAAGACCGTTCGCGCTTGTGGGCGGCCCGGCACAATGCGTATTTCGCCGGCCTGCATACACGGCCGGGGTCGCGCTCCAACACCACCGACGTGTGCGTGCCCATTTCACGGCTGGCCGACTGCGTTTCGGAAACCGCCGCCGAACTAGAACAGGCCAGCTTTCCGTACATTATCGTCGGGCATGTGGGCGACGGCAATTTCCACGTGCAGATGATGCTCGACCCGAACAATCCGGCGGAATGGGACGAGTCCGAGCGCATCAATCACAATATCGTGGCCCGCGCCATCGCCATGGACGGAACCTGCACCGGCGAGCACGGCGTGGGGTTGCACAAAATGGACTTCATGCTGGCCGAGCACGGGCGGGATGCTCTCGATCTCATGCAGTCCGTCAAGCAGGCTTTCGACCCCAACAACATCCTGAATCCCGGAAAAGTCATTCCGCCCGCCTGAGGGGCTCTGGGGCGCAAGCGGCGTCCCGGCGGCGGCAGCGCACTGCGGGCCTGGGCGCCCGCAGGCAAATCGGGTGGGGCGTATCCGATTAAAATACCGGCATGACTCATTTATCTGCATCGAAAGGGCGTGTCGTCGTCGGCATGTCGGGGGGCGTTGATTCGTCGGTAACGGCCTGGCTGCTCAAAGAGCAGGGCTACGAGGTCGTAGGCCTGTTCATGAAGAACTGGGAGGACGACGACGATTCCGAGTACTGCTCGACGCGCCAGGACTGGATTGACGCGGCCAGCGTGGCCGATCTCATCGGCATTGAAATCGAGGCCGTGAACTTCGCGGCGGAATACAAAGACCGCGTTTTCGCCGATTTCCTGCGCGAGTACTCGGCCGGCCGCACCCCCAATCCCGACGTGCTGTGCAATGCCGAAATCAAGTTCAAGGCATTCCTGGATCACGCCATGTCGCTGGGCGCCGAGCGCATCGCCACCGGCCACTATGCCCGCGTGCGCGCCGTGGAAGAGGGCGGCCAGGCGCAGTATCAATTGCTCAAGGCGCTGGATCACACCAAGGATCAAAGCTATTTTCTGCATCGCCTGAATCAGGCGCAGTTGTCGAGAACCCTGTTTCCCCTGGGCGAACTGCCCAAGACGGAAGTCCGGCGCATTGCGGCGTCGTTGCAACTGCCGAATGCGGCCAAAAAAGACTCCACCGGCATATGCTTTATCGGCGAACGTCCGTTCCGCGAGTTCCTGAACCGCTATCTGCCCACGCAGCCGGGGCCCATCAAGACGCCCGAAGGGGTTGTCGTGGGCCAGCATCAGGGCTTGTCGTTTTACACCCTTGGGCAGCGCAAGGGCCTGGGCATAGGCGGCGTGAAGGGCAGGCAGCGCGACGACGGCACGGCTGACGCGTGGTATACCGCGCGCAAGGATCTGGAATCCAATACCCTGTACGTGGTTCAGGGGCACGATCACCCCTGGCTGCTGAGCAACAAATTGAACGCCCAGGACGGCAGCTGGGTTGCCGGCCATGCCCCTGCGCCGGGCAGTTACGCCGCCAAGACGCGCTATCGCCAGTCGGATGCCGCCTGCGTGCTGCCCTTTGCCCAGAAAGACAGCTTCGCGCTGGAGTTCCGCGAATCACAATGGGCGGTTACTCCCGGCCAGTCGGCCGTGCTGTATGACGGCGACGTGTGCCTGGGCGGCGGAATCATCGTCTAATGGGTGGCGCGACCACCAAGGGCTCGAAGGGGTGCTTTCGGGCTGCTCCGGCGCAGGAACCGCCCGAGAGCGCATCCGCTAGAATGGCTGGATGAAAATCGGAATCCTCCTGCTCAGCATATTGGGCGCCGCCGGCATGTGGTGGTGGGCCGTTCGCAACAGCCGGCTTGGGCCCGCGCCGACCCTGTCGCAAAAGCTGCGGGTCGCGGGGCAAAGCATTTTGGCCGGTGTCGTCGTGTATTTTGCGCTGCTGCTCGTGGCGCTGCTCTACATGATGGCCGTTTCGCGTTGACGCCGCCCGCAAATCCCCCAAGCGGGCCTTGCCTTGACGCCGCTTGCCCGCCCATTCAAAATACTATGTAATAGCCTTTACAAAACGTGGCAATTTATGCAATGCAGCCGCGGCTGGATACGCTGGCCAAGCAACATTCATGCCCGCCATCGTTTGCCCAAAGACCCATCCACAGGCAATATGCGTCAGTTCATTTTGGCTTCCGCCGGATTCCTTCTGGCTATCGCATTACCCGGCCATGCCGCCCCCGCGCAGGACAAATGGCCTCCGTTGCCGTCCAGGCTGAACTTCGTCACCCCCTACGGCACCTTGGGCATCAAGTCTTATGAGTACCTGTACGAATCGCGCCTGAAAATCAACGACACCGAAATCAGCCCGCCGATCGAAGGGCTGCTGAACATCACCTATGCCTTCAGCCTGCCCAAGGCCGAGGCGGCGCTGGTGTCCATCAGCGACGGCAACGAAAAATGCCCGGTCAAATATCGCTGGATCATCCTGCGCGACAAAGGCTATACCGTCTCGCCGCCTTTCGGCTCGTGCAGCACGCGGGTGAAGGTATCGGCAAAAGGCCGGCGTTTCCTGGTGCAGACCCCCAACGCCGAAAAGCCGGATAAAATAGATACTTACATCTACGACGGCAAGACCCTGACACGTAAACGCTGAACCCCATGCGCCCGGGCGGCGCCTTACGGGGCGCCAACCTGGCGATGCACGCCGCAATATGCCCCCCGGGCCGTTCAGCCTACGCCCAGCCCAAGCCCGCAACACCGGAACGTATTATTTTGAATCCCTCACAAAACGAATCCTGGGGTTTCCTGCACCCCGAATGCCATGGCTACAACGCCATCCTGTTCTTCAGCTGGGATCTGGCCAAGACCATCGAGCAGCAGTTCAAGCTCCACGCCGAGTCGTCCCTGGCCGTGCAACTGACCGAGGCGCAAAAGGCGGTCGATCGCCTGCTCAACCAGTACGTGCAAATCCAGGCCAACCCCAAGGCTTTCGAAGGCCAAAGCATTACCCTGAAGCTCGAGCGCGACAGTTCCGACGCCGAAGGCACGCCCGTGCTGGCGCTGCAGACCTCGCCCGAACTCGAAGAGCTTATTCTTGAAATGCAGTCGCAGCTGCAGGCGACGCAAACCATAAACTGACCGATTTCACGTCGGCCTCATTCACGGCCGGGCAGTGCCCGGCACCATAGCGGAGCAAGCATGACCAAGCCGATGAACTGGGGTTACGAACGTGCGGACTGCCGGGGCAACCAGGCGCTGGGCCTGTTCCTGGACGACATGGAAAACCTGCTCAAGCACTACGCGGCGCTGGAAGGCTCGCCCGAGGCCAATCTGTTCCAGGCCCAGGCGGCCGCCAACAAGCTTTTGCAGGCCTACGACAAGAACGCCAGGGGCACCCAGGCATTCCGGAACCAGTCCATCCAGTTGCGTTCCATCATCAACAACAACCATTGCCTGGAATTCGTTCCCTTGTTTTCGTCGGGGCTGAAGGAACACCTTATTGCCTTGTTGAAGCGCTCGAACGAATCGCATCTGCACTAGGGCCTGTTAACACGTATCAAGGAGATCGCGTTGGGACTGGAATCGGCTGAACGCAAGGCGCCCACCGCAGCAAGGCTCAATGCCTTGCGAGGATGGGCAACACCGCGAGCGGCCGGTTCCAGTCCCAACCCTGTGGGAAGCCATGAAAAATCAGCCTGCTCCGCGTTGCCGTGCTTGCGCGTATCGACATACGCGCGGCACCCGGCGCCTTGATCAGTCAGATTTTTCATGGCTTCGCGACTCCTTGATACGTGTTAACAGGCCCTAAAACATATCCAGGCCCAAATGTAAAAGTCCCCTGAAGGGGACTTTGCGGTAAGCGAATACGCCATGCAGGCGTTTATGTTTACGGCTTGGGCGGCGCGGACCCGATAAAGGAAGGCCGGGCCTGGAGTTTTTCGTTGAGCACGGCCAGATTGCCGAATTGCTTGCGCCAATCCAGGTTGGGAAAGCGCAGGTCCAGATAGCCCAGCGCGCAGCCCACGGCGACATCGGCCAGGCTGAAATTGATGCCCATGCAAAAGGCGTGGCTGTCCAGTTCGGCATCCATGAATTCCAGCGCCGTGGTGATTTTTCCCATTTGGCGCTGCACCCAGTCTTCGCTGCGCAATTCGGCCGGCCGCTTGGTGTTTTCGATGTTGATGGCGACGGCCGCATCGAGCACTCCGTCGGCAATGGCTTCCCAGCAGCGGGTTGCCGTGCGGTCGCGGCTGGGCTGGGGGATGAGGCGGCCGACGGGCGAAAGCGTATCGAGGTATTCGACGATGACGCGCGAATCGAACAGGCAGCCTGTGTCGTCCATGACCAGACAGGGAACTTTGCCCAAGGGGTTGTAGGTCTGGATTTGCGTTGTGCTCGACCAGACGTCTTCAAGAATCAGCTCGTATTCGAGTTTTTTTTCAGCCATTACCACCCGCACTTTGCGGGTATAAGGGCTAGTCAGCGAACCAATCAGTTTCATGGCTACCTAAGGAAGTTACTGGCCGGAAAAGTATAGCAGGGTTACCCGGCACGCAGTGCCGGCAGCAGGCCCTCTTGTCCATGCAGAAAAAGCCTGGCGCCGAATGTGTGGTTTATATGCTTCGCTTGCCCCGGCAGCGGCCGCCCTCGGCGCGAATGTTAAAATGCCCGCTGATTTTTCAGTTACGTGAGCCGTGATGCAAATAGCCGATCAACTTAGTCATTTAAACGCCCTGTCGCCTCTCGATGGCCGCTACGCCGCCAAGGGGCAGATACTGCGCGAAACCTTGTCCGAAGCGGGCTTCATGGCCCACCGGGTCGAGGTCGAAGTGGCCTGGTTGCTGGGCTTGTCGCAAGCCGGCCTGCCTGAGCTGCCCGCGTTTTCCGACGAATCCCGGGCGCTGCTGCACAGCCTGGTCAAGAATTTCTCGGAAGCCGATGCGGCCCGCATCAAGGAAATCGAAAAAACCACCAACCACGACGTCAAGGCTGTCGAATACTGGCTCAAAGAGCAAGTCGCCGGCGATGCCGCGCTGTCCAGCGCGGCGGAGTTCATTCATTTCGCCTGCACCTCGGAAGACATCAACAACACGTCCCACGCTCTCATGCTGACGCGCGCGCGGGCGCAGTTCATCGTGCCGCGCCTTACCGAAGTCTGCAACCGCCTGAAGGCCGCCGCGCGCCAGTTCGCCGACCAGCCCATGCTGTCGCGCACCCATGGCCAGCCGGCCAGCCCCACGACCCTGGGCAAGGAGTTTGCCAACGTGGCGGCCCGCCTCGATCGCGCCATCGCGGCCATCGACGCCGTGCAGCCGTTGGCCAAGCTCAATGGCGCCACGGGCAATTACAACGCCCACGTCAGCGCCTATCCCGAGGTGGACTGGCCAGCTTTCAGCGCCCGTGTGCTGGCCGGGCTGGGCCTTGCCCAAAACCCCTATTCCATCCAGATCGAACCGCACGACTGGATGGCCGCCCTGTTCGATGCCGTGGCGCGCGCCAACACCATCATTCTCGATCTCAATCGCGATATCTGGGGCTATGTCTCGCTGGGTTACTTCAAGCAGCGCCTCAAGGAAGGCGAGGTCGGCTCGTCCACCATGCCGCACAAGGTCAACCCCATCGACTTCGAAAACTCCGAAGGCAACATCGGGTTGGCCAATGCCGTGTTGCGCCACCTGTCCGAGAAACTGCCGGTATCGCGCTGGCAGCGCGACCTGACCGACTCCACCGTGCTGCGCAACCTGGGGGTGGCCTTCGGATACTGCGCCGTGGCCTGGGACGCCTGCCTGCGCGGCCTGGACAAGCTCGAGCTGAACCGTACGGTCATCGACGCCGACATCGACGCCTGCTGGGAAGTGCTGGCCGAGCCCGTGCAGACCGTCATGCGCCGCTACGGTTTGCCGCAACCCTACGAGCAGCTCAAGGCGCTTACCCGCGGCAAGGGCATCAATCAGGAAGGCCTTACCGAATTCATCCAGGGGCTGGATCTGCCCGCCGAACCCAAGGCCCGCTTGCTGGCGCTTACTCCGCGCAGCTATGTGGGGCTGGCGGCCGATCTGGCCAAGGCAATCTAGAACCTGTCAACACCTATTAAGAAGCCGCGAAGCCATGAAAAACCTGGCTGATCCAGGCGCCGGATGCGCACACAGCCAATCAGCCTCGGCCTTTTGCGGCCTCATAAAAAAGATGCTAGAATAGCTCTCTTTTCAGGCATGGGGCTTTAGCTCAGTTGGTAGAGCAGAAGACTCTTAATCTTTTGGTCGTGGGTTCGAGTCCCACAGGCCCCACCAAAATGCTTGCAGAAAGTCAGCAGCCGCCTTTTCAGGCGGCTTTTCTTTTTGGGCGCCGGCGCGGCGGTGCAATCAAAGAACGGATGCAGATTCTAGTGTGCTGTTGGTTGGTTCACGCTTTTAAATTCGGATGTCTTGCCTGGCGGCAAAAAGAAAGCCGGATGAGATATCCGGCCTTGGGCAATACGCCTTGGTATAGGTTTTGGCGGGCTTGTTAATAGATGGGCGTGCGGGTGATGGAAACGAGCAGCTCGTTCAGCGCCTGCGAGGCGTTTTCGCTGATGCCGCTGGCGGCAAGGACCTGCTGCAGCTTGGCTTCCATGGCTGCCGCCTGGGCATTGCGAGTGGCTTCAGGGAGTTCGTTGATCTGCTCCGTGAAGGAGGCGGCAAACTCTTCGCCCAAGCCCGTGAGGTCGGCAAAAGCGAAATCGCCGGCTTCGTATTGGCGCGCGATTTTCAGTGCCCGAGCCCAGTATTGCTCAACAAGTGCATTCATGGTGAGTCTCCTGTAGTGAGGGAGCCGGTAATGGCACCTCTTGGCTGAGATCCAAGATTAATCCATTTGTCTGCTTTTGCGGTTACCTCTTTTTTAAAGGCGTGGATATTCCGCTTTAAGTTGGGTCCTCAATTGGCTGATTTATAAAAAGTAATCCGGCCTGAAAATACGCCCTTTTTTTTTGTGACAAAATTTTCTATTCGTACAACTCGGTCTGGCGGGGCCTAGGTTCCCCATGCAAGATGGCTGCCATTCGTACCAGGAATGGACGGTCTTGCAGGGGAGGTGGCCGATGGCTGTAAAGTGGGTTGCGGGGTTGGCAATGCTGGTGCTTGGCGGCTGCACAGGCCTGCCGGATTGGCGTTTGTTCGACTCCGCCGGCATGCAAGCTCCCGTGTCTCACAGCGCCGGCATTTTCGATTTTGCCTGGCAGCTGTCGGGCGATCCCGAAGTGGCGCCGCTGCAGGTCTTCGACGATGGGCGCCGCATGTGGCTGCAGTTTGTGCCGGGGCAGGCGGTGCCGGCTATTTTTGCCAGCACCTCCCAGGGCGACCGGCTCTTGGGATACCGCCGCGAAGACCCCTATGTCGTGCTCGACCAGATATGGCCGCACCTGGTGTTGCGCGGCGGCCGGCAATCAAGCCGCATCGACCGCGTGAGCGCCGCGTCCGATCCGTCCATGGCGCTGACCGGCGCCGTGCCGGAAGCCGATGCAGGAAAGATGGCCGAGCCGTCCGGTGTCAGGGCGCCATCCAGCGCGGTTGTGGATACCCTGGCCGTGCACACCGAGGCCGATGAGGCGGTGGTTCCTGTGGTCGCCGCGCCGTTGCCGGCGCAATCGGCTGCCATCACCGCAACGGTGGACGTTCCGCCGGATCTTGCGCAGTTCGACGTCAGTCCGCAAGACAAAAACATGCGCCTGGCCCTGTCTCGCTGGGCGGACATGGCGGGGTGGACGTTCGAGGCCGAGCACTGGTCGGTCGATGCCGATATTCCCATTGCCGGTTCGGCGCAGTTCCGCAGCGACTTCAAGCAGGCCGTGCAGGCGCTCATGGCATCCACCGAAATGGCCGACCGCCCGCTGCAGCCGTGTTTCTATTCCAATAAGGTGCTGCGCATCGTGCCGTACGCCCAACCGTGCAATCGCGTTGCAGCGCTGTCGGGGGCATCATGAATCGCGCGGCTCGCCTGTGTGTCGTCGTGTGCTGCGCGGCGGGCGTCTCGGCCTGCGCGCTGGCCGAGAAGGCCAGGCAGATCGCGTTGTCCGTGGGCCAGGCGCAGGACGACATTCAAGGCCGGCGCCAGGAGTTCGAGCGTTCGATTTCTGACCGTGCCGCCCGCCGTGCCGCGCAAGATGTCGGTCAGCCGTGGCTGGCGGGTCCGGCCCAGCCGTTGGCCCGCGAGATCGCCTTGCCGCCAGCCCTGCGCGCCAATGTCAATACAACCCTGCTGTTCAGCGATGCATCGTTCGACTTGCCCGGTTTGGCCCAGCGCATTACCGCGGCAACCGGCATTCCTGTCCACGTTCGGCCCGACGCCCTGATGCCGCTGGAGGCCTTTGCGCCGCGCCTGGCCGCCGCCGCGACGCAAAAGGCCGCGGGCACCCAAGGTGCGCCGCTCATGCGGCCTTCCGTCAAGCCTGAACCTTTGGCCAGGATACTGGACCGCATAGGCGCCCGCCTTGGCGTCATGTGGCGGTTCCGGGATGGGCGCATCGAGTTCTACCGTACTGAAACGCGCGTCTTCAACGTACGCGCGCTTACGCTCAATGCCAACGCCGAAGCTGAAATGGGCTCCAGCCGTCGAAGCCGGTCCGAAGGATTTGCCAGCACATCCAAAACCACTTTGTCGGCAGGCAAGCACGAGTTGCTCGAAGTCGTGCGCCTTCGCATCGAGCCCTTCCTGTCGCAAGCCGGTATGCTGGTTGCCGAAGCGGGGGGCAGTTCATCCATAGTCGTTACCGACATTCCGGAAGTCCTGCAGCGCATTGCGCTGTATCTGGAACAGGAAAACCGCGCCCTGACGCGCCGCGTGCGCTTGATTTTCGACGAGATCACGCTGGCCGTGCACGATGCGGCCGAGGCCGGCTTCGACTGGAACCTGGTGTTTTCCAGCGCCAAATTCGTTGCGGCCGCGAGCATGCCCGATGCGGGCGCCGTGGAGGCGGCCAGCTTCGGCCTGGGCGTTGCCGATGGCTCTTTCAAGGGCTCTGAAGCCGTGGTCAAGGCGTTGAGCCAGGTAGGGCAGGTCGTGCGGCGCAGCAGCCTGCCCGTACTGACTTTGAACAGGCGTCCTGTATCGCACGCTGTCCGAACGACGTTCTCGTACATCGATAGGGTCGAGACGACGGCGCTGCCGTCCGGCTCGGGCGTGTCGCTTCCTTCCGTTTCGGTAAGCCAGAAAGAGGAAACGGTCGGCTCTTTGCTGACCCTCGTGCCCGACGCGCAGGACGATGGCCAGATATTGCTGTCGGTGGCCTATGACAATACGGTCGCCCAGCCTCTTAAATCCGTGACGTTCGGCGACAAGTCCAATCCATTGCAATTGCAGCAGGTCACCATCGACGGCAACGGCACAGTCCAGCAAGTGGCGCTGCGGCCGGGGCAGCCGCTGGTTATTTCGGGTTTCGACCGCAGCAACGAGGAAACGGAAGGCCGCAGGCTGAACCCGGGCTTGCCCATGCTGCTGGGCGGAAGCGAACGCCTTTCCACCCAGCGGCTGACCACGATCATCGTGGTCACCGCACAGGTCGAAGAAGGTTTCTAAGGGCGGAGGCCATGAGCGACATCCTGATCCTTCCCGTTGCTTCTGCCTCGCTGGCGTTCGGGCTCGATTGGCTGCCCTTGCTCGATGGCCGCGCCGACCGCATGGCCTATCGTGTTGCAAGGCGGCATCGCGCCTCCCATCTGGTCGCGGCAGGCTCTTTCGCTGCGGCGGTTGGACTTGCGCATTTGAGTCCCAGGGGGGGCGGGCGCGGTGCGCCGCTGCATTCGGCGGCGCAAAATATGGCCCGGCTATTCCCCGCGGGAACCATCGCTCTGCTGATGGCGCTTGACGAGTCCCGCCACTGGCTGGTGGCTGTGCACGAAGGGACGGTTGTCGCGCGCACCGACAAAATCCATGCTTGCGCCGACGATGCCAGGGAAAGCCTGGAAGAACTGCGACAGGCCTTTCCGCAATTGATGCTGCTCGATGAATCGCAAGCGCCTTCCTTGAGAGACATCGCCGCCGCCAGCGGCGAACCTTCGCGCTTGCGGCGTGCGCATCGTTGGCATGGCGGCGCGGCGGGTCTGTTGCGTTGGGGCTTGCTTCTCCTTGCCTTGGCGTTCGTGCCGCCTCGCATATGGAAGCTCTGGAAGGCGTCCGCTCCCGCGCAACAGGAATTGCCTCGCGTCGATGCCGGCCGGGCATGGCTCGATGCGCAAGACAAAGCGGGCCGTGCTATCGCCGTGCACGGAGTGCATGGCACGCGGGCCGCGCTGCAGGAGCTTTACCGTTTGCCGGTGCGCCTGGCCGGCTGGTCGCTGCTTGGCGCGGATTGCCAGCCGCAGGCGGGCAACTGGTATTGCAAGGCACGCTATCAGCGCAAAGGGCCGCATGCCAGCAATGCGGGTTTCATCGAGGCGGCGGGCCCCGGCTGGGCCGTCGAGTTTCCTTCCATGGACCAGGCCGAACCATCCTGGCGGACCGGTGCGCCCGCCTTGCCGCTACCTGCGGCCACCGTGCGCAGCGTAGCCTACAACCAGCGCCACCTATGGAGTTCCCTGCAATCCATTCAAGCCGCGTTTTCCTCCATGCAGTTGGGCCGGCCCGCGCCGATGGCGGTGGCCGCGCCGCGCGATGCGCACGGCCAGCCTATCGTCCGGCCGCCCGGGTTGCCGGTCTATACGTTGCGCCAGGTCGTCTTCGACGGCCCCATGCGTTCGGCCGCGGTGCTATTGCCTTACACCGAATCCATAAGCTGGAAAAAAATCGTCCTGTCGTTTCACGACCGGCGGGAGGCCACTCTCAAGGCCAGTCGCTTTCATGTTTCATTGCACGGAGATCTCTATGAAATCCAGTCCGAACCCCTCGATGCGGCTCCAGGCGTGGCGCCGCATTCCGGGCAAGCGGCGGCTTCGCCCATTTTTTCGTCGTAGCGCCGCCTATGGCTGCCTGGCGTGTGCGCTTGCTGCGCCGGCGGCTGCACAGCCAACGGCCGTCGGCGCTGCCGATGCCGACGAGCTCGCCGCCGACCAGATCTCGGTGCGCGAACTGATCCGACTGGAAACCGCCTTGGCATTGAGCCAGGCCCAGAAAAAATTGCAAGGAGCCAGCCGGCCCGGCGATGCGGGCCAGAGGACATCCGGACAATCGGCAGCGCCCAGGCTTGTCGCGATTTACGGGGTAGGAAAAAAACTGGCGGCGGAAGTGCGTATCGGCGCCGATACGCATCTGTACATGAACGGCCATCCCTTGCCCGTGGGGCAGCGCAAGGCCGGCAAGTCCGCCTATACGCTGCGCGCCATGGACAGCGCGTGCGTGCGCCTCGAGCGCGAGTCGCGCGAAACCCAACTGTGCCTGGCCGGACAGCCCATTCAGGAAAGGTGATTTCCATGCGCGTACCCTGGGGGAATCGTTTGGGTCTACGAGTCGCCGATGTCGCGGCATCCAGTTCCCGGTTCGATGCGTCGCATGCCGTGGCGATTTCCAGCCATGACGAACTGCTGGCGCTCGAACCCGCATTGCTTCGGCCTCTCTGTGCCGAGCTGGGTGTCCAGGATCTGGCGGCGCGGCTTTGCCCCGTGCTGCTGGCCGACCACTCCGTGGCCATTCTTTCGCTGCCCGAGCATGTGGGCAGCGACCAGGCGGACGAACTGGCCCGCCGTATCGAGCGATACGGCTATACATTGTCCTGCCCGCAACGGTACGTCCTGGCGGCGCCCTTGTTGCTGGCGATCGTGCGCAACCAAGTGGGTGCGCATTCCTCGCGGCAGGCGGGCCACGCCTTGCTGGAGCATTCGCGAACCGCTCTGGCCCAGGCGTTTCAGGACATGGTCGAGTGGGGTGTGCGCCATGCGGCCAGCGACCTGCACATCAATATCCGGCACGGCGAAACCGAGTCCGAGGTCAAGTACACCGTGTCCGGCCGCTATATCGCTCCAGAGCGGTTTCGCCGTATGCCCACCAGCATGCTGGTCGATATGCTCTCGGTGGCATGGATGGATATCCGCGGGGGCAATGGCGCGGTCTTCGATCCCCGGGCCGAACAGCAGGGCAGCCTGCTCAAGCAGGTAGACGGCCGGCCGGTCTTGTTGCGCTGGGCATCCCTTTCAGCCGATCAGGGGCCGAGCGTGTGCATCCGCCTGCTCGAACGGGAGGCGGGTTCCATAGGCCTGACGCTGGAGCAACTGGGGTATTTGCCGGAGCAGATCCAGGTAATCGAATGCGCCATGCGAACCGAAGGCGGCGCCATCATTTTCGCGGGCGCGGTCGGTTCGGGAAAATCCACGACCCTGGCCTCGCTGATTTCCCGCCTGCCCGAAGAACGCAAGGTGGTCACGCTGGAGGACCCGGTTGAATACCTGATTCCCCGCGCCATACAAAATACCGTGGTGCGCGACTTCGGCGCACAGGCGCCCGACGGGTTCGCCGTCAAGCTGCGGGCGCTCAAGCGTTCGGCCATGAACGACGTGCTGTTGGGCGAAATACGCGACAAGGAGACCGGCGGCGCCTTCATGGATCTGGCCGGCTCGGGCGTCAATGTCTACACGACCACCCATGCGTTGTCGGCAGCCCTGATCCCGGAGCGCCTGGCTTCCGATTTCATCGGCGTGTCGCGCGACTTCCTTGCCGTCCCAGGTGTCCTTAAATTACTGGTCTACCAGGCGCTGTTGCCTCGCCTGTGTCCGGATTGCGCGCTGCCGGCATCGGTGTTGTGGGGGCGCGGCCAATCGCCGTTCGATGCCCGCCGCAAGCCGCGCGAGTGGCGACCCTGGGTCGAAACCATTGCCCAGCATTTTGGCGGCGACCCCGCCGTGCTGCGATTACGCAATCCGCTGGGTTGCTCCGCCTGCCACTCCGGGCGCGATGTTGCATTGGCCGGCTATCGCGGGCGTACCGTGGTTGCCGAATACGTCGAACCGGCGCACAGCCCGGGCTTTCTCGAGAGCATCCGCAACGGCAGTGAACCTGCCCATTGGCGTCCGCCGGGCCGTGATGGTTCCCGAACCGCGCTTGCCTGCGCGATGCTCAAGGCATTCAATGCGGAAATCGATGTGCGCGACATCGAGCTGCATTTCGGCTCTTTCGACATGTCGGCTGGCTCGGGCGATTTACGTTCCGGGCCGCTTCCCTTGCGGGCGTTCGCATGAAGCGCGTCTTTCCTTCTTCCGGCCGAAGCCACTGGGCCGAACAGGCCGTGTTCGAGATGGATCGTCGCCGGTTCGCCGGGCGACGCTCCGACTATTTCGAATACCTGTCGGTGCTGATCCAGGGCGCGCAAGGCCGGCTTACCGTCAAGAAGATTTTCGAGCAGGACGCGGGCCGTCACGGCTGGAAGACCGTGCGCGGCCGATTGTCCCATCGCTGGGCGCAGGCATACCAAATAAGCGGCGGCGACCTCTATGCCACTTGGCAAGACTGTTTCCCATTGGCCGAACTGACCTTGATACGGGTGGCGCAATTGTCGGGCAATGCCGCGCTCACCCGCACTTTGGGCGAACTGGCGGATGCGGTGGCGTTGCTGCGCCGCGCGCGTCGCATCGTGGTTTCCGCCATGTGGTCGGCGGTGCTTGGCGCGTGCGTGTTGCTGGCCATGTTGCTGGCTATCCCGCTGTATACGGTCCCCAGGCTGCGGCAGGTATTCGGCGCCGTTCCGCCGGAGTTCCATGCGGTGCTTACGCGGGCCCTGTTCCGGTTTTCGGATGCCATCCTGGCGAACTGGATCTTTCTGCTGGTGTCGATCGTGGGCGCAGGGGTTTTGCTGGCCTGGTCGCTGCCCAATTGCACGGGCAGGATTCGCCGCTGTCTGGACGAGTATTCGCCCTGGCGTGTTTATCGCGGCGTCCAAGCCATGCATTTCCTGGCGATGATCACCATTGTCCTGACGCGCCATGAGTCGGCGTCCACCCAGTTGCGAACCGCGCTGGCCATGCAGAAGGCCGGCGCCTCGCCATGGCTGCGCTGGCATCTCGACGCCATGCTGGCCCGCGTAGACGCGGGTCTGACCGGGGCCGATACCTTCGGAACCGGAATGCTGGAAGCGGACCTGCACTGGTTTCTGGTCGATATGGCTCAGGCGCACGGGCTGGCCCATGCTTTGACGCTGGTGCGCCAGCGCCTGAAAGACCGCCTCCTGCATGTCATTGCCGTGCGCGTCGGCGCATTGCGCTGGGCGATGCTGCTGGCCTGTCTTGCTGCGTTGCTCGCCGTGGCGCTTTGGCATTACGCCGTCATCGACGAGCTGCGTCGTTTGCTCATGTTTTTTTACGCCAGCCAATAGGGCCGGCCTTACTCAAGGAGAGGAAATGTTTGCGTCCCGTCTGAAAATCAAGCGCAGCCAGGCTATGCGCCAGCAGGGTTTTTCCCTGATCGAGGTTTCCATCGTCACGGCCATCGTGTTGTTGCTGGCCATCATCAGTGTTCCAGCCGTCGGGGGATACATCATCGAAAACAAAGTCCCCAAAGTCGGCGAAGAGCTGGCGCGTTTCATCCTGCAGACCAAGGTCAACGCGCCCAACGGGTCGACCACGCCGTATGCCGATATCGATACGAACCATCTGGCCAATCTCGTGCGGGAGTCCAGCATTTTCTCGGTATCGGGCAGCGATTCCACCACCCGCATCCTGCATGGCCTTGGCGGCAGCGGCGAGGTGACGGTTGCCGCCGCAGAATCGGGCGCCGCCTTTTCCATTACGCTTACCAGCGTCAACAACGCGGCGTGCCCGTCCATCGCTTCGGTCATGCAGCGGGTGTCCGACTCCATTTCCATTTCGGCCGACGGGCAGTCCGCCGCAACGGTCAAGGATGCCGGCACTCCCTATAACGCTCTCAACGCCGAAACCCTGTGCGGGCGAGGCGACGTAAATACCTTCGTCTTCGTGGCAAGCTAGGCGGCTGCCGTGCGCAGGCAGCGAGGTTTCGCCATGCTGGAGCTGACCGTGGCCTTGCTCGTCGCCACACTGCTTGCGGTATGGGGCGCCGGCCAGGTCGCCAATCGCATCAACGACGCGGCGGCCCAGGCCGCCGCCGTGTGGATGTCGTCGATACGGCTGGCGGCGTTCGCATACCTGGATCGTCACAAGGCGGTACTGCGGGCGGCCTCGGGCACCGCCGAGCTCGCGCATCTTGGCTATGCCGATTGGGCCCGGCCGCGGCTTGCCGAATTGAAGGCGGCGGGCTTGCTGTCGGCGGGCTTTCCCGAGTCCGGCGTGCGAGGCTTGGGGGCGACGATCCGCATCATGCGCAGCGGGCCATGTCCCGGCAACGAGTGCCGCGTCGAAGCGCTCGTCCACAGCAGCCGGGCGCTGCCCGACGCCATGGCCTCGTCGTCCGGCGAGCAGTTGGTGGCGCAGTGGCTGCTCGCGGCCCAGGGCCAGGGCGGGGCCGTCTTGCGCGGCCGTTCCCATCAGATAGGCGGGGCGGCTTTTCAGTTTCCCAATCCTCCTGTTCCGGGCTTGGATCCGCTGCCTGATGGTACCGTTGCCATGGCGGTCACCGCCGAGCAATTGGCGGCCACCGATTACCTGCGGGTGCGGGATAGCCGAGACCCAGATCTACAGGGCACGGCTACGGTAAAAGGCGATATCCATGCGCAGGCTTCGGTCAATGTGCAGGGGTACCTGTCGATTGGCGCCGAAGCCACAGAGCGAACGGCCTGCCCGGCGGATGGATTGATGGCGCGCGCCGCTTACGGCGCCCTGCTTGTCTGCTGGGGCAATGTCTGGCTGCCGGCGGGAGGGCGGGGCGGCGGAGGGTATTCCACCAATACCAAGACCGGCTGTGCCGCCGGAACCTACAACCTGATTACCGGCGCCTGCAGCTGTCCGCCGGGCTATGGGGCCGTTCGTATTTCGGAAAGCGGCTCGATGATGGCCGCGGAAGGGCTTACGCGCGGCTATCTGTGCATTGGCTAGGCTGCGGCCCGCGGATTTTCAAGGCAAGCGTCGTACCGGATACGCACGGCGGGCGGGATTAGCGGCCCGGGGCCAGCTTTTCGCGCAGCAGCTCGACCGCGCTGTCGACGGTCGTCAACACATCGAGCGGGACGCTTTGGGCGACTTTTGGCGCGGCGCGCGCCAGGCTGAACTGCGCCAGGGCGATCAGGTCGCAGCCCCGCGCCTGCAGGCGGCCGGCAGCCTGCGCAGCCAGCTCGTCGTGGCGCGCGGCATCGCCGGCGTTCAGGGCGTCCAGCGCGCCCGCCGCCAGCTCGGTCTCGACTTCGACGGTGCCGGGAAACTCGGCCGGCATGGAGGCCAGGGTGGGGGCGAAGGTCGCCACCAGGCCGATGCGTTTGCCGCGCCTGGCCGCTTGCGCAATCATGGCTTCGTTGGGCTTGAGCACCGGCATGTCTGGGTATTTGCGGGCCACGGCTTCGATGCAGGGGCCGAAGGCCGAGCAGGTATAGAGGATGGCGTCGGACCCGCAGCCCACTGCATAGTCGGCCAAGGTCATGAAGCGCTGGTGCATGCACGCGTCCAGTCCGGTTTTCGCCACGTCGGCCGACAGGCTGTCGTCAAGCAGGTTCATCAGCGTGGCTTCGGGCCACAGGCGCGCAAAGGCTTGGTTGATGGGCGGAACGGATTGAGCCAGGGCGTGGATGAGTGCGATGCGGGTCATGGAAAGTCCAGGGATGCGTTGTTCTGGGAGTATAGGCTTCAGGAGGCCCGGACGGGCGGCAGCACGGGGGTAGGAATGGCGTCGCGGATTTTTTCCAGGATGCTGGCTATGGTATCGGCTTCGCGGGTATCGCTGGTCTTGCGGTACAGCACGGTGATGACGAACCGCAGCTCCTGGGAAATGTCGACGACCGGCACGGCGATGGCCCCATAGCCCTGCAGTGTGATGTGGGGATCGGTGGTCAGCACGACATCGGGCGACATATCGTAGCCGCGTTCGCGGATGGCGTGGACGCGCTGCTCCAGGGCCTCCATGGTCACGGCATCTTCCCCCGTTGCCGGCTTGTTTGCCAGTTCGCTCTGTACGTAAGGCATGACGACCCCGGCCGGCAAATAAGCCATGAAGACCCGCCCCGTCGCCGTATTGGTCAGGGCGGCGGTTCCTCCTATGCGGAAGTGGATGGGCAGGTCGCCGGCGCTGTCGTTGCGGGCAATGATTCTTATGGACGTGCCGGCCCATATGTTCAGCATGGTGGGGGCCTGGGTTTCTTCCGTCAGCGAAGTCAGCAGCCTTCGCGTCGTATCCATCAGGTCGATCTGCTTGAAGGCGGCCAGGCCCAGGTTCAGTGCGGCCGGGCCCAGGGTATAGGCGCTGCTTGCGTTTTGCGAGACCAGCCCGGTGCGCAGCAGGCTGACCAAATACATCCTGGCCTTGCTTGCCGACATGCCGGTGCGCGCAGCGATGTCCTTCAGCAGCATCGGGCCAGTGCTGTGCTGAAGCGCGTGCAGCACGCCGAACGCGATATCGATGGATTGGATTCCCTTTGCCATAGAACTGCTTGCCTGCTCCTTGCAGAACGTCATGTACCGTGGAAAACGCCGCGGCCAGGGCGCATGCCCAGCGAAAGTATAGCGGCATGGGGGATTGCCGATGTTGTCGGGCGTTGCCCCAATGGCCGATTCCGGGAATTCCCGGATATTTTTTTGATCTGAAGCAATGATACTATAGCTGCATTAGTGCAGCAATGCTGCATTAATATTTCGCAGGCCAGCAGGTTTACCCGTGCTCGGCAGCAAAAGGGTCGTCCAACATCTGTGCAAGGAGCAAAAAATGGGAGCAAACGAACAGGCCGGCGTGGCGGCATCGGCAGCTGTCGCCGCACTGGCAAAGGCCAATGCGCGCCTGGCCGACGGGAAGACGCCGCTGGTGAAAAATTGCTGGTACATCGCCGGCTGGGGCAGCGACTTCACGCGCGAGCCGCGCGAGCGGACTCTGCTCGGCCAAAGCCTGGTGTTTTATCGCACGCAGGGCGGGCAGCCGGTGGCTTTGCTCAATCGGTGCCCGCACCGCTCGTTTCCGTTGTCGCAGGGCAAGCTCGAGGGCGACGTTCTGCGTTGCGGCTACCATGGCCTGGCTTTCCGCCAGGACGGATCCTGCGCGGAGATTCCCTCGCAAACGTCGGTTCCCCCCAGTACCTGTACCCGTTCCTATCCAGTGGCGGAACGCGGCCCCTTCGTGTGGATATGGATGGACGATGCCGCCAGGGCCGATGAAAGCGCCATCCCCGATACCAGTTGGCTGGTGGACCCCAAGTGGAACTACGTCACAAGCTATCTAAGCCTGCAGGCCAACTATGTCTACCTGCAAGAGAATCTGCTGGACTTGTCGCATTTCACCTACCTGCATCCGTCCACGCTGGGCACCCCCGAGTACGCCCGCAGCCCGTTCGAGGTATCCACCACCGAGAACACCGTGCACATCAGCCGCTTCGTCGCTGAATGCGACGTGCCCCCCATCTACGCGCGCACCGGCATTGCCGGAAAAATGTCGCGCCGCACGGAATCCGAATTCGTTTCGCCGGCCATGCATCATGCCTCGGCCGTGCTTTCCGACCTGCAGCCCGAACCGGGCAAGCGCCGCGATTTCACGGTCTACATCACCCACTTCGCCACCCCGGAAACCCAGGACTCCACGCATTACTGGTTTTCGTTCGCCCGCGACTTCGCCTTGGGCGAGACCGAGGTGGACGAATACATGAGGCAAAGCGCCATCACGGCGTTCAACGAGGACAAGGGCGCGCTCGAGGCCATCGCCCGCATCTACCGGACCGAACCCGAGGCGACCGGCGCCGAGATCCACATAAAAAGCGATCAGGCCGGCGTCGCCATGCGCCGCATCCTGCTACGCATGGCGAACGAGCAGGTATAGACTTGCGACGGACACAGCCGGCACGGAGCAATCATGCACACCCAGACATCGTCATCCGAAGCAGCAGCCCAGGGCATGCCCACGCCCGAATTCAATCTCGATTGGCCGGGAACCCTGTTGTTTTCGCCCTACCTGGCGCTCAAGGGGCACAAGCTGAACAAGTTTGCGCTTAGCTTGCGCATCCCGGCCAACCGGCAGGTTTACCTGCGCGACGAGGTGGCCTACATGAAGACTTACGGTATTTCCGAGGGCGATATCGCGCTGGTGCTCGCACGCGACTGGAGCCGGCTGCTGCTATCCGGCGGCCATCTGCAGGCCATTTCCAAGATCGCCGCCGCGGTCGGCCAGAACCTCTGGCACATCGGCGCGCACAATGCCGGCGTGGATGTCGAGGTGCTCAAGGCCTCGTGCCCGCGCAAGGTAAGCGGCCTGCCCAAGGAGTTCGAATAATGGCGCAGATCATTGCAGGCATAGGTATTGCGCATACGCCCTCCATGGGCATGGAATACGACAAGGGGCTGGCGCATGGGTTCGACCCGCGCTGGGGCATCTGGTACGAAGGCACCCGTCCGGTCAGGCAGTGGCTGGAAGACCTGCGGCCCACGCAACTGGTCGTCGTCTATAACGACCACCTCAACCACTTCGATTTCGACGCCTACCCGACCCTGGCCATCGGCGTGGCCGACGAATTCGAGCAGGCCGACGAAGGCTGGGGCAAGCGGCCCTTGCCGGACTTGCGGGGCGATCCGGGCTTCGCCATTCCCCTGGTCGAGCACCTGGTCCGCCAAAGCGAGGTCGACCTTACGATATGCCAGACGCTCAAGCTCGATCACGGCGTGTATTCCTGGTTTCCGTATCTGGTGGATATCCCCTGGAACATACCGGTTACGCCGATCGCGGTGAACATGGTGCGCCAGCCCTTGCCCACCTCGCAGCGCCTTGCCAGGCTGGGCCGGCAGATACGGGCGGCTGTCGAGGCCAATGACGCCGACGAACGGGTCGTCGTCATCGCCACCGGCGGCATGTCGCATCAAATCAGCGGAGCCCGCTTCGGCATTTCCAACCAGGAGTTCGACAGGCGCTTCCTCAAGGCTTTGCCCAGGAATATGGACAAGCTGGTGGCGATGCCCCAGGAAGAATACATGCGCTACGGCGGCACCGAGGCCAGCGAGCTGTCCCTGTGGTTCGCCATGCGGGCCGCACTGTCGGAGCAGGCGCAGGCCGTCTACGATTTTTATACCTCACCGCAGATCACCGGTTGTGGCGTATTGACCATGATTGAACCGGAGTTTGCGGACAACACCGTACAAGGAGCATGAATGAAGTTCGGAACAATCAGCAGGAACGGCCGCGATGCGGTGGTGGTCGCCGTGGAGAGCGATGCGGTTGCCGTGCTTGAAGATATCATGGACGATGCGCCGCGCTCGGTCATGGACGTGATCGCTGGTGGCGACGCCTTGCTTGGCCGCGTTCGCGCCGCGGTTGCCGGCCGCAAGGGGGCCGCCGTGGACAGCCAGCATTGGCTGCCGCCCGTGCCCAGGCCGGGCAAGATCATGTGCGTCGCCCTGAACAACAGCGCCAATAAAGACCGCATCAAAAGCGGGCCCAAGCATCCCGCCATGTTCATCAAGGCTTCGTCATCGCTCATCGGGCATGGCCAGCCCATCCGGCTGCGGGCCGATTTCGGGCGGGTTCATCCCGAGCCCGAACTGGCCGTCGTCATCGGCAAGGGGGGCAGCGATATCCCGGTCGAACAGGCCATGGACCACGTGTTCGGCTACAGCATCATCAATGATCTGACCTCGCCCACCATGCGCGGCGAAGACACCTTTCACTATCGGGCCATCCACCCCAAAGAGGGCGACGCCAGCGCCATCGAATACGTCGACAGCTGGGTATCCTACCCGGCCCGCTACAAATGCTCAGACACGTTCGGCCCGATGGGGCCGTGGGTCGTCACGCGCGATGCCATCGACGACCCGCACGACCTTACCGTGCGCTGCGTGCACCAGGACGAGCTCGTCACCGAAGACAACACCGCCAATCTTTTCTTCAAGGTCAGGGATGTGGTGGCGTTCGCCTCGACCTACATGACTCTCGAGCCCGGCGACATCATTTCCATGGGCACCGCGCTCAAGGCCGCCGGCGCCGCGAACGGCAAGGCGGTTCAGAACATAGACCTGAACAAGCTGGGCGGCCCCATCGAGGTGGGCATCTCGGGCATAGGCCGCCTGATCAACCCGGTGGAATGGCGATGAAGCGTTCTTCCGTGCAGGAAATCGGCGCAACGCTTGCGCACAGGCTGGCGATCGAAGAGCTGAACGCCTTTGTGGCAGCCTGTCTCGACGAGCAGCGTTACGACGACCTGGCGCAGGCCTTCACCGAAGACGCGCGCTATACAAGCGGTGCACGCTTTTTGTCGGGGCCGGGCGAGATCAAGCGGTTCTTCGTAGAGCGCAAGGCGGCCGGCGGGCCGCGCATAACGCGGCATGCGGGCACAGGCTTGCGGCTGGAGTTCAACCACGACCATACCGAGGCGCGCGGCAGCAGCGTCTGGGTTTCCTATGCCAGCAATACCGCCGACTTGCCCGTCGACCATGTTGCCGTGTTCATGGTCGCGGACTTTGAAGACGTGTATGTGCTGCAGGGCGACGGCTATTGGCGGATCCGCGAGCGCGTGATCCGGCCTGTTTTCAGGAACGCCGCCGCGGCGCCCAGGGCGTAGCCACGAGGCCGGCTTTATTTGCCGGCCCAGGCCGCGATGCTGGCGCGCTCGGCGTCAGTCATGTGAGTCATATTGCCCAGAGGCATGTATTTGCTGGCGACGACCTGCTTGATAAGCGCGGGGTGAGCCAGGGCTTCCTGTTCGGTGTCCAGCATGATGCCGGCCGGGGCCGAGGCGAACCCCGGCTGGCTCGGCTTGGCGGAGTGGCACTGTATGCACCGCGCATGGAAGATTTCCAGGGCCTGCTTGGTGCTGGTTTCTTGGGCGGCAGCGGTGGTGCCGCCGGCAGCCGCCGTTTGCGCGGCAGGCGCCGGGACGGTTGGCGCGACAGGGGCGGCCAGCCAGGCAATGACGATAAGCAGGACGATGCCGACGGCGGGATAGGCCAGCTTGTTCTGCCCCAGGTGGCGCAGCACGAAATATTGCCGTATGGCCGCGCCCGAAAAGATGAACAGGCTCATGATGATCCAGGCGTAGGGGCTGGAAAACGTGAACGAGTAGTGGTTGCTGAGCATCAGGAACACGACGGGCAGCGTGAAATAGGTGTTGTGCACCGAGCGCTGCTTGCCGCGCTTGCCGTCCAGGGGATTGGGCGTCTGGCCGCTTTTCAGGGCATTGACCATGCGATGCTGGCCGGGGATGATCCAGAAGAACACATTGGCCGACATACTGGTGGCCATGACCGCGCCGGTAATGAGGAAGGCGGCCCGGCCCTGGAATATATGGCTGCTTAGATAGGCCACGATCACCATCATGATGGCGACGGCAATGCTCAATACCCCGTCGTTTTCCATATTGGGGCTGACGCGCCGGCAGAGCTGGTCGTAGACCACCCAGCCCGCCACCAGGAACAGCACGGCAATGATGCTGGCCTGCCAGCCCGAAAGCGCCGCGGCCCAGGCCCAGTCGCTGCCCGTGTTGACCAGGTAGAACGAGGGCTTGACCAGGTACAGCACCGCGAACAGCGCAAACCCCGAAAGCCAGGTGGTGTAGGCCTTCCAGAAGGACCAGTGCAGGTCGTCGGGGAGTTCCGCCGGGTTGGTCAGGTATTTTTGGTTGTGGTAGAAGCCGCCGCCGTGCACCGCCCACATCTCGCCGAACACCCCGCGCTTCTTGCTTTCCTCGCCGCGCGGCGGATGCAGGCTGTTGTCGAGCATCACGAAGTAAATGGATTCGCCGATCCAGGCGATGGCGGCCACCACGTGCAGCCAGCGCAAGAGCAAATTGCCGAACTCCATCAAATATGCGTGCATGACTCGATTCCGTTGGTTTGATTGAAGGGTGGAGGGCGGAACGCCGTTTGCCGGTTTACGACTTGCATTGCCGGCGCGGCGCCATCAGCTGCCGCGATAGGTTGAGTAGGTCCATGGCGTGACGACCAGCGGCACGTGGTAGTTCTCGTTGGGCCGGGCGATGCCGAAGCGCAGCACCACCTGATCGACGAAGCGGGGTTCCGGCAGGGTCACGCCTTGCCCGGCGAAGTAGTCGCCGGCCTCGAAAACCAGTTCGTAGACGCCGGCTTCGAGGTTGCCGCCTTCCAGCAGGGGGGCGTCGCAGCGCCCGTCATGGTTGGTGACGGCCTGTTTCAGGAGTTTCCGGGTGTCGCCCTGCACGGCGTAAAGCCGCATGGCCACGCCTTCGGCGGGCTTGCCGTGCATGGTGTCCAGCACGTGGGTGGATAGTTTTCCCATGGAGTCTCCGGTTGTGGCGCGGCGGGGTGTATCGACGGCCTTGAAAGCAAACCTGGCGTCGCCGAAGCTGTTTTCATTAATTGTTGACAATTTGTGTTGACGATTCTGTTTTAGGTGTCAATAATTGTCAATAGTAGATTTCCTTATAAAGAACGGTAAAGGATACGTGCAATGCTTTATCTGGACTCGCGCCGAGATCCGGTTTCCGACAGCGATGCGCCCAGGGCGTCCTCACTGCTCGAGGGCAGCGCGCCCGACTCCGACGTCGACCGCGTTTACGCCGAGATTTTCGACGCGGTCATGGACAGGCGCCTGCTGCCGGGGGCCAAGCTTACCGAATCGACGCTGTGCAGCATTTTCGGCTGCTCGCGCGCGACGGTGCGCGGCGCGCTGGCCCAACTGGCCTACGACAAGCTGGTCGTGCAGTTGCCCAACCGCGGGGCCTTTGTGTGGCGCCCCGACGCCAAGGAAACCAAAGACGTTTTCGAGGCCCGGCGCGCCCTTGAATGCCTGCTCATCGAGCAACTGCTGGGCATGCCCGACTTGCCGCAAAGGCTCGAGCCTTTGCGGGCCATGGTCGCTCAAGAGCGCCAGGCCTTCGAGCAGGGTGACCGCGTCAGCTGGCTAAGGCTTTCCAACGCTTTTCACGTCAAGATGGCCGCCCTGGGCGGCAACGACGTGCTTACCGAGATGATGCATGGCCTGTGTTCGCGCACGACCCTGATCATCGCGCTTTACGACACGCCCAGCTCCAGCACCTGCTCCTATATCGAGCACGAGCAAATCCTTGACCTGCTGGCGTCCGGCAATGCCGAGGGCGCCAAGGGCGCCATGTGCCACCATCTTCAGGATTGCGAGCAGCGCGTGAGCGAATCCACAACGACTGTGCCGGCCGACCCCTGGGCGGCCTTCAGCATCAAGCCTTGATCCGGAGCATCCATGAACAAGCAATATCCTCGCGATTTGATCGGCTACGGCAAAAAACCTCCCCAGGCGGCCTGGCCGGGCGGGGCGCGCGTTGCGCTGCAGTTCGTGCTGAACTACGAAGAAGGCGGCGAAAACTGCGTGCTGCACGGCGACTCGGGTTCCGAGCAGTTCCTGTCGGAGATCGTGGGCGCCGATACCTATTCCGCCAGGCATATGTCCATGGAATCGATTTACGAATACGGCTCGCGGGCCGGCGTATGGCGCATACTGCGCGAGTTCGAGCGGCGCGGCCTGCCGCTTACGGTGTTCGGCATCGGCATGGCGCTGGAGCGCAACCCCGAGGTGGCCCGGGCGTTTGTGGAGCAGGGCCACGAAATCGCCTGCCACGGCTATCGCTGGATCCACTACCAGTCGGTAGCCGAGAATGTCGAGCGCGAACATATGCTGCATTGCATTGAAATCATCCGCGGCATTACCGGCGAACATCCCTATGGCTGGTATACCGGGCGCGACAGCCCCAATACGCGCCGCCTGGTGGCCGACGAGGGCGGCTTCCTGTACGACTCGGACTACTATGGCGACGACCTGCCTTTCTGGATGGAGGTCGAGAAAACTGATGGCAGCCTCGCCCCCCAGCTTATCGTGCCCTATACGCTGGACACCAACGACATGCGTTTCGCCACGCCCCAGGGCTTTAATACTTCCGAACACTTTTTCAACTACCTCAAGGATGCCTTCGACGTCCTGTACGCCGAAGGCGAAACGGCGCCCAAGATGATGTCGGTGGGCTTGCACTGCCGCCTTACCGGGCGCCCGGGGCGATTTGCCGCGCTGCAGCGCTTTCTGGACTACGTGCAAAAGCACGAGCGGGTCTGGATTTGCCGCCGCGTCGATATAGCCAGGCACTGGCGGGAACATCATCCCTATTACGACGGGAGCCGGCCATGAGCGCCGCCATCACGCTGGCGGCCTTGAACAGCGCCTCCGAAGAGGATTTCGTGCGCGTTCTGGGCGGCGTCTTCGAGCATTCGCCATGGGTGGCGCAGGGGGTGCTGGGCCAGCGGCCGTTTGCCAGCGTGCAAGCCTTGCACCGGGCAATGACCGAGTGCATTCAGCGGGCGGGGCGGGATGCCTGGCTGACGCTCATCCGCGCCCATCCGGAGCTGGCCGGCAAAGCGGCGGTAAGAGGCGAGCTCACGCCCGAGTCCAGTTCCGAACAGGCGGGCGCGGGCCTGGCCAATTGCTCGCCGGAAGAGTTCGCCACGCTTACCTCGCTCAATCAGGCGTATCGCGAGAAGTTCGGTTTTCCGTTCATTCTTGCCGTGCGCGGCTACGACCGCGCCGGCATCATCGAGCAGTTCCAGCGGCGCCTGGGCCTGGCGCCCGACGCCGAAATGGCTGAAAACCTGGCTCAGATATACAGAATCGGGCGACTTCGGCTCGATGACCTCATTCGCGAATAATCGCAAGGGGCCGGCCCTTTCTTCAACCGGCGCGCAGTTTTTCGTCAGGAGTGATTTTGCAATGGCAGCCCCCAATCTACCCGCAGGTACTGTCTTGAATGCCCCCAGCGCGGAGTTGCCCGCGTTCGCCACCCGGCACGCCAATCTGGCGTCGGCCGATTTCGGCGCCACCGTCGTCTCGTGCTCGGATGAATGGTTCGCCGCCGCCAATCGCATGTTGCAGGCTTCCGAGCCGGTGTTCGTGGTGGGCAAGTTCGACGACCACGGAAAATGGATGGACGGCTGGGAAACCCGGCGCAAGCGCCAGGCCGGCCATGATCATGCCATTGTCAGGCTGGGCCTGCCCGGGGTCATCAAGGGCGTGGATATCGATACCAGCCATTTCACCGGCAACTTCCCGCCCGCGGCTTCGCTGCAGGCGTGCCATTGCAGCACCGAACCCGACCAGAACACGGTATGGACGGATCTCGTGCCCGCCACGTCGCTGGCCGGCAATTCGCACCATTTCATCGAGCTGGACGACGGGCGCGCCTGGACGCACTGCCGCCTCAACATCTACCCCGATGGCGGCGTTGCGCGCCTGCGCATCTACGGCCAGGCTGTTTGCGACTGGAGTGCGCTGGACGCCAATGCGCTGCACGAGGTTTCCGCGCTGGCGGCCGGCGGGCGCATCGTGGGCTACAACGACGCGCATTTCGGCGTGCCGTTCCGGCTCATCATGCCGGGGCGCGGCGTCAACATGGGCGATGGCTGGGAAACGCGTCGCCGCCGCGATCCAGGCCACGACTGGTGCATCGTCGAACTCGGCCATGCGGCCGTGGTCGAGAAAATCGAGGTCGATACGGCGCATTTCAAGGGCAACTACCCCGACCGTATTTCCCTGCAGGCGGCGCATGTTTCGGGCGGCACCGACCAGTCCGTCATCACCCAGGCCATGTTCTGGCCCGTCCTGTTGGGCGAGCAAAAAACCGAAGCCGACAAGCAGCATTTTTATACGACCGAGCATATCCAGCCGCTGGGGCCGGTTACCCATGTAAAGCTGAACATGATTCCCGATGGCGGCATCAGCCGGCTGCGCATATGGGGCCGCCTGGCGCGGTAGCCGCTTTGCCCGGGCCCGGCGTGGCGCAAGCCTGCCCGGCCGGCAATAAAAATACGGGACGGCGGCGCGCGCATCGGGCGCAAACGCCGATCCAGGAGACACAGATTGCCGATTTTGAAACTACAGCGTTTGACGCAATCCCGCTTCGCCCGGTTCGGCGAGGTCATCGAAACGGAAGGCCGGGACTGGTTTCCCATCAATAACGGAACCACCCGACGCTACCATGCCCAGGGCACTGTGCAGGTCAGCGGCGCCGACGGCCATGCCGGCATCAGCCTGGCGCTGGGCGACGCCCTGGCGTTTCCCATGAGCATATCCATGCTGGAGCGCCATCCGCTTGGCAGCCAGTCGTGGATACCCGCCGACGGCGCGGCCTTCGTCATCGTGGTCGCGCCCAATGGCGCCAACGACAAGCCCGACGAAACTGGCATATGCGCTTTTCTTGCCGACGGCGGGCAAGGCGTCAATTATTTCCAGGGGACATGGCACCACCCGCTCATGACCCTGGGCAGGAAGGGGAAATTCGTCGTGGTCGATCGCATCGGCTCCGCCCCCAATTGCGATGAAAGCAATTTAGATCAACACTATACGGTAGATGGGTCGTTCCTGGACGAGGCGGCTGAACAGCAAAGCGCCCCGACCATCAGCCTGGAAGGCGGGAGACAGCAATGAGTCAAAGGCAGGTCGTCAGTTTCTATTTGAATGGCCGGTTGCAGCATGTAACACCGGCGTCACCCACGCAGACGGTATTGCAGTATCTGCGCGAGCAGGCGGGGCTTACCGGCACCAAGGAAGGTTGCGCGGAAGGCGACTGCGGAGCCTGTACCGTTACCGAGGCCAGTCTCGGGGCCGATGGCCAGGTCGAGTTCCGGGCCGTCAACGCCTGTATCCGTTTCCTGCCCACGCTGGACGGCCGGGCCGTCTGGACGGTCGAGGCAGTGGCCGGCGGCGACGGCAGCCTGCACCCCGTGCAGCAGGCCATGGTCGATCATCATGGATCGCAGTGCGGGTTTTGCACACCGGGCTTCGTCATGTCCATGTACACCATGTACCAGAACGGCCTTACCCGCCCTGTGCGCGAGGAAGTGCTCGACAATCTTTCGGGCAATCTGTGCCGCTGCACCGGCTATCGGCCCATCATCGACGCTGCGCTCAATATGGGCAATTACCCCGAAGCCAGGCTCGATGTCGAATGTATCGAACGGCAGCTCGCTGAACTGCAGGAATCGTGCAAGACCTCGTTATATCTCGAATCCGCGGGGCAACGGTATTTTGCGCCGGCCACGCTGGACGAACTGGCCGGGCTCTACGCGGCCCGCCCCGAGGCCATGCTGCTGGCGGGCGGCACCGATGTCGGCCTCATGGTGACCAAGCAGCTTCGGTCTTTCGACGACATCATCTATTTGGGCGGCGTTTCCGAGCTCAATCAAATCGAGCACCAGGGTGGCTGTCTGCGCATCGGCGCCACGGTCTTGCTGAATGACGGCTACGCGGCCGTCGCCAACGAATACCCCGAGGTGCTCGAGCTCTGGAAGCGTTTTGCGTCCATGCCCATCCGCAATTCGGGAACCCTGGTGGGCAATGTCGCCAACGGCTCGCCCATCGGCGACAGCGCGCCGTTTCTCATCGCCATCCAGGCTCGGGTGGTGCTGCGCAAAGGAGGGCGCCGGCGCGAGCTGCCGCTGGAAGACCTGTATGTCGACTACCGCAAGCAGGCCCGCGAGCCCGGCGAGTTCGTCGAGGCCTTGCTCATCCCCTTGCGGGCCGCCGATGTCCAGGTGGCCACGTACAAGCTTTCCAAGCGCGTCGACCAGGACATCTCGGCGGTGTGCGGCGCCTACGCGCTTCGGGTCGACCAGGGCAGGGTGGCGTCGGTGCGCATTGCGCACGGCGGCATGGCGGCCACGTCGCGCCGCGCCCCGCATGCCGAGCGGGCCCTGGACGGCCAAAGCTGGGACGAGGCGGCCGTGGCCAGGGCCATGGACGCGCTGGAGCAGGACTACCAGCCCATGACCGACATGCGCGCCACCGGCGCCTACCGCCTGAAGGCGGCGCGCAACCTTTTGTACCGTTTTTACCTCGAGAGCACCGGCATGACCGATACTCGCATTTAGTCAGGGGGTCTCATGTCTGCAAACACCTATCAAACCGTCGGCAAGGCGCTGCCTCACGAAAGCGCGCATCTGCACGTCACGGGAAGCGCCCAGTACACCGACGACATCCCCGAGCTTGCCAACAGCCTGCACGGGGCGTTGGGCATGTCCGCGCGGGCGCATGCCCGTATCGTATCCATGGATCTTTCGGCGGTTGCCGCCGCGCCCGGAGTTGCGGCGGTCGTCGCGCTGGACGACGTTCCGGGCGAGAAATACGTGGGTTCCTATATCCAGGACGAGCCCATTTTCGCCGACGGCAAGGTCGAATACCTGGGCCAGCCGATATTCGCTGTGGCCGCCGCCACCCACGACCAGGCGCGGCGCGCCGTGCAGCTGGCGCGCATCGAATACGAAGACCTCGAGCCCGTCCTGACGGTCGAGGAAGGCGCGGCGCGCAAGTCCTACGTGCTGCCGCCTGTGCATATTTCGCGGGGCGACGTGCCGGCCGCGCTTGCGCAGGGCCCCAACCGGCATCAGGGCGAGCTGTATTGCGGCGGGCAGGAACAGTTCTACCTCGAAGGCCAGGTCGCCTATGCCGTTCCGGGCGAAGATGGCGAATTCCAGGTCTATTGCTCCACCCAGCACCCGTCCGAAATGCAGCACATGGTGGCGCACATGCTGGGCCAGCCCTCGCATACCGTCAAGGTGCAATGCCGGCGCATGGGCGGCGGATTCGGCGGCAAGGAAAGCCAGTCCTGGCCGTTCGCCACGGCGGCGGCCCTGCTGGCCCGGCGCACCGGCAAGCCCGTCAAAATACGCGCCGACCGCGACGACGATTTCACCATCACGGGCAAGCGCCACGACTTTCGCGTTTTGTTCGATGTCGCCTATACCGACGAAGGCCTGATCAAGGCGGTGGCGTTCGAGCAGCAGTTGCGCTGCGGCTACTCCGCCGATCTTTCCGGCGCGGTGGCCGATCGCCAAGTGTTCCACTCCGACAACGCCTACTATCTCGAAACCTTCGACATCCTGTCGCTGCGGGTCAAGACCAATACGCAGTCCAATACCGCGTTCCGCGGTTTCGGCGGCCCGCAAGGCATTCTGTGCATCGAATACATCATCGACGACATCGCCCGCAGACTGGGCAAGGATCCGCTCGATGTGCGCAAGCTCAATTTCTACGGGCGCACCGACCGCAATGTCACGCCGTATCAAATGGTGGTCGAGGACAACGTCGTGCACGAGCTGGTCGACCAGCTCGAGGCCAGCAGCCAGTATCGTGAACGCCGCCGGCAGATCGACGCGTTCAACGCGCAAAGCCGCATCCTTAAAAAAGGCCTGGCGCTGGTGCCGGTGAAGTTCGGCATTTCGTTTACCGCCACCTTCCTGAACCAGGCCGGCGCCTTGCTGCACATCTATACCGATGGCTCGGTGCTGATCAACCATGGTGGCACCGAAATGGGCCAGGGCCTGAACACCAAGGTGGCGCAGGTCGTGGCCGAGGAACTGGGCCTGGATATTACGCATGTGCGCGTATCGGCGGCCGATACCTCCAAGGTTGCCAATACGTCGGCCACGGCGGCTTCCACGGGTTCCGATCTCAACGGCAAGGCCGCTCAGGACGCCGCCCGCAAAATCAAGGCGGCGCTCACGGCATTTGCCGCCGACCACTATGGCTGCGACGAAGCCCATATCCAGTTTCGCAACAACGAAGTCGTCTGCGGCGACCGTATTACGCTGCCGTTCGCCGATTTCGTGCACGAGGCCTATATGGCGCGTATTCCCCTGTGGTCGTCGGGGTTCTACCGCACGCCCAAGATCCACTACGACGTCAAGACGCTCACCGGCCGGCCCTTTTATTATTTTGTCTATGCGGCGGCATGCGCTGAAGTCGTCGTCGACACCCTTACCGGCGAGAACAAGCTGCTGCGGGCCGACATTCTGTACGATGGCGGACGCAGCATCAATCCGGCGGTCGATGGGGGCCAGGTCGAAGGCGGCTTCATCCAGGGCATGGGCTGGCTGACCACCGAAGAGCTATGGTGGAACGACAAAGGCAAGCTGATGACCCATGCGCCATCCACCTACAAGATTCCCTCGGTGTCCGACTGTCCTCCGGTGCTGAATATCGCGTTTTTCGACAACGGCAATACCGAGAACAATATCTATCAGTCCAAGGCGGTGGGCGAACCGCCGCTGCCCACGGCCATTTCCGTATTCCTGGCCATTCGCGACGCCATTGCTTCCACGGCGGCCCCCGGGGTCACCGTGCCATTGAACGCGCCCGCCACTGCCGAGCGTGTGCTGTGGGCGCTGGAAAGCGTCAACGAGGGCTCGGCCCTGGGCGCCGGCATTCTTGCCGAAGATGACCTGGGCTCTGCGCAGACCCTGGCCGTGCCCGTCATGGGGGCGGCCAGTTCCGGACCGGGCGATGCCTGAGGCCCTGGCGCTGCGCCGGCCGGTATCCAGGCCTTCCTGGGTGCAGGCCACGCAGAATATCCTGCGGCGGGGCGAGCCTCTGGTGCTGGTGACGGTGGCGCAGGTCAGGGGGTCGGCGCCACGCGATGCCGGGGCAAAGATGTGGGTCGACGCCCTGGGCTCGCACGACACCATCGGAGGCGGCCGCCTCGAGCAGCAGGCCATCGAGCTGGCCGGGCAAATGCTGGCCGATGCGGGCCGTCAGCGCCGCCAGACCGTCCGGTATCCGCTTGGCGCCAGGCTTGGCCAGTGCTGCGGCGGCGTGGTGTGGCTGTCTTTCGAGTACCTGGATCGGCGCGACTTGCGCTGGTGCGACGAGCTGGCGGCGCGGCTGGAGGCCGAAGAGTCCGTCCTGCGCCGGGTGATCGTGCCGCTGGACGGCGTGGACGCCGCCGGCTTCGTCGATCAGGGCGAAAGCGACGTCGCCATCGTTGCCGGCGGGGACGGGCCAGCCTCGCCTGGGCCTTCCGGCGGCGCGGCACGGGAAGCGGGCAGCGGGGCGCAGGAAGGGGGGCGAAAGCCTCTCTGCACGCATTGGGACGAGCGCAGCGGCCTCCTGAGCGATGTCGTGTCGGTGCCGGCGCTGGACGTGGTCGTATGCGGCGCCGGCCACGTGGGCCGCGCCATTGTGCGGCTATTGGGCGAACTGCCCGTACGGGTCACATGGCTGGATCCCCGCGACGACTGGTGGCCCGAGACCATACCGGGGAACGTCGTGTGCCTGGAGGGCGATGCCGACGATGTCCGGGATTGCCCAGACAATGCCTATTGGCTGGTTCTTACGCACAGCCACGCGCTGGACCTGGAAATCATCGAGCAGATATTCCGCCATAAGCCGTTCCGCTTCCTGGGGCTGATAGGCTCGTCCACCAAGAAGGCGCGCTTCATTTCGCAGTTGCGGCAACGCTTTCCCGGCGAACTGGTCGACCGCATGCAGTGCCCCATCGGCCTGGTGTCCACCTCCAGCAAACTGCCCAGCGTCATTGCGGTTTCGGTGGTGGCGCAATTGCTTCCCTTGCTGGATGAATCCGGTAATCCTCTATAATCAGCGGTTACCCGTCATTTAGCACTTTTGTCTAATGAAAACATCCGAAATTCGCCGCAAGTTTTTGTCCTTTTTTGAGTCCAAGGGCCACCATGTCGTGCCTTCGTCGTCCCTGATTCCGGCCAACGACCCAACCCTGCTGTTCACCAATGCGGGGATGGTGCAATTCAAGGATGTATTCACAGGCAAGGAAACCCGCCCGTATCATCGCGCCACCAGCTCGCAGCGTTGCGTGCGGGCCGGCGGCAAGCACAACGACCTGGAAAACGTGGGCTACACGGCGCGCCACCACACGTTTTTCGAAATGCTGGGCAATTTCAGCTTCGGCGACTACTTCAAGCACGATGCCATCCGCTATGCCTGGGAGCTGCTTACCCAGGTCTACAAGCTGCCGGCCGAAAAGCTGTGGGTAACGGTGTACCAGGAAGACGACGAGGCCTACGACATCTGGGCCAGGGAAATCAAGGTGCCGGTCGAGCGCATCATACGCATCGGCGACAACAAGGGCGCCCGCTATGCGTCCGACAACTTCTGGCAAATGGCCGATACCGGCCCGTGCGGCCCCTGTTCCGAAATCTTCTACGATCATGGCCCCGAAATCTGGGGCGGCCCTCCGGGCTCTCCCGAAGAAGACGGCGACCGCTACATCGAGATCTGGAACCTGGTTTTCATGCAGTTCGAGCGCGATGCCTCGGGCCATATGGAACCGCTGCCCAAGCCTTGCGTGGACACCGGCATGGGGCTGGAGCGCATAGCCGCCGTGCTGCAGCACGTGCATTCCAACTACGAAATCGACCTGTTCCAGGCGCTCATCAAGGCGGCTGCGCGCGAAACCGGCACTGCCGATCTAAGCAATAATTCGCTCAAGGTCATCGCCGACCACATCCGCGCCTGCAGCTTTCTTATCGTCGACGGCGTCATCCCCAGCAACGAGGGGCGCGGCTACGTGCTGCGCCGTATTGTGCGCCGCGCCTTGCGTCACGGCCACAAGCTGGGCCAGGCCAAGCTGTTCTTCTACAAGCTGGTGGCCGATCTTGTCGCCGAAATGGGCGATGCCTACCCCGAACTCGCCCGCAATCAAGAGCGTGTCGAACAGGTCATCAGGCAGGAAGAAGAGCGTTTCAGCGAAACGCTGGAAAACGGCATGCGCATCCTCGATGCCGCGCTGGCCGAGATTCCCGAAAAGGGCGTGCTCGATGGGCAGACCTTGTTCACGCTTTACGATACCTACGGCTTTCCCGTCGACCTTACCGCCGACATCTGCCGCGAGCGTTCCGTGGAAGTCGACCACGACGGATTCGAGGTCGCCATGGCCCGTCAGCGCGATCAGGCCCGGGCCGCGGGCAAGTTCAAGGCCGCGCAAGGCCTGAGCTACCACGGCGCCCAAACCCGCTTCGACGGTTATGAGCATTTGCAGGGGCAGGGCGCCGTCACGGCGCTGTATGTGGACGGTGTCGAAGTCGATGCCGTGACCGCCGGGCGGGATGCCGTGGTGGTGCTCGACGCCACGCCGTTCTATGCCGAGTCGGGCGGCCAGGTCGGCGACACGGGCGAGCTGGTTGCGGGCTCCGCCCGTTTCCACGTGCTCGATACGCAAAAGGTTCAAAGCAATGTGTTCGGCCATCACGGCAAGCTGCTGGAAGGCGTCCTGCGTGTGGGCGATACGGTCCAGGCCCAGGTCGACGGCGAGCGCCGGGCGCGTACCATGCGCAACCACTCGGCCACCCATCTCATGCACAAGGCCCTGCGTGAAGTGCTGGGCGGCCATGTGCAGCAGCGCGGCTCGCTGGTCGATCCCGACAAGACCCGCTTCGATTTCGCCCACGACGCGCCCGTCACCGACGAGCAGATCGTGCGCATCGAGCAGATCGTCAACGCCCAGGTGCTGGCCAATGCGCCGGTGGTATCGCAGGTTATGGCCTACGACGAGGCCGTCAAGGGCGGCGCCATGGCGCTGTTCGGCGAGAAATACGGCGATGTCGTGCGGGTGCTGGACATCGGCTTTTCGCGCGAACTATGCGGTGGCACGCATGTGCAGCGCACCGGCGATATCGGATTGTTCAAAATCGTTTCCGAAGGCGGGGTCGCTGCGGGCGTACGCCGCGTCGAGGCCGTTACCGGCGACAACGCCCTGGCCTGGGCCCAGCAGACCAACGGCGCCTTGCAGCATGCCGCCGCCTTGCTCAAGGCTCAGCCGGCCGACCTGCCCGAGCGCATCGCCCAGGTGCAGGCGCAGATCAAGTCGCTCGAGCGCGACCTGGACCAGGCGAAAAACAAGCTGGCCGCGGCGGCGGGCAACGATCTGGCCGGCAAGGCCGTTGAGCTGCCGGGCGGCGTCAAGCTTCTGGCCCGCATCATCCCCGGCGCCGACCCCAAGGCCTTGCGCAGCATGGTCGACCAACTGAAAGACAATCTGAAGCCTGCCGTGGTGGTGCTTGCCGCCGTGGCCGATGGGCGGGTCAGCCTGGTGGCCGGCGTGGCTTCCGAGCTTGCCGGCAAGGTCAAGGCGGGCGATCTGGTTGGCATGGTGGCCGGGCAGATCGGAGGCAAGGGCGGCGGTCGTCCCGACATGGCCATGGGCGGCGGCACCGACGAAGCGGCATTGCCGGGCGTGCTTTCTCAGGTGCAAGGCTGGGTGCAGCAGCGGCTCGAAGGCTAGGCCATGGGTAGTGAATCCGATACCCCCGATTTCGATCTTGAAGTCGACGCTTCGGGGTTAAAATGCCCTTTGCCCATCCTGCGGGCAAAAAAAGCCCTGGCACAGCTGCAAAGCGGGCAGGTACTGAAGGTCATCACCACCGATACGCATGCCGTGCGGGACTTCCAGGCGTTTGCCAAGCAAACGGGCAATGCTCTGAAGGCGCAAAACGAATCGCCGGATGGCGCCGTGCATTTCCTGGTGCGTCGCTAAGGCCTAGGGGCCGGCTATTGCCGCAGCGCGTTGCGGGTTTCGGCTCCATTCAGCGCAGCTTGCCCAGGCGGCAGGCGCGCCGGGCCGTCCGGGCCAGCGGGCAGGGCGGTGTGGCTTTTTGAATATATTTGGCGGATTCATGCGCTAAGGTTTGCCTAGGCTGGCCATTAAGTGCTAGAATCTTTTGTTTTTCACAACATTTTCAAAGGATTACCTATGGTGGTGATTCGTCTAGCCCGTGGTGGCTCGAAGAAACGTCCGTTTTACAACGTTGTAGCAGCCGATTCGCGTAACCGTCGCGATGGTCGTTTTATTGAACGCGTGGGTTTTTACAACCCCGTTGGCAACGAAGGCCAGGAAAACCTGCGTTTGGCGCTCGACCGCGTCAAGCACTGGACCGACAACGGCGCCCAATTGTCGCCCGCCGTTACCCGTTTGGTTAAAGAATACTCCGCCAAGGCAGCTGCCTGAGCGTAGCGCTGGCATAACGGTACCGCGCGCATGTCCGCCTCCCAAGACGCTGGGGTTCCCGACGATCTTGTAGAGCTGGGTCGCATTGTGTCGGCTTACGGCATCAAGGGCTGGGTCAAGATCCAGCCGCATTCGACCGAGGCCGAGGTACTGCTCGACGCTGAACAGTGGTGGTTGAAAGCGCCCGCTGCTCCCCTGGAGCGCCCGGGCGCTTTGTCGCGTCCGTATCCGGTAAAGGTGCTGGCCGCCAGGCCGCAGGGCGCCACGGTCGTCGCGCAGATCGACGTCAGCCCCGACCGCGATGCCGCCGAAAAGCTCAAGGGGCACAGCGTCTGGGCTCGGCGCGCCAGCTTTCCACCGGCGGACGACGACGAATACTACTGGGTCGACCTCATCGGCTGCCTGTTGTTCGGCGAGCAGGACGGCGCTTCCGTACTGATCGGCCAGGTGGTCGAAGTCATCGACAACGGCGCCCATGCCGTTCTGCGGGTCGCGCGGGCGAAGGCCGGCGGCGAAGGGCCGGAACCCGAGCTGATGCGCGATGCCAAGGGGCGCACAGTGGATGTCCTGGTGCCTTTTGTAAGCGCCCACGTGCATGCCGTCGATATCGCCAACAAGCGGCTGGACAGCAATTGGCCAGCCGATTTCTAACGCGGGCTGCAAGCGCGCAGGCGGCATGACCCATGCGTTTTGACGTCGTCACCTTGTTTCCCGACATGTTCGGCGCGGTCAGCGGCCAGGGTGTCACGGGCCGGGCGTTCAAGCATGGGCTATGGGAGCTTGGCCTGTGGAATCCGCGCGATTTCACGCACGACGTCCATCGCACCGTCGACGACCGGCCTTATGGGGGCGGCCCGGGCATGGTCATGCTGGCCGATCCGCTGGAGCAGGCTGTCCTGGCCGCCCAGTCGCGCCGGCCGCGCCCGGCCTCTGTCATGTTGATGAGTCCCGCCGGAAAGCGCTTCGACCAGGCCATGGCGCAAAGCCTGGTGGACGAGGGCGGGTCGATACTGGTTTGCGGCCGCTATGAAGGCGTGGATCAGCGGTTCATCGAGCGCTGCGTCACCCACGAGGTATCGATGGGCGACTTCGTGCTTTCGGGGGGCGAGATTCCCGCCATGGCAATCATGGACGCCGCCGTCAGGCTGTTGCCGGGGGCTCTGAACGACGCCGATTCCGCGCGCCAGGATTCCTTCAACGATGCCTTGACCGGCCTGCTGGACAGCCCGCACTACACTCGTCCCGAAGACTACAAGGGCCAGGGTGTTCCGGCCGAACTGCTTTCGGGCCACCACGCCAAAATCGCCGCGTGGCGACGTGAGCAGTCCCTGGCGCTTACCTGGCGCCGCCGCCCCGACCTCCTGGAACAAGCCCGCCGGGCCGGCCTGCTCAGCAAGGCCGACGAAAAATTCCTGGCCAGGCTGGAGCGGGACGCGGAACACTAAGGCGCATCCTGGCGGCGTTCAAAACGTGCTTGAGCGCGAGCCCGGGAGTACGCCTGCACCTTTCGCCGGAGCTCGTTCGCCGGGCGCAGCGGGGCGGACTCTCATCTCAATGTGCCGGCAGGTCTTCCAGATGGGCGGTATCGTTGATCCGCTGCACGGTGATTTCGGTTCCGCGTATTTCAATCTGATTGATGCAGCACGGGCTTTGGGCCAGGCGCCAATAAGCGCAAAGCGGTTGATCCAGAAGCTGAAGCAGCAGCGCGCGATTGACGCTGTCGTGTCCTATCAGCATCACCACGTCCGAAGGGGCGGGGTGGCGCTGCAGGACTTCGCGCAGTCCATCGGCGGTTCGCGCCACGAGATCCTGCAAGGACTCGCCATCTGGAAAACGGACGTGCTGCGGCCTTTCGCGCCAATTCGAATACAGCTCGGGCCAGCGTTCCCGCACGGCATCGTGGGTAAGTCCCTGCCATTGTCCGTAGTCCAGGTCGTGCAGGCCGTCGAGCGCCTGCGATTCGATTTCCAATACCTGGGCTATCGGGGCTCCTGTCTGGATGCAGCGCCCCATGGGGCTGGTATAAAGCGCCGCCGATGCGTGGCGCTTGGCAATCCGGTAGGCCAGGGCTTGTGCCTGCAGCATGCCCAGAGGGCTGAGCGGCAGTTCGGCGCGGCCGCGAAAACGCGGAGGATCGATGCCTTCGACATGTCCGTGCCTCATGAGAATCAAAGTCGTCATTCGTGGTGCCTCGTCAGGTTATGGCAATTTGCGGCAGCCGCGCAGCGGGACGCGATGCGCGCGGGCGGCTCTTACAGGGACTGTCCTATGGCGCCGAACTCCACAGGCGTCTTGGCGTAGAAAAGATGCAGGGACGGCTCTTCGTCCAGGCACGCCATGATGGCGTCGCATTCGGATGCGGATACCACCATGGTGATTTCCATGGGCTGGTCGGCCAAGTCGAAAAAGCGCGCCGAGTGGAGCCGGTGATGGCCGCCGATGCCTTCCTGGGCAGCCGTCACGGTCGCTCCGCGGATCTGCATGGACTGGGCGAGCTCGAGCAGCCATTGATGCAACGGGCGGTGATTGTGGGATCGGTCTTGCTGGGTGAAGAAGGTCAGCATGTATCCTGTCATGGTGTTGTTTCCTTTGTTCAGCGGCTGGAGAAGTACTGCACGAACGCGATGCCCAGCAGTGTCAGGCTGATGGAGCCGATTATGTGCACGCCCAGTTCGAGCGCGGCGCTGGCGAGTTCCCGATTTTGTATGAGGCTGCTCACTTCCAGTGAAAAAGTGGAAAAAGTCGTCAGCCCCCCCATAAAACCTGTAATGACAAACAGGCGCCATTCGGCGGGCAGGCTGGCATGGGCCTTGAAGAACTCGCTGGCTACGCCTATGAGCAGGCCGCCGATCAGGTTGGCGGCCAGGGTGCCCAGCGGAAGGGTAGGCAAAATCGAGTTCAGCCCCAAGCCCAGCAGCCAGCGCAGCAGCGCGCCGATTCCCGCGCCCAGCGCGATGACGATGATTGCGCTTGGCATGGCTTAGTGTGCTGTTTGGCCGGGGACGTCGAAAGGCTCGTGGGGGCAGTGCAGTGATGGAGGCGGCGCAGGTGCGCGCAGTGTGGAGAAGTGGCGGTTTTTTTTCATGGTGGCCGGAGATATTGCGTTGAGGCGAAGGCCTGAACGAAGAAGCGCTGACTGACGCAAACCCACCCGCCTCTTGATCAGGAACGAGTAGGCATCATCAGCCAGCGCATGCCGGCGGTTCTAAACGCGGAGGAATGCCATCTCCGCAGTACAGTTTATCAATCGAGTCCGCCACATGCAATGTCCGTGACGGATTGCACGATTATCCTAGCTTGCTCAATTGAGCCCGTACCTTGGCCAGGGTCTCGCCGAACTGGGCCACGCGGGCTTTTTCCTGCTCGACCACGGCCGCCGGGGCGCGCTCGACGAAGCTGGCGTTCGACAGTTTGCCGTTCGCCTTGGCGATTTCTCCTTCGAGGCGTTCGATTTCCTTACCCAGGCGGGCACGTTCGGCCTCGACGTCGATTTCGACGTGCAGCATGAGTTCGGTCGTACCCACGATTTGCACCGGCGCGCCGACGTCGGGCAGGCTGTCCACGATTTGAACTTCGCTCAGCTTGGCCAGGGCGGCCAGGTAGGCGCTATGGCGCTGCAGCGCCGCCGCATCGCCGCGGGCGATCAGGGGCACGCGCTGGGCCGGCGACAGGTTCATTTCGCCGCGCAGGGCGCGCACGGCTTCGACCTGGGCCTTGAGCTCGGCGACCTGGGCTTCTGCCTCGAGGTCGAGCAGCTCGGGGTTGGCCACCGGGTAGGGCTGGATGCACAGGCTGGTCTGTTCGTCGGCGCGCCGCTTGCCGGCGTCCAGGGCGACTTTTTGCCAGAGCTCTTCGGTGATGAACGGGATGATGGGGTGGGCCAGCCGCAGCAGGGTTTCCAGCACGCGGATCAGCGTGCGGCGGGTGCCCAGCTGCTGCGCCGCGCTGCCGTGCTGGATCTGCACCTTCGCCAGCTCCAGGTACCAGTCGCAGTATTCGTCCCAGATGAAGTGGTACAGCGCATTGGCGATGTTGTCGAAACGGTAGTCGTCGAAGCCGCGCTGGACGTCTTCCTCCAGGCGCTGCAGCTGGCTGATGATCCAGCGGTCGGCAAAGGCCAGTTCGCCCTTGTCGGCGCCGGTCAGGTCGTGCCCCTCGGTGTTCATCAGGACGAAGCGGGTGGCGTTCCAGAGCTTGTTGCAGAAATTGCGGTAGCCTTCGCAGCGCTTCAGGTCGAAGTTGATGTTGCGGCCCAGCGTGGCATAGGCCGCCATGGTGAAGCGCAGCGCGTCGGTGCCGTAGGCCGGGAAACCCTGGGGGTAGTCCTTGCGGGTTTTCTTTTCGATGCTGGCGGCCTGTTTTGGGTTCATCAGGCCCGTGGTGCGCTTGGCCAGCAGCGCTTCCAGGCCGACGCCGTCGATGAGATCCACCGGGTCGATGGTGTTGCCCTTGGACTTGCTCATTTTCTTGCCGTCCATGTCGCAGATGAGGCCGTGGACGTAGACGGTCTTGAAAGGCACCTGGCCGGTCATGTGCAGGCCCATCATGACCATGCGGGCGACCCAGAAGAAGATGATGTCGAATCCGGTCACCAGGACGCTGGAGGGCAGGTAGCGCTCGAGGTCGGGGGTTTTCTCGGGCCAGCCGAGGTCGGTGAAAGGCACGAGGGCGGACGAGAACCAGGTATCCAGGACATCCGGGTCGCGGGCAAGCGGGCCCGAAACACCCGCGGCGGCGGCTTGCTCGCGTGCCTCTTCCTCGTCGCGGGCGACGAAGATCTGGCCGTCCTCGGAATACCAGGCGGGAATCTGGTGGCCCCACCACAGCTGGCGCGAAATGCACCAGTCCTGGATTTTTTCCAGCCACTGGTTATAGGTGGTCGTCCAGTTCTCGGGGTAGAACTTGATGCGGCCGTCGGCCACGGCCGCCAGCGCGGCTTCGGTAATGCTTTGGCCGGGGTTGAGGGAGCCGGCCGGCGCGGCCTTGCTCATGGCGACGAACCACTGGTCGGTCAGCATGGGTTCGATGACGGTGCCGGTGCGGTCGCCGCGGGGCACCATCAGCTTGTGGGGCTTGATGTTGGCCAGCAGCTCTTGTGCCTGCAGGTCTTCGACGATTTTCTTGCGCGCGGCAAAGCGATCCATGCCGCGGTAGGCGGCAGGGCAGTCGTCGCTGATCCTGGCGTCCAGGGTGAGAATGCTGATCTGCGGCAGGCCGTGGCGCTGGCCCACGGCGTAGTCGTTGAAGTCGTGGGCGGGAGTTACCTTGACCACGCCGGTGCCGAACTCACGGTCGACGTAGTCGTCGGCGATGACGGGGATTTCGCGTCCCGCAAGCGGCAGCAGGACCTTGCGGCCGATCAGGTGGGCGTAGCGCTCGTCTTCGGGGTGCACCATGACCGCCACGTCGCCCAGCATGGTTTCGGGCCGCGTGGTGGCCACTACCAGATGCGTCAGCCCGTCGGTCGGCTCGACCAGGGGATAGCGGATTTCCCACATGAAGCCGTCTTCCTCCTCGCTGACCACTTCCAGGTCGGAGACGGCTGTGCCCAGAACGGGATCCCAGTTGACCAGGCGCTTGCCGCGGTAGATCAGGCCCTGCTCGTGCAGGCGGACGAAGGTTTCCACGACGCCGCGCGACAGGTTGCCGTCCATGGTGAAGTATTCGCGCTCCCAGTCGGCCGAAGAGCCCAGCCGGCGGAACTGCTCGGTAATGGCGTTGCCCGACTTGTGCTTCCATTCCCAGACGGTTTCCAGGAATTTTTCGCGCCCAAGGTCGTGGCGCGAGATGTTCTTGGCATCGAGCTGGCGTTCGACCACGATCTGGGTCGCGATGCCCGCATGGTCCGTGCCTGGAATGAAGACCGTGTCGTCGCCGCGCATGCGGTGGTAGCGCACCAGCCCGTCCATGACGGTCTGGTTGAACGCGTGGCCCATGTGCAGGGTGCCGGTGACGTTGGGCGGCGGAAACTGGATGACGAAGGGCTCGCTTTTGTGGCCGGGGGCCGGCTCCACGTGCCGCCCGCCCCTGAAGTAGCCTCTGCGCTCCCATTCGGCATACCAGCGTGATTCGATTTCTTGTGGCTCAAAGCTTTTGGACAGTTGCGCGGGGTCGTTCAGGTCGGAATTGGTGGTCATGATTCGAGGAAAAGGTATGGGGAGTTCCCCCATAGTGTAAACAGTGCGATGCGTGCGGCCCGGGCGCGGGGCGCTATGCCGGGTTGGCCGGCGGCGCGGGAAAATCGCCTTGCCGGCCAACCCGGTATTTTAGGATGCCGCGGGGCCTCGTGGGCATGTTAAAATGCGAGGTTAACAAAAACTCTGTCAAAGTTGTTGTTTTTATTGAAGATAAGTATTTTCGACCGTATTTTTGACCTCAAGGCATGACGCGGCATGGCGCGCTGGCTGTAACAGCAAGCCATGGCAAGTCATTGTTTTACTCTTTGGATATTTTATGGCTATTGAACGCACCCTTTCCATCATCAAACCCGATGCCGTTGCCAAGAACGTCATTGGCCAAATCGTTGCCCGCTTCGAACAGGCCGGCCTGAAGGTCATCGCCGCCCGCCTGCAGCAATTGTCGCGCGCCGATGCCGAGCGCTTCTACGCCGTGCACAAAGAGCGTCCCTTCTTCAAGGACCTGGTCGACTTCATGGTTTCGGGTCCCGTGTTCGTGCAGGTTCTCGAAGGCGAAAACGCCATTCAGAAGAACCGCGACCTGATGGGTGCCACTGACCCCAAGAAGGCCGAAGCCGGCACCATTCGCGCCGATTTCGCCGATAGCATCGACGCCAACGCCGTTCATGGCTCCGACGCCGCCGAAACCGCCGCCGTTGAAATCGCTTTCTTCTTCCCGGAAAGCAATATCCACAGCCGTTGATTCCCGGCTCCTGAAACCCGCCTCATACACATACCGTTCTCATGCCATCTGTTCTGGACGAACCCGTCAACCTGCTGGGCCTCGGCGCCGCCGAACTGACCGACCTTGTCGGCCAGTGGGGCGGCAAGCCTTTCCGGGCCAAGCAGCTGCAGCGCTGGGTGCACCAGCGCGGGGTCGATTCGTTCGATGACATGACCGACCTGGCGCGCGAGTTCCGCCAGCAGCTGGCACAGCACTGTACGGTGCACGCTCCCGGCGTCGCCACCGAGCAGCGCTCGTCGGACGGTACGCGCAAATGGCTGTTCGACGTGGGCAGGAACAATGCCGTCGAGGCTGTCTTCATCCCCGAGGACGATCGCGGCACCTTGTGCATTTCCAGCCAGGCGGGCTGCACGGTGGCATGCCCGTTTTGCTCCACGGGCTATCAGGGCTTCAATCGCAATCTCACGACCGCCGAGATCATCGGCCAGCTCTGGTACGCCAAGCGCGTGCTCGAGGCCGATCTTCAAAGCGCCCGGCTGGGCTCAGGCGGCGCCGCGCCCGCCGAACCCACCCGCGTCATCAGCAACGTGGTCATGATGGGCATGGGCGAGCCCCTGCTCAACTACGACCGCGTGCTGGAGGCCTTGCGCCTCATGCTCGACGACAACGCCTATGGCCTGTCGCGCCGGCGGGTCACGGTGTCCACTTCCGGCGTGGTTCCCATGATGGATCGCCTTGGCCGCGACTGCCCGGTGGCTCTTGCTGTGTCGCTGCACGCACCCAACGATGCGCTGCGCGACAAGCTGGTGCCGCTCAACCGCAAGCATCCGCTGGCCGAGCTGCTGGCTGCGTGCAACCGCTATCTCGAGCATGCGCCGCGCGATTTCATCACTTTCGAATACATCATGCTCGACGGCGTCAACGATGCCGACGAGCACGCGCGCGAACTGATTGCTATTGCAAAACAGGTGCGTTGCAAGTTTAATTTGATACCGTTCAATCCTTTCCCGCAGTCGGGCCTGAAGCGTTCACCGACCGCCCGTGTGCGGTTGTTTGCGCAGCGCCTCATGGACGCCGGCGTGGTCACCACGGTGCGCAAGACGCGCGGCGACGACATCGCCGCCGCGTGCGGACAACTGGCCGGCGACGTCAAGGATCGCACGCGCATTCACGAACGGCTGCCCAATCGGGGCACTATCGTCATCAATCAGGAGCGCGAATGAGTCAACCCTTGACCAAAGAAACTGAAGACGTTGCGGCCACTTCTGCGACTCAGAGCCTGGGCGCCACGCTCAGGGCGTTGCGCCGGGCAAAGCAGCTTTCTGTGGCCGAGGTTTCCGCTCGCCTCAAATATTCCGTGCGCCAGCTCGAAGCCCTCGAGGCCGAGCAATGGGAGCTTCTGCCAACGGGTGTTCCCCTGCGCGGGCTGGTCAAGAATTACGGGCGCCTGCTCGAGGCCGACGTCGACGCGCTTATCGTCATGCTCGAGCGCGAGGTCGGCATCCCGGGCGTGCAGCCCATCGTCCTGCCTTCCGCCGCCATGTCGTCCTCCGATATGGCCATGCAATCCGACATGGGCCAGCGTTCGTCCTGGGGCTGGCTGGTTGTCATTGTCGTCCTTCTGATCGTGGCCGGCTTCTACGCCATTGAACGCGGCTGGGTGCCCGATTCATGGTTGATCTTCGACTGGTTGAAATCGCTTAAACAATGACCCAGATTCTCAATGTGGCAAAAGCCGGTTCGGCGGCGCTTCCCGTAGGCGCCGCGCCGCGGCGCAACACCCGTCCCGTAACCGTGCGCTGGGGTTCCCGCGCGGTGCAGGTCGGCGGGGGAGCTCCGGTCGTCGTCCAGTCCATGACCAACACCGATACGGCCGACCCCGCGGCCACGGCCGAGCAGGTCAGGGCCCTGGCGCTGGCGGGCTCCGAAATGGTGCGTATCACCGTCAACACGCCCGAGGCGGCGCGCGAAGTGCCCGCCATCCGCGAACGGCTGGACCGCATGGGCATTTCCGTGCCGCTGGTGGGCGACTTCCACTACAACGGGCATAAGCTGCTTTCGCAGTTTCCCGAATGCGCGCAGGCCTTGTCCAAATACCGCATCAATCCGGGCAATATGGGCGGCGGTAAAAAGCGCGACGACAATTTCGCGCAAATGATAGAAATCGCCTGCCGCTACGAAAAGGCCGTGCGCATCGGCGTCAATTGGGGCAGCCTCGATCACGAGCTCATGGCCCGCATGATGGACGAAAACAGCCGTCGCGCCGAACCCTGGACGGCGCAGGCCGTCATGCGCGACGCGCTGGTCGTGTCGGCCATCAGCAATGCCTTGCGCGCCGAAGAGCTTGGCCTCTCGCCCAATGCCATTGTGCTGTCCTGCAAGGTAAGCCATGTGCAAGACCTCATCACCGTCTACCAGGACCTTTCCTCGCGCTGCGATTATCCGCTGCACCTGGGGCTGACCGAGGCCGGCATGGGCAGCAAGGGCATCGTCGCTTCCACGGCGGCGCTGTCCGTCCTGCTGCAGCAGGGCATCGGCGACACCATCCGCATTTCGCTTACGCCCGAACCCGGCGGCGATCGTTCGCGCGAGGTCGTGGTGGCCCAGGAAATCCTGCAAACCATGGGCTTGCGCGCGTTTACACCCATGGTGGTCGCTTGCCCCGGCTGCGGGCGCACCAGCAGCACTGTGTTCCAGGAACTGGCCGACAGCATCCAGACCTACCTGCGCCAGCAAATGCCCGTCTGGAAAGAAACCTACCCCGGGGTCGAGAACATGAACGTGGCCGTCATGGGCTGTGTGGTCAACGGGCCGGGCGAAAGCCGCCATGCCGATATCGGCATCAGCCTGCCGGGCACGGGCGAGGTTCCCTCGGCCCCGGTCTACATCGACGGCGAGCGCACGGTCACCCTGAAGGGCGATACCATTGCCGTCGAGTTCCAGGCCATTGTCGAAAACTATGTCCAGAAGCGCTACGGGGGCTCGGGCTCGCATTAGCGCCTGTCAACCCGTATCAAGGGGATCGCGTTGGGGCTGGAACCGGCTGAGCGCAAGGCAACCACCGAATTCAAAATAGAGCATTTATGACGCAGTCGTTTAAAAAGGTTCATGCCATCACAGGCATGAAGGACGTCCTACCCGATAGCAGCGCGCAATGGGAGCAACTGGAACACACCGTGCGCCAGTGGCTGGCCGCGTACGGCTATCGCAATATGCGCACCCCGGTGCTCGAGCATACGCGCCTGTTTACGCGCGGCATCGGCGAAGTCACCGACATCGTCGAAAAAGAAATGTATTCGTTCACCGATGCGCTCAACAACGAACAGTTGACCATGCGGCCCGAGTTCACCGCGGGCATCGTGCGGGCCACCATCGAAAACAACATCCTGTACGATCGCCCGCAGCGGGTCTACGCCATGGGGCCGGTGTTCCGCCACGAAAAGCCGCAGCGCGGACGCTATCGCCAGTTCCACCAGATCGATGTCGAGGCCCTGGGCTTCGTCGGCCCCGACATCGACGCCGAGCTTATCGTCATGCTGGGACGCTTGTGGAAGATTCTGGGGCTGCAGCATATCCGCCTCGAACTCAATTCCCTGGGCCAGGCCGCCGAGCGCGCGGCGCATCGCGATGCGCTCATCGCCTATCTGGAACAGAACAAGGCCGTGCTGGACGAAGAAGCCTTGCGCCGCATGTATACCAATCCATTGCGGGTGCTCGACACCAAGAATCCGGCCATGCAGGAAATGGCCAATAACGCGCCGCGCCTGTTCGACTTCCTGGGCGCCGAGTCGCTGGCGCATTTCGACGGCGTGCGCCGCCGCCTGGACGACGCGGGCATTGCCTACAGCCTGAATCCCCGCCTGGTCCGGGGCCTGGACTACTACAATCTGACGGTGTTCGAGTGGGTCACCGACCAGCTTGGCGCGCAGGGAACGGTTTGCGGCGGCGGCCGCTACGACGGCCTGATCGAGCTGCTGGGCGGCAAGCCCGCGCCGGCGGTAGGTTTCGCCATCGGCATGGAAAGGCTGCTGGACCTGTGTTCGCAGTCGCAAGAGCCACAGGCCGCTCCGGAATGCCAGGTGTACATGATCCACCAGTCCGACGCAGCGCAGCGCCAGGCCTCCCAACTGGCCGAGCAATTGCGCGATGCCGGCTTGACGGTTATCGTGCATGCCGGCTCGTCGGGATTCAAGTCGCAGTTCAAGCGGGCGGATGCCAGCGGCGCGGTTGCCGCGGTCATCCTGGGTGGCGACGAGCTGGCCTCGGGCACGGCAAGCGTCAAGTGGTTGAGGGCGCCGGCGCACGAAGGCCAGGAGCAGCAACAAACAATCCCGCAGGGGCATCTGGTTACTGAATTGAAAAAAAGGGTTTGAGACATGGCATACGATTTGGAATCGCAGGAAAAGCTGGACGCATTGCGGGCATGGTGGGACCGATATGGCACCTTGTGCGCCGTGGTGGTCTTCGTGGTCGTGGCGGCGTTTGCCGGCTGGAGGGGCTGGCAATGGTACCAGGGCCATCAGGCAGCCCAGGCCATGGGCTACTTCGAGGCGCTCGAGACGGCCACCGGCCAGAAGGGCGATGATGCCGTGACGCGCATCAAGGCGGCCAGCGCGACATTGCGCAGCGATTTCCCCGAGTCGGGCTATACTTCGCGCGGCTTGCTGGTCGCAGCCGAGGCCCTGCGGGCCCGCAACGACCTGGATGGCGCCCGCGACCAGCTCCAGTGGCTGGTGCAGCATGGCAAGGATCCGGCCCTGGTGCCGTTGGCCAGGCTGCGATTGGCAGGTATTTTGCTGGACCAAAAGCAGTACGATCAGGCGTTGGCGCAATTGAATGACGCGCCCGCGGCGTTCGCCGGCCTGTATGCGGATCGCCGTGGCGACATTCTGGCCGCGCAGGGTAAAAAGGCCGAGGCCAAGGCAGCCTGGGAAGAGGCCGTCAAGCAGCTTGGCCAAGAATCTGTTACGCAAATCATTAAACTGAAAATTGATGCCTTAGGCGGAGCTTAATCCATGCAGATTTCCATTGCTCGTCGTGTTCTTTGCGGTTCCATGGTGGCGCTGGGCGCGGCGGTTCTGGCCGGCTGCTCCATGTTCTCCGCCGCGCCCAACCCGCGCTTCGATCCCGCGCCGCTTACCGAATACCCGGCCGGCATTTCCGTCCATGTCGCATGGTCGACGGGAATCGGCAGCGGAGGCGGCGCGGGTTTTGCGCCCCAGGTTGTGGGCGACAGCGTCTATGCGGCCACGCCCAGCGGGTCGGTGGCGAAAGTCGATCTGGCCACGGGCGCGGTGCGCTGGCAGGCCAATGCCGGCGTCAAGCTGTCGGCCGGGGTCGGCTCCGATGGCCAGGTCACGGCCGTGGCGGCGCCCGATGGAACCGTCATTGCGTTCGATGACCAGGGCACCGAAAAATGGCGCGTCCACGCGACCAGCGAGGTCGATATTCCTCCCGCCGTCGGCAATGGCGTCGTGGTCGTGCGCAGCAGCGATTACCGCATCCAGGCCTTCGACGCCGGCAGCGGCGAGGTGCTCTGGAACGTCCAGCGGCCCGGGCCGGCCCTGGCGCTCAAGACCAATATGCGCATGATCATGATCGAGGGCCTGCTTATTTCGGGTCTGCCCAATGGCAAGTTCATCGCCATCAATGTGCGCACGGGCGCGGTGCAATGGGAAGGCACGGTATCGGTCTCCCAGGGGGCGACCGACCTGGAGCGCATCAGCGATGTCGTGGGCTCGCCCCAGACTCAGGGGGCTTTGCTTTGCGGCGTGTCGTACCAGGGACGCCTGGCTTGCTTCGACGTGTCGCAAGGCGGGCACCTGCTTTGGGACAAGCCGTTTTCAAGCGCCACGGGCATGACGACCGATAGCCAGCAGGCCTATGTGTCGGACCAGCGCAGCGTGGTGTATTCATTCGCTCTGGGCGATGGCCACGAGCTCTGGAAGCAGACCGCCTTGCGCAATCGCGCCCTGAGCGGCCCGGCTGTCGTGCCGCAAGGCCTGGCAGTCGGCGACATGGAAGGCTATGTGCATTTCCTCTCGCGCAGCGACGGCCGTCTTCTGGGACGCGTGCAAGTGGGCGGCGGCGCCATCGTTTCGCCGCTTACCGCCACCAGCCGCGGCGTTCTCGTTCAAACCGGCAACGGTAATCTCGTACTGATTGGTGTCAATTGACTAATGTTTCGTTCAAACCGGTAGTCGCCCTGGTGGGCCGTGCCAATGTGGGTAAGTCCACATTGTTCAATCGGCTTACGCGTTCACGGGCGGCGCTGGTGGCCGATTTTTCGGGCTTGACGCGCGACCGCCATTACGGCGAGGGCCGTATGGGCGGGCGCCCCTACCTGGCGGTGGACACCGGCGGTTTCGAGCCCGTGGCCAAAAGCGGCATCGTTCGCGAAATGGCGCGTCAGACCGAGCAGGCCATCGCCGAATCGGACGTCGTGATCTTCCTGGTCGATGCGCGCGCGGGCGTCAATGCGCACGATCATGAAATCGCGCGCTTGCTGCGCCGTTCGGGGCAGCGGGTGGTCCTGGCCGTCAACAAGGCCGAAGGCATGCAGTTCGACGCAGCCATTTCCGAGTTCCACGAGCTGGGCCTGGGCAAGCCTTTTGCCATTTCCGCTTCGCACGGCGACGGGGTGGCCGACCTCATCGAGCATGCGCTGTCGCTGCTCGACGACGAACCTGAACAACAAGCAGGCGATGGCGACGAACTGGCCGAAAACGCATCGCTCACGGCCGCGGAAGATGCCGGCGCCGATGCGCCCGAAGGCGGCGAGCCAGCGCAGCATCGCATCAAGCTGGCCATCGTGGGCCGGCCGAATGTCGGCAAATCCACGCTCATCAATAGTTTGCTGGGCGAGGAACGCGTCATTGCGTTCGACATGCCGGGCACCACGCGCGACGCCATCGAAATCGAGTTCGAGCGGGGCGATCGCCTTTATACGCTCATCGACACGGCCGGCTTGCGCCGGCGCGGCAAGGTCTTCGAAGCCATCGAAAAATTTTCGGTCATCAAAACGCTGCAGGCCATCGAGGCCTGTAACGTGGTCGTGCTGATGCTGGACGCGCAATCCGAAATCTCCGACCAGGATGCGCACATCGCCGGCTTCGTCCTGGAAACCGGCCGGGCGCTGGTGGTGGCCATCAACAAATGGGACGGGCTGGACGGCGAGCAGCGCGAACGCATACAGCGCGAATTCGACCGCAAGCTGCGGTTCCTGTCGTTCGCCAAGATGCACACCATATCGGCGCTCAGGGGGCAGGGCGTCAATGCCTTGCTCAAGTCGGTGAATGCGGCGCATGCCGCGGCATTCGCCAAGCTGTCCACGCCCAAGCTCACCCGCGTTCTGCTGGCCGCGGTCGAGCAACAGCCGCCGCCGCGCAAAGGGATATTCCGCCCCAAAATGCGCTATGCTCATCAGGGTGGCCAGAATCCGCCGCTCATCGTCATTCATGGCAATGCGCTCGACGCTATTTCCGATTCCTACCGCCGCTACCTCGAAACGCGTTTCCGTGTCGAATTCAAGCTCGACGGCACGCCATTGCGCATCGAATTCAAATCGTCCCATAACCCATATATTCAGGGGGCCTGAGTGAGCCGTTTCTGGAGCGACCCGGTCGCCGGGCTGGCGCCCTATACGCCGGGCGAGCAGCCCAAGGTTGCCAATCTGCTTAAGCTCAACACCAACGAGCATCCCTACGGCCCTTCGCCCAAGGTCATCGAGGCGATCCGGGCCGCGGCGGACGACCGCCTGCGCCTGTATCCCGACCCCGAGTCCACGGCCCTGCGCGAAAGCATAGCCCGCCTGAACGGCATCGGGCCAGGCCAGGTATTCGTGGGTAATGGCTCGGACGAAGTCCTGGCCCATGTATTTCATGGACTGTTCCTGCACGGCAACAGGCCTTTGCTGATGCCGGATATTTCCTACAGCTTTTATCCGACCTATTGCAATCTGTACAAGGTGCCTTACAGGCTCGTTCCCCTGGCCGACGATTATTCGATCCGGGTCGGCGACTACACGGCTGTGCACCAGACGGCGCCCGCGGGCATTATTTTCGCCAATCCCAACGCGCCCACAGGTACGGCATTGCCCTTGTCCGACATCCAGGCCATTGCCGCCGCCAATCCCGACACCCCGGTCGTCATCGACGAGGCCTATGTGGATTTTGGTGCGGATTCGGCGGTTTCCCTGCTGGCGCGGCACGAGAACCTGGTCGTGATCCAGACGCTGTCCAAGTCGCGTTCCCTGGCGGGGATAAGGGTGGGGTTCGCCATGGCCGGCGAGGCCATCGTCGAAGGGCTGATGCGCGTCAAGAACAGCTTCAATTCCTATCCGCTGGATCGCCTAGCCCAGGCGGCGGCGCAGGCGGCCATGGACGATACGGCGTATTTCGAGTCGACCCGCCGCAAGGTCATGGACGCCCGCGAGCATCTGGTGGGCGGCCTGGCCGGATTGGGCATGCAGGTTCTGCCCAGCCAGGCCAATTTCATATTTGCCCGTCATCCCGACATGGCCGGGGCCGATCTTTACGTTGCGCTGCGCAAGCGCGGCATCCTGGTGCGTCATTTCGCCCAGCCGCGCATCGACCAGTTTTTACGCATTACCGTGGGAACCGAAAGCGATTGCGAGCGTCTATATACCGAGCTGGCCGAAATACTGCGTAATGCCAAGTAAAAAAGCGGCGCGAAAATATACACTAAATCAAGCCCCTGTCGTAGCAAAACAGGGGAAAACCCTGTAAAGTACATGTTTGAGATGTGTCATCTTAAATAACAACACAATTGGAGCAAAGCCAATGAGCAATAAAGGGCAAACACTACAAGATCCGTTCCTCAATGCCCTGCGCAAGGATCACGTGCCCGTATCCATCTATCTCGTCAACGGAATCAAACTGCAGGGGCAGGTCGAATCATTCGACCAGTATGTCGTTCTGTTGCGCAACACAGTTACACAAATGGTGTACAAGCACGCCATTTCCACCGTAGTCCCGGCCCGCCCGGTTTCCTTCCAGACGGATGACCAAGCTGCTGAATAATCCCATCTTTCCACAGAACCGCCGGACAACACCCGCTGTGCGCCACGCGCCGGCGGGTATTTCGTTTATGCGCACGCCATGAAGGCGCTGATCGTAAGCGTGGATCTCGGCACGCCCGATTTCCAGGCGCACGCCGATGAATTCGCCATGCTGGCCAAAGGCGCCGGCGCCGAAATCGTGGGAACCTTGATCGCCAGGCGGTCTCGGCCCGATGCCGCTTATTTCATCGGCACGGGCAAGCTCGAAGAGGGGGTCCTCATGGCCGACTCGTCCGGGGCCGAGATCATTCTGTTCGACCAGGCGCTCACCCCGGCCCAGCAGCGCAACCTGGAACGCGGCTTCAATCGCCGGGTCGTCGACCGGGTGGCGCTCATCCTGGACGTTTTCGCGCTGCGGGCGAAAAGCCACGAGGGCAAGCTTCAGGTCGAGCTGGCCCAACTGCAGCATCTGTCCACGCGGCTTACCCGCATGTGGAGCCACCTCGAGAGGCAGCGCGGCGGCATCGGCATGCGCGGCCCGGGCGAGGCGCAGCTCGAAATGGATCGCCGCCTGATCGGCGACAAGGTCCGCCTGCTCAAAGAGCGCCTGGCGCGGGCCCAGCGCCAGCGCACCACGCAGCGGCGTTCCCGCATGCGGGGCGGCGTGCTGTCGGTATCGCTGGTGGGGTACACCAACGCCGGCAAGTCCACGTTGTTCAATGCACTGACGAGGGCGGGCGCCTATGCCGCCGACCAGCTTTTCGCCACGCTCGACACCACGTCGCGCCGGCTCTGGATCGACGGGGCCGGCCAGGTGGTCGTTTCGGATACCGTCGGGTTCATCCGCGACCTGCCGCCCACCCTGATCGCCGCCTTCAGGGCCACCCTGGAAGAAACCGTGCATGCCGACCTGCTGCTGCATGTGGTGGATGCCGCCAGCCCTCAGCGCGACGAGCAAGTGGCCGAAGTGGACAAGGTTCTGGCGGATATCGGCGCCGACGAAGTGCCGCGCATACTGGTCTACAACAAGATCGACGAGGCCGGGTACGAGCCCAGGGTCGAGCGCGATGAACATGGTACCATTGCACGAGTATTTGTAAGCGCCCTAAGGCGTGCCGGGTTGGATGGCTTGCGCGGGGCAATCGTCGAGTTCGGTCAGATCGCAGGAAACAATGCGTTTAATATCCAAAATCTTCAATCTGAATGACCCTGGTTGGGGGCGTGGCAATAACAACAACGAACCGCCGCGCCGGCCGGGCGATGGCCCTCCCGATCTGGACGAGGTATGGCGCGATTTCAACAGCCGCATCGGCGCGCTGTTCGGCCGCAAGCCGCGCCGCGGAGGGCAGGGCGGCGGCAACGGCGGCGGCCCGGGGCTGTCCATGCCCAGCGGGTCTCCGAAGCTGTTCATCCTGGCGGCGATCGTCATCGTTCTGCTGTGGCTGGCCAGCGGCTTCATGATCGTCCAGGAAGGCCAGGTGGCTGTCATCACCAAGTTCGGCAAGTACACCAAGACCCTGGGGCCGGGCCTGCAATGGCGTCTGCCATACCCCATCGAAAGCGGCCAGACCGTCAATATTTCTCAATTGCGCACTTTCGAGGTGGGCTTTCGCGGTTCGGCGCGCAACAAGGTTCTGCCCGAATCGCTCATGCTTACCACCGACGAAAACATCGTCGACGTGCAGTTTGTCGTGCAATACCGCCTTAGCAGCAACGGGGCGCCCGACTACCTGTTCAAAACCAGCAATCCCGACGAATCCGTCCGCCAGGCGTCTGAAACCGCCATGCGCGAGGTCGTGGGCCAGCAGCCCATGGATTCGGTGCTGTATTCCGGGCGCACCGAAATCGCCGCCCAGGTTCAAAAAATCGCCCAGGCCATTCTCGATCGCTATCAAACCGGCATACAGCTGAGTACCGTCGCCATCCAGAACGTGCAGCCTCCCGAACAGGTTCAGGCCGCGTTCGACGACGCGGTCAAGGCCGGCCAGGACCGCGAACGCCAGATCAACGAGGGCAATGCGTACGCCAGCAAGGTGGTGCCCGAGGCTCAGGGCCAGGCCGCCCGCATGATCCAGGACGCCGAAGGCTACCGGGCCAAGGTCATCGGCGACGCAAAGGGTGACACCGCGCGCTTTGCCAGCGTCGAATCCGAGTTCGCCAAGGCTCCCGACATCACCCGCGAACGCATGTACCTTTCGACCATGCAAACCATATTGTCCAATACCGGCAAGATCATGCTGGATGCCCAGGCCGGCAACAATATGCTGTACTTGCCGCTGGACAAAATCATCCAGCAGGTGTCTCGCGACGCGGGCAACCACAACGCTGCCGCGGCGGCCGGCGCGGCAGCCAGCACGCCGCCCGCGCCGGCAAAAAATGCCGCCGGCACCACGGGAAGCAGCCGGCCCAGTCCCTACGGCAACGGGCCGGCTTCGCAGAACTCCCTGTCTGTGAATCGTTTCTCGCGCTAACCCGAGGCCCATCATGCAACGTTCCTTTCCTTACCTGATCGGCCTGGTTATCGTTCTGGCCATATTGTCTTCCTGCGTATTCATCGTTCGCGAGCGCGACTCCGCCCTGGTGTTCGCCCTGGGCGAGGTGCGTGAAACCATCACCGAGCCCGGCCTGTACTTCAAGCTGCCGCCTCCCTTCGAAAACGTGGTGTTTCTCGACAAGCGCCTGCAAACCATCGAAAGCAAGGACCCCGAGCGCATCCAGACCGCCGAAAAGAAAAACCTTCTCATCGATTCCTACGTAAAATGGCGCATCGTGGATCCGCGCCTGTTCTACGTCACGTTCGGCTCCAATACGCGCGCCGCCGAAGAGCGCCTTTCGGCGCAGATTCGCGACGCCCTCAATGCCTCGGTCAACGTGCGCACTGTCAAGCAGGTGGTGTCCAACGAGCGCGGCTCCATCATGCAGGAAATGCTGCACAACGTGGATGCGCGCGCCAAGCCGCTGGGGGTGGACGTAGTCGACGTACGCCTGCGCCGCATCGATTTCGCGCCCGAGATCTCCGAGTCCGTCTATCGGCGCATGGAGGCCGAGCGCAAGGAAGAAGCCAACCGCCTGCGCGCCACGGGCGCGGCCGACAGCGAGAAAATCCGCGCCCAGGCCGACCGCCAGCGCGAAGAGCTCCTGGCCACGGCCTATGCCCAGGCTCAAGGCATAAAGGGCGAGGGCGATGCCTCGGCAGCCGCCATCTATAACAAAGCCTATAGCAAGAACCCGCAGTTCTACAGCTTTTACAAAAGCCTGGACGCTTACAAGGAAATCTTCTCCAAGCCCAGCGACCTCATGGTGCTGAGCCCCAGATCCGACTTCTTCAAGTTCTGGGGAACGCCCAAAGGCACGGGCCCCGCGGCGCCCTGAGCCGCCGAATGGTGTATCCGCCACAAAAAGCGGATCCGCCATTTGGGGTTAGGGCAACAACACGGTACAATACGCCGTAAGTTTGAATACATCCGCAAGCGACTTGGCGGGCTTACGCCCCAAGTCGCTTTTTGTTTGGCTGACGCATTTGCGAGGTTTTTCAGGGCTGAATGATGTCCAATTGGTTACTGCCGGAAAGTCTGGCCGATATTCTTCCCGCCGAAGCGCGCCGCATCGAAGAGCTGCGGCGCGATCTGCTTGATTTGTATCGCACATACGGGTTCGAGCTTGTGGCGCCACCGCTGGTCGAGTACATCGACTCCTTGCTGTCGGGCGCGGGCGGCGATCTTAATTTGCGCACCTGCAAGCTGGTCGATCAATTGTCCGGGCGCACCATGGGCGTGCGGGCTGACATGACTCCCCAGGTGTCGCGCATCGACGCGCATCTGCTCAATCGCCAGGGCGTCACGCGCCTGTGCTATTGCGGCACGGTCCTGCATGCCCGTCCCGCTGGCTTGCTGTCCGAGCGCGAGCTGCTGCAGATCGGCGCCGAGATCTTCGGCCATGCCGGGGTCGAGGCCGACATCGAAATCATCCAGCTGGCCGTGGAAAGCGTGCGTTGCGCGGGTGTCCGGCAGCCTCGCCTCGACCTGAACCATCCGGGTGTGGTGCGCAGCATCATCGATTCGGATCCGGCGCTCGTTCCGTTGGCGGACGAAATCTGCGAACTGCTCAGTACCAAAGACGTGCCCGGCCTGGTCGAATTGGGCAAGCGGGTTTCCGAAATCCGCCCGTCCAGCCTGCAGGCCCTGCTCGAGCTGCCTTTGCTGTATGGTGGCATCGAGGTCATCGAGAAGGCGTTGCGCATCCTGCCCGATTCGCCGGCCATCCGGTCGGCCATGGCCGACCTGCAAACGCTTATCCGTTCTTTGCCGGAATTCGATTTCAGCATCGACCTGGCCGATATGGGCAGCGGGTATGGTTATCATTCGGGCGTGGTGTTTTCGATCTACGCCGAGGGCTGGCACGATGCGCTGGTCAAGGGCGGCCGCTACGACGGCATGGGCAAGGCTTTTGGCCGCAGCAGGCCGGCCACCGGCTTCAGCCTCGATCTGCGCAAGCTGTCGTCGGGGTTGCCGCCAGCGCCTCTGGCCAAGGCAATACGCGCGCCCTGGGGTAGCGACCCGGCGCTGGTCGAAGCGTTGCGGGCCCTGCGCGCCGCAGGAGAAATCGTGGTTCAAGCCTTGCCGGGCGAAGTTCACGACGTCGACGAGTTCAATGTCGACCGGGAACTGGTTCTTGAAAGCGGCAAATGGCAAACAAGAGCGGTCAAGTAGGCCCGGCGGGCCGGTTTGTCGCATGGTTAACTCATCTGGCCCGCGGGGCGGGCCTAAATCTTTTAGATACATAACATGAGCAAGAATATCGTGGTTATCGGCACCCAGTGGGGTGACGAAGGCAAAGGGAAAATCGTCGACTGGCTGGCCGAATCGGCCCAGGGCGTGGTGCGTTTCCAGGGCGGGCACAATGCCGGCCACACACTGTGGATCAACGGCAAGAAGACCATACTGCGCCTGATTCCGTCGGGCATCATGCACGACACGGTTACCTGCTATATCGGCAATGGCGTGGTGCTGTCGCCCGAGGCCCTGCTCAAGGAAATCGCCGAACTCGAGGCGGCCGGACTCGACGTGCGCTCGCGCCTGCAGATTTCCCCGGCCTGCCCGCTTATCCTGCCTTATCACGTGGCGGTGGACCAGGCCCGCGAAGCGCGCAAGGGCGAGGGCAAGATCGGCACCACCGGGCGCGGCATCGGGCCCGCCTACGAAGACAAGGTCGCGCGCCGCGCATTGCGGGTGCAGGACCTGTACGAACCCGCCGTTTTCCAGGAAAAGCTCGCCGAAGCTCTGGACTACCATAATTTCGTGCTGACCAAGTATTTGGGCGCCGAAGCCGTCTCCTTCGACGCCGTGCGCGACCAGGCCATGGCCCTGGCCCGCGAAATCCAGCCCATGGTGGCCGATGTCTCGCATAATCTGTATGTCGCGCAAAAAACCGGCCACAGCCTGTTGTTCGAAGGCGCGCAGGGTTCGCTGCTCGACATCGACCACGGCACTTATCCCTTTGTCACCAGCAGCAATTGCGTCGCGGGCGCGGCAGCGGCCGGGGCCGGCGTCGGCCCCCAGTCGCTGAGCTATGTGCTGGGCATCGCCAAGGCCTATGCCACGCGTGTCGGATCGGGGCCTTTCCCCACCGAGCTGCTGGACGAAACCGGCCGCCATCTGGCCGAAGTCGGCAAGGAGTTCGGCTCGGTGACCGGCCGTCCCCGCCGTTGCGGCTGGTTCGACGGCGCGGCCATGAAGCGCTCGGTCATGATCAACGGCATTTCGGGCCTGTGCATCACCAAGCTCGACGTCCTGGACGGTATCGAGCAAATCAAGATCGGCGTCGGCTACCGCTATAAGGGCGAGTTCCTCGACGTCCTGCCCAACGGCGCGGCGGCGGCCGCCGAGGCCGAGCCGGTTTTCGAAGAAATGGCCGGCTGGACGGAGTCCACGGTGGGCATCACCGACTACGACAAGCTTCCCGTCAACGCCCGCCGCTACCTGCAGCGCATCGCCGAAGTCTGCGACGTGCCCATCGACATGATCTCCACCGGCCCCGATCGCCTCGAAACCATCGTCCTGCGCCATCCGTTCATGGGCTGATCTGCGGCGCCCGATTGCAAGATCGGGCATCGAGCCGGTATCATTACGCTCCCCGCAGGCAAAAATCAGAACAGGAGAAATTCCCATGGCCCTTCCCTCAAGCACGGATCGCGATCTTTGGGTCAGTTGGGATCAGTACAACGCCCTTATCGAGCGCCTGGCCCTGAACATCCATGAGTCGGGCTGGCAGTTCGAGAAAATCGTGTGCCTGGCCCGGGGCGGCGTGCGGGTGGGGGACGTGTTGTCGCGCATCTACGATGTGCCCCTCGGCATCCTGGCCACCAGCAGCTACCGCGAAGCGGCCGGCACCCAGCAGGGCAGCCTGGACATCGCCCAGTTCATCACGATTACGCGCGGCACGCTGGACGGCAAAGTGTTGCTTGTAGACGACATGGTCGACACCGGCCTGACCTTCAACCGTGTCGGCGAGCATCTGCGCAAACAGTTCCCGGCCATCACCGAAATGCGCAGCGCGGTGCTGTGGTGGAAGGGACACGCCAAGGCCACCCCCGATTATTACGTCGACAAGCTGCCCACCAACCCCTGGATCCACCAGCCTTTCGAGGACTACGACAGCCTGCGCCCGCATCAACTCGAGGCCTGGGTACGGAAAGGCCGCTCATCCTGAGCGATTCGTGGTAGAATGCCTGGCTAAGGTTTAGCTTTGCCCGGCCTTTGGCCGCACGCAGCGGAAACATACAGGTTTTTCCTGCAGGCTTGTTTTCGCATTTTGTGCTGCATTGGGCCTTGGCATTTAGCGAATTAACGAATTTTATTTAACCCTATTAAAGGCTTAAGACTACATGCCTATCGTTCGTCTTAAAGAAAACGAGCCCTTCGAAGCCGCTTTGCGCCGCTTCAAGCGCACCATCGAAAAAATCGGACTCTTGACCGAGCTGCGTTCGCGCGAATTCTACGAAAAGCCCACCGCCGAGCGCAAGCGCAAGCACGCCGCCGCCGTCAAGCGTCACTACAAGCGCATCCGCAGCCAACAACTGCCTCCGCGCATGTATTGATTGATTCCTGACTCATTTGTCCAGGAGTTACTCGCCCGAGTAGATGTTGTCGACGTCGTCGGGCGATACGTTCAGTTGCGCAAGGGCGGGGCCAATCTGCTTGGCCTGTGCCCCTTCCACAACGAAAAAAGCCCTTCTTTTACCGTCAGCCCCACCAAGCAGTTTTACCACTGCTTCGGTTGCGGAGCGCATGGTAGCGCCATCTCGTTTTTAATCGAGCACACCGGAGCCAGTTTTCCGGAGGCGGTGCGCAGCCTTGCCGCGTCCGCGGGCATGACGGTGCCCGAGGAAACCCGCAGCCCGCGCCAGACCGCACAGGCCAGGCAGCGCAAGGAAGAAGTCTCGCGCCACCAGCAAATACTGGATGCCGCGCAGGCGCATTACCTGCGCGAGCTCAAGGCCAGCCCGCCCGCCATACGCTACCTGAAGCAGCGCGGACTGAGCGGTGAAATCGCGGCCCGTTTCGGGCTGGGATGGTCCGGCGCGAATCGCCGGGGCCTGGCCACCGTGTTTCCGCAATACGAAGACCCGCTGCTGGTGGAATCCGGCCTGGTCATCGAAGCCGACGACGGCCGCCGCTACGACCGGTTCCGTGAACGCGTCATGTTCCCCATCCGCAATACGCGGGGCCATATCATCGGCTTCGGCGGGCGCATCATCGGCAAGGGCGAGCCCAAATACCTGAACTCCCCCGAAACCCCCTTGTTCTCAAAGGGGCACGAGCTGTATGGGCTTTGGGAGGCGCGCGCCGCGATTCGCTCCGAGGGCTGCGTGCTGGTCGTCGAAGGATATATGGACGTCGTGGGGCTGGCCCAGCAGGGGGTAGGCAATGCCGTGGCCACCCTGGGCACGGCGACCACGCCCAATCATGTGCAGAAGCTGCTGAGAACCAGCGACAAAATCGTTTTCAGCTTCGACGGTGACAAGGCCGGGCGCCGCGCGGCCTGGCGGGCGCTGCAAACCTGCCTGCCGCTGCTGCGCGACGACGCGTCGATCCGGTTTCTGTTTCTGCCGGCCGAACACGACCCCGACTCTTATGTCCGTGAGTACGGCGCCGAGGCGTTCCGCGCCGCGCTGGCGGAAGCCGTGCCTTTGTCCCGGTTCATGCTCGAAGAGCTGGCCTCCCGGCATCCCATGGACGAGGCGGAGGGCAGGTCGGCCTGCGTGCACGAGGCCAAGCCCCTGCTGGCCCTGATCCCCGAAAGTGCGCTGCGGATCCAGATCGAGCGCGAATTCGCCCGGCTGGTGCAATTGACGCCCGACGAACTGGCGCAGATGCTGGCGGCCATGCCCGCGCCGGCTCCCGCGCGCGGATCGGGCGCCGCCGAACCCGCGGGAGCCCGCCAGGGGGGTAGCGAGGCGCCGGGGTTTGCACCTGCCGCAGAATACCACGAGCCGCCCGGTTTCATGGACGACGATGCCGCCGGATTCGAGCCGGATTTCTCCGGCGCCTATCCGGTCGCGCCGGCGCGAAGTTCCGCGCCGCGCCGCGGGGAAGCCGGGACTCGCCAGTCCAGGGCGGTGACCCCCATGGCGAAGCGCTTGCTGCGCTTGCTGCTGGCGCATCCCGACCTGGTTTCGGGCATGGGCGACCAGCAGCTTGAAATCCTCGAGCAGAGCCCCCATCTGGCCTTGGTGCGCGATTTGATCGCCCTGGCCAGCACCAGCGGCGCGCGCCATGTCGGCGCCTTGCTGCAGGCGGCCGAGCCCGAGTCCGAGCTGGCGTTGCTGCTCGGTTCGATGAGCAGCGAAATCCTTGCCCAGGAGGACCTGCCCGATCCACTGGCCGAATGGAACGACGCCCTGCATCGCATCGAACTGGAAGCGATCAAGGCGGAGCAGTCGGCGCTGATCCAGTCCGGCCTTGCCGACGAAGCATCGCGCCAGCGTTATCAAAAATTGACACGGCGCCTGGCGCTGCTAAATAGTGCTTCGTAGTGTCAAGTGCTGTAAAATAGAATGTTTCGCATAAAGTCAATGTGTTAGTGTGCTTTGTATCAGCCTGTCCGGGCTTTGGCGCGGGCATGTTCGGTGCAACGACGGCAGGACAATGGTGTGGCAACGCAAACCCTCTTTCGGCCTTGCAAATAGAGTCAAGGATTTATTAATTAATGGGTTTGCCGTCGCACGTCAGCGTTTTTGCGCTGCATATATGGCTTTTTGTGACAAGTTAGTTTTGCCCTGCAACACTTGATGGCGTTATAACCAATCAAGTGCTTTTGCGCCTACGGAAGCGACTATGACCAAAGCTATTGGTAAAACCACCTTAGCAGCTGAAAACGAAGCTGTGAAAAAAATTGCAAGCAAGACCAGCGCTGCGGCGGGCAAGACCGCCGCGAAAACCGCGGTCAAGGCCGATAAGGCCGAAGCCGCCAAGCCTGCAGTAAAGAAGGCGGCAGCCAAAAAGGCGCCTGCCAAGGCCGCCGCCAAGCCCGTTGCCGCCCAGGCGGCCGCTCCGGAAGCCGAGGCTCCCAAAAAGGGCAAGGCCGGCCGCGCTGCGCCCACCGGGCGTCGCCCGGGCCGTCCCGCCAAGTCGGCCAACAACGACGCCCCCAATTTCAGCGACGACGACAGCGACATCGAAGCCGAAGTCATTCCCGACCTCAAGCCGCTTCCGAAGCGGGGCGGCAAACGCGGCAAGGGCGACAAAGACGTGCCCGCGCGCAGCCAAATGACCGCCGAAGAGCAAGAGGCGCGCCGCAATCGCCTCAAGGTGCTCATCAAGCTGGGCAAAGAGCGCGGCTACCTCACCTATGGTGAAATCAACGACCACCTGCCCGACGACCTGGTCGATGCCGAAGCCATCGACGGCATCATCAGCACGTTCAGCGACATGGGCATTTCGGTCTACGACCAGGCGCCCGACGCCGAGTCCCTGCTGCTCAACGACAACGCTCCCGTGGCCTCCAACGACGACGACGTCGAGGACGAGGCCGAGGCGGCGCTTACCACCGTGGACTCCGATTTCGGCCGCACCACCGACCCCGTGCGCATGTACATGCGCGAAATGGGCACGGTCGAGCTGCTTACCCGCGAGGGTGAAATCGAAATCGCCAAGCGCATCGAAGACGGCCTCAAGCACATGGTCATGGCCATTGCCGCCTGCCCCACCACCGTCAACGAAATCCTTACCCACATCCGGCAAGTGCGCGAAGGCAACATGCAGATCGACGAGGTCGTCGACGGCCTCATCGACGAAGAGGGCGAAGAATACGCCGGCGCCGGCGTCTCGGTCGACAGCGATGAAAACGAAGACGGCCCCGCGGGCGGCATGAGCAGCAAGCAGCTCGAGCACCTGCGCACGAAATCGCTCAAGAAGTTCGAGGTTGTGGCGCATTGGTTCGACAAGATGCGCAAGGCGTTCGAGTCCCAGGGCTACGAGGCCCACGAGTACGCCGAGGCCCAGGCCGCCATCCTGGACGAGTTGATGGGCATCCGCTTCACGGCCAAGATGGTCGAGAAGCTGGCCGATACCTTGCGCAACCAGGTTGGCGAGGTGCGCAAGATCGAGCGTGAAATCCTGCATATCTGCGTGGATCGCGCCGGTATGTCGCGCGCCTATTTCATCAAGGCCTTCCCGGGCAACGAAATCAACCTCGACTGGGTGCTGCAGGAAGTGGCGGGGGGACATGCGTACTCCGAAACCCTCGAGCGCCACGTGCCGGCCGTCCAGGAACTGCAGCAAAAGCTCATCGACCTGCAAACCAGTGTCGTGCTGCCGCTCAAGGACCTCAAGGACGTCAACAAGCGCATGGCCACTGGCGAAGCCAAGGCCCGCAAGGCCAAGCGCGAAATGACCGAGGCCAACCTGCGCCTGGTCATTTCCATTGCCAAAAAGTACACCAATCGCGGCCTGCAATTCCTGGATCTCATCCAGGAAGGCAATATCGGCCTGATGAAGGCGGTGGACAAGTTCGAATATCGCCGGGGATACAAGTTCTCCACCTACGCCACATGGTGGATACGCCAGGCCATTACGCGCTCCATCGCCGACCAGGCGCGCACCATCCGCATTCCGGTGCACATGATCGAAACCATCAACAAGATGAATCGTATCAACCGCCAAATCTTGCAGGAAACCGGCACCGAGCCCGATCCGGCCACGCTGGCGCAAAAAATGGACATGCCCGAGGATAAGGTTCGCAAGATCCTCAAGATCGCCAAGGAACCCATCTCCATGGAAACGCCCATCGGCGACGATGACGACTCCCATCTGGGCGATTTCATCGAAGACACCGGCACCTTGTCGCCGTCCGAATGGGCCTTGCATGGTTCCATGCGTGACGTCGTCAAAGAGGTTCTCGATTCCCTGACCCCGCGCGAGGCCAAGGTGCTGCGCATGCGTTTCGGCATCGAAATGAGCACTGACCAGACTCTCGAAGAGGTCGGCAAGCAATTCGACGTCACCCGAGAGCGCATCCGCCAGATCGAAGCCAAGGCTCTGCGCAAGCTGCGCCATCCCAGCCGCGCCGACAAGCTCAAGAGCTTCCTGGAAGGCCAGTAAACGGCCGGGGGTGCGATCCCCAATAAAAAGCCGCGGCATTTGCCGCGGCTTTTTTGCCGCCGGGCCGCCCCAAGGCAAAAAGCGCCCCCTCGGGGGGCAGCAAGCCGCGTAGCGGCGCAGCGTGGGGGCATTTTTTTCGCCTACTCGCTGTATACGGGCTTGGGTGCTTCCTCGCTGAGCGGTTTGGCCGGGATCAGCAGCCCCAGCACGATCGAGACCACCCCAAGCAGGGCGGACAGCAGGAAGACGATCTTGAAGGCATCGGTCGCCGGTTCGGCCAGTTGCTGGCGGATTGCGGCGTCGGGCGGGACGCCGACGTCGCCCACCATCTGGCGGATGAGATCCGCGCCGGGCACCGCGGAGAACGAGGCGGGAGCATGCGAATGCAGCGCCGCGAACAGGACGGCCATCAGGACGGCGATGCCCATGGCCGCGCCCAGCGAGCGGCTGAACGCGCTGATGGCCGTGACGATGCCAAGATGCCGGTGCTGGACGGCGTTCTGGGCCGCCACGGTGGACGTGGGCAGTTGCAGGCCTATGCTCAGGCCCGCCACGACGGTGATCACGATGTTCAGGGCGACGGCATTTGCATCGAGCAGGGCGAGCAGGGCCACGCTTATGGGGACGAGAATCGCGCCCACGAGCTGGATCTGCTTGTAGAGCCCGGTGCGGGTCATGACGGTGCCGCCTATGTACGCGCCGATGGGAATGGCCAGCGACAGCGGCATCAGTTGGTAGGCCGCGCCGTCCGCGCCGCTGTCGGTCAGCATTTGCAGGCGCAGGGGGATCAGCACCGAAAGCGCGATGACCTGAACGAAGGCGATCAGCAGGATGGTGCAGGAGCACGACACGATGGGATTGCTCAATAGCTGCAGCGGAATGATGGGTTCGGCCGCGCGTCGTTCCTGCCAGACGAAGCCTGCCATGGTGCAAATGGCGATGCCGAACAGCGCGACGTTGCGCGGCTCCAGCCATCCGGCGCCTTGCCCGATGAATGTGACGGCGATCAGCAGGGCGGTCAGGCCGACGATGAGCAGGAGGGCGCCCAGGATGTCGATGGGCCGCTTGATATGCGGCACGCTGAGGCGCGTCAGGGCCTTGTAGGAGATGACCAGCGCCAGCAGGCCCAGGGGCAGGTTGATCCAGAAGACCCAGCGCCACGACACGAATTCGGTCAGCAGGCCCCCGGCCAGCGGCCCGACGACGCTGGCGATGGCGAACGAAGTGCTGATGTAGCCCTGGTAGCGGCCGCGCTCGCGCGGCGAGACGACGTCGGCAATCGTGGCCTGAGCGACGGAAATCAGCCCGCCGCCGCCGATGCCCTGCAGGATCCGCGAACCGACCAGCATGGGCATGCTGGTCGACACTGCGCAAAGCACCGATGTAACCAGGAAGATGCCGATGGCGCTCGAGAGCATCACACGCCGTCCGTACAGGTCGCCCAGCTTGCCGTAGATGGGGGTGGCCACGGCAACGGCGATCAGGTACCCGGACACGACCCAGGCCAGGAGATCGACGCCATGTAGATCGGCGGCCATCATCGGCAGCGACACGGCGACTATGGTTTGATCCAGCGCCCCCAGCAAGATGGCCAGCATCAGTCCGATGACGACGGAGCGGACTTCGCTGGGAGAAAGGCCGGTGTTGCCGGGTGACGATGGCGATATTTCGGCAGATGCTGTACTTGGCATTGTGTGATTTTTGTTTCAGGCAAAGACAAATGTGAATCTTATACCAAGATGATTAGGGATTTCCCTTGCCTGACAGAATTGCGCCGGCCAGGCATCGTTCGGGCCTTGGGAGCGTCCCGGCGGCGCAATGCGGAGCGGCCGCTTCTTTTATTCGGAGGCCTGTTCCGGGCCTTGGGGCTTCGCCGGCTTGCGCAACGGATCCAGCAAGGGCTTCAGGCCATTGTGGTCGAGCTCCTGCATGAGCTGCAGCAGGCGGCCGATTTCCCCCTTGGGAAATCCTTCGCGGGCAAACCAGTTCAGGTAGTGGCCGGGCAGGTCGGCAATAAGCCGTCCCTTGTACTTGCCGAAGGGCATGCTGCGGGTGACGAGCAGTTCGAGGTCTTCGGGGCTCATGGGTTCAATTGAAGATGTTGCCGGCCATTTTCGACAACAGGCGCAGGAGCGTGTCTTGTTCCTGCTGATCGAAATTGCGCAGGGAATCGTCGATCATGGCGTGGGCGGGCGGCCAGGCCTCTTTGTAGCGCGCCTTGCCCTTGGCGCTGAGATAGACCCGCATCAGCCGGTTGTCGGAAGGGTCGGCCCGGCGCTTGACCAGCGCGCGCTCCTCCATTTGGTCGATGACCCGGCTCAGCACCGGCTGGCGCACGACGATGGCGGTGGCGATATCGCCGATTTTTTGCCCGTCTTTTTCGTACAGGTATTGCAAAACCCGAAAATGCACGTATGTCAGATCCAGTTTGCGCAATATGGTGTCGCGCAGGTCCTGATCGAGCCGATAGATGATCGATGCCATCTGGAACGCAATATTGTGTTCCAGTTTCGAATCGGGCATGGCGGGGGTTTTAGTGGGCATGCATTGTTATATGAAGGTTGAACGAGGCCGGCCGGGTGCGCCGCCCAGCCCGGCGCGGCGAAACACCCCGCAGGTGCCGCGCCGCGCAGAAAGTATAGACCAGTTCAGGCCGCGGCCGGCACGCGCTCCGAGCCGGTGGGCGTGTGGTTGGCCGCGCGGAAGATCTGGCTGGCCACCCAAGGGTTGGCCATGGCGTTTCGGATGACCATGCTGCGGACGTCGTCGGGCAGGAAAGTGACTTCGCCATACAGCGTCGACCATTTCTGGCAATGCTCGACGATATCCCTTTCATTGTGTTCCCATTGCTCGAGCGCGTCGGGAATGGCCTGCTGCGTCGAGACGTTCTGCAGCACCGTGGCCAGCGCCAGCCCGTTTTGCATGGCCATGCCGCCGCCTTGCCCCAGGTTGGGCGGCTGGGCATGAGCGGCATCGCCCAGTATGACGGTCCGGCCCGACGACCAGGCGCGGCACTTGATGACGCTGTACACCCCCCAGGAGACCTCGGGCCCGATGCGCTCGATCAGGTGCGCCCATTGCGGGAAGTCCGCGCTCCAGAGCTTTTTGTCGACAACGGTGTTCCTGGCCTTGTCGTCGGTGTGCGGGCAGGTAAGGGCCAGGTAGGTGATGTTCTTGTTGACCGGAGTGATGAGCAGGCGGCGCGTACCGTTCCAGTTTTCGATGTACTTGCTGGAGTCGGCGGCGGGAATATCGCCTTCCCGGGCCGGGATCATGGTGCGCAGCGCGCCTTCCAGCGATTGTTCGTGCACTTGCTCCAGCCCCAGCGCCTGCCGCACTTTCGACCAGATGCCATCGGCGCCGATGGCCAGGTCGGCCCGGGCGGTTTCGCCGGAAGCGAATTGCAGCTCGCCCCGGGGCGTTGCGCCGATGACCTCGGCATTGGTCTGGATGCGGACGCCGGCGCCCAATGCGGCATCGCGCAGGGCGGCCAGCAACTGGCGGCGTTCGGTAGTGATAAGCCGCCGGTCGGCGGGGATGGCCGCCGATTCGATGATCTGGTTGCGGTTGTCGCGCTGTTCGAAATGCGTGCCCCGGAAAGCCCCTTCGACGGCCTGGTCATGGGCGCCCAGCGCTTCGAGCACCTTGAGCCCGTTCTCCCAGATGTAGATTCCCGATCCCGAGGCGCGCAGCTCGCTTTGCCGCTCGTACACGGTAACGTCCCAGTCGGTTCTGGCCAGCGCGGCGGCGGTCGCCAGCCCGCCCAGCCCGCCGCCGGCGATGATTGCAGTCAGTTTCTTGCTCATAGTGTTGTCCAGGCTTGGTTCAGACGGAGGCGGCCAACGGCACGGCGCCACGATCGGCCAGCTCTATCGGGGCCGGGCGGGATACATACCATTCGGTATGCAGGCCGTCGACATCCTCCAGCATGAAGGAGCGTTTCCACGGCAGGTCGATATCCATGGCGATGCGCTGGCCTTTTTCCTGCAGGCTTGCCATGGCTGCTTCCAGCGCCTGCTGCGAGGCCAGCTCGAACGAGGCGTGATGGAAGGAGGGCGCCTCGGCCTTTACGAGCACCAAGGCATGGCCGTAGTTTTCCAGCGCGGGCCGCAGGTAGACGGTATCGTTGGTCCGGCGCACTATGGTCAGGCCCGCGATGCGGGTGTAGAAATCCGTCATGGCCTCCAGATTGCCGGTTTCCAGCACCGCATGCGTGATGCGCTGGGGGTGGATGGGGGCCGATTCCACGTAACGTATGGTGGGGTCGGTATCGTAGCGGCCTTCGGTAAAGGGCTCGGCCGACTCCGGATCCCAATGGCTGGTCAGCAGTTCCATCGGCCCGGTGAGCACGCTGCGCCAGTCCTTGACTGTGTCGCAGTAGAACTCGTTGTAGTTGCCGTCGGGGTCGAACATATAGACACTGTGCGCCACCTGGTGGTCGACGGTCATGTCCATTTCCACGCCGTCCTGTTTCATGGCGCGCCAGGCGCGGACGAGGTCCGCCTCGTTTTCAAGTTCCCAGGCCAGGTGGTTCAGGCCGGGCTTGAGCCCGATGGTGCCGGGCAGTTGCAGCAGGCCGTTACGCCCGTAGCGGTCCACGCCCTTGGTGGTTTGCATCATGCCCAGGTCGTGGGGGGTGTGGCCGGTGCCCAGGAACGTGGCGATCAGGTCGGGTTCGGTGAATTCCACGTTAAGCCCGCACACTTCGTTGTAGAAGCGTTCGGAGGCATGGATGTCTTCGACCCAGAGGTTGACGTGACCCAGGCGGCGCGGGTTGAAGTACGAGGTGCCGGCGCCGGCATGGGATGCCAGCGTCGCGGTGGAGGTGTTCTTTTCCATAGATTTTCTCTTTGACTTTTATGGTGTATGAACCGGTCAGTGCGCGGTTTGCGCGCTGCCGGGCCGAAGCAGCACGAACAGGGCGATGAGGACCAGGATCTGGACGACGACGAACGACCAGAACGCAACTGCGAAAGAGTGGGTGGCCGTCAGCAGCGCACCCATCAGAGCCGGGGCGACGAAGGTCGCCAGCACTCCGCCCATTTCCGCGTAGCCGGCGGCCGATGGACCCAGGTCCGAGCCGTATTTTTCGCCGATCAGGCTGAAGATGGCGCCGCCGCTGAACACACCCACGCCGCAAAGGGTGGCGACCAGCAACAGCATGTTCATGTGCATGGGCCAGATGGTGGTAGCGACGCACAGCAGGGCCGAGAGCAGGGTCAGGATGACGCCGGCCTTGATCATGCCCGGGCGGGTGAGCTTGTCGCTGAGGTAGCCGCCGATGAGCAGGAAGACGATTTGCGACAGTCCCATTATCGTGCCGACCATCGGTGCCATGGCGGGATTCATGCCTTGCGTCTTGATGTAGGCGGGAATGACCCAGGTGGCGCAGGCGGCGATCGAGAACAGGTCGCCGAAAATGCCCAGAATGGCGACCCAGACCCATTTGGAGCGGAACACGGCCGCGAACACGCCGGCGCCGGGGATTTTGTCGTGAGGATCGGCATAGGGGCCTGGGCGCACGACGATTTGCGCGATGATGGTTACCGCCAGGGTCAGCACGCCCAGCGCGACGAAGAATGCGCGCCAGCTATGCGTCATGGCATAGGGCAGGCCCAGGGCAAAGTCCAGGGTGATGGCCAGCGAGTAGGCGCCCAGGATAATGCCCATGACCAGGCCTTGCCGCTTGGGTGAGAACCATTGCATGACGATTTTCATGGATCCGACCCAGACGGCCGAGTCGAAGAAGCCGATGATCAAGCGCAATATGATCAGCTCGGCGAAGGTGTTGGCGTACGATTGCGCGATCATCAGGGCGCCGCTGCCGCCCAGGCCGATCAGGTACAGCGTGCGCGACGACATCTTGCGGCCCTGGGGCGCCCAGAACAGCATGCCCAGGGCGTATGAAACGCCGAAGGCCCCCTGGACGAGGCCCGCTTCGCTCTCGGTAAGATGCAGATTGCTCGACACCAGGGACAGCACCGAGGCGAAACCGTAGAAATCGGCGGCCAGGCACATTTCGCCCAGGACCGCCATGCACAGCATCACGATCGCCAGGTTTTTCCCGACCTGGGAAGTCGCCGGGCCGTCGGCGGCTAATTTGATGGAACTTGACATGTTGTCTCCGTTTTGCGCAAAGCGCATGGATTGCCAGACTTGCGGCGGCAGCGATTTTCGTGTGCTGCGCCGGTTCTGTTTATAGAAATAATTTTGTGCTTGGACGATTTTGCCGGCGGCGCGGTTTGCGGCGCCGGCGGGCCTGGGGATGTTCCAGGCGGCTTTCGGGAAGAGTATCCCTGCAGGCCGCGGAAGCGTCGTCGGCAGGATGGCGCCAGGACGCTTGGGCTCGCATGGGGAAATGATAGGAACATGCCATTTTCATGTCAATACATATGTATTGGTATATACCCTGCCGCCTTGTAACCGGGCGCATCAGTGGAAGCTGGCGGCAATGGCGCTGGGTTGGCGCGGGCACAAGTGGGCGGGGCAGGTATGGCGGGGAAAAACGAAGGCGGGCGCCGGATGCCGGCTCTATAGATAGAGGGCATCCGGTGATGGAGGACATCCGGCCCGTGGCGGCGGACGCCGGCCCGGGTTTTGGCTCAGGCCTTGAACAGTTCGGCGATGAGTCGGTAGGAGTGCAGGCGCTTCTGGTGGTCGAAGACGTCGGAGACGATCATGAGTTCGTCGGCCCGTGTGCGCTGCAGGAACTGCTCGATGCCGCGCGCCACGGTGGCAGGCGAACCGACGATGGAGCAGGCCAGCATGCGCTGGGCCTGGATTTTTTCGGTCGGCGTCCAGTAGTCGTCGATGTCGTCGATGGGGGGATGGCTGAGGCCGCGCGTGCCGCGAAAGATGTCGGTGACCGACATTTGCTGGGTGGTCGCCAGACGCCGGGCTTCGTCGTCGGTGTCGGCGGCAATGATGTTGACCCCGGCCATGGCATGGGGGGCTTGTTGCTGCCCGGACGGCTGGAAGTGCGCCCGGTAGACGTCCAGCGCCAGGTCGAGCGCGTCGGGCGCGAAGTGCGAGGCGAAGGCATAGGGCAGGCCAAGCTGCGCCGCCAGCGTTGCGCCGAAGGTGCTGGAGCCCAGTATCCATAGCGGCACGTTGCTGTTGGCGCCCGGCACGGCCCGGATGCGCTGCCCTTCCATGACGGGGCCGAGATAGGCTTGCAGTTCCAGGACGTCCTGGGGAAAGGAGTCGGCGCTGGAGGGGCTACGCCGCAGGGCGCGCAGCGTCAACTGGTCGGTGCCGGGTGCGCGGCCCAGGCCCAGGTCGATGCGCCCCGGGAACAAGGCCTCGAGGGTGCCGAATTGCTCGGCGATGACCAGGGGCGAATGATTGGGCAGCATGACTCCGCCCGCGCCGACCCGTATGGTCGACGTGCCGGCGGCGACATGGCCGATGGCCACCGAGGTGGCCGCGCTGGCGATGCCGGACATATTGTGGTGTTCGGCCATCCAGAAACGGCGATAGCCCCAGGCCTCGGCATGGCGGGCCAGGTCGCGGGCGCAGTCCAGAGCGCGGCGGGCGTCGCCGCCTTCGCGGATTCGTACGAGATCCAGAATGGAGATGTCGGTCATGGGGCGGGTGTATCAATCAGTAAACAGTAAACGAAGGGCTGCGCGGCTTGCCGTCATTTCAGGCGATCGTCCCGCGGCAACCGCGCAAGTACCAGTATACTGGCGAGCTTGTCCGCCAGAATATTGTGCCTCGATGACTACCACGCACCTCGACAGCCCCTTGCAATCCATCTCCCGGCGCCGCCGCGCGGCGGCGGAAATCGCGCTCGCCATGGGCGGGTTCGGGATAGGCACGGGCGAATTCGCCATTATGGGGCTTTTGCCCAATGTCGGGGCCGATCTCGGGCTCACGGCGCCCCAGGTCGGGCATTTGATCAGCGCCTATGCGCTGGGCGTGGTCATCGGCGCGCCGCTCATCGCCGTCATGGCGGCGCGTCTGCCGCGCCGCCTGTTGTTGATCGTGCTGATGGTGGTCTTCGCGGCCGGCAATTTCGCCAGCGCGCTGGCGCCGACCTATGGTTCGGTCATGCTGTTCCGCTTCCTGAGCGGCCTGCCGCATGGGGCTTATTTCGGCGTTGCCGCCTTGGTGGCGGCCGCCATGGCCGAGCCTTCCGGGCGGGGCCAGGCCGTGGGGCGTGTCATGCTGGGCCTGAACGTAGCCGTGCTCATCGGCAATCCCCTGGCCACCTGGCTCGGACAGGCCACGAGCTGGCGCTTCGCCTTCGTGTTCGTGGGCCTGGTCGGCATTCTTACCATAGCCTTGCTGCGTTTCATTCTGCCGCATGTGCCCGCTTCCAGGCTCAACAGCCCCTTGAAGGAGCTCGGAGCCCTGAAGCTCGAGCAGGTATGGCTGACGCTGGGCATAGGCGCCATCGGCTTTGGCGGCCTGTTCAGCGTGGTCAGCTATATTGCCCCGACCCTGATCAATGTCTCGGGCGTGTCGCCCGGGCTCATTCCCTTCGCCCTGTCGTTCGTCGGCGCGGGGATGATAGTGGGCAACATCGTGGCCGGCCGGCTTACCGATCGCCATCTCATGCGCGCCATCGGCATGCTGCTGGCCTGGAACGTGATCATGCTGGCGCTTTTCCCGTTTGCGGCCGGCAATGCGGTAACAGCGATGATCAGCGTGTTCCTCATTGGAACCGGGGTGGCCATTGGCGTGCCCTTGCAAATCCGCCTGATGGATGTGGCGCCCAATGCGCAGACCTTGTCGGCCTCGCTGAACCACTCGGCCTTCAATATGGCCAACGCCCTGGGGGCATGGCTGGGCGGGGTGGCGATTGCCGGGGGCTACGGCTGGACGTCCACCGGCTGGGTGGGCATGGCATTGGCCCTGGGCGGGGTGGCGATATTCGGCGTGGCCGCGCATCGCGCCCGCCGCGCGTAGTGCGCCCGTTTGCCTATTCGGAAGCCTCGTTGTTCCACTTGCGGCGGTCGGCGGGGGATTGCTCGTAGTACCTGCGCTTGTCCTTGTACATGCGTAAATCGGCTTCGCGCAGGGTTTCCTCGAGCCGGCCCGCCGCATGGCAAGTGGCGCTGCCTATGGACAAATGCAGGGGAGGGCCGTTGTAGAACTGGTTATTCAGGTCGATGAGTTCGCGGATGTTCTCGACCAGCGTTTCACAGCCGGTTTCGTCCACGCCCGGCAGCAGGATGGCGAATTCGTCGCCGCCGATCCGCGCCGGCTGGAATGGTTTGTCCACGGCCTGCAGCAGGATTTCGCCGGTGCGTTGAAGCATGTTGTCGCCAATGGCGTGTCCCAGGCTGTCGTTGATTTCCTTGAGCCTGTTGAGGTCGATGATGACGGCCGATATGGGCAGCCTGGCCTTGCGCTCCAGGCGGTTCAGCTCATCCACATAGAACGACCGGTTCTTGAGCTTGGTCAATACATCGTGCTTGCCCAGGTATTCGAGATAGGCCTCGGCCTTTTTGCGGGCGGTGATGTCGGTAAGCGCAAGCAGCACCAGGTCCCAGTTGTCTTCGTGCCCCGTGAATACGGAAAACTGCAGATGGATGTTGACGACATTGCCGTCGAGCGCGTAATTGAGGACCTCGCGCTGCTGGAACAGGCGGTTGTCCCAGAGGTCGATGAGCTGCTCGCGGAAATGCGGGAACATTTCGTCGCGAAAGACTTCCGGCAGGCGAGAAAGCAGTTCGGCCTCGCTGGAGGCCTTGAACATGCCCAGCGTGTAGTGGTTGACGTTCAGGACCCGGATTTCCGCCATGCAGCGTTCGACGAATTCGGGGTGGACGTCGGTGAAGGTGCGGAAATCGGTGATGCCTTGCTCGCGCAATTCGTCCAGCAGCGCCTTGATGGCGCTGAAGTCTTCCACCCACAGCGAAACCGGGGCATAGGCGAACAGGCTGTGGGCGTATTGTTCGCTGATGTTGGCGCGCCGGCGGGTGTCTTCGAGCTCGGTGACGTCTTCCACGACGACCAGCACGCGGTCCCAGCTGGCTTGGTGATCCGGCAGGATGACGCCCTTGAGCAGGATGTCCAGGCGTTTGCCGTTCAGGGCGTAATTGACGCTTTTGCTTTCGAACTGTGTGCTGCCCTCCCAAAGCTGCACCATTTCGCTGACGTGTGCCTCGAAGGTGTCGTCGCGCAGCACTTCCTGCATACGGGACGACAGTTCTTCGAACGACGCGGCGCCGTACAGGTCGAGTGTGCGCTGGTTGACCCGCAGTACGCGGATGTTTTCAGAGCATTGGGCGATGTGGCGGGGATCGGCTTCGAGGTGGGCGCGCAGGTCGGTAACGCCGGCCTGGCGCCAGGTGTCGAACAGCTTGCGCAAGTCACTGTAGTCTTCCAGCCACATCGAGGTGGGGGAGGCTTCGAAAAGGTCGAGGGTATCTGTGCTGGCAGGGGTCGCACCCATAGTGTGCAGTTTCAGGCTGGAACCAGAGGGCATATGTATCAGTCGGCAAATGGGTGTTGCTTGGCCCGGTGCGGGAGCATCGTTCGATACTACATCAGGAAGGCGACCGGCGCAAAGTATCCCCCGCTTCGAGTAGGTGTATGCGCAAGCATTGCCGTGCTTTGTGCCTCGGCCGGACGATGGGAGATGGGGCATCATGTGTTCGGCGTCGCGATGCATGGAAAGCTTCGGCTCGATTGAGGCGGCTGCGCGATCCCTCGTGCTGGAATCCCGATAAATTCCTGCAATATGCAAATTTCTATTTATATCTATAAAATAAGAAACTGATTCCGTCCTTGTCGGGATGTTTCGGGCCTGGCAGGGCGCAAGAAGAGCACGTCGCTTTGTACCGGCTCGTGCGCGCAGGTTTTCGCTTCGGATACTGCGTCTTTCAAGGACTCGTATGCTTAATCTAGACACGGAACCCCCCGAGCATGTCGGGCCGGCCAAGGCATCCAGCCTCGAGCGCATGCTTTCGTTGCTGGATTTCTTTACCTGCCGGAAACCGGTCTGGTCGGTGGGCGGCTTGGTGAAAGCCTCGGGGTTCACCCAGTCGGCGGTTTACCGCTACATCAACGAGCTGGCGGATTCGGGCCTTGTCGCGCCGGTGCAGACGGGCCGCTACAGCCTTGGCCCGCGCATCATCCAGCTGAACCGGCAACTGACCCTGTCCGACCCCATGCTGGTCGCCATGCAGTCCATCGAGGCGGAGCTGCCGCAACTGAGCGAAACGCAGAAATGGCATTTGTGCCGCCTGTTCCGGGATCGCGTCATTGCCATCGGCGAGTACGGAAACCTGGATGCCCCGCTCAGCTATCAGCGCGGCAATCCCATGCCTTTGTTTCGCGGGGCGACCTCCACGGCCATCCTGGCGTGGCTGCCCGAGCGTCAATTGATGCGGCTCTATCTGGAAAACCAGCCGGACGGCGAGCCGCAGAATTTTGCGGCAAGCTGGCCCGCCTATAAAAAGAAGCTGGCAGCCATCCGCAAGCAGGGGTTTGCCAGCGCTTTTGCCGAAATCGATCCCGAGGTGAATGTATTCGGCATTGCCGCGCCCATTTTCAATGTAGAGGGCAAGGTCATCGGCAGCATCAGCAATGTGCGGCCGATGGCCCTGTACCGTCCCGAGCTTCTCGAGGCGCAGGGCGGGGCGGTTGCCGAACTGGCCCGGCGAATCACCAGAGATGTGAACGCCTTGGCCGCCGATATGGACGAGGCCTGAGGTTTTTGGGCAATGCCTCGCTGCGCCGGGGTATTGCAGGCCGCCGTCGGCGGCCGGACGATTGACTGCAGCATGGACGACAACGGGTTGAGACAGGCCCGGTTTTAAGGAGCTAAGAGATGAAATTGCCGTTAACGGTGGCTTGCTGGGATTATGACCGCACGCGCGCCTTGTTCGATGGGCGCGTGCAGGTGGAGGGATGCGACCCCAACTATCTGTCCCTGCCGGTGGAGGAGACCTTCTTCCGCGCCCTGCGCTCCGCCGAATTCGACGTGGCGGAGCTTTCGTTCAGCAGCTATACCGTGCTGCGTTCGCGCGGCGCATCGCCGTATGTGGCGATTCCGGTCTTTCTTTCAAGAATGTTCCGCCATTCGTCCATCTACATACGCACCGACCGCGGCATCCGCGAGCCGCGCGATCTTGTCGGCAAGACCCTGGGCGTGCCCGAGTTCCAGCTGACGGCGCTGGTTTGGGCCAGGGGCATTCTGGAGGACGAGTACGGCGTCAAGCCGTCGGACATTCATTGGCGCACCGGCGGGGTGGAGCAGCCGGGCCGGCACGAAAAGGTGGCGCTGTCCAATACCGCCGGGCTCGACATCCAGCCCATACCGTCCTCGGAAACGCTGAACCAGTGGTTCATCGACGGCAAGATAGACGGCATCATCGCGCCGCGCGTGCCCAGCGCCTTTGCCAATGGGCAGGCCAATATCGGACGCTTGTTCCCGGATTTTCGTCGGGCCGAAAAAGACTATTTCGCCAGGACCGGCATCTTTCCCATGATGCATGTCGTCGGCATCAAGAACGAGCTCGTCGAGCAGCACCCGTGGCTGCCGGCCAGCGTGCTCAAGGCGTTCACCCAGGCCAAGGATGTTGCGCAGCAGTCGCTGAGCGAGCTGGCCGCCTTGAAGGTCATGCTGCCTTGGGTGGCGGACGAATACCGCGACACGATCGCCCTGATGGGCGCCGATTATTGGCGCTACGGGATACAGGGCAACGAGCCGGCGATCGAGGCGTTCCTGCGCTATCACCATACGCAGGGCCTTTCCGAGCGCAAGATGGGCATCGCGGACTTGTTCGCGCCGTCCACGCTCGAGCAGTTCCTTATCTAGGGCCTGTTAACAGGCCCTGACGCATTTCATAATTGAACTTGTTCGGCCTGATGATAAAATGAAGGGCCTTGCCCGCGTCGAGCGGCAGGCGGCCGGCGGCGCGCAGTTCCGCCGGCGGCGGGGCCTGCTGGCGGCTTTATCTCCGAATAAGTGGTTAATTAATGAAAAAAACCGGCGCGAACGACGAGCCAGCCCTGGGACTGAGGGAACAGAACAAGCTGGAAAAGCTCCAGCGCATAAAAAGCGCCGCCAAAGAGCTTTTCACCGAGCTGGGCTACGATGCCGCGACCACGCGCGACATTGCCAAGCGCGCGCGCGTGGGCCTGGGCACCTTGTTCAATTATGCCGACGACAAGCGCGATCTCATCTTTCTCATCTACGTCGATCATCTCAACGAATTGCAGCAGGCGGGCGTCCGCGCGGTGAATCCCCGCCGGCCGCTGCTCGAACAACTGGTGACGTTCTTTTCGGTTCTATACGAGGACTTCGCCGGCAACCCCACCTTGTCGAGAATCCTGCTGCGCGAACTGGCTTTTTATCAGCACGGCAAGCTCTCGGTCGAATTCAACGAGAACCGCCTGCGCGTCGTCGATACCGTCATGCAGCTGGTGGCGGGGGCGCAAGAACGCGGGCAAATACGCTCCGGCGCCAAGCCGGCCGACGTTGCCCTGGGGCTGTTCTTTATTTATGCGGGCGCGGTGCGCCTATGGATCTCGCAGGACAACCCCGACCTGAAGGCGGGGCTGTCCGCATTGCGCAAGCAGTTCAAGCTGTACATCCACGGCCTGGAGCCTGTGTAGCCGCGGCTGGACGCGCGGCGGCGCCGGCTTCGCTACAGACCCAGTATGCGTTCGGCATTGCCATGGAATATCTTTTCCATGACGGCGTCCGTGTAGCCCAGCTCGCCCCATTCGCGCAGCAGGCGCTCGTAAGGCATGCTGGGATAGTCGCTGCCGAACATGACCTTGTCCTGAAGACGCGAGCGCATGTCTATTTTTAACTGTGGCCAAAAATACTTGGGAGCCCAGCCCGACATCTCCCAATAGACATTGCCCTTGTGCAGGGCGACCGCCGTGGTTTCATCGACCCAGGGCCAGCCGGGGTGCGCCATGATGATCTTGAGCTTGGGAAAATCGGCGGCCAGCGCGTCGATGGCGCTGGGGTGCGCGTGGCGGATCAGGGCGCCCATGCCTCCGGGCATGCCGGCCCCCATGCCGGTGGTGCCCACGTCTATCATCACCGCCGCGCCAAGCTGGGAAATTTCCTCGAACAGCGGGTAGTATCGCCGGTCGTCCACCGAGAAATGCTGCATGATGGGATGAAAGTGAAAGCCCAGCATGCCGAATTCCCTGACGGCCCGTTGCGCTTCGCGGATGGCCAGCTCTCCCTTGGAAGGCTCCAGGGCCCCCCAGGCCTGGATAATGCGATCCGGGTTGCGCTTCCACATGCCGTGCACGTATTCGTTGCTGCACGGCGGTGTGCCTATGGTGGTTTCCAGGTCCAGGGCCACCAGGACGGCCTCCACGCCCGCGGCGGCGAACTCCCCGACCACCTCTTCTTCGGTTTTGGGCAGCCAGGGGCGGTTCCAGTATTCAGCCAGGGCGTCGACGTAGGGTTGCTGGCATGCGGTCCATTGTTCGGTGTTGGGATAGCAATGCAGGTCGATGATTCTCATGATGTAGATCCCTCGTGGGTAATGGAGCGGGGCGGCCGGATCAGGCGGTGGCCGCGCCGGAGTTCCTCTGTTCGCTTTTCATCTTTTCGGTAATGTTTTCCCGGAGCTTCTTTTTGGAAACCTTGCCGAAGGTGGACAGCGGAAACTCGGTCATGATTTCCAGGCGTTCGGGGAGCTTGTATTTGGCGATCTCCTTGTCCATGAGAAAGTGCTTCAGCTCTTTGAAGTCGAGTGTTGCGTTGGGATGCAGCAGCACGCAGGCGCACATCCGCTCGCCCATGTCCGGATCGGGAATGGGAACGCATGCAACGTCCTTGACCGAGGGGTGGGAGAGGATCAGGTTCTCGATCTCCTCGGCGCTGATTTTTTCTCCGCCGCGGTTGATGAGGTCTTTGCGCCGGCCTTCGACCATGTAGCGCCCCGATGGGTGCTGGCGCATCAGGTCGCCCGATTTATAGAACCCGTCGGGAGAGAAGGCGGTCTTGTTGTAGTCGGGAACACCGAAGTAGCCGCGCAGGGTGTAGGGGCCCCGGCACCACATCTCGCCGGTTTCGCCGAATGGCACGTCCACGCCGTCCTCGTCGACGATGCGAACCTCGTCGTCGGGGCAGACAGGGCTGCCAACCGTTTCCAGGCGAACGTCTTCGGGGTCGTCGTGCCGCACGAAAAACAGCAGCCCTTCGCCCATGCCGAAATTTTCCTGGATGAAGGCGCTGGGTATCAGCCTTTTGGCCAGCATGCGCACTTCGGGCTGCAGCCGCTGCCCGCCGCTTTGGATGACCTTCAGCGACGAGAGATCGTATTGGCCGAGCACCGGGTCGTTCAGCAGCCGGATCAGCAAAGCGGGAACGACCTTGATGTGGGTGACGCCATTCTGCTGGATGGCCGCGCATACGTCTTCCGGACGCGTGCTGGCCAAAAGCACGACCTTGGCCCCCTGGAACATGAAGCCCTGGATGCCAGGGCAGGCAAGGGGAAGGTTGTGCGCGATGGGCAGGATGACGAGCAATACGTGATGCGATTCGATCCGGCAGACTTTGGCGGCTATTTTCGAGTTGTAGGCGTAGTCGTTGTGCGTGCGCGGTATGAGCTTGGGAATGCCCGTGGTGCCGCCCGAAAGCTGGAACACGGCGGGATCCGTGGGATCGATGTCGATGGCTTCGAGCCGCGATCTGTCCGGATGCGCGGGCGGGGTGTCTATCAGGTCGCGCAGCGAATGAAACCCGCTTTCAGGCTTGCCCAGGACAATGCGGTGTTTGAGGAAGGGGCTTTGTTTTTGCACGCGGGCCATCATTTCCTGGAAGTCGAAATCGCCCTGGCGATCCGGCGATACGCAGGCCGTCGCGCCGGACAGGGTCACGAACTGGCTGACTTCCTGGTAGCGGTGGCTGGACAGCGCGGCAATGGGGATGCAGCCGATTTTTTGCAGCGCAAAATAGAGGATGACGAACTCGATGACATTCGGAAGCTGGACGACGACGCGATCCAGCGGTTTCAACCCGATGTCCAGCAGGTTCAGCGCCAGCCTGTCGGTGGCCTGGTCCATCCAAGCATAGGTGTACGAGCGCTCGCCATCTATGAACGCCACCCGGTCGGCGTAGTTGTCGAATACGGCTGCGAATTCCTGCGCCAGCGACTTGTCTTTCCAATAGCCTTTTTCACGATAGCGCCTGGCGTATTCCGGCGGGAACGGGACGACTCCTTCAAGCATTTTCTTCCTCCTGATGGTTACGGACTGAACGGCGGCCTGGGTCGGCCTTTCCATATGGATGGTTGTTTTTATAATATGAACATGTTCAGTTTAGATTTTGATCATTTTCATGTCAATGATTTTTGCCGAGTGGATTGGTTGCCGGCTTCCGTTCGATGGCTGGTGGATTTTTTCTTGCCATAAATATGATCATGATCTAAAGTGGAACATGTTCATAATAATCAAACGAGGCAGGAGGCAATATGAATCATGAAAAGCCGGTCGCTCTGGTTACGGGCGGAGGCACGGGCATAGGGCGCAGCGCGGTGCTGACGCTGGCCGGGGCGGGCTACGACGTGGCCATCAACTACAGCAGCAGCAAGGCGGCGGCCGATGAAACCGCTCGGGCCGCGGCGGATCTTGGGGCCGAAACCATCCTGATTCAGTGCGACGTCAGCGACGATGCCGCCGTGCGCCAAATGCTGGCCCAGGTGGAGCAACGCTTCGGCAGACTGGACGCTCTGATCAACAACGCGGGCACGACGTCGGCCATCAGCCCCAAGGATTTCGAGGGCGTTACCGCCGAAAACTGGGATCGCGTGTTCGCGGTCAATGTGCGCGGCATGTTCCAGGTGACTAGGGCGGCCGTGCCCATGCTCAAGGCCGCGGGAGGCTGCGTGGTGAACACGGCCAGCATCGTCGGGCTGCGCCCGGGGCCCCAGCCTCTGGCCTATGCCACCAGCAAGGCCGCGGTGGTCAGCCTGACCAAGGTTCTTGCCTACAACCTGGGTCCCGATATCCGCGTCAATGCCGTCGCTCCGGGTTGGATGGAAGGCGACTGGATGAAGCGCATGCTCCAGGACAATTACGACCGCCTCATGGAAAGGCGGGCCAGGCTGACGCCCTTGAAGCGCTGCGTTACGGCCGACGACGTGGCTCAGACCATGCTCAGCCTCGTGCAGGGAAATCGTTTCGTTACCGGCGAAGTCGTCGTCATCGATGGCGGCTTTTCCAGTTCCACCTAGGCTCGTTCGCCAGGTTCGCCGTGCCGGCCGGGAAGGCCGGACGGAGGTTTCGTTTAAGTGTTCAGGCCCGATCGGGCCTGTGGTAGACAGGCAGCAAATAATGCGTTGATCGTTGAATTCAAGACCGGACACCCAAGACAGGGCAAGATGCCCGGAGGGTTTCCGATAATTATGGAGACAAACCATGAGTACACGACGTATGTTTCTGGGCGCGGCTGCGGCCGCCGTTCTTGCTTTCGCTTCACCGGCCATGGCGGCACAAACTTACGAGCTCAAGGTGTCGAGCTATCTGCCGCCCAAGCACACCATCAATATCGAGATCAGGCGTTGGGCCAAGGAACTCAAGGAGAAATCCGGCGGACGGCTGATCCTCAAGCTGTTTCCATCGGGACAAATGGGGCCGGTCAATCGCCAGTTCGACCTGGCGCGCACTGGAGTGGCCGACATTGCGTACGTATTGCAAGGGGCGACGCCCGGCCGCTTTCCCATGACCGAGCTGGCGCAATACCCCACACTCATTCCCAACGGCAGGACGGGCTCGCAGGCGCTCATGGACGTCAAGGACTTGCTGGCAAAGGAATACAAAGGCGTCAAAGTGCTGTATTTCATGTCGACCCCGCCAATTCCGCTGCTTACCTCCGCCAAAGAGGTCACCACCCTGGAGCAGATGCACGGTCTGCGTATCCGCCATCCTGGCACGGTGTATGCGTCGCTGTTGTCGGCGCTGGGCGCGACGCCGGTGGGCGTGGCGCCATCCGAGGTGGCCGATGCCCTGAACAAGGGCACCATAGATGGAACCTTGATGTCCTACGAAGGGGCTGAGAGCTTCCAGTTGGGCTCCGACCTTAAATATGCAACGGCTTTCAACGCCGGGGTGGTCACGTTTGCGATGGTGATGAATCCCAAGAGCTATGCGGATCTTCCCAAGGATCTGCAGGCCCTGATCGACCAGACCACCGGCAATGCCGGCGCAAAACGGGTCGGTACCGACTCCGACCTTGCCGACGAGCGCGGCCTCAAGTACATGAAAGCGCACAACGTCAAGATCGTGCGGCTGAGCGATGCCGATGCCAAGGCCTACGCAACGCTTACCGCCGGGCTGATCGACAAGAAGGTCGCCGCGCTCGAGGCAAAAGGCCTGCCGGGCAAGGTCATGCTGCAAAGACTGAAGGAGGCCATTGCCGCGCGCGCCAAGGAGCAATGACATGTCCTTGACCACTCATCGCGGCGGCCGCTTCCACCGGGTCGTGCGGTATTGCTTTCGGGCGCTGACCCTCGTGGCCGGGCTGGCCCTGGCCCTTATGATGCTCGTGACGATGGCCGACGTCCTGCTGCGCAATTTGTTTTCGGTCCCCATTCTGGGAACCTACGACATCGTCGAGACGTTGATGGTCTTTGTCGTGTTCCTTGGCATCGGCGAGGCCTTCCTCGACGACACTCATATCATGGTCGATGTCGTCGATCACTTCGTCGGCCCGCGTTCCGTGCATGTTCTGAAGGTCATCGCCTTGCTGCTTGCCGTGGTGTTCCTTGGCCTGCTGCTGCGGTACATGCCGGCGCCCGCCTGGGAGGCCTATGTATACGGAGACCGCAAGCCGGATCTGCCGATACTTCTGGCCTGGCTGTGGATTCCGTGCCTGGTGGGTATTCTCGCCGCGTTTCTTGCCGCGCTGTACAAGCTGTGCCGTCTTGTCCGGCGCCCGCTGGACGGCGAGGAGGGTTCCATTGCCGGAGGTCGCGAATGAGCGTTCAGTACATTGGGTTGTTGGGCATGATGGCGCTGCTGATTCTGATCTTCGCCCGGGTTCCCGTGGCCATTGCCATGGGGCTGGTCGGCACTTTGGGGTATGCCGCCATCAGCGGCTTCGACAAGGCCTTCATCGTCCTGGGTTCGACGCCGTTTGAAATGGGGTCCGCCTATGCCTTGTCGGTGGTGCCGCTGTTCGTGCTGATGGGGGCCCTGGCTTCGGGCGCCGGTATTTCGAGCCAGTTGTTCAGCTCGGTTCGCGCGTTGTTTTCCGGTGCACGTGGCGGGCCGGCGTATGCGACGCTGGGCGCCAGCGCGGCTTTCGGCGCGGTGTGCGGCTCGTCGCTGGCGGTTGCCGCCACCATGTCCCGGATCGCGCTGCCCGAAATGCGGCGGGCCGGCTATGGCGACAAGCTGATCACCGGCGTCATCGCTGCAGGAGGTTCACTGGGCATCCTGATTCCTCCATCCATCATCCTGGTCATCTACGCCATCATTGCCGAGCAGTCGGTGCAGAAGCTGTTCGCCGCGGCCTTGATTCCCTCGATATTGCTCACCCTGTTCTACGGTGTCGTGCTGGGCTGGATGGTGCATCGCAAGGACAACCATGAGGAAGCCATGCCGAACATAGGCTGGAAGGGACGGCTGCGCGCGTTGTTCAGCATGTGGGAGATCATTCTGTTGTTCGGAGTTTCGATAGGGGGTATCTATTTGGGCTGGTTCAGCCCCACCGAGTCCGCGGCGGTCGGGTCGTTCGGCGCCTTGCTGCTGGGCTTGCTCAGGCGACGGCTGCCGCTTGCCCGCGTGCATGCGGCGTTTGTGGAAACCATACTGATTTCCAGCATGCTGTTTCTGGTCGTGCTGTGCGCGTTCATCTTTTCGTACTTCGTCGTGCTGACCGAGCTGCCGCATACCTTGGTCGAGTGGACCCGCAGCCTGCATGCGTCGCCCGCCGTCATCATGCTCATCCTCATCCTGTTCTACATTGTGATGGGATGCTTTCTGGACGGCATAGGCATGGTGCTCATCACCGTGCCCGTGTTTTTTCCCCTGGTCACCGAAGCCGGCTTCGATCCGGTATGGTTCGGGGTCGTGCTGGTGCTGGTGGTCGAGCTGGGGCTCATCCATCCGCCGGTGGGCATGAATATTTTCGTGATCCGCGCCCAGGCGCCCGATATTCCGTTGTCGGTGATTTATCGTGGGGTGATTCCGTTCCTGGCGGCGCCCATTGCCTTGTTGCTGTTGCTGGTGGCGTTTCCGCAGATAGCCCTGTGGTTTCCGGGGATTCTATACCGTTAGCATTTGGATGCGGCGAAGGGCTTACAATCCGTCAAAAGCACTAAGGAAAGGATTATGCCGGAAGCCACCATCAACGCAGTGCAGAACGCGTTTCAAGGAGATTTGTTTGCGCATGTCGACGTCCTGCCGCCCCAGTGGCAAGAGGCGTTTTCCGGTGCGCGCGAGCAGGAAACCTTGCGCTCGCTGGACGATTTTCTTGCGCAGCGTCTTGCCGCGGGAACCATGATTTTCCCGTTGCGGCCGTTCCGGGTGCTGCTGGAAATCGCGCCGCAGGACGTGCAGGTGGTGATCCTGGGGCAAGACCCTTACCATGGCCCGAACCAGGCCCAGGGGCTGGCTTTTTCGGTGCCCGACAATTGTCCCATGCCTCCCAGTCTCAGAAACATGTTTGCCGAGCTGTCGAAGGAGTATCCCGACGCCTTCGTTCCCCAGCGCAGCAGCCTGATTCGATGGGCCCGGCGCGGCGTATTGCTGCTCAACACCACCCTGACCGTCGAAGCCCACAAGCCGGCATCGCATGCCAAGCGGGGCTGGGAAATCATTACCGACGCCATCATTCAGCGCGTGCTGCGCGTCCCGCGCCCCAAGGTCTTTCTGCTTTGGGGTTCGCATGCGCAATCCAAACAGGCCCTGCTCGACGAACATCCGGCCGCGGGGCCGATACTGGTGCTCAAGGCCAATCATCCATCGCCTTTGTCCGCAATGCGTCCGCCCAGGCCGTTCATGGGCTGCGGGCATTTTCGCAAGGCCAATGAATGGCTGACCGCGCACGGAGAGGCCGGCATCGACTGGCTGGAAAACCGCAGCCCGAAGGCGGCGCAGTCATAGGCGGTTCGCTATCGGCAATGGGGGACTTGGCCTGCCTGCTGCCGTTTGGCCAGATCCACAAAGCGCGCCAGCGTGTCGTAGTCGAAATGATGCTCGTCGCTGGACACGGAGCTGGCCACCAGGGCGTGCGAAATATACGGGGCGAATAAGGCAATGTTATCCACGCTGAGCCCGCTGGCCACGGCCAGGCGCCCCTGGACCTGTTCGCTCATGGCGGTGATTTTTTCAAGCTGTGGAGCCGACCCAGTGGCTGCGCCGCTGGTCGTGGGCAGAAACCCCGCTTGCAGGGTGTTGTAGGCCGCCAGGGCAGGATTCGGTTCCGGCTTCTGGTATTTGAACGCAACGCCGGCAAAGATCTGGATGGAACGGCCGGTGCGCGAAAGCTCGTGAAGCTGGGCCGCTTGGGCTGTCGCGCCACTGGAATCCACATAGCAGTTGTCCGCCCACAGAGTGTCCAGGCCGGCGGCCTGGAGCAGCGCACAGGCTTTCAGCGCATCTGTTTGCAGCAGGCTTGCGCCGACGAGCATATTGCCGTGGCTTGCCTTGATGTCCTTGCCGACACTCGGAAGTTCTTCGTCCGCTCCTTGATGCGAAATCAGGAATACTCCGTCGGCACCCGCCTTGGCGGCTATTTCCGCCTGCTCCAGCGAGAGGGTGGCATGAAGGTGGTGGATCACGGGTAGAACGATCATGGGAGAATCCTTGGCGGCGATAAGGGTTTGTTGACACGCTGGGTGCGCTGTCCGGCCGGCCGGGACGTTCAGCGCCGATTCCGGTTCGAGCGTTGGGGACAGTCGGCACGCCTGGCGAACTCGGGCTCATCGATTGTACGATGTGCGCGCGGCATCGATCATGCCTGGAGAAAATACGTGTATTCTTTCTGGCTATTGGCTATTGGCTATTGGCTATTGGCCGGAATCCACGGCCGCGAAAACGCTTTCACTTTGATAAGGTCAAGAATAATGAAGCTTAAAGAACGAGTCGCTTTGATTACCGGAGCCGGAGCGGGCATTGGGCAGGCAACCGCCAGGAAATTCGCCAGCGAGGGCGCCACCGTGATCCTGTGCGACCGCAACTCCCAAATGGTGCAGCAAGAGGCGCAAGCACTGAACGCGGACGGCCATTCCGCCCATGCGTACACGCTCGATGTCACGCAGCGCGAGGCCATCGACGAAATGGTGGACGACGTAAAAAGCAAGTTCGGCCGTGTCGATATCCTGGTCAACAACGCCGGCATCACGCAGGACGCAAGGCTCGCCCAAATGACGCAGGAGCAGTTCGACAAAGTCATCGACGTCAACCTGAAGGGGGTGTTCCAGTGCACGCAGAGCGTCGTCGACACCATGATCGAACAAAAGAGCGGCGTGATACTGAGCGCCTCCAGCGTTGTGGGCCTGTATGGAAATTTCGGCCAGACGAACTACGCGGCCAGCAAGTTCGCCGTGATCGGCATGACCAAGACGTGGGCGCGGGAGCTGGGGCCGAAGGGAATCCGGGTCAATGCCGTGTGCCCGGGATTCATTGAAACCGACATCCTCAAGTCCATGCCCGGGAAGGTGCTGGACCGCCTGCGCGACCAGTGTTGGCAACGCCGCCTTGGCTCGCCGGCCGAAATTGCCAATGTCTATGCATTCCTGGCTTCCGACGACGCCAGTTATATCAACGGCGTGGCGATCGAGGTGTCGGGCGGGATGTCGCTTTAGGGCCTGTTTCGTTCAGACTGGTTATCGATGGATACAGTTCGATTCGGCACGGCTGCCACGGGTTTGCTATAACAAGGGTTACAACAATTTTGCAGGATTGGGGAATGTCCATTCGAATGTTCAGCCGATGCGGCATTGCGCTGCTGCTTGCCGTCTTTGTCTCCGGGTGCTCCGTCATCGGTCTTGGCGGTTCCGATCGAAAACCCGCCTCGACCTCGGCGGGCGACGACTGTGCGGGCAACCGCAGCCGGTGCATCTACAAGGGAAGCTACGAGCCGGGAGAGCAGAGCTACGCGGTGGACGAAGCCGCGCGGCTGAACCGGGCCGAATTGTCGAGGTTGCGACGCTGGTAAAACCCACCATGAGCAAAGCAAAAGGCCAACCCCGAAGAGGTTGGCCCAAGTATTTGGTGTTCTTGGTGGCCCCCCCGTGAGTCGAACACGGCACCAACGGATTATGAGTCCGCTGCTCTAACCAAGCATGAGCTAGAGGGCCAACAAGCCGGCAATTATCGCATACTCGGCGGGCTTTTGCCCAGCGAACGGAATTTTACCTTTCATCCCTTTCTTATTGAGTAAACTGCACGGCTGATAACCCGCAAACGGGAAGAGGGGATTGCCATGGTTCGCCGCGCAGCGTTGATCTTGTCCGCATTTTTGCCGCTTTGCTTTGCGCAGGCGGCCCAGATTACGCAGTTTTCCCCGCAGGGCCGGGTCTCGGTGGTGGAAAGCGTCAAGGCTACGTTCGATGTGCCGGTGGTGGCCGTGGGCGACGATCAGGCTGCGGCGCCGTTGCGGGTCGAGTGCGATGATGCCGGTGTGAAGGGGCAGGGACGCTGGGTCGATGCCAGGCGCTGGACCTATGTATTCATCCAGGCCCCGGGGCCGGGGGTGCGGTGCGAGGCCAAGGTCGACAAGGCGTTCCGCACGCTGGCCGGCGAAACCTTGCGCGGCAAGACCCGGTTCAGCTTTTCCACCGGCGGCCCGCATATCGTCGATACCCGTCCTTATGGCCCGGAAGTCGACGAGGAACAGATTTTTGTCCTGCACTTCAACGGCAAGGTGGACCCGGCCACGCTGCTGGCGCATTCGGCCTGCCTGGCGCAGGGCCTGGGCGAAGAAATTCCGGTGCGCGTGATCGAGGGCGACCAGCGCAAAGCTATTCTGGATGCGTCCGACATTCCCGACGATCGGCGCGACGCCAGCTTCCAGCTGGTGCAATGCAAACGCCGTTTGCCGGCCGATGCCGGATTGCAACTGGTGGTTGGGGCGGGGGTGGCGACTCCTTCCGGCGTGGCTACGGACAAGGCGCAAGTTTTCGAATACACCGTGCGCCAGCCTTTCACGGCATCGTTCAGTTGCCTGCGCGAGAACGCCAATGCGGCGTGCACGCCGGTATCGCCGATCACGTTGAGTTTCAGCGCTCCCTTGCCCAGCGAGCTGGCTGCCGGGATACGCCTGAAGACGCCTTCGGGCGAACTGTCGCCCGCGAAAAACGATGACGCGGCATATCGGGGCACGGTCGATCATGTGCGATTCATCGGACCCTTTCCCGAGCAGGCCAAGTTGTCGCTCCAGTTGCCGGATGGCATGAAGGACGATGCCGGCCGTCCCCTGAGCAACGCGGATCGGTTTCCGCTGGAGATTGCCACGGCGGCATTTCCGCCCCTGGTGAAGTTCGCCGCGGCGCCCTTCGGTGTGATCGAGCGCTTCGCTTATGCGCCGGCCGCCGCCGGCGATGGCGGCGAGCCTCCCAGCGTGTCGCTGTCGGTGCGCAATGTCGAGGCCGGGCTGCAGGCCAGCGAGCTTGCCGTGCCCGCGGGAACGGTGCGCGACCACGTCACCCAGGACGATGTCGATGTCCTGCATTGGTATGCGCGCTTGCAGCGCCTGGAAGAAGGCTTCTGGACGCGCGGCCAAGTGAATAGAATCATGGCCGACCAGGAGCCTGTTGGCGATAAGGGCAAGCCCATGGACGTGCGCGGCTTCGCCGCCCTGGCGGGGCGCAAGGACGTGCGCGAGCTGGCTTTGCCCCCATTGAACAAGGGCGACCCCCGGCCCCTGGAGGTCATCGGCGTTCCGGTTCCCGAGCCCGGCTATCATGTGCTGGAAGTGGAGTCGGCGCGGCTGGGGGCGTCGCTGCTGAAGTCGGGGCGGCCCATGTATGTGCGCAGCTCGGCGCTGGTCACCAATCTTGGCGTGCACCTGAAACGAGGGCGCGACGACGCGCTGGTCTGGGTGACGACGCTGGATCAGGGCAAGGTCGTGCCCGATGCGCTGGTGAATATTCTGGATTGCGACGGCAATGCGCTGGCATCGGGAAAGACCGATGCCCAGGGAGTCTGGCACTATCCGCAAGCCCTGGATGCGCGTGACTACTGCCCCGCCACAGGGCTTGGCGGCGTCTACGTATCGGCGCGCATTCCGGCCAGCCACCCCTTGGCCCATGGCAAGGCGGATTTTTCGTTCGTGCTGTCGTCCTGGAACCGGGGGATCGAGTCGTGGCGTTTCAACGTTCCCACCGATACCGAGCCGACGCCCACCGTGGTCGCGCACACCGTGTTCGATCGTACCTTGCTGCGCGCGGGCGACACCGTTTCCATGAAGCATTTCATCCGCGTGCAGACCCGCGATGGACTGGCCGCGCCGGACGACGTGACGCAGTTGCCCACGACGCTGGTGATCGAGCACCAGGGATCGGGCGAGCGCAGCGAGCAGCCTTTGTCGTGGCGCAAGACAGCTTCCGGCGGGCTGGACGCGGTCAGCAGTTTCGCGGTTCCCAAAACCGCCAAGCTGGGGCTGTACACTGTTACGCTGACCGGCAAGGGCAATGGTTATGTTCCACCGAGCGGCCAGTTCCAGGTCGAGGAATTCAAGCTGCCGGTGCTGGCGGGCAGCCTGAAGATCAGCGGTGAAGACGGCGCGGCGCTGCTGGTGGCGCCCAAGTCGTTGCATGCTGATGTGCAGATATCGTATGTGTCGGGCGGGCCGGCCGGCGGCCTGCCGATCAGCCTGTCAGCCGTGATGCGCGACAAGTGGCTGAGTTTCGACGGCTACGACGAGTATTCGTTCAATGTCTACGATGAACAGGGCGAAGAATCGGACGGTGGGCAAGAGGCCGCGGCGCGAAGCCTGTTTCTGGACAAGAAGCCGGCCAGGCTCGATGCGCAGGGCGGCGCCCGCCTGGCGGTGAGCGCCTTGCCGTCCCTTGGCGGCCGGGCGCGCGACCTGCTGTTCGAAACCACGTTCGCGGATCCGAACGGACAGATCCAGACGCTGAGCCAGACAGCCACGGTGTGGCCGGCAAGCGTGGTGGCCGGCATACGCGCCGGCAGTTGGGTGGAGCAGGGCCGCGACATTGCCGTCACGGGGCTGGCGCTGTCGCCGCAGGGCAAGCCGCAGGCCGGTGTGGAGATGTCCATCAAGGCGGTGAGCCGAATCATCTATTCCACCCGCAAGCGCATGGTGGGCGGCTTTTATTCCTACGACAGCCACACTGAAACCCATGACCTGGGCGTCGTCTGCCAGGGCAAGACCGATGCCCAGGGACAATTGCCTTGCCAGGCCAAGGTAAAGCAATCGGGCAATATCGAATTGGTGGCGACGGCCCGCGATGCCCAGGGGCGCGAATCCCGGGCCATGTCGTCGGTATGGATTACGGGCGCGGGCGAGCTGTGGTTTGGCGGCGCGAACGACGACCGCATCGACATCATTCCCGGCAAGAAAGAATATGCGCCGGGCGAAACCGCCGAGTTCCAGGTGCGCATGCCGTTCCGGGAAGCGACCGCGCTGGTTGCCGTCGAGCGCGAGGGCGTGTTGTCGACGCAGGTGGTGGAATTGAAGGGGAATAACCCGCGCGTGCGGATTCCCATACAGCCGCAATGGGGGCCCAATGTCTATGTGTCGGTGCTGGCGCTGCGCGGGCGGCTGCACGAGGTGCCCTGGTACTCGTTCTTCACCTGGGGCTGGAAGCAGCCGGCGGCCTGGTTCCACGCCTACGGCGGCGCGCATGGCGAATACCGCGCGCCGACCGGCCTGGTCGATTTGTCCAAGCCGGCGTTCCGTTTCGGATTGGCCGAAATTCGCGTGGCCGACAAGCAGGATCAGCTCGTGGTCAAGGTAAGCAGCGACAAGACGCGCTATCAGGTGCGCGGCAAGGCCGAAGTCACGATACAGGTTTCGTTGCCCGACGGCACGCCCGCGGCCAATGGCCAGGTGGCTTTCGCGGCGGTGGACGAGGCCTTGCTGGAACTGGCCCCCAATACCAGCTGGAAATTGCTGGACGCCATGCGCCAGCGCCGCAGCTACGGGGTCGAAACAGCCACCGCCCAGATGCAGATCGTCGGTCGGCGCCATTATGGGCGCAAGGCTGTGGCGGCAGGGGGTGGAGGGGGCATGAGTCCGACGCGCGAATTGCTGGATACGCTGCTGCTGTGGCGCCCCTTGGTTCAGCTCGATGCGCAGGGCATGGCGCGCCTGACCGTGCCGCTCAACGACGCCATTACGTCGTTCCGGCTGGTGGCCATTGCCGACTATGGCGCGCAGCGTTTCGGCACGGGGCGAGCCACCATTGCCGCCACGCAGGATTTGCAGGCCATTTCGGGGCTGCCCGCCCTGGTGCGGGAAGGCGATCATTATCAAGCCATGCTGACTGTGCGCAACACCACGCAGCGGGATATGCGCGTGCGGGTGGAAGCCGGCTATTCGGGAACAGGCCTGCCTGCCGAGGAGTTGCCGGCGCAACAAGTGCAGGTGCCGGCTGGCGCCGCGCAATCGGTGACCTGGCCGGTGCAGGCGCCGGAAAGCAATTTGCCCGATGGGGCGGTGGACATGAATTGGGTCTTGCAGGCGCATGAACTTCCCCAGGACGCGCGGGCGGAACCGTCGGCGCAGGCTCCGGCCAATGGGCCGTCCGCGGGCGCGGCGAAGGGTGGAAATGGGCTGGCGCAAGACCGTCTGGCGGTAACGCAAAGGCTTGTGCCGAGCGTACCGATTGCCGCCACCCAGAGCGTTTTGATGGAAATCGGGCAGGACCACCCCGTTCGCCTTGCCGTGCAGGCGCCGGCAACGAGCCTGAAGAACGCCAAGGGCCTGCCCAGGGGCGGTCTGGAGATCTACCTGCAGCCGTCGCTGGGGGGAAGCCTGCCGGGCGTTCGGCAGTGGTTCAAGGCTTATCCCTATACCTGCCTCGAGCAGCTTGGCTCCAGGGCCATCGGCATGCGCAGCAGCGAGCAGTGGGCCAAGGTGGTCGCTCAGTTGCCCGATTACCTGGACGACGATGGGCTGGCCAGCTATTTTCCGGGGCTGTCGCAAGGCAGCGAGGTGTTGACTGCCTATCTGCTGGCTGCCAGCAACGAAGCGCAAGCCCTGGGCCTGCCGTTTTCCATCCCCAAGGAAAGCCGCGACAGGATGACGCATGGCTTGCAGGCCTTCGTCACCGGCAAGATCGTGCGGAATCGCTGGGCGCCGCAACGCGACCTGGACGTGCGCAAGCTGCTGGCCCTGGAAGCCTTGTCGCGCGAAGGCCTGGTCGATGCGCGCATGTTGGACAGCATCGTCATTGCTCCCGACCGTTGGCCGACCGGGGCGGTGATCGACTGGCTGGCGATCCTGCGGCGCGTTCCGTCCATTCCCGGCAGCGCGGCCCTCAAGGCGCAGGCGTATCAGAACTTGCAGGCCCGCTTGCTGAGCCGGGGAACCGAGCTGGTGTTTGCGGATGATGCCGGCAACAACTGGTGGTGGCTGATGTCCAGTCCTGAAGTGAATGCCGCCAGGCTGATGCTGACGGTCATGGACGACCCCGCCTGGGCCGACGACATGCCGCGTTTGGCGCAGGGCCTGATGGCGCGTCAGCGCGATGGGGCCTGGCGAACCACCACTGCCAATCTATTGGCCAGCCTGGCCATGGAGAAGTTTTCGCGCCGCTACGAACGCGCCGGTATTTCGGGTAAGACGCGTTTGAGTCTGGAACCGGGCGGTGTTGCGCAAACCTATGCCTGGCCGCCCGCAGGCGCCGCGGCGGGTGGCGCCGTGCGGGCCTCTGGGGCGCGGATCGGCGCGGCGTCCGGGGTCAAGGCGCCAGTGGATATTCCGGTGGTTCGGTACTTCGAGCCCTGGACGAGCAATGCCGGGCAGACTCTTGCCATCGAGCATCAAGGCTTGGGCCAAGGCTGGGCAACTGTGCGTTCAATGGCCGCCGTGCCGGTCGTCAAGCCCGTCATGGCCGGCTATGAACTGCAAAGGCAGGTGACGCCGGTTTCGCAGGCTGTGCCGGGGCAGTGGACGCGCGGCGATGTGTACCGCGTGAGGCTGCATATCGTCGCCAGGACGGCCACCACGTGGGCGGTGCTCAGCGATCCGGTGCCTGCCGGGGCCACGATACTGGGCAGCGGCCTGGGCAGGGATTCGGCCATTGCAGCCGGCGATGCCTCGGAGGATGCCGCATCGGCCGACCGCGAGGGCCAATACAGCCGGCCTCCGAGCTTTGTCGAGCGCTCGTTCGATTCGATGCGCGCGTACTACGATTACCTGCCTCAGGGCGAGACCAGCCTCGAATACACCGTCCGGCTCAATACCGTCGGGCAGTTCCAGTTGCCGCCCACGCGCATCGAGGCGATGTATCAGCCCGATGTTCGCGGCATCTGGCCCAATGGCGCCGGCTTGACCGTGCGTGCGGTGGCGCCGGGCGTTGCGCCCAACGGTGCGACGGCGGGAGGTAAATAGCCTTGGCAGTATTGCCCGTCTCGAAGCAGGGGTTGCCGGGTGTTTGTGCAAGCCTGGAAAAGTTCCAGGTCCAGACGTGGCCATGGCGGTGCTGGCTGTTGGGATGCGTGCTGCTGTTCGGCATGGCTGGAACGGTTTGTGCCATGCCGTCGTATGAGCAGGTAAAAGCGCAATACCGCGCATCGGACGTAATCCTGCTGGATCGCAACGGCCAGCCCTTGCAGCGCCTGCGCACCGACTACCAAGGCAGGCGCGGCGACTGGCTTGCCATCGGCGACATCTCGCCGGCCTTTCAGGAGGCGGTGCTTTTGTCGGAGGACAAGCGGTTCTATTCGCACGACGGCATCGATTGGCGGGCGATCGGCGCCGCGGCCTGGGACATCGTGACGGGGCACGGGCGGCGCGGGGCATCGACGGTAACCATGCAACTGACGGGCCTCATCGATGAACCCTACCAGCGGCGTCCGCAAGGCCGCAGCCTCAGGCAGAAAATCGACCAGATGCTGCTGGCGCGCGAACTGGAACATCACTGGAGCAAGCCGCAGATACTTGAAGCCTATTTGAACCTGGTTTCGTTTCGCGGCGAGCTGGTGGGCGTCGATGCCCTGGCTCGGGTCCTGTTTCAAAAGCATGCCAGCGGGCTGAACGCGCGCGAGTCGGCGCTGGCCGCCGTGATGCTGCGCGGCCCGAACGCTTCCCCCAAGCTGCTTGGGCAGCGTTCCTGCGCCTTGCTCAGGCAAATGGAGCAGCCGCAAGAATGCGAGGGCCTGGCGGCTTTCGTTCGGGCCAGTTTGAGGCGGGTGGCGGCCCGCCGGGCCGACAGCCAGGGCCTTGCGCCGCATTTTGCGCGGTGGGTGATGGAACAAGAACATCCGCAGCCCGGCGCACGGTTGAAGACCAGCCTCGACGCGGATCTGCAGCGGTTCGCCATACAGTCCATGCAAAGGCATCTGCAGGCCCTGAAAGCCGGGAACATTGGCGATGGGGCTGTGGTGGTTTTCGACAACGCGACGGGCCAGGTGCTGGCTTACGTTGGTTCGTCGGGGGAGCTGTCCAGTTCGGCCTGGGTGGATCACGTCAGGGCCAGGCGCCAGGCCGGATCGACGCTCAAGCCGTTTCTTTATTCCCAGGCCATCGAGCAAGAACGCCTGACGGCGGTGTCGCTGCTGGAGGACGGCCCGCTGGGCCTGCCCACGGGAAACGGGCTGTACATACCGCAAAACTACGACAAGCGCTTTTCGGGCTGGGTCAGCGTGCGCACCGCGCTGGCATCGTCGCTGAACATACCCGCCGTGCGTACTCTGGCGCTGGTGACTCCGGATGCGTTCCAGCAGCGCCTTGTGAACCTGGGTCTGCCGCTGGATCGCACCGGGGATTTCTACGGATACAGCCTGGCGCTGGGCAGCGCCGATGTCTCGCTGCTGACGCTGGGCAATGCCTATCGCGCCCTGGCCAACGAAGGGCGTTATTCGCCGCCCGCCTATCTTCCCGCGGCAAGCGGAGCCGAGTCCTCCTCGACGGTCGTGTCGCCCGCGGCGGCCTGGATCGTGGGCGACATACTTTCCGACCGTCATGCGCGGGCCCGAACCTTCGGCCTGGACAGCCCACTGGCCACGCGCTTCTGGACGGCGGTGAAAACAGGCACCAGCAAGGACATGCGCGACAACTGGTGCATGGGCTGGTCGCAGCGCTATACGGTCGGAGTTTGGGTGGGCAATAGCAGCGGAGCCAGCATGCGCGATGTTTCAGGCGTTTCGGGCGCGGGGCCCATCTGGCACGACATCATGAACTTCCTGCACCGCCGGGTCGACAGCAAACAGCCCGAGGCGCCGGCGGGAGTCGTGGCGCGGCACGTGGTGTTCGATTCGGGGCTGGAGCCCGCGCGCACGGATTATTTCGTGGGGGATACCGCGGTGAGTACGGTCAGGGCGCGCCGCGAGCTGAAAAGCGCGGCGGCTCTGCCCAGCATCGCCAGCCCCGTTGGGGGAACGATAGTTGCGCTGGATCCGGACATTCCACCTGAAAACCAGAAGCTGTTGCTGCAGGCCAAGGCGTTGGCCGCCGGAGATGCGGACGCCGTGCAGTGGAGGGTGGATGGCCGGCCGGCCGGAACCGGAGGCCGCCTGATGTGGACGCCCTGGCCGGGCAGGCACAATGTGGAACTGCTGGATGCCGAGGGCAGGGTACGGGATAGCGCTGCGATCGAGGTGCGTGGCGCCGCCCTGAAAAGCCTTACTTCGCGGCCGCGTGGCTAGCGACGACGTGATCGTGTTCGTGGATGCCTTGTTCGCCATGATGCACGACGAGGCCGAACACCACAAGCCAGAATATGGTGATGATGGCAGTGACGAGCATGGGCGAGAATGTGGGTTTGGTATCAGCCATGAAGGCCTCCGCAAAATACGTGGTAACTGAGTAGGGTGTGAATGGGTCAACGTGCTATCTTGACACACTTTGGAATGCCCGCCAAATTGCAGGCCGTCCAGGAGCCGTCCGCCCGCGCGTTGACAAATCTTTACTATTTTCGCTCCATATACCTGACCACGGGCTTAAGCGCGGGTCGTGCTCTTTGGCGCAAGGCCGGGCGGGGCAAGCGCCGCGGCCTGGGCTCCGCCGGGGGATGAATACACCCGGGCGAACGGTCGTAGTTCTACACAAATGGCCGAATTGCATGGCTGCGCTTCCTGTTAGAATTTCAATCATCATATAAAACCATCTAGGGGGCGATTCATGAAAATCATGCGAACTATGGCTCGTATCGTCGTGCCGGCAAGCCTGGTGCTGCTGGCGGCTTGCCAATCCATGCCCGGAAAGCAAACGTCCACCAAGCCCGCTCCCGAAACCACGCTGCAGGCATCCAGCCATGGCGCCCCCGTTGCCGTGTTCCTTGCCGACACCGTCGCCCAGGCGGGCTGGAGCCCGGTAAAGATCCAGTCCGGCGTACTGTATGTCAATCCCCAGCCTGTCGTAACCCGCGACGATCTCGTCGGCGTGCGGGCCGGCACCAATAAAGAAGGCGAAGGCCTGCTTGCTCTGGCGCTGAACGAAGTAGGCCAGAAAAAAGTCGCTTCCATCACGGCAAGCAACCCCAACAAGCGGCTGGCCCTGGTGGTCGGGCGAACCATGCTGGCGGCGCCCAATTACACCACCACCGTCACTTCCGACCAACTGGTGTTCGGGGTGGGAACGGCTGAAAACGCCACGGCGGCCGCCCGCGCCATCGCCGGCGTCGATGCTCCGGCCGCCGGCGCCAAATAACATGCCGCCTCGGGGCCTGCGCGTGTTTCCGTTCTCGTTATTCGGGTTGCCATGAACGTATCCGGACGTAATGAATATTTCAGGCCCCAGGCAACCATGCTGATGCTCGGGTTCAAGTATCTGGCCTGGCTCAACGGGCTGGGTTTGCTGCTGGTCATGTGCTGCGCGCTTGGGGTCATCTCCACCGACTTCTCTCCCGACTGGCTGCGCCTGCCGCTGCTTGCCTTCAGCTGCGGCATTTTGTTTTGCGGGCTCAGCCTGCTCTGGGCCTACCTGGCGCAAACCAGCCTGCTCAACCAGGCCATGTCGGGCTATGCGCGGCGCACGCACTGGGTGCCGCTGACCTGCACGATCGTTGCGTTTTGCCTGAGCCTCGTCGCCTTTCTCATTGGCTGCTGGCTTATCGTGTACCTGGCTGGAGTCAGCTATCAGTCGTCCGACTCCGACGCTCCCACGGCCAACGATGAAGTGGCTCCGTACTCCCAGTCGAGCCGCACCGAGTTTTTCCGGCACGACCCGGATGCGCGGGCGGTGTTGTTTTTGCCGCGCTGACCGGCATCGCCTGCCCGCCGGCTCACCGGCGTTGTATTTTGCCAATAGCTACTTAAAATACTCGTTATTTTAGCTTGCTGCCCATAAAATATGCGCAATGCGCATATTTTATGGGGGCGATATGTCTGTATCTCAGCAAGTCTTTCTGCGCGACGCCATGCGTCGCCTGAATCTTACCCGTGACGTTTTCGCGGCTCGTATCGGCGTCAAACGGCGCGCGCTGGATACATGGCTGTTGCCCGAAGGCTCGCAGGAAGCGCGCGGCATGCCCGAAGTCGTGACCCGTTTCGTCACCGAAATCGTCGACAACGAGGCGCTTCTTAAAAAATATGCGCAAAGCGTACAATCCGGCCCGCTGCGCGATAGAATCGCCAGCGACGGCAAGCATCAGTTGCTGTCGGTCGACCAGTTCACGCGCGAATCCGTGGAAGAGCTGTTCCGCATCGCCGACTTGATGCAGCCCATCGCCCGCCGGCAGAAGGTCTCGCGCGTGCTGGAAGGCGCGGTGCTGGGCAATCTGTTCTTCGAAGCCAGTACGCGCACGCGCGTAAGTTTCGGCGCCGCGTTCTGCCGGCTTGGCGGCTCGGTATGCGACACCACGGGCTTCACGTTTTCCTCCATGGCCAAGGGCGAGTCCATTTACGACACCAGCCGCGTCATGAGCGGCTACGTCGACGCCATGGTCATACGCCATCCCGACCAGGGCTCGGTGGCCGAGTTCGCGCGTGCAACGAATATCCCGGTTGTCAACGGCGGCGACGGCCCGGGCGAACATCCCAGCCAGGCGCTGCTCGACCTGTACACCATACTGACCGAGTTTTCCCGCCTGGGAAAACTGCTGGATGGCGCGCACATCGCCCTGGTGGGCGATCTTAAGTACGGACGCACGGTGCATTCGCTGCTCAAGCTGCTGGCGCTGTATCGCGGCCTGAAGTTCACGCTGATCGCGCCGCGCGGCCTGGAAATGCCCGGCTACATCATCGAGCAGGCCAGCAAGAACGGCCACGTCATCGAGCAGACGGCCTCGCTGGAAGAGGGCCTGCCCGGCGCCGACGTGATTTATGCCACCCGGGTCCAGAAAGAGCGCTTCGCCGGTGAAGAGCTCGAGGGCTATACCGCCGAATTCCAGGTCAACAAGGCAATCGTTGACAAGTGCTGCGGGCCGGACGTCATTGTCATGCATCCCTTGCCGCGCGACAGCCGCGAGGGGGCGCACGATTTAAGCGTCGACCTGAACGAAGACCCGCGCCTGGCGATCTTCCGCCAGACCGACAACGGCATTCCCGTGCGCATGGCGATTTTCGCGGTTCTGATGGGCGTCGAAGGGCTGGTTCAGCACTCGCTGCGCGACGTCACCTGGAGCCCGCCTTCCCATATCGGGCCCGACGACAGCGTGTTCCACGGCATCGATTAGCCGGGCCCGCTGCTCCGTCTGCTTTTGCCTTGGGCCGCCCCAAGGCAAAAAGCACCCCCCGTGGGGGGGCAGCAAGCCGTGTCAGCGGCGCAGCGTGGGGGCATTTTTACAGGCTTCGGGGGCGCCTGCGACGGGTAGGCTCCCGCACTTGCGCAGCATCCTGTGCAAGGCACGTTCCAGTGTGGGCGAGCCTTGCATGGGCGTGTCTTACAACGCGGCTTTTTTCTCGCCGCCCAGCGCTTCGACCATGCCTTCGATCAGCCGCGCCAATTCACCGGTCATCAGGGCCATGTCCGAATCGAATTGCTCGTCTTCGTTCTGCGCCGCGCTGTCCTGGTTTTCCTTGAGCACGTCCAGCGGCGTGACGCGCTTGATGTCCAGGCCATCGGTCAACACGAACGATACGCGGTCGGCCCAGGTCAGGGCCAGGCGCGTGCATTGCTTGCCGGCCTGGACGTGCTTGCGTACGTCGTCGATCTCGATGCTCTGGCGCACGTAGCGCACCGCCGCGCGGCTCTCGCTGGTCGAGCGCAGTTCGGTGTCCTGATCAACGCTGAAGCCCGCTGGCGGCTCGTCGGCGATCAGCCAGCTCGTCATGGCCGAGGCGGGCGACATTTCCACATGCAGCGGTAAAACGGGGAAGGGCTCGATGGACTTGGCCAGCACGCCCAGCACTTCATCGCTTTTTGCGGCAGCCGCCGCATCGATGACCAGCCAGTGCCGGCGCGTGTCCAGCCAGACCCGGGTGTCGCGATAGACGGTAAAGGCCTTGGGCAGCAGCTCGTCGGTAACCTGCTCCTTGATTTCCTTCATCTGCTTGCGGCCGGGCTTGTAGCCCTGTTGTTCTTCGATGTCCTGCGCCTTGGCGCGGGCAACCTGGTTGATGACGGTGGCCGGCAGCAATTTTTTCTCGGCGCGCAGGCTGAGCAGGAATTGGCCGTCGACCGAATGGACCAGGCCGCCGCCTTCGCGCGGGGCCACCCATCCCAGGCTTTGCATTTCCTGGCTGTTGCCGGGACGGAAGGCGTGTTTTTGTAAAGCCGCTTCGAGCGCGTCGGCGCTGATCGACCAGGCCGGGGCAAGGCGGAAAATTTTCAGATTCTTAAACCACATGGATTGTCTTACTTTGCAGAGGCGGAGAATTTCGCGCGACGCACAGCGGCGGCGCGGCGCGAAACAGTGACTGCCGATTGTAAGCCCATTTTCCCGGCGCGCCGGTGGCGGGCGCCGGCGGCAAAAAAATTGGCCCGGCATGCAGGCATGCGGGCCAATAAAGGGAACACACTATGCTGCGCTATAAAGTTCGCGGGGAACGCAACACAAGTGAGACAGGAAGAACAATGCGCCTGGTTGGGTAATGGGGATTAACACAACGACCGCGGCACTGTTTTTTCCTATGTGGTGAATTCTACGGTCAGTGGGCTGACGGCCTCCTGAAACATCGCCGGGATAAGTAAAAAATACTTATCCGCCGTGCGGGCCGGCAACGGTTTGCCCAGTTTCGGGATATAAAAAAAGCCGCCCCGGGAGGCGGCCGGGCGCGGCTAACGGTACAGCATGTGGAAGGGCTTGCGCGCGGAAACGCCGTCCCGGCCTGCGGGAGCGGCTCAGGCGTTGATGTCGGTATCCTTGGTTTCCTTGATGAACAGCGTGCCGATCACCAGGGACATGGCCGCGACGATGATGGGGTACCACAAGCCATCGTAGATGTTGCCGGTTGCCGCAACGATGGCGAAGGCCACGGGAGGCAGGAAGCCGCCGAACCATCCATTGCCGATGTGGTAGGGCAGGCTCATCGAGGTATAGCGGATGCGCGTCGGGAAGAGTTCGACCAGCATGGCGGCAATGGGCCCGTACACCATGGTTACCAGGATGACCAGGAAGGTCAGCAATATGACCACCATGACGTAGTTGATCTGCGAGGGATCGGCCTTGGCCGGGTAGCCATGGCTGCGGATGGCTTCGGTCATCGACTTCTTGAGCTCCGCCGACTTGGCCGTGAATTCGGCCTTGCTCAGGCCCTTGCCCTCGAACGAGGTGAACACGTCGTTGCCAATCTTGGCCGTGGCCACCGTGCCCGCCGGCGCGGCCTGGTTGGCGTAGTTGACCGAGTTGCCGGCCATGAATGCCTTCAGGATGTCGCAGGAGCTGGTGAACGACGAGGTGCCCACCGGGTTGAACTGGAACGAGCAGGTGTTGGGGTCGGCGATGATGGTCACCGGCGCCGATGCCTGCGCGGCCTCGAGCGTGGGATTGGCGAAGTGGGTGATGCCCTTGAAGACGGGGAAGTAGGTAAGCGCGGCGATAAGGCAGCCGGCCATGATGATGGGTTTACGGCCGATGCGGTCGGACAGCGCCCCGAAGATCACGAAGAATGGCGTGCCGATGAGCAGGGCCAGCGCAATCATGATGTTGGCGGTGTTGGCGGTCAGGCCCAGAGTCTTGGTCAGGAAGAACAGGGCGTAGAACTGGCCCGTGTACCAGACGACGGCCTGGCCGGCGGTCAGGCCCAGCAAGGCCAGCAGCACGATCTTCAGGTTGCTCCATTTGCCGAACGAGTCCTTGAGCGGCGCCTTGGACTGCTTGCCTTCCTCTTTCATTTTGATGAAGGCGGGCGACTCGTGCAGGCGCATGCGGATCCAGACGGAAATCGCCAGCAGGATGGAGGAGATCAGGAAGGGAACGCGCCAGCCCCAGTCCAGGAAGGCTTGCTCGCCCAGCGCGCTGCGGATGCCCAGGATGAGCAGCAGGGACAGGAACAGGCCCATGGTCGCCGTGGTCTGGATCCAGCTCGTGTAGAAGCCGCGGCGGTTTTGCGGGGCATGCTCGGCCACGTAGGTTGCGGCGCCGCCGTATTCGCCGCCCAGCGCCAGACCTTGCAGCAGGCGCAGGACGATGAGGATGATGGGCGCGGCGAGGCCGATCGACCCGTACGAAGGCAGGACGCCGACCAGGAAGGTCGACAGGCCCATGATCAGGATGGTGATGAGAAACGTGTATTTGCGCCCGACCATGTCGCCCAGCCGGCCGAACACCAGCGCGCCGAAAGGACGCACGGCAAAGCCCGCGGCGAAGGCCAGCAGGGCGAAGATGAAGCCGGCCGTCGGGTTGACGCCGGAAAAGAAGTGCGCGGCGATGATGGCGGCCAGCGAACCGTACAGATAGAAGTCGTACCACTCGAAAACAGTGCCCAGCGACGAAGCGAAGATGACGCGTTTTTCTTCGGCCGTCATGGGGCGGTTGGTGGCGGCGGGTGCGCCGTTGGCGTGCTGCGGGCGCGGCGGAACTACCGTGCTGGATGAACTCATGTTGTCTCCTCTAAGGGATGGAACCTGTAGGCAGGCTTTGTGCTTTTGCTTTGGTTGTCCGCCTATCGGGCGGGGTAGGCACACAGTAGAAAACGTCGCTGACAGCAAACTGACGTGTGGCTGCCCGGATGTTATTTTTATGTAAAAATAGTAACTAATTATTATAATTCTATGTTGGAAAGCTTATCCGCAAGCACGTCGTTCCGGGCTGGCCGTTGCGCTGGCCCGGCTCTGCGAAGGCAATCGTGGCGCCGTGCTGTTCGGCGATTTCCTTGACGATGGCCAAACCCAGGCCGCTGCCGTCCACCGAGGTGCCGAGTATCCGGAAAAAACGATCGAATATCTGCTCACGGTACTCAGCGGGAATGCCGCTGCCCGAGTCCTCCACCTCGAGGCAAGGCGCGGGCGAATGGCCGACGCGCACGGTGACCCAGCCGTTTTCCGGCGTATAGAGCAGGGCGTTGTCGATGAGATTGCCCAGCATTTCGTCCAGCATCAGCGAGTCGCCGGCTATCCATACCGGGCCGGAGGCCGGCTCGAATCCCAGGTCGATGTTCTTGAGCATGGCCTGTTCGACCCAGCGGGCGGTTTGCGCTTGCGCGAGGGTATTGAGGTCGATGCGCTCGCTGGCATGGCGGGCGGGATTATCGACGCTTTCCGCGCGGGTCAGCGCCAGAAGCTGGTTGACCAGGCGCGTGGCGCGCTGCGATCCCTTGACCAACTGCTTCAGGCTGTCGTCGAGCTTTTCGGTGCTGTGTTCGCGCAGCGCAAGTTCGGCCTGCGTGCGCATGCCCGCCAAAGGCGTTTTCAACTGGTGGGCGGCGTTGGCGACGAACCGCCGCTGGGCTTGCGTGCTGGAGGCCAGGCGATGCAGCAAATCGTTCATGGCGGTGAGCAGCGGCGTGATTTCGGCGGGGGCCAGATCCTGTTCGATGGGCGAGAGATCGTTGGGCCGCCTGGCGCGTATGCGTTCCTGCAGCAGGGTCAGGGGTTCCAGGCCCTGCGTGAGCCCCAGCCCTGCCAGCAGAGCGGCCAGGGGCAGGACGATGAGCTGCGGCGTAAGCATGCCGGTCAATATTTCTTGCTGGAGGATGGCGCGCCTTTCGTTGGTTTGCGCGACGACGGTCAGGAAAGGGGTGCCGTTCGCGTCCTGGCCGCCCCAGGTGTAGGCGATGCGGACGCTTTGGCCGTCCAGGCTGTCGTTGAGGAAGCGGATCTTGTCTTTTTCGTAGGCCCAGTTGTCGGGCAGGGGGATGTGTGCGGTGCCGGCCAGCGAATGGCCGTTCGCGTCGCGGATTTCCCAGCGCGTGGGTTGCTCGTCTTCGCCGCGGAACACCGTGAGCAGGGTGGGCGAGAGCGAGAATCCGCCGTCGATGCGCGATTGCTCGATTTCGTGCTTGAGCGCGCGCAGGTGGTCGGTGAGCGTGCGGTCGTAGGGCGCGTTGGCGATGTTCTGCGCGATGAAGTAGGTGATGACGATGCCGATGGTCCACAGCAGGAAAAGAGGGCCGAACATCCAGATCAGGATCTGGCCCATCAGGCTTTTGTTGCGCGGGCGGCGCGCGCCACCCGCGGGCGCGGCGGCGCTGGGGGAATCGGGAGTGTCAGGCATTGAGCTTGGGCGGGATGGCGCTGGCGGGCGAACCGGTTTCGCCTTGCGAATTGTCGGGTTCCAGGCAATAGCCCAGCCCGCGCACCGTGACGATCTTCGCGCCGCTGGGCTCCAGTTTTTTGCGCAGTCGGTAGATGTAGACTTCGATGGCGTTGGTGGTGACCTCTTCGCCCCATTCGCACAGCAGGTCGACGAACTGGTTCTTGCTGATCATGCGGCCGCAGCGCGACAGGAATATTTCGAGCAGGCTGGTTTCGCGCGCCGAGAGTTCCAGGGGCTGGCCGTCGATACGGGCCGTGCGTCCGTTGAGGTCGAAGCTGAGCCGCTTGTGCCGCAGCAGCGTGGTGCTGTTGCCGGCGCTGCGGCGGGTCAGGGCGCGCACCCGGGCCTCGAGTTCGGACAGCGCGAAAGGCTTGGCCATGTAGTCGTCGGCGCCCAGATCCAGGCCCTTGACCCGCTGTTCGACGGTGTCGGAGGCGGTAAGTATGAGCACGGGCAGGGCGCTTTGGCGCTGGCGCAGTTGGCGCAGCACGGACAGGCCGCTGGTTTGGGGAAGGTCGAGGTCCAGGATGAGCAGATCGAAGGCTTGCAGCTGCAAGGCGGAATCGGCGCTGGAGCCGTCGTGCACCACGTCGACGGCATAGCCGTCGTAGCGCAGTGAACGGGAAAGTCCATCCGCAAGAATACTGTCGTCCTCGGCGATTAGAATACGCATGTCGGGCTGGCTGGCACAGGCAATGGTTGATGTCGGCCATTCTGGCATGCGGTTTTGGCGCAGGTCTAGTAAGGGTAAACGAGAAATATTGCTTTATCTGTGTATTTATACAGTATAATTTGGTGTGATAATTAACAGAACCGGGGTCGGGCTCCCGGTTCAAGCATTTACTACTCTTTAGCCAAGGATTCCTCAATGGACGACAAAACTAGCAAAGCCGCCGCCGCCGAACGCAACAAGGCGCTTGCTGCCGCCTTATCCCAAATCGAAAAGCAATTCGGCAAAGGTTCGGTAATGCGCTATGGCGACAACCAGGTCGAGCACGACATCAAGGTCGTGTCCACCGGTTCGCTGGGGCTCGATATCGCCCTGGGCGTGGGCGGCCTGCCGCGCGGCCGCGTCATCGAAATCTACGGGCCCGAGTCGTCTGGCAAAACCACGCTCACGCTGCAGGTCATCGCCGAAATGCAAAAAATCGGCGGCACTTGCGCGTTCATCGACGCCGAGCACGCGCTCGATGTCCAGTACGCCTCCAAGCTGGGTGTCAATCTGTCCGACCTGCTCATTTCCCAGCCCGACACCGGCGAGCAGGCCCTTGAAATCACCGATGCCCTGGTGCGCTCGGGCTCCGTCGACCTCATCGTCATCGACTCCGTGGCCGCCCTGGTGCCCAAGGCCGAAATCGAAGGCGACATGGGCGATTCCCTGCCGGGCCTGCAGGCCCGCCTCATGAGCCAGGCCCTGCGCAAGCTTACCGCCAACATCAAGCGGGCCAACTGCATGGTCATTTTCATCAACCAGATCCGCATGAAAATCGGCGTCATGTTCGGCAATCCCGAAACCACCACCGGCGGCAATGCCCTCAAGTTCTATTCCTCCGTCCGCCTCGACATCCGCCGCGTCGGCTCCATCAAGAAGGGCGACGAGGTCGTCGGCAACGAAACCCGCGTCAAGGTCGTCAAGAACAAAGTGGCGCCGCCGTTCAAGCAGGCCGAGTTCGACATCATGTATGGCGCGGGCATTTCGCGCGAGGGCGAAATCATCGACCTGGGCGTCCAGGCCAACATCGTCGACAAGGCCGGCGCCTGGTTCAGCTATGGCGGCACCCGCATCGGCCAAGGCAAGGACAACGCGCGCGAGTACCTCAAAGAGCATCCCGAAATGGCCATCGAAATCGAAAACCGCGTGCGCGAGCAAACCGGGGTCATCGCCCGCGCCATGACGGTACCTGCCGATTCCAACGCCTCCGACGATTCGCTCGAAGACGAGCTCGCCGAATAAGGCTGGGGCTGGGGCAAAAGGTTCGGGCAAGGCGGCGCATATGGGCTGGCACGATTCCCACGGCAGCTTCGGGGCCCGTCGGCGCGGCCGCCAGTCCGGCGGCGGGCAATCCGACTCCGACGATGGGTTCGAGCAAATGTCGCCCGCTCCCGCCCAACAGTCAACGGCCGGTGCGCCGGTTTCTGCGGCCGCCAGGCCCAACGGCCCGTCCCTAAAAATGCGGGCTGTGGGCTTTTTGTCGCGGCGCGAGCATTCGCGGGTCGAGCTGGCGCGCAAACTGGCCGCCCATGTCGACCCCGCCAATCCTCAAGAGCTCGAAGACGTGCTCAACGAGCTCGAGCGAGAAAACTGGCTTTCCAATACGCGCTTCGCGCAAAGCCTGGTGCATCGCCGCGCTTCCCGAAAAGGCGCGGCCCTGGTCGTGCAAGAACTGCGCCAGCACGGCCTGCCCGACGAGCACATCGCACAAATACGTAGCCAATTGCAAGAAACCGAGCTCGAGCGCGCCCGGGAGGTCTGGCAGCGCAAGTTCAACCGCGCGCCTGCTGATCGCGCCGACTATGCGCGGCAGTTCCGTTTCCTGGCCTCGCGCGGGTTCTCTCCCGATTGCCTGCGGCGCATATTGGGCGAGCTCGACGATTCCCGGTAAAGCCTTCATAGGGGCTGCTACCGTCCGCGTTCCTCGCGCACAGCCTTGATGCCGTCGAGGGTCTTGAAGCAGATCTCGCGGGCCTTGGCCATGAAGGCCTGCAAGTAAGGGGCGTCGGCGTCTTCCAGCCGGACAGCGGCGTACAGGGTGCGCCACACGCCATGTTCGCCCAAGTGGCATATGCGCAGCCAGCCCTGGTCCAGGTATTCAGTCAATGCCCAATTGGGCAGGGCCGCCACACCGCGCTGGCTGGCCACCAGTTGCGCAATGATCGGGGTCAGCTCGGCCTTGCGAATGCTGGCTGGCTCTACGCCCGCCGGATCCAGAAACGCCGTGTAGACATCCAGGCGCTGCTTGTCCACCGGGTAGGTAATCAGAACCTGGTCGGCCAGTTGCTCGGGCTGTATGTATTTGTATTGGGCCAACGGGTTGGCGGCTGCCACGGCTAGAACCAATTCGTAGCGGAACAGCGGCAGGTACTTGACCGCATCCAGGGCTTGCGGGTCCGAGGTGATCACTACATCCAGATCGCCGCGAAGCAGGGCGGGAAGCGGGGCAAACGAAAATGCCGCCGAAAGATCCAGGGTGACGTCCGGCCAGTCCTGCCTGAACGAGTCCAGGGACGGCATCAGCCATTGAAAACAGGAGTGGCATTCGATAGCCAGGTGCAGCCTTCCCGTGCGTCCCGCCGAAAGGCGCTGGAGTTCCCTTTCGGTTGCCTTGAGCTTGGGCAGTATGTCGTCGGCCAGCGCCAGGATGCGCAGCGCGGCGGTCGTCAGGCGGGCGGGGCGGGTGCGCCGGTTCAGCAAGGGGGTTTTCAGGCGCACCTCCAGGTCGCGCAACTGATGCGACAGCGCCGACTGCGTCACATGCAGGCGTTCGGCGGCGTCTTGCAGGCTGCCGGCTTCACGAATGGCGGTCAGGGTTTCAAGATGGCGGATTTCCAGCATGGCTCTGTGTTGCGAATAATCGCAAGTGAATTATTGATGTCGAAAAGGGCAAGGCCCCGTTCCGGATCCAGTCCCCCGCCTGAAGCCAGGTTCCGGCCCGGCGCCAAAAGCCTGGGCCTCAGGCCCGCGCCGCAGAGCCTGTGACCGGCGATCCTTAGCATGAGAATAACTCATTTTATAAATGTTGTATTTGATTTTGATTCATTAGCCACAGGTAGCACAATAATAACCACTAGAAATTTTCAACCATTTTGGATTTAGTGTGAGTATTTTTCATAATTTAGGTTTTCCCCGCATCGGCGCTCAGCGTGAACTGAAATGGGCGCTTGAAGCGTATTGGGCGGGCAAGAAGTCGCGGGACGAACTGCTGGAAGTGGGCCGCGAATTGCGCGCCCGCCATTGGGCCGTGCAGGCGCAGGCGGGTTCGGCGTTTGTGCCGGTGGGCGATTTCGCCTGGTACGACCATGTATTGGAATGGTCGACGCTGATTGGCGCCGTGCCGCCGCGCTTCGCCCAGCCTTCCGGCGAGCCCGTCGATCTCGATACGCTATTCAGGATGGCGCGCGGCCGCGCGCCGAGCGGCACGCCGGCGGCGGCCTGCGAAATGACGAAGTGGTTCGATACCAATTACCACTACATCGTGCCCGAGCTGGTGCCCGGCCAGACCTACCGCCTTGCCCGCGAGGATTTGTTCGAGCATATCCGCGAGGCCGCCGCGCTCGGCTACAAGGCCAAGCCCGTCATTCCGGGCCCCCTGACCTGGCTGTGGCTGGGCAAGGGCGATGCGTTCGCGGGCGGCGCCCAGGACGAAGGCAAGCTGGCGCTGCTGGATGCGCTATTGCCCGTGTATGTCGAGGTGCTGGTTCGCATCGCTCAACAGGGCGTGGAGTGGGTGCAGATCGACGAGCCCATTCTGGGCCTGGACTTGCCCCAGGCCTGGAAGTCCGCATTCGCCCGGGCTTACCAGGCCTTGTCAGGGGCCGGCGTCAATCTGCTTCTTGCCACGTATTTCGAAGGCCTGAAGGGCAATCTCGAACTGCTTGGCGAACTGCCGGTGCAAGGTGTGCACGTGGATCTCGTGCGCGCCCCGGGGCAACTGGCCCAGGTGGTGGCGGCGCTGCGCCCCGACCAGGTATTGTCGGCCGGCGTGGTCAATGGCCGCAATGTCTGGCGCACCGATCTGGACAAGGCGCGGGAGGCGCTGCAGCCCGTCAGGCAGAAGCTGGGCGAGCGCCTTTGGCTGGCGCCATCGTGCTCCTTGCTGCATGTGCCGGTCGATCTGGCTGGCGAAAAGGAATTGGATGCGGAGTTGCTGGGATGGCTGTCGTTTGCCACGCAAAAGCTCGATGAAGTGGCCTGGCTGGCGGCTGCGCTGGAAGGCAACGTCGATGCCAAGGTGCAACAGGCGCTGCAGACGCAGCGCGAGGCGGTGCGGGCGCGCGCGCAGTCCGAGCGCATTCACAACCCCGTCGTGCAAAAGCGCCTGAGCGAATCGGGCCAGGTGCCGCGCAGCCGTGCGCCGTTCGTCCGGCGCATCGAACGACAACAGCAGCGCCTCGGACTGCCGGCCTATCCCACGACGACCATAGGCTCGTTCCCGCAGACGCCCGAGATCCGCTCCTTGCGGCGCAACTGGCGGGCAGGCCAGTTGGCGGACGCCGCCTACGAAAAAGCCATCCGCGCCGAGATCGAGCACGTCATACGATTCCAGGAAAAAATCGGACTCGATGTCCTGGTGCACGGCGAGCCCGAGCGCAACGACATGGTCGAGTATTTCGGCGAGTTGCTGGCCGGCTTTGCCTTTACGCAGAACGGCTGGGTGCAGAGCTACGGTTCGCGTTGCGTGAAACCGCCGCTTATTTTCGGCGACGTGTCCCGTCCGGCGCCGATGACGGTGGCGTGGTCTGCGTACGCGCAGTCGCTGACCGGCAAACCGGTAAAGGGCATGCTGACCGGCCCGGTGACGCTGCTGCAGTGGTCGTTCGTGCGGGACGACCAGCCGCGCGAGCTGACCTGCCGGCAATTGGCGCTGGCGCTGCGCGACGAGGTCACCGACCTGGAGGCCGCCGGCATCGGCGTCATTCAGATCGACGAGCCGGCCATACGCGAGGGCCTGCCTTTGCGCCGCGACGACTGGCAGGCCTATCTTGCCTGGGCGGTCGGTTGCTTTCGCTTGGCCACGGCCGGGGTCGGCGAGCAAACGCAGATCCATACGCATATGTGCTATTCCGAGTTCAACGACATCATGCCAGCCATCGCGGCCATGGACGCCGATGTCATCACCATCGAGACCTCGCGCTCCAATATGGAGCTGCTGGATGCTTTCGAGCAGTTCGAATACCCGAACGACATCGGGCCGGGCGTCTACGACATACACTCGCCGAACGTGCCCGACGTTGCATGGATGGTGGGCCTCATGAAAAAAGCCGGCTCGCGCCTGCCTCGCGAGCGTCTTTGGGTGAATCCCGACTGCGGGCTCAAGACCCGCGCCTGGCCCGAAACCGAAGCGGCGCTGGTCGCCATGGTGGAGGCCGCCAGGCTGCTGCGCCAGGCTGCTTGATTTCCGGACCGTCCCGCGCGTTCACGGCCGCGCGGGCTCCGGGGCGGGCCCCGGCCCGCCGGCCGAGCGTGCCGCCCCGCGGCTGCGTTATACTTGCAAGGTTTTATAGCTTACGCCAACGTTTTACATGTCCCTGCCGCCGTCAGACTCCCCGCGCAAATCCATGCACACCCGTACGGTGCGCGTGGAGGCGTTTCTTCGGGAAGACGGCCTGTGGGATCTGGACGCCGAGCTCCTCGATGTCAAGGGCTACGACTTCTCCAAGCATAGCGGGGCGCTGCATCCGGCCGGCTTGCCGGTGCACAAAATGCAGCTGCGCGTCACGATCGACGACGAGTTCACCATCAAGGCGGCCGCAGCCGCGTACGATGCCGCGCCGTACAACCAGAACTGTTTCCAGATAGCACCCGATTACCAGGATCTGGTGGGCATGAATTTGTTGCGCGGCTTTCGCAACGCGGTCAAGGAACGCTTCGGCCGGACGGCCGGCTGTACCCACATGACCGAAATGTCGTATCTGCTGCCGACCGTGGCCATACAGTCGCGGGCAGGCAGGCCCCGCAAGCAGCGGGACGCCGAGCTCCCCAACAAGCGGCCATTCCAGCTCGAGGGCTGTCATGCCTTGAGGCTGGACGGCGAGGTCGCCAAAGAGTTCTATCCCGAGTGGTATACAGGCCCCGATGCCGAGGTTCGGCGCGAATAGCCGCCAATGCCGATGCATTTGTGCGGCTTTTTTGCCGTTCAAGCCCCGCTTTTTTATTATCCTTTACGTTCTGACAGGTAACAAATGAAAATTCACGAGTATCAAGGCAAGGAACTGCTGAAGAAGTTTGGCGTTGCAGTGCCCCGCGGAATTCCTGCTTTTTCCGTAGACGAGGCCGTTGCCGCAGCCGAGAAGCTGGGCGGCCCGGTATGGGTCGTCAAGGCGCAAATCCATGCGGGCGGCCGCGGCAAGGGCGGCGGCGTCAAGCTGGCCCGTTCGCTGGACGAAGTCCGCAAGCTGTCGTCCGAGATTCTCGGCATGCAGCTGGTTACGCACCAGACCGGTCCTGAAGGCCAGAAGGTCAACCGCCTGTACATCGAAGAAGGCGCGGACATCCAGAAGGAATACTACGTGTCGCTGGTTACCGACCGCGCCACGCAGAAGGTCGCCCTGATCGCTTCGAGCGAAGGCGGCATGGACATCGAGGAAGTGGCTCATTCCTCGCCCGAAAAGATCATCACCGAATACATCGATCCGCTGGTTGGCCTGACCGCCGAGCAGGCCAAGAAGGTGGCCGACGCCATCGGCATGCCCGCCGGCTCGACCGCCCAGACCGTGGATCTCTTCCAGAAGCTGTATCGCTGCTACATGGAAACCGATGCCTCGCTGGTCGAGATCAATCCGCTGAACCGCGACAGCAACGGCAACATCATCGCCCTGGATGCCAAGTTCAACTTCGATTCCAACGCCTTGTTCCGCCATCCCGAAATCGTGGCCTACCGCGACCTGGACGAAGAAGACCCGGCCGAAATCGAAGCCAGCAAGTTCGACCTGGCCTATATCCAGCTTGACGGCAATATCGGTTGCCTGGTCAACGGCGCCGGCCTGGCCATGGCAACCATGGACACCATCAAGCTGTTCGGCGGCGAGCCGGCCAACTTCCTGGACGTCGGCGGCGGCGCAACGGCCGAGAAGGTCACCGAAGCCTTCAAGATCATGCTCAAGAACAAAGGCGTCAAAGCCATCCTGGTCAACATCTTCGGTGGCATCATGCGCTGCGATGTCATCGCCGAGGGCGTCATCGCCGCTTGCAAGGCCGTCAACCTGAGCGTTCCGCTGGTGGTGCGCATGAAGGGCACCAACGAAGAGCTGGGCAAGAAGCTGCTGGCCGATTCGGGCCTGCCCATCATCAGTGCGGACACCATGGCCGAAGCCGCGACCAAAGTCGTAGCCGCCGCGAAATAAGAATATTGCCGAGGATTTGTAAATGTCGATTCTGATCAACAAAGACACTAAAGTCATTACCCAAGGGATCACCGGCAAGACCGGCCAGTTCCACACCCATATGTGCCGCGAGTACGCCAACGGCAAGAACGCGTTCGTTGCCGGCGTGCATCCTAAAAAGGCCGGCGAGAACTTCGAAGGCGTGCCCATTTTCGGCTCCGTCAAGGAAGCCAAGGCCCAGACCGGCGCCACGGTTTCGGTCATCTACGTTCCGCCCGCGGGTGCGGCGGCCGCCATCTGGGAAGCTGTCGAAGCCGACCTGGATCTGGTGGTCTGCATTACCGAAGGCATCCCGGTGCGCGACATGCTGGAAGTGCGCAACCGCATGCGCGACCAGAACAAGAAAACCCTGCTGCTGGGCCCCAACTGCCCGGGCCTGATCACGCCGGACGAACTCAAGATCGGCATCATGCCCGGCCATATCTCGCGCAAGGGCCGCATTGGCGTGGTGAGCCGCTCCGGCACGCTTACCTACGAAGCGGTGGCTCAGCTCACCGAACTCGGCCTGGGCCAGTCCAGCGCCGTGGGTATCGGCGGAGACCCCATCAACGGCCTGAAGCACATCGACGTGCTCAAGCTGTTCAACGACGATCCCGACACCGATGCCGTGGTCATGATTGGTGAAATCGGCGGCCCCGACGAAGTCAACGCCGCCGAATGGGCCAAAGACAACATGAAGAAGCCCGTCGTAGGCTTCATCGCCGGCGTCACCGCTCCGGCGGGCAAGCGCATGGGCCATGCCGGCGCGCTGATCTCCGGCGGCGCCGACACGGCCGACGCCAAGCTGGCGGCCATGGAAGCTTGCGGCATCCGCACCACCCGCGATCCTTCCGAAATGGGCAAGCTGCTCAAGTCCGTGCTGTAAGGTTTGGCGCAACTGAAAAAGGCCCGAACTGTTCGGGCCTTTTTTTTGCCGCCGGGCCGCCCCAAGGCAAAAAGTGCCCCCTCGGGGGGCAGCAAGCCGCGTAAGCGGCGCAGCGTGGGGGCTTTTTTTGCCGCCGGGCCGCCCCAAGGCAAAAAGCGCCCCCTCGGGGGGCAGCAAGCCGCATCAGCGGCGCAGCGTGGGGGCTTTGCATTGTCCGCTCGCATGCCGGAGGGCTTTCGACCCATATAATAGACTGTGGCTGCGTCATCGAGCCGCACACTAAACCAGGTTGTCCGGACGCGGGGTTCGGCGGCCTTCCCGAACAGCAAAAATACATATGGAGCACGGATGCTCGAGTTCATAGAAACCCTCCATTGGGGGGCGCTTTTCCAGATCATCATGATCGATATCCTGCTGGGGGGCGACAACGCCGTCGTCATCGCCCTGGCGTGCCGCAACCTGGAACACAAACAGCGGATGCAGGGCATCGTATGGGGCACGGCCGGCGCCATCGTGCTGCGCGTGGCGCTCATCGCATTCGCGCTTACCTTGCTGAACATTCCGTTTCTGAAAATCGCCGGCGCGCTGCTGCTGCTGTGGATAGGCGTCAAGCTGCTGCTGCCCGACGACGATCATCACGACAACATCAAGAGCGCCAGCTCCGTCTGGTCGGCGGTCAAGACCATACTCATCGCCGATTTCGTCATGAGCCTGGACAACGTCATCGCCATCGCGGGCGCCGCCCAGAACACCATACCCGACCACCAACTGGGCTATGTCATATTCGGCCTGCTGCTCAGCGTTCCCATCATCATCTGGGGCAGCACTCTGGTGCTCAAGCTCATCGACCGCTTCCCCATGGTGGTTACGTTCGGCGGGGCGCTGCTGGGCTGGATCGCCGGCGGCATGCTGGTGACCGACGTGGTTGTCGCAAATCAAATCGGCGAAGTGACTTCCCTGGTTAAACTGGCGGCCGAGGCCGTAGGCGCCATTCTGGTGGTTGTACTGGGAAAATGGCTGGCCGCTCGCAAAAACGCCGCAAAAGGGGCAATCAATGAGTCTGTTTAAATCCGCCGATCCCGACAAACACGGAGATTCCAGCATGTCTTTGCTTAAAGGTCTGCTCATTCTGGCTATTCTGGGCATCGTGGCTGCGATAGTCGTCAATCAGTTCATCGGATAGCGCCATGCCCAGCACGCCCGACAAACTCGTCATCGCCACGCGGGCCAGCCGGCTTGCCCTGTGGCAGGCCGAGCATGTGCGCGACCGGCTTGCCGCGCTGTATCCGCAATGCCAGGTCAGCCTGCTGACCATGACCACGCGCGGCGACCAGATACTCGACCGCAGCCTTTCCAAGGTCGGCGGCAAGGGCCTGTTTGTCAAGGAACTCGAAAACGCCTTGCTCGACGGGCGGGCCGACCTGGCCGTTCACTCGCTCAAGGATGTGCCGGTCGATCTGCACGATCCGTTTTCCCTGGCCGTGGTGCTCGAGCGCGAAGACCCGCGCGACGCCTTCGTTTCCAACGATTTCGACTCGCTGGCCGAGCTTCCGGCGGGCGCGGTGGTCGGCACCTCCAGTTTGCGGCGCGAAGCCCAGGTTCGCGCCGAGTACCCGCAATTGCGGGTGGAGCCGTTGCGCGGCAACCTGGATACCCGGCTGGCCAAGCTCGACCGCAACGAGTATTCGGCCATTATCCTGGCGGCGGCGGGCTTGCGGCGCCTGGGCCTGGGGTCGCGCATCCGGCGGCTCATCGACGTGGAACAAAGCCTGCCGGCCGCAGGGCAGGGGGCGCTGGGCATCGAGGTCCTGCTTGCCCGCCCCGACATGCATGCGTGGCTTGCGCCTTTGGCCAGCGCCGGCACCACGGCTTGCGTGCTGGCCGAGCGCAGCGTGTCGCGCGTTTTGGGCGGCTCGTGCCAGGTCCCCCTGGCCGCCTATGCGCAAATGCAGGGGGCCGGGCTGTTCTTGCAGGCCCTGGTGGCCGAGCCCGACGGTTCCCGCATCATTCGCGCCCAGGCCAGCGGCCCGGCCGGATCGGCAGAACAACTGGGCGAAAGCGTAGCCGAAGAACTCCTGGGCAAGGGGGCCCGCGCCATCCTGGCCAAGCTCGGCGCGGCCGGCCCGTCTGCGGCGTAAGGCGGCAGGTGCCTGGGCCCGCCGCTCCCCTGGTCGTACTGACACGGCCGCAAGGCCGCAATCAGGTCCTGGCGGCCTGTTTGCGGGAAGCTGGACTCGAGGCGCTGGAACTGCCGGCCCTGGCCGTCAGCCCATTGCCTGTCGATGCGTCGCGGTTTCCGTTGCCGGGGCATTACGACCTTATCGTGTTCGTCAGCGCCAATGCGGCTTTTTTTTATCTCGATCAGCTTGCCGAGCAGGGCTGCGCCGAGTGGCCGGCTTCCACCATTGCCGCTGCGGTGGGCGAAGCCAGCGCCAGGCCTTTGCGCGAGTCGGACTTCATCCCCTCCGAGTGCATCGTGCACCCGCAAGCCGATACGCCGCAGGATTCCGAGGCGCTATGGCGGCTGTTGGAGCCAGGCATCGGCACGTTCAAGCGCGTGGCCATCGTACGCGGAGAAAGCGGGCGGGAATGGCTGGGCGAGCGCCTCGAGGCTGCCGGAGCGCGGGTGCATCGTTACGCTGTGTACCGGCGCCGCCCATGCGAATGGACGGACGGCCAGCGCGGGGCCCTGGCCGCCGGCCTGGCGCCGGGCCGCGTCGTGGTCGGCCTGTTCACCAGTTCGGAAGGCGTCGATGCATTTCACCGGAACCTGCTGGCGCCGGGACTGCAGGCGTTTTGGCGCGACGCGCGTTTCGTCGTGATCCACGAACGCATAGCACGGCATTTGCAGGCTTTGCTTCGTACGGTGCCGGGCAAAAATCCGGCACCAATGGTAAAAATATGTCCACCGGCGGATAAAACTATTTTTCAGACCGTCGTATCACTTGCTTTCCTATAAGCCAGCGTCAAGGATTACAATCTCGTCATGACTGAACCTAAAACCGAGATCCAGTCGGCCGACAGCGCGGCCGCAACAACATCCAGGCCAACCGCCAATTCGGCCAAACCCGCATCCCCGCCGGCGGCGGCACGCGCCAAACGCCGTTCCGCCCTGGGCATTGCGTTCGTGGTGGTCCTGCTCATTGCCGTCGCGCTTGCGGCGGGGCTTTGGTACCAGCATAAAATGTTCCACCAGTCCCAGGCGGCCATGCTCGAGCAAGTGCAAAGCAGTTCGGCGGCGGCTCGGCAGGCGGCCAGCCAGGCCCAGCAGGCCTTGTCGCTGGCGCAAGAGCAGGGCGCCCATATCAATGCCCTGCAGGTCGCCCTGAACGACTCCCGCGACCAGGTCGCCAGTCTCGACCAGGCTTTCCAGCTGCTTACCGACAAGGGCTCCGACCTGCTGCTCATCAACGACGTCGACCACCTGGTGCAGGTTGCGCACCAGCAGCTCATACTCGGCGGCAACGTGGGCAACGCCATCATTGCGCTCGAAACCGCGCAGGCGCAGCTGGCGCGGGCAAGCCGGCCCAGCCTGGCCGGCTTGCAGCAATCCATCAATGGCGACCTCGATCGCCTGCGCGCGGTTTCCACCATCGACGTCGCGCAGATGTCCTCGCGGCTCGAGGAACTCGGTTCGCTCATCGGCAGCGCGCCGCTGCTCGTTCCCGACGATGCGGCGCCCAAGGTCGACACGACCGAGCGCGATGCGGCGCTTGCCAGGCAAGAATCAGCGGCCCGCGCGCCGATCGACCCCAATGCTTCCTGGTGGAGCAAAGGCCTGCATCGGGTCGGGCAATGGGCGGACGAAGCCTGGGTCATGGTGCGCCAGGATCTTGGCGGCCTGATCAGCGTTCGGCGCGTCGAGAATTCCTCCGCCTTGCTGATGTCGCCGGATCAGGCCGGCCAGCTGCGTGAAAACCTGCGCTTGCGCGTCATGACCGCCCAACTTGCGCTCATGATGCATCAGCCCGCCGTGTGGAAGTCGGAAACCAGCGTGCTGGTTCAGGCCCTCAAGACACACTACGATACGACCGCCGCCGATACCCGGCGCGCCCAGAAACTGGCCGACCAGTTGGCCGATACCGATATCGCCGTCAAATTGCCGACGGTCAGCAACAGCATGCAGGCTTTGGACGCCTTGCGCGCGGCCAATGCCACGGCCGGCGAACAGGCCGATAGCCCGTCTTCGGTCGATCAGCTCGAAGACCAGCCCGGCCAGGGCGCCGCCGGCCAAAACCCGGCCGGCCCTGATGGCGCGGCTCCCGCCGCCGGGCCGGAAGCCGCCCCCGCTCCGTCCGTCCAGTCTGCCCAGCCACAGGAATAAACAATGAGGACATGGTTCTGGACTCTGCTGGTATTGATCGTGGCGGTTGCCCTGGGCGTGGTGCTGCGCGAACACGGCGGCAACGTGCTCATCATCGCTCAGCCCTGGCGCATCGAGCTTTCCCTGGCGCTGGCCGTGTTGCTGGTGCTGGCCGCCTTCATCGTGCTGTACGTGGTGCTGCGCGTCATCGCCTGGGTAACGTCGGGGCCCGAGCGCTTCCGCTCGTGGCGCGGCCTGCGCGCCAAAAAACGCGATCACGAACTGCTTGAAAACGGCTGGATCAACGTGCTGGAAGGCCGCTATCCGCAGGCCGAGCAGGAACTGGCCAAATTGCTCGACAGAACCCGCACGCCCAGCACCAAGGTGCTTGCCGGGTTGGCCAAGGCCAGGGCGGCCCATCATCTGGGTGAGTTCGCCCGCCGCGACGAGGCCCTGGAAGTCGCGCGCGAGACCGCCGGGAACGAGCCGCGCCTCAAAGAGGCCGCCGCCACCGCCGCGGCCGAAATGTACCTCGACCAGAACCGCCCGCAAGAGGCGCTGGAGCTTTTGCAGCCTCTGCATAACGCCAGTTCGCGGCATCTTAACGCCACCCGCCTGCTGCTGCGCGCCTATCGCCAGTTGCACGATTACGGTCATGTGTACGAGCTGACCCGGTTCTTGCAGCGCCGGGGCGCCATCGACAAATCCGAGGCCGTACAGCTCATCGAGGTTTCCACCGCGGCGCGCATACGGACTGCGGGCCTGGATGGCTTCAAAGGCATTTGGGGCGATTTGCGCGCCGACGAAAAAGCCTTGCCCGACATCGCGCTGGCAGCGGCCGCATTGCACGACGAAGCCGGCCAGCATGAAGAGGCGGGCCGTATTCTCGAGGCCGCCCTTAACGTTCGGCTGGATGCCCGGCTGCTCAATGCGTATTCGCAATGCCCGCCCGAGCAGGTGGCTAGGCGCCTGAACAAGGCCGAAACCTGGCTCAAATCGCATCCGAACGATTCCGCTCTGCTGGCCGCCCTGGGCAATTTGTGCCTCACCGGGCAGTTGTGGGGGCTGGGCGAGCGCTATCTGCTGCGCAGCATGAAAATCCGCAGCGACGTGCGCATCCATGCTTTGCTGGGCAATCTGTACGACAGGCTGGGCCGCAGCAACGACGCTATGAAGCATTGGCGGCTGGGGGCCAGTGTGGCGGGCGTGTTGCCGGTGCTGCCCGCAAGCACGGTGCTGCCCGCCGCCGATACACGCGGCGACCCTACGCTTATCGACGTCGACGCCATGCCCGAGGCCGAGCCCATCGGTGTTTCGCCGGCTTCGCCCATTGCCGCCAGCGCAGCCGATTATCTCGGCGCCGATGCCGACCTTTCCCGGCCTTTGCCCGCCGAAGCGCCCAAGGACGACGCCACGCCGGCCTCGATGGCCGGTGATGCCGACCTGGACGAATACTTCGACAGCGCGCCGATCCCGGGGGTCGACTTATCGCAAACCTCCGACACCCCCCGTGGCGGCCATGGCCGGAACTGAATACATATTCACTAACTTTCCTCAAGGTTGACATAATGAGCTTAGACCGAGTGCCCGCCGGCAAGAAACTGCCCGATGAATTCAACGTGGTCATTGAAATCCCCATGAATTCCGACCCCGTAAAGTACGAAGTGGATAAAGAATCGGGCGCGGTTTTCGTGGACCGCTTCATGCTGACCGCCATGCATTACCCGGCCAACTACGGCTATATTCCGCAAACCATTTCCGACGACGGCGACCCCGTCGACGTGCTGGTGCTGGCGCCGCTGCCGGTGCAGGTGGGCGTGGTGATCCGCTGCCGCGCCATCGGCGTGCTGCAGATGGACGACGAAGCCGGCGGCGACGCGAAGCTGCTGGCCGTGCCGGTCGAAAAGCTGTACCCCCCGTACCGCCACATCCAGAAGCCCGAGGACGTTCCGGCCGAAGAACTGGCACGCATCCAGCACTTTTTCGAGCACTACAAAGAGCTGGAAAAAGGCAAGTGGGTCAAGGTAAAGGGCTGGGAAGGCCCCGACGCCGCCCGGAAGGAAATCGTGGCCAGCGCCGAGCGCTACGCCAAGGCCGCCAAGTAGGCAACGCCACGCGGCGCGCCGCCGGTAAAATCAATATGGATTGCAGGCGAACCTTGCGAATATGCCTTCGCAAGAAGGCCGCCGAGGCAGTGGCGAAACACAGGTTTTTGTTGTTAAATCCAATCTCCAACTGACTATAAGGGGAGTTTTATGCGACTGAAGATCTTGATGCTGTTGGCGGTTGTGGGCTGCGTGGCCCTGGCTGGCTGCTCCAACACCGTTGCCGGCGCAGGCGAAGACATTTCCAACGCCGGCCACGCCATTACCAAATCGACCAAGTAATGGTTGCGGCATTGCCGCAATCCATACAGTAGTACCCGGAAACCTCCGGCATGAACTAGCCTAGTTCATGCCGGAGGTTTTTTTTGCCTTGGGGCCGCCCCAAGGCAAAAAAGCATAGACTCCCAGCGCAAATTCGCCCATCTCGGTATTTGCGAATTGTGGTCCTGGCAGCGGTGGGCCAAACTGCAAGCCTCGTAGCGTGGAATCATGGAGGCGGCGGTGCGCAAAGCTTACCCAAGACAGCGGGGTCAGGGCATGACCGAATACATCATCATCGTGGCCCTGGTGGCGGTGGCGGCCATTGCCGTCTACCAAACCTTTGGCCAGGTGGTGCGTTCGCAAACCGCTGCCATGGCCAAGGAACTTGCCGGCGAAGACGGCTCCGAGCAGTCGCGCATGGCGCAGTCGGCCGCCGAATCTGCGGCGGCGCAGACCGCGGCCAAAAGCCTTAAATCCTTTACCGGCAATGCGGGGGCGGGGCAATGAAATCCGCCGCGCGCAGGCGCCAGGCTTGCCGCAGGCAGCAGGGCCAGGCCCTGGTGCTGGGCATGTTGCTTGCAGGCGTGGCGGCTGTGGCCTTGCTGCGCTATTTTGCCGTTGGGCAGGTTGTGGCCGCCAAGGCCAGGCAACTGCACGGCCTGGATGCGGCCGCATACAGCGCGGCTCTGGTTCAGGCCCGAGCCCTGAACATGCTGTCCTACATCAATCGTGCCCAGGTTGGGCATCAGGTGGCCATGGCGCATCTGGTCACCCTGGGGTCGTGGGCCAGTCTTGGCGGTACCGAGGCTCGTCAACTTGGCACGGGCAATCCCCCCGCATATCTCATTGCCATGCTGTTCGGCGCCGACCATGGCGCGGCCTATCTGGCGGCCAGCTCGGCCTCCGGCATGGAAAACCTTGCGGCCATCCACGGCAGCCTGGCCGGCGCCTATGCGGCGCACGACCGCACCGTGCACGATGTACTGGCTGCCGTCCAGGACGAAATCGTCGCCAGTGTGCCGCAGGCAAGGCTGGCGGCTGCCCGGGCCGTCCTGGGACAGCACTATCCCGAATCCTCGAATTTCGACCTCTCCATCAGCGACGACAACTGGGAGGGCTACGTTCGGCGGTACGGGGCGCGGCAAATACTGCGGCCTTTCATCGTCGAGGCCGCGAATATGTACAAATTCCTGGGGCCGCGCAACCACACGGCAAGCAATCCATGGGTGGTGCAGGCGCGCTGCCCCTGGCTGCGCCACGAATTGCGCCGGCGCGGCGCAACCGAGCTCGACGCCTCGGGCCGCTGGCAGTCGCTGGATACCCAGTCCTTCCATGCCTTGCGATCCAATAAATGGATAGGCTGCTACTACCGCGAATATCCCATGGGGTGGGGCTGGATCCCGCCCGACCGGCAGGCTTCGGCCGGCGTGCCGCATGTCGATGATCCACCCGAGGACTTTTCGGCCCAGGATTTCTGGCGCTGGGTTCAGCAGGCAACGCAATGGGACATTGTGTTCGGCGACGCCAACCCTCTGGCCAACTCCAGGGCGGTTGCCGGCCGCCCAAGTTGGCCTGGGCGCGGGCTTGCCGACTACATCGACGTTGGCGCCGATGGCAGCCGGGGCGAGGCGCTGCGGTTTGCCGTCAGGCTGCAGCATCCCGGGCCGCAGGGGCTTACCGTTGTCACGCACAGCGCGGCGGCCACTTTTTTCGCAAGGCCCGATCCCCGGCAAGACGGGCGCCACGAACTTCCCAGCCTGTTCCACCCATATTGGCAGGCCAGGCTGGACTCAAGTGTGCCATCACAGTCCGGATCGGAGCGGCGCCATGAATAATTCCCGAATACGCCGTACTCGCCGTCGCGGCGCCGGGCGTCTCAATACTCATGCCCGCGGTCATGGGGAAAGCGGCCAGGCCTTGCTGGAAGGGATGGCGGTTATGTTGGCCCTGTTGTCGTTGTGGATTGGAAGCGCGTGGCTGTTGCGTTTCCAGGATATGGCCTTGCAAGCCTCTCATGCCAGCCGATACGCGGCATTTTCCCTGGCTCGTCACCCGGATTATCGGCCGGCCGGCGTGGTGCGCCAGTCGTTCTTCATGGGGCCGGGCCGTCAATGGCGGGACAGGCGGGGACACGAAATATTAAGCGCTTCGCGCAGCGAGGTAACGCTGCAGGTTGTGCGCGATGCCCAGCTTTCTTCCAAGGCTCAGCCGGGCGGCGATCATGCCGATGCCCGGCGCCTTCGGCGCGAGTGGCGGCTTGAGGACCCGGGCATATTTTCGGCACACGTCATCGCTGCGCCGCAGGCGGTGGGCGCGGCCGATTCCCTGCCGGACGCGTCTTTTGGGGCGGGGTTGCGTCAGTTCGACGCTTACTATCCGAGGCTGGCTCGTCATACCGCCATTTTGTCGGGCGCGGGGCATGCGTCGGGCGATCGCGATACCCAGGCCCGGGTTGGACAGTCCGCATTGGCGTGGGGCGATGCCACGGCGGCTTCTTCCGCCCTTGGCCGGCAGATTGCCGCCGCGCTAGTCGGGGTGGAAGGCGCGTGGAAGCGGCCGGCTCCGGTATTCGATTGGCTCGGGGCCTGGCAAGGCATGGTTCCGGAACAGCATTTTTCCGCCGGCACAGGGGGGCTGCCATGAATCCGCTTTCGGTGTTCTGTTTGTATATGGGAATATTGCTGTTGGCTTGTACGCCGGCGCGTGCCGATGTCGGTGCGCTCAATGAACTTGCCGGCATGGACACAGAGCGCTTTCGCTGGGCCGAGCCGCAAGCCGCGCATGTGTATGGCGTTCCCATCCACTGGCGCGAGTTTTCGTCATCCGCCGCCTTGTTTTCGACGGCCCAAAAGCTGGCCGGGCATGGCGACCGTTTCCAACGGGTCATTGCCTACAACAACAGCGTTCTTCTTACGGGCATTCGCGCCGACTGGCATTGGCTTGCGGAAATCCAGCAGCGCGCCGGAGGCGCCCACGGACGAGTTTCGATATTGCAGATCAGCCCGAAAAAGCTGGAGCATTTGCTGCAGAAGCGTTCCGGGCAAGCTTTTCCGTGGCTTTCGAAAAGTGCGCGACTGCGGTTCAGTCAGGAGTCCGAGGTGGACGGCAGGCGGGTCATGCAACAGGTTTATGGCGCCTCGCTGTCCGCCGGTGATTTCACCGCCTATCTGCAGCGGCATTTGCGCAGCAGCGGCTGGCAGCATGAGGCGCAAATGGCCTGGTGGCCCCGGGCCGAGGTCTGGCGGCGGGCGTCGTCCAGCCTGCTTGTGGCCTCCCTGCCCATGGGGCCGGACAGCGCCGTGTTCCTGCAACACATTGAATAATCCAAGTACAGGAGACAACTCGTGCGCATGCCCGTTTTCAATCGTTCCCTGGCCATGTTGCTGGTGGCCGTAGCGGCGGGCCTGTTTGCGGCATGGGCGGCCCGGCAGCACATCCAAAACCGCATCCTGCAAATCGAACACGACGCCAAGGTTCCCATGGCGCAGCGCGTGGTGGCCGCGTTCGATCTGCCTGCGGGCACCAGGCTCGATACCGAGCATCTGGCGGTCCGCCAGATGCCCGCCGCCCTGGTGTCCAGCGGCAGCATTGCTCCCGAGGGCTTTTCCAGTCTATTGGGCCATACCTTGGTTGCGCCGTTGCGCGCGGGCGATCCCATATTGCCGGTGCATACGGCACGCGCGCGCAGCGCTCCGTTTTCAGACCAGCTCGGCAATGGCCGCCGGGCAATTACGATGCCGGTGGATGCCATCAATTCGGTGTCCGGGCTGCTGGAACCCGGCGATTTCATCGATCTGTATGTATCGTTCGAGCATCAGCGCCGGCGCGTTACTGCACCGCTATTGCAAGGAGTGCTGGTGTTGGCGACCGGCGGCAACACCCGGCCAGGCAGCGATGGGCCCGGATCCGCGGCCGAGATCTATTCCACAGTAACTCTCGATACTTCTCCCGAAGACGCAATCAAGCTGGTGGCAGCCAGGCAAAGCGGCACCATTACCGCCTTGCTGCGGCGTCCCGACGACCACCGTTCCGACCCAAGGGCGGTACGCGGCGATCTTGCCAGCCTTATTGGTGTTGGCGCTGCTGCTCCCGCTATTGCGGCAAAGCCCAAGAGGGCGCCCGTCATCTATGGCAATCAGGCCGCACGCAGCGTACCGGCCCTGCGCCCCTCCAGTGCAGGCCGCGCGGCACCTTCGAACAACGGCGTCTTCAACCTGCCGTACACCCCCGAGCTTGTCAGTGCGTGGCTTGGCGCCCAAAAGGGCAGGTCGGGTTCGCCGGCATCCGATCCGCAGCTTTCCAGTTTGCGCGATCTCTTCGCGTTCGAGCCGCCGCAGGTATTGTCCGAATCGGGCTATTCCCTCCATGGCGCCTCCGGGTTCGATGAAGAGTGACGCGGCATGAAGGCGTTTCTGTGCGCGGTTGTGTTCGGCATATCGGCGTCGCTGGCCTGGAGTCCTTGCGCAGGCGCACGCTCCGAAGTCTTGCTGCGGATGCAGGTGGGCGAAGTCAAGGTGCTGGCGGTGCCTGATGTGGCTCGGGTTGCCGTGGGTGATGGCCACGTGCTCAATGCCGTCACCACGGAAGAAAAAGAGGTCATTGTGTTCGCGCGACACGAAGGGGCAAGCGCGGTGCATATCTGGTCGGCCAACGGCCAGCGCCATCGTTATCAGGTCGAGGTGGCTCCCGAAGGCTCCCGGCAGATACAGCACGAATTGCGCCAGGTGCTGGAACGCATTCCCAATGTGCGCATTTCCACGGTGGGCGACAAGCTGCTGGTCGAGGGCGACGATTTGTCCGATGGCGATCGTGAGAGGGTGGCGGCATTGAGCAAGCGCTATCCGCAATTGCTCGATTTCACCAGCCAGGTGGGCTGGGACCACATGGTGCTCCTGGATGTCCAGGTGGTCGAGGTGCCGCGCTCTCAATTGCAGGAGTGGGGCGTGCGCTGGGGACGGGAAACCGAGGGCGGTTTCAATGCGGGACTGGCCTGGGACGCCGGCTCTGGAAAGCTGGCGGAGCGGCCCGGGGAATCCGTCGTGCTCCTGCCTTATTCCGGGGCCGCCATGGCCGGCTATTTTGGTATCAATGCGGTATTGTCGGCCCGAATCGATGCATTGGCGCAGACAGGAACTGCAGTCGTTCTGGCGCAACCGCAGCTGTTGGCGCGAAGCGGGGCGACCGCCGAATTCCTCGCCGGAGGCGAGGTGCCTTATTCCACCACCGACGCCAACGGAAACACGAATACCGTCTTCAAGCCTTATGGCGTATCGCTGCGCATCACGCCGCAGATAGAGCGCAACGGCGCGGTGCGCTCGCACATCGAGGTCGAGGTCAGTTCCGTGGATACCACCCTGTCCGTTCCCAATGGTCCGTCGCTCAAGACGCGCCGGGCGTCGACCGAGTTCAATGTCCGCTCGGGTCAAACTTTGGTGCTGGCGGGTTTCCTGTCGCGCGAGGAGTCGCGCAATGTCAGCAAGCTGCCGGGCCTGGGCGATATTCCCGTACTTGGCGAACTCTTCAAATCCACCCGTTTTCAGCACAGCGAAACCGAGCTGGCGATTTTCGTGACGCCGATCGTGGTCGTTCCCGACCATCCCGATCTGATGCAGCGCATACGCCACGCCAACGAAATCCTGCACACGACGTTCAAGGCGAATGAACTCATCAACGTACCGGTGCGAGCTCCTGTCGCCTTGCCCGAGCCGTCCGGCGGACATGCATCGTCGGGCTGGAACCCGTATCGGGGCAAGGGTTCGCAATGGAGTGAAGGCGCTGGCGGCCGCCCCGGCAATCCGCGACGTTTTGGAGAATAAACCATGCTGGAGCTTGAATTGCGTTTCGAAGGCGGCGCCACGCGCATGCAGGCCGTTGCGCTGCCTTGCGATATCGGGCGCGCAACGCAAAGCCACCTCAGGTTTTCGTCATGGCGCGTCGCCAGGCACCACGCCCGCCTCGAGCAGGGCGAGGACGGCGCCTATATCGAAGACTTTGGCTCGCTTTCGGGCACCTGGGTCAATGGGGCGCGCATTACCCGCTATGGGCCTTTGTGCCCCGGTGACGAAATCGTCATCGGGCCTTGCCTGATTTGCGTGCGCGCAGGCCCTGGCGCCGCAGCGCTGGCTGTTTTGCCCGATCTGCCAAAGCAGCCGGCCGGGGCGTCTGGCCTGGCAGCCGGACATGACGCTCAGACCCTCGAAACCTGCCAAATGTGGGCGTCGCCAAACCCGTTCCAGGGCGCCCGCGAACAGAGCGTTGCCGAGGTGTCCGGCGCTACGCCCGCGGCCGAGGTTTCTTTATTGCAGCACAGGCGCCGGCTGCATGCGGAGTTGCTCGAGGCGCTCGACTTGCGCCGCCGCGATATCGCCGGCATGAGCGATGCGGCGCTGCGGGCCGAAGCCACGGCGGCTTTGTCCAACATCATCCAGGACGATCACGAATTGCCGGAAAGTGTCGATCGGCGGGGGTTGCTTCAGGAAGTCGTCAACGAGGCCGTGGGTCTGGGGCCATTGGAGCCTCTTCTGGACGACCCCGAAATCAGCGAAATCATGGTCAATCGCCACGATGAGATCTATGTCGAATCGGCTGGCCGGCTCAGGCGCCATCGCATGACCTTCAGCAGCGAGCAAGCTGTTCTGGGCGTCATTGAACGCATTGTGTCGCCATTGGGGCGCCGCATCGACGAAAGCTCGCCCATGGTGGACGCGCGGCTGCGCGACGGGTCGCGCGTCAACGCGGTGATCCCCCCCGTTGCATTGCGCGGCGCAAGCCTTACCATACGCAAGTTTCCCCAACGCCGCCTGCAGATGCAGGATTTACTGGCGGTGGGGGCGCTTAGCCCTGCCATGGGCGAGTTCCTGCAGGCTTGTGTCGTACAGCGCAAGAACATCATCGTTTCGGGTGGAACAGGCTCCGGCAAGACCACCTTGCTCAATATTCTTTCGAACTGCATACCCGCCGGCGAACGCATCGTCACCATCGAAGATGCCGCCGAACTGCGGCTGGCGCATCAGAACCTTGTTGCCCTGGAGGCCAGGCCGCCCAATCTGGAAGGGCGCGGCCGAATCGAGATCCGCGATCTGGTGCGCAATGCCCTGCGCATGCGGCCGGACCGCATCGTCATCGGCGAGTGCCGCGGTGCTGAAACCTTCGACATGCTGAGCGCAATGAATACGGGCCACGAAGGGTCGCTGACCACGCTGCATGCCAATAGTCCGCGTGACGCCCTGGCACGGCTGGAAACCATGATCTTGATGGCCGGCATGGATCTGCCCCTGCAGGCTGTGCGCGAACACATTTCGGCAAGCATTCATATTCTGGTGCAGCAGGCGCGATTAAGCGACGGCCGGCGCGTCGTCACGGCCATTGTCGAGGTCACCGGCATGGAAAGCGGGCGTATCCAGACTCAGGAACTGTTCCGGTACAGGGAGGGACAGGCGGGGCAAGCCCATGCGTTTTTCGGCTGCGGCGCCATGCCCGAATGCTTTTCTTCCCAGGATCTTGCACGGGCCGGTTTGGGTGCCGAGCTGTTTTCGGAGCATTCCATATTGCACGAGGCGTCGGCGGCGTTCCCGCCTTTGGCGTCTTCAGGCGTTGAAGTGAAGTATGCCAATTGACCACGCGCCAAAGCGCAAGCCTCGGCCCTTGGGCCGAGGTTTTTCACCAAACCGCACATTGGAACTAGGCAATACAGATGAAGGAGTCGGGAAGCCATGTTGCTGACAGCCGTTGCCATGCTTGCGGTCGCGATCTCGGTGTGTGCGGCCGCCTGGTTCGCCCAGGGCTGGGCCGCCCGGGCGTTCCAGAACTATCGCGCCGCGTTCCAGCGTCAGGCGGTGGATCGCCTGAGCGAGTTTTTCCTGTTTCTGGATCCATCCCAGCTATGGGCGGCCAACCTGGCGGTTTGCGCAGGCCTGGCCGTATTCCTCTATGTCGCGACGGGCAATGCCTGGCTGGCGCTTTTGGCCGCGGCAGCCGCCTTGCTTGCTCCGCGTTTCGTTCTTGCACGCATGAAACGAATGCGCCTGCAGCGGTTCGACGAACAATTGCCCGATCTGCTGCTTTCCCTCGCCGGGGCGCTGCGCGCCGGTTCCGGAGTGCAGGCGGCCTTGCGCCACCTCGTGACCCAGGCGCCGCCTCCGCTGGGCCAGGAGTTCGGCCAGATGCTGCGCGAGCAGCGCATGGGGGTGTCCTTCGAGCAGGCCCTGGCGCAACTGCACCGGCGCATGCCCACCGAAGGCATGGGGCTTTTGGCGTCGGCGCTGACCATTGCTGTTCAAAGCGGCGGCAACCTGGCCGAAACCCTGGAGCGCATCAGCGCCACCCTGAGGGCCCGGTTGCATCTGCTGGGCCGCGTCAGGGCCTTGACTTCCCAGGGCCGGCTCCAGGCCTGGATCGTGGCGGCCCTGCCATTCGTCTTGGCCTTGGCGCTCGAATGGCTGGACCCTGAGTCCATGGCCTTGCTGTGGCACACCCCGGCGGGCTGGGGCGTGCTGGCGACGGTGGCTGGCCTGGAGCTGGCAGGGGTGCTGTTCATACGCCGCATCGTCAATATCGCCATTTAAAGGGTTAACGAAGTTTCGGCCATTCGGCCTGCCACGGGAGCCGCGGGTTTGATGGATTGCGAAGACTGTTTCTTCAGGGGTCGTCTTGGGAGCCTCTTATGCTGTTCTGGACAAGTTGCATATTGGCCGGCCTGTCGCTTTGTCTGGCCATGCGGGTCGCCACGGGGCCGCTGTCGCGCCGTTCCCCGCCTATCGAGACCGATAAAACCCGGCTTTTGCTGAGGCTGTCCTGGCCCTGGGTCAATGCGCTGGCGCCGGCATGCAATCTTCTGCTTTCGTGGCGCCGGCGGCAATCCCTGGCCAGGCGCTTGCTGGTTGCGGGCATCGAGCCCTTGTACAGGCCCGAGCACATCTTCGCCATGCAGGGCCTGGCCGCCCTGGTGCTGGCCGCGTTGGCGGCTCTCGTCCTGAACTGGTGTTTCTCGCCCGGCTTTTTCACGGCTGTGTTCTACAGCCTGCCTGCCGCGCTGGCTGGTTTTGGATGGCCGCTTTACTGGCTTGGGGAGCAGGGCGCGGCGCGACAGCGGCATATGTTGCGGGAGTTGCCTTTCTTGCTGGACATGACGACCTTATGTGTGGAGGCTGGGCTCAATTTGCAGGGCGCGCTGCAACAGGCCGCGCATCATGGCCCTGTCGGGCCGTTGCGGCAAGAGCTTCGCCATGCGCTGGCGGATATGCGCGCCGGCATGCCGCGCCTGGAGGCCATGCATCGCATGGCGGCGCGCACGGGCTTGCCTCCCTTGCGGCAATTGGCCACTTCCCTGGGCCAGGCCGACCAGCTAGGCATGAGCCTGGGGCCTCTGTTGCGCGCCCAGGCCGAACAGCGCCGCAGCGAACGTTTCCTACGCGCTGAAAAGCTGGCGCTGGAAGCTCCCGTGAAAATGCTGTTCCCCATGGTCTTCTGCATTTTTCCCTGCACCTTCCTGATTATCGGCTTTCCGGTGGCGGCCAAATTGCTGGAGGCGTCGTGGTAGGCCGGGGCGCGGCAACGCCGCTGACTCTGTATCGCGCAACCGGGTTCTGGGCGCGGCTGCGCGGCCTGCATGCCTTGCCCCGTCTTGCCGGGCACACGGGGCTGTGGCTGCACCCTTGCCATGCCGTCCACACCTTCGGGCTGGCTTATGCCATCGACCTGGTTTTTCTGGATGCCCGGCACGATGTTGTCAGGACTGTTGCCTGGGTGCCTCCCAATCGAATGGCGGTTTGCCTGGGCGCCCGTTCGGTGGTGGAACTGCCGGCCGGCTATTGCGCCGGCAATGCTGATTACCCATCCGCGATCCGGCGGGCTTTAGTAGAATGAATCTTGTGTATTTGAATTCCATGGGTGGCGGTTGGTGTTATGAACAAAGCGTTTGTCAAAGAATCCGACGACGAGGGCGATGACGATCTCGGCCCGGAAACCGTGCGCCTGCCGGCCGGCACCAAGAACTACATGACGACGGGCGGCTATAAAAAGCTGCGGGCCGAACTGGCCCGCCTTATGAACGAAGAGCGCCCCGAGGTGGTGCAGATCGTGTCGTGGGCGGCCTCCAACGGCGACCGCTCTGAAAACGGCGACTACCTGTACGGCAAGAAGCGTCTGCGCGAAATCGACCGGCGCATGCGCTTCCTGACCAAGCGGCTGGAAATCGCCGAAGTGGTCGATCCGGCCACCCAGCCCAATAAGGACCAGGTGTTCTTCGGGGCCACGGTGCTGTATTCGGACAAGGCCGGCGAGGAGTTCCGCGTCACCATCGTGGGCGTGGACGAAGCCGAGCCCCTGCAGGGCAAGATCAGCTGGATATCGCCGGTGGCGCGGGCGCTGACCAAGGCGCGCGAGGGCGATACGGTCACGCTGCGCACGCCGGCGGGCGCCGACGAGCTGGACATCCTGGAAATCAGCTATCCCGAGGCGGACGAACAGGGCGACTGACGCCAAGCGCACCCCGGGTTAACCCGTTAAAATGGCAGTCTTCATTCCCTCTCTCATCTGCGCCCGACCGTGACTTCCATTCAGCATTTCCTTGGTTCTTGTGTTTTGTCCACATTTCGCCGCGAGCGCCTGCTGAAGCGATTTGCCCAATTGGGGTTGCCGGTGGGCGACATCCAGGGCCGGTACGAGCATTATGTGTGGCTGGAATCCGAGCTGGGCGCCGACGAGAAAAAACGCCTGCTGGCCTTGCTGACCTACGGCGAGGGGCTGGGCGCGCCGGCCGAAGACAAGAATACGCTGGTGCTGCGGGTGGTGCCGCGTTTCGGCACGGTTTCGCCCTGGGCCAGCAAGGCCACCGATATCGCGCATAATTGCGGCTTGCCGGGGGTGCGCCGCATCGAGCGCGGCATCCGCTACGCGGTCAAGCCGGCGCGCGGCCTGCTGGGCGCGCACACCATCAAGCCCGAGCAGCTTGCGCAAATCGCCGCCTGCCTGCACGACCGTATGACTGAAACGGTGGTGGACGCCGCCTTCGACGGCGCGCCGTTGTTCGCCTCGCTGCCGGGCAAGCCCATACAAACCGTCGATATCCTCGGGCGCGGCCAGGATGCCTTGCTGGAAGCCAATCGCGCGCTGGGCCTGGCCCTGTCGGACGACGAAGTGGAGTACCTGTGCCAGGCCTTTGCACAGCTTCAGCGCAACCCCTCCGACGTCGAGTTGATGATGTTCGCGCAGGCCAACAGCGAGCATTGCCGCCATAAAATCTTCAACGCCCAGTGGGTCATCGACGGCGCGGCGCAGCCCAACACCTTGTTCGGCATGATACGTGCCACCCACGCCGCCCAGCCCGAGGGCACGGTGGTGGCGTATTCGGACAACGCCGCCATTATGCAGGGCGGCGCAGCCACCTTGTTCTACGCGGGCCAGCCGCGGGCGGAAGCCGCCGCGGGCGCCACGGCCTATGGCCACCACCAGGCCCAGGTGCATACCCTGATGAAGGTGGAAACCCATAACCATCCCACCGCCATTGCGCCGTTTCCCGGCGCGGCCACGGGTGCCGGCGGCGAGATCCGCGACGAGGGCGCAACCGGCAGGGGCTCCAAGCCCAAGGCCGGGCTTACGGGCTTTACCGTGTCCAATCTGCGTTTCGACGACGCGCCCGAGCCCTGGGAAGACGACTCCCACGGCATCCCCGAGCGCATCGCTAGTCCGCTGGACATCATGATCGAAGGCCCTATCGGCGGCGCGGCGTTCAACAACGAATTCGGCCGCCCGAACCTGCTGGGCTATTTCCGTACTTTCGAGCAAACGGCCGGGGATCGGCGCTGGGGCTATCACAAGCCCATCATGATTGCCGGCGGCCTGGGCAGCATCGACGCCCGGCTCACGCACAAAGACCCCATTCCTCCGGGGGCGCTGCTCATCCAGTTGGGCGGCCCGGGCATGCGCATCGGCATGGGCGGCGGCGCGGCGTCCAGCATGAGCGTGGGCGCCAACAGCGTCGAGCTGGACTTCGATTCGGTGCAGCGCGGCAACCCCGAGATCGAGCGCCGCGCGCAAGAGGTCATCGACCGATGCTGGCAGCAGGGCGAGCAAAACCCCATCATCGCCATCCACGACGTGGGGGCGGGGGGCTTGTCCAATGCGTTTCCCGAGCTCGTGAACGACGCGGGCCGCGGCGCCGTCTTCGACCTGAAGCAGGTGCATCTTGAAGAGTCCGGCCTCTCTGCCGCTGAAATCTGGAGCAACGAAGCGCAAGAGCGCTATGTCCTGGCCGTGTCGCCGCAAGACCTGCCGCGCTTCGACATCATTGCGCGCCGCGAACGCTGCCCGTATGCGGTGGTGGGCGTGGCCACCGAAGAGCGCCAGTTGCGCGTCACGAACGGCGAAGGTTTGCCGGGCGTGGCCGAGGCGCCGGCGGCGGGGCCGGACGAAGACATTCGCCCGGTCGATGTGCCCATCGACGTCATCCTGGGCAAGCCGCCGCGCATGACGCGCGACGTGCAGCGCCTGGAGGGGGTTTCGCAGGCCCTGGATCTTACGGTCATTCCGCTGGAAGAGGCTGTCGAGCGGGTGCTGCGCCACCCCACGGTGGCCAACAAGAATTTCCTCATTACCATCGGCGACCGTTCGGTGGGCGGCCTGAGCAGCCGCGATCAAATGGTGGGTCCGTGGCAGGTGCCGGTGGCCGATTGCGCCGTCACCCTGGCGGATTTCGAAGGCGTGCGCGGCGAAGCCATGGCCATGGGCGAACGCACCCCCATCGCCATGCTGGATGCGGCCGCCTCCGGGCGCATGGCCGTGGCCGAGGCGCTGACCAACCTAGTTGCCAGCGACGTGCAGTCGCTGAAAGACGTCAAGCTGTCGGCCAACTGGATGGCGGCCTGCGGCGTGCCGGGCCAGGATGCGGCCCTGTACGACACGGTCGCCGCCGTCAGCGACTGGTGCCAGCGGCTTGGCCTGTCGATTCCCGTGGGCAAGGATTCCCTGTCGATGCGCACGGCCTGGGATGCGGCCGACGGCAAGCGCGAGGTGGTGTCGCCGGTTTCGCTGATCGTCACGGCCTTTGCGCCCGTGGCCGACGTGCGCCAGACCCTCACCCCGCAACTGTGCACCGATGCGGGCGCCACGGTGCTGATCCTGGTCGACCTGGGCCTGGGGAAGAAGCGGCTGGGCGGCTCCATCCTGGCCCAGGCGTTCAATCAGGTGGGGCAGTCCGCGCCCGACATCGACGATGCCGAAGCGCTGGCCGCCTTCTTTACTGTGATTCGCCAACTGAACAAGAATGGGCATTTGCTGGCTTATCACGACCGTTCCGACGGCGGTCTGCTGGCCACGGTGTGCGAAATGGCCTTCGCCGGCCGCGTCGGCGTGTCGGTCAACCTGGACATGCTGACCATCGATCCCAATGTGTCGGATTGGGGCGACTACAAGATCCGCCCCGAACAGGTGTCGGTGCAGCGCGACGAAATCACGCTGCAGGCCTTGTTTGCGGAGGAAGCCGGCGCCGTCATCCAGGTTCCCGCCGGGCAGCGCGACACCGTCTTGCAGCAGTTGCGGGCGGCGGGCCTTTCCGCGCATTCGCATGTGCTGGGCGGTTTGAACACGCAGGACGAAATCCAGTTCTACCGCGACGGCAAGTGCATCTACCAGAAGCCGCGCGTCGAACTGGCGCAGCACTGGAGCGAAGTCAGCCGGCGCATCATGGAAAGGCGCGACAACCCCGCCTGCGCCCAGGCCGAATTCGACGTCTGGAAGAACGCCGACGACCCGGGCTTTGCCCCAGTTGTCTATTTCGACCCGCAGGAAGATATTGCCGCGCCTTTCATTGCCACGGGCAAGCGCCCCAAAATAGCCATACTGCGCGAACAGGGCTGCAACAGCCAGGTCGAAATGGCCTGGGCCTTCGACAAGGCCGGGTTCGAGGCCTGGGACGTGCACATGACCGACCTGCTGTCCGGCCGTATACGCCTGGAAGACGTGCAGGGCATGGTGGCAGTGGGCGGCTTCAGCTACGGCGACGTACTGGGCGCCGGCGAAGGCTGGGCGCGGACCATACGCTTCAACCAGCAATTGTCGGATCAGTTTTCCGCGTATTTTGCGCGCCCCGACACCTTTGCGCTGGGCGTGTGCAATGGCTGCCAGATGATGGCGGCCCTGTCCAGCATGATTCCGGGCGCCGAGCACTGGCCGCGCTTTACCCGCAATCAATCCGAAAAATACGAGGCGCGCCTGTCCATGGTCGAGGTTGCCGACTCGCCCTCGCTGTTCTTCAAAGGCATGGCCGGCGCCCGCATCCCCATTGCCGTGGCCCACGGCGAAGGCTACGCCAACTTCGGCCTGCAGGGCAAGGCGTCGCATGTGGCGCGGGTGCTGAGCTTCGTGGACAACCGGGGCAATCCCACGGAAACCTACCCCTACAATCCCAATGGCAGCGCGGACGGCCTGACTGGCGTCACCACGGCCGACGGCCGCTTCACCGTGATGATGCCGCATCCCGAGCGCGTGACGCGCAACGTCATGATGTCGTGGTCGCCCAAGCGTTGGGGCGAACACGACAGCGGCGGCGACGCCAGCCCCTGGCTGCGCATGTTCCGCAACGCGCGGGTCTGGCTCGGGTAGGCGGCGGGAAGGGCGTTCGCTCCTTGCCCGGAGCGGCGCCCCGGCAGGCTGGTTTCATGGACCCATGCCCTGCCGTTCCACAGGGCGGGACGCTAGGATGCCCGCCCGGATAAGCGTATAATCTTGCTTTGCGTACGGAGCTATCTAATGCGTCTCATCAAAAAAGCGCTCACCTTCGACGATGTGTTGTTGGTCCCCGCCTATTCCGAGGTCCTGCCTCGCGACACTTCCCTGGTCACCCAGTTCACGCGTTCCATTTCCCTGAATATCCCGCTGGTTTCGGCTGCCATGGACACCGTGACCGAATCGCGCTTGGCCATCGCCATGGCGCAAGAGGGCGGCATCGGCATCATCCATAAAAACCTCAGTGCCGACGAGCAGGCCCGCGAAGTGGCCCGGGTCAAGCGCCACGAATTCGGCATCGTCATCGACCCCGTCACCGTTACCCCGGCCATGAAGGTGCGCGATGCCATCGCCCTGCAGCGCCAGCACGGCATTTCGGGCCTGCCTGTGGTGGAAGGCGGCAAGCTGGTCGGCATCGTCACCAACCGCGACCTGCGCTTCGAAGACCGCCTCGATGTTCCGCTGCGTGACGTCATGACGCCGCAGGAACGCCTCATCACCATGCCCGAAGGCGCAACGCTGGAGCAGGCCCAATCCCTCATGCACCAGCACCGGCTCGAGCGCGTGCTCATCGTCAACGACAAATTCGAGCTGCGCGGCCTGGCCACGGTCAAGGACATCGTCAAGAACACCGAACACCCCTTCGCCGCCAAAGACGCCCAGGGCCAGTTGCGCGTGGGCGCGGCGGTCGGTGTGGGCGACGGCACCGAAGAGCGCGTCGAAAAGCTGGCCAATGCCGGCGTCGACGTCATCGTGGTCGATACCGCCCACGGCCACTCGGCCGGCGTCATCGAGCGCGTGCGCTGGGTCAAGAAAAACTACCCGCGCGTTCAGGTGGTGGGCGGCAACATCGCCACGGCGGAAGCCGCGCAGGCCCTGGTCGAGGCCGGCGCCGATTGTGTCAAGGTCGGCATCGGCCCCGGCTCCATCTGCACCACGCGTATCGTGGCCGGCGTGGGCGTGCCGCAAATCACGGCCATTGCCGACGTGGCCAAGGCGCTGGAAGGCACGGGCGTGCCGCTCATCGCCGACGGCGGCATCCGCTATTCGGGCGATGTGGCCAAGGCGCTGGCGGCGGGCGCTTTCACCTGCATGATGGGCGGCATGTTCGCCGGCACCGAAGAAGCGCCGGGCGAGGTCGTGCTGTTCCAGGGCCGCTCATACAAGTCGTATCGCGGCATGGGCAGCGTCGGCGCCATGAGCGACGGCTCGGCCGACCGCTATTTCCAGGATCCCGCCAACAATGCCGACAAGCTCGTGCCCGAGGGCATCGAAGGCCGCGTGCCCTACAAGGGCAGCGTCATCGCCATCATCTATCAATTGGTGGGTGGCATCCGGGCTTCCATGGGCTATTGCGGCTGCGCCTCCATCGAGCAAATGCGCACCAAGGCCGAATTCGTTGAAATCACTTCGGCGGGCGTGCGCGAGTCGCACGTGCACGACGTGCAAATCACCAAAGAGGCGCCGAACTACCGGGCCGATTGATGCCGTTCACGAAGCCGGCCGCCACATGGCCGGCTTCTTTCATTCATGTCAAACCATCGGCCGGATCGGCGTCTGCAAAGCGCGAGCCGGCCTTGTCCTACAGACTTTCCAGCCATGCACCAGCGTATCCTGATTCTTGATTACGGTTCACAAGTCACCCAGCTCATTGCGCGCCGCGTGCGCGAAGCCGGCGTGTATTGCGAGATCCATCCGGGCGATGTCGACGCGGCCTTCATCGAAGCGCAACAGGGGCTGAAGGGCATCATTCTGTCGGGCAGCCACGCTTCGGCTTATAGCGAAGACTCGCTCAAGGTGCCGGCCAGGGTTTTCGAGGCCGGCGTGCCCGTGCTGGGCATCTGCTACGGCATGCAGTCCATGGCGCTGCAACTGGGCGGCAAGGTCGAATGGTCCGACCATCGCGAATTCGGCTATGCCGAAGTGCGCGCCCGCGGCCATACCCGCCTGCTCGACGGTATCGAGGACTTCACCACCACCGAAGGGCACGGCATGCTCAAGGTGTGGATGAGCCATGGCGACAAAGTTACCCAGTTGCCCCCCGGCTTCAAGCTCATGGCTTCCACCGATTCCTGCCCCATCGCCGGCATGGCCGACGAAGAGCGCGGCTTCTACGCGGTGCAATTCCACCCCGAAGTCACGCACACCGCTCAAGGCCAGGCGCTATTGTCGCGCTTCGTGCATGAAATCTGCGGCTGCGAAGGCGACTGGAACATGCCCGACTACGTGGCCGAGGCCGTGGCCAGCATCCGCGCCCAGGTCGGCAGCGACGAAGTCATCCTGGGCCTTTCCGGTGGCGTCGACTCCTCCGTGGCGGCGGCGCTCATCCACAAAGCCATCGGCGACCAGCTTACCTGCGTGTTCGTCGACCACGGCCTGCTGCGCCTGAATGAAGGCGAACAGGTCATGAGCATGTTCCGCGACCACTTCGGTATGAAGATCGTCCACATCGACGCCACGGATCAGTTCATGGCAAAGCTGGCCGGCGTCTCCGACCCCGAGGCCAAGCGCAAGATCATCGGCCGCGAATTTGTGGAAGTCTTCCAGGCCGAAGCCGGCAAACTCAGCAATGCGCGCTGGCTGGCGCAGGGCACCATCTACCCCGACGTCATCGAATCGGCCGGCGCCAAGACCGGCAAGGCCGTCGCCATCAAGTCGCATCACAATGTGGGCGGCCTGCCCGAAACGCTCAACCTGAAACTGCTCGAGCCGCTGCGCGAACTGTTCAAGGACGAAGTGCGCAAGCTGGGCGTCGCCCTGGGCCTGCCGCACGCCATGGTGTACCGCCATCCTTTCCCCGGTCCTGGCCTGGGCGTGCGTATTCTGGGCGAAGTCAAGAAGGAGTACGCCGACCTGCTGCGCCGCGCCGACGCCATCTTCATCGAAGAGCTGCGCAAGACCGAAGACCCCGTCAGCGGCAAGAACTGGTACGACCTGACCTCCCAGGCCTTCGCCGTCTTCCTGCCGGTCAAGTCGGTGGGCGTCATGGGCGACGGCCGCACCTACGACTACGTCGTGGCCCTGCGCGCCGTGCAGACCTCCGACTTCATGACCGCCGATTGGGCAGAGCTGCCTTACTCGCTGCTCAAGAAGGTCTCGTCGCGCATCATCAATGAAGTACGCGGCATCAACCGCGTTACCTACGACGTATCGAGCAAACCGCCTGCGACAATCGAGTGGGAGTAATTTTCTTTATAAGCTGTTGATTTAACTATTAAAAATAAAAAAATCAATAACTCTCTGTCGCTCGCACTGTTGTGCAGGCCTACCGTATTGCTCGACCCATTGCATGCGCAATGGGTCGATACGCCTGGCTGGGTGGGTTTTACAAGACGCTGGAAAATTTTGGTAAACCTTGGTCGATTGGGTTTACAATTCAGGCACTCACCGAGTTTGCAGTAGGCATTAGGTAACCCGCCCCAGACACGCTGGTGCACGGGTTCCGTGTAATCAGCGATACGGAGGGTTTCACAATGAAAGTTGGTAAAAGAGTAAATGGCGAGCAGGCAAAAAGCATAAAACAACCGCCAGATAGCCCGGCTCCGAACCTGGAGTCAAGCCCAGACAAGAACCTGCCTGAGTCCATGTCGCGCCGTAGAACACTTATCGCGGGCGCCACGGCCGCCGCGGGTGCGGCAGTGATGCTGGGCCGCAGCCACCGGGCCTTTGCGGCCCCCGACCCGGCCAAGGAAATCCGGATCGGCTACATCAGTCCTCGTTCAGGCAATCTCGGCGCGTTCAACAAGTCCGATCCGTACATGCTGTCGCTCATCCGCAAGGCCTTGGCCAACGGAATCACCATCGGGGGCGAGACGTACACGGTCAAGATCCTTGACCGGGACGGCCAGTCAAGCCCGGCGCGGGCCAGCCAGCTCGCCCGGGAACTCATCCACAAAGACCACATTCACCTGATGCTCACGACATCGACGCCCGAGACGGTCAACCCGGTATCGGACGCGTGCGAGGCGGAAGGCGTGCCTAGTATCGGCACCGACTGCCCACTGGAATCCTTCTATTTCGGGCGCGGCGGCAAGCAAGGGCATTTCAAGTGGGCGTTCGATTTCAGTTTTGGCGTTGCGCAATTCGTGGATGCCTACCTTGCGCAGTGGCCCTTGGTAGAAACCAACAAGAAAGTCGCGGTCATGTACCCCAATGACGCAGACGGCAACGGGTTCCGCGGGCATCTCGCGCCGATCCTGGAAAAAAACGGCTACAAGGTCATCGACCCCGGCGCATACGCAGACGGCACCACGGATTTTTCGTCGCAGATTGCCCTGTTCAGGCGTGAGCGCTGCGAGATCTTCAACGAGGTTGGGTTGCCGAGCGACATTCAGGCGTTCTGGCGGCAAGCCGCGCAGCTGCATTTCCTGCAGGATCTGAAAATCGCGCAGTTCAGCAAGTCAGGTAGTTTTGCCGGCCAGATCGAGGCGCTTGGCCCCCTGGGTTACAACGTCTCGGCGGCAACGTTCTGGGCACCGGGGTTTCCCTACAAGTCACCCTTGACCGGCGGAACCTCGAAGGAGCTGGCCGACGGCTACGAGAAGGCCGAAAACGAGATATGGGCGGAGCAGCAAGGGGCGACATTGGCGTTGTTTGAAGTCGGGGTCGCAGCCCTCAAGGCCGCGAAGAATCCCACGGACCATGCAGCGATTCGCGATGTGATCCCCAACATCGACATGATCACGACCCTGGGCAGGGTGAACTTCAAGAAGGGTCCATATCCAAACACAGCCACCACGCCCATGATCGGGGCGCAGTGGGTGAAGACGCCGCCGGGGTCAAAATTCCCGCTGGATTGGGTTGTCGTCAGCAACGCAGAAGATCCGAACGTTCCGATTCAACGCAAGCTTGTCCCTTATAGCCTATGACCGCAGCAGTCGCGGATAACAACGAGGTCGGAGTCTCACCGCGACTGGTGTCAGGGCCGGCGCTGGCGGCTTGCGATGTCAGTGTCAGCTTCGGCGCGTCCCGCGTACTGAATGGCGTCAGCCTCGAAGTTCGTACCGGCGAGCTGGTTGGCATCATTGGCCCCAACGGTGCCGGGAAAACGACGCTTTTTGGCACATTGGTAGGAGCACTGCGCCCGGTCACGGGCGCAGTGCTTTTCGAAGGCACGGATGTGACTCACCAGTCGATGGCCCAGCGGTGCCGTCGCGGGCTGGTCAGAACCCACCAGATTCCCCGCCCATTCAACGGCATGACCGTATTTGAAAACGTATTCGTTGCGGCCGTGAACACCCATGGCCTAAGCCGCAAAGAGGCGTACCAGCGTGCTCTTGACGCCCTGTCCCATACCGACATGCTGGGGGTGGCCAATCGTCGGGCCGAAGAGCTGGGGCTGCTCGACCGCAAACGGCTGGAGCTGTCCCGCACTCTCGCGACAGAGCCAAAAGTATTGCTGCTGGACGAGATCGGAGGAGGCCTCAGCGAGGGCGAATCGATGGAGCTCCTGGCCATGATCCGGGCTCTGAGCGATCGGGGCATTACCATCGTCTGGATCGAACACATGGTGCCGTTGCTGCGAAAGGCAGCGGCCAGGTTCGTCTGCCTTCATCAAGGAAAAATCATCGCTGACGGCAAGCCCGATGAAGTCATGGCCAACCCGATGGTCACGTCGGCGTACCTCGGAGGCAGCGTGCAATGAGCCTGCTCGAGGTTGAGGTTTTGAACGTGCGCCATGGGCTCCTGCAGGCGGTTTGCGACGTGAGCTTCAAGATAGACCGAAGCGAAATCGTGGCGTTCGTGGGCGCCAATGGCGCAGGCAAGACAACCTTGTTTCGCGCGCTCGCGGGCGCCCATATGCCTGCCTCGGGCCGGGTGGTCCTGGATGGCGCCGACGTAACGTCGGTTCCCGACCATCAGCGGGTAAAAAGGGGAATCGCACTGGTGCCCGAGGGCCGCCATCTGTTCAAGGACCTGACCGTATACGAGAACCTCGCCCTTGCCAACGCGGCAGGCCGCAAGGGGGCATGGAGCATCGACTCGGTGTTCGACGTTTTTCCCAATCTCGTCCCGCATCTCAGGCAGAAAGCCGGGACGCTTTCCGGGGGCGAGCAGCAGGCTGCGGCAATCGGGCGGGCCCTGATCACCAATCCGGACGTTCTGCTGCTCGACGAGGTGTCGCTGGGGCTGTCTCCGGCGGCGGTGGAAAATGTTTATGCCTCGATCGGGCGTCTTGTGGGCGCCGCTACGACCATTCTGCTGGTCGAGCAGGATCTGGATCGTGCCTTGTCCGTGGCGACCCGCGTCATTTGCATGCTCGAGGGGCGGGTCGTGCTCGAGGATGCCGTGGGCAAGCTCAGTCGGGAGCAGATCATCGAGGCGTATTTCGGGACCCGTCAAACACGCAGCGAAGGAGTGACCACGCAATGAACTGGATCGGCGCGCTGGTGCAAGGGATACTGCTTGGCGGCCATTACGCGTTGATAGCGTGCGGCCTCGCGTTCATGTATTCGGTCATGCGCATCATCAATCTGGCCCACGGGACCTTGGTGGTCGTTGCCAGTTTTGCATTCTGGGTGCTTGCCGCCAACTGGGGCATCAACCCCTTTCTTGCCGCCATCGGGGTCGTTCCCGCCATGGCCCTTCTGGGCTGGGGATTCCAACGAGGCGTCCTCGACCCGAGCAGCCGTTTCGGGCTGCTGGTTCCCATACTGGCGACTTTCGGTTTTGCCATTCTTGTCAACAACCTGCTGTTCCTTCAATTCGGCGCCAGTCCGCATTCACTCGCACCCTACATCGGCACATTGTCCTACAGCAGCTGGACCATCGGGCCCGACCTCTACGTCGGCAAGCTGGCGGTGCTGATCTTTGTCGTGGCGGTGGCGCTATTCGGCGGGTTGAGCCTGTTCCTGGCCAAGACCCAGCTGGGGCGGGCCATCCGGGCCACCTCCGAGGATCCGGCAACGGTGGGACTGGTCGGAATCAGCGCGCGCAAGATCAATGCCATTGCGGCGGCAATTGCACTGGGAACTGTTGGCATCGCCGGCATGTTCCTCGTCATGCGGGACGGGGTAACGCCTTATTCCGGCATGGCGGTGCTGCTGTTTGCCTTCGAGGCCGCGGAAATCGGCGGCGCCGATTCGTTGTGGAGGACGTTGCTGGGAGGAATGATACTGGGCGTCGCGCAATCGTTTGGCGCCTTGCTGAGCCCGCAAGGCTTCTTGATTGCCGGTCATAGTGTGTTTTTGCTGATCGTCATAGGCAGAGTGGTGTTGTCAAAGCCTTCACTCGGGCAAATCAAGGCTAGGTTGGCGCAATGGGTATGATGCCAGGTTCCGTTACCCAGACCGAGGCCCTTCGCATCGAGCGCTGGACCAGGACCGCAGTGATCGCGATAGGGGCCATCGTTGTCGCGCTCGTTGTGCTGGCTTTCGGGCCCATGTTCCTGGGCGCGGATGCCATCGGCAGCCTCACCAGGCTCTTCATTTACGTGATTCTCGCGGTAATGTGGAATGCCCTGGCCGGTTACGGCGGGATGGTTTCGATCGGGCAGCAGGGGTTTTTCGGGCTTGGGGCCTATTTTGTGATTCGCCTCGCGGGCTTTGGCTTGAATCCATATGTCGCCATCCTTGTGGGGGCGGTGGGCGTCGGGCTATTATCTGTTCCCATTTCGGCAATCATCCTGAAGCTGACGGAAGGCCGGTTCGCGATCGCGACCTGGGTGGTTGCCGAGCTTGCCGTGCTGCTTGTCATGTTCGATCCCATTATCAACGGCGAAACCGGCACGTCGCTGTCGCAGCTCATGGCCTATTCGCCATCGGTGCATCGCGCGTTGACCTACTGGTCGGCGCTGGGTTTCATGGTCGCGCTTCTGGCCGTCATGTTTGCGCTATTGCGCAGCCCGATCGGCGCCTCCATCCAGGCCATTCGCGACGATACGGATGCGGCCGAGGCCGTGGGCGTAAAGGTGCTGAACACCAAGCGCATCCTGTACGTCCTGGCAGCCTTTGGCGGGGCGGTTGCGGGTGCGCTGTGGGTGGCAAGCACCATTACGTTTCAGCCCAACTCCTTCTTCTCGGTGCAATGGTCGGCCTTCATGATCTTCATGGCGCTGGTCGGCGGCATCGGCACCTTCGAAGGCGCCATCGTTGGTGCCATCATATTTTTTCTGGTAGAGAATTTTCTTGGTTCGACCGGCGTGTGGTACCTGATTTTCCTGGGGGCGACGGCGCTTGCCTTTGCCTTGTTCCTGCCGCGCGGCATCTGGGGTACGGTCGAGCGGCGCTTCGGGATCAATCTGCTTCCCGTGGGTTATCGGGTACGCCTGGAGGCTTTGCGGGCGAGCTTGTCGCGGCGCCCGTAGGCTGGCCGAAACCGTTGCCGACGGCCGCGGTCCGCGAGTGTTGCGCGCCATGAATGCGGGGCGAAGCCAAGGCATGGATCAAGGAGGTATGTCGTGGAGAAGTTGCTGAGTGGAAAAGTGTGCGTATTGACGGGCGGAGCCGGCAGCATCGGCCTGTCGACGGCCCAGCTGTTCCTTGCCGAGGGCGCGCGTGTCACGCTGGTCGATCTGGATGAAAAACGCCTCGCGGATGCCGTGGCGGAACTCGACAGCCCCGATGTCGTCGGCGCGGTCGCCGATGTGTCCGATGCGCGGGATGTGGAAGCGTGTTTTCGCGAGACGGTCGGGCGGTGGGGCAAGGTCGACGTAATCTTCAGCAACGCCGGCAACTTTGGCGTCATCGCTCCCATCGTGGATTATCCCGAGAGCGCTTTCGACCAGTTGTATGCCACCCATGTAAAGGGCGCGATGCTGACTTGCAAGTACGGCGTGCCTGTGATGAACGACGGGGGCAGCATCATCATCACTTCCAGCGTGGCCGGCTTGCGTGGCGATCCGGGCGTCTATGCTTACATCACCGTCAAGCATGCGCAGGTTGGATTCATGCGGGCGCTGGCCAAGGAGCTGGCGCCGCGTCGCATCCGTGTCAACACCTTGCATCCGGGCCCGGTGGACAACGGCTTTCAAAAACGCATCGAGGAGGAACTGGGTGCATCCATCGGCGCCGACGGCACCGAGTTCTTCAACCAGATGATTCCGCTTGGACGCCACGCGCGGCCCGACGAAATCGCTTTCTCGGTGTTGTATCTGGCCTCCGACATGAGCTGCTTTACCACCGGAAGCCAGTTGGTCGTCGATGGTGGCATGAGCGCGTGATTGGCGTGTCGGCATGCTGCTGTCCGGAATAAGCCCAAGGCGCCGGCGCACAGGTTTCAGGAGGTACCCATGGCGGGAAAATATCATGTTCGCACGATGCGGCGGGAAGAACTGGATTTCGCCGTGGATCTTGCGGCGGCTGAAGGCTGGAATCCTGGTTTGCACGATGCGGCGGCTTTTTTCGCGGCCGATCCCGGCGGCTTTCTTGTGGGTTTGCTGGACGACGAGCCCATAGGCTGCATCTCGGCGGTGCGCTATGGAAATGGCTTTGGTTTCCTGGGTTTTTACATCGTGACCGAGTCCCACCGAGGCCGTGGCTATGGCCTGCAATTGTGGAACGGCGCCTTGCGGCAGTTCGGCGCGCGCAATGTGGGCCTGGATGGCGTGCAGGCGCAACAGGACAACTACCGCAAATCGGGCTTCAAGCTGGCCTACAGCAATATACGCTATGCCTGGGAAGGACCCGGGCCGGGCGCGGAAGCGGCGTGTTTTCCCAACATTGTCGAGATAGGCAGCATCGGCGCGAGCACCATCGCACGCTATGATCGGCTTGTATTTCCGGCGGATCGCCAGGCGTTTCTCGACGCCTGGCTCAAGTCGCCGGGCGCGGTGGCCTTGGCCTGGCAAGAAGACCGGGCGTTGCGCGGCTACGGCGTCATTCGCCCCTGCCGCGAAGGCTGGAAGGTGGGCCCGCTGTTTGCCGATGACGAGGCCATCGCGGCCTCGCTGTTGCTGGCTCTGGCCAAAGAGGCCCGGGGCGGCGGGCCGGTGTTTCTGGATGTGCCGGAACCCAACGCGGCCGCCATGCGTCTTGCCGCGGGCCTAGGCATGCAGGAGGTGTTCGGCACGGCCCGCATGTACAACCGGCAAACGCCGGATATCGCCCTGGAAAAGATATTCGGCGTCACCACGTTCGAGCTTGGCTGATCAGCCCCGCCAGTGCCGGGAAGCCGGGCGGGGGCTGGAGGCCCAGGATTCCGCCTTGTCAGGCAGTCTGGGGCTTGCGTGCGCTAAGGAGATTGAATCCGAAACCTCCCACTGCAATGACCAGCACGACCAGTTGCGCCACGAGGGTCTCCAGCGTGGGGTAGATGCCCAGAACTTCGATGCGTGGAGCCCAGAGCGGGTGCACGCCCACCCAACCCGCTTCCTGCAGGCCGGCGACGCCCTTGCCGATGAGGACAATCGCAAGCACGGCCACCAGGACGGACGTGATGGAGAAGAACTTGCCGATGGGCATGCGCGCGCTGGTGCGCAACAGCGCCCAGGCGATGACCGCCAGCAGCACGACGGCCGTCAGGAAACCCGCCAGCAGCGCGCCGCCGTTGCCGTCGGCGGCAAGCGCGGAATAGAACAGCACGGTTTCGAAGACCTCGCGGTAGACGGCGATGAAGGCCAGCGCGAATAGGGCCCAGGCCGAGCGGCGCGTCATGGCTGACGACAATTTTTCGTGGAGATACGCCTGCCAGCGGCCTGCGCTGCTTTTTTGATGCATCCACAAGCCTACGCTCAGCAGCACCACGGCCGCGAAGACGGAACCGACGCCCTCGGTGACTTCACGGCTGGCGCCGCTGATCGCCACCAGATAGGTCGCCACTGCCCAGGTCAGTCCACCTGCGACCAGGGCGCTTATCCAGCCGGCATGAACGTGATGCAGCACGTCCCGGCGCTCGGCTTTTTTCAGGAAGGCAATCATGCCGACCACGATCAAAAGCGCTTCGACGCCTTCGCGCAGCAGGATGGTGAGCGCGCCGATGAAGGTCGTCATGGGCTCGGCCTGGGCCGCGCCCAGCTCGGTGTCGACTTGCCGGAACAGATCGTGCAGGTGGGCGGCTGCGGTTTCGGCTTGCGCGGTGTCGCCTTTGGAGACCGCCGAACGATAGTTCAGCATGGCGTCTTCCACCGCCACCAGCAGCGATTTATTGCGCGCGCCGACCACGGGTTCGATGGGCTCGAAACCGTCCAGGTAGGCCGACAGGCCGAGCCTCGTCGCATTTGTCTTGTCCCCCGCATGCAGCGCGGCCAGGCTTTCCTTGAGGCGCTGGCGGGCCAGCGACAAGCCGCCCGTGGCAGCGCCCGATTCCACCACATCAGGGTGGGCGCGCAGGTAGGCGGTTACGTCCCTGGCGTCTTCCTTGGGCATGGTTTGCGCGGCGGCCGCCTCGGTGACTGTCGTAACCGCGGCCAGGTCGGGGAAACGGCTTTTTACGGTGGAGTCTTCCTTCCAGAGTTGCTCGCCGTGCTTGCGCATGGCGTCGTCGTGCGAAAGTGTGCCCACGTAGAAGGCCAGGGCCCAGCGGTCTTCGTCGCTCAGCGAAGAGAAACTGGGCATGGAGGTGCCCGATACGCCTTGGGAAATGACTTGATAAAGTGCCATCACGCTGCGCGACGCGGCGCGATCCGCGTCGGTGAAGGCGATGGGCGGGGGATCCAGCTTGTCGGCGAGCGGGCCGTCGCCGCCACCCTTGGCGCCGTGGCAGGAGGCGCACTGCGCGGCATACAGGCTGGCGCCGTGCATCAGGTCGGGCAGCGACTTGGGCGCCACCGGAATGGGGTAGGCGGCGATCAGCAGCGCATTGGCGTGATGGGCCAGGCGGGCAACCTCTGCCGCGTCGGCTTTGTGCTCGACCGCGGCGCGAAGGCCGCCGATGGCGGCCGCGATGGCGTCTTTTGACGCATGGGCCGGAAGCTGCTGGATTTGCTTGGCGGCGTTGTCGGTGAAGTCCAGCATTTCCGCATACTCGCTTTCGCTTTCGACCTTGCCGTTGGCCACGGCCCCGCCGTAGTCCACGGCGACGTAGTCCAGCAATTGCCACAGCTGCTTGGCATCGGCGGGGGGAGGAGCGGATTGTGCAGATGCCGTACCCGCGACAAGAAGGCACGCTGCGATGGTGATCAACCAGTGTTTCATTGCGATTTTAATTTGAATAGGAATCATTCTTGAATTGTAGTATAGATAATGCATCCGTGGCGGCCATGACGGAGACTTTTCCGCCGTTCAGGCCGGCTTTCGGAATGCCAGCAATTTTGCGACCAGGCGCTGGCACACTTCGCCGTCTTGATTCAGAGTGAGGCTTTCCACCGTTACGATGCCCTGGTTTGGCTTGGATCGGGACGCGGCGACGTCGATCACCGTGCTTTTCACGTGAAGAACATCGCCAGGCCGGGTGGGGCGCGGCCAGGATATCTCGCCGCCCGCTCCGATGACGCCTTGCGCGAATGGCAGGCTTTCCACCAGCAGCTTCATGGTGATGGCTCCGGTGTGCCAGCCGCTTGCCGCCAGGCCGCGGAAGAACGTGTTCTTTGCGGCGGCTTCATCGAGATGGAAAGGCTGAGGGTCGAACTGCCGGGCGAAATCAACGATCTGGCCGGCGTCGACCAGGTATTCGGAGCTGAGGAATTCATCGCCCGGCGCAATATCGTCGAGGTGGATTTTTTCTTGAGAAGCGTTTGTCGGCATTTAACGGATTCCTTTTTGTCGGTGGTGTATGGCCGCGGTAGGCTGGCCGCAGGGAAAACCTCTTACATATGCTCCTGATATCGGCCAGTCTGGTGAAAGCGAGCCGCTGCTTGCAGGAATTCCGAGAGCGCACTGGAAACGTAGCTATCGCGGCGGCGGATGAACAGCGTTTGAACGTGCGCTTGTTCGCGGGGAAGGCGGTGCAGGGCGATTTTCTTGGTTTCGGCTGCCTGCACGACGACGCCTCTCGGTAGCAGTGTGATTCCGATGCCGGCGGAAACACAGCTCAGGATGGCGTCGAGCGAGCCGAACTCCAGGGGTTTGGCCGTCACGATGCCCAGGCCCGATAGATACGATTCCAGCCGTTGTCGATAAGAGCATCCGGATTGAAAGACAACTGTGCGTAGCTCTGTGGCATTCGCCAGGTCTTTTGGCGATTGGATGGCGGGGCTGGTAGCTAGTACCAACTCTTCGGTGAAGATTGTTTCTTGATGCAGGTCGGGATGCGTGACCGGCCCTGCGACAAAAGCGCCGTCCAGCCGCGACTCCAGGACTTCGAGCAGCAGTTTGGCCGTCGTGCCGGTGTTGACGACGAGGCGGACATCCGGATAGCGTCTGGCGAAATCCGTTAGAAGCGGAGACAGACGAAGTGCCGTCGTGGTTTCCAATGCGCCCAGCAAAAGAGAGCCGTTGGGCGTGCCCTCATCCTTGGCGGCTGTCCGGGCTTCGGCGATGAGCTTGGCGACCCTGTTTGCGAAAGGCAGGAGGCGTTGTCCCGCCGGAGTCGTTACGACCCCCCGCGCATGGCGCTTGAAAAGCTCGACGCCAAGTTCGGTTTCCAGGGCACGGATCCGTGTTGTCACATTTGACTGAACGGTATGCAACTCGGTTGCCGCCTTGTTCATGCTTTCGTGGCGGGCGACCGCCTCGAATGTTTTCAGATCAGCTATGTCCATATATTCCCTATTGAAATGGAAATGCGTAATGGCGAAGCGTGCCGGGGCGATGTTGCCGCTCGGGCCGAAGTTCTTAATATATGCGCCATTGGCGACGTTTTGAGCAGAAATATCATCTACCGCTGAAGTTTACTACTTATCTTTTTTATAGATATAAATAATCTGATAAATTCAATTTTCAAGATTGGATATCGCGCGTAGCCTTGTTTCATTCACATGGACAAAGGACTATTCATGAGCAAGCCTGCAATCCACCAGGAGACCAAGACGCGCGATGGCCGGACTGTGGCCGCATGGCGGGGAGTGCTGTCAGGCTTTTGCGCCAGCCTGGTCGGTATCGGGCTGGCGCGTTTTGCGTATACGCCGTTATTGCCTGCCATTGTCGATGCTCGCTGGTTCGACCCATCGAAAGCTGCATATTTGGGCGCTGCCAACCTCGCGGGCTATTTGGCTGGCGCTCTGGCCGGCGGGTTTCTTGCGGGCAGGGTGTCGACGCCCACGGTGCTGCGAAGCGCAATGGTGCTTGCAACACTTGCCTTCTTTGCCTGCGCCCATCCTGCTTCATTCCTTTGGTTCTTCGCATGGCGCTTGCTTGCCGGTTTTTCCGGTGGCACCCTTATGGTGCTTGCCGCACCCTTGGTGCTACCCGGGATTTCGCCAGCGCGTCGCGGCGTGGCAAGCGGGGCCATCTTCATGGGAGTCGGCGCGGGGGTTGTTGCATCCGGCACAATGGTTCCGTGGCTGCTTGGAGGGAGCCTGAGCGGGGCCTGGATCGGTTTGGGTCTTCTTTCTCTGCTGTTGACGGCGATTGCCTGGCGGGGATGGCCTTCCGATGCGTTGACGCCGGCGCCGTCAGCCGAACCTTGTCATCGCGCACCTCCGGCCAGGCTTCTCTTGTGGCCGCTGTATATCGAATATGCCTTGAACGCGGCTGGCTGGGTGCCGCACATGATTTTTCTCGTGGACTTTGTGGCGCGTGGGCTTGGGCAGGGGCTTCGAGCTGGCGCCGGATATTGGGTACTCTTTGGCGCGGGGGCGACCGCGGGCCCGGTTCTGGCTGGCATGCTGGCGGATCGCATCGGTTTCGGACGTGCCCTGCGTTTCGCCTTTGCGTTGGAAATATTCGGTGTGGCGGCTCCTGCCTTGGATGTTGATGCTTTCTGGCTGGCTGCATCCAGCGTAGTTGTGGGGGCATTTGTCACCGGCACGGTTCCTTTGGTGCTGGGACGTGTGCAGGAATTGCTGGCGCATCGTCCCGCTCAACAGAATTCCGCCTGGAGAACCGCCACGGTGGGGTTCGCTTTGTCCCAGGCGGCCGCGGCGTACGGATTGTCCTTCGTCTTTTCCCGCAGTGGTGGCGATTACCGCTGGTTGTTTTTCATTGGCGCAGTTGCCATGGCAATGGCGCTGGCGCTCGATATAGCGGTGTCCGCCAGGCAGGCCAATAGCGCCGTTGCCGGCTCGACCGTTCGATTCCGATGAGTTAGGGGTATTATTATTTACTCGAGGAGAACGCTCATGATCAAGCTGGTTGGCATTGCCGGAAGCCTGCGCCGCCGTTCCTACAACCGGGGGCTGCTTCGCGCGGCGGCGGAGTCCTTGCCGGATGGCGTGACGCTTCAGGCCGCATCCATCGACGACGTTCCGTTGTACAACGGGGACATCGAGCAGGAGCAGGGCATTCCGGCTTCGGTGGCCAGGCTTAAAAGCGAAATCGAGGCTGCCGACGGCCTGTTGCTGGTCACGCCCGAGTACAACAACGGCATTCCCGGCGTATTCAAGAACGCGATCGACTGGGCTTCGCGTCCTCCCGCCGACGGCGTGCGCATATTCACGGGTAAGCCGGTGGCATTGATCGGAGCCTCCCCCGGCGGTTTTGGAACCGTGTTGTCGCAAAGCGGCTGGCTGCCGGTGCTGCGCACGCTGGGCACCCAGTTGTGGGTCGAACAGCGCCTGCTCGTGTCGCGCGCCGGCGAACGGTTCGATCAGGAAGGCAATCTTGTCGACGACGGCACCCGGCAGCAACTGGCCCAGTTCATGGCGGGGTTTGCCCAGTACGTGCAGCGCTGCCTGGATGCCAGGCCTAAATAGCGGCTGGCCGGGGCCCGCCTGAATCGGGGCGCTTCGTCCAGCTGCGCACAGCCGTCAGCGTATGGCGGTTTCTGCTTCGCAATCCATTGCCGCGGCCTCGGCGGATTGCTCCTTCGACTGCAACCGTTCGATCTGCCTGCGTATGCGCAAGGGCGCATTGTCGATGGCGATGCGCGCATATTCCCTGACTCCTGTTCGTTCCTGCTCGCGCTGAATGAATTCGAGCAGCGTCGCGTCCTCCTCGAATGTCTGGTTCATGAGGCGCGCCACATCGTCGGAGGCCTGCGGATCGTCGGGGTGGTAGTTTCGCAGATGAAGCCAGAAATAGTGCGTGGTGGATTCTGTCTCGGGTGTCAGGAAGTTGAAGCTGAATGAGCGGAACCCCCGGTCCTTGTTCGCTTCGGTGGGCTCCGTCCCCACGGGGATACAGCCGAAGTCGACGTATGAAATCGAGGGCAGGTGCAGATAGTAGTACTGCCATCTATCCACATTGCCGGCCAGCTTGCCCATGCGTTCGACGAGCGGAACCTGGGGCGCGTCGTTTATCCAGCGATAAGCCAGCACATGGGAGTCGCTTTGCTCGACCTTGACGCCGACCTCTTCGCCGGCGGCATTGCCGATGGTGTTCTTGTGCACGTAGCTGGTATGGGCCGGGTCGACGAGATTGTCGGTGATGTTCAGGTAATTGGACTTGAAGTGCAGGTATTGGCCATCGACCAGCCCCCAGCCCGGGTCGCCGTAATGGGGAACGTCGATGATGGCGGTTGTGTCGGCTTGCTCGGGGTCTCCCATCCAGACCCATATGGCATTGTATTTTTCCATCACGGGAAAAGCCCGCACTTGCGCCTCGGTCGGAATGTTTCGTTGCCCCGGCACACGTATGCAGGTTCCCGAGCAATCGAAGGTCAAGCCGTGATAGCCGCATTGCACGGAATCGCCTTTCAGTTCGCCCAGCGACAAAGGCGCCAATTTGTGGGGGCATCGATCCACAAGCGCGACGGCCTCGCCGTTTTCCTTGCGATACAACAGGATCTGCTGCCCGAGCAGGGTGCGAGGCAATAGTTCGCGCCTGACTTCATTGCCCCAGGCCGCGACATACCAGGCGTTGTTCACGAAAGTGCCCATATCATCTCCTTGGCAGCCAAAACTTTTTCAAGCTGTATGGAGGCAGTATAGGGAGCCGATGTGTTGCTGCATATTGGCAAATTAACAGCATCGTGTTGCGTGCTTTGCAACGCTGCGCGGTGGCGCCTGGGAATGTTTCGGGTCCGAAGTCCGGAGGTTTTTGCTTCCTAGGTTTCCAGGTCTTCCTGGCCGGCGTACCGCCGCAGTTCTTCGCCCAGCAATGCGGCGCATACCTCGATGGCCGGCGGCAGGGTGCGTTCGGCACGGACATAGATTCCCAGTTGGGCCACGGGCACATTGTCCCGCAGGCGTTTGTAGACCAGCCGGCCATCCTCGAGCAGCGCGTCCAGGCCGACACGGGTATGAAATGCAAGCCCGCGCCCGCGCGCCGCCAGTTGCCGCATCAGCTCGATGGAATCGGTATGCAGGAGCGATGGCAGCGAGGACGGCAGGGCGGCCAGAAAGGGCTCGAGCAGCGTGTGCAGGGCTACGCCGGGGCTGGCCAGGATAAGCGGATAGCCGATGCATTCGCGCAGCTCGACGCTGGGTTTGTTGGCAAGGGGGTGGCTGGGGGCCATGATGGCTCCCAGCCTGAAGCGCTCTGCCTGAAGACATCGAAGCTCGGCGCGCGGCGGCAACGAAAAAGCGACGCCGATATCCGCGTCGCCGTTCAGGACTCTTTCCCCCACCTGGGTAGAGCCGTGCGCGAAGGTCTGGATGCGAACCCCTGGATGGCGGGCCATCATTGTTTCCAGCGCGTTGGGGAGGAAATCGGTATTGAGCCCTTCGGCGCATGCCACGCGTACCTCGCCCCGTTCCATGCCCTGCAGCTTCGCCAGTTCGAGCTGAGTGCGCTGTTCGTCCTGAAGCACGGTAATGACATGCTGGGCAAAGATTTCCCCCGCCTGGGTCAGTTCCAGGCCTTTGGGCAGGCGATCGAACAGCGGTTCACCGATCTCTTCCTCCAGGTTCAGCAACTGGCGGTTCACCGCGGAAGGGTCGACATGCAGTTGCCGCGCGGCCGCCCGGATCGAGCCCAATCTTCGTATCGCGTCGAAATACCTGATAGCCTTGGCATGAACGTGCATGCGAAGTCCCCTTGGATCGTTTGCGTCTGACGAGCATAAACCATGGATGCGGATCGCGACAGCGCCGTTGCTGCCGGCTCGGCGTGCCCCGGGCGATACGTCGCGATGGACCGCGACGCCTGTACGTGGATCAGCCTACTGATAAACGGACGGCTCGCCTTCCGGGCGGCGTTTGAAGCGGCGGTGCACCCAGTAGTACTGCTCGGGAATATTCTGTATTTGCGCTTCCAGGAACTGGTTGGTCAATAGCGCATCGGCCTTGACGTCGCCGCAGGGGTAGTTCTGAAGCGGCTCGAAAATGCGCAGCTTGTAGCCGCGGTAGCCGGGCAGCACTTCGGTCACGAATGGCACGACTCGCGCGCCGCTGATCTTGGCCAGCCGGGATACCGCGGTCAGCGTGCAGGCCTGCACTCCGAAAAACGGCACGAACACCGAGTCGCGCAGCCCGAAGTCCATGTCCGCCGCAAGCATGATGGGCTTGCCCGACTTCAGGACGCTGAGGGTTTGTCGCGCACTGCTGCCGCGCGGAATCATTTCGGTCCCGAACCGCGAGCGTTGCGTGCGGGAGATGTTTTCCGCTGCCCGGTTCGACATGGGGGTATACAGCGAAGCCACTTCGTGGTGGATGGAGTAATACATGCATCCGGCCTCGATGGCGGTGAAATGGAACCCCAGGAAAATGGTTGGCTGCTCATACACGTCGGCCAGCTCTATGGCGCTATGCAGCTCGGTCAGGCGGGTCAGCGTCGTGGCGCTGCCATACCATTGCACACCGCGTTCGAAATAGCTGCGGATGACATGCTGGAATGTCGCGCGCGCCAGGTTGTCGCGTTGCTGGTCGGTCTTCTCCGGGAAGCAAAGGCGCAGGTTCGTATGCAGAATGCGTTTGCGCTTGCTGGGAAGCCGGTACAGCAATCGGCCCAGGGCTTCGCCCGATCGGGCGACCAGGCCGTAAGGCAATGCGGCAAGTGCGCGCAATAAACCCGCGGTCAAGGCATGTTGTAATTTATGATTCAAGTTATAGCCTGGTAAGGGCCGACGGCCAGCGGCGACGTCGGCTGGAGCAGGCACAGAGGCGCGAGCCATTGCCGAAGGCGTGCGGTCTTTGCCAAAGGGCTCAATAGTACCATTCGGGGATGCGGGCGGTAATCCCGTGCATGAGCCGCCGCCGGCAATGCTGGCCCGCCGCCGATATTGGGTAAACTAGCAGGGTCATTCCTGAACGTTTCGTTGCGTTGCCCCCCATGTCCTCCTCCCACGAAATCCGTCCCGAACAGTCCATCGAACTGCTTAAGGAACTCCACATCCTTACCCGCGACGGCAAGATGAACCAGGACAGCCGGCGCAAGCTCAAGCAGGTCTATCATTTGTTCCAGTTCATCGAGCCCCTGCTCGAGGACCTGAAGCAGGGCCGCGACGGCATTACGCTGGTCGACCACGGCTCGGGGAAATCCTATCTCGGGTTCATTCTTTACGATCTGTTTTTCAAGCAGTTGAAAGACAAATCGCATCTGTATGGCATCGAAACACGCCAGGAACTGGTTGAAAGTGCCGCCCGCCTGGCGCAGCGCCTGGAGTTTCCGGGCATGTCCTTTCTGAACCTGTCGGTGGCCGACTCCATCACGTCCAGCTTGCTGCCGGAACGCGTTGACATCGTAACCGCCCTGCACGCCTGCAATACCGCAACCGACGACGCCATACGGTTTGCGCTGCACAAGCACGCCAAATACATTGTCGTCGTGCCGTGCTGCCAGGCCGAGGTGGCCAGTGTGCTGCGACGGAACAAAGCCGCTTCGCTGGGGGCGGGCGCGCTGGCCGAGATCTGGCGCCACCCCTTGCATACGCGGGAATTCGGCAGCCAGGCCACCAATGTGCTGCGCAGCCTTCAACTTGAGGCGCACGGCTACCAGGTCACGGTTACCGAACTGGTCGGCTGGGAGCATTCATTGAAGAATGAATTGATCATCGCCACCTACAAGAACCTGCCGCGCCGCAAGGCGACCGAAAGGCTGGAGAATCTGCTGAAGATGCTGGGCCTGGAGGAAATGCGCGGGCGCTTTTTTACGCCCGAGCAGCAAGCCGCTTGAAGGACGCCGCGGGCCGGCGGCACAACTCCGGGGCCGCCGGCGAAGGCCGCTTATTACCGATATCGATTACCGATCGGCCGCAGAGCTGGACTTCATGCCTAGATAGCCCTTGATCGTGGCGATCACCAGGGGCAGGGCGCCCGCGAAAATAAAGATCAGGTCTCCGGGCAGCCGCATCCATTCTATGAAGCGCGAGCGATCGCTGTTCACGTAGTCGAATCCCCGGGCGTGCCAGTAGCCATGTTCGATGACATCCCATATTTGCAGCGCGCCGCTGGGGAACAGGCTGAGCACGATCATCAGCGCAAGGCCGATGTTCGTGCCCCAGAAGGAGATCTTCACGTATTTTTCGATGCCCTTCCAATGCTCGTCGGAGCTGGCCTGCCGCAGCGCGAATACGGTCAGGGCGATGGCCAGCATGCCGAATACGCCCATCATGGCCGCGTGGCCGTGGTTGGGCGTAAGCTGGGTGCCGACTTCGTAGTAGCTGACGATAGGAAGGTTGATGAGAAAGCCGAACATGCCCGCGCCCACGAAGTTCCAGAAGCCGACCGCCATCAGGAAGTAGAACGTCCATTTGTGCGGGACGGCGATGGGCGTGTTGCAGGTCGAACACGAGCCGCGCGTAGTGCGCACGAAATCCCAGGCATCGAGCGTGAGCAGGGTCAGCGGCACGACCTCGAGCACCGAGAACATGGCCGACATGGCCATGTTGAAGTTGGTCTGGCCGTTGAAGTACCAATGGTGTCCCGTGCCGATCAGGCCGCCAAGGAAGTACAGGATGGCGTCCAGGTAGATGACGCGCAGGGCGGTATTGCGCTGGGTCAGGCCCAGCTGATAGAGCGTCAGCGCGACGACGGTGGTGGCGAAGAACTCGAAGAACCCCTCGACCCATAAGTGGATGATCCAGAAGCGCCAGGTATCGACGACCGTGAAATTGGTTTTGGCGCCATACAACAAGGCTGGAATGTAAAACACGGGAATGGCCAGCGTGGACAGCAGGAACATTTTCGCCAGAGGCCTGGCCGCCGCCAGTTTCAGCGAATCCGGGCGCAGCATCCAGCACAGTATCGCAAACCACACGAACAGGCCCGCGATCAGCAGGTATTGCCAGAGCCGGCCCAGCTCAAGGAATTCCCATCCCTGATTGCCAAGCCAGAACCACCACGAACCCAGTACCTGGGAAATGCCCAGCCATTCGCCCAGCAGGCTGCCGGCAATGACCACGGCGAACGCGCCGAACAGCAAGTGTATGCAGGTGGCCAGGCCGCGCGGTTCGTCCGAGCGCAGCGAACGGGCCAGGAACAGGGCGGATGCCACGAAGGCGGTGGCTATCCAGAAGACAGCCGTTTGCAGATGCCAGGTCCGCATCAGGTTGCTGGGAAAAATGGACTCCAGCTGGAAGCCGTAGAAAGTGCCCGGATCGGCGCGGTAATGCGCTACGGCTCCGCCCACCAGGGTCTGCATCAGGAACAGCAAGGCCACGACGACGTAGAACTTGAGCAGGGCGCGCTGCCCCGGGCTGGCGCGACCCGGCAGCAGTTGCGGCGTGACGCGGTTGCCCGTGCTGATCCATCCCAGGTATTCGAACTTCCCGAAGGCCAGCAGTACCGTTGCAATGCCGGCCAGCAGGACCAGCAGGCTGAGGGCGCTCCAGAACATGGCGTTTGGCGTGGGAACATTGCCTACATCCGGATCGAAGGGGAAATTGTTGGTATAGGAATATGCCTTCCCCGGCCGGTTGGCCACCGATACCCAGGCGGCCCAGGTGATGAAGGCCGTAAGCTGGCGCAGCTCGGCCGGATCCGAGATGAGGCCGTGCTTGAGCCCCGCATTGCGCACGGGGTCTTGAAAATAGCGTGTCCAATAGGCGATTTCCTGCTGATGGGCGGCGGCTTGTTCGGATGTGAAGGTCAATACGCCGGTCGCGGAGTCGTAGCGGTTGGTCTTCAGTTCGACAATGGCTTGCGCCCGGGCGGCGGCTTGCTCGCCCGCGGAGAGCTCGGCAAACGGCTTGCGATACTGGTTCTGGGCAATGGCGTTGGCGGTGTCCTGGCCGAAGCGATGCAGGGCCTCGGCGGAGTAGTCCGGCCCCAGGTAGGCGCCATGGCCCCAGATGCTGCCGTTGTTCATCAGGCCGTATCTAAGGAAAATCGCCTGGCCGTCCTGGATGTCGTCGCGGCTGAACAGTTGGCGGCCCTGCATATCGACGACTTGCGCTGGAATGGGTGGTGCGTCGCGGTACGCCAATGCGGTAATGGCGATGATGCCCGCGAACCCCACGACCATGACTATGAGGATGCTGCGCAGCCACCAGGCGGATAGCGGCGGGTCGTTGGCCGTCAGCGATTCGGTTGTCATATGGTCGGCATGGCTCATGGTGCTTCTCCTTCGTCAACGCGCTCTTGGGGGCGCATACGAATGCATTCTGCCGCTTCAGATTATGTTCAGCCGTAATAATTTTGTATTTAAATGTAAATTAAAACGGCGTCATGAAGCGCAAGAGGCGTGGAGGCTTGGCGGACTGTTGCAGCCGAGTCGCTTCAGTCCAGGTCGCAGTGCCTCAGTTGGGCGCCGAAGCGCTCGGCGCGCGCCTGCACCTTTTGAGCGACGCGCTTGAGCCAGGCCTTGCCGTCGTAGCTGCGGTGGCGATAGCCCGACCAGCCCTCGTGATAATTCAAGTATTGGCCGTAAGCGTCCCATTTGGAGACCCCGTTCAGGCGCTGGGTCTTGCTTATATACCAGCCCATGAAGTCCATGGCGTCGTGGAAGTTGTCGCGGCTCGAGAGCCAGCCGCCGGCCTCGCGCTTGTAGTCGTCCCAGGTTTCGTCCTTGGCCTGTGCATAGCCGTAGGCGGAACTGACCCGGCCCCAGGGGATGAAGCCCAGGAAGTAGTAGCGGGGCGGGAGCGCGTCGTCGCGGAAACTGGATTCCTGATACATCATGGCCATGGGGACCTGCGGCGGCACTCCCCATTTGTCGCGCGCATCGATGGCGGCGTCATGCCAGTCGGGTTTTTCGCGGAAGATGGCGCACAGGTTTTCGGGATTGTCGGGCGGGGAAACCGAGGCGCAGCCGGCCAGCAGCAACAATGGCAGCGCGTAAAGCAGTCCTCGCATCGATCCGTTTTCCTTTTTGCTGGTGTGAAGCGGCATGAATGCCCCGCGCCTCGTCGCAGGCTTCGCGGCGGGGCGTCGAACAATACTTTACAAGAAATCAGGCGGGCCGGCGGCGGGGAAGGCAATACCCATAACGTCGAAGGGACTATGTCGGGCGAAACATGGTTTGAGGAATAAGATTTATATCAAATATATGTTAATGGCCTAATTCATTGCCCGGGCCCGATGCCTGGTTCATTTCACACACAGAGACGCAATATGGCAAACAACTCCGAAATTCCCGTACTTTCCAATGCCGTTCATGTATTCGATGCGCGCGGCATCGCCAAACGGTTCCGCCATGCCGCCATTTTCGGCGCCTTGTCGGCCCTTCAGCCTGGCGAAACCATGCGGTTCGCCAACGACCACGATCCCTTGCCGCTGCTTGCCCAAATAGAGGGGCATTTCGGCGAGGCGGTGCAAATCCGGTATGTGGCGCGCGAACCCGGGCAGATCGTGATCGATTTCGTCGTGTGCGGGTAGAGGGGGGCTTGTGTATCAGTTGGCCCCTGTGGGTTGGGGCTTGAGCGAACGCAGGTAGGCGATCAGCGCCGACATGTCCTGGGCGTCGATGTTCTTGTACCAATCGAAGGCCATGATGCGCCTCAGGGGGTTGCCGTTCTTGTCGATGCCCTCGCGGATCGCGCGCTCGATTTGCGCGTCGCTCCAGCTTTTGAGCCCGCTTTCGTCGGGCGTGAGGTTGGGCGTAACCGCCTCCGAGCCATCCGGCCATTTGATTACCTGGCCGCCCGCGCCCAAACGGCTCATGATCAGCATGCCGTTCTTGCCGCGCGGGGTGTGGCAGTCCATGCAGTGCCCGATATTCGCCAGGTATTCGCCGTATTGCCGGGTGCCGCCTTGGGCGGGCGCGGTGACGTGCGCCACGGGCGGTCCGTAGTTGGGCGGCAGGGGGATGTGGTAGGTCGACTTGGCGACGGCATGCTTTATGGGCGGCTGGGCCTTCAGGTAGGCGATGATCGCCGCCAGGTCCGCGTCGGACAGGTTGCGGTAGAAGGGTATGGGCATGGGCGGGCCGATCAGGCTGCCATCGGGCCGTATCCCTTCGCGTATCGCTTTCGCCAGTTGAGCGTCCGTCCATTTGCCGATGCCGGTTTCGGGGTCGGGCGTGATGTTCGGCGCATAGGCCTTGAACGCTGGGTCGTCGAACAGCATGCCGCCCGAAAGGCCCTTGTCGTACAGTGGTTCGCTCTTGTCGCTGCGGGCGATGTGGCAGTTGGCACAGGCGACGACGCCTTCCATCAAATACTTTCCACGCGCGAGGAGCGCGGCGTCGTCCTGGGCACAGGCCGCGGTGGTTCCGGCCGCCAGTAAAACACAGGAAATCAACTGTGGAAGCTTCCGCATGGTGTCAGTCTCCGTTGTTCTTTTTACGATTGATTACGAATCCAGGCTGCGTCGCTCATATTACTGCCGTTGGCGGCAATGGCTCATGGAAATTTCGATCTAGGAGACCGGCCATCCGGCCTAGTTCATTCGGCCTGGTCGCTTTGGCCGTCCCGGGGCAGGAGGCTGAACACCTTCCAGCCGGGACCCGGCTCTGGCGCGTGCTCGACGGCGAACGGCCGCGCGTAACCCTCGGGGTCGATGGCGAATAGCGGGATGACCTGATCCGGCCGATAGCTTTCCAGATATTGCTCGAAGGTAAAGCTTTCGGTAAGCCCCGTGGCGTGGATGCTGCAGCCTTGGGCGATCAGGCGGGCAAGCTGCCAGTAATCGGTCTCTTTGCCGAACAGCTTGTATCCACGACGGGCCTGGGCGGTCTGGTGTTTGTTCGGCTGTTCGTTCTCGTGCGCTCCCAGGAGCGCGTAGATATTGGTTTTCCCGAACCGGTCGCGAAAGTGGGCGGCGGCCAGCTCATTGAAATGGTCGGCGGTATCCAGCGCCAGCAAGCGCCCGATGCCGGTGAGATCCAGGTTGCGCTGTGCATGCTCCGACATGGGATTGCCGTAGTAGGTGGGCAGGCCCTCCATGCGCGCTTTGGCAATGCTGCTCCAGTCGCTGTCGCATAGCCGCACGGGGATTTGCGCATTTTGCAGCGCGGCGCCGATGGCCCGCGCTACGGGGTTGGCGCCCACGATGAGGAACCCCACGGGTTCCGGTTCAACCACTTTCAGCGCCAGGGCAATGGGCCGTGCGCTGACGCTTTGCAGCACGACGGTGCCGATGATGACGATGAAGGTCAATGGCAGCAGCTCTTCGGCGCGGGCGATGCCCAGGGCCTGGAGCTTGAGGGCGAACAGGGCCGATACGGCGGCTGCCACGATGCCGCGCGGCGCTATCCAGGCGACCAGCGCACGCTCCCGCCAACTGAGCGCCGAACCCCAGGTCGAGAAGATGACTTTCAGCGGACGGGCGATGAACAGCATGACCGCCAGGATGGCGGCCGGTTTCCAACCCAGCGACCGCAGGCTGTCGAAATCCATGCGCGCGGCGAGGAGGATGAACAAGACCGACAGCAGCATCAGGCTCAGGGTTTCCTTGAACTCCAGTATCTCTTCGGTGGGAACGCCTTTGCGATTGGCCATCCACATTCCCATGATGGTGACGCACAGCAGGCCGGATTCGTGCCGCAGCGCGTTGGAAACGGCAAACGCGCCGAACATCAGCACCAATACCGTGACGTTCACCAGATAATCGGCCAGCCAGTTTCTGCGCACGATTTCGCCGACGATGAAGCCGGCGGCAAAGCCTGTAAGCACGCCGGTCAAGACCGTGCCGCCGAAAACATAGATGGCGTGTCCCCAGCCCGCGCTGCCATGCAAGGCGACGATGAATTCGTAGGACAGCACCGCCAACAAGGCGCCTATCGGGTCGATGATTATGCCTTCCCACCGCAGGGTGCGGGCGACCGGCGCAACGGGGCGCACCGTGCGCAAGAGTGGTGTGATGACAGTGGGTCCGGTGACCACGGTAATGGCGCCGAACAGAAAAGCCAGGTCCCATGGAAACCCCATGATCCAGTGCGTGCCGGTTGTGGTGACCAGCCAGGATATGAGCATGCCTCCGCTGACCAGGCGCGTCACCACGCGCCCCAGGCCCCGCACCTCTCGAAACTGCAGCGTCATGCTGCCTTCGAACAGGATGACGGCCACGGAAAGGGATATGAAGGGAAACAGCAACTGGCCGAACAGGGCGTCGGGGTCGAGCATGCCCGTCAGCGGTCCGGCGATCAGGCCCGCTATCAACAAGAAAAGAATGGCCGGCAGGCGCAGCTTCCAGGCGATCCACTGGCAGAACATGGCTGTCATGCCGATGCAGGCCAGAATCATGACGTCGTTTTCATTCATGGTCGCGGAGGGTGGGCGGGGATCGGGATTGATCCGTAGGGGAAATGATACTTCACGGCTGCGCGGCGGCGTTTTTAGCTGAACTTGCGCATGAAGGCCAGAAACGGCTCCAGCTCCATGGGATGGGCCAGGGCATGGCCCTGGCCGTACTGAACCCCCAGCTCGGCCAGGAGCCTGGCTTGTTCGGGTTTTTCAATGCCCTCGGCAATGGCGACGGCGCCGACCGCCCGGGCGATGTTGACGATTTCCTGGATGAGGTTGGAGCGCACCGTGGCGTCCTCGAGCTCGAAGATGAAGGACTTGTCGATCTTCAGCACGTCGGGTGAAAGCTTCTTGACGGAGCTCAGGTTCGAGTAGCCCGTGCCGAAATCATCGATGGCGATCTGGAATCCCTGTTCCTTCAGGCTCTTGACTTCCGCGATGAGCTCGCTGGAAAGGCTGTGCTCGGTGACTTCGACGCAGATTTCAATATCGTTTCTTGCCGCTGTCCGCAAGGCGCTTTGCAGTACGGGGATCAACGCGGCCTGGTCGACGCTTTCGGGGAAATAGTTCAGGGCCATCTGGAACGGCGCGGCCTGGGCGGGCAGGTGTTCGGCCAGTTCGCGTACGGCTTTCCGGGTAACGGCATAGTCGAACTGGCGGGCCAGGCCCGAACTTAAAATGGCGGGAATGACCTGGTCGGGCATCCACAGATTTGCGCCCTCCCGCATGCGCATCAGCACTTCGCAGCCCACAGGCCTCATGGTGGCCAGATCGAAGACGGGCTGGTAGACCAGCAAAAGGTGCTCTTCGTCGCACAGGAATTGCACGCGGTTTTGCACGCTGGACCAGGTCGCCACATATGGAGCCAGCACCCCGACCGCCAGCACGGTGATCAGCGATGATCCGATCAGCATGCAGAAAAGCAGCACGCCGTTTTGCCGCGTGATCTGGCCCAGGCTGCGTTGCGTCTGCATGACCAGGTCTATTTGAGGGTGCACCGTGACGAGCTCGTAGCCGAGATTGTGAAACGTGAACGCGGTTTCTTTGCTGCGAGCCGCACGGTCGCGCATGCTCCGCGCTTCGTCCAGGGTCTTGCTGGATCCGAGCAGCGCCAGGCCGTCTGCCGTGCGCATCCAGACCGCATCGGCGCTGGTGTACAGGTCGTCCGTTATATAGGGGCTCAACACCACGTTGAAGTGCTTGTACTGGATGAGGGTGGCCTTGACCGTTTTGTTCGCCATCTCGAGCGGCACGTTATTGATCAACTGCAGCCCCGAACGCGATGTAATGACCGGGTAGTTCCCTTTGATGGGCTTGGGCAGCAGGCCCAGTGCGGTCGAGCAGATCAGCCGCCTGTCGTCGTCCATCATGCCGATTTCGCGCAGGTACCGGGATTTCAGCAGATGCGCGTTCAGGTGGATAAGGCCTTGCTGGTCGCAGGAAATCTTGCCGTGCGCGGCCAGGTGGTCGAGCAACGAGGTGCTTTCGGCGAGCATGGCCTGAGCCATGTCGATGGCCTTGTCATGGCGCTCGGCGATGCCGCTTTTGTCCACCCACAATACCGTTGCCGCCGTGGCCAGCATGAGCGTTGCGGCCATGAGAACTCCCACCCCGCATATGAAGGCCTTGGGATATTTCGCGATCTGCAGCAACAGCCAGTAGTGTATGTTCTTCAAACAGGTATTCCCGAGACCAGGGTGGAGTCGCACGGGCTTGCAAAGGAACTACATAATACATAAATCCTGGTTGCAATCCCGGCGGGGTGCAAGGCTTACACGCCGGTTGCCAATCTTGCCATGACAATGATGATCAGCACCTGCATGACGCCCTGGCTGGCCACGACATAGTAAAAGCGGCTCATCATCCGTCCGATCTTCTGCCCGTCGGGATCCGGCTTTTGCAATTCCAGGCAGACGCGCACACTGGTCGGCAACAGGTAGCCGAGCCCCTGTATGGTCATCAGGGTGATCAGAACCAGGGCGGCGGCGATCCAGCCGAATTGGGGCCAGGGCATTTGCGTGAAGCCGAGATGTACGGCAAGAAACCAGCCCGATGTGCCAGTGATGACGGACAGGGCCGGCAGCAGGAACAGCGTTACCGGCGTCAGCCGGATCAGGATTTCCTTGCGGACGGGGACTGAAACGCGGCGCAGTATGGGGCCGATGACGAATCCCATGAACAGGTCGATGCCCGTCCAGAGCACACCGCTCATGACGTGGACCCAATTGAGGAACCAGGTATTGCCGTAGAGTATGGCGGCGATCATTACCAGAAGCGCCGCCGCCACGTACCATAAATAACGCCACCGAATCAACTGTGGATCAGGGCGGGTGTCGCTGATGGACGCTGTCATAAGGCCTCCGGTACCGACGATTGCTTTGTATCTAGAATAATCCTTGTAGTTGTTTTTGTGTCAAGAAGTAATTACCATCGAAAGGCCCGCACGTTTTCGGGTAGATGCTGAAAAGTCTTGAATGCTGTATTTCACTCTGAAATGTAACCTATGACCATAACGTAAAAGACAGGGGGCAGGACATGTGCAAATTATGCGTAGGCCGGGATTCCGTAGCGGGGGCGCCCGAGTCGCTGTCCAGGCGTGCCGCCCTTGGCACGATAGCTGCGTTTTCACTGATGGGTATGTCCGCGACGGTGGGGCGTGCCTATGCAAAATCACCGCCCAAGCCCGAAAACGTTCTTTCACCTGATCAGGCCGTCATACGCCTGCTTGCCGGAAATCAGCGATACACCTCGGGCAAGACCAAAAGCCGGAACCACGCATCCACACGCGCGGCATTGGTGCGCGGGCAGAACCCTTATGCAGGCATTCTGAGTTGCGCCGATTCCCGGGTCGGTCCCGAATTATGTTTTGACGCGGAAAGAGGCGACCTGTTCGTGACGCGGGTGGCCGGCAACTATGTCACCAACGATATTCTGGCAAGCCTGGAGTACGGCGTCGCGGTTCTGAATACGCCGGCCATCATGGTGTTGGGTCACACCAGTTGCGGCGCGGTAAATGCAGCGGTAGGCGCCTTCGAAAAGCCAGCCGAATTTCCCGGCCATATTCAAAACATCGTCACCGAACTGATGCCTGCCGTGCGGGTTGCCGCAAGCGAATCGCCCAAAAAAGGCACCTTGCTCATGGCCGCAACCATCCAGAATATCAGGCAAAACGTGCAGCGCCTGCAACAAGCCACGCCAATTCTCGACAAGGCGGTCCAGGCCGGCAAACTCAAGGTGGTGGGCGGGCTTTATCATCTCGACACTGGGCGGGTCGAGCTCATTACCTGACCGCCTGATCCGAACCGCCCTGGCCGCGCGCCGGCATGTCTAGCCGCCGAACAGTGACGCGGCCTTGTTGATGATGGCGAACAGCGCGGCCAGCAAGCCCAGCCCCAGCAGGGTGATGCCGAGGTTGCGATCGCGAAGGCCGAAGCCGATGAAGGTGGCGATCATCCCCAGGATGAAGATCACCAGAATCGTGTTGCTGTGAAAGAACATGGCGACGGAGTCTCCTTCGGTGGGCCGGTGCGCCGGCACCTGTGATCAGGCTGCGCGGCAACCATTGTATTGAAAGAATGCCGCCGTGTGACCGGCTGTTTCGTATTTTCGCCAAATCCAAATGGCAGGCAATGCCTGTCGGCCAATGGGATGGCGCCGGTTTGATGTGCGCCTGCCGCCGCCTTGTTGGTAGTCCTTGTTGGTAGTGTCAGCAGGCAGAACTGGAAACTGAATCCTGAAAAAAGAAAGGCTCTTCCTCATTAAAGGGGGACAGCGACATTCATTAAACTTGTTTTTGCGAAGAACGAGCTTAATGGAAGGAATGCCGATGTCCCCCGTCGATTTTATCTTAGGAATCCGAGATGTATTGA